>Ga0209062_1000044_pt1 | contig 501273 bp, 438 predicted proteins | sample Coa_R2_2_FD_187158 | JGI IMG/M metagenome (GOLD analysis project Ga0209062, IMG submission 187158) | Surface soil microbial communities from Centralia Pennsylvania, which are recovering from an underground coalmine fire - Coalmine... | ecosystem: Environmental > Terrestrial > Soil >...
CCACCCGCGCCTCTTCGGACCCGCGCGGCTCTGGCGCACGGCCCAGCAACCCGGACCCCTTCGTGGCCAGCTTCACCTCGACGAACCTGCCTGCGCCGGCAGGCTTCGCCGGCGAACTTTCCCGCAGTCGTTTCTTCCACCAGTAAAAATGCGGAATGCACAATCGGCGCTCCCGGCAAAACGCCGCCACACCCTGCCCGCTGCGGGCTTGCTCGGAAACCAGCCCTCGCCACTTCTGGCGCGCTTTTCTGCTTCGTTCTTGCTGCGTCATCGGATCTGCCTCCCCACCAGCAGGCCACAATGCTACACACCACCTCGTCAGAACAAGATGCGCCTCACGTATCGCTCACGCAACTTCAGCTAGTGGCTAAGTTTCAGATCGAGTTCGGTAAGCGCAAAGGGCTGGAAAGTGAAATCGAACGTTTTTCCAAGGCCGGATAACGGCTGACGGTGTGAAGAAACGCGATTCGGATCGTCGCGGCTGTTCATCACCTCGGTTGTCAGGCTGTGTTCTCGATCGTCCAGCATCTCGACGAATCCGCCGGAGACTTCTCCAGAGACGTCTTCGAGGTGGAACCGGATTGACTTAGCCTGCGGCGACGAATTCACTGCGTAGATGCGCAATGTCTTGCTATCCGCCGAGAGTGTGGCGCTCAGGTCCGGAACCTGCAACGGCCATGCCTCCAGTGTGGAGCGCCTGATCATCACGGGATAGCTGCCCGCGGCCTGCGCATACATCTGTTGCGCGTAATAGGCGGGTGTTTTGTAAATCCACCCCGGGCCGGTTTCCAGGAAACCTGAGCCGAAGCTATCCGAGAGGTTTGACCGGTTCGCAATCTCGACAAGGTCGGCATACCTCTGAAGCAGATTAAGATAACGGGAAACGCTGAGTGCATTCCCCAGCGTCTGAAGCATGCCACGGTGAAGGCCGAAGTCGCCGCCGGTTGTATTCCACTCCGTGACTGCGACACGGATGTCCTTGTCCCCTCCCGAATGGGCAATCCAGTCCGCGAGCCTCGCAAGGTCTTGCTGTTCCTTTACAAGGTCGTCGATTTCGTAATGATGGGGTGCAAGGTAATTGAATGAACTTCCTGCGGCGGCAAGAAGTTCTGGTGTCGGAAACGACGAGATCAACTTTATGTTGGGATCGACATTCTTCATCGCTGCCGCAAAGGCAGCAACCGTGTTGTCATAGTCAGGGTTGCCCACTTCGTTGCCGATTTGCCAGTATCTGACGCCGTAAGGCTCGGGATGGCCGTTCTTTGCGCGCAGGGCACCCCAATGGGTTGCCGCACTGCCGTTGCAATACTCTACCTCCGCCGCCGCATCGGCGGGCTTCATCCCTGTCCATCGAACGCAGAGCAGCGGTTCGGCATTGATCAGGCGGCAAAGTTGGATGAACTCGTCAATGCCGACGAAATTCTCTTCGAGGCCTCCCCAGATGGTGGTAAATGGCTGGCGTTGATCCCACGGCCCGATGCTGCTTTGCCAATCGTAATCTTCGATCGTGCTGCCTCCGAAGCGAATCACTGCCGGGTGCATGGCGCTCAGGGCTGCTACCACGTCGGGACGCCAGATGCCGAGTACCGCATCCGAGCCGATCAAATAAATCCGATCGAGCCACAATGTGCCGGGCCCCTCGAAATCGATGGTTAGTGTGGCGTCGTTTAACGTGCACTCGGCCAACAATTGGGCTTCCGCAGCATTCCATTCCGTTCCCGATTGGCCAAGGGAGACGGGTCCTGCGACCAGGCCGCCACCGCCATGTAGACTCGCATTTACACGAAGGGGCCGATCGCTGCGCATATGCAACCGCAGCGTGTAGGCAACTCCTTTTTTCAGATAAAACCCGTCTTGAGAAATGCCTGCACGGGCATGTTCGATGGGAATCTCGATCTTTTGTGAGCGGGCGCCGTTAAAGGGATGATCGGTATCGAGCGAATACTGCGTGACCTGAACTGCGCCATCCGGATACCAAGGGCGAGGAATCTGATCCGCATCACCCTTGTAGGCCACGCGGCAGGGAGGCGCTGCCTCAAAACTGGTGGAAACGACTTGTTGGGCAGTGATGGACGGAATCAGATTGCACAGAATCTCGATGAATTGGCCCTGTTGCATGGGGCTAACCGGTCGTTTGGTGAGATGGTGCGAGGAGATCGCGACTTCTTCGGGGCCGTGAAGCAGTTTTGGCTCCTGAGCGAGGCATATGTTGAGGAAAAGTAGCACGAGCGCGAAGAGTATCGTGACTGTTTTCTTGTGCCTGATTGCCACGCGACCTGCAATCCAAAAGCAATCTGAGCGAAGAAGATCGTTGGCGGATCGCGCTTCACAAATGAACTGAGGCATCCCTTTGACCTTTCTCGTGCCTTGTGTTCTCCCATTACTTGGAGTTGGCAATAACCTGCCTTTGCCTCAGCCAATTCTGGGAATTCTGGGGTCCCAGCAAATAAAGCTGGATGGAGCCGGCGACTTTGTTTTGTGCCGCGCCCTGGCTGGGATCGTCTGCCCGGAGTTCGCGGCCTATGCCGTAGTTTTGAGACCATTCGCCCGATGCGACGGCGGCTACGCCTCCAAACCAGTCATTTACGTTGACCTCAATCTGCTGTGGATCCACTATGGCCCGCAGATGCTGCGAGCCAAGCGCTTCCACTCCAATCCCGTAGCCGTCCTTGTCGGTCAATGTGGCGAAGACAAAATTGCGCTTGGTGCTGCGGAAATCGTTGGTGCCAAGAGGCGTGTCGTCGAGCGCAAAGGGTTGGGTCGGTGGGACATTTTGTGGGCCAGGAGCATGAGCCATGGCTGTCCCCTCATTTCTTCCGATGTGATCTTCCGGATAAACGATCCATTCTCCCCGGCGTTTCCACTCAAGCCGGTCGCACCAGAGCGGGACGCCGAATTGAATGCCAACTTCACGCGCGCGTGTGTCTGTCCCCGTGTAAGTAAAATCGTAGCCAACGTGCAGACTGCCTTCCGGCGTAATGCGGAATCGCAAGTGCCCGGCGAAATCCCGGTATGTTCCGGTTTCAGTGATTTCGTAATCATGGTCTACTTGGCGAATCTCCATGGGTTTGGTGAGCCGCCAGGTGTCAAATAGAGGAAATTCTTCCTTTGTTGCTTCAATGGGCAGGATGTGGAGCTTCGGCGAGTCGTATAAAACGGAGTGTCCGTTTAGGAGGGCCCGCCGGATCCGCCCACTCGCACCATCGAATGCGATTTCAAAATCGTCGCCAAGGAAGCGATCCATCGGGCCGCCGAGCCAGGAAGGCTCATGGATATAACGCACTGGCTTGTGCTTAGGCAAACGTTCATCTGACGGCTCTGGAAGAGCCCCAAGTTGCGCTGCATAGGGGATCACCAACGCTCCGTTCCTATCCAAGAAACGAAGACACAAGGTCTGGCCCGGCTGGGTTTTAGAATCGATCGGAATCGAAATCGTGCCGCTTGCGTGAGCAGGAATGTTTGGGCGAAGGGTGCCGTGCTGGCCTCCGATTGACCATTCGAGTGTGAGTTCGGATAGATTCGTGAATTCGTAGCGGTTGTCGACGGTGATGTTGGCTGGTTTACCAGGCTTCCATTTGGGCAGATCTAGCTCCTGGATGTGAACCGGAGACATGAGCATTTTTACATGCCAGAATTCAGGCTTTTTGCGGCGCCATCCATCGACGATACCCCAAGGGGCATCGCCGACAATCCCGCGTCCCGGCAGATGATAGATGCCATCGAGTGCGTGAAACGGTCCGACGACACTCCCGCGGCCGTATTCCGAATCTCGGCCGGGAACCAGGAAAATGTCATCGACCCAGGCCCAGATCATTCCGCCCTGCACGTTGTTGCTGGACTGAACCTCCTCCCAGATGGGAATGAGAGGCTCAATATAGTAATCGCGATCACCGGGGTCGAGCCACATTTCTCTCGTATCCCCCCAAATATCGCCTTGGAAGATGCAGAGACTTTCGTCCCAGATAATGGGTACCTTAACGTCCTTCTGTTCCTCCATTCGTTTGATGGTTATGGGATTGTGCATCGTCGCCAGTTCGAGGGTACTGCTTTGACCGGCACTGTTTGGCCGGGTAGGGTCATGTAATCTCGCAAAAAGGTGAGCCGCCTCAAAATCGGGTCCCCAGTTGCTTTCATTAGCGATCGACCAATAGACCACGCTAGGGTGAGAGCGGTCGCGGTCCAGCATTTCGGCAATGCGCTGAACGATGGTCGGGAGATACCGGAGGTCGGAGCTTTCATTCACCCAGCAGAACGGGCCCTCTTCTTCGACGTAGAAGCCCATCTTATCGGCCTCATTGTACAGATCTTCGACTGCCGGAAATGCAGAAGTCCGAATCGCGTCCAGATTGGCCTCTTTCATCATTTCCAGGTCGCGATGCGTCAGATCCGCGGAGACAGCGCGGCCTGTCAGGGGATCTGCTTCGAAATGGTTTACTCCACGGAATTTGATGGGCACTCCGTTGATTAGGAATTGAGTGCTGCGGATTTCCACTTGGCGAAAGCCGAAAGTGCGTGAGACAACTTCAGCAATCCGCACCCCGCCGGATAGCTCTCCTCGCAAAATATAAAGATAGGGATGCTCCGCCTCCCAGTGCTGTGGCGACGCAACTTTGATGTGAAGTGTTTTCTCGAGCCGCGACCACGGCGGCAAGTTGATGTCAAGATGCTCGTCGGGAATCGCCACAGGACGATTCTGCTGATCACGGAGAGCAAAAGTCAGTCGACCGCCACGAATTTCCTCGGCAGATTCATTTTCGACAGAGAAGTCTACAGTCAGTTGGGCGTCATGATAGACAGGATCAAATGTGGTTTGTACGTGGAGACGCCGGACGTGAACCTCCGGCACGCTGAAGATTTTGACGTTGCGAAAGATTCCCGCAAGAGGGAAGTTCGCGTAATAACTCATGTTATCCAGATGGGAGGAAAGCGTATTCTCGCGAACCAGCACCGCCAGCAGATTGTCCTGGCCTAGTCGTGCGGCGCCGGTGATATCCAACTCAAATGGGGAAAACCCGCCTTCGTGTGAACCGATACGTTCGCCGTTTAGCCAAACCTCTGCTCCCGAGTAAACACCTGAGAATTCCAACTTGATACGACGGCCACGGAATTCTACCGGTATGTTCAAATGACGGCGATAGCCACCAACACCTGTTTTGCTCTCGAAGCCTTGCATGACCCAGTGCGATGGAATCTGAATTTCTTTCCAGTTCGCATCGAAGAAGCTAGTTTGGTAAAAATCCACGGGGGGATCCGGCTGGAAACGCCAAGTTCCGTCCAAAGTGATCGGCGCAACCGATTCGTCGGGGAGGCTCAAACCAGGCGCGAAATCGCCTGCCGGCAAGGTCTGGCGGGCGACGACGCCATTCGATATGTCAGCCTCAGCATTAACATCGCCTGTCAGACCGACCGGCATATCGGCTGCGAAGATTCCATTGGCATCGGTGCGCGTCGTTACCTGCCAGGGCTTTCCGCCTGCCGTTCCCTGCAAACGAACGGGAATATTCCCAAAAGGTTGCGTTCCAAATGCATCGGTTACGATTCCAAACAGGTGGTTCAGAAGATCGGAGGCCATCTCGACAACAGGAGGATCCGTGCGATTGTAGGCCTCAATTTCCATGAGACTGACAGGACCAGCAAGCCGAGTAATGCGGAGTCCGTTCGTTTTCTGTACGTCAAATTGAATCAGGATCGTCCGAGGTAGAGCATGCGTCGAATCCCCAATTGATCGGAGCGTTTTCCATCCACCATCCGCATCACGAATTTCCAGTTCCAGGTGACAGAGATTGTCAGCTGATTCTTGCCGGATGACCACTTCCTTAACACTTATGGTTTCTGGCCACCCCAATTGGACCCAGGTATCCGACGGGTGCGATCCATGCTTTGCGGACCAATGCGTATTTGTTATGTCGCCGTCCACCAAGAAATCAGCTTTGGTGCCCTCCTCGGTGCTAGAAGCAGTTGCACGAGCCCATAGCGCCAAGTTCTCCGTCGAGTTTTGTTGTCCAGCGATTGCAGCAGAGGATAAGGCTAAAGTGGCAGCAAAAAGGAAAATAGAGTTCCGCGTCCAGAGGTTACAAGCTCGCATTATGAAGGCCTCGAGTTGCTTCAAAGCCTGTTTCGTTGCTTTCTTATCCCGCTTGCTCTCCATTTGAAAGTAGCAAGGTCGTGACGGAATCCGATGAAAGAGAAACGTTGGCTGCTTTCGATCCGAGTCTCAGTTCACAGGATCTTTGGGCGCCTTGATTTGTAAGAACCACGGCAACCGTTCCGCCGGGATTTTCAAAAGCACAGTGAGAGAGTCCCGTCAATTCACCCTGTGATTCGATTCTTGTCGCCCCGCGCCGCACAAATTTGGAGAAGTGTGCCAGAGCCCAGAACATTCCGCTATAGGTGATTTCATGCGTCTTGGAATGGATGAGCATCGCGCCGCCCAGGCCTGTGGGTGAGCCGCCAACGTAGGGCCGGCCATTTTCGTCGCTGGCTAAAGTCCAAACCGTGATCGAGCGGCAACAATTCTTAATGATCGAAGTAAAGGTTTCCCCCCACTTTGCCCACTCACGCGCGTACTCTTCCGAACGGAAGTCCGGCCCGCCCTCAGTCCAATACATCTCCACTTCCGGAAAAGCATTCTGTACCCGGCGGATCCACTGTGGCTGCCCCACGTAGCCATGCCAGGCCACGGCGTTAGTATATTTTCGAACGTCGGGAGTCTCCAATTCTCCCATTGCGCGTCCCCAAAGATTGTAGTTGTGATCGATAATCCAAATCTTTGTTTCGATGCCCGCCCTCTGGAAAAGTGGGCCTAGATGCATGGTGAGAAAGTCTGCTTCGTAATCCTGGGGCCACGCACAGGCAGGCATGGTTCCGTCCTGATCTGCGTCCACTTCGTTTTGAATGGTGACCGCCTGAATGGGGACTCGTTCGGATTCATAGCCGCGCAAGAATTCAAGAAAATAGTTTGCATACGAAGCCATATAGGTGTGGCGCATACAACCACCGAGAAGGCTGCCATTGGATTTCATCCAGCCCGGAGGGCTCCATGGGGAAGCGAACAAAAAAATATCGGGATTGAAGCTGCGCGCTTCCCGGAGAGTCGGTAGGATGTAGCCACGATCGCGCTCTATCGAGAATCGCCGCAAGTCCGGATCAGGCTCGCCATCGTCGTAACTGAACACGGACGTTGAGCAGTCCGAAGAACCGATGCAAATCCGGCAAACATTAAACGCAAGCTCGGTAGGGCTGAAGAGAGAGCAGAACAAGTGTGCTCTAGCGGCGGAAGGAAGCCGCGAAAAGACGTAACAAGAGGCATCGGTCATGGCTCCGCCGAATCCGAGTATTTGCTGAAATTTGAGCTCAGGCTGCAAGACAACGGTGGCTGCGGTTTTCCCGGGTGTCGAATTGCTCCAGTCTATGTCCGGAGCCGGAGCTAGGCGGTGCTTGCCGTCGGTGACCCAAACTCGAATCGGTTTGTTGGAGAACGTCTTGGAAGGTTGATCCACTCTTGGCGTGGAATCAGGAGACTTCTCGTTCCCTGGTGGCAACGCATACGGTCTGGACATTGCCAGGAATTCGCGGCGTCCCAGTTTTATGCTCACGTTCGTTCCTCAAATCACATCTTAGCCGGGCGACTTGCCGTTAAGTAGAAATCAAGGTCATAACGGAATTGGCCGGCAGATGAAACGATGCCGCCTGGTCCAGAAGCTGGAGTTGGCATACGCGTGTCGCGCCAGAGTTCGTAAGGACGACAACGACAGATCCGTCCGGATTCTGGAAGGCACAGTGGTGAAGGTCCGTGGCAGGTCCTTTCGTTTGGATTCGAAATGCACCACGGCGGATGAATCGCGAAAAATGAGCCATGGCCCAGTATTGACCACTGTGGTATATCTCCATGGTTTTCGAGTCGATGGTTATGAGGCCACCTAGCGGGTAGGGCCCGACATTGGGATGGCCGAGCTCATCGGTGGCAAAGCACCAACTGGTTACGCCCCTGCAAGAATTGCGGAGGATCTGGGTGAATTGTCGGGCCCAGGAGGCCCAACATTTCATGTACTCGGGATCATTGTGGTCCGGGCTGCCTTCGGTCCAGTACATCTCGATATCAGGAAAAGCATTTTGTACGCGGCTCATCCATTCCGGTTGGCCCGTGTATCCATGCCAGGCCACGGCAGTTGTGTATTTGCGAACGTCCGGAGTTTCCAATTCAGCGATGGCACGACCCCACAGATTATAGTTGTGGTCGATAATCCAAATTTTCGTGCCCACACCATTTCGCGCAAACTCAGGACCAAGATGCAGGCGGACAAAATCCGCTTCGTAGTCTTGCGGCCAGAAGCAGGCTGGCATCAAGCCTTGCTGGTCGGCATCCACTTCATTTTGTATGGTCACGGCTTGAATCGGCACCTTCTCCGCTTCGTAAGCGCGCAGAAATTTCACAAAGTATTTGGCATAGGAAGGCATGTGCGCGCGGTGCATGCACCCCCCGAGCAGGCTGCCGTTGTCTTTCATCCATCCTGGGGGGCTCCACGGAGAAGAGAACAGGAATAAATCTGGATTGATCGCGCGTGCTTCGCGCAGCGTCGGCAGGATATAAGCACGGTCATGCTCGATAGAGAATCGAGTCAGATCGGGATCGGCATCGCCTTCATCGAAACTGTAAACCGTCACAGAATTATCGGAGGAGCCGATGCAGGTGCGGCACACGTTGAGGTTCATCTCCGACGGATGGAAAAGAGTGTGAAACAATTCAGCGCGCGCTTGGGCATGGAGTTTACTGAATAAGTAGCAAGCGCCATCGGTAAAGGCTGCGCCGAAGCCCAGGATGGGTTGGAACTTTTTGTCGGGAAAAATAGCGATACAATCCTGACCGAGCGGCGCCGTCCACGGAGCCCAGGAGATGGGAGCGGACGGAGCCAAGCGCGCTTCATCGCTGGTAATCAAGGCTTTCCAAGGTTGATTAGGTGAAATTGATGATTGCGCTAGAACCGGCGAAGAGGACTCCGCTGCGATTCCTGCTGCGGCCATCCCTGCCAGCTTCAGGAAGTCCCGCCGGGTTGCATCTATTTGCATTACGTCTCTTTCAGTACGCAACAACCTAGGCTCTCCTCAAGTATCACTCTCAACCGTTACCGGCACATCCGCTCCTCCCAGTCTGAGGAAAACATGTTGAGCTTGGCATCCGGATCTTCGGGATGAGCGGCGATTGCGGCTTCGTTGACTTGCAAACCCCATCCGGCAGCGGATGGGACCTCATAGAAGCCGTCTTTCACTTGGGGCGTTCCAGATGTCAGGTTCTCACGCCAAGGCACGTCGTAATCTTGAAAGGTTTCGAGAATTAGGAAATTTGGAAGATTGGCCGCCAAGTGGATTCCCGCAATGGTTTTCAGAGGGCCATCGCAATTGTGCGGGGCCACGCTGACGTAGTAGGTTTCTGCCAGCGCAGCAATTTTTTTGGTTTCGAGGAAGCCACCGGCGTAAGTGATATCCGGCTGGATGACGTGGGCGGCCTTGTGTTGCAAAAGATCGAGAAAACCGAAGCGGCTGTAGGTGTGTTCACCCGTGGCAACGCGAAGCGGAGAGCCTGCCACGACCTGAGCCATAGACTCCTGATTATGCGCAGGAATTGGTTCTTCGCACCAGCCAGGATTGTAGGGAACCATGGCACGGATGGCTTCCAGGGCCATGATCGGGCTGAAGCGTCCGTGGAACTCCAGCAGAATATCCACATCGTCCCCGACCGCGCCGCGAACTGCCCCCACCGTTTCGCATGCCCGGCGCAAGTCAGCACGCGAAATTTCGCGGCCGCCCGGCCCAAACGGATCAAATTTCAGGGCTCGGTAGCCACGCTGCTTAACCTGCTTTGCTTTATCAGCAAGCTCCTTCAGATCTTTGGTGCTGCTATACCATCCATTCGCATAGGCTTTGACTTTGTTGCGAACTTTACCCCCGACGAGGTTGTAGACGGGTTGGCCGCAAGCTTTTCCGGCAATATCCCAAAGGGCCATTTCGATTCCCGCCATCGCTGAATACATGACCGGCCCGGTGTTGTGTTCGATTTGATAGAGCTTGAACCAGATGGCTTCGATGTCGAAAGGGTCCTGGCCGACAACATAGCGACGCCCGAAATCCACAATCAGCTCGCGCACAGCGGTCTCTTTCCAACCTAAGGTGGCCTCTCCCCAACCGACGAGGCCGGAGTCCGTCTGGATTTTCACGAAAACATAATTGCGCCAGGCAGCACCTACCAGGAAAACGCTGACGTCCGTCACCTTCATTGACAAGAAGCTCCCTTCTGAATTGCGCTAAGGTCACGTTTGCCTTTCGAAAGCAGATGAAAGCAAGGGAACACCTCAACTGGGTTTTAAGGCACGCTACTGTGCCATATAGCCGCCGTCGATCACCCAATTTGCTCCGTTCACATAGCTCGCCGCAGAAGAACATAAGAAAGCGACCAGTTCGGCAATTTCCTCGCAGCTCGCGAAGCGTTTGATCAAATAAGGTTCCAATAGCTTTGGAGGATCAATTACGCCCGAGGCAATCAGTTGCTTGGTGTGAAAGGTCTCAATCGCTGCGGGGCTGATGGTGTTGACCCGTACGCCTAGTTCCTTCATTTCCACGGCGATGGCCCGCGTCATCGCAACCAGGGCGCCCTTTGTTCCCGCGTAAGCGACCAAGTTGGGGTTCCCGGCAAGTGCGTTCACCGAGGCGATGTTCACAATTGCTGAGTCCGGTGGTTTGTTGGCGGCTCGGGAAAGCTGTCGTAGGAATTCCTGAGCCAGAAAGTACGGAGCACGCTGGTTGACGCCCACCACGGTATCAAACTCCTCGAAGGTAACCTCTAGCATCGGTTTGTGAAAACTCCACGCGGCATTGTTTATAAGGATGTCTGCGGTGCCGAGAGCTTCGGGGGCTTTACTGAAAACAAATCGGGCGGCATCAGCTTCTGCAAGGTCCTTTACGAGCGCGAATGCCCGGGACACAGGAAATTCCCTGGTGCCGATGTGCGAAAGAACCATGGGATCTTTATCCACCAGCAGCACATTGGCGCCATCCGCGAGGAGACGGCGAGCGATCGCCAGACCCAGCCCTTTTGCCGCACCGGTCACCACACCCCGGCGACCTGCGAGTCTTTGATTGTAATCGGGCCCTGTCATTCTTTGCCTTCCAGAATCAATTTTTCCGGTCCGCTTTCTTGAGACGGTACTGAAACGGAAAGCCGGATGTTTCAACTTCTATCCGGCCGCTCTGCACACCATAGTCCAGATGACCGGAAAACGCGTTCGCAAGTTCGAAGTGAACTTCCCAAGGCCAATCGCCCAGTTGATCGGAAAGTCGCTCACAAAGTTCGCGGAGGGAAACTCCAGAACCATGCTTGCTTAGATAGTCTCGAATCAAACGATCTGCCTGTGACACGAAGTTCCGGGACTCGGCGCAAAACTGCAGAATGGCCTGGCGGTCCCGCAAAACGGGCCAGTGACACCCGACAATCGTTTCTGCAGGACATGTCTCAATAGTGCGGATGGTCTGTAAGTAGGACTCGACGTAAAGGTAGGTTGGGCATAGCGTCCAGAGCCCCGCAAGTGAGCGGTAGCCAGCTCCTTGAATCGCATCGCCATAAAAGAGCGTGCCGTGTTTTGAGTCGTAAAGCCCCAAGTGACCGTGACTATGCCCGGGCAGATGCCAAAGCTCAAGTACCCGATCCGGTCCAAGGCGGAAAGTTTCGCCGCCGGTGAACGTGAATGCCACGGGTTGGGCGGTCGAGCTACAGTTGCGGATGGCTAGCTCTGTCTCCGGATCAAAAAAAATCCCGTGATCCTTGCGATAAGCGTCATAACGAAACGAATAGAGATAATCCGGTGATTCGATAAGAGCGCGGTCGGCTTCGCCGCAAGCAATGCGGGCATTCGGACAAAGCCTCTGGATCTCGGCACTTCCTCCGCAGTGATCAGCATCGGGATGTGTAATTACCACCCACAGGACATCTTCTGGAGCCACTCCAAGCCGGCTCAGCGCTTTCGGTATGTCGTTCTCGGCGTGCTGCTTCGTGCCGCAATCAAGAAGCAGAGCCTTGCGTCCCTCGCGAAGAAGTGGGAGATAAAGCGGCCTGCCGTTGATCTCGCATTCGATCAGGTCAGCACCAGGATAAAGCTGCATCGTTCTATTTCCTCGCCCGACCATCACCTGAGATGTGGACATGCCGGAACTGGTGAAGGGCCTCTTGCAGTCCTTTTACGAGAAGAAAATGGTCGTCGGCGCAGGTTATCATGCGAGCGCCTCGATTCAGTTCTGTCTGGGCGGACTCCGGTGTAGTGGTGACGGTTCCCCACCATTTTCCAGCCTTGGCTGCTGCGTTGGCCACTTTATCCATTGCTTTCTGGACAAGAGGATGTTCGCGCTGCATTGGCACGCCGTAATCAATGGAGAGATCGGCAGGTCCAACGAATAAAAGATCCACCCCCTCGACTGCTGCGATTTGATCCGAGTTACCAACAGCCTCTCGGTCTTCAATTTGTAGGACAAGGAAGGTCTGCTCGTTGGACTCTTTCAAATACTCCAAGGGTTCTGCCAAAGTGTACTCGCCATCCGCGCCGGCGCCATCAAAGCCGCGTTTGCCTAATGGTGGGAAACGCGTCCATTCAACCCATTGCCTGGCTTCTGCGGCATCGCGGCAGTGGGGAACCATGACCCCGTTTGCACCGAATTCCAGAGCGCGCATGGCGCTGGTGTAACCCGTCTTGCGAATTCGGACCATGAGGTCCATGCCAGTGGCGCGGCAAGCAAGCGATAAAGGATCAATCAATGCGTATTCGTGGGCGCGATGTTCCATATCAAACCAGACCATATCAAAGCCAAGTTTTCCGGCGAATTCGGTGAACCAAGGTTCGGTCACACGGTTGATTCCAACCACTCTGACGAATCCGCCGTTCCTTAGAATCTTGAGTACCCTGCTCTTGGTCACCATGGTCCTCGGTCCTTCAACTCATACGAAACTCCCCAACTGGCTATGCATTAGCCTGAAAAGCTGGGAGCTAGCCGCTATGCGAGAGGCTATTCGCGGCCGAACACCCACTGGTTGAGGCGAGCCGCATGATAGGTTGGGGAGACATGGGAAGTCAATAAAAATGAACATATGTTCCGTAATACGGTATCGCATCGATGCCGTTGTGACGGATGGCCTTCCAAATTCCATCTCAATCGGCTGGCAAGGCTTCTTCATCCGGCAGAAACTAAGCCGGATACGAGGAACAGTGAATGTGCCCAGATTTGTCCCGGGCGGGAGTTTTGTGATATTGCCTGCTCGTTCTGGGGTCCGCTGCAGCGACCCGCTTCGAGGTTTTGCAATTCCGTATTACGGATGAAACGCAGAGAACTGTTGACACCGGGCAGTTCGCGACTATACTGCACCGACTGCCAAATAATCGAGGAATAGGCGAACTGCTTACGGCTCAAAGCCTCGAGGAACAACTTGAGACTGCATTGACAGCACTTGGGGGGACCTTCGTGAATGAATCAGCGGCTTTGGAAAGCACGGATCTCTCCCGGCAGGCGATTGTCCGGCGCAGATTCGTCGTGCTCACATCCATTACCGTTGCTGTTGGGGGATTTCTCTTTGGCTACGACACAGCGGTAATTTCTGGCGCGATTCTATTTGTCCGCGAGCAATTTCATCTGAACTCATTTACCACGGAGATTGCGGTAAGCATTGTTCTTGCTGGTGCACTGGTTGGCGCGGCTGTGGGTGGATATCTGGGTGACCGTTTTGGCAGGAGACTGACACTGCTGGTTACGGCTATTACATTTGGAATCTTCTCGATAACGACAGGACTGGCCAACAGTGCCCTCGTATTTGTCATCTCGCGTTTGTTTGTTGGGGCCGCCGTTGGAGTAAGCTCCATGCTCACTCCGCTATACATTGCGGAACTCGCGCCCGAGAAGCATCGCGGTGCGCTGGTAACTCTCAATCAACTTGCGATTTCTGCCGGCGTTGTCATTGCATACTATGTTGATTACCTGCTGTCCGGAGCTGGGAATTGGCGCTGGATGTTCATGAGCGCGATGTTTCCCTCACTTCTTCTGCTTGCCGGCGTAATCTATCTCCCAGAAACGCCAAGATGGCTGGCGGCGCGGCAAAGATTCGATGATGCCGCACGAGTCCTCTCCCAGATTGAAGGGCCACGGGAAGTGGAGCGCGACTTGGAAGAACTTCATAAGGTGACTGCGGCAGGGAAGTTGCGTGTGCAGGACCTTCTTCAACGACGTTTTACCAAACCGTTGATTGTCGGGATTATTCTGGCCGCATTCCAGCAGATCACCGGCATCAATACCATCGTCTATTACGCGCCGACGATTTTTCAGATGGTCGGATTCAGCAGCGCTTCCGTGGCAATCCTGGCGACGTTTCTGATCGGAGCGGTAGGCCTTGCGACCACGGTTCTTTCGATGTTCCTGCTCGACAAAGTGGGCCGCCGCCCCCTGTTGCTCGTCAGTTTGGCCGGAATGGGCCTCATGTTGCTGCATCTGGTCTATACGCTGGGTAGTCCTTCGCCAACAAAGTGGATCGTGATCATCGACATTCTGCTGTATCTGGCTGCCTTCGATCTCGGATTAGGGCCCATCTTTTGGCTGCTGATTTCTGAGATTTATCCGACGACAGTTCGCGGCCAGGCGATGTCCCTGGCGACCGTAGCGATCTGGGCTTGCGATTTTCTGGTCACGGCGACGTTTTTGACGCTCGTGGACCATCTCGGGATGCGAGGTTGCTTCCTGCTCTTTGCCTTTCTTTGTTTCCTAGCGCTGGTCTTTTCTTTCCGAATGGTGCCGGAGACGCGTGGCCGGACGTTAGAAGAGATCGAGATGTCTTGGAACTGACAAGACAAAGAATAGTATCGGTTCTGGCCGTCATCTAGCGGCCGAACAAATGGAGATGAAGGCTCGAATCGGCTATGCTAAGCGCAAGACATCCCCTGTTTTACGAAAATGTGGTGCAACGCTGCCTGCGCCAGGTCTACAAAATGACACACGAGGGATTGACGTGAGCAAGAAGCACGCGAAACAGCCCAAACGTATCCAAGAGGACAAGAACTACATCGAGGTGATGGGCAAAATCTTCAAGGTCCTTGAGTACTTCATCGAGAACAGCAGCAAGCAAAAGTCTGTGGCTTTCTCCGAAATATCCAAAGAACTGCCGTTTGCGCGCACGACGACACATCGCATTCTCTATTCGTTAGAGAAACTCGGCTACCTCGAAAAGGACGAGGAAAAGTCGCACTATCGCCTGGCTGTGAAATTTTTCGAGCTAACCGGTCCTGCTGTCCACTTCCGGCGTTTGCAAGCGGTCGCAAAAACGGTGATGCAAAACCTGCTTTTGCAATTTGGCGAAACCGTGAATCTAGGGATCTTGGACGACGGCCAAGTTACCTACATCGAAGTGTTGCAAAGTCCGAGCGCACTGCGCATCGCGGCAGTCCCCGGCGAGCGCAATCCCGTGCATTGCACGGCTCTGGGGAAAACCTTTCTCGCCTACTTGCCCGAAAGCGAGGTATTGGCGATTCTTGACCAAAATCCCCTGATCAGAATGACCCCAAAGACGATCACGCAGAGAAAACATCTGATGGAACACCTGGCGCTGGTTCGCGAGAAGGCGATCGCCTTGGACTTAGAAGAGAATTTGACCGGGGTGGTTTGCGTGGCAGCCCCGATTTTTGACCAGAGCGGCCGGGCGATTGCAAGCTTGAGCATATCCGGCCCGGCGACGAGAATGAAACCCAAACTTTCGCAGATCCAGGAAGAGTTACGCAATGCGGCAACCGCAACTTCACGCATGCTCTCGCCTAGCAGTCCACGCAAGGAACCAGCTCCTAGCCAGTCCCGAACACCGGAACGTAGTGCCGCAGTAGGATCATCCGAAGGAAGCTGAACCCAGCCTCCACTCTGCTCCCGCCTCACTTTTCGAAAACGCAGAATCCAAGGGCCGCCGAACGCCGGCGCCTATACTGGAATCCGGTCTAATCATCCCAAAGCAGTGTATTCCGTAATACGGACATAATACCGAAATTTGTGTTGACGCTCTGTATTGATTTCTATAGGATGAGCGCCGCTCGGAGAAAATCCATGCGGCCATTGTTGAAGATGAAGGGGCATCTTCTGGTCGGTGCGGATGCGCTAACCGACTCGCCCTCAGCAGGCGTTGGTTCCGGTCAGACAGGACACGGCGAATGAAGCGAGGAACGATTTCCAGGCGAGACTGCTTGAGCTTGCTCGGCACAGGCGCCGCCACTGTCCTCGGCACAGCCCTCGTCGCGAAAGACGTTTTCGCCGAAGACACGCCCATCGGGCAACAACAAAAGTTCCATTCCAGCAGCGTCGATGCCGTACAAAGTAACCAGGAAATTCTAAAAGAACTCAGCGCTTCGCGTGTGTATGCCGTCAGCCCGGTGCAGTCCCGGCCTGAATTGCACTCTGCCGCCGCCCAGGCGAGTGAAGCAGGGTGGCAGATCACTCTCGGAGAAGGCTGGGAACTGGCGGAAGCTGACGACCGACTCACCCCAGGGCGATACAGCGCCGACATGCAGTGGGTCAAGATTTCACTTCCTTCCTCTGTGCAGTACGCGCTGATGGAAGCCGGAGAGATTCCCAATCTGTGGTACGCGGAAAATTTTCGGGATCTGCAGTGGATTCAACAACGGGACTGGTACCTCCGACGGCGCTTCGTAATCCCAGAGAATTCTCGCGACGACGTCGTGCGTCTGCGCTTTGACGGCATGGACTACTTCGGCATGGTTTGGCTGGACGGCGAGTACTTGGGAGCGCACGAAGGAAACTTAGGCGGCCCAACGTTCGACATCAGCGACACGGTCGTCCCCGGGAAAGAGCATGAAATTCTGGTTCGACTGGTGCACGAACCCCACGACCTGATGATGAACTTCGACAACAATGCCAGCGAAAACCACAAGCCGCGGGTCGTCAAGCCGGACGCGGAGGACGCCGAGAGCTATCAATGGGGCAATCGCTATCGAACGATGGGGCTTTACCAGCCGGTGCGATTATTAATTACCGGGCCTGCCTATCTGGAGACCCCATTTGTTCGCACCGATTCTGTGAGCGAGGAATCAGCCGGGCTGTGGGTCCAAGCGATGCTGACGAACACGGGCGCTGTATTCGAAGGACGAATTGAGGCGGAGATCATCGACCCTGCCAGCCAGAAGTCTGTGTGGAAGACAACGACAACGCAAAGAGTTCCCCAAGGATTTTCGTTTTGGGAGAACGAGATCCGTTTGAAGCAGCCGAAACTCTGGTGGCCAAACGGATTAGGAGACCAGCCGCTCTATCTCCTGCAGCTCAGGCTTCTGAAGGATGGGAGACAACAGGATGTCGTGACGAGCCGCTTCGGAGTTCGAACCTTGGAGCTGAAACGCAACCCCATCAGCGCCGACAGTCCGCGCGCAACGCCGCCGGACAAATCCCTGGAAGACGAAGCGTACATGTATTTGTGGGTGGCCAACGGGCGTCCTTTCTATGCGAAGGGCGCGTGCTGGATGACCAGCGACGATGTGCTTGCGCTGACGCCAGAGCGCGAAGAGTGGATGATTCGCGCGGCGAAATATAACGGGATGAACCTGCTGCGCCTGAATGGAGGCACTTCGCTCATCGAAACCGAGCAGTTTTATAACCTCTGCGACGAGCATGGAATCGTGGTCTGGCAAGATGTCCCGTTGAACTGGGCCGACAATCCCGGCACAACCAACTTGGCTGTATGGCGCGAACAAATCACGCAGAGTGTAATGCGCATTCGACAGCATCCCTCCATTGGGGTTTACGTCGGTGGAAATGAATACGACCCCTACTCCGATGGCATGGAGCCGCTGCTGGGTTTGATCCGAGAAATTCTGGCGGGTTACGACGGCACACGGCCCTTTCGCATGAATTCGCCAAACGGTGGCGATTACCACGCATACGAACCCGAGGCAATGTATACCGGGGACGTAAATTGGTATCACAAACTCTTTGGCCGCGGGCATTACTTCATTTCGGAATGGTCGTTCAGTAGCTTTTCCAATGTCTCCCTGCTCAAGCGCATCATCCCCGCAGAGGAATTGCAGCGAAAGCCGGTCGGCTACGACATCGAAGCGTTCAAGCGTCGCTATCCCACTATCCGCGACCGCAGCGCGGAACTTGGATACACTTTTCTAAAAAGCTGGCAGCGAGCTTCCTGGTACGGGGATTTCGGCAAAGCCGATGTCGAACACCTGGTTGACTACAGCCAGATGGCCTACGATCACACGCTCGGCTACGTGCTGGAACAGTGGAGAGCGCAATTCCCGTACAAGGGAGGCGAGGCGCTTTGGACTTATAACTCGCTGGGACCGGTGGCAGCGAGTTGGCACATCATTGACTGGTGCGGGCAGCCCCAGATTCCTTTCTACTCTGCAAAACGTGCGAATGAACCCGTACACATCATGGCAGACACAGGATTTTTCTCCTGGGGTCCGGGAGACACATTCCGCGCTTCGGTTTTCGCTGTGAATGACAGGCAAGAGCCGATGAAAAAAGCCCAAGTCGCGGCGCGCATTTACGACCAATCCATGCGCCAGGTCCACGAAGAGAAGTGGACCACGGATGTTCCGGCTTTGGGTTATGCGAGCGACGCAAGAGAGGTCCGCTGGCCTGTCCCGCCGGAGACACCAGAAGGATATTTCTTCCTGGAGCTGACACTCACGGATGCAAGCGGAGGCAGGCTGTCTCGCCGTGCTTATTGGCTGCGTGTTCTGAAAATGCTCACTGATCCGGAAAAGCGCAAACAGTGGCAAGCCGGACCGGTGGCGGAGCCACCGACGCAGAGCGGCCCGTGGTTGCGACCCCAAGTGGAAGGACTCCCCACTGCCCTAAGGGGAAATGCGCACATCGGCCGGCGATCGAAGACCGAAGCACAAATCAGCCTGACCGTGGAAAACACGGGAGGCTTGCCTGCTTACCCTGTTTCCGTGCAATTGCAACCAGAGATGTATTCCGCGATGTGGGACGACAACTATTTCTGGCTTGCCCCCGGCGAAACGGTTTCGCTACAGGGCACAGCGCGTCTCGACATGAAGGGACTGGATCCCTTTGGGAAGCTCGACATTCCCAAAGAGGGGGATCTGTCCGTACGAGTTTCGGCGTGGAATGCGCCGCCTCAGATTTTGCGGTTGGCGTGAACGTTCGGCAGAAGACAGAGAAAAGATTTTGTTCGTACGGGTCTGTAAGTGAAGTCGAGAGCGTGGCGCGGCGGTTTTCCGCCGCGCCATGGGTTGATTTTTATTCAATCTCGATACGGGGTAGGAGGGGAATTATGAGTTCGAAGTACGCGCTTGCTAGTAATAAAATCATTCGTCGTCGCCTGCTTTTGGCCCTTTTGATTGTTCTCGTCTGTGTTTGTGTCGTGCCGTATGCGTTCGCCGGTGTGACCGGGACCATCTCAGGCATCGTACGGGATCCGAGCGGCGCCGTGCTTCCCAGTGTGCAGATTGTAGCGACCAACCGCGCTACGGGTGTCACCACGACGGTGATGACCGACAGCGTGGGCTTCTATTCCTTGCAGGCACTGCCCGTTGGGAATTATGACGTGCAGTTCAGCAAGCAAGGATTCAAGACAAACGTTCAATCGGGACTGGAATTAAAGATCAATGATGTCCTGCGAATCGACGTCACCCTTGCGGTGGGGGACGTGACTGAAAAGGTGACCGTTGCGGCCGATGTCGTGCAACCGGAGACCGTCAGCACACAAATGGGACAGGTAATCACCGAGCAGAAAATCCTGACTACCCCGTTGTCCGCGCGCAGCTACACGGATTTGCTGGCACTCCAACCGGGCGTGATCCCAGTGACCTCAGGCCTGTCTGGAGGCATGGGCGGCCAATTTACCTCCACGGGTTTTGCCATTCAGCAGGTCTCTGGCGACTTGAATGCCGGAAACCTTTCGGTAAACGGAATGCGTGAAGCCGACAACGGCTTTCTGTTGAACGGCGCCACGGTGCAGGAAGCGGCGTTCTCCGGGACGGCTGCGATCCCCAATCTGGACTCGATTCAGGAATTCAAGATCATTACGAATAGCTATGACGCGGAGTACGGCAATTACTCCGGCGGTCAGATAAATGTCACGACCAAGTCAGGCACGAATGAGTTTCATGGGAGCGCTTTCGAATTCCTTCGCAACACTGCCCTGGACGCAAAAGGATTCTTCGATAAAACCCGCGGCGTTTTTCAACAAAACCAATTTGGTGGAACTTTTGGAGGGCCGATCAAAAAAGACAAGCTGTTCTTCTTCGCAGATTACCAGGGCACCCGGTTGCGCTACGGACAGAGTTCCGGGCAAATTCTGGTGCCAAGCAACGATGAACGGGGCGGAAATTTCTCGGCCATTGCCTCGCAGATGACCGGCGCGGTACAGGGAACTGCCTGGGCGCAGCAGCTTTCGCAGGAACTCCAATATCCAGTGACTGCTGGAGAGCCTTATTACACGCCAGGTTGCATCAGCTCCAGTGTGTGTGTCTTTCCAAACGCGCAAATCCCTACGTCGGCAATTACAAAGCCCTCCATGAATCTGCTGCAGTACATCCCGAAATCCAACGGGGTTAGCGGGCAGGGCCAACCGATCTTTACGAGTACCGGAGCGGCTCAGCACCTGCGCGACGACAAGGGCAGCGGACGGCTTGATTACAACGCCAGCTTTGGGCTCCTCTCTGGTTACTACTTTTTTGACGATAACAATTTACTTAATCCGAATCCGGTCACGCCCGGCTTCGGGAACGGATCACAGGGCCGCGTCCAGATGATCAACATTGGTGATACCAAATCGTTTGGCAGCACAGCCGTCAACGAAGCGCGAGTTGCTTTCACGCGCTTGTCGGAAGTTGTCAACGAACCGACGGGTGGAATCGGTCCGGATATCCTGAGCGAACTCGGCTTCACTGGGATCGTTCCATCGGTGCCGGATTTTGCCGGGGTTCCGCAAATCAGTTTCAATAACTTTGGCACTGGTTCGGGCAGCTCTCCCCTTCCGATCATCGAAAATACCTATTCCTATATGGATAACTTCAGCAAAGTGCTAGGCACGCACACGATTAAATTTGGCGGCCAGCTTCGCTTCAACCAGCTAACGGAAAAGAACCTTGGTTCCAACGGCTCTTTCTCTTTTAACGGCTCCGAAACAGGGATCGATTTTGCGGATTTCCTGATTGGTGCGCCCAATAACTATTCGCAGGGGCAGGGTTTTCCCTCCTACGGACACAGCCATTACATCGGTCTGTTCGGCCAGGACAGTTGGCGACTCCGGCAGGACCTTACGCTCAACTACGGGCTGCGCTGGGACGTGAGTTCTCCCTGGTCGGAAGAGCACAATGAAATCCAGACAATCGTTCCTGGGCTGCAATCCTTGACGTTCCCAGGATCGCCGGTTGGGTGGGTTTTTCCTGGTGACCCGGGAATCGCCAAAGGCCTTGCGCCAATTCGCTACAACAACTTTGCTCCCCGCATCGGGCTCGCCTATTCTCCCAGCGTCTCCGAGGGCTGGTTGTCCAAGGTAACTGGCGGTCCCGGAAATTTCAGCATTCGCGCAGGTTGGGGGAAGTTCTATACTACGTTTGAAGGCGCCACCAACTTCAACGAAATTGGTGATGCTCCCTTCGGGTTTTTCTATGGAAGTCCAGCCCCTCCCGAGTTTGCCAATCCGTTCATAACCCGCAGCACGGGTTTCGATAATGGACAGCGGTTCCCGGTGGCACCTCCTCCATTCAATTCGTCGCCACAAAATCCAGATACTTCCATCAACTGGTCCTCCTTCTTGCCCATCGGCAGTTCACCCGCGTTCTATTACCGGAACGTACTCCCTTATTCCGAGCAGTACGAATTCGCCATCGACCGGCAAATTGCTCGAGGAACGTTGCTCACGTTGGCCTATGTGGGTTCACAGGGGCACCATCTTTTGTCCGCTCTGGAAGCAAACCCAGGCAATCCAGCCTTGTGCCTCAGCCTGAGCCAACCGAGCGACGTTGCCCCTGGATCGCCCACCTGCGGTCCTTTCGGAGAAAGCAATACCTACACTACTGCCGCGGGGCAAGTGGTGAACGGCACACGCCAGACCCTTGGAAGTGCCTTCACGAGCGACTCTTACTTCGCAACGATCGGTAATTCCGACTACAATTCTTTCCAGTTAACCTTGAAACACGTTAGTGGCCGGTCAGAATTCCTGGCGGGTTACACCTACAGTAAAGCGAAGGACACCGGATCGGGCTACGGCGAGCAGGTCGATGTGCTGAATCCAAGGCTGAAATCTCTCTCGGCGTTCGATATGACGCACAATTTCGTAATCAGCTATGGTTACCAATTGCCATTTGACAAGATCGCATCGAACCGGCTGACGAAAGGTTGGAGGGTAAGCGGGGTCACCCGCTTCTCGACGGGATTGCCGGTTACGCTCTTGGAAACAGATGATCGTTCCCTCTTGGGCACGTCCGGCTCCGGACCAATTCAGCTTCCCATTGACACGCCTAATTTTGCCGGGGGTTCGCTCCACTTTACCGATCCCAGGTCCGGACAGCCGTATTTCAATACCTCGCTCTTCAGTCTGGAGCCCCTGGGGCAACTTGGCAACGCTTCTCGCCGTTTGTTCCACGGCCCGGGCATCAACAACTGGGACATCAGCATCCAGAAAGACACTTCCATCACGGAAAGAACGACTCTGCAATTCCGCACGGAGTTCTTTAATGCCTTCAATCACGCGCAATTCGGACTTCCGGACGGCAACATCAACGATGCCACCTTCGGGTTGGTTCAGTCGGTTGGCCAGGGGCCACGCATCATGCAGTTCGGCCTGAAATTGCTTTTCTAGCGGATCGCAGCTTCCATGATGTGCAGCTCATGTGCGATTTGGGATAGACAAGGAAATCTTCCATGCGGCGAGTCCAGGGTGTCCTTGGAATTCTCGGGCTAATTCTCTGTTTCTGCCGGGTTACGATCGCGCAACCTAACCAGCAGCAGGAAGCCTCGCTTGGCCGCCTGTCGGTCGAATCTCGCGCTGTTCTAGACGAGCTTGAGGCGTTAGGCAGCCTGCCGCCGGGTGAGTGGCGCTATCACGCCGGCGACCTGGCCCATGGAGAGTCTCCGCAACTTGATGACAGCGCTTGGGAGGTGCGCCAACCGGGAAGCACCGCGCCTTCTGATAGCGTCTGGTATCGCTCCGTCATCCAAATCCCTCCGACGCTGCATGGATACGATCTCACCGGTTCTCGCATCTGGTTTCAGTTTCGTGCCGAAGTCAACGGGCCCATGACGCAAATTGTCTACGTCAATGGCAAACGAGTGGCCATGGGCGACGATCTCGAACCGATTCTATTGTTTGAGAATTGCAAGCCTGGTGACAAAGCCTTGGTTGCGGTGAAACTCCTGCAAACGGTCGATCAAAAGAGCTTCACTGGAGTAAACCTTTTTATTGGCCCCCCCGCCACACGGCCCAACCCAAAAGATATCCGGGAGGAACTCCTCTCAGCAGCCCTCCTGACGAACTCCCTTGGTGGAAATCCGGCCGGGGAGCAGAAGCTGGTGGACACTGCCGCGCGAGCCGTGGACTTTGAGGCCTTGCCTCGTGGGGATCAACAAGCCTTCGATACTTCTTTGCGAAAATCCCTCCAAATCCTCGCGCCCCTGCGCCCGGAATTGCAGCGGGCCGAATATCATCTCACCGGCAATTCACATATTGATGCCGCCTGGCTCTGGCCCTGGACCGATTCGATGGAGGCCATTCGGAGGACCTGGGGCACCGCGCTGCAGCTCATGAAGGAGTATCCGAATTACACCTTCACTCAGTCCGCGGCGCAGTACAACGTCTGGATGGCGGAAAAATATCCTCAGTTGAATGATGAGATCAAAACTCGTATCCGCGAGGGGCGCTGGGAAATCGTAGGCGGAATGTGGGTGGAACCCGATCTGAACATGCCCGACGGCGAGTCCCTGGTGCGCCAGCTCTTGATAGGGACTCGTGCGCTGAAGGATCTCTACGGCGTCAATGTTCGCATCGGGTGGAATCCGGATTCTTTTGGCTATAACTGGCAACTGCCCCAGATTTATAAACGTTCTGGAATTGATTTTTTTGTAACTCAAAAAATGGCCTGGAATGACACCAATGTTTTGCCCTTGAAGTTGTTTTGGTGGCAATCTCCAGACGGCAGCAAAGTGCTGACTTATTTCCCGCACAACTACGACAATGACGATTTCGATCCTAGCCGTTTGGCGGCAGATCTGGTCACTGCACGCAATTACGCGCCAGACCTCCTCGATCTAATGGATTTGTTCGGAATTGGCGATCATGGCGGCGGCGCAAGCCGGTTCACTTTGGACCAGGCAGACCATTGGCGTAAAGATGAAGCGGCCCTGCCGAGTATGGAAATGGGAACGGCGCAGGCGTATTTCGACCGGGTGCTGCCCCAAATTGATTCCGCTTCTCCAGTCTGGAATTATCGGAACCTGGCTGCAGGGAAACCCTCCCTGGGGCATCCCGCGGCAGGCAAGGTGCGCATTCCCACGTGGGATGACGAACTGTATTTCGAATACCATCGCGGAACATATACAACTCAGGCTCACCACAAAGAGAACATGAGGAAAGGTGAAGTTTCTGTTCTGGATGCGGAGAAGTTTGCTTCCTTGTCCTGGCTGGATGGTGCTTTGTACCCACAAGATGTCTTGAATGACGCTTGGCAGAAGGTCCTATTCAACGAGTTTCACGATCTTGCGGCGGGTTCTGGCATCGCCACAATTTACAAAGACGCACAAAAAGATTTTGACCAGGTGCGGCTGGAAACTCATGAAGTCAGCGAAAAAGCTCTCCATGAGATTCAGGCACATGTGAACACTCAAGGCAGTGAAGGCGTGCCGGTATTTGTGTTCAATTCCCTGGCCTGGCCTCGTTCCGGAATTGTGACCGTGGATGTGGAGATGCCGGGACCCACACCGGACGGAGTACACGTGATTGACACGGATCATCGGCTCCTACCGTCGCAAATCTTGGCGCAAAATTCGAATACCAACACGCTTCAGCTCCTCGTTCAGACCGCGGAGATCCCTTCTATGGGATACGAAGTGCTGCACGTGGTCCCGGGGCGACAGACGGAAGCAACGAACCTGCAAACGAATGGGTGGCAGATGGAGAACGCGTATCTCCGCGTCAAGATAGACCCGGAAACTGGTTGTCTGATCAGTTTGTACAATAAGAAATCCCAATTTGAGGCCCTGTCCCCAGGGTCCTGCGGTAACGAATTGATCGCGTTTCGCGACGTCCCGAAAGCGTACGACGCCTGGAACATCGATTCAGATTTCGAAACAGTTGCGGCACCGCTGGAAAAAGCGGAATCCGTGACTTTGTTGGAGCGCACACCGCTTCGCGTCGTGTTCCGTGTGGTTCGAAACTGGCGTTCTTCGCGTTTCGTTCAAGACTATGTACTGTGCGCCGACAGCAGGGAGCTTGAAGTGGTCAGTGATTTCGATTGGCATGAGGACCATATCCTGCTGAAAGCTGCCTTCTCGTTATCAGCGTCCCATGAGAATGCGACTTACGAGATTCCCTTCGGTTCGATCGACCGGCCGACCACGCGTAGAAATTCCTGGGAATCCGCCAAGTTTGAAGTCCCAGCCCTGCGATGGGCCGATTCCGGGGATGCGAGCCACGGCTTCACGCTCATTAACGAGTCCAAGTATGGTTATGACGCCAAGGGCAATGTTTTGCGCATTTCGCTGCTGCGTTCGCCGACATGGCCGGACCCGCATGCGGATCGTGGTCATCAGCATTTCCGCTATTGGCTCTACCCGCATGCCGGAACCTGGCAAGATGCACTGAGCATCCGCCGCGGCTATGAAGCAAATTACGGATTGATCGCTGTGCAAGTCGGATCGCATGGGGGAGAGCTTCCGTCGCGGCACTCCTTTATTGGCATTCCTCAGGAAAACGTAGTTTTGACTGCTGTGAAGAAGAGCGAAGATTCAGATGCCCTGATTCTCAGGCTGTATGAGTGGAAAGGAAAAGAATCCGATGTTGAAATCAGCGTCCCGGATGGCGTCCAGTCCGCCGAGGAGATAAATCTTATGGAAAAGCCTGAAGGAGGCAACCACTTAGCTCTGACCGGGGACAAAATTGTGTTACACATGCGGCCTTATGAGATCAAAACGGTTTGCGTGAACTACCCAACGCGAAAGCAATAATTCGAGCGCAAAGGAAGTTGTCCCGCCTTTAGTTGAAACGTGAAGAAGAGAAGCAGCGGTTCTCGACCCGAACTCGGATAGAGTTCGGGTTGGAAAACTCTTTCCTTGCCGAGGCAAGGAGGAAAAGGAGAACCGCTGTGAAGAAAACCTATCAGGGATGGCCAGACAAGTCCAAGGGGAAGTTCGAGGTGCCTGGCAAGCGGGAGTTGCTAGTGGGAGTGCCGCTGCCGATGGTCGAAGTGTGGGAGGAGTTGCAGGCGCAGGTGGAGCAGTTGACTGGCGAAGCCGGGCTGCGCATCATCGGGACGATTCTGGAAAACGAGGTGACACGTCGCGTGGGGCCGCCACACCAGCCGGACCCCACGTCGGGGGCGGTGCGCTGGAGGCGTCAGCCGGGATACGTAATGTTCGGCGGGCGGAAAGTGGCGGTGGAGCGTCCGCGAGTGCGCACGCGGGAAAGACAGGAAGTGGAACTGGACAGTTACGCGCGGCTGCAACACGACGGACGGCGGTAGCGCGCGGTGCGCGAAGGCATCGTTGCGGGACTGACTTCGCGGAACTATCGCCGGGCCGTCGAGAGCGTGGTGGACGGCTACGGGATTGAAAAATCCAGCGTGAGCCGGAAGTTCGTAGCCGCCAGTGCGGCGCAGTTGCAAGAACTGTGTGAGAAGAAACTTGGCGATCTCGATCTGGTGGCGATTCTGATCGACGGGATTCATTTCGGCCAGCAGGTGCTGGTGGTGGCGCTGGGCATCGCCAGCAGCGGCCAGAAACACGTGCTGGGAGTGTGGCAAGGCGCGACGGAAAACACCACGGTGGTGAAGGCGTTGCTGGAAGACCTGGTGGCGCGCGGACTGAGCACGGAACGGCGCTACCTGTTCGTGATCGACGGAGCCAAAGCATTGCGTGCTGCCATCGAGCGCGTGTTTGGTGAGCGTGCCGAAGTGCAGCGCTGCCAGATCCACAAGCGGCGCAACGTCAAAGAGCATCTGCCGAAAAACGTCCAGAGCGATTACGACCGCCGCATCCGCAACGCCTACGCGATGACCGAGTACGCGGCGGCGAAAGCAGAGTTGGAGAAAATCTTCCGGCAACTGGAGCGAGTGAATCCCGGCGCGGCGCGCAGCCTGGAAGAAGGGCTGGAAGAAACGCTGACGGTGCACCGGTTGGGCGTGGGCTGGCTGCTGCGCCGCACGCTGGCCTCCACCAATGCTATCGAGTCGTGCCTGTCGACCGTCGAGCGCGTGGCGCGCAACGTGAAACGCTGGCGCTCAGGCGGGCAAGCTTTGCGCTGGACGGCCACGGGGTTGCTGGAAGCGGAAAGAAAATTCCGCAAGGTCAAAGGCTTCCGCGACCTGGCAACGCTGCAACGCAAATGGAATCCGTCCCTGCCTGCGCAGGCAGGGTTGACGCAACAGTCCCAGGCCGCGTAACGTGCACCAAGTCGCGAGCCGCCCAAATCAACGAGACCCGGGACAACCTCCAACCATAGCTGGCGGGATTGCAAACTTCGATGGATGGATTTTCGGCCGGCTTCGACGACTAGAAATGCAGCACTAAAAACTAAGGACTGAAAGCTGTAAACTGCCTTTTTTCTCCCAGCCCTTGTGTTTTCCGCTAGATTCGATACACTTTCCTCTATGAAGCGCTCGTTCAACTTTTACGCGTGGCGATTTACGTACCGGAGCAACCGGCAGCGAGGGGCCAGCGTTTAGTTCGTGTGCATCAAGGGATTTGGGCCCACTCGCAAAGAGTGGGCTTTTTTATTTTGGGGCAGGGAATCAGCGACCCGGAACGAACGATGGGTCAATCGCGAAAGGGAACGGACCGCCATGATTATTTCGATGAAATTGCATTCGACGCGGGAAGAGATCGACCAGGTGACCTCCATCGTGCAGCACTTTGGCTACAAGGTGCACTCGATCGAAGGCGAGGAGCGCGTGGTGATCGGCGTGGTGGGGGTGGGAGACGTGACGCACTGCATGGAATCGGTGGAGGCGTTGCCGCAGGTGGAAAAAGTGGTGCGCATCACGGCGCCCTACAAATTCGTCAGCAAGGAATTTCGCGCGGGCAAGACACGCATCAAGGTGAACGGCACGGAGATCGGCGGCGGCGAATTTATCGTGATGGCTGGGCCCTGCTCGGTGGAAAGCGAAGAGCAGATTATGCGCGCGGCGGAAGCCGTGGCAAAAGCGGGAGCGAAGCTGTTGCGCGGCGGCGCGTTCAAGCCGCGCACGTCCCCTTACGATTTTCAGGGCATGGAGGAAGAAGGCCTGAAGCTGCTGCAGAAAGCGAAGAAGGCCACCGGGCTGGCCATCGTCACCGAAGTGATGGGCGACAATCAGGTGGAGCTGGTGGCGCAGTACGCCGACGTATTGCAGGTGGGCGCGCGCAACATGCAGAACTTCATGCTGCTCAAGGCGCTGGGCAAGTGCGGCAAGCCGGTGCTGCTCAAGCGCGGGCTCAGCAGCAGCATCAAGGAACTCCTGATGAGCGCCGAATACATCACCGCGCACGGGAATCCGGACGTGATTTTGTGCGAGCGCGGCATCCGCACCTTTGAAACCGCCACGCGCAACACCTGCGACATTTCGGCGATTCCCGTGCTGAATGAGCTCACGCATCTGCCGGTGATTCTCGATCCCAGCCACGCGACAGGCAAGCGCAGCCTGGTGCCCGCCGTCGCCCGCGCGGGAGTTGCGGTCGGCGCCGATGGCCTGATCGTGGAAGTGCATCCGGCTCCCGAACGCGCCGTCAGTGACGGCGCGCAGTCGCTGGACTTGATGCAATTCGCGCGCATGATGGAGGACCTGCAACCCTACATCGCCCTGTGGAAGGCCGCGCGGCAAAAAGAAGCGCTCGCCGCGGCGGCACGGTAGCGATTGGACCGCGGGTTAAGAAACGGCAAACTCAAAAACGAGTTTCCCGAAGACCGTCTGGACGCAGAGTGCGTGCCCCACACCGGAACCCGCAATGCCCTTCGGAATTTACAGAACTCGCGCAAAATCTGAGGTTAAGTCCGCACTTTGATTTTCGAGGCAAGTGCCCTGTTGACGGTTTTCGGCCCCGTTTTTTACGGAAGAGCGTTACTTCCGAGCATCGAGGCTGAAGATTTTTTCAGAATCGTACCCAGGCAATTTCCATCGGCAAATCCCCATCCTTACTGCAATCTGAAAGACTTTTTACACACGAATTTCAAATCGCCAATAAAATAGCGGGGATTTCGAACCCCAGCCAGGCTGCTCAATTTGGCAGAATGCAAGGCTGAGGTTTCGACAATTGCTGCCGAGTAGCTTATCGCCCATGACTCCGGACTCTCGGGCGGGTCCGTGTCAGTTGTGATCCCTTGCTGATGCCCAGGCAGCCAATTTCCAAGGTGGAAGCGAAGCCTGGAGGCAGCAATGAAATTATTCCCAAGCCTGATGCTTATCGGTATTTCATTTCTCTTCTGTGCTGCTGACGCGCTGGCACAGAACGCGATTTCGACGGGATCAATCTCCGGCCAGGTGACCGACCCGAGCGGCAGCGCGGTTGTGGGCGCTTCGGTGACGCTGGAGAACGTATCGGCTGGAGTGAAGCTTACGACTAAAACGAACGGCACGGGGTTCTACAGTTTTCCCTCGCTGAAGGTGGGAAGCTACGACGTGAGCGTGAACCATCCGGGGTTCAAGACGGCTGTGACTCAGGGCGTTATTGTGCAGGTAGGCCAAAACACGGCAGCGAACACTGCGCTGGAACTGGGCGACGTGAGCCAATCGGTGACGGTAACGGCGGAAGCTCCGTTGCTCCGCACCACGGAATCCACCGTGGGAACAATCGTGAACGAGAATCTGATCAGCAATTTGCCGTTGAGTGGTCGGCGGTACACGGACTTCGTGTTACTGACGCCGAATGTGAACGCGGACGGCGACTTCGGACTGGTGAGCATGGCGGGGCAGCAAGGAGGTGGGGATTCGGGATATGCCAACGGGAACGGATCGAACTCGTTCACGGTGGACGGTGCCACGGCGACGAGCAACTATTTCGGGGATGCGCGTGGGCGAACGCGCGTGCCGTATGTGTTCGGGGAGCAGTCGATCCAGGAATTCCAAGTGGCCGACAATCCCTACAACGCGGCGTACGGCGGAGGCGGGGCAGGATTCGTCAACACGGTAACGAAATCGGGCACGGATCAATGGCACGGCAACGCATTTTACTACAACCGCAACTCGGGCGTGGGGAATGCGAATGACGCGATCGACAAGGCGAATGGAGTGCCGCGTCCGCTGGACGTGCTGCAGCAATTCGGGGGCGATCTGGGGGGGCCGATTGTGAGCCACAAGGCGTGGTTTTACCTCGATTATGAACAGCAGCGACGCAAGCAGCCGATCTCCATCATCAATTCAGGGTACAGCGCGCTTTCTTCACCGGACAACTTCGCCCAGAATTTCGGTATTCCAGACGGCACGACGCTGCCGACGCCGAACTCATCGTATCCGGTTCCGGCGAGTTTCTCCGCTCCACCTGCGCCGACGGACCCAAACTATCCCGCCTATCTGCAGGACGTATCCAATGCGCTGGGCGCAATCAATCGCAACCTGGTGCAGCGCAAGCGGCGTGCGGACAATCTCACGCTCTTTCCCAAGGTCGATTGGCAGGCAACGTCCGCCGATCACCTGACTTTCCTGTACAACTATGACCGGTTCAACTCTCCAGGGGGCGAAATCACGTTCAATCCGGTGGCGACGTTCGGCGCGGAGGCGCTGCCCAATAATTTTGTTCGCGACCACCACGCGAGTGTTCACTGGACGCACGTTTTCGGGCCGACATTCTTCAACGACGCGTCGGTCAGCTACTTGCGAGACGAACAGATCGCCACGCCATCGGGTTTGACGTCGCCAACGCTGGGGCAAATCGAGTTTTTCTCACCGAGTTTCTTTGAGCTGGGGAATCCCACGTTTTCATCGGGAGACAACAAGGAGTTCGGCTGGCAAATCAACGATCACGTGACCTATATTCACGGGCGGCATACCCTGAACTTCGGCTTCGACTTCAACCGCACGCATGTGACCGATTTGTTCCCGGGAAATTTTCAGGGTACGTACGCGTTTTCGAGTCCGCAGAATTTTGCGCTCGGGCACTACGCGTTTTTTACGCAGGCCACCGGGAATCCGGCGTTTCCGTTCACGTTTCCCTATTACGGATTCTACATTCAAGACAAATTCCAGGTGCGGAAGAACCTCACCCTTGACCTTGGCTTGCGCGAGGATTTCCAGGTTTTCCCGCAGCCAAAGGCAAATACCACGACCGGGGATCCTTTGGTGGCGCAGCTCACGGGGCAGTTCCCGAACCAATACAACCGGCTCGCTCCCCGGCTGGGATTTGCGTACCAGCCGTTCCCAAAGACGGTGGTTCGCGGGGGCTTCGGAGTATTCCGGGAAATCTTCAACGGAATCAATTATGAGAACTCGGTCATCTCGAACGGATTGGCCACGCAACAGGCCACGACATTCGTGCCCTTTAATTCCAGCCTGCCCCCGAACCAGCAGACGCTGGTTTTCCCGGCGGCGTTTTCAGATACGAGTTCATTCGGCGCGGGATCGAATTTGAGCATTGTCGACCCGGGTTTCAAGACACCCTATGTGCTGGAATCCAGCCTGGAAATTCAGCAGGAAGTTTTGCCGAACACGACCGTGACGGTGGGAACCATGTGGACCCACGGCGTTCATTTGCTGGCCTCGAGCGCCTACGATAAGAACCTGATCGCGCCGTCCGGCACGACCACTTACTACGTGTGCCCGGCGAACGTGGGGCAGGGAATCCCCGGATCACCCGATCCTTCACCAGCGGCTTGCCCAGGGACTCCTTTCACGGCGCCGACACTGGATGCAGGATTGCTCACCGAGGGGCGAATCACTTCCGCGGTCAGCCAGATCAATGCGTTGATCAGTCCGGGAGTGAACAACTACAACTCGCTTTATGTGCAGGTTCAGAGGCGCGTGACGCGAGGTTTGTCCGTCATGTCTTCGTATACCTTCTCCAAGGGGTTGCAGAGCGGCGCGGATTTCAACAATCAGTTCGACCTGGGCAATACGCACGGGCCAACCCTGCTGGACCAGCGCCACCGGCTTTCCATCGCCGCCGTTTATTCTCCGGACGCATCGGGCATCGGCTCCGACCTTGCGAAGCACCTGCTCTCCGATTGGACGATCAGCACGGTCATGCAGTTCAACTCCGGGAGGCCGTACACGGGGCTGCTGGCGAGTTCCTGCACTGGCCCGAATCTGGCGAGTTGCGGCAGCAGTGGGAACAACACGCTCAATGACAGTGCCATCAACGAATCCACGGGCAACACCGCAGCCGGAATCGCCGGTGCGGGATCGACTCCGGGCCAAGGTTACAATACCTTTTATGGACCCTGGATCAACGAGATTGACCTGGGCCTGACGAGGGCGTTCCATATCACGGAGCGGCAGACTATCGAGCTTGAAGCGCAGGTTTTCAACCTATTCAATCATCCAAACTTTTTTGTGCAAGCGGGATCGGGAATCAACCAGACGCAGTACCTGCCGGTGGGACCAACCTGCGGCGATGGAGCGACTCTCAATCAGACGTGCTATCTGATCCCAAACTCAGGATTCCAGACGCTGGAGTCCATCAACCAATTGAACGGCCCGCGGACTTTCCAGTTCGCCTTCCGTTACCGATTCTAGGCGGATTTCTGCCGGACTAATGCTGGCGTGCAATCGGACGCCGGGGACACGGGTGCCGGGGGAGCGCTTGACAGCGGCGACCCTCGGGCCTAGTGTTTTGGCTCAGAAAGTGGAAGTCGCATTGTCCCTTCCTGCCATGGGCGATTTCCGCGAAGGAGGGTCCTCATGCCAATCAGCTTGTTGTCGTTTTCGTTGGTGGATGCTCCGGTGACCAAGGAAGAAGCCCGGAAGATTCTGGAGCGGGATAATTACGTATGCCAGTACTGCGGGTTGGATGGACGCGGGAGCTTCGAAAACGCGCTGGCGATGCGCGTGGACTTCGTGGTGCCGCGCGCGCGCAAAGGGAAGAAGGATCCGAAGAACCTGGTGGCGTGTTGCACGCCCTGCAACACGATCAAGGGGACGAAGGTCTACCCAAGCTTTGAGGCGGCCAAGGCGCATGTGCTGGCGCAGCGGGAAGAGTTGCGCAAGGCGTGGGAAGCGAAAACCGCACGGCCTAAAGCGCGAGCCGCTGGGGCCTGAAGTGTCGATGTAAAACCAGTCTCCTCACGCAATCCCTATGCGCGTAAACCGGGTGGAGGAGTTTGCCTTATTCCGGCCTCGACCTGCGGCGTTCCATCGCCAGACAGCGCCCCACGATCGATTCCCCAGCGGCGGAAACCGGCCAAATCCGCAAGGCGGAATGCCGGAGCCCATCGGGGCTCAGTATAACCGGAAGCTCCGGTCCCAGGCGCGCTCTTTCTCGCACGCAGCGGGCGGTAAAGCGCAGTGTGCCGGCCGTCACATTTTAAAGCTGGGAGACCAGACCAAATTGGTTTTGGTCAATGTGATGGGTCGGCACAGCGTGGCGTGATTCCGGTCACGGCGCTGTTGGCCCCGTTCGCTTCATATCGGGCTGCTCTCCGGCCTGCCCGCTTGGGCCGGGCGCGTCACACCATCCTTATGGCGTTCTACATGAAAATTCAAATCAGGAGAAGCCACCTATGGGAGTCACTACCTTACCTCCCACGGCGAATCCGCGTGCCGTGGAATACGTCGAATCCGTTTTGAACGCAGTCCGCAGCAAGAATCCCGGTGAAGTGGAATTTTTGCAAGCCGTCCAGGAAGTCCTCGAAACGCTCACTCCTGCCTTAGCCGCACATCCCGAATACCAGAAGCACAAAATCCTCGAACGGCTGGTGGAACCCGAGCGGGCGCTGATGTTCCGGGTGCCGTGGGTGGACGACCATGGTGAAGTGCAAGTGAACCGCGGCTTCCGCATCGAGATGAACAGCGCGATCGGCCCCTACAAGGGGGGCTTGCGGTTTCATCCTTCGGTGAATCTGAGCATTCTGAAATTCCTGGCGTTCGAGCAGGTGCTAAAGAATTCGCTGACCACGCTGCCGATGGGCGGCGGGAAGGGCGGCTCCGATTTCGACCCGAAAGGGAAGAGCGACGCGGAAGTGATGCGCTTCTGCCAGAGCTTCATGAGCGAATTGTTCCGTCACATTGGATCGGAAACCGACGTTCCGGCGGGCGACATCGGAGTTGGCGGGCGGGAAATCGGCTTTTTGTTCGGGCAGTACAAGAAGCTGGCGAACCGCTTCAACGGCGTGCTGACCGGGAAGGGCATGAACTGGGGCGGCTCGTTGATAAGGCCGGAGGCGACCGGCTACGGCTGCGTGTATTTCGCGGACGAAATGCTGAAGACGCGCAAGGAGACGCTGGCCGGAAAGGTGTGCCTGGTTTCGGGGAGCGGCAACGTTTCACAATATACAATGGAGAAGTTGCTCGAATACGGTGCGAAGGTCGTGGCGATGTCCGATTCGAATGGAGTGATTCACGATCCGGAGGGGATCAACCGCGAAAAGCTCATCTGGGTGCTCGACCTCAAGAACGGAAGGCGCGGGCGCATCAAGGAGTACGCGGAAAAATTCCGTACGGCCAGATACATTCCTGTGGATCCGAAGCTGGACTACAACCCGCTTTGGACGATCAAGGCGGATTGCGCGTTCCCGTGCGCGACGCAGAATGAAATCAACGCCAAGGACGCGGCGACACTGGTGATGAACGGATGCAAACTGGTGTCCGAAGGAGCGAACATGCCCAGCACGCTGGAGGCGACGAAGCTGTTCCTGGAGGCCAAGGTGCTTTATGGACCGGCGAAGGCGGCGAATGCCGGCGGCGTGGCGACCAGCGGCCTGGAAATGGCGCAGAACTCCATGCATCTGGCATGGACACGCGAGGAAGTGGACGATCGGCTGCACCGGATTATGATTGAGATCCACAGGAACGCGCATGAAACGGCCGAGCGCTACGGCGTGCCCGGCAACCTTGTCTTTGGCTCGAATATCGCGGGGTTCCTGAAGGTGGCCGATGCAATGATGGATCAGGGTGTCGTGTAAAGCGCCGAGAGGCGAGCCGTAAGCCGCGACCCGTAGACAAATAAGAGAGAAAATTAAACCGGCCCGCTCTTCCCTAAATGGAGGGGCGGGCCGCTCGGTTCTTAAAGAGCGGTGTGACGGAGCAGCTTGAGCGTGAACTTCAACATTCAACTTGAAATCTGGAGCTTTCGACTTTGGACTGCCCCGTGAAACTCCGCCGAAGGTTCATCGGCCGCGCGATTCCCGCGGCTGCACCTGCGACCAGTAGGCTAGAGCAATTCCACGCGGTAGGATTTGCGCCTCGGTTGGCGTGTGTGTTTCCTGGGGGAGACAAGCGAGGTCACCGTGTATTGCGAGCATTGCGGACTGAAGATATTTCCGGAGCGTCCCGTGTGCACGCGGTGCGGAAAGCCGCCGTCCCATGAGTGGATCCAGTTGACGAGCCTGGCGGTGCTGCTGATGGCGGCGGTGGGCAACGCGGTGACGCAATGGGCTATTCTGCCGCGGCTGGCCGCTTCACATGCTTCGGGATACTTTTTCCGCGACTGGCTGTGGGTGGACCGCGAAACGAGCGTTTACGGATGGATGCCGCTGGCGGCGGCGCTGCTGGCCTGGGAGTTTTACGTGTGGCGCAAGGTGCGCAAGGCGAAGCCGGTGGCCAAGGTGCGAAGCTGGGTGAGCCGGAAAATTTTGACGTTTGTCCTGGCCGCGGGATTCGCGCCGATCCTGCCGTGGTGGATTCCCGCGGGGCAGCCTTCCGAAAAAACGATGGCAATGCTTTCGCGGTATCCGGGATTGCCATGTACGATTTCTTGGGGAGCAATTTTAATTGTGGCCACGGTGTTGTGCTGCAAGGCGGAGACGCGGAACCTGCTACTGGGCCGGGGGAAGGCGCTCTCGTTGATCAGTTTGGGGACGCTTGCCATGTTCGTGGCGCTAACGCTGGCGGGCTGGGCGCTGACGTAGGCCCAAGCTTGCTTTGCCAAGGGTGTTGCATCCTCCTACTGCAGCTCCGTCAACGTCTGCCGGCAGTCAGGTTCGCCTGCGGGAAGCGGGCGCCAGGCAGATTGCGCGACAGGCCGGGAACGCCCGGGGTCGGGCGAGGAACTCTCTCAATGCAGCAGAGTGCAGCGGCCGCCGCCGCTGGCGACGACGACGAGATTCATCACGATCATGATCACATCGTAATGCCAGCCATTATTGGCCCAGAACGAAATGTGCCATTCGAAGATTTTTTTCTGAATCGCCCCGAGCATGATGAGGATGAGGCCAAGCGCCGCAATTTGCGCCAGGACGCCCGCGGCGATGGCAAGGCCCCTGGCGAATTCGGCCGCGCCAAGGAAGAGGGTGAATCCTTTGCTCATGCCGATGCTTTTGCCCCGGCCAGCGGGATCCTGGAGATGTTTCCAGCCGCTGGTGGCGAAAACCATGGCGACCATCAGGCGCAGCAGAAGCAAGCTAAGGTCGGTGAAGCGGGCAAGTTGCGGGAAAAACAAGGCGCCCTCCCCAGCGGCGAGCAGCGAAGAAAATAGCATTTTGGCCGCAAGAGCGCCAATGCTTTACTGGCCGGGTCAATGGCCTTATGCTGAGGTTATGAGCGACACAAGAGATGGCATTGCGACGGTGGAAGAGGCGGTGGAGGAGATTCGCCAGGGGCGGATGATCGTCCTGGTGGACGACGAAGACCGCGAAAACGAAGGCGATTTGACGATGGCGGCGGAGAAGATCACGCCCGAAGCCATCAACTTCATGGCAAAATTCGGGCGCGGGCTGATTTGCCTGGCGCTGACCGAGCAGCGCTGCGATGAATTGAACCTGCCGCTGATGTCGCCGATCAATACGTCCGCGCACGGCACGGCGTTTACCGAAGCGATTGACGCGAAAGTGGGCGTGACCACGGGTATCAGCGCATCGGACCGCGCGATAACGATTTTGACGGCCATAGATGCGAAGACGAGGCCGCAGGATTTGGCGAGGCCGGGTCACATGTTCCCGCTGCGCGCGCGCAATGGCGGCGTGCTGGTGCGCGCGGGGCAGACGGAAGCCAGCGTGGATTTGTCGCGCATCGCGGGGCTGAATCCCTCCGGCGTGATCTGCGAAATCATGAATGAAGACGGCACCATGGCGCGCGTGCCGCAGTTGATCGAATTTTGCCGCGAGCACGGATTGAAGATGCTCACCGTGGCGGATCTGATCCGCTACCGCATGCAACACGAGCGCTACGTGCGGCGCGTGGCCGAAGCGGTGCTGCCGACAAGGTACGGGGATTTCCGGATGATTGCCTATGCCAGCGACGTGGACCAGGACAAGCATGTGGCGCTCGTGCGGGGCGAGCTGGAAGGCGCGACGCCGCCGCTGGTGCGCGTGCATTCGCATTGCCTGACGGGCGATGTGTTTGGCTCAACCTCCTGCGATTGCCCGGACCTGATTGCAAAGTCGCTGGAAAGAATCGCGCAGGAAGATCGCGGCGTATTCTTGTATTTGCACCATACCGGGCGCGGATTTTCCATTGATGCGCCGGAGACGCCGGGCAAGCTGCCGCAAATTCATTTTCATTCGCGGGGGCAACTGGATCGCGAGCCGGCGCGGCAGCGGATGGTGCAGCATGAAAGCGGCATCGGCGCGCAGATATTGATTGACCTGGGATTGAAAGACATTCGTGTAATTACGAACCATCCGAAAAAAGTGGTGGCCCTGGAAGGCTACGGCATCCGTATTGCGGACCAGGTGCCGCTAAATCTCTCGACGCGGAAGCCCACTCACCAACGATTGTAATTTCAAAAATGTGAACTGTGGCTCAGACCCTCAGGCCTGAGGGGTTTCCCACGGCGGGCAAGGCTGCTCGTGTGAGGAAAGGCCTCACCCCTGAAGTGGCTAGCTACAACTACGGCTCGTCGTCTTCGCTTGTGGTGGCCGGCGGGGTGGGCGACGGCTTTGCGGGGGTTTTTGCCGGTGCGGGTTTGGCATGCTCCGACGCGCTCTGCGAAGAGGTGGTATGGCGCTTTGTATGGGATGACTCGACGGTCAGATATTTGCGCATTTTGTCGAGGCGCTTTTGGCCGATGCCTTTGATGGAGAGAAGATCGTCGATACTTTGAAAAGAGCCGTAGGATTTGCGTGTGTCGAGGATTTTTTGCGCCGTGGCTGGGCCGATGCCGGGAACCGATTCGAGTTCGGAAGCGGAGGCGGTATTGAGATTGATGGGATGTGCGGGGGGCTTCTTTTTTGCGGCCGCTGGCAGGAGAGCGGAGAGGTAGAAGGCAAGTACGCAGCAGACGAGCGAAGGAGTGATTCGCGGCAATTGCATGGGCAGGATAATGCCAGAATGACGTTAATAAATCAATAACAGATAAAGCGGATTTGGTAGTTCCGCCATCCTGGCGGCAAGCCCGCTTGCCCGCAAGATGGGGGCGCTACCAATGGCAGCCGCTTCGCTGGACCCGCGAGCGGCCCGCCCCAGAAAAACAATCCGAGGGTCCGGACGGCGGACCTCGGAAGGGCAGCGCTACAACTTATTGCCCTGGGTGTCGAAGATTTCGAGGGGGCCGAACAGGGCAGCCTGGTCTTCGATTTGGGCACGGTCGCCAACGACCACGATCTGCATGCTGGCGGAGTCGAAATATTTACGCGCGGCGGCCATGAGGTCCGCTGGGGTGACGGCGCGGACGTTGTCGCGATACGATTCGAGGTAGTCAGCTGGGAGTTCGTCAAGCTCGACGGTGGAAAATTGGGAGAGCAGCCCCTCCTGCGTTGCGAGCCCCAGCGCAAACACGCCGGCCAGATAATTCTGGGCGTCGGCGAGTTCCGCCTCGGGAACGGGCAGGGAGCGAAGCTTGTCGATCTCATAGAAGATCTCGGTGAGCGAGGCGGCGACGACCTCGTTGCGCACCGCGGCGGAAACGGAAAAAAAGCCGTGCTGGCGCAGGGAATTGACGCTGCTGCGCGGACTGTAGGTATAGCCCTTGTCCTCGCGAATATTCATGATCAGGCGCGAATTGAACGCGCCGCCATAGAGGCTGTTGGTGAGGCCGAGGCGAATCCAATCCGGATGCTTGCGCGTGATGGCGTGGCAGCCGACGAGGATTTGTGTCTGCACCGAGCCGGGATTGTGCACGAGATATACGCGGCGGCCCTGGGGCTTCGGCGGGGCAGGGAACTCCTTCGCCGGAGCTTTCTTGCCGGACCAATTGCCGAAGATCTTTTCGATCAAAGTCAACATCGCCTGCGGATCGAAATCGCCGACCAGCATGAGCAGCGCATCATCCGGCGCGTAGATCTCGCGGTAGGCCCTCTGCAAATCTTCCCGTTTGTAAGCGGCGACTTGGGTTTCGCTGGGAGAGACCAGTGCGTAAGGGTGCGTCCCGAATAATACCTTGCGCAAGCGCTCCCCGGCCAGGAAACCGGGGGACGTGCGCTCGAGCTTTACTTCTTCAAGCTTCTGGCGGCGCTCGCGCTCGAATTCGTTTTCGGGAAAAGAGGCCTCGCGCGCGAGCTCATTCACAAGTTGCAGGAGCGGTTCGGCAAATTCGCTGAGGCCGACAAAGCCGATCGCGCTGGTGTCCTGGCCCGCGTTGGTGCCGAGATCGGCGCCGAGGCGACGGAGGTCTTCTTCAATCTGGCGGCTGCCGCGCCGGGCCGTGCCGGTGCGCACCAGGGTTGCGGTCATTTCCGCAAGGCCGGTGCAGCATTCGGAAACTTGCGCATTGCCGGCACGGAAATAGAGCTCGCCATGAAATTTGGGGATCGCATGAGCCTCGGCGAGGACGACCTGGAGCCCGTTCGGAAGCCGTGTGCGAGTGCGCTTGGGCCAGGTAACCGGGCGTTCGGAGGCAAGAGCGGGCATGGCGGCGGAAAATTCCGGTGCGCGAGAAGCCATCATGCGGCCTCCTTTGCGCCCGCATTCGCTGGAGTGCGGAAAACGATGGCGCGATTCTCCGGCACGAGATATTTCGCTGCGACGCGCGGAAGATCCTCGCGCTTGACGGCGAGAAAGCCTTCGAGAATGGAATTGACGAGTTGCGGTTCGTTTTCGAACAGCGTGAAACATGCGAGCAGGTGCATCAGGCCGTAACGCGGTATATAGCCGCCACGGCCGCCCTCGAGCGTCGAATAATAGTCGGACCGCCATTTCACTTTAATCTGCTGCAATTCATCCTCGTGGATTCCGTTTTGCTGGACTTCGCGGATGACCGTGTCGAAGGCCGCCAGTGTGGCTTCGTCGGAATATTCCGGCTTGTGCAGGATGCGCGTGGTCATTTGGGATGGGCCGTTGCAGCCGAAGAGGTCGTCCACGCCGCCGTCGGCCTCGACGGCAATCTGCTTTTCGAGGACCAATTCGCGGTGAATGCGCCCGGCGCGGCCGCCATGCAGGGCTTGATCAAGCAGCGCCATGGCGTACCAGTCCGGCGTGCGGCGTGCGGGCAACACATAGCCGATGGCCATAGCCGGGAGGGTGCCGAACTTTTCCTCCACGCGGCCGCGGCGCTCTTCCTTTTGCAGAGGCTCGCTGGGATCCGCAAACGGCGGAGCAGCGCCAGCGGGAATAGGACCAAAATATTTTTCGGCGAGAGCAAAGCCGTCCTTTGGGGTGAGGTCGCCCAGCATCAGAAGGACGGCGTTGTTTGGCACGTAATAAGTTTTGAAAAATTTCTGCACGTCACCGAGATTCGCGGCGTCTAGGTCGTGGAAATCGCCGTAGAAATTATGTGCGTTGGCCCAGTTGCGAAACGCGACCGGCGGCATATCGAGCCAGGGAAACCCGCCATAAGGCTGATTGAGGACGTTGACGCGGACTTCCTCCTTGACCACGTCGCGCTGGTTGCGGAGATTTTCGTCGTCCACCTTCAGGGCACGCATGCGGTCGGCTTCGAGCCAAAGCACGCGCTCGAGGGCGTTGGAAGGCACGGCCTCATAATAGTTCGTGACGTCGTACATGGTGGAACCATTGAGCACGCCGCCGCTCGAGTTGATCAACTTGATGTGCTGCATTTTGGGCGCGTTTTCCGAGCCTTGGAACATCATGTGTTCGAAAAGGTGCGCGAAGCCGCTGCGGCCCTGGGGTTCCAGGCGGAAGCCGATTTTGTAATAGACGCCGAGGGTCACGACCGGCGCGGCCGCGTCTGGCGCGATCACCACACGCAGGCCGTTTTTCAGCGTGCAGTGTTCGATGGGAATGTGGAGTGAACTCAAGCGGAGCCCCCTTTGGATTTGACGAATGGTGAGGAAGGATGACGCGGAAGCGATTCCAGGCGCTGCAAAACACCGGCGGGATCCTTCGCCAGCACATGCGCGGAGAGCCGGCTGACGGCCTGATACGCTTCCAGAAATTCCGGATGAAGGCGCGCGATGGCATCTTCGTGGTTGGCCACGACGCCAAAATCGCCGCGCGAGAGCGGGCCGGTCCAGGCTTTCTGCGGGCCGAGCTTTTCGTAGTGGTCGAGAACCTGGCGGGACAACGAGAGCAGTGCGCGTTGCGCTTCGCGGCGCGGCAGCCCGGCGTTTTGCAGGATCTGCACGCCCGCTTCTTCCAGCGAAAGCAACAGGCCGGAAGCGAACGCGCCGGCCGCGTGATACGCGACTTTATTTTCACGCCTGATATTCACGGGTACGCCGCCGAGCGTGCGCGCAATCGCGCGAGCCGCGCGCACGGCGGCAGGATCGCCTTCGATGCCGAAGACTTTTCCTTCGAACGGAGGGACACTGAGGCCATTGAACGTCTGCAGAGGATGCATCGAAGCCGCGAACGCGCCGAAGGCGCGAACGGGCTGCAACGCACCGGCATCGCACGCGCCGCTGGTATGCATCACGATTTTGCGGCGGAGTTGCTCGCCGCCGACCCGCGCGACTTCCGCTGCCGTTTCGGGGATCGCATCATCCGGGACGGAGAGGAGAATGATTTTCGCGGCAACGATTTGCGGCGGAATGTAAGCAAAGGGCCGCCCGGCACGGATGAATTTCACCGCTTTGCGCGCGCTGGCTTCCGAGCGTGCGGTCACAACGGTGATCTGCCAGCCGTGCTCATGCAGCGCGCGGGCCAGGGCGCGTCCCACGCGCCCGGCGCCCAGAATGGCGAGGCTCTTTTGCATCCATGTTAGGATAACCGAGGCTGGCTTTCGACTCCAATTCGCATGCAACTCTTCTGGATCGCTCTCTTCGGACTCATCGCAATTTTCTGGATGACCTACGGTTTGAAAGTGGCGTATGGCGCGGCGCGCCTGCCGTGGCTGAAGGACTATGCGCCGCTGGAGGATGCCGATTGTCCGCGAGTTTCGCTGCTCTTTGCGGCTCGCGATGAAGAACAAAAATTGCCGCGCGCGCTGGCCACCATGGTGGCGATCGACTATCCGAGTCTCGAAATCGTGGCCGTGGACGACCGTTCGGCGGATGCAACGGGCCGGATTTTGGATGAATTTGCCATGAATCATCCGCAGCTTCGCGTCGTGCGTGTGCGAGAGTTGCCGGCAGGATGGCTCGGGAAGCCACACGCGCTGCAGAAGGCGTATGAAGCGTCGAGCGGTGAGTGGCTGGTGTTTACGGATGCTGACGTAACGTTTCAGCCGGATGCGCTCCGCCGGGTGATGGGGTTGGTGCGCGAGCGAAACATGGACCACCTGGCGCTGCTGGGCGACGTGGAGCGCAGCGGGTTTTGGGACACGGTGCTGATTTCGTTTTTCGGCATGGGATTTCAACTGGCCGTGGATCCCTACCAGGTGAGCAATCCGAATTCGCGCGCGTATGTTGGTGTAGGTGCGTTTCAGATGCTGAAGCGCGGAGTCTACGAGGCCTGCGGTACGCACCAGCGGCTGGCGATGGAAGTGATCGACGACATGAAGCTGGGGAAACTGGTGAAGCAGGCAGGATTCCGCTCCGGCGTCGCGGTGGCACAGGACGCGGTTTCCGTGGAATGGCATTTGGGGCTGGGAAACCTGGTGCGCGGGTTGGAGAAGAATTTTTTTGCCGGCGCCCAATTCAGCGGCGTGACCGCGGCGATGCAGATCGCGGCGCTGCTGATTTTTAATGTACTTCCATTCCTGGGTCTGCTCCTCGGCAGCGGTCGGATGCGCCTGTTGGCGGGTATCGCGGTGGTGATCGCGCTTTTTTTTCACCTTGGCGGAGACCTCGTGATGCGCGTGCCGCCGCTTTATTGCCTCACCTTGCCGCTGGGCGCCACGTTGTTTGCCTACATCCTGTTACGGTCCACGCTCCTTACGCTGAAGCAGGGCGGCATCTATTGGCGCGGAACGTTTTACAAACTGGAAGATTTGCGCCGCGGCTTGGTGTGATTCATTGCGATCCTTTGGTAGCGCTTATATGCTGCGGGACAGGACGCTGTCCGCCAAGATGACGGCGCTACTTTCGAGCTACGTGGCTGCGGCTGCGCCTTCTTCTTTTCCGAACATGCCGGAGAGGTCTTGCTGCTTGAGGGCCTTGATGCGGTCACGGAGCTGGGCGGCCTTTTCGAATTCGAACTTCTTGGCGGATTCGCGCATCTGGGTTTCAAGCTGCTTCAGGAGCTCGGCAAGCTGCGCTTCGTTGCGGACATTGGCCGCGGCGGCATCGATGCCAGCGGTATCGAGCGGCACGGTGACGTAATCGGCTTCGACGATGTGCGCAAGTTCCATGTCCACACCCTTGATGATCGATTGCGGGGTGATGTTGTTTTCCTTGTTATAGGAAATCTGCTTGGCGCGGCGGCGATTGGTTTCGCTGATGGCTTCGTTCATCGAATCGGTGCGGCGGTCTGCGTAAAGAATGGCGCGGCCCTCGGCGTGGCGCGCGCAGCGGCCGATGGTCTGAATCAGCGAAGTGGTGCTGCGAAGAAAGCCTTCCTTATCCGCATCGAGAATCGCAACGAGCGAGACTTCGGGAAGGTCGAGGCCTTCGCGGAGCAGGTTGATGCCGATGAGCACGTCAAATTCGCCGCGACGCAGGTCGCGCAAAATCTTGATGCGGTCGAGCGTCTCCACTTCCGAATGCAGATAGCGGCAGCGCACGCCAATTTCCGAAAAATATTCGCTCAGGTCTTCGGCCATGCGTTTGGTCAAAGTGGTGACCAACACGCGCTCGTTGTTCTCCGAGCGGACGCGAATCTGCTCCAATAAATCGTCCACCTGGCCTTTGACGGGACGAATTTCCACTTCCGGATCGACCAGGCCCGTTGGGCGAATCACCTGTTCGACAAAAGCGCCGCCGGATTTGGTGAGTTCGTAGGGGCCGGGAGTCGCCGAAACGTAGATGGCCTGATTGACGCGATGCTCGAACTCTTCGAAGGTGAGCGGGCGATTGTCCAGCGCCGACGGCATACGGAATCCATAATCCACCAGCGTTTGCTTGCGCGAGCGGTCGCCATGGAACATGCCGCGCACCTGCGGCACGGTGACGTGCGATTCGTCGATGAAGAGCAGATAATCCTGTGGCACGTAATCGAGCAGGGTCGGGGGCGCTTCGCCGGGCAAGCGGCCACTGAGATGCCGTGAATAGTTTTCGACGCCATGGCAGTAGCCGATGGTGCGCATCATTTCGATGTCGAACATGGTGCGCTGCACCAGGCGCTGCGCCTCGACGAATTTGCCCTGTTTTTCGAGTTCTTTCTTCCACCAGCCGAGCTCTTCCTGGATGCCGAGGATGGCGCGGTCGCGTTGCTCCTGCGGCATCACATAGTGCGTTTTGGGGTATACCGGGACGCGCGAGAGATCTTCCTGGCCGGCGCGAATTTCCCCGGTCAGCGGATCGATCTGTCGCAGCTTGTCGATCTGGTCGCCCCACATTTCGATGCGGTAGGCGTTGTCTTCGTAGGTCGGGTAGATTTCAATGATGTCGCCGCGCACGCGGAAACTGCCGCGGCGAAGGTCTTCACTGCGTTCATACAGAATGTCAACGAAGCGGCGCAGCATGGCTTCGCGGGAAATCTGCTGGCCGCGCTCGAGCATCACCAGCATGCCGTAATAAGCTTCCGGCGAGCCGATGCCGTAGATGCAGGAGACCGAAGCGACCACGATGACGTCGCGGCGTTCGAAGAGCGATCGCGTGGCGCTCATGCGCAGCTTGTCGAGCTCGTCGTTGATGGTAGCTTCTTTTTCGATGTAAATGTCGGCGGCGGGAACGTAGGCTTCCGGCTGGTAGTAATCGTAATAGCTGACGAAATATTCGACGGCATTGTCGGGGAAGAAGCCCTTGAACTCGTGATAGAGCTGCGCGGCGAGCGTTTTGTTGTGCGCCAGCACGAGCGCGGGGCGATTGAGCTGTTCGATCACTTTGGCCATGGTGAAGGTCTTGCCGGAGCCGGTGACGCCGAGCAGGACCTGGTGCTTGTCGCCGGCTTCGAGTCCGCGCGTGAGCTGGTCGATGGCGGCGGGCTGGTCACCGCGAGGCTGATAGTTGCTGCGCAGCTTGAATTCCATCGTTGGGGTCTCCTGCGGGTTTTCGGGGCAACGGGTAAACGCCCATTATAGCGCGAGTGGCAGGCAGGAGTTTCGAGCGCGCTAATGGGAGGAAGCGGGCAGGGAATTTGGCACGAAGAGGGTCTCCAGATGGCTGGTGGCGTCTATATCGTAATGGACGCCGTTGGTGCCGTCGGTTTTCATCACCGTGACGTCCATGCTTTGTTGCGCATCCTCGCTGGCGCGAAGCACCAAGCCGGTTTTCCGCGAAACGTAAGTAATCACCTGGTTTTGGCCCTTGGCGGTGCCGAAGGTTTTCAGTTGATGGAGGCGAAAATCTTCCGGTGTGGAATCCTTAATGGAAGATTTCTGCTTCAACGCGGATTGCGTGATGAAGACCGCGCAGGCCTCCACCGGAAGCACCGGGCATTTGTCGTCCCGCACGTAGGTGATTTCGCGCTCCCAGATGAGATCGGCGATCAGCGAGGTATCCAGCTCGGGATCCTCGTATTTCCACTTTTCACCGGGTTTCATGCCGTCGGCAGGCAGCGTCCAGCCGAAGGCGAAGCGCGCCACCCAAAACTGCCAAAGCAGGCGTTGTTCCGGCGAAAGGGCATCGAGGCCGGCAATGTTCCCAAGCTGCCCGCGGTTAAGAATGTCGAATGCGACCTTCCAGATCTTCGTGTCGGCGCGAGGATTCGGCACATCCGGGCCGGGGGAAAGTTCGATCTGGACGGAAACCCATGGCTGAGGTTTGGCGGCGCGGACTTCGAGAACGGAGAGGCGAATCCTGCTGGATAGGTCACCTTGCAGATCCTGCGGCCCGCGCGTGCTGGAAACGCGGCTTTCGGTTTTCACTTTGCGTTCCACGCGGCCGTGAACTTCGTATTGAAATGTTTCCCCGCGCTGGAGTTTGGGGATGAAAGTGCGGCGAGCGCCGGCATACAAGACACCGGCGCACAGCAGCAGGATCGCCAGGCAGCCAGCCGCGACGGAGCCGGAGCTCCGCCACAAGCTGTCGGCGAAATGAGATTGAACTATTTCGGCGGCCATGCAAACTGCCGGTCGAAAAATTCAACGTTGGCCTGGTAGCCGTGCAGCCAGGTGCTATAGAGCAGAAAATCGTGAATTTCGTCGGGGATTACGAGCTGTTCGACGTGGACACCGCGCGGACGCAGGCGCGCCACCAAGTCGACTGTCTGCGAGAACATGACATTGCGGTCGTCGTCGCCGTGGATGAAAAGCACCGGAGATTTCCAGGTGTCCACAGCCGCGACAGGCGAGGATTCATGGGCCAGCTTGGTGAGTTCCGGAGAAATATTTTTGCCCTCCCAATTGTCCGTGGGCCAGTCGTGCACGCCGTGAATGTCCACGCCCGCGGCGAACACGTCCGAGTTTCGGGCGAGGCCCATGGCGGTCATCAGCCCGCCATAGCTCCCGCCCCAAAGACCGACGCGCTTCGGGTCGACGTCGGTGCGACTCTGCAGGTATTTTCCGGCCGCCAGCACGTCCTGATATTCCGTGGCACCGCGTGCCGCGCGCCCTGGCGCCTGACGAAATGCGCGTCCATAGCCGATGCCGCTGCGATAGTTGACGGACAGCACGATGTAGCCGCGATTGGCCAGGTATTGGTTCATGCCGTAGTCGTTAAAGTAGTAGCGCATGTAGTGCCAGCCCAGAAGCATCTGACGAATGGGGCCGCCGTGAAGAAACAGCAGCGCCGGCCGCTTCCCGCCCGCGCGCAGATCCGCCGGGAGGAATAGCTGGCCGTGAATTTCCAGGCTATCGCCGGAGCGGAAGGTGACCGGCTGCGGCGTGACCAGCGCGTTCACCGGAAAATCCTTAAACTTCGCGGCGTCCAGCAGCGGCGAGGCGTGAGCGCCAGGATCGGCGTTTTGGACCAATGGAATGCCAAAGTGCCTGGCGTCGGAGCGGATGTATGCGATCAAATTCGTGTCCCCTACGAAGCGGCCGCCCCATTCGATGGAATCGCCCTTGGTGATCTGCTGCGGTGTGCCGTCCGGCAAATGAGCCGTCCATAAATGGCGGCGGTCCACGTCGCCACAATTCGAGTTATAGATCACGGACGAGCCGCCGGCGGAAAGCGACCATTGTTCGACTTCACAGCTTCCGGGCGTCAGAAGTTTTGGGGAGCCGCCGGAGATGGGCAAGGCATAGAGGTGTTGCCAGCCGTCCTCTTCGCTGGACATCAACAAAGTATCTCCGGCGGCCCAGTTCAGCACGCCCCCGCCGGTATCCTGGGCCATGAAAGAGTAGGAGCCTTGCAGCGTGTTGCTGCTGCGCCAGATTTCGTGTGCGCTGGCCCCATTGGGTTCGGCCACCCAGATGGCCCAGGGTTTAGGCCGATCTGGCTCGATGAAATATCCCGTGGGAGTGTCGCGGGGAACCGCCGGCTGCCGCACAAAGGCGATGTGCTTGCCGTCGAGCGACCAGACCGCGTCGGAATCCCAGTCCACTGACGGTGCGACATACTTGACGGATTTTTGTTCCGCGTCATAAATGCAAATGAAACTGTGGTCCCCGCGCCCGGAATAAATCAGCAGGCGCTTGCCGTCCGGCGACCAGCCGAGCGGCGTATTGCGGCCGCGAATGACGAGTTGCACGGGCTTATCCTCGCCCGCCGCGCTCGCCACCCACACCTGGCCGCCCTTTTCATACGCGACGATTCCCACCGAAGAAACCTGCGGTTCACTGCCCGCGTCGATTTTTCGCGGCACGGTTGCGTCCCAGGAAACGATCCACACGTCCTGCTCCGCGCCCCCAGGATTGCTGGTGGGATTCGCATACTCGCCGGCGGAATTTTTTCCCACACCGCGGACGTAGACAATACCCGCGCCGCCGGGAAGAAATTTCAGTTCGGCGAGTTCGCCCCCGTCATCCTGCGTGTAATTCGTCAGTTGGCGCGCGGTGAACGACGGCCCTTCAGCAACCCAGATGTTCCAGCGGCCCCGCTCGACCTGCGTCCAGGCCAAGCGGTGTCCCGACTTCAGGGTCGTCATGTCGCCGAGGAACGGAGCCGAAAGGATTTGCTCCAGCGAGAAAGACTGCTGCGCGTGCGGGGAGCTCACGAAAAAGACGGCAAGGAACAAGGAGCCGATCGAGATGCGGAAAAATTTGCTGTTCAAGGTAATCCTCCGAACACAAAATTATTGTTCCTTCCCGCGTTCCGGCCTGGCTGCGGGAGCAGCCGATATCGAAGCGACCGGCGTCTCCATGGGACCCGCCAGGACAAATTTGCGCGGCGGCATCGCCGATTTGGTCTTGCGCTCGGCAGCGGCTTCACGAGAAAAATTCAAGGATAGATTCTGCGCGAAATCGAAGTTTCCGGTGAGCTTTAATCTCTCTTTTGGATCTTCCAGTTCCAATCCGACGAAGTGCACCGTCCGATCCTGGATCGTGAACGTGCCGCCGCCGGTGGCCCAGCGCGAATTGCCTGTGTGTACGGTGCCTGTGTCGAGGCTTGCGGGAACGTCCCAACCATGGAGCTCCGGCGATTTCAGATGCACCTCGGCGTCTCCAGTCAAATGGCCGAGCAGCGCTTCGCGGCCTACGCCAGCAGTCTTCAAGCGTACACTGCCCGAGGCGGTGCCGCTCCACCGATCCGTCCAACGCGCTCCCCAGGGAAATTGCGAAAGGTTGGCATGGTCGACCTCTACGGAAATTTCATATTGCGGAGGCTCAGAAAAGACCGCGGTCAGGTTTCCGAGCACCTTGCCGCCCGCCCAATCGGCGCTGGCATCTTTCACTTCGAGATGTAAATCCCGGAAAACGAGATGAGCGCGCGGATTGCTGAGCTTCACTTTTTCAATGGCCATCGAATCGGCCGTGACGTCGCCTTCGGCGGAAATGCGGCGCAGCAATTCGCTGGGTTTCGCGGAGGTCTGCGATCTGCCCAGCAGGGAAGGAAGCAGCCGCTGCAGCCAGTTGGGACGCGAGCGGGGACCAAACCACAAGTCGAGATCCTTGGCGTCGAGGTGGTTGGCATGGAGCTGGAATCCCCATTGCTGCGCACTGGCCTCCTCCGCCGGCAGATGTTCCTCGATCGTGCCGGTCCAGGCAGCGCCGAAGGCATCCGCGCGAGTGATCGAGACGTTCCGCGCGTCCGGAGTCCACGCGACGCGAACTTCTTCCAATTGCAGCGGAAAATTCAAACCCGCGGCTTGGAGTTGCGCCTTGCTCAGAGAGACGCTTCCGGTCCAGCGATTGGATCGTTCCGCAGTATTCCAGGTGCGTTCGAACATGCCGGCGGCGCCGCCGGTCAGCTCCCATCCGGCGTTGAGAGGAAGTCCAAATGCAGCTGCGGCTTTGAAAAGGGAATTGGCATCGCGCAAGCGCCCGGCGGCGGATAAAGTTCGCGAGGGCTCACGAAAATCCTGCACAAAACGCAGCTCGATCTGGTCTTGCGCCGTCGGCACGCTTTCCGTGTTGGAGTTTGTTTTTGCGGGCTTCGCCGTTGTTCCACGTTCTTTCTCCACTCCATCCAGAAAAATACGCACGGGCAAAAGCTGAAAATGATTCTTCGAGGTGTTTCCCTGCACGGAGCCGATGCGCACGGGTTTCGCAAAGCCGGGCAGGGCCAGCTCGCCACCGTCACTGGAGATTTCCGCGTCGTCCCAGGCCAGCGGGCGGCCGTGCAAGGCGAAGCGCGCCTTGAAAAACTGGCGGGCGGACACGGACTCGGCCACGTCCGGTTGAAAGGCGCGATACCAGGCGAGCACATCCGTGGCCTGAATGCCTGCGTCCTTTACTTGCGCCGCCCATTCGGACATGCCCGCGGTTCTCAACGAAGCGGAGCCTTCAAAGTGGGAGCGTGGCAGATCGAGCGCTGCGGTTTCCGCATGCGCTTCGCCGGCGGCCACGTCCCAGAGGCCGATCAGATGCAGGCTCAGGCCGGGGTTGTCGCCGCGCTCGATCAGATCCCAGCGATGAATACGAGCGGCGCGGGCGTGCAGGGTGAATTTCCAGATGCCGGGAATGGCAGGTTTGCCCGGTTCGGGCTTGCCGACGCTGGCGTTTCCGTCGAGCGCGAAATCGCCGCGCACGCCGAAATCGTAGCCGCTGGTCAGGCGGAAAAGATCCGCCAGCGAGGCCTTTTCCCAATGCACTTGAATTTCGGCAGGCTGCAAGCGCGCGGAAGTTCCCGCCACTTCGCCGCGCACTTGAATCGTGCCGGTGGATTGCAGGGCCACGCCGCTGCGCCAGGGTTGCGCCTCCAGGCGCAATTGCCAGCGGCCGGGCCCGGTCTGCTCAACGCTGCCGGAAACGCCGATGAATGCGAAGGGGCGTTTCTCGTCACCGGTCTTGAAATTGATGCGGCCTTCGTCAAACTCGATTTTCTGAAGATGATTCGCGCTTTCCGCGTCGCGCCGCGGCCCGTAGAAAACGCCAGCGGGCCTGGAATACTGTCCCGCCGGCGGAAGCCAGCCCTGCAGATTCCAGCGCCCCTGTTCATTGCGAACCAGGATCAAGCTGGGCCGCGACAACGAGATCGTGCCGAAGTCAAAGTGCCCGCGCAGCAGCCCCAGCCAGCGCACTCCGGCCGTCAGGCGATCGGCGCGGAGAAAATATTCGCGGCCGAAGGCGGGATCTTCCGCGATGGTTACGCCGTCCATCTCCATTTCCGGGAAGGGAAGCAGGTTCATGGAAAAATCCTGCGCCTCCACGCGGCGGCCGAAGGATTTTTCCAAGTGATCCAGCAGGTAGGTGCGCACGCGGCGATTCCGGAGCATGTAGGGTGACGCGGACTGCGCCGCCACCAGCAGCACAATCACAAGAGCAAGCCATTTTGCGTAAGTTCGGACGCGAGCCATGCCGTTGAAGTTTCTCAAAACCGAGGGGGAAATGACAGGGGCAGCGGCACAGGAAATGCTAATGCACGGTGTGCAGCATGCGGGTCCAGCGCGTGCGCGAAGGGAGATGCAGCAAGGTCTCGAAGACGCCGTAGACGCGCTGGACGAAGGAGGAATCCGCGTAATCGCTGGTGTTGGCTTCGACCGACCAGTAAATAAGGAAGGGCCGGCCCATGATGGCGTCGCGATCGACGAAGCCCCAATAACGGCTGTCGGAACTGTGGTCGCGGTTGTCTCCCATGGCGAAATATTTGCCGGACGGAATCACGAGTTCGTCGCCCTGGATATATTTGTGAATATCGTGAGCCCATTCCGGCTGTACGGGCGGCACAAAGAGCTGATTGCCCGGCGGGGGAAAGGTGTAGTTCAGCGGGTCGTAGCCGGAAGCCGGGTCGTGAACAACGTAGGGCTCATTGAGCGGCTTGCCGTTGATATAAACCTGCTGGTCAACGATTTTCAGACGGTCGCCCGGCAGGCCAATGACGCGCTTCACGAAGTGCGGGTGATCCTGATAGGGGTACTTGAAAACGATAATGTCGCCGCGCTGCAGATCGCGGTAGGGAAGCAGTTTGTCGTACCAAGCGCCGCGCCCGCCGAAGATGAATTTATTCACCAGCAAGTGATCGCCCACGAGCAGCGTATTTTCCATCGAAGGCGAAGGAATTTTGAAGGCCTGGACCACGAACGTGGTGCCGAAGAGCGCCAGAATTACGGTGACGAGCAAGGATTCGAGATATTCGGAAAGGGTGGTGGAGGATTCGTGGGAAGCTTCCGTGGACGGCGGCGTTGGCGCACTTTCCGGCGGAGCGATTGCCACTTCAGGCGCGAGCGTTTCATCCGGCATTCGGTCCGACCTCTTCTCCAAGACGTGCGTCGTTCAATTGAAGTTTTGCCAGCGCCGTGCGCGCCGCTTTCTGTTCTGCTTCCTTTTTCGTGGTGCCTTCCGCGCTAGCCAGGCACTCTCCCTTGACCCAGACCTCCACGCGAAACGTTTTCTGGTGATCCGGGCCGGATTCGCCCGCCAGGCGATACTCGGCGGGCGAGTCGCCCTTGGCCTGCAGGAATTCCTGCAAGGCGCTTTTCCGGTCGGACTCCGAAATGCGCTCCCCATCTTCCAGCGCGAGTTCGAACACCGTGCGCGTCAGAACTTCCCGCACGGGAGCCAGTCCGCCATCCAGATACATCGCGGCCACGACGGCCTCGAAGGCATCCGCGAGCAGCGCCGGCTTGTCGCGGCCGCCGGTTTTTTCCTCGCCGCGGCCCAGGCGGAGGTGATCGCCAAGCTGCAAGCGGCGCGCGGCCGTTTCCAGCGAGTGCGCGTTCACGATGCGGGCGCGGCTCTTGGAAAGCTGGCCTTCGCTCCACTCCGGAAAATTCAGCAGCAGGTACTCGCTGGTGAGCAGCTCCAGCACTGCATCGCCGAGAAATTCCAGCCGCTCGTTGTCCTGCACCACGGAGCCGGTGAAGGCAATGTCTTCGCCGCGCGCGGTGCGGAGTTCCGGAACCGAGGAACTGTGCGTGAGGGCGCGCTCCAGCAGTTGCGGGTCGCGAAAGACGTACCCGAGACGTTCCATCAAGCGGTCATCGTCTCCGCGGGTCATAGTTTGCGTTCCCCGTGCCGCGGCACGGAGCGATTATTTCGGGGCGCTGAGCTGCGTCGCGCCCAATTTCTTGGCCTCATCGACGCCGGTCTTGCATTTTTCCTGCAGGCCGCCGGGCACCGCCGCGCACTTGTTAAAGGCCGCGACGGCGTCATCAAAGTGCGAGGTCTTTTCGTACGAGAGACCCAGCAGAAAGTAATTGACCGGATCGGGCGTCGGGTCCAACTTAACGGCTTGCTCGAAATTCGGAACCGCTTCGGCGAAGTGCTGGCGACGGAAGGCGATGATTCCCAGGCCGCCATAGGCCATGGCCGAAGTCTGATCCTTCGCTTTCATAAAGTTCTCGTCGGTCAATTCGGGAGGCTTCCGAAGCGTAGGCAGCAAATCCAAGGCCTTTTTGCAATAGGCTTCCGATTTGTCGAGGCGCTGCTGCGGGTTGGGAGTGCTGGAATTCATGGCGCGCGGCAGCGTGGAGCCTAAAATCGCCAGGGTTTGTGGATCGTTGGGATTGAGAGCCAGCTCCTTCTCGCCGACGTCTTCCATCTTGTCCACCTGACCCTGGGCGAGATACCCACGCACCAGCCAGAGGTAGACTTCACTGCGGTAGCGGCTCTGCGGATATTTCTGGAGAAAATCTTCCCCGGACTGGTCTTTCTTGGCGATGTCGTTCATCGAAGCATCGCGAAAGAGCTTGATGGCCGCTTCCTCTTCGGCATTCACCGGAGGCGGCGCGCTATCGAGCGTCAGAGGCGTCACATCGGCGGGTTTCGAAGCGTCCGGCTGCTGTTGCTGTGGTGGTTGCTGCTGTTGTTGCTGGCGCTTGGCGGGATCCAGCGTTGGGGGAGCATCCTGGGCGAGGGTGCGGACGCCACAGAGAAGCGCTCCGCCCGCTAAAATCGCGATTGCCGTGCGCGTTAACTTATTCATTTCCTTCCATCCTCTCTTTTTTACGGACGTTCCGAAGGTTTGCTGAGATTCAAGTCGCCGAGTTCTTTCTGGGCCGCTGCCTGTGCCTTGGCCGGGGCGCCTTGCACGGCTAGCGCGGCTTTATACTCGGATTTGGACTGCTCGAGCTGTCCCTGGGCGTTCAAAACTCTTGCCAGAAATACGTGGGACCAGGCCAGAATCATGGGGTCCTGCGCGGCGGTGTGCCCGTCGCTGGTCAGCCGGCCGAAAATTTCCTTGGCTTTGTCGCCGTCGTGATCGAGCAGCGCGACCAGGCCGAGGCCATACCAAGCGCGATCCTGGTCCGGATATTTCGTCAGCACCGCTTTGAAGGCGGCTTCCGCGGCGCGGGGGTTGCGGTCAGCGATAAAGCGCTCACCGGCGGTGAGTTGGTCGATGGCGTCCGGATCGCTGGGAAGATCGGCGGGCGGTGCGCGGTGCTTTTTCGTCACCGCCTCGCCGGCCAGCGTAGCATTGTGCTCCGCGGAACCAGCCTGAGCAAAGGTGAGGGCAGAGACGCGCGAGACCTCAGCGTTCACGTCGATGGAGCGAACCAGGTCCGGAAAATAATTCCTCATCGAAGGCTCGCTCTTTTCGTAAACGGCGAGACCAGTGTAGATGGGCCGCACCATCGTGTAGCCGTCGGCGTCGTTCGCGCTCAGGGCCACTTCCAGTTGGCTGGGAGAGAGCTTCTGGAGCTTCAATTCCACAGCGCGCACCGTGCACTCGCCGAACCAGGACGGAAAATCGTCCTGCAAGTCCGGAGCGAGCCGCGGGGCTTTGGCCGCCACGTTATAAACCGGAATCTTCACGGCCACCACGTGGGAATACATCAGCGGGAGCGGGTCGAGCAGGAAGTGAAGGTAAGCGTGGCGCACCACGTCGACGGGAATCTGTTCGCTGCCGCTCAGGATGATCGAATAATGGTCGCCGTAGTTGCGGACGTTGGTGATGCGGCCGACGAGGGGCTCGACGATGATGGAGAAGGTCCGCGGCTCTCCGGGATTCATGAGTTGCCGCAAATACGCGTTGGCGACCATCACGATATCGGAAATCGGGTCGTGCAGGCGCTCAATTTCGCGGCTATAGACCGGCTGCACCTGGCGCCAGAGTTCGCCGATTTTTTGTTCCTTGTAGTACGCAGAAAGGATTTCGTTGAAGCCTTCCAACGAGAGGACGTCGGGCGGAAGTTCGTCGCGGCGCAAGACGGGCTGAAATTTTGGCGCCGGGCCGGCCACGATGCCGAACCAGACGTAACGCGACAACATTTCGCCCGTGTCGCCGATCCGGTGCTCACGGTAGAAGTCTCGCACGGCGTCGACGGCAGGGCCTTTTTGCTGGCGAAGCCGGTCGCGAAGCTGCTCGCGGAACGTCGACCAGTTGTCAGTGCTGATTTCGCTCTCGAAGCCGGAGGCGTACAAGGCGCACATGGTGGTAAACATGGCTTCGTTGCCGTCCACGGTGATGTTGGTGACCGGCGAAGGAACCAGTTTCGGGGCAGGGCGCCGCGCCGGAGCCTGCGCACGGGCGGCCGCTGCCCCCAGCAGAAGACCAAGCAGGATCGTGCCAGTTTTCGCTAAACGCTGACGGCTCATCGAGTTTTGCCGCGCGGTACCACTTTCCCCTTTGCGGCTGGGTATGGCCGGCTCATGAGTCTTGGATGGCGGTATCCGAGGGGGATACGGACATTCACGAATCGTGGTGACACAGCCTTTTTTCAATGTACAGGCGCTGCCGCGGAGAGTCAAGAATATGGAGCCTCTGAAATGCCGCCGGAGCCGGGTCTTAGGGTAGATGAGCGAAGGGGGGAAACCGTTGTCCGGGCGGGGGACCCGGTGCACGTGCGCAGCGAACAGGGCGCGTGAGATGGGGACGATTTCTTGCCAACGCGGACGCACTTGCGAAAGCGGCGGAGCATCTGTTAGGAATAGGGCGTGGTCCCGCCCGAGAAGGAATCCGTCATGAAGAATCGTGCGATCTATAGAACTGTCCCAGCCGGGGCGGCAATGATGCTCGTTTTCTCGTTCCCTTTTCCCACCCGCGCGCAGCTTGTCGGTGAGGATAACGCGCCAAAGCCGCAAGAGCTAACCAGTACGAATGAGACCAAGGCTCCGCCGGCGAATCTCAAACCCGGCAAATTGCTGCAGACGAAAAATTTTACGCTTGACGGGAGCAAAGTGTGGACCGATACGGGCATTACTTTGCAGCCGGGGCAGAAGATCGTGGTTACCGCGGAAGGCTCGCTGCGCTACTCCGATGCCAAGGAAGATAACGGTCCTGAGGGCCTGGCGCGGGGCTTCAAGGACCTGATCCGCATCCTGCCGGACAACAGCGTTGGCCGCGGCGCAGTCATCGGCAAAATCGGCGACCCGGACGTGGCGCAGCCTTTTGTGATCGGGGCGAAAAAGGACGTGGTGGCTCCGGTTTCCGGAAAACTCAACTTGGGCATAAATCAGGCGAGTTCGGATACGGGAACGGGCTCGTATAAGGTGAAAGTGGAAATTTACGAAGCGGATGCATCGGCGCCCCGCGAAGTGGCCAAGGAAGTCTCCAGCATGCCCGGGATCGATAACAGCCTGTTCGAAAAAATTCCGCGGCGCATCGGCGACAAGTTTGGGAATCCCGGCGACATGGTCAACTTCCTGATTCTGGGCGACGAGGATCAGATGAAAAACGTGTTCACCGCGGCGGGCTGGGTGAAGGTGGACGCGGACGTGAAGACCACGGTGCTGGAAGGTTTCCTTGCCAGCATGTCCAAGGAATCGTATCTCACAATGCCGATGAGCCAGCTTTATCTGTTCGGCCGGCCGCAGGATTATGGCTGGGCGCACGCGGAGCCGATTACCGTCGTGGCTTCGCGCAACCATCTGCGCGTGTGGAAGGCGCCGTTTACTGTGAATGGCCAGATGTTGTGGGCAGGCGCTGCGACGCACGACATCGGCTTTGAAAAAGACCAGCGCAACGGCAGCATTACGCACAAAATCGATCCGGACATCGACCTGGAACGCGACTACGTCCAGAAAACCCTTTGCAGCACCGGCTTGGTGGCGGAGTTCACGCACTTCACGCCCGACAACCCGATGAAGGAAGCCAAAACGGCCACGGGGGGATCGTTCCATTCCAACGGCCAGGTGCTGGTGATGAAGCTTTCGGATGCGGCGAAAAGCACGACCAGTTCAACTTCCGGTTCAAAGTGAGCTGGAATGGGCGCAAGCCCTGACGCCGCTGCTACTTGGATGATTCGCGAAGAGAATCACGAGGGAGCAGCGCGGTTTTGCCGTAGTGTTCGCCTTCGAGGACGCGCGTTTCGCACCAGCCGCGCTCTCCAGCGGCGGAAAGCACGCGCACGGGGGCGCCAACCGGAAGCAGCAGCAGGTGACCTTGGGCGATCATGACGGAAACGCCCACGTCGTCCCCGACGGCCAGCAGGCGCTGCCACTCTTCGCGCGATTTCTCGTCCACCGGCGCAACGATGCATTCAATGTCGTGCTCGGCGCGAACGTACAGAATCTTACCGGCGAGCGCCGCGAGCCGCGCCCGCCTGGCCGCGGGCCTGGCGAACTCTCCCTGCAATTTTCCCGTGAAGCGGTAACCCTTCTTTGGCAGGGTCTCGATGTACCGCGGCTTCGCGGTGCTGTCGCTCAGCGCTTGTCGCAACTTTTTGATCGCCGTGTTCAGTCCATGCTCGAAATCAACGAAGGTATCCGCCGGCCAGAGCCGAGCCTTCAATTCCTCGCGTTCCACCACTTCGCCGGGGCGTTCGAGCAACGCGCCCAACACCTGCAGCGGCAACTGTTGCACTTTGATTTTCTTTTTGCCCTTGAAAAGTTCGCCGGCGCGGAGATCGACGGAGAAGGGGCCGAAACTCAGACGGCCGAGTGCGTCGGGCATGGATTCGGGGGGCATGAAATTTGGAATTTTTGACTATAGCAGACTCAGTGAAGTCCGCGCAGAAGAATCCCATGCGGCGAGCAGCGCGTGTGAGGCAGGTCCAACGTTTCGATGCGTTCCGCAACTGCCACATTATGAATGATTTAGCGGCCTTCCGGAGTTCAGCGGAAGTCCAGCTTTTGTTCACCCCCGGAGCATTGTCCTTTTCCCGGTGTTGCGAGAAAGTGCGCACTGTCCGAGAGCCAATTCCAGCGGCGATGAGCTCCCGGGTGAAAGAGGAACCCAAGAAAACGTTATGTACGGCCCCGAAGATCCGCGTCCCGTAAACCAGAGTGCAGCCGACAATTTGCCCGGCAGTTCCAAAAAGCGCCTGCCTTTCGCCACAACGGCAGAAATTCGCGCTTTTTTGACCGACCTGAAAATGAGGCCTTATAGGCAGCGGCAGATTTTGTGCCGCATGCTGCGGCGTGCTGCCTCGCAGGCCACTACAGCGGACTCCGTAGTCGACCCCGTCGTATCCCACCCCACCACCGCAACCTGACCCCCACCACCCAAGCCGGCGAGAAGTAGAGGCGCTTGCATTGGGACCCCTGAACCAGACGAAGCCCGGGCTGCCGCCCGGGCTTCGCTCTTCCTGGATCGGTGCGAACACGGGTAACGGGTAGAGTTCGGAAAGGTCGCCTGCTGGAAGCAGGCGCTCCCAACGGCGCCTGCTGCGCGAGGCCATCCGGTGGCAGGCATCCGGAAGCTGGAGGGCAAGCGGAAGCAAAAGCGCTGCCTTAGTCCCTTACTTTGTTTCGGATAAAACTGAGGCCGCGGCCAAGTCCACTATAAAGCGGCCGCGGCGGCGGAATCGGCCTGCAGCGGATAGAGCCGCTGGAATTCCGGGTCGTCATGGAGCAGGGTGAGGTCCGGATCGCGTCGCGCCCAGACGGAGTCTTTGAAGCCTGCTTCCCACGCTTTCCTGATCGTGTCCAGCGCTTCGCGTTTCCGGTTGAGCAAGGAGTAGGTGCAGGCCGCGTTGTAGAGAATCGAGGCTTCGTTGGCGCGCAGGGTGATGGCCATTTTCAATTCACGCAGGGCGTCATCCACGCGGCCAAGATCGGCATAATCGGTGGCCATCAGCACGCGGGCGCGCGCATCTTCCGGAACCTGCTTGAGGTGATTTTCCAGGGCGGCGATGCGGCGCACGAGAAGATTGCGGTGCGCATCCTTCTTGCCGAGCGCGCCCAGGGCATTGGCGATCGGCACGTAGACGTTGTAATCCTCTCCGCTCACTTCCAGGGCAGTTTCCATCAGGTCCACGATCTCCTGATAGCGGCCGGCGGAAAACAGGGCGCGGCAGAGCAGGTAATAGGCGCCCTCGCAGTCGCGCTTGCGCTCGATAGCCTTTTGGACCATGCGCACGGCTTCGTCGTGTAGTTCGGTTGCATAAAGAACCCAGGCCTGGCTGACCATGACTTCGGGCAGGTCCCAGCGCAGCGCCACGGCTTTCCCCGAAGCGTTGCGCGCGCGTTCCACCCACATGGCGTCGCGGCTGTAGTTGCAATAGAACATGGCGCAGGCGTTGGCGCAGGCGGCGTAGGCCAGCGCAAAGCTCGGATCGATGGCCACGGCGTTCTCGAACATCTGTAAGGCAAACTCCAGGTCCTGGCGAGTTTGTCGGCGCGCATAGCGCTTTCCGCGCAAGTAAAGGTCGTAAGCCTGCAAATTTTCGGTGGGCTTCAGCGCCAGGTCTTCGAGTTCCTGGGGCGACAATGTGACGCGCAGCGCTTCGGCGATTTTTCGCGCGATCTCGTCCTGCACTTCGAAGACGTCTTTCATTTCACGATCGTAACGTTCCGACCACAGCGGAAAATCGGTCTGCGTATCCACAAGCTGCGTGGTGATCCGCAGGCGGCTGCCGGAGCGCCGCAGCGATCCGGTGAGCACGTAGGCCGCGCCGAGGAGGTGGCCGATCTGCGACGGCGTCACCGGTTTGTCGCGGAACGCCAGCACGGTGGGGCGCGAAAAGGTGTTCAACCCGCGGATTTTGGATAGCTCGGTAATGATGTCCTCGGTGATGCCGTCGCGCAGGTATTCGTCTTCCTTCACGCCGCTGGGATTCTCAAAGTAAAGAACGGCGACGGATTTTGCCGAGGGTTTGGCAACGCCGGATTTCGATTCAGTCAGCTCGGCGGCGCGGCGGCTGCCGGAATCGAGGTCGCGTTTCAGGCGGTTGAGATCGGTCTTGAGTTCCGTGGCCGATTGGCAGCGCAGCGTGCGATCCTTCTCGAGGAGTTTGGAAAGGATACGGCCAAGCTCCGCTGGCAGCGCGGGATTGATTTTGTCCACGGGCTCCGGGTCGCGGTTCAGGATGGCGTCGAAAATCACCGCGCTGGTATCCCCCGCGAAGGGAAGCACGCCTCCAGCCATCTGGTAAAGTACCGTGCCCAGCGAAAACAGATCCGTGCGCGCATCGACGAGCTGCCCCCTTGCCTGCTCCGGAGACATATAGGAGGCGGTGCCCATGGCCACCCCGGGTGAAGTGAGCTGGTGCTGCGGCTCGATCTTCGTGGAATTCTGCTCATTCGATTGCAACTCTTCCGGCTCGATTTTCACCAGACCGAAGTCGAGAATCTTCACCTGGCCGCGATCGGTAAGGAAAATATTGGCGGGCTTGATATCGCGATGGACGATTCCTTTGGCGTGCGCCGACTCCAGCGCGTCGGCGATCTGCGTAGCGATGGGCAGCAGCTTGTCCAGCGGGAACGTGGCGCGCCCGAGCATCTGCGCCAGCGTTTGGCCTTCAAGAAGCTCCATCACCAGAAAATTTTGCCCGTCGATTTGCTCGATGGCGTGAATGGTGCAGATGTTCGGATGATTCAGGGCGGACGCGGCGCGCGCTTCGCGCTGGAAGCGTTCAATCAGTTGCGTGTTCTGCGCCATCTGCTCCGGCAGGAATTTCAGCGCCACACGGCGTCCCAGCCGCGTGTCTTCCCCTTCATACACCACACCCATGCCGCCGCTGGCGATTTTTCGCGCGATTTTGTAATGGGATAGGGTCTGTCCGACCAGCGACTCGCGATCCGGCATAGTCAATCGATACTAAGCAAGGGGACAGGGATGGTCAAGAAGCGCTGAGGCTAGGCTACGGGTACTACTAGTTTACTCAGGGCAAGTGGAACCCGGCAATCAGGGGGATAACAAAGCGGAACATCCCCGCACCCAGGACGGCCGCGCCGGGAATCGTTAGCACCCAAGCCCAAATAATCCGGCGGGTTACGCCCCAGCGTACCGCGGTCAGCCGGTGAGACGCCCCCACCCCGACAATCGCGCCGGTAATCGTATGCGTGGTGCTCACGGGAATGCCGAAAACGGCGTTGGCTACGATGGTCATCCCGCCCGCGGTTTCTGCCGCAAACCCGCCAAACGGCGTCAGTTTGGTGATGCGCTGTCCCATGGTCTTGATGATCCGCCAGCCACCGGCCATCGTGCCGCCAGCCATCGCCAGATGGCAGCAGATGATCACCCAGAAGGGCACCGAGAAAGTTTTCAGGAGTCCGCCGGCGACAAGAACGGTGGTGATGATGCCCATACCCTTTTGCGAGTCGTTGGTGCCATGCCCCAGGCTGAAAAGCGCGGCTGAAAACAGCTGCAACCGCCGGAACCACTGATCCACTTTGTAGGGACGCTGCTTGCGGACGATCCAACTGGTCAGCAGGGTGATCATGGTCGCCAGCATCATGCCGATTACGGGCGACAAAATGATAAACAGGATCGGCTTGGTCCAACCGCTCAGAATCAGCGCGCGAAATCCCGAATAGGCCACCGCAGCGCCGCCGTAACCGCCCATCAACGCGTGCGAAGAACTGGTCGGCAGGCCCAAGGTGAGCGTAATCAGGTTCCACGAAATGGCGCCCACCAGCCCGGCCAGCAGCACTTTTTCGTCGACCATCTCGATGTGCACCATGCCGCTGCCAATCGTTTTGGCCACCGCGGTGCCGAACACGAAGGCCGCCACAAAATTCCAGAATGCCGCCCAGAACACCGCGCGAAACGGGGTCAGAACGCGCGTGGAAACCACCGTGGCGATGGAATTGGCGGCGTCGTGCCAGCCGTTGGAAAATTCGAAGGCCAGCGTCAGAAATACCGTAATCAGGACGATTGCGAATTGGCTCACGGGTTCAGGCGTTCTTCAGGATGACGCTCTCGATGACGTTGGAGACGTCTTCACACTTGTCTACGGCGGTTTCCATCACTTCGAAAATCTCTTTCCACTTGATGATTTGCACGGGATCTTTTTCTTCCTCGAAAAGCTGGGCGATCAGCGTGCGGCAAATGCGGTCGCTTTCATTCTCCAGGCGGTTGATTTCGATCACGTGCTGCAGGGACTTATCCGGATTTTCCATGGAATGAACGGCGGCGGAAAGTTCGGCGCAGGCCGCGGCGATGATCTTGGCCAGCTCGATCGTGCCGGGGCGCACCTGGTCTACGCGATAGAGCACGAATCGGCTGGCGGCGGCGTCGATCAGGTCGATCACGTCGTCCATGGTGCCGCAGAGCTCGTGCATGTCCTCGCGGTCAAACGGGGTGATGAAGGTCTGGTTGAGCTTCCGGAAAATCTGGTGCGAAATTTCGTCGCCCTGGTGTTCGATGGCCTTCACGCGCTGCACCTGTTCCGGCACGCCGGTGTAATGCTCGAGCATGCTGGTAAAAGCGTTGGCGCCGCTGACGACATTTTCCGCTTGTTTGCGGAAAAGGACAAAGAAATCCCCGTCTCGCGGCATAAAGCGCTGTAAAAAGCCTGGCATGTGACCCGCTCCCCCCTGAGGAGCTCGAGTGTGGCAGAGGAAGTGTAGCGAAGGAGAGGAAATCGGGCAAGGAAGGGCAGCCATTGTAGCCGTGATTCGTGCCATGGTAGCGTTGGTCGCCATGAATCTTAAGCGTTTGCGGATGCTTGCGGCGTTGATTGGATTGCTGACCACCGTGCCGTGCCTTGCGGCGGATAAGGCGGAACTCCGCGATCGCCGGGCGCGTGCCGCGCGGGTTTTTTCCGACGGCGTTCTGCTTCTTCATTCGAGGAACGTTGTGGATTGGACCTCCGATGGCCATCGCGAAGATGCCGCTTTTTATTACCTTACGGGACTTGAAAATTCGCCGGGGTGCATCCTCGCCATCGATGGCAAGAGCCGGGAGAGTTGGCTGTTCGTCCCTCCTCCTGCTTCGACGGCCCGGCAGGAGTTCCAGCCAGGCGTGGCCTCAGAGCGCAAACTCGGCGTGGAACACGTGGTCGAATGGGAGAAGCTGGAGGATTTTCTCGCACGTCAGGCCACCGCAGGCGCAAAGCTCTACTACAAGCCGGAGGTTCCCCTGCTTCCAGCGAACCTTTCGGCTCTGAAAGATCCCCGCGCGCCTGGATGGGTCCAGTTGCTTCAGCAGAAATGGCCCAAGGCGGGATTCCGGGAAGTCGGCGTGAAACTGGACACTTTGCTTGCGGTCGAAAGTGCGGGGGAGCAGCGCGATTCGAGAGTGGCGGCGCGTGCAACCGTGGTGGCGTTTTGGGCTGGAATGCGCGCCATTCGTCCGGGAGTCTCCCAGCGGACCGTGGAACTGAGCGTGGTGGACGCCTGCTGGAAGGAAGCGCGCGGAGTTTCTTTCTGGCCCTGGGCGATGGCTGGAATCAACGGCGCATTTCCCAAGCCGATGGAGTCCTTTGCCCGCTATGACCATCTTGACTCGAAGATGCAAGCCGGCGATCTGGTGCGCCTGGATGTCGGCTGCGAGTGGGAGCATTACCAGGGCGATTTGGGCCGCACCATACCCGTCTCCGGGAAGTTTACGGAGGAACAACAGGAAGTGTGGAATATTTTTGTGTCGGCCTACCGCGCCACTGCTGGCGAAATAAAGGAAGGCCTCACCGAAGCTCAGGGATTTGAGATTTGGAAAAAAGAATTGCTGCGTCATCGCGACTCCGCCAAAACTTCCCGGGCTCAACAAGCCATCGCCACCTGGTCGGATCGCAAAAATGTTCCATACTGGCAAATGCACACGATGAATCTGGACGCTGGCTACGTTGAAGGATCGCTGCGCGCCGGCATGGTGATCGACTTTGAGCCGATTGCCGTCATCGGTGGCCAGGGCTACTATCTGGAAGACATGTATCTCGTCGGTAAAGACAATGCGGAGGTCCTCACCCCCGGTTTGCCTTACACAGCGGAAGAGATTGAAGCAGAGATGGCCGCTGGTCACTGACTTCTGCTGCCATTTTCAATAGGCTGAGTCCCGTAGCAGGTCAACAACGACTACTGGTACGGCCACGACCGGCCGGACGACAAGCGCTATCAAGTGAATCATCCTTTCGAGCACGGTCGATTCGAACACTTCGGGGCAGACCATCGCTATCTCATCATCCGCGTGGATCGCGATCATCACTGGTTCTGGTTCCCAGGGGGGCTCCTATTTCCCGTTGGCAAACTGGGATTGGCCAATTTGCATGGACTGGTGCTGGGACTGCGATGATGATTTCGTTGTGTATGAAGACCCTGACCACAACGGCTGGTCCATCCTGCATAACGTCCACACTGGCGTGAATGTCCACGTCATGTATATGGGCACGTAAGAAAATTTCAAGCTAAGCTGGCCGCGCTTCGCGCACCAAAAGGGTGAGCGAAGCGCTTTTCATTGGCGGGAAGGCCATTTGCCCCCGGTTTCGGCCCGCACGCGGAGATATTGAAAAGGCGCTTGACATGGGCAAGCGTAAGCAGTAACTTACCGTAAGTGAATACTTACATACAAAATGGCCTGACCGCCTTGGGGGATCCCACCCGCCTGGCCATCTTCGAGATGCTGGGGAACCAGCCGCTCGCGGTAAACCAACTTGCCGCCGGACTGCCGGTATCGCGCCCCGCTGTCTCGCAGCACCTGCGCGTATTGAAGAACGCCCGCCTGGTTTGCGATCGCCGCGAAGGCACCCGGCGCATCTACGAGCTCAATCCCGAGGGGCTGGCCCTGCTGCGCGATCATTTCGCCAAACTCTGGGACAAGAGCCTGCTGGCCTTCAAAAAGTTTGCCGAGGAAGAATACGAAGAGGAGAAAAAGCATGACGCCCGAAACCGCGCCGACAACCGCCTACAAAAGGACCATGCACGTAAACGTTCCCATTGACCTCGCCTTCAAGGTGTTTACGGAAAAGATGGGCGCATGGTGGCCGCAATCACACCACGTAGGCGGCACGCCATTTAAGGACATTCTGATCGATCCGCGCACGGGCGGGCGCTGGTATGAAATCAATGCAATCGGCGAACAATGCATTTGGGGCAGCGTGCTCGCGTGGGAGCCGCCGAAGAAAGTCGTGCTTTCCTGGCATCTGCAGCCGGACTGGTCTTTCCATCCGGATCTTGCCAAGGCGAGCGAGGTCGCTCTGGAATTTATCGCCGAAGGCCCGGAAACCACGCGCCTCGAATTTGAACACCGTCACCTGGAACGCCACGGCGCCGGCTGGGAGAAGATGCGCGAGCAGGTGAGTTCGCCGGGCGGCTGGCCGGTGATTCTGGATCTTTATCTGGAAGCGACAAAGTAAACGCGAACGATGCGGATGGCCGGGCTGGGTGCAAGCGGCTCCCGGCTCCCGCCAGGGGAGGGAATTTGTGAAGGCGAAGTGGATGTACCGAATTGCTTCCGTGCTTTTGATTCTGTTTGCCGCCGGGCACACCCTCGGCTTCCGCCAGATTCTTCCGAGCTGGGGGGTCGATACCCTGGTGGCTTCCATGAAGACCATACGCTTCGATGTCCAGGGATTCTCGCGGACATACTACGATTTTTATCTTGGGTTTGGGCTTTTCGTCAGCGTGCTGCAATTGTTCGCCGCGCTGGTCTGCTGGCAGTTGGGTTTGCTGGAAGCGGCCACGCTTCGCTCGCTTTCCTTGCTGCGTTGGTCCATGGTGATTTGCTTTTTGGGCGTCAGTTATCTGAGCTGGCAGTATTTCTTCATGGTGCCCATCGTGTTTTCGTTGGCGATTACGCTCTTCCTGGTGCTGGGGGCCTGGCTTGCGAACAAGCCCGCATAACTGCGGTCGAACAGGGAAGCGCGAGTCACACGCCGTTGCACTGTCGCTGGATGCGGTTATTCCTGCTCGACGGCGTCATCGTTAGACGTCGATTCCTCAGGCATCAGGTCGCCTGGCGGGGGATTCACTCCGGCAAGCGATGGTTTCTCACGACCGTGGGTGCGCATCGGTTTGCCAGCCCACACATTGATCATCCCCAGCATTTCGTGAATCACCTGATGAGTGTCGTCCGTGTCTCTCCACCAGCCATTGGGATTGAAATCGTCATCGGAGATGCCATGCACGATCAGCGTGCCTCGCTCCGCGGCATAGCGCGTCCACAATTCGTGCACGCGGCGCGTATGCGCCTTGTCCGTGACGATGATGACGGTGCCTCTGCCTTTTTGTTCCAGGGTATCGCCGATTACGTCCAGTTCGTCATCGGTGTTTACGATGGGGCTCTCCAGGATATGAATCGCTTTTTGGGGAACGCCCTCGCGCTTGAGCAGTAGCGTGTTGAAATCCGCCTCACTGGGAAAGTGAATGCCCAACTCCTTGGCTACGCTGGCATTCGTGCCGGGATTCGTCAGCCAGATTTCTTTCGCGTAGCCGGCTCGATAGAGGCGCGCGGCTTCCAGCGCGCGGTCCGGAAAATGGCCGCTGAGCACCGCAATGGCGTTGGCCGGTTGCAGCGAGTCCTGCTTTACCAGCCAGTGGCCAATGCCGAACATCAGCGCCAGGCTGGCAAATAAGGCGAGGAATGCGAGCGCACTGAGCACGCCGATGATTCGCAGCAGATGGCCGAGGTATTTGTTGCCAGGGAGTTTCAGGGTCCGCTTCCCATCGTCGGGATAGGTCAACACAAGAGCCGTATTATGCACGCCGACGAGGGAGCATTTCGCGTACCATTCCCGGAAAGCAGGCTCGGAATGGGGCTCAATTACCTCCATGGAATCAGTTGCTTACGGATTGTCTCGATCTCGCGCTTCGCCGTGCGCTTTGAGGCCGTCCCGCGCGTGTAAATCTGTCCACATCCATGCAAAGTTGTCGCCGGTTACTGCTCTTGCTTATTTCTTGGGGTGGGAGAGGCTGAGGGGAAGAGTGCTGATGAGATATTTCGCCTCATCCGCATTTACTGGCGACAAATCCTTGCTCCACGCATCGCCCTGATCCTCATAAGCCCCGGGACGCGGCGCAATCTTGAAGAAATACACTTTTCCCGCTTCCGCCGTGAAGCCCATCAAGGAATATTGACTCGAGATCTCCGCGCTGCGGGACTGCCAACTCGCACAGAGGTGGTGATCGCCGGGCGCGGCGGAAAAGGAAAAATAAGAGCCGCCGCGGTTCGCACCGACCCATTTTCCGTCGAGAGCCAATCTTACGGTCGGCGTGAAAATCGCACCGGGCCCGACTTTGTACTCTTCAATGAAACACACAAGTGCTTTTCCGGCTTCCGGCAGCGCCAAGGAGTGTTGAGTGCGATCCGCTTTCACTGCGAATTCGACGTTGGGCCCGCAAGCTTCCGGAATTACAGGCGAAGAAATTGCGCTTTGCGCGAACGTCGGAGAGGACAGGAGCACAAAGATTAGCGCCGTTCTCAAGGGAACCTTCCCAGCGGCCGGATGCCGCTGGCGGTCTCTTCAGCCTATTGCAATGGACGGATTCGGCATCCCGGTGGTTGCAATTGGTTTCTTGAGAGCAAACAAAAAGGGCGGGCGCTTGCGCGTCCGCCCTTTGCAGCGTTGTCTGAGCGGCCCGCTCCTGAAAGCGGGCCCTGCATTTGCAGTACGTCTTAGTACATGCCGCCCATGCCACCCGGTCCACCCGGACCCGCGGCGGCCGCCTTCTTCTCGTCTTCCTTCACCTCGGCCACCAGCGCCTCGGTGGTGAGCATCAGGCCGGCGATGGACGCGGCGTTCTGCAGCGCCAGGCGGGTGACCTTGGCCGGGTCAATGACGCCAGCCTTGACCATGTCGCCGTATTCACCGGTGTCCGCGTTGAAGCCGAAGTTTTCGTCCTTCGCTTCGCGGATCTTGCCGATGACGACCGCGCCCTCGTGGCCGGCATTAAGGGCGATCTGGCGAGCAGGCTCTTCCAGAGCGCGCTTCACGATGCCCACGCCGACGGCTTCGTCGTCATGCAGCTTCAGCTTGTCGATGGCGTTCAGGCAGCGGAGCAGTGCGGTGCCGCCGCCGGGAACGATGCCTTCTTCCACGGCCGCGCGCGTGGCGTGCATGGCGTCTTCAACGCGAGCCTTCTTTTCCTTCAGCTCGGTTTCGGTCGCCGCGCCCACCTTGATCACCGCAACGCCGCCGACCAGCTTCGCCAGGCGTTCCTGGAGCTTCTCGCGGTCGTAGTCGCTGGTGGTGATTTCCACCTGCTGGCGAATCTGCTTCACACGGCCTTCGATTTCGCTGGCCTTGCCCGCGCCTTCGACGATCGTGGAGTTGTCCTTGTCGATGGTGACCTTCTTGGCCTTGCCGAGGTCTTCGATCTTGACGTTTTCGAGCTTGATGCCGAGGTCTTCGGTGATGGCCTTACCGCCGGTCAGCACCGCGATGTCCTCGAGCATGGCCTTGCGGCGATCGCCAAAGCCGGGGGCCTTGACGGCGGCGCACTGCAGCGTGCCGCGCAGCTTGTTCACCACCAGGGTGGCGAGCGCTTCGCCTTCCACGTCCTCGGCGATGATCAGCAGGGGCTTGCCGAGCTTGGCGATCTGCTCGAGCAGCGGGAGCAGGTCCTTCATCGAGCTGATCTTCTTCTCATGAATGAGGATCAGCGCGTTTTCCAGGATGCACTCCATGCGCTCGGGATCGGTGATGAAGTAGGGGGAGAGGTAGCCGCGGTCGAATTGCATGCCTTCCACGACTTCCAGGGTCGTCTCCATGGTCTTGGACTCTTCCACGGTGATGACGCCGTCCTTGCCGACCTTCTTCATGGCCTCGGCGATGATGCCGCCGATCTGCTTGTCGTTGTTGGCGGAAATGGTGCCAACCTGGGCGATCATGTCGCCCTTGACGTCTTTGTGGAGCTTCTTGATTTCCTCAACGGCGATTTCGACGGCCTTGTCGATGCCGCGCTTCAGGGCCGTGGGGCTCGCGCCGGCGGCAACCGTCTTCACGCCTTCGCGGAAGATGGCCTGCGCCAGCACGGTGGCGGTGGTGGTGCCGTCACCTGCGACATCGCTGGTCTTGCTGGCGACTTCGCGAACCATCTGCGCGCCCATGTTCTCCAGCGGATCGCGCAGCTCGATTTCCTTGGCCACGGTCACGCCGTCCTTGGTGATGATCGGCGCGCCGAACTTCTTTTCGATCACCGCATTGCGGCCCTTGGGGCCGAGGGTGATCTTCACCGCGTCCGCAAGAGTATTCACGCCGCGAAGAATCGCCTGGCGGGAATTCTCTCCGGTAACAATCTGCTTCGCCATTTCTTAATTCCTCCTGAATTCTGACTGTGGAACTGAAAAGCTTTCCCGATTTATCGGGGAAATTCCCAGGCTTGGTAGGCCTGAGCAACTGAATTTACAGACTGAAACCTGTGCTACTTCTTTGCTGCTTTTGCCGCGCCGCCGAGCTTCGCGAGGATTTCCTCTTCGCGGAGGATCAGCAGCTCTTCGCCGTCGATTTTGATTTCGCTGCCGCTGTACTTGCCGAACAGCACCCGGTCGCCTACGTTGACGTCCAGGGGGATGCGCTCACCCTTCTCCCGCTTGCCCGCGCCGACGGCAATCACTTCGCCCTCTTGCGGCTTTTCTTTCGCGGAGTCGGGGATGATGATCCCGCCCTTGACGGTTTCCTTCTCTTCAATGCGCTTCACGATGACACGGTCGTGGAGCGGCGTCAGATTGACTGCCATCTTGAAAAAACCTCCATAGGTGATCTTGCGGTTTGCCTGTAAAACCCGGCTGAGGAGCGCGGGAAAGATGAATTAGCACTCCTCGGAACCGACTGCTAATATAGCAAAACCTCCTATCGTGTCAAGCGAAAACCCGTCAATCTGAGTGCCTTTCACTCAGATTTCATGTTCCCCGCTGATCAATTAAGGCCACTATTTTCAATTAGTTGACCGTGCCAGATTTTCCTTGCACTTGGTCATTGCCCTGCATCCACCCTCGGCGCTAGACTCCGCCTCGGGGGCTCATGCGCTGGCTTCTCTATCTTCGCTTCTTCTTGCTCACAGCCGGAACGCTCCTGCCGTTCTTCTGGATGGTGGTGATTTTGGGCCATCGCCGCCAGCGCAATTTCGAGCGCATCTTCTTCTTTCTCTGTCTGGCTCTGACTTTGTTCTTCGGCTGCAGCTTGCTGGAGCTGAATGCCACGCTCTACTACGACGTCCCTCCGCGTGGGCTTTTGCGCTTCGCCTGGATTTTCCTGTGCCTCGGCCTGTGGTTCCTTCCTGCATTGATCATCCACTTGCATGATGAATACGCGAATCTGCGTGGGCTGCTCGATGCGAGGCGTTCCTATTTCCAGAGGGTGCTGGCGGCTTATTCACCGGTGATTCTGCTCTCGCCGAAGCTCATCGCGGTTTTGCAACCCGGTTCGGTGATGGATTTTGATCACCCCACGCGCATCCTCGGTCCGCTCTACCAGGTGTATCTCGTCGCGGCCATGCTCGTGGGCGCATTTTGGCAATCCCGGTTCACCAAGGCCGCCCCAGATGCGGAACAGAAGTCCTTTCATCTGGCCTTGATGCTGGTGCTGGCGTGCCTTGCCGTTGTGCTCCCGGCGATGTTTCTTCTTTCGGCGTATGGGAAACTGCCAGCCGCCGGGTGGTTGGCCCCCGGCTTGTTTCTCCTTGCGCTGCTCCCGTTTGGTCTCCTGATCAGCAACGTGCAACGCTTCAATTTCCTGCAGATTGGCCGGCAGCGAAACTTGATTTACGCGGTCTTCGGAATCTTCATTGCCCTGCTGTATTTGAGCTTTGTTCGCCGCGCCAGCCTTTGGCTTGAGCCCTACCTTCCCCCTGCCGCTTCCGGCGCGTTGCTGCTGTTCCTGCCGGTGGTTTTTTTGGAGCCCTTGCAGCGCATCGTTCGCCAGTCGCTGCGCAAGACGGCGCAAAACGAAGTCGACCGCGCGCAAAAACTCATGGGCCCCATCAATGAAAAAGCGCGATCCGGTAATCTCGGGCCCCTCCGTGTATTCGCGCAGGGATGGATCGCCGAGCAGTTGCAACTCGCCGAAGTCAGCATTGAGCTGGCTGGGCAGGGTCCTGGTTTGACGCACATCAGCGTCGGGAAAAGCAGTTCCGAGGAAGTTTTCGTGATGGCGCGTTCCGGAAACTACCTGGGCCGCCTGCGCGTGCGGGGATTTGGCTCCATGATTTCAGGGGAAACGTACGCGGCGCTGGAATTAATCGCCGAGCAGCTTCCTGCAGCGTTTGATTTGTGCCGGCTGATCGAAGAAAAGCTGCAACTTGAGAGGGAACTGGCGGAACGCGAACGCCTGGCGCTGGTCGGCCAGATGGCGGCCAGTATTTCGCACAATTTGAAAAATCCCCTGGGATCGATCAAAACGATTCTGCAAGTCCAGATGGAAAGCCCGGAATTGCCGGCCAGTCTGCGCCAGGAACTGCAAATGGTCCTGGAAGAAATCAACCGGCTCTCCGCGCGGTTGAATCAGCTGCTGCAGTTCAGCCGGCCGGGGGTTCGGGCGGGCAGCGGCGCGCAGAGCTGCGAGCTTGGCCAGGTGGTCGAGATCGTCGCGAATGTTTTGCGCCATGCCGCCGAAGAACGCCACATCGCGCTCCAATTCGCGCGCATCAACGGCGAGGCCGTCGCGACAATCGGGGAAGAAGCCGCCAACGACATTTTGTCGAACGTTCTGCTGAACGCCATCGAAGCCGCGCCCGCCGGCGGCCATGTTTGCATCTCCTTGCAACCAGGCGAGAGATTTTGCACCGTGTCAGTGAAAGACGACGGCCCGGGCATTTCCACCGCCGACCAGGCCAAAGTGTTGCAACCGTTTTTCACCACAAAAGCGCGGGGAACCGGCCTTGGACTGGCGATTGTTGACCGCCGTTTGCAGGAGGCCGGTGGAACGCTCGAAATTCACAGCCCCGTCGCCAATGGCCGCGGCACGGAAGTTCGTCTGCATTTCCGAGTCGCCGCGAAGGAGTGAGCCGGATGAAAACCATTCTGATCATCGACGACGAACCTGCCTCGCGTTATGCACTGCGCCGCGCTCTGGAGAGCCGCTACCACATCGTCGAAGCCGAATCCGCCGCTGCTGCGCGTACGGCCCTCCTCGCCGAAAAGCCCGACCTGCTGCTGCTCGACGTGGTGTTGCCCGGCGAAGACGGTCTTACGTTCCTCAAGCGCTTGCGCCAGGAAGGAAGCGATTTGCCGGTCTTGATGGTCTCCGCGCTGGACACAGCCAAAACCGCGGTCGAGGCCTTGCAGCTCGGCGCTTCGGATTACCTCGTGAAAGGTTTCGAGCTGGATGAACTGCGCCAGCGCGTCGCGAATCTCCTGAAACTCGTCGGGCTGGAGCAGGAAAATGAATTACTGCGCCACCGCATAGCGAGAGAAGGACAATTCGGCCATATGATTGGCCGTTCTCCGGCCATGCGCAAAGCGTTCGAAATGGCGGATCGCGTGGCGTCCACCGATTCCACGGTGCTGATCCTCGGGGAAAGCGGCACCGGAAAAGATCTGCTGGCCCAGGAAATCCATGCGCGCTCGGCGCGCAATGGGAAGCCTTATGTCGCGGTCAATTGCGCGGCGCTGCCGGAGACGCTGATCGAATCGGAACTTTTTGGTTACGAGCGCGGGGCGTTCACCGGCGCGGCGCAGCAGAAAAAGGGCCGTTTCGAGCAGGCCCATGGCGGAACGCTCTTCCTCGACGAAATCGGCGACATGAATCCAGTCACGCAATCGAAAGTGCTGCGCGCGCTGGAAAATCGCACGGTCGAGCGGCTCGGCGGCACTCAATCGATTCCCGTGGACGTGCGCGTCATCAGCGCCACCCACCGCAATCTGCCGCTGGCCATCCGCGACGGCCATTTCCGCGAAGACCTCTTTTATCGGCTTCGCGTCGTGGTCATCGAGCTTCCGGCGCTGCGCTCGCACAAGGAAGACATCGCCATTCTTGCGGAGTCTTTCGTGCGGCTCCATGGCGCGCGCCTTGGGCGAACTCCGCGGCTTGGGAAAGAAGCGTTAAAGGCGCTCGAACGCTACGACTGGCCGGGCAACATCCGCGAACTGAAAAACGCCATCGAGCGCGCGCTGGTCCTTTCGCACTGCGACGAACTCGCTCCAACGGATTTGCCCGACGAAATCCTGCACGGTTCCCCGATACTCCCAAAAGCCGCCGATGGCGAAAACTTCGGCTTGCGCGAAAAAGATTTTCGTGAAGCCAAGCGCAAATTTGAAGTTGCCTACCTGCTCCGACAGCTCGGCGCGCACCGCTGGAATATTTCCCGCACCGCGGCCACCATCGGCCTCCACCGCCAAAGCCTTCAGGAGCGGTTGCGCGAACTTGGAATCCGCCGCCCAGGCCAGGAAATCGCGGAGGACGACGAAGCATGAGCCTATTCGGCTACGTACAAGCCGGCGGCGGCAGCACGCGCTTTGGCACCGATAAAGCGGTGGCGAAGTTCGCCGGCAAGACAATGCTCGAACGCACCTGCGGACTGCTTGTGCCAATCTGCAAAACCGTGCGCGTGATTGCACCCACCGAAAAATACCCGTTCGCTCCGGCGCCCATCCTTGCCGACAAGTGGCCCGGCGAAGGTCCCCTCGGCGGAATCCTTACCGCGATGCTCCACGCCGAATCTATGTCCCGCACACTTTCCTCCGCGCCCGGCATGGCAGAGGAGGCCAAGACGCTCTGCCTCATCTTGAGTTGCGATATGCCGTTTATGACTCGGGAGTGGCTGGCGTTCCTTTGCGAACGCGCCGCGCGGGGCAAGGCGGAAGTGGTGGTGCCAAAATCCGCCAGCGGTCTTGAACCACTCTGCGCGTGCTGGCACACCGGCGCGATTCCGGCTATCCAGCGCGCGTTTGACGCCGGTGTTCGCAAAGTTACGGAAGCCATGAAACGCCTGCGGATGGAAGTGCTTGACGAGTCCGTCTGGAAACGATTTGATAACGATAGACGACTCTTCTGGAACATGAACACACCGGAAGATTATGAAGAGGCCCGTCGAATACTGGACCAGGGCGCTAAAAATTGACGACGGATGAGCGACCAATCAAAAACTGTCGGTCTGACCGATGAAGGCAAGCGGGGAGCCGCGGAATTCTATTTTGAATTTCGCGACGTCTGCAAAGCCTTTGATGAGCGCCCCGTCCTAAACAACGTCAGCTTCAAAGTGAAGCGCGGCGACACTTGCGTCATCATGGGGCGCAGCGGCGTCGGCAAATCGGTTTCACTGAAGCACATCATGGGCTTCCTCAAGGCCGACTCCGGCCAAATCCTCATCGATGGGGAAAACGTTACGCACTTCACCGAGCGGCAGTTTGAGGAAATTCGCCGCAAAATTACCATGGTGTTTCAGTCCGGCGCGCTTTTTGATTCGCTTACCGTCGCGGAAAACATCGCCTTTCCCCTCCAGGAGCAGCCCGGCATCACCGCCGAAGATCTGGAAGCCTACGTGGGCAAGCTCGCGCACATGCTGGAAGTCACCGACGTGCTCGAAAAACTGCCCAGCGAACTTTCCACCGGAACCAAGCGCGCGGTGGCAATCGCCCGCGCGCTGGCGCAGAATCCCGAAGCCATCCTCTACGATGAGCCCACCACCATGGTCGATCCGATCATGGCCGGGCACATGAGCGACCTGATCCTGCGCCTGAAAGAAGCGTTCCACAAAACTTCAATCGTCGTCACGCACGACACGCACCTCGCCAGGCGCCTCGCCGACAATGTCGTATTTCTTCAGGATGGCCGCGCCCAGGTGTTTTCCAACTGGGCTGAGTTTGAAAGTTCCAAGGATCCCTTTTTGCGCGATTTCCTCATGCAAGACGAACTGATTCCCGCGCTGGACGTGACCCTGTGACGAGTTCCGCTCCCTCTTCCTCCAGCCCCAAATCCGAACTTCCCAAGGCCATGGGTTTCTGGGATGTGCTGCTGTTCAATATCGCCACAGTGCTTGGGCCACGCTGGATTGCCGCCGCCGGGCACAACGGCACCTCTTCCATCAGCCTCTGGGTGATTGCGGCTGTTTTCTTTTTCATTCCTGGCGCCTTCGTCATCAATGAGCTTTCCTCGCGGTTTCCCGAGGAAGGTGGCCTCTACGTCTGGGCCAAGGAGGCTTTCGGAGACTTTCACGGCTTCGTTGCCGGCTGGACCTATTGGATTTACACGGTCTTCTATTTTCCCGGCTTGCTGCTCGCCAGCGCTTCGATGAGCGCCTATATCATCGGTGAAAAGGGCGCGCCGCTGTCGCAAGATCGCACTTTTCTGCTCGTCGTTTCCATTGTGCTGCTGCTGGTGGCCGTGCTGCTCAACATTATTGGATTGAATGTTGGAAAGTGGCTGCAGAATGCGGGCGGCGTAGGCACCTATGCGCCTCTGATGATTCTGGCCGGGGTGGCGCTGTGGGTCGATTTTCGCGGCGGGTCGGTCACGCACTTCACGCTGGCCAACATGATGCCCACGTGGAATTGGGACACGGTGAACTTCTGGTCCCAGATTGCCTTTGCGTTCACCGGCCTCGAGCTGGTCTCCGCGATGAGCGAAGAGGTGCGCGACCCGCGGCGCACGCTCCCCCGCGCGGTGTTTGGCGCCGGGGCGATGATCGCCTTCATGTACATCGCGGGCACATTCGCGATTCTTGCTCTTGTCCCAGCCGCGGACCTCGATCCGAAGAGCGGCGTATTTCATGCAATCACTATCGGCTCGGTGGCGCTGAAGCTCGGCTTCCTGGGCATTTTGGCGGCGATCCTGGTTACCGTTGGAAACGCTGGCGGCGTCGGCAGCACCGTCGCAGGCATTGCGCGCGTGCCGTTTGTGGTCGGCATCGACCGCTATTTGCCCGCAGCCTTCGGCAAAATCCATCCCAAGTGGAAGACACCCTATATTTCGATTCTGGTGCAGGCGGGACTTTCTGGCGCCATCCTGCTGGTCAGCCAGATCAAGAGCGAAACGGTGCAGGCCGCCTATCAAATGCTCATCGACGCGGCGATCATTCTTTACTTCATTCCGTTTCTTTATATGTTTGCCGGCGTGCTGAAGCTTGCGGGGCGCAAGGACCGCGCGGAAAATCCGCATGCCGTTCTGATTCCAGGCGGAACATTCGGGTTGTGGGCCAGCGGAATTCTTGGCTTTCTCGTAGTGTTGATCGGGATCTTCGTCTCCCTGGTGCCGCCGGGCGACACGGCGAACAAATGGAGCTTCGAGTTGCGCCTCGTCGGCGGCACGCTGGTCTCGATCTTTATCGGCCTTGCACTTTATTGGCGCGGCGCGCGCACGAAAAGTTCCTCTCGGGTCACTAGCAGGCGTCAGCTGTTAGGTGACTCTGCGCAGTGAGGGCCCTTCTCTCAAAACCCCTGGCTGATCAATTCGTCGATGCTCAAATTGGAGGCGGGCTTTGCGTTGGCGCGGGCTTCCAGATACCGCTCTACATATTTTCCAAGGACATCGCCTTCGAGATTTACGGCGTCTCCGATCTTTTTGTCGCGCACATTTGTGTGCTCATAGGTGAAGGGAATAATGGCGATTTCCGCCACCCGGCCGTTCCAGCGCGCCACGGTCAAGCTAATGCCGTCGATGCTGATCGATCCCTGCGGCACGATAGAGTGTGCAAACGATTCCGGAACCTCCACGCCGTACCACCAGTTCCCACCTTCGGGCTCCAGCCGCGCCACGCGGCCCACCGTGTCCACGTGCCCCAGCACAAAATGCCCGCCGAACTCTTTTCCTGCCGTCAATGGCTGCTCCAGGTTCACGCGCGTGCCCGAGGTCCATTCAGCGATGGAAGTCTTGCGCAGCGTCTCGCCGGAGAGGTCGGCCGAAAAATTCTCTTTATCGAGTTTCACCACGGTCAAGCAGCAGCCATTCACCGCGATGCTGTTGGAGACGGCAAGCTGCTTTGCCACGGTCGGCGCATGAATCGTCAGCCGCCCGCCCTCCGCACTGGCCTTCAGCGAATCCACCGTGCCCATGTGCTCGATGATTCCCGTGAACATTTCCGGTACTCCCCTGTTCGTACTACTCGCGGCAAAACTCGCAGACGCCCTAGGATACCGTTTCCGGGGACGGAAATCCTTGACGAAAGCCTGTTCTGGTGGGAACAATTGTCACTGGCCACGCTCCTGGCCTTCAGGAGCGGGCTTATGTTTGAACCTCACTTCAAAGATCCGGATCCGGATTTCAAGAAAACTTATCCGCAAAAAGTGTTTTGTACGCAGCACAATTGCGAAGCGGCGGTCGTCGTTGCCAACTGCCCCAACAGTGAAGAAGGCTGGAGCGACTGGCGGGTGATCGATTGCTCGCTCTTGCCGCCGGGCGCGGTCCACTGCGGAATGGATTGCCTGTCTCAGGCGAAGCTGCAAGTGGGATAGAAATTCGGCCGCGCCGTCGCGGCAGCGGTTGCAAGATTCGAAGTTGTCCCAGGTCAAGAACTCGGAAAACCAGGTGCAGTAAGGCCCAATACGATTCCCGCGCTTTTACGGAGGAAAAAGCATGTCGGATCCGGAAATCCTAGATCGAATCTTGCAAACGTGCAGCTACCGCTTCCGCAATCTGGTCTGCCCGAACAAGGAGAGGATCGCCAACATCACCGCCGCAAAATTCCAGTCGGAAGACGCGGACTGGACGGTGATCGAGTGCACGCTCCAGCCGAATGGGGAAGTGAAGTGCGGGATGACTTGCCTGCTGCAAGACTTTCAGGAGAAGGACCAATAGCATTTAGCGGCCATCGGCGCCGGTCGGGCTGCGGCCGTATTCAAACCAAGAAAAAACGCGGGTGTCTTTTCTTCTTCACCGGCCTGCGTTCCCGGTGCCTCTGCGTTAAACTCCCTCTCTAGACGATCCGCCGCTCGCTCCCGCCTCGTCCGCCGCAATTTCCCGCAGCTTCCGCAAATCCAGCTTTCCCGTCCCGAGATACGGCAACTGCTCCACGTGAAAGAACAGGTCGGGCCGCGGTTTCCACAGAGCCGGCAAATTGCTTTTCGAAAGTTTTTCCAGGCAATCTTTCAGCGCGTCTTCCTTCAAGGTGTGCAGCACCACCAGCCGCTCGCCCTTCTTTTCGTCGGGAATTGCGGTGACCGCCAGCACTTGCCCGTCGGCTTCCAGCAATTCGTGAAGCTTTTCCTCCACTTTGATATGCGGCACCATTTCGCCGCCGATCTTGCTGAAGCGGCTCAGCCGGTCGGTGATGCGCAGGAAGCCGTCTTCGTCCACCGTCGCGATGTCGCCAGTGTTGTACCAGCCGTCCTTCAGCACTTCCGCCGTTTTCTCCGGCCGGTTCAGGTAACCAACCATCACGTTGGGCCCGCGCACCAGCAGCAAGCCGGGCTTGTCCACGGGAAGCGAATCGCCGCTTTCCGGATCGATGATGCGGATGCCGATGCCGGGCAGCGGATGGCCGATCGTGCCGCGCTTCGCTCCCACCTGGCGGAAATACGCGGCGCGAAAATCGTAGGTGTTCACAGCCACCACCGGTGAGCATTCCGTGCAGCCGTAGCCTTCCAACGGCCGGATTCCGAAGTGATCCTCGAACGCCTGCGCGATGCGTTCCGGCAGTTTTTCCGCGCCCGCCATCACGATCCGCAAACTCCCGAACGATTCGGGCGGGCAGCGCCGCGTATAGTTGTTCAAGAACGTCGGCGTCGAAAGCAGCATGCTCACCGAATATTTGCTGACCAGCGCGGCGATTGCCTGCGCGTCCAGCGGGCTGGGATGGAAAACCGCGCCGGTCCCCGTCAGCGCGGGCAGGCAAAGCGTCCCCGTGAAGCCGAAGGAGTGAAAGAAGGGAAGTATGCCCAGTATGCGGTCGCCCTTGTGGAGATGAAATACCTGTTCGAGTTGCTCGACGTTGGAGGCCAGGTTGAAGTGGGAGAGCACCACTCCTTTGGGCTCGCCCGTGGAGCCGCTGGAAAAGATGATCGTCGCGGTATCGTCGAGCGAAATCCTCCGCGTGCAGCCCAGGGAACGCGCCAGCCAGCGCGCGGGAAGCAGCTTTGCCGAGAGCAGCGCCGCCAGCTTCTCCAAGAGGCGAGGGTTTTCCGCCAGGTCTTCCACATAAATGATCTGGCCGGGTGGCTCGATTTTTACCTTTTCCAGGAATCGCTTCGACGTGACAATGGTCTGCAATTCGCACTGCCGCGCGCAGGAAGCCAATGATTCGTTCGACGTGGTGTAGTTCAGATTGATCGGCACCTTGCCCTGCAGCAGCGCCGCCCAATTCACCAGCGCGCCGGGAATCGAGGGCGGCAGCAGCACTCCGACCATCCTCTGGTCTTTCCACAAGGGTCGCAGCCGGCGCGCCAGAAAAACGGTTTTCGTCAGCGCCTCGCCGAACGTCACCTTCGGCGTGTCTCCGTCGGCCATCGCGAATCGGCGGGCATGCCGCCGCGCCATCTTGATGAACGAGCGTGTCAGCGGCTTCATGTGGCGCCGCCGGCGCTGGAACGCGTCCACGGCGAGTTCCTGCACGGCCGTTCGCACTTCCGTGGTGCTCGCGGTGGAGGGCAGCGGCTTGCCGAAGGTGACCCGCACGGGATATGGAATATGGCGGGGGAGTTTCCAGAGAAATTTCCCGCCCGAAAAACTGAAGATGGAGCCCCACAGGCCATCGATGTTCACGGGGATGATCGGCACGTTGATGCCCTTCACGATGCGCTCGAATCCCCGGCGGAACGGGAGCATCTGCCCGATGCGCGTGATTTCGCCCTCGGGGAAAATGCAGACCACTTCGCCGTTGCGCAACGCTTCGGAAGCTTCGCGCAGCGAATGAATCATTTCGCGGGGGCCCTGATCCGAAGCGATAGGAATGATCTTCAAGATTTTCGCGAACGGCTTGATCAGCGGATGGTCGTAGACGCCCCTGAACATCAGGAAGCGAATGGGCCGGTCCGTCGCGGAAATCAGCAGGATCGCATCAATCCAGGACGAATGATTCGGCGTCAAAAGGGCGCCGCCGCGGGCCGGAATGTTCTCCTGACCTTTCAAATCCAGCCGGTAGAGCGTGTGGGCGGCGATCCAGAGCAAAAGCCGCAGCAGCGAGTCCGGCAGCAGCCAGAGCACGTAAATCAGCGCCGTGAGCGTGGCAAACGAAGTCCAGAAAAAAATCCCGGCGGCGCCCAGCTGCAGATAGTGCTTCAAAACGAAAAAAGCGCCGGAAGCCGCAAGGATGCCGATAAATGAATATAAATTCGCCGCGGCCAGCACCCCGCCTCGATGCTGCTCTTCAGGCCTGTGCTGGATCAGCGCGCTGATCGGCACGATGAAAAAGCCGCCGGAAAAACCCAGCGCGGCGAGCAATAAAAGCACAGTAGGGAAAGCCAGTCCGGGCGCGGCCAGCCCGAACCCGAACAGCGTGATACCCAGCGCGCCCAGCGGGATCAGGCCATATTCGATTTTTCCGCCGGAGAGATACCCGGCGGCAAGGCTGCCCAAGCCGATGCCGATGGCGATCGATGCCTGCAGGAGGCTTCCCCGCGTTGCGGCCACGTGCAACAGATCCCGCGCGTAAAACACAATGTCGAATTGCAGAAGCGCGCCGAGGAAGAAAAAGTAGGTGTTGCCGAGCACGGCCAGCCAGAGCACACGGTCGCGGCCAATGCGTTCCCCTTGTTCAAACAGATCGCCCAGGAAATTGGCGCGGAATTGCTTGGCCGGGTCGGCGGCGGCAACTTTGGAAATCCCAAGGCTCGTTCCCAGGCCGATCGCCGAGCAAACCAGGAAGAAAACTCCGGAATAATACTCGCGCCCGGCAAACAACTCGGACAGCTTTGCCCCCGCCACCGTGCCGGTAATCGCGGCAAGAAACGTGCCCAGCTCGATGACGCCGTTGCCCCAGGACAATCGCTTCTCCGGCAGAAGCTCCGGCAACAGTCCGTATTTCGACGGGCCGAAGAGCGCACCCTGGGTGCTCGCCAGAAACACCGCTGCCAGCGACATCGCCATGCTGTGCGCCGCGAAGCCCACAATCGCGAACAGCATCACGCCAATTTCTAAAAATTTCGTCCAGATCGTGACGGTGCGCTTGCTGAAGCGGTCCGCCAGATATCCCCCGGTCATCGAAAACAGGATGAACGGCAGGGAAAACAGAGAGCCCACCAGCAGGACCTTGGTTTCTTCCTCCTCCGGCGTGAGATTCGTTCCAATAATCAGGAAAATGACCAGGAACTTCAGGGCGTTGTCGTTGAAGGCGCCCTGAAACTGCGTGGCGATCAGGCTCCAGAAGCCCACGCGCCAGGAACGGGGAGCTTCGCTCAAAAGGGCTCGACCTCCGTCGTGTGATTCAAGTTGAGGCGGTTCGCTAAAAATCCTCGCAAACCCGGGCGAATTTGCACAGGAATTTATTCTGGGAAGGAGTCAAAACGCAATTACCGGAACTGTTCTAGCAGCCGCTCCACGCGACAAGTTGCCGCGCCCAGCTTCTCCGTGGCAATGGAGCTTCCTGGTAGCGTCTGCTTCCAGCAGGCCAGTATTCCCACTCCCTCATGATTGCCGGCAACCTGCCGGCGCTACCAAAGAACGCCCGCCGCCGCTACAAATCCACTTCCATGGCCACGTCCGGACCGATTTGCCGAATGCTTCGCACCCGCGCACGGGACGAATTGAACGGGCCGCCTTTTACAAACGGAACTTGCAAACTCCCCGCGATTTTCGGCGCATAAAAGAGCAGCAGCTTATTCACCGCTCCAGACGCAAGGGCTGTCCCGTTGAGCCCGGGCCCTGCTTCCAGGATCGCGCTCAGAATATCCCGCCGGCCCAACTCTTTCAGGACGGCATCGAAATCAAGCCCTCCGCGTTTGCGACTTATATGCACTACCTCCACGCCCGCGTTTTGTAATTTGCGCGCTTTCGGCGATTTCAGCGTCGCGGCTGTAAAAATCAGCACATCGTCATCGGCTGTCTTTACGATGCGCGCTTTCGGGGAAAGCCGGAGTCTCGTATCCAATACCACCCGCAACAATCGGCGGCGTCGCTCCAGGCCGCTGCGATCGGTGAGCAGCGGATCGTCGGCAATGATCGTGCCGATGCCCGTTAGGACCGCGTCGGAAGCGTGACGCATGCGATGCACTTCCGCGCGCGATTCTTCGCTCGTGATCCATTCGCGGCTTTTCTTTTTGCGCGGCTTGGGCAAGGAAAGTTGCCCGTCCAGCGTCAGCGCCGATTTCAGCGTCACGAACGGCCGCCGCTTCGCAATCCAATGCGAAAACCCTTCGTTCAGCCGTTGTGCCTCGGCTTCCAAGAGCCCGTTTTCGACCGCAACACCCGCGGAACGCAATCGCTCGAATCCCCCCGCGCCATTTTTCGGATTTGGATCCGCCATTGCGCCAACCACGCGCGCAACCCCGGCCGCCAGCACCGCCTCGCTGCAAGGCCCCGTGCGCCCTGCGTGGTTACAGGGTTCCAGCGTCACATAAAGCGTTGCACCGCGCGCTTTTTCCCCGGCCTGCTTCAAGGCCACAATCTCCGCGTGGTCGCGCCCGTCGTACTGGTGAAAGCCTTCGCCGACGATCACGCCATCCTTCACGATGACGCAGCCCACCGTCGGATTCGGACTAGCCAGGCCGATGCCTTTGCGCGCCAGCTCCAGCGCGTGCTCCATGAAGCGTTTATCGTGTTCGGCGGAAGCTGAGGGCATAATTCGAAACTATCTCACAAATTATCGGAAGACATAGCGCTGGCCTCGAAGCTAAGGGGTTTCCAGGTGTCGGAGCTTTAGTTCCGACATTGCAAAAAGAACAAAGGCTGGGCTTCAGCCCCTGAAGATCTGGTTTGGCATGTCAATTGAATAGCGAATCCGCATAGGTTTGTGCGTCGAAGGGGACGAGGTCGTTGATCTGCTCGCCGGTGCCGACGAAGCGAATCGGCAGCCCGAGTTCGCGCGAAATCGCCACAACGATGCCGCCCTTGGCCGTGCCATCGAGCTTGGTAAGGATAATGCCGGTTACGCCGACGGCCGAAGTAAACTCGCGCGCTTGCGCCAGCCCGTTTTGCCCGGTCGTCGCGTCCATCACCAGCAGCACGTCATGCGGCGCGCCGGGAATCACCTTCGCCGCCGTCCGCTTCATCTTCTCGAGTTCCTGCATCAGGTTGGACTTGGTGTGCAGCCGCCCGGCGGTATCCACGATCACCGCATCCGCGCCGCGCGCCTTCGCCGCCGCCATCGCGTCATAAACCACCGCGGCGGGATCGGAACCCGATTTTTGCTTGATCACTTCCACGCCGTTGCGGTTGGCCCAAATCTCCAGTTGCTCGATCGCCGCGGCTCGAAACGTATCCGCCGCGCCAAGCACCACGCTGCGGCCTTCCTTGCGCAAGCGGTTCGCCAGTTTGCCGATGCTGGTGGTCTTTCCGGCTCCATTCACCCCCACAATGAAGATCACGCGCGGATCTTTGCCGTTGGCCGCGCCCGCCAGATTCGTTGTGTTGCCGTATACATTCAGCGCGCGATATACATGTGCCTTGATTTCCTTCTTCAATTGCTCGCCGTTATTCAGCGCGTTCCGCGACATTTGCTCCTTCACGGAGTCCAGAATCTCCCGCGTCGTTTTCACACCCAGATCCGCGGAGAGCAACGCCGTTTCCACTTCCTTCAAAATGGTAGGATCAATCTGCCGCCCGCCCTGGGTAATCGTATCGAGTGTATCGGCCAGAGCTTCCTTGGTCTTGCCGACGGACTCCTTCAGCCGCTCCAGCAGCGTAGGCTCGGGTTTTCCAAACAGGGTAATCATCGGAGTGGTCCGCAGCCATCAAAAGGCGCGAAAGAAAAGTGTAACAGATTCAATTTGGTGTGCGGGAGCGAAGCGCGGGCTTTTACGGGCAAAACCGGAGACAGACAAGGACAGTTGGAGTCAGCGTGTATTCCTCAAAAGTGGCAGCGGGGCCGCCGCACTGCGGATTTAGACATGGACTTCAACGGCGGTGAGGCGCAGTTTGCCGGCTTTCACCGCGGATTCCAGCGCGGCCACAATACTCTCGTCGAACTTCGATCCTGCCAGCGCCTTAATGCGCCCGAGGGCGTAATCCAAATCCATCGCCGTCTGGTAGGGACGATTCGTGGTCATGGCATCCAGGGTGTCCGCCACGGCGATGATACGCGCCATCCGCGGGATCTGCGGGCCCGTCAATCCATACGGATACCCGCGCCCATCCATGTGCTCATGGTGCAATTCGATGCCCGGCAGCATGTCCTTGAGTTGCGAAACCGGGCGCATGATGTTGGCGCCCTTGGTCGTGTGCGTCTTCATGATCTCGAACTCTTCCGGGGTCAGCGAGCCCGGCTTCTTCAACACGCGGTCGTCGACGCCAATTTTTCCGACGTCGTGCAGCAACGCGGCGATGCGCAGCTTGTCCAGATCCTCGGCCGTAAGCCTCATCTCCTGCGCGATGATCGTCGAATACTTTGCCACGCGGCCGGAATGGCCTCGCGTATAGGGGTCCTTTTCGTCGATTGCGGCCGCCAGCATGCGAATCGAGCCGATAAACAGCTCGCGATTTTCTTCCGCGGCTTGCTTCAGCCGCTCGATGTACTCTTCGATGTCGCTGGCCATCAGGTTGAAGTTTTCGGCCAGTTCGCTGATTTCGGCGGCGCCGCCCACGGGAGTGCGCTGGTGAAATTCGCCGCGGCTGATGGCGCGCGTGGAAGCGGCCAGCGAACGAATCGGCGTGCTGATGCCCACGGCAAAGAAATAACCAAAGAGAATCGCCACCAGTACCACCACGCTGACGAACGCCAGTGCCTGGCGGTTCAATTCGGTCACGCCCGCGTCGGCGCGCGCTTCATTCAAACTCCGCTCGGCAATCACCGCCCAATCGACTTCCGGAAAGGTGCTATAGGTGCCGATCATCTCGATGGAATGGTTGTTTTCGGTCTCCGGGAAGCGCAGCGTCGCGGTGTTGCGCAGGTCCTTGGGAAGTGCCTTGATCTGCGCCACCAGGTGAAATTTGTCGCTCAAGTCCTCGCCGGGCACGAAGTGCTTCGGATCGGGGTGCGCCACCAGGTGGCCGTAGTGGTCCACGACAAACACGTTGCGCCCGCGCACGCTGGCATCCTGCAAGCGCCTCACGATCGGGTCCAGCGAAACCACCGCCGCCAGCATGCCCGTGAAATTATCCTGCGCGTCTTTCAACGGCACGGCGATCACGAACGCGGGCCGGTTGTCCGGAGCCAGCGCCAGGGGATCGCTGCGGAATTTCACCGACTGCACACAGCTCACAAACGCCCGCTGCAGGGCCTTGGCAACGAACGGATCCTGCTCCGCGCGGAAATTTCCCTGCGAAGCGCTGGTGCCTTTGCCGTCGCGGCCCACCGCGGTCAAATAGATGAAGGAATCGCGGTTCGAATCAACGGAATTTTCCAGCAGACGCGTGACTTTCGGCTCGTTCACCGGGTCGGTAACGTTGTCAATCAGCCCCGTCAGGGCCAGAATCTGCCGCTGGCTGATAAGCTGCTGGGTGACGTTGAATTCGAAATATTGCACTTCCTGAGCCAGCGACCGCGTCAATTCCGTCTGCTGCACGCGTTCCGTGTCCACCAGCTTGTCCTGGCTCAGTTGCAACACCTGGCGGTGATACAAACCAATCGGGAGCGCGCTCACAAGCAGGAGCGCACCGAGCACAAGCCAGAGGATGCGCACCCGGCCGGAGCGGAGGCGCGTCAAGAACGATGGAGCGGTGTCCGCCATCGCAACTTCATCTATTTTCTCAGTTGCGGGGAAGGAAAGCGGGCTGGCCCAAAGGACAGGCGTCGCGCAAGTGCAACTGGCCGCGCGTACTAGATGAGAGCGACTCGCAATCAGCGATCAGAAAGAGAGCGCCACCAACCGGATGCGGCTAACAGCTAACAGCTAACAGCTAACAGCTAACAGCTAACAGCTAACAGCTAACAGCTAACAGCTAACAGCTAACAGCAACCACCCTACTGGAAATTTTCGAATCGACTGCACCGGCAGCGCAACTTGCCCTCGCTCTGGGCGAGACGCAAGCGATTTCTTAGGGTGCTGGTTCCGCGTCGGCTTGCTTTAGAACCTTGCTCGTTGCTATCTGCGCGCCGCTCGCCCCTTTCCAGTCACTCTCTTCTCAACGGCCGCTCCATGATCGCCCGGATCGCTTCGCGCGGCGGATTACCCAGATGCAAGATGCTATGTACCTGCTGGGTGATCGGGAGCTCAATGTGGTTTTCGCGCGCCAGGGCCAGCAACGCCGCTGTCGTTCCCACGCCTTCGGCCACCATGGTCATTCCGGTCAGTATTTCCTCCAACGATCGCCCCTGGCCCAGTTCGAATCCAACATGCCGATTGCGGCTCAGGCTGCCGTAGCAGGTCAGGATCAGGTCGCCCATGCCCGCCAACCCGCCCAACGTTTCCGCTTTTCCTCCCAGCGCCACCGCCAGGCGCGTCATCTCCGCCAATCCGCGCGTGATCAGTGCTGCCTGCGAATTCGAACCAAGCCCCAATCCTTGGCACGTTCCGGCCGCGATTGCCATTACGTTCTTCATCGCGCCGGCGAGCTCCACGCCCAGCACATCGTCATTGGTGTAGAGTCGGAATGTCGGTCCCGAAAACTCTTCCTGCAAAAACGCGCCCAGCACGGCATCCTCCGATGCAATCACCACCGCCGTCGGCTGTCCAGCCGCCGCTTCCATTGCAAACGACGGCCCGGAAAGCACTGCCAGCCGGGGCACAAAGCGAGCATTGGTGACCTGCGCAATCACCTGGCTCATGCGAAAGTGCGTGGCCGGTTCCAGCCCTTTCGTTGCGCTGACGATCGTTGCCTCACGGGGAATATCGTGCAGCGCCTGCGCCAGCACTTCGCGCGTATGCGCGGCCGGCGCCACGCACACCACAATCTGAGCTTCATGCAAAACCTCGTCCAACTTCGCCGAAACTTGCACGCAGGGCGCGATTGGAATTCCCGCCAGGTATTTCTGATTTTCCCGGCGCACCTCGATGGCTTGTGCCAGTTCTGGGTTCCGCGCCCACAGGCGAATCTGGTGCCTCCGCCGGCTGTTCGAAAGCACCACGCTGAGCCCCGTGCCCCAGCTGCCCGCGCTGAGAATCGCAATGCGGCTCATTCGGCGCCTCCCCTGGAATTGCCAAAGGAGAATTTGGGTTCGGTGCCGTCCGCCAGCCGCTGCAGGTTCGCGTCATGCTTCCAGATGACCAGCCCCGCCGCGAACAGCGTCCCGAAGGTCACCACCAGCGGGGGTGCATGGCCCGGCGCCCACAGGAAATAAACCAGCAAAGGCATCGCCGCGGCAGCGGAGACCGACCCTAGCGAAACGTAGCGCCACAGCAGCACCACCAACAGGAAAAGCACCACGCCTCCCAACGCTGCCAGCGGTGCCAGCGCAAGGAACACGCCCAGCGCTGTTGCCACCCCCTTGCCCCCCTTAAATTTCAGCCACACCGGAAAACAATGCCCCAGCAGCGCGCCCGCGCCCGCCAGCATCATCGGTGCTGCCAGTTGCTGCGCAAATCGTCTGGCGAGCCACACGGCGATGGCGCCCTTCGCGGTATCCAGCAGCAACGTCAGAATGCCCGCCGCGGGGCCCACCACGCGCGCCACATTGGTTGCGCCGATGTTGCCGCTTCCGGTTTTGCGAATGTCGCTGCCGCCAAAAATCTTTGCCAACAGCAAGCCAAAAGGAATGGAGCCGAGCAGGTACCCAAGCGCGAACAGCTCCAGATGGATCGGCGTGACAAAGGACATGCGGCGCTAGTCCTCCGAGGCGAAGCGGACCGTTTGCACCGTAGTGTACTCCGCCCCGGTACGTTTCAGGGTGCTTTCAATCAGGTGAAACTCGCCCGCGGTCACCGAGCCGAACGCCTGCTCGCTGCTAGCCCGGATGGCTTCGCGCAATCTGGGGGAGATCCCCGGAGGAGCAAATCTTGCCAAAGTCAGATGCGGCGTGAACGGCCGGTCCTCCAAGGGGAATCCCAGGCGGTGCGCAGCCTGATCCACATCCGCTGCAAGCGTTTTCAAATTGGGCGTGGCTTCCATCCCCGCCCAGACTACGCGTGGACGTTTCTCATTCGGGAAAAATCCGAGTCCGCGAAATTCCAATTGCACCGGTTCTGGCGAACGCACTGCTGCCAGAACGCCTTGCACCGCCGCCAATTTTTCCCGCGGGGTGTCTCCCAGGAATTTCAGCGTGACGTGCAGGTTTTCCGCCCGCACCCATTTCGCCTTTGGCGCGATGCCGCGGAGCTCTTCGATCAACAGGGCATAAGCTGTGCGAATTTCTTGTGGAATGTCGATCGCAATGAAAAGCCGCACGCTCGCCTTCTTAATCGCCTGAATTGACGCGCCGGGGCTGCGGCTTGCCGTCATAGAGATAATGCACGCGTACCATGTCCAGCGCGATCTGTGTGGCGTAGAAGCGGATTGCCTCCCGGTCCCCCGGAAGGTGCACAAGGCGTTCCCTCGTGCCGGTCGCCGAGGCGAGCGCAATATGGACTGTCCCAACGGGTTTTTCCTCGCTGCCCCCGCCAGGCCCGGCAATCCCGGTGATGCCCACGCCAAACGTGCTGCCCAGGCTGCGGCGAACTCCCTCGGCCAGCGCCACGGCCACTTCCGCGCTCACTGCGCCCTTCGCAGAGATCATTTCGGGAGGAACTTCGGCCCACGCGGTCTTCCGCTCGTTGCTGTAGCAGACCACGCCGCCCAGAAAATAGTTCGAGCTGCCGGGAATGCGCGTCAGCCGCTCCGCCAGCAAGCCGCCCGTGCAACTTTCAGCCGTTGCGATTGTGGCGCGGTTCGTGGCCAGGAGTTCCGCGACCACTTCCTCCAATGGCACTCCTGAGTGCGCGAAAATCCGGTCGCCCAGCGCCAGCTCGAAGCTGCGCACAATTTCGTCCAAAATCGTGCCCGCTTGCGTGGCGTCTTCGGTCCATGTGCGCAAATGAATCTGAATCTCGCCCGGCGCCGCAAGAATCGTGGTGTGGACATTCGCATAGCGCGTGTAGATCGGCCGGATACGCTCTTCCACATGCGATTCTCCCAGGCCCGTGACGCGCAATTCACGATGAAACATCTTCACGCCGGAAACGCGTCGCTGCAGCCGCGGCAGCACTTGCTCCACGAACAAGGGCTTCAATTCCCGTGGCGGGCCCGGCAGTAGCGCTACCATGCGGTCCTTGTCTTCGATCCAGAGTCCAGGTGCCGTACCGCGCGGATTTTCCAGCACCTCCGCGCCTTCCGGCACCATCGCCTGCCGCAAATTCACGGCTGGCATGTCTCGTTTGAGTCTGCGGAATCGCGCTTCAATCGCGCGCACAACCGCTTCATCTCGCAGCAAGCGGCGTCCCAGAAGCTCCGCGACCGTTTCCCGCGTGAGGTCGTCTTCGGTCGGACCCAGGCCGCCGCTGGCAATCACCACCGGCACGCGGTTCAGCGCATCGCGAAACGCCTCCGCCAGCAGGTCGCGTTCGTCTCCGACCACGGTTTTTCGAAGGACCTCAATGCCGAGCTTGTTCAGCTCTTCGGTGAGAAACAGCGAATTGGTGTCCAGCCGGTCCGGCGTCAGGAGCTCCGAGCCAACGGCAATTATCTCCGCTTTCATGCGAAATATTGTAGCTCAGCCCCGGCCGAGCAGTTGTGGTGACACAGGCTTCAGCCGGCGCAGCCGATCCGCTGGTGCGGCGCGCTCCGATTCACGGTTCTCGGAGTACAGCAGCCTGGCTGCCGCTGTTGCGATTTAATCGCTACGGTGCGTTTCATATTGGAAAGCTATTATTGCGTGGCAAAAGGGTAGGCAAATTTCCGCATTCCAAAACTATCCGAGCAGAGACAAACCGCGCACGTTCCAATCAATCGTGAACAGGGAACTGTTGGCCGCCAGAATCCCGCGCCCGCCGGGCATCAGCGCCAGGCCCACCAGCGCCGGCCCGCTCAAAACATGCTCGGCGTGGCCCTGCGGCGAAATACGCACAATCCCGCGTCGCCCGCCCAGCGAAGCGACCACGTGCAGGTTCCCCGCCTGGTCGAACGCCAGCCCTTGCGGCCGCCCCATGCCGCGATAAAACACGTGCACTTCGCCATTCTGCGTGATGCGGTAGACGCGGTCGTAACTCGAAGTCGTCGGCCCGCTCACGTACAGCTCGCCGCTCGGATGAAACGCCAGGTGATATGCCGCCACGGAAGGTTCCAATGTCGCAAACACAAAAATCTCGCGGTCCGGGCTGATTTTGAAAATCGTGCCGCTTCGGTCGCCGACAAACAGGTTCCCGTGTGCATCGAACGCCAATCCCGTCGCAATGCCCATGCCTTCAATCCACTGCTCGCTGCGGCCATCGGGGGAAACCCGATGAATCGTTCCATCATGCCGGCAGGAAACAAACAGATCGCCGCTTGGCCCCAGCGCCAGGCCCGTCGGATTCACCAACGATGTCACAAACGGCTTCACCGCGTAACTTGGCGTGATTTTGTAGAGCGAAACCGGCACGCGCTGCCCGCGCGGCCCGCTGAAGGTCACATATATATTTCCTTCGGAGTCCACCACTGGATTGGATACCGGGTGCAGGTTGTCCGCGATCTGGTATCCCAGCGCAACCGGAAACGGCTGGCTCTCCTTCTGCGCGCTGACGATCTGGATGGTGTTGCCGCTGGCCTCTTCCGGCACGCGCGCAATCAGCCGGTTGCTGCTGGCCAGGGCCAACGGGGCTTCGGCCTCGCCAAAACGCACTAGTGGACGTCCGCCGTGCCGCGAGGTAAACCCGCTGCCAAAGATCGCAATCTCCCCGCCGGGAATCGCCGCGGTGGGCGCAATCCGGTCAATCTGGGGGATGCCGTTCTTTTCCGTGGTTGAACCAAACCCGAATTTCATCGTTCCCGGCCGTAAATCACAACCAGTGAAAGTGTAACGCGAGACGCAGGCAAATGGCAGCGTACACCCCAGCCATCCAGTCGTCGGCCATAATGCCCCAGCCGCCCGGCAGTTTCTCCAGGCGCCGGCAGGGAAACGGCTTGGTGATGTCGAAGATGCGAAACAGCAGGAAGGCCGAGAGCAGGAATTTCCAGTTCAGGATGCTCATGCCACTGAAAAGCGCGAAGACAACCGCATCTTGCGAGTGCAGCAACGTCAAGGGGGACGCAGGGGCCAAGCCCAAAATAATCGCCAGGTGCACGCCGGAGACTTCGTCAATCACCACGTACTGCGGATCCTTGATTCCCGCGAATTCCGCGACTCTCCTGCTTGAGGTCACGCCACAATACGCCAGCAAGAACCACACGGCAATTGTGGGAACCAACAAAAGAATCATCCCGCCGGTCCCAATTGCCAATTCGCCGTTATTCCCAATTCTCACCCGCAAGTTCGGACCCAGAAGAAGGAACCAGGTCAGTGGCTGCGACACGACCGCCACAATCAATCCAAAGGCACTACCCCAGGTGCCCGGGCCGGGCTTCATATACCCTGTTCCCAATGCCGTGGCGAGCACATAAGCGAGGCGTGGTTTTTTCGCTGGAGCTTCGGGTGATACGCCAGCAATTTCAGTGGCTGGTTTCATGATTCTTGCGCGAGCTTTCTCGCAGTGCCCGGCGATCCGCTTCGGGGATCTCTTCTTCGTCGAAGATCGGATCGGAGACGACGTATTTCTCCGCCGACCACGCACCCAGGTCTAGCGTGCGGCAGCGTTCCGAGCAGAAGGGGAAGTCCGCGTCCTTACTGGAATCGGTGGGTTTCATGCAGATGGGGCATTCGTATTTCATGGCGAACTGTAGTTGTACCACCACTCGTCCGGGAAATGTAGGGGCTTACGTGGCACAGGCTTCAGCCTGTGCAGCCGATCCGCAGTGTCGATACCCTGCACAGGCAAGAGTGCCTGTGCCACCCGAGTTCCTACCCAATAACTCGCAGCGCTGCACCGGTTGAAATTCGCGTCAACCCTTCTCCGGATGCGGCTGTACCCACCGCCGTTGTCTGCCGAAGCGCGGGACGCGCCTCGATCGCTGCCACGCGTCCAATCAAGTCGTAAGCGTCCGTCTTCGTAATCTCCACCCGCACAACGTCGCCCGCTGACGCAATCTCTCCGCTCGGCAGCTCGATGTCCGTCAGGTACAGCTTCCCGTCGATATCCGGCGCCATCGTTTCCAGGCGCGCTTCCCACACCAGCGGGTTGTCCTTCGAAGGTCCTTCCACCAGCGCTGTCTTCGTCCGGCCCTTCAGCGTGCGCAATCGTTCGCGGGAAATTTTCTTTTGCAGCGCCATCAGACGGTTGCGGCGGTCCGCGATCGTGTCCGCACCCACTTTCGCGTTCAGGCCGAAACTTTCGGCGTTATCCACGTCGGAATATTCGAACACGCCCATCCAATCGAGTTTAGCCTCGGCTACAAAATCGTAAAGTTCCCGGAAGTCCGCTTCGGTCTCCCCGGGGAAGCCCACGATAAAGCTCGTGCGCAGCGCGACGCCGGGAATGGTCGCGCGCATGCGCTCCAGCAATTTCAAAAACGCTTCGCCGTGCGAGCCGCGCTTCATGCGCCCCAGCACGTCGCGACTCGCATGCTGCAGCGGCATATCAATGTACTTCGCCAGCCGCTGGTGCGCCGCCAGAGTATCCAGCAATTTCTGCGTTACGCGATTTGGATAGGCGTAAAGAAACCGCACCCACAGCAGGTCTTCCACCTGCGCCAGCCGCTCCAGCAGTTGTGCCAGTCCATCGCGCAAGCCCAAATCCTCGCCATACGAGGTTGTGTCTTGCCCGATCAACGTCACTTCGCGCGTGCCAGCCGCGGCTAGGTTCTCTGCCTCGCGCACAACCGACTCAAACCGCCGGCTGCGGAACGCGCCACGCAATTCCGGGATGATGCAAAACGTGCAGGGATGATCGCAGCCTTCGGCGATCTTGATGTACGCCTGGTGCTTCGGCGTAGTCACCACGCGTGGAGTCAAATCGTGATAGAGAAACACGGGTGGCTGCGCGGGGAGGATTTTCAAATCGCCTTCCACGGCCTCGAGGATGCGTTCCACTTCGCCAGTGCCAACCACTGCGTCCACTTCTGGAATCTGCTCCAGAATCTGGTCGCGATACCGCTCCACCAGGCAGCCTGCCACGATCAGTTTTTTCGCGGCGCCGAACTTTTTGTGTTCGGCCATCTCCAGAATCGCGTCCACGGACTCTTTCTGCGCCGGCTCAATGAAGCTGCACGTATTTACTACCAGGATTTCCGCATCGCCCGCGCGCGGGGTGAGTTCATAGCCTTCGCGCGCAAGAATACCCATCATCACCTCGCTATCCACGAGGTTCTTCGGGCATCCCAGGGAAACAAATCCAACCTTGCGCATACGGTTTATCCGGCGCCTCAACGCCAATTTCTAAATTTTAGCATGGCAGGAAATTCCCTGTTACGACGTCCGGGACCTGATGGAGGTGCAGGGTGCGCCAAAGGTGCGAAAGGAATCAGCCCAGCGCAGAGGAGATAGGAAATCGGCCAGCCAGGAAGAAAGCGCCGGAAGCATGGCACAACTCAAGCGGCCTCATTTCGCTCGCACTGCGGCGCGAATCTCTTCCAGCAGGGTCCGTAGCCGCGTTGCATCGCACGCCGCACCTCCGAAACGCGCCTGCCCGTAAAGTTCCGTAAACTTACCCACCGCCGCACCCAGTCCGGGTTGCGGCGCGAATGTCGCCGCAAATTCCCCTGGTGTCTGCGTTTCCTTGCGCGCGAATCCGCGCCGCTCCAGCACGCGCAGCATCTCCGCATAGAGCCGCGAAGCAAGCTGCGGGTTGTCCCGTTTCTCCGCCGGCTGCCGCATCTGCAACGATAAGCCAAGCCATCGGAAAAATGACCGGAGCCAGTCCATCCGCAGGCCCACCAGCAGCAAAACCAGCGCCACCGGAAACAACGCGCGCAGGTACGCGTGCGAAATTTGCCACGAAATAAGCGATTGCATGCCGCGATCCTGCTGACGCCGGAACCATTGTTTGATCGCCGCCGTGTAATCGGTCGTATTCTGCCGAACGCCTCTCGCCAGCAGCGACTGGTGCGCCCAGTCGTAGTTCACCACCCACTCGTTCCAGTTCAACTGCATCCAATCCAAGTAAAGATTCAGCCTGCCGAACAAACCGCTCGCCACCTCGGCCGTGGCCGGCGTGGGATCAAACGTGATCCATCCCGTTCCCGGAAAATACGCCTCCACCCAACTGTGCGCGTCGCTGGCGCGCACGATGTAATCGCCGGCCACGTCGTTGTACTCCCCTGGCAGGAAACCGTTCACTTCCCGCGAAGGAATGTCCAGCGTGCGCAGCATTACGGCCATCGCCGAAGCGAAATACTCGCAATGTCCCGCTTTCGTGACGAACAGGAATTGCGCCAGCGGGTCGGCACCGGGCTTGCCCACCAGATTCAGCGTGTAGGCGAAATTCCGGCGCAGGTAACTCTCTATCACGATCGCTTTGTCGAAGGGATTGTTCGCGGTGGCGGTGATGTTTCGCGCCAGTTCCGGAATTCGCGCGTCCAGATGTTCCGGCAATTGCAGATAGGTTTCCTGGATGTCCGCCGGATAATCCGTGCCCGCGGTGCGCGCCTTCGCCGGCCGTGCTGCGGGGAGCAGCGAAATTCCCTCATAGCGGATTTGCGCAAAATTGTGCGCGGGATTCGAAATCGATCCGGTCGCGTCCACGCCCAGCGCGCCGAAACGCGGTTCGCCGGTATACCGGCTGGGGTCGCTCGAAAAATTGCCGCGGAGTTCCATCACTTGCATCGGTGCGAAAATGGCGTCGCTGGCGATCGGCTGCAGCAGCACCGTGAAATGGAGCTGCCCCACGATCGGCGCCTGCATTGCGAACGGCGAATCCAGCAGCACCCAGCCGCCTTGTCCCGCCGGATGCAAATCGCGCGACTTGTCTTTGGTGTACCATCTCCGTCCGTCAAACATGGTCAGCGCAATTCCTCGCCACCGCAGCAAAGGATAGTCCACCGGATGCCCGGTTTGCACGCGCATCACTACCGTACTGTCTTTCTGGATTTCGCCGATCTGTCCCAGTTCGACGCTGTCCGTGAACCCGGTCATCAGTGAGGGTTGAAAAGCCGTTCGCGAGAAAAAACCGGCATTCACCCGAGGGAAGAAAAAGAAAATCAAAGAACCGAAGAGAATCGCGCCAAACGCCACGCTCACCGCCGCCAGGGAAATCGCCCGGTAAAAGCGGCGTTCCCGCGCAGCCTCCCCATGCAACGGCGGATACACCGCACCGAATGCGCTTCGCCGGATTTCGAGCCCCAGAAACGTGGCCACGGCAAACACCAGAAACGCCACGAACAGGAAGAAAAAGTTCGTATCGATGGTAAAGACCGCCGCTGCCAGCACCGAGGCGAACGCAAGCATTGCCAGGAAGATCGCGTCGCGGTCCGTGGACGCGCTATAAAGCCGCAGGATAGTCACGATCACCAGGAAATGCACGGCCCCGAGCAGCGCCGAGTACAGTGCGATGTTCACGCTTGCCGGCACCAGGTAGCGCGATACAAACAGCGCATCCAACGGAAACACGAACAGAAACGCCAGCACCCAGCGTGTCGCCGTGGCCTGCCGGAGTTCCGGGCCATGCCCCTGCCACCAACGGAACCCTTTGTACAGAACCCCAACTGGCGCCAATATTGTGGTGAGAAGATCGAGCTTCCCGGTGCTGACCAGCGTCAGCACCGCGGTGAACACAAGGAAAAACAAGGACGCGCGGAAAAATGGACCCGCGGGAAGATCCTGAACCGGCGTTGAAGTGGAGCTGGCCATCGTTGGAATTCCTAGAATAGCATCGGCCCGCCCGCCCCAATTCCCGCCCGCGCGTATCAATAAAGGCCGGGGAGGGGCGCAATCTTGCCCTGGCAACGCTCAGATTGCTTTTTCCGCCGCTCGCGCCACTTTCCGCGTCAAACTCGAAATTGCCAATTCCGAAACTTCTTCGAGCGGCAAAATCTTCGTCCCGGCTATCCTGGGCAGCCCCGCCGCCCTTGCCAGAAAAGGATAGATCGTGATCGCTCGAAAGGTCACGGCATGCCGCACCGGTTTCAATGCCTGCCATTCGCTCCCGCACTTTCCTCCGCGGAAGATCGATGTCTGGGCGAACTTCCTCAGTTCCACTTTCGCCGCTTCTCGCCGCACCGGAATCGTCGGAAAGTGCCACATGCGGGAAACCAGCGTCGGGACATCAGCGGCTTCCCCCGCGCCGGCCTGCTCCCGCTTTTGAGGCGGAGGCAGCAGCAACGTCTTTCCGCGGGCGTCCACCAGCACCAGTGCCGCCAGCGCAATCTCCACCCTTTCACGCTTCACGCGCTTGGCGGGAATCTCTTCCGTCAGTCCCTTCTTTCGGGCCTCGCAGAAACCGGTCAACGGGCAGATCAGGCATTGCGGCGAACGCGGCGTGCAAAGCGTCGCGCCCAACTCCATCATCGCCTCGTTCCAATCCCCCGGGGCTTCCTCGTCCAGCAAGGTGTCTGCCGTTTTCTGCAGCTCCAGCCATCTCCCATTCGCCCGCAAATCCCCTCGCACCGCGCCCAATCTCGCCAGCACGCGCGCCACGTTCCCATCGAGCACCGCCATTTTTGCCTGATAGGCGATGCTCAGAATCGCCGCCGCCGTGTATGCGCCGATCCCCGGCAACGCCAGCGCTTGCCCTGGGGCGCGCGGGAATTCACCGCCATGCCGCTCCACAATCTGCCGCGCCGCATTTTGCAGATTTCGCGCCCTCGAATAGTAGCCAAGCCCAGACCAGAGCCGCAGCACTTCGTCTTCAGGTGCCTCGGCCAATTCCTTTACCGTGGGAAATCGCTCCAGGAATCGTTCGTAGTAGGGAATCACCGCGGCCACCCGCGTTTGCTGTAGCATGATTTCGGAAAGCCAGACGCGATAGGGATCGCGTGTGCGCCGCCACGGCAGATCGCGTTGGGACTCCCGAAACCACGCCAATAAACTCTTTTGGAATCGCGCCAGCGCCGGACCGGTCAGCATGCCGTCCAGTTTCGCACAACTCGCGCCGCACCTTCCTGGCATTGGGTTCTTGTGGCGCAGGCTTCAGCCTGTCCGGCCGGGCCACAAGCACAAAGCAAGCGCAGGCAAGAGCGCCCGCGCCGTCAGAGGTTCGTGGAGTTCTTACCCCGTCAAATCACTGGCAAACACAATGTAGGACGTATTCCACAACTCCGCGGGAATCGACCCGCGCGGCTGCGAAGTCACGATAATCTTGAACGACTCCGGATCCGCCGCCAGCTCGCGCAAAAGTTCCGGCTGCGAATTCGGCCCAACCGGTTGCACCAGGGCCAGGTGCCGCAGAATCGCAAAAATATTTTCCGAAGCCGGCCCCAGCGGCGTGGCCGCGTTCACGCTGCGGAATTCCATCAACGCGCCGCGTTCGTGAAAATTCCATGCCAGTGCCGCGCAAAACGTCACCGCCCGCTCGAAGCGCTCGCGTTCCTTCGAAGCGGGCGCGCTTCCCGCCGCCGGACTTTGCGGGTCGAAAACCAGCAACACGCGGCAATCGTCTTCCCGCGCAAATTCCCTCACCATCAATTCGCCGTAACGCGCGGAAGCTTTCCAGTGCACGTGCCGCGCGCTATCGTTGGGCAGATAGCCGCGCAGCGCATACAAATCCTGACCCCGGCCCTTCGCGTAGCTTTCCATCGCCCCCTGCAACCCAGGCAGCACTTCCAAAAATTCCGATGACGCCGCCACCGCCGGATAGACCAGCGCCTCCGTCGCCAGGTCCAGCCGCCGCGCTTTTTGCAGGAATCCGAACGGAAACCGCGTGACGATGCGAAACGCTTCCTGCCGGTAAAGCCCGCGTTGCGGAAAAAGCAGGGGCACGCTTTGCTTCACCGTCTGCTGCCGCGGTAAATACGGAAAATAAACCGGCGTCTCCAGCAGCGCCACCGCCGCTTGTCCTTTTTTTTGCTTCGCCGCTTCCACCCGCAGCGAAAACGAAGGCAAGCTCAACTTTTCGTTCTCGAGTTCTACCGCCGCCCGCACCGTTTGCCCCGCGAAAATGTGCTCCGGCAAATCGAGTTTCAGCTCCACGCCCGCGAGCGTGATGGAAGATAAAATTCCGGACATGAGGATCGACGCGATCAGGCTGGCCAGGATCAGAAACAGCAGATTGTTGCCGGTATTGATCGCCGCCAGCGCCACCAGAACGATGCCGAGGATATAGATCCATCCCTCGCGCGTCACGCGGTACTCCATGCGGTAGCCGATCCAGCGCAGCGGCGTGCGCTTCGCCAGCGTTGGCACCAGCGTCACCGCCACCCATCCGGCCACCACCAGCGCCGTCAATGCCGAGGCACTTGCCAGAAACAGATTGCCCAGTTGCGCCGCGGCTCCCGAATACAAAGCCAGAACCAGCGCAATGCTCAGCGCCGCCATGGATAGGAAAAACGCGCGTACCCCCGGCCGGTCCGACTTGGCCCACAAAAATTGGAGAGTCGAAGTGATGGTTGCCATGGCGCGGGAAAGTTCTAAGCTGTTCGTTCCTGGCGCTCGTTAAGTTCCAGAGCGCAATCCAGTGTTTTCAAGTCCGAAAAAAACCTAAAACTTAAAAGTTCTTCCCCCTCACACCGGCACGCGCACCGAATCCACAATCTCCCGGAGCACGTTTTCCGTCGTTTCCGATTTCTTCTGCAGCGAAGCGTGCCGCGCGCTGGCCACCACGCGATGTGAAAACACCGCCACCGCCAATTGCTTGAAATCGTCGGGCAGGCAGAAATCGCGCCCTTCGAGATACGCACGCGCCTGCGCCGCGCGTTGCAGCATCAGCGTTCCGCGCGGGCTCACGCCCAGCGCCAGTTGATCCGATTTTCGCGTCCGGTTTACGATCTCCAGCGCGTAATCGTGCAAGCTCGAATCCACCCGCACGCGCGTCACCGTCTGCTGCATCGCCAGCACATCGGACACGTCCGCGACAGGTTCCAGCGACTCAACCGGGTCGGCGATCGACCGGCTGCGCAGAATCTCCTTTTCCGTTTCATGCGATGGATATCCCATCTTGATGCGCATCAGAAAACGGTCGAGCTGCGATTCCGGCAAGGGATAGGTGCCATGGTGCTCCACGGGATTTTGTGTCGCGATCACCAGGAAGGGCTGCGGCAGTGGCAATGTGCGCCCGTCCACCGTCACCTGCGCCTCGTTCATCGCTTCCAGCAGCGCCGATTGCGTGCGCGGCGTGGTGCGGTTGATCTCGTCCGCCAAAACCACGTTGGCAAAGATCGGCCCCTGACGAAACTCGAATTCCCGGATCTCCGGGTTATAGACGCTCACGCCCAGCACATCGCTCGGCAACAGGTCCGAAGTAAATTGAATGCGCTGAAACGTGCAATGAAACGACTTCGCCAGCGCGTGGGCCAGCGTGGTTTTCCCGGTCCCCGGCACGTCCTCGATCAGCAGGTGGCCGCGCGCCAGCAGCGTAACCAGCGCCAGCTGGATCACGTCTTCTTTCCCATAGATCGCCCGCGCGATCGATCGCTGCAGTTGAGAAACCACATGAGTTGTGACCATCGGCATCGGTTGAAAACCCCGGGTCTTCCTGTTTTAATAGATGAGCGGCGTTGCCACTGAGTTTCACGCGGCAGCGGCGTTCCTCTGCAAAGGGTCACCCGTTCCGGACGGGCGATTAGCTCAGCGGTTAGAGCGCTCGCCTCACACGCGAGAGGTCAAAGGTTCAAATCCTTTATCGCCCACCATTCTTTCCAGTTTAGCGGGAATTAACGCAGGCAAATGTTTTTCGTGCGCCGGGTTTCCAAATCCGAGTATCGGACCCATTAGCGGCAGCTTCGCTCTTGTGCCTTCACCTGTCATCGAGTATCGCCGGCACGTCTCGTGCGGCCAAATGGACGTCGACAATTTGTACTCGCCTGTCCTCGTCGCGAATGCGATAGACGATCAGATACGAGCCCACCGGCTAGAACAAAACTGGCTTATCAGTGAGATCGCTTCGCGAATGACCCGATCGGGGCCACGCCACAAGGTGCTCGAATGCCGAAAAGAATTCTTCGACCACGCGATTGGCTGCGGCAGGGCTATCGGCGGAGACGAACTCCTGAATGTTCAGCAAATCCTCCACAGCCTCGGGAGACACTTCATACAGGTCCATATCCGGTTTCCTGCATAAGCTATCTGCGACGTGCCGCGCGAAGCCGCGATCTCGCATCCTCCGGGGCTATACTTTTTCCCTCGTTAAGCTGCTTCAAGCCTCGATCGATCTTCTGCCGGATACCGTCCAATCGCCGTTGTTTCGCTGCCTCCTGAACCTCCAGCAGGCGCAGGGCCTCGCGAATGACTTCAGAGGCGGACGCATAGCGCCCGCTGCGCACCCGCTCGTCCACCCAATGTTCCAGTTCTGGCGTAAGCGATACGTTCATGGCACGTAGCCCCTTTTCATGGATATCCAAGATTAGCATATTTTGTTATTTTGCCTCTGGTTGATCAGGTGCATGGCCGCCTTCCTCATCAGCGCACCTGCCAATCTCCAACCGTGAGCGAGCAGGCAAGCGGAGTGTGAAGGCGTCACAGCGTCTCCCTGGATTCGCCTTATAGTAGTTGGATGCAAACCACACTTCGATCCATCGAATTTCTTACACTCAGCCTTTGGCTGGGCGGAGATGCATTTCTCAGCTTCGTTGTCGCTCCCGGCGCTTTTTCCATCCTTGGCAATCGCGACGCCGCTGGGATGGTAGTGGGCTATTCGCTGGGGCGCTTGCATTACGCCGGAATTTTCCTGGGGTTGTTCTTTCTGATTGCCCGGCTGGCGCGCACGCGCGATTTTGGCAGCTTCACCAGTGCCGCGGCGCTGTGCGTGGTGCTGATGGTCCTCCTCACCGCTGCTTCGCAATTCACCGTCAGTAACCGCATGGAAGCGTTAAAAAAGCAAATGGTGTCCGTGCAAAACACGCCGGAAAACGATCCTCGCCGTGTGGAGTTCAACCGCCTCCATCACCTCTCCGTGCGTTACGAAGGCGCGGTCCTGCTTCTTGGCCTTGCCGGGATGTTTCTTCTCGTGCGTGAATCTGTAAAACCGTAAGCCACTATTTCGCGGCTGCCCGCGACACGGCCTTGGCCGGTTAGGTCCGTGCCTCAACCCTGGGCCGCGTACCCCAGCCGGACCGCTCCCCATCGCCTCCGGTTCACCGCCAACGGCACGGAAAGATCGTGCAAGATCTCTCCCGTGTCCCGCCGGTAAGTTTGCAGCAGCAGCGGCCGGTCATGCGAGGCGCTGCGCAGCCCCACGCGATCGTTGAAGATCCTCTTGCTCCGGCTTTGTGACAGATCGACCTGGTAATTGCCTGTCGGTTCCTTGCTGTACCGAAGATTGTGCGTCGGGCGATAGCCCTCCACGTTCACGCCGATGGCATAGGAGACCAACGGATGCGCGGAGAGAAATTCCTCCAGCAGCGGCTGCAGTGCGCGGTCGGTGAACCCGCCGTACTCGGTGTGGTACTTCTTCGGGTTGCTTCCGGCAATTTCCTGATAGCGGTTGGAGAAAAGCCCTGCTTCCGTCAGTTCGTGCTTGAGGATCGCGCTCTCCAGCACCGCGGACGACCGCGCGCTGAGTTCCAGCGCATCCCGATACAGCGTCTCGTGAACGCAGCGCACTCCCGCAAGGATCATTTTTTCAAACGATTCTTCGCTCTTCGCGTCAATTTCTTCGGCCGTCCGGCGGAGCTCTTCTCCCAGCCGGCTGGTCTTCGCGGCGCTTTGTTCCGCGTGCTTCGCAATCTTCACCGCCGCCTGCGCGCTGAAATTGGCATTCGAGCGGATGTTTCCGATCCGCTGATGCATGACGATGGCAGCTTCCAGCACGGTGTTCAATTCGTCGCCCACCTGCTTCACGGACTCCGCCGAGCGCTTTACCCTTTCGCCCATCGCCCCGATGGATTTCGATGAACGCTCCGCCTCACTGCGCACGCTCGCCACGGTTCCCGCGATTTTCCGCGCTGCCTCGCTGCTGGAATTGGAAAGCTGGCGCACTTCGGAAGCCACCACCGCAAATCCCTTGCCCACATCTCCGGCGCGCGCCGCTTCGATGGAAGCGTTCAACGCCAGCACGCGCGTTTGCGAGGCGATCTGCCCAATCGCCGTCGCCGCCGTTTCAATCGCCTGGATCGCGGAGTTTAATGTGCGGATCGTAGCCTCTGCATGCCCGGCCTGCCGCGCCGCATCGGCCATCTGCTCCGCGATCCCTGCCAGGGACTTTTGTCCCTGTAAAGCATCGTCTCGCAGCGTATCGGCCGCGCTTGCGGTGTCCTCCGCCTCTTCCAGGGTCAATCGTGCCGCGTCGCGGATCTCCCCGGCCTGCTGAGATACTCCCGTGTTTGCTTGGACTATCTCTTCTGAACTCACCGCCAGCCCGGTTATGGTATGGCTGCAACTGGCGATGGCGACGGCGGAGTGTTGTACCGAATCGCGTAGGGTCTCCGATGCGGTTCCCATTTCGGGCGTCGGTATCTGCGTCGCTGCTTCGATTGGGCTGGCCGTGGGAGCCTTGCCTCTCTCCTTGCCGAGCCAGGCAGGTCCTCGCAAATCACAGCACGTCGCATGCCGAGAGCTTTTTCTCGGATTAGAGAATCTTGACGTAGCCCCGTCAAATCACTCACTTTGAGTGTCCTGCTTCGCAATTGCAATTGATTCCTCTTTATCTGTCTCTGCGGCGCGTTTTGCGCTTCGAGGCGCTGCCCATTCTCTTCTTCCGGACCGGCTTTGGCCGGATTTTGTTCGTAACCTTGTACCCCGCGCGCTCAAACGCTCGCCACATGTACCAGCTCGCAACAGTCCGGTACGGCCGCCAGCGTTCCCCAAATTTCAGCAATTCGTTGGGCTTCGGCATGTGCTTTTTCCCGTAGGCGACCGACCAGCCTTTCTTCACGCCCAGGTCGTGGATCGGCAGCACGTCTGGCCGCCCCAGCCGGAAAATCAGGAACATCTCCACGGTCCACGCGCCGATGCCGCGCACGGAAACCAGCCGCTCGATCAACTCTTCATCGGCTAGCCGCAAGGCTTCGTCGTGAGTCGGCACAATCCCCGCTATCGCTTTCTTGGCCAGGTCCTTCATCGCTAGAACCTTTGCTCCCGAAAGTCCTGCCTTGCGCAATTTCGGCGCGGGAATCTTCAGCATTTTCTCCGGAGAAGGTGGCCGGCCGCTCTCGCCCAAAGCCTTGATACGCCCGTAGATCGTTGCGGCGGCTTTGCCGGAGATAGATTGATACACAATTGCTTCAACCAGCACCTCGTAAGGCGATTGCCCCATATCCGCGTCAATTGCAAACGCTTTCGTCGTGGCAATCAGTTCCCGCAACACCTCGTCGCGCTCGCTCAAATGCCGCAGCGCCTCCTGCAAATCAAACGCGAGTCTTTCTGGTGGAATATGGGTGGTCATAGCCGGCGAAGAAACATAGCACGCCGTCGGCGCGTTGGTAACCCGATTTGCGAAGCGCATCGCGTTGCAGACCAAAGTTGCGTCCCGGTATGTGCTAAAATTTAGAGTTTATGCAGACAGGAATTATTGGACTACCGCAGGTCGGCAAGACCACACTCTTTCGAATTCTCACCAAGGCCCACGTGGATGCCAATGGCGCCCAGGCCGCGCACGTTGGCGTGGCCAAAGTGCCGGAGCCGCGCCTCCTCGAGCTTGCCAAGCTCTACAACCCTAAAAAAATCACCTACGCCACCGTGCAATACGTCGATCTTCCAGGCGTGCAAAAGGAACGCATGCGCGAAAGCCTTGCCACCCTTCGGGACGTCGACGCGATTGCCCACGTCATCCGCGTTTTCGACGATCCCAGCGTGCCGCATTCCGAAGGCAGCATCGATCCGCTGCGGGATGCCACCAATCTCGACCTCGAACTTATCCTCTCCGATCACGATCAGGTCTCCAAGCGCCTCGAACGCGTCGAGAAGGACCTGAAGAAAAAGAAAGACCCGCAGCTCGAGCATGAAAAAGCCGTCCTCGAGAAATGCAAAGCGCACCTCGAAGCCGAAAAGCCGCTGCGCGAACTCGAACTCACCCCCGAAGAGCGCAAACCCATCGGCGGATTCCTTTTTCTTTCACAGCGCCCGATGCTCTATGTGTTGAATCTCGGCGACGACGAAGCCGCCGAACTTGACAAGGCCGTCGAGAAGCACAAACTCGCCGCGCTCGAGGGGCGTCCCAACACCGCGGTCGTCGCGGTCTGCGGGCGCCTTGAAGCGGAACTCGCTGAGATGGAGGAAAAGGAAGCGGCGGAACTCCTTGCTTCCTACGGTTTGCAAGAACCTGGCCTCAACCGCCTGATTCGAGCCACCTACGATCTGATGGGTCTTTTCCCATTCTTCACCGCCGGCGAACCCGAAGTGCGTGCCTGGACCATCCGCAAGGGGTCCACCGCGGTGAAAGCCGCCGGCGAGATTCACAGCGACATCGAAAAAGGCTTCATTCGCGCGGAAGTGGTCCGCTGCCAGGATTTGCTGGCCGCCGGCAGCATCGCCGCCGCCAAAGAAAAAGCCCAGGTTCGTCTCGAGGGAAAAGATTACATCGTTCGGGAAGGCGATGTTATTCTCTTCCGCCACAGCGGCTGATCCAGTTTTCAGATGTTGGTTTTTAATTTTTGGTCTTCACATACAGAGCGAGGCGCGCCAGTTGCGGGGCCTGCCTTCCGAGGTGGCGCGCTCTTTTCCTGTAACTTAAAACTAAAAACTTACAACTAACAGCTTTCTTCATGATCCACGATATTCCAGTTCGCATCGCGCTGGCCGCAATCCTCGGCCTCGTTGCCGCCGCTGGGAACCTCATCGGCGGATACTTCGTCGTCTATCGAGAATGGCCCCGCCGCTTCCTGCAATATTTTCTGGCCCTCGGCGCCGGCTACATGCTCTCCGTCGCCCTGGTGGAAATCATCCCGGAATCCGTCCGCCTGGCCGGGCCGAATGCGCTGATCTGCGTCCTCGCGGGGTTCTTTCTCGTCCACCTGTTCGAGCACGCCATCGCCCCGCATTTTCATTTTGGCGAAGAGACTCACACCGAAGAGATGCACGGCCATGTTCACCGCACCATCCTGCTCGGCCTGGCCATTCACACTTTTTTCGACGGCGTGGCCATCGCCGCCGGCTTCCTCATCTCCACCTGGCTGGGCCTCCTGATTTTCGTCGCCGTCTTCCTCCACAAACTCCCTGAGGGCTTCACCGTCGCCTCCGTTGTCATGGCCAGCGGCCGCGGCAAACGCAAAGCGGTTCGGGCCGCAGGACTCCTCGGAGCCGCCACGCTCGCCGGAATTATTCTCACCAGTCAGCTCCAGGCTCAGCTCAAGTACGCGCTACCCCTATCGGGCGGCGTCACGCTCTATGTCGCCGCCACGGACTTGCTCCCGGAGGTCAACAAAGAGCCGCACTGGCGCATGGCCTTCCTGGTCTTTCTTGGCGTCGCTACTATGCTGATTCTAAAGTTGTTATACAATCTCTAATCCATCCGGGCCAGTCCCGCTACTTCTCCTTCCCGCAACTGCAACTTTTTGAGAACAAAAGTGTTTGGTAAAGTGTGGCGGCCATGGTCAGAACCGACGTCCAACTCATGTTGGATGTGAAAGCTGGCGACGGGACCTCCTTTGAGCTCTTGTTGCAGCGCTATCGCACGCCACTGGTCAACTTCCTGTTTCGCATGGTGCGCAACCGCGAGCAGGCCGAAGACCTCGCGCAGGAAGTTTTCCTTCGCGTCTATCGCGCCCGGGAAGACTACGTTCCCAGCGCGAAGTTTACGACCTGGCTGTTCCGCATTGCCACCAATCTCGCCCTGAACTCCGTGCGGGACAACCGCTATCAGAAACTGGAAGTTTCCATCGACGCGCCGGTGACCGTGGACGCCGAAGATGGCGACGAGAGGCCGCTGGATGTTCCGGAGAAGCATCCGAATATCGAACAGCATCTCGTCGAAGACGCGCGGCGGAAAATGATCCGCCACGCCATTGACAAGCTGCCGGAAAAGCAGCGCGCCGCGGTGCTGCTGCACAAGTATGAAGAGCTGGATTACGCGGAGATTGCCAAGATTCTCAACTGCTCGGAGAGCGCGTTAAAATCGCTCCTCTTCCGCGCATACGAGGCGCTGCGGGTGGAACTAGCCCCGCTTGTGGCGCAGCAGGCGAAACACTGAGGGCAGGGAAAGCAGGAAGTTATGAGTTGTGAACGCATGGAAAGCCGAATCCTCGGATACGTGGACGGCCGGCTGAAAGCCAGCGAGCGGTTGGAGGTCGAGAAGCACATTGCCAACTGCGCTCCTTGCCGGCTGCGCGTGCAGGAATTCAGCGCCGTCTCCGGGTTGCTCGATGAGCTTCCGGTGATCGAGCCCTCGTCTGAATTTGATACTCGAGTGCATGCGCTGGTGGCCGCGGAACCCGAACCCAAGATGAGCTGGTGGGCGTGGTTGCATGTATCCCCCCGCGTCGCGCTGGTTGCCTCGCTGCTTTTGGTGATGGCTGTTTATGTCGGTTATCGCTCCTCGCCCGTGCAGCCCCTGATCACCAATGACGACCAGGCCATGATGCAGGATCTGCCGGTTCTGGAGGATCACGACCTTTTGCAGAATTTTGAGCCTCTGAAGGAATTGCCGCCCCCGGTACAAGCCGATCAGGCAAACGAAGAGCAGCCGCAGCAGCAGATGTAGGTGCATCTCATGCGGGTGGGTGGGCGGCTTTTGGCGCACCCGGACACAGCAAGAATCAGGAATAGGAATTGGGTTCGACGGAGAGAATCGAAGCAATGCGGTGGATGAAATACCAATTTGGATTGCAAGCGCTGGCGGCTCTTGCCCTGCTCGCGCTGCCGGGGCTTGCCTGCGGGCAACAACATCCGCATCCCGACCGTCCGCCGCAGCGCCAGGCCCAGGTGCATCAAAACAACCAGCGCCCGGCGAATACAAATCATCCCCCGGCGAACCCGAACCATCCGCCCGCGAATAACTACGCGGCGCAGCATCCCAGCCAGAATCCGCGCCCGAACCAGAATTTCAACAACGGCGGCAATCGGGAACCCGGAGTGCGCAATGGCGACGACGCCAATTTCGTCCGCTCGCCTCGCCAGCAACTCGGAATTGGCGCGGCGCGTCCCTGGGTGGATCAGATGCGCGACCTCTCGCCGCAGCAGCGCGAGCTCGTCCTGCAAAACAGCAAGGCGTTCCAGAATCTTGCCCCAGACAAGCAAGCCAGAATTCGCCAGCAATTCAGTCAGTGGGATCGCATGACGCCGTCCCAGCAGACCGATTTGCGCCAGAAAGAAGCCACCTGGCGCAAGCTCACGCCGGAGCAGCGCGAGCACATCAAGAACGACATTCTTCCCCAGTGGCGCCGGATGCCCTGGGACCGCCAACAGGTCCTCAAGCAGAAGCTCGGCGTTTTGCAGAACATGCCGGAATCCGCCCGCAATCAGCGCCTTAACGATCCGAATTTCACCCGCGGGATGAGCGATCAGGAAAGATCCCTGCTGCAGGACATCAGCCACACGCACATCGGTGCGCCAGACGCCCCCAACGAATAAACTTCGGCCCTGGTCTTACATTGCCGGTGGAAAATCCCTCAGTTCTTTGACCGTGTCCGCATCCAGCTTTTCCAGCAACGCCACCAGCAACTCCAGTGTCCGGTCGTAGTCGCCGCGATTCATAATGCCGTTGTGCACGTGCGTGTAGCGAACGGGCACGGCCAGCGTAATCGTCGGCACGCCGTTCGTGCTCTTTTGAATCTCCGCCGCGTTGTCGCCGTAGCCCACCACCAGTTCATCCTGTACCGGTATGCCTTTTTCCCTGGCGAGTTGGTGGGCCAGTGCCACGAATTTCCGATTCGGCAATTCGCTGCCGTTGTATAAAAACAACCCGGGCCCCCCGCCCAGAACTTCTTGCGCGAGGTCTGGCCGGACTCCCGGAAAATCGTTCGTTACCCCGCCTTCCAGCACGATCGCAACATCTGGTTTTACCTGGGCGGCCGCCGTGTGTGCGCCGGTAAGGCCGGTCTCTTCCTGCGTCGTTGCGGTGAAAAAAAGCTGGTTGGGATGCGAAGCATGCTGGAAGCGCTGCATGGCCTCAATCAAAAGAGCGCAGCCAGCGCGGTCATCCCAAGCCTTGCCCAGATAGTTCTTCGTCCCGTTCAATACCAGAAAAGTCGAATCCGGGGTAATCGAATCGCCAGGACGAATCCCCATTCGGGCTGCTTCTTCCGCGTTCTTTGCGCCAACGTCCAGAAAAACATTGTCATGATTGTCGATCAACTTGGCGGCTTCGTCGTTGGAGACCAGATGGTCATCCCGCACCGTCGAACTCGCGTGCACCACGCCTTTTGATCCCAGAATAATCCAGCGCTGGCCCGGCAAAGCTTCATCCACCCAGCCGCCTAGCAACTGCATCGTCAGGTAGCCGTCGGGCGTGATGCGCCGCACCATTGCGCCCACCTCGTCCATGTGGGCATCGATCATGATGCGCGGGCCGCTTTTCCCCTGCGCCGCGATCACCGTGCCGAGCCCATCGTAGGAAATGTGGTCGGCCAGCGGCGTCATCCGTTCGACCATGATCTTTCGCACCGGCTCCTCCAGCCCCGAAGGCCCCGGCGCGTTGGAGAGCTCTTTCAACAATTCGACCGTCTTATCCTGCTTCTCTTGCGCGTGAGCGATTGGCGTGCCCAGACCGGATAGGATCGTGGCGGCAACCACTCCGGCACAACAAGCCTTATTGCAAAACCTAAAAACGGTTTCCAAGCGGGAAGTCGCCACCATATTTCTCCCAATAAGATTCGAAACGCTGGAATCTTCCTACGCGCGCCTTAAGTGGTCAAGCGAATCGCAGCACCACGGAACTGGAAGTTTCCACTGGAGGGTGGCTTGCTCGCGGACCCGTATGCACACGTGATTTGGCGGGTTTTTCTTGACAAATATCGGTAAGCAATACATACTCATTGTGTAGTTTAGCGGTTAGTTACAATGGTTCCATTACTTGTAACCTGCCGTTCTGGAGCAAGCGCGGGCTTGGATCGACGAAGATGATGCTTCGTGTGGCTTTTGCGCATACCGAAAATAACTCCTTTGAATGCCACACTTACAAAATGCAAGTGCATTAACCCCTTTATTTGCCACACATACAAAAATTGCGTATTTTTGTGGCTTGCGTTCCAAAATGGAACGATTTCCCCCATTTCCCCTCATTGACAACTCCCTCCTTCTCGCGGCATCGTGACGTGGTACGTTTCCGCGCATCCAAAAAACTGGAGAGTCCTCCATTCCTGAGCTTCCTCCACGCTTTCGGGCCCTGAAACATCGCAACTTTCAGCTCTTCATCATTGGGCAACTCATTTCCTTGATCGGTACATGGATGCAGACCACTGCGCAGCAGTGGCTCGTCTATCGCTTGACTGGCTCCGTCGCGATTCTCGGGTTATTTGGATTTGCGAACCAATTGCCCATGCTGCTGCTGGCATGGATGGGCGGATATGTCGGCGACCGCTACAACCGGCATCGCGGGGTCATCATTACACAGAGCTGCGCGATGGTGCTGGCGTTCCTGCTTGCGGTCCTCACGCTGCTGCAGGTCATCCGCGTGTGGGAACTCATCTTCATCGCGTTTCTCGTGGGTGTGGTGAGTGCTTTCGATGTACCCATCCGCCAGGCGTTTTTCGTCCAGATGGTCGGCAAAGAAGATCTGCCCAATGCCATCGCGCTCAACTCTTCGATTTTCAATGGTGCGCGCGTAGTCGGCCCGGCCATCGCGGGCTTCGCCATCGTATGGCTGGGTGAGGGTTGGTGTTTTTTTCTAAACGGCGTCAGTTTCATCGCCGTGCTGGTGGCGCTGCTGATGATGCGCATCGAGCCCTTCAGTAAGAAGCCCGCGGACCATTCACCCTTGCGCAGCTTTGCGCAAGGCTTCAAGTTCGCCATGCACGACGCGCCGATCCGCTCGGCCTTGTTGATGCTTTGCCTGTTGAGCCTGTTCGGCTTGCAGTACTCGGTGTTCCTGCCGATCTACGCGCGCGAAATCCTGCACGGGGGCCCCAAGGCCTTGGGTCTGCTAATGAGCGCCGCCGGCGTTGGCGCGGTGCTTGGCGCATTGCAATTTGCGGCGCGAACCAACTATACGGGGCTCAGCCGCTGGATCGCCGCCACCTGCACGGTTTGCGCGGTCTCGCTGATTCTGATGGCGCACGCCACGATGTTTTGGGTTTGCGCGATCCTGCTATTTGCTCTTGGATTTGCGGCCACGTCGCAAATGGCGGCCACCAACACCACCGTTCAGGAACGCGTGCCGGATGAACTGCGCAGCCGCCTTATGGCCGTTTACGCCACCATGTATCTGGGCGTGCAGCCGCTTGGCGCGCTGCTGGCCGGAGGCGTTGGAAAGCGCATCGGCACTCCCAGCACCGTGCTTTTGTTCGGCGCGCTTGTGCTGGTGGGCTGCATCTATTTTTTCTGGCGGGTTGTGATGCCGATGAGCAAGACACAGGTCGAAGCCACTCTCAACGTGTCGAGCTGACCTGAGTCGCGCGTGGGACCTCATCCCCCGCTCTGACTCCGCAAGCCTCGGCATGCCATCTTGAGCGGATAACCTCTGCGTAAAATGCGAAAGTGAAAGCTTGTCCCACGTACTCCGAAATCAGTATTCGATGGCGTGTTGAGTGTGCAGCAGCTCCAGATAGCCGAGCAGGTCGTTGGTGACGCGTTGTGGTTCGGCTTTGGGATAAAGCGCCAGCAACTTCACGGCGATTTGCTGCACGGTGTGCTTTCCGTCACAGAGCTGCGCAATTTCCAGGCTGGGTCCGCTGAGGCGCAGCGCGTGTTCCGGCGTCAGCAACATTCGCGGTTGCTGTGTCCTTTCATTCAGGCGCACGCCGGTTGCAAGCCGTGGTTTCGCGGTCAGTTCAGGCTTCATCAGGAATCCTTTGCCGTTTGGAACGCCCCGCAGGGCCTCCGTCTTCGATTCACCGAAACATAATGCAAATCGAGCCGCAGGGAAAGAATATCGCAGTTGTCGAGCAGAACGCTGGCGTCGCAAGGGTGAATCCTACGCAAAATTGCCTGGCAGGAACTACGCCTCCGATTGCACGACGGCAAAGCAAAAAAGACGAATACAAGGCGAAAGCACTTTTGGATTTTGCTGAAAGCGTCAAAGGGAATTATCCACCGGCTTCCACATTTTATTCACAAATTGTGCGGATTTCGCTTGACAGGTTTATCAATCGGAATATGATGTGGCGAAAAGTGGGAGCAAGTGGTGATTAGTAGAGTAAAGTAGTAGAGCTTAGAGGGCAGTGGTGAACTCGCTCTGGCTGATCCTCGAACGAGACGGAACACATGAAACTGCGGGGAAATTGTCCAGCGAAGGTGGACGAGAAGGGGCGTCTGAAGATACCCGCCGTGTTTCTCGAGGAATTGAAAGAGTACGGCACGAGCTTTTACATCACCAGCCCGAACGGTAATTCGGCGCGGATTTACCCGCTGAAAGTGTGGAGCGAGATTGAGGACAAGCTGGCCTCGAAATCGAACTCGAAAGAGAAGCGGCAGTTTTTGATGCGAACGAGTTACTTCGGGCAGATGGCCGAGCTGGATGGGCAGGGAAGAGTGCTGCTGCCGTCGCTTTTGCGGGACAAGGCTTTGCTGAAGGGCGATGTGGCAGTTCTTGGGATTGCGAACTACCTGGAAGTGATGAACGATGCCCGCGTGGTGGATCAGATGAAGAACGAGCCGTTCACGGATGAGGATGAGGACGCACTGGGAATCTAGATAGGAAATGACCCTTCGGGAAAGGCGCTCAGGGTAAACGAGTGGCGAGCGGCGAGTGGCGAGAACAAAGTGTAGAGCCACGAGAAATGAGCAGCATGGCGCCGCATACGCCGGTTTTAGTGAATGAGGTGCTGGAATGGCTGCGAATCAATCCAGACGGAATCTACGTGGACGCAACAACGGGGGCCGGAGGGCATTCCGCAGCCATCGCCGCAAGGCTGTCATCGGGAAAGGGAAAGTTGATCAGCCTGGACCGGGACGCACGGGCGCTGCAGATCGCGCGGGAGCGGCTGAAAGAGTTTGGGAGTTTGGTGAGTTTCGTCCACTTGCCGTTCTCGAAGATTGCGGAGGCCGTGCAAGGGTTGGGGATAGCGAAGGTGGACGGGGTCTTGGCCGACTTGGGAGTTTCGAGCATGCAGCTTGACTGTCCGGAACGCGGATTTTCGTTCCGGGAAGCGGGGCCGTTGGACATGCGGATGAGCAGCGGGGCAGTGGAAGAAGACTCGCTGACGGCAGATGAGATTGTGAATCGCTGGTCGGAGAAGGAACTTGCCGACCTGCTCTACCGCGAGGCGGAAGAGCACGATTCCAGAAGGATCGCCAGGGCGATCGTGAGCGCGCGGCCGATACGCGATACTGCGCACCTGGCAACGGTTGTGGCAGGTGTCCGGAAGCAGTGGGGAAGGCAGAGACTGCATCCCGCAACAAAAACGTTTCTGGCGCTGCGGATAGCGGTGAATCGAGAAGTGGAGGAACTCGGGCAGTTTCTTTTTCGGACCCCTGCCACATTGAATTCAGGCGGCCGTTGGGTGATCTTGACGTACCACTCGCGGGAAGACCGCCCGGTGAAGCGCGCGTTCCAGGAAGGCGAGAGAGCCGGAATTTTGAAAGTGCTCACCAAGCACGTGATTGTGCCCAGTCCGGAAGAGCAGGCAGCGAACCCGAGGTCGCGAAGCGCGAAACTCCGGTGCGTGGAGAAGGTGTAAGATGGCAACCATAATTCGTTGGTGGGAGCTGGTGACCGGCGGAGAGTTCCTGAAGGAGCCGCGCGTGGTGCGCGGCCAGGGAAACGTGCCGCAACAATTGCGGCCGGCGCCGGGAAGATTTGGAATGCGCGAAGGGCGCGGGCCGGCGCCGCGGCGCAAGCCATCCATCGTGGAATTTCACACGATTAAAAGGATCGATAATTCGCGGCTGGTGCGGCGCGTGGAGCCGGTGCGGCTGCAGGCCTATTACAAGATTGCGGCGCTGGGCGGAGCCGTGGCGTTGTGTTTCATGCTGTACATTTACCAGCATTTCCGCTGCATCGATTTGAGTTTTCAGCTTGAAGATCTTCGGGCAAAGCAGACCCAGGCCGAAGCGCGGAACGGGCAACTGAAGCTGGAGATCGAATCCTGGCGCAATCCGCGGCGGATCAACGCGATCGCGCAGCAGTTGGGCCTGGAGACGCCGGTGCCAACGCAGGTGCTGGAGTATTCCGATTATGACGCGACGCGGGCAGAATCGGCTCGCCTCGTGCGGACGAATCACGCTCCTTGACCTGCTTGATCTCCTGGCCCAAGGGCCGGCGCCGTTAAAGCTTTTAGGAATACAAACTCAATTGTTCGGAGCCCTCGCCCAAACCCAGGAACCATGGAGCAAGAAAAAGTCCACGTCCGATTGCTGATCCTGGCTGGCGTGGCGTTTCTTTGGATGGCCGCGGTGTTCGGGCGGCTCACCTACCTGCAGTTATTCCGGCATAGCGATTACACCGCACAAGCGATGCGCCAGCAGCGGCGCACGATCGACATTTTCCCGAAACGCGGCGCCATCTATGACCGCAACATGAGGCCGTTGGCGATGAGCGTGCCCGTGCAGTCAGCTTTCGCGGTTCCCAGCGAAGTGAAAGACAAGGATATGGCCGCGCGGCTGCTGGCTGGTGTGTTACAGATGCCGCAGGATGCGATTCGCGAAAAGCTGGAAGCGGAGGGCTCGTTCGTTTGGGTCAAGCGAAAACTGTCGCAGGAGGAAGAGGTAGCGGTTCGAGGACTGAACTTGAGGGGGATTTACTTTTTTGAAGAGAACAAGCGCTACTACCCGGAGCGGGACATGGCCGCGCACGTTCTGGGATTTGTGGACGTGGACGAACACGGGCTGGGAGGCCTCGAATACGAATACGACGGGCTGATCCGCGGGCACGAACAAAAAATCGTGGTGATGAAGGATGCCAAGCAGCGCTGGTTTGACGGCGGGCAGGCGCAGCAGGACCACGGCGCAAGCATCGTGTTGACGCTGGACGAAAGGCTGCAATACATCGCCGAGACCGAATTGCAAGCGGTGATTGAGAAGTTTCACGCGCCGGCGGGAAGTGTGATTATCCAGGACCCGAACACCGGCGCGATTCTCGCGTTGGCGAATTGGCCGAAGTACAACCCGAATTCGACTCCCGTGGTGGACAAGGAATCGCGCATGGACCGCGCGGTGAGCGCGATTTACGAACCAGGTTCGACGTTCAAGCTGGTGACGCTGGCAGCGGCGCTGGATCAGGGGCTGATTCGGCCGGACGAAGTGTTCAACTGCCAGAATGGATCGATCGTGCTGGCCGGACACCGGATCCACGATCATAAACGTTACGGAGATCTGACGGTCGCAGACATTTTGGCGAATTCGAGCGACGTCGGCGCGATCGAGATTGCGCTGAAGCTGGGAGCACCCAAATTCGACGACTACATCCACGCATTTGGATTTGGATTGCCGACCGGCGTGGATTTGCCGGGAGAAAGCCGCGGATTGGTGCTGCGGCTGGAGCACTGGGGCTCTTTCGGTATTGGATCGATTTCGATGGGCCAGCAAATCGGCGTGACGCCGCTGCAGATGATTAACGCGGTCTCCGCGATTGCAAATGGAGGATTGCTCTTCAAGCCGCACGTGGTGGAAGAGATGCGGCAAGGCAATCGAGAATTGGCGCTGGACGGTCCGTCCGCGCCGGCCGAGCCCAAGCGAATCATCCGCCCGGAAACCGCGGCGGTGCTGCGACAAATGATGGAGGGCGTAATTCTGCACGGAACGGGAAAAGCCGCGCGCCTGGATGGCTGGACGGCAGCCGGAAAAACCGGCACGGCGCAAAAGATCGATCCGAATACGAAACGCTACTCGCCGACAAAAGTGATCGCTTCTTTCGTGGGGTTTGCACCGATTAATAATCCGGCGGTGACGATTCTGGTGTCCATCGATTCGCCGGAGGGGTGGCCGCACGAAGGGGGCACGGTGGCGGCGCCGGCGTTCAAACGGATTGCGGAACAGGCGCTGTCGTATCTCGATGTGCCGCGAGATGTGCCGCTGAGTCCAAAATTGGTACAGGCCGCCTATCAAGCAGATCACCGGGTGGAAGCAGTGCAATCGTTTGACGACACGCCTCCGGATTTGTCGGGTGAATTGCTGGCGGCACCGGGCGGGGAGAAGCCGGATGCTGGTGCATCACAAGTCCCTCGAGTGACGGTGGCGGTCGATGAAGGTGGAGACATTGTGGTGCCGGATTTCAAGGGAAAGACCATGCGGGAAGTGACGGACATGTGCTTCCGGCTGGGCCTGGATCCAGTGCTGATTGGCAGCAGCCTTGCAATTCAACAACTGCCAGCGGCGGGTAGCAAGGTGCGCCGCGGGGTGAAGGTGACCGTGCAATTTGGCGCGGCGACGGGAAATGCAGGCAAACCGCACTGAGATCACGGCTTACGGGAGCTTATGAGCAAGGGATTGCATCTTACGGAAGAGGATGAGCAAGGACAGAGTGTGGCAGAACTGAAACACACGACGGGCGTGAGTCTGGAGTCACTCCTGGAGGGCGTGGAGCTGCGCTCGCGCGCGCCACTGCGCCCGATGACGATCTTGCATGTGACGCAGGATTCGCGAAAGGTGCAGCCCGGAGCGCTTTTCGTGGCGATCCCGGGAGTGGCGATGGATGGGGCGCAGTTTGCGAACGACGCCGTGGCGCATGGAGCTATCGCGGTCATAAGCGAGAGCGCCGCTCCCGCTGCGTGGCCGGGCGACATTCCCTGGGTGCAGGTGGCCGAAGCGCGGAAGGCGCTGGCGATTTCAGCGGCAAATTTTTTTGGCAGGCCGGCGGATGCGTTGAAGCTGGTGGGCGTGACGGGAACGAACGGCAAAACGACCACAACCTCGCTGATCAATTCGATTTTGCGGGCTTCAGGTGCGAAGACTGGGCTGTTCGGAACGATCAGCTACCATACGCCGACCGGAGAGTATCCCGCGCCAAATACGACGCCGGAATCCGCGGATTTGCAGCAGTTTTTCGCGGAGATCCGCGACGCAGGCGGAACGTATGCGACGATGGAAGCAAGCTCGCACGCGCTGGCGCTGGACCGCTTGTGGGGCTGCCATTTTGCGGTGGCGGTGTTCACCAACCTGACGCGCGACCACATCGATTTTCACAAGAATTTTGAGAATTATTTTGCCGCGAAACGGCGGTTGTTTGAGGGTACCGGCGCGAGCGCGCCGGATGTGGCGGTAATTAATACCGATGACGAGTGGGGGAAAAAGCTTGTCGGGCTGGGAAAGAAGACTTTTACATATGGACTGACGAATGGAGCGGATCTGAAGGCCAAGAAATTTGCGCTGAGCTTCAGCGGCTTGAACTTTACGGCGCAGACGCCGGCCGGCGCGATTCAGGTGGAATCGCCGCTGGTAGGGCGGATCAATGTCTACAACATCCTGGCGGCAATCGGCGCGGCCATAGGATTGGGAATCCCCAATCATGCGATCGAGATGGGAATCCGAAACCTGCACGCGGTTTCGGGCAGATTCCAACGCGTCGATCTGGGGCAGCCGTTTCTGGTGGTGGTGGATTACGCGCATACCGACGATGCGCTGCAGAACTTGATTCGCACGGCGCGGGAACTGATCACCAAAGGACGAATCATCACGGTGTTTGGCTGCGGCGGTTCGCGCGACCGGACGAAGCGCCCGATCATGGGGGAAACCTCCGGCCGGCTGAGCGACCTGACGATTCTGACCAGCGACAACCCGCGGCAGGAAGATCCACTGAAGATCATCAGCGACGTCGTGGTGGGGATTCAGAAGTCCACGGGGAAATATCTGATCGAACCGGACCGCGCGAAAGCAATCTCGCTGGCGATTGAAGAGGCGCGGCCGGGCGATATCGTTTTGCTGGCGGGCAAAGGACACGAGGATTACCAGATATTCGCGGACCGGACAATTCACTTTGACGACCGCGAAGAGGCAAGACGCGCACTGAAGGAACGCGGATATTCCGCGGAACAGAAAATGGAAAGTGGAAAATAAAAAATGGGAGTTAGGTGTGTCATCGAGAAGAGGAATTCGGGTGGATGCCAGGTGGCTCGGCTGCACAGGCTGAAACCTGGGCTTTGTGAAGAGGTGGCAAGGATTGGTAACTGCAAGAGGGAAACGAAGAGTTTGAGGCGGATTTAGCGGACCGCCTCAGAAGGCGGTCCCTACGGAGGGCTGCTCTGAACACGCGACGCGATGTGCCGTGCGGTGGTAGAGAACGCTTCGTGCGAACCTTGGGGAAAGCCAACCAGTTGAGGCGACTATGCGGTGGACGCTTAAACAAGTGGCTGACGCGATGGCAGGAAAGCCGGGGCCGGGAGTGGACTCCATGGCCTGGGTGGCCGGTGTCTCGATTGATTCTCGCACGATACGTCGGGGAGAACTGTTCATCGCCATATCGGGTCCGCGTCACGATGGACACGACTACGTGGCTGACGTCATGGAAAGCGGAGCGGTGGCGGCAGTGGTGGCGGAGCCGGTGGTCTCGCGCTACCCGGGCTGGCTGCAAGACCGCTGCGTCACCGTACCCGACACACTCGGAGCGTTGCACGACCTGGCGCGGGCGGTGCGCAAGGAGTGGGGGAAAAAAATTTGCGGGATTACCGGGTCGGTTGGGAAAACCACCACGAAGGAGATCCTGGCAGCACTGCTGGGCACGAAGCTTCGGGTCCTGAAATCGGAAGGAAATTTCAACAACGAGTACGGGCTGCCGCTGACGATTTTCCGGCTGGAGGCAACGCACGATGCGGCGGTGCTCGAGATGGGCATGTCGTTCCCCGGCGAATTGAGACGGCTGGCGGCGATTGCACTGCCGGACGTGGCGATTGAGACGCGCGTGGCGCCGGCACACCTGATGAATTTTTCGAGCGTGGATGAAATTGCGCTGGCGAAGCGGGAGTTGGTGGAAGGGCTGAATGGTAAGGGTTCGCTGGCCGTTTTGAACGCGGACGATCCGCGCGTGGCGGCGATGGCTAGCGTGGCGCCGGGGCGGGTGGCGTTTTACGGCGTGGAGAAGCCTGCGGAATACCGCGCGGAAGAGATTGAGGATCGCGGAGCGCTGGGGTCGGCTTTCACGTTGGTGCACGGCGGAAAGCGGGCGCGAATGGAGATGTCACTGCCGGGGAGGCACGTGGTGGCGAATGCCCTGGCGGCAATGGCGGCGGCCGCCGAGTGGGGCATTGGCGTGGAAGAGGCACGGCGCGTGCTGCCGAATCTGAAGACGCCGGCGATGCGCGGCGAGTTGATCCGATTCACGAACGGATTTGCGTTGATTAATGATGCGTACAACTCGAGTCCCGCGGCGCTGCAAGCGATGTGCAGTCTGCTGGCGGCCACTCCTGGTTTCCAACGGCGGATTTTGGCGGCCGGGGAAATGCGCGAACTTGGGCCGATGTCGGGGCAGTTGCATCGCGAAGGCGGAGACTTCGCGGCGCGCACCGGGAAGATTGAATTTGTCGTGGGCGTGCAGGGGGACGCCGCAAAACTCGTGGAAGGTGCGGTGACGGCGGGGATTCCGCGGGAACACACGAAGTTTTTTGACAAACCCGAAATGGCCGCCGAATTTCTGGCAGGTTTTGTGAAGCCCGGAGACCTGCTGCTGGTGAAAGGTTCACGCAGCGTGAAGATGGAGCGCATCGTGGAAGCGCTGCTGGGCAGATTTGCGCCGGAGGATGCGGGCCGGAAGGTTGGAGCAGACCATTAAATGCTCTACTACCTGCTCTATCACGTTTTACAGAAATATTTCAGCCCGCTGAACGTGTTCCGCTACATCACGGTGCGCACGGCGTACGCGAGTCTTACGGCGATGTTTCTGGCGCTGGTGTTCGGGCCGTGGCTGATCCGCAAGCTGCGCGAACTGCAGATCGGACAGTATATCCGCGAGGAAGGGCCGCAGGAGCACAAGAAAAAAGCGGGCACGCCGACGATGGGCGGCGTGCTGATCGTGCTTTCCACGGCGGTGCCCGTGCTGCTTTGGGCGGATTTGTCGAACGTGTTTGTGCTGCTGGCGCTTTTCGCGCTGCTGGGTTTTGCGGGGATTGGATTCGTCGACGACTACGCGAAAGTGGCGAAGCGCCAGAACCTGGGGCTGACCGGGAAAAGCAAGCTGGCGCTGCAGTTCAGCGTGAGCCTGATTGCGGGTATCACGCTGCTGGTGCTCTCGACGCACAGCGCGTATTCGACGCAGTTGATTGTGCCGTTTGCCAAGCGCTTTCGGCCGGACCTGGTAATTCACGGCTTGCTGAATTCGAGCACGCTCTGGCCGCTGGCGTTTTTGCCGTTTCTTGCGTTTGTGGCGCTGGTGATTACGGGAAGCTCGAACGCGGTGAATTTGACGGACGGGCTGGACGGGCTGGCAATCGGGTGCACGGTGATTGCGGCGGGCGCGCTGACGGTGGTGACCTACGTGAGCAGTAACTACCGCTGGGCGACGTATTTGGAGATTCAGTACATCCCGCGCGTCGGCGAATTGACGGTGTTTTGCGGAGCGCTGGTGGGCGCCTCGCTGGGATTTCTCTGGTACAACGCGCATCCCGCGGAAGTGTTTATGGGGGATGTAGGATCGCTTTCGCTGGGCGGGACGTTGGGAACAATCACGGTGATCATCAAGCAGGAAGTGCTGCTGATTTTTGTTGGCGGCGTGTTCGTGCTGGAAGCGCTGTCGGTGATTTTGCAGGTGGGGTCGTTCAAGCTGCGCGGGAAACGGATTTTCCGGATGGCGCCGATTCATCATCATTTTGAGCTGTTGGGGTGGAGCGAGAGCAAGGTGATCGTGCGGTTTTGGATTGCAGCGCTGGTGTTTGCGCTGTTCGCGTTGACGACGTTGAAATTGCGCTGAGGCTGAAGGCAGTAATGGAATTTGATAATGGAAGAGCGGCTTGGCGCACGGATCTGAGCAATATCCAGTGGAGTTTTAAACGCAGAGCGTACACAACAGGCTCAAAGAATACGCCGGGAAAAAAGACGTGAGAGGAGACGCCGGGATCGATGGAATTGCGGAAGAAGCGGGTGCTGGTGGTGGGGCTGGCGCGGACGGGCGTGGCCACGGCCTTGTTTTGCGCCCGACACAACGCGATTGTTTCGGCGACGGAGACACGCAACGAGAGCGAATTGGGCGATGCGCCGGCGAAACTGCGCGAAGCCGGCGTGGCGATGGAGTTTGGCGGACACACGGAAAAGATGATCTTGGGGCAGGACCTGATCATTCCGAGTCCTGGTGTGCCCGCGGATGATCCGTTTCTGAAACTGGCCCGATCGAAGGGCATCACGGTCTGGAGCGAGATTGAGCTTGCTTACCGGTTTCTGGAAGGGAAGCTGATAGGGATTACCGGATCGAATGGGAAGACCACAACCACGACGCTGGTGCATCACCTTCTGAAAGCGGGCGCGAAGGATGCGTACCTGGCGGGAAACGTGGGCACGCCGCTGATCGGAGAAGTGGAAAAGATGAACGCGGGATCGGTGGCGGTGGCGGAGCTGAGCAGCTTTCAACTGGAGTTGATCGCAAAATTCCGGCCGAACATCGGGGCGCTGCTGAATTTGACCCCGGATCACCTGGACCGGCACAAGACGATGGAAGCGTACGCGGCGGCGAAAGCGCGGATTTTCGAAAACCAGACGGAGCTGGATGCGGCGATCCTGAACGCGGACGACGCGGCTTCGGCGAAATACGCGCCAAAAAAACCGCAGGTGTTCTGGTTCAGCCGGTTAGAGCGCGTGCCACAGGGCGCGTGCTTGAATGGCGATGCAATTGTGATTGTTCATCACGGGGAAGAAGACCGCGTGATGAACGCGGCGGAGATACCGCTGGCGGGGGCGCACAACCTGGAGAACGTGCTGGCGGCGGTGCTGATGGCGCGGCTGGCGGGCGTGGATACCGCGACGATCGCGAAAGCGGTGAAGAGTTTTCCGGGCGTGGAGCACCGGCTGGAATTCGTTGCGGATATTGCCGGGGTGAAGTATTACAACGATTCGAAGGCCACCAACGTGGACGCGACGCTGAAGGCGCTGGATGCGTTTCCGGGTAGAGTTTTGATCGTGCTGGGCGGGAAAGATAAGGGGAGCGATTACACGGTGCTGCAGAAGCCGCTGCGCGAGAAGGCGATCCTCGCGCTGCTGATCGGGGCGGCGGCGGAAAAGATTCAAGAACAGATCGCGGGCAGCGTGGCGATCGAGCGGGCGGGGACCTTGCAGCGAGCGGTGGAGGAGGCGTCGCTGGCCGCGAGGGCGGGGGACATCGTGTTGCTCGCGCCGGCGTGCGCGAGTTTCGATCAGTTTCAGAATTATGAAGAGCGGGGACGAGTGTTTAAAGAGTTGGTACGCGGATTGGAAAAGCGAAAATAAAAAATGGAAATTGGAATATAGGGGGAAGGAACGCAGCTTAACGCGGGGACGGTGAGGGCGCGGCGAAGAGAGGATTTCCCTACAGAAATAGCGGAGGAGAACAGAAGGAACGGAGAGGGGAAAGATGGCGAGAACAGCGGAGACGGACCGGTGGCTGTTTGTGGTGACGCTGGCGCTGTGCTTGACGGGCGCAGTGATGATTTTCAGCGCGTCAGCGGTGACCGCGCAACAGATGTACGGGCATTCGTATGTGTTCATGCTGCGGCAGGTGGTGTGGCTGCTGGCGGGACTCGCGGGAATGTTCGGGCTGATGAAGTTGGACTACCACCGATTGCGCGAACCTGCGGTGGTGTACACGGCGCTGTGTGTTGTGGCGGTGCTGCTGATGTGCACGTTTTTCCTGGACAAGTCGCACGCGACGCACCGGTGGATCAAAGTGGGCCCGGTGAACCTGCAGCCCTCGGAGCTGACGAAGCCGGTGGTGATTTTGTACCTGGCTTGGTTTCTGGATCTGAAGCGGCGCACGGCCACGAGCCTGGAGTTCAATAAAGAGGATTTGCTGCAGACGCTGTTGCCGGCGGCGGCGCCGCTGCTGGTGTGCGTGGGGCTGATCGTGCTGCAGCCGGACTTGGGCACGTCCATCGACATCGTGCTGATCATGACAGCGATTCTGTTCATGGCCGGGCTTTCCTGGAAATGGCTGGCGGTGGGATTTGGGGCGGCGCTGCCGATTTTGTTCGTGCTGGTGACGTTTGTTTCGTACCGCTATGCGCGGATCATGGCGTTTTTGCATCCGGATTCGGATCCGCAAGGCGCGGGATTCCAGTTGATGCAGTCGTTGATCGCCGTGGGTTCGGGGGGCTTCAGCGGAGTCGGACTGATGGAGGGAAAGCAGAAACTGTTTTATCTGCCGGAGGCGCACACAGACTTTATTTACGCGGTGATCTGCGAGGAATTGGGATTTCTTGGGGCGGTGTTCGTGCTGGCGCTTTTTGCCATGTACGGCTGGCGTGGATTGCGCGCGGCGTTCAATGCGCCGGATCGCTTTGGAAGCATGCTGGCGCTGGGCGTGACGTCGATGGTGATTTTCCAGTGCTTGATTAATTTCGCGGTGGTGCTCGGGATGATGCCGACGAAGGGGATTCCGCTGCCGTTTGTGAGCTATGGCGGGTCGAGTCTGCTGGTGATGCTGCTGGCAACCGGCGTGCTCCTGAATATTTCGCAGCAGGCAAGCCCGGCGGGTTTTCGAAAATAGAAATTGGAAATGGGGAGAGGGTTTGTGGCTTTGGTAGAAGCGAACTTGAGAATGGGTGCTGGTGGCTCGGCGGTACAGGCTGAAGCCTGGGCCGCTCGTGGCATGAAGAACACAGGCTGAAGCTTGTGCTACGGAAGAGGACGGAGTGAAGTTGCTGATCGCAGGCGGAGGAACCGGCGGACATGTATTTCCCGCGATCGCGATTGCGCGGGAGTGGATCTCGCGAGGGGCGGACCGGGAAGTAGTTTTGGTGGGCACACAGCGCGGGATTGAAATGAAGCTGGTGCCGCAGGCCGGGCTGCCGCTGGAGACGATTCGCGTGGCGGGATTGAAAGGGAAGGGCGGCACAACGCTATTGAAGAATATGGCCATGCTCGGTACCGGAATTCAGGACGCGTTCGCCGTGTTGAGAAAACATAAGCCCGATGTGTCATTTGGGGTGGGCGGATACGCGGCGGGGCCGATGCTGCTAGCAAGTTGGTTGAAGGGCGTACCCAGCGTGATTTTTGAGCCGAACGCGGAGCCGGGCTTTACAAATAGGGTTGTGGCGCGGTTCGCAAAACGAATTGCAACGGGATACGAAGTGACGGCGAAGACTTGGGGAGAGAAAGCGGTGCTGACCGGATGCCCGGTGCGGCCGGAATTTTTTTCGATCGAGCCACATGCGGTGGGCAAGCCGTTGCGTTTGCTGATCACCGGCGGGAGTCAGGGTGCGTTGCCGGTGAACCGCGCGTTTGTGGATGCGATGATCCTGCTGGCGGCGCGAAAAAACGAATTGCAGATCGTGCACCAAACGGGCGAACGCGACTATAATGCGGTAAGAACCGCGTACGCGCGGCGCGATATTCCTGCGGAGGTTGTTCCTTTTCTGACGAACATGGCGGAGCGCTTTGCCTGGGCGGACCTGCTGGTCTGCCGGGCTGGAGCGATCACTGCCGCGGAAGTAGCCGCGGCGGGCCGGGCGGCGATCTTTATCCCGTTCGGCAAAGCCACTGACAGCCACCAGTTGCGGAATGCGCAGGCGATGACAAACGCCGGCGCGGGGCGGCTGATCGCAGAAACGGAACTCACCGGAGAACGATTGGCGCGCGAGGTTTTCTCCCTCCTAGACCAGCCCCGGGAGATCGAAACGCTTTCCAGAAATGCGCGGCGGCTTGCCTACCCTCAGGCAGCCCGTCAGATCGTGGATTTGATTGAAACCGCAATGGGGGCAAAAGCGAAAATGCAAAATGGAAAATAGAAATTGGGAAGAGGAATTGGTGGTTTGCTGGTGCGAAGAGATTAAGATTGGGCAAAGGTGGCACGGGTTCACAGGATGAGGTCTCGGCTACGGGAACAGCGTCCGAGTGCGGTGGCCGAGAATTGGGAAGTAACCGGCCGGCATAAGGGCCAGCGCTACGCAGAAGAGGGAAGAGAAGAGGAGCAGGATCGGCGGAGTCAAGAGGAAAGATGATGGTATCATTTCGCAATTTTCAGAGGATTCACCTGGTGGGCATCGGCGGCATCGGGATGAGCGGCATCGCCGAGGTGCTGCTGACGCTGGGATATTCGGTGTCCGGCTCGGACCTGAAACTTTCGACCATCACGGAGCGTCTGCAGAATCTGGGCGCGACGATTTACGAGGGGCACGCGGCGGCGAATGTGGAAGGCGCGCACGTGGTGGTGATCTCTTCGGCGGTGAAGGCGGACAACCCGGAAGTGATGGAAGCGCACAAGCGGAAGATCCCGGTAATTCCTCGGGCGGAGATGCTGGCGGAATTGATGCGGCTGAAGTACGGGATCGCCGTTGCAGGCGCGCACGGAAAGACGACCACCACCTCGCTGGTGGCTTCCGTGCTGGCGGCGGCGCATCTGGATCCGACATTTGTCATCGGCGGCAAGGTAAATCAAGCGGGAACCACGGCGCGAGTGGGGCGCGGCGAATATTTCGTGGTAGAGGCAGATGAGAGCGACCGGACGTTTCTGATGTTCGCGCCGGTGGTGGCGGTGGTGACGACGATCGACCGCGAGCACCTGGACCAGTATTCGTCGCTCGAGGATATTCAGGGCGCGTTTTTGCAATTCGTGAATCGCGTGCCATTTTATGGCGCAGCGGTGCTGTGCCTGGACGAACCGAATGTGCAAGCGATCATTCCCGAAGTGAAGCGGCCGATCATCACCTATGGCACTTCTCCGCAAGCGGACCTGGTGATCAGCGAAGTGGAATTGCGAGGGCTGGGCTCCGAATTCCGGCTGACCTACAAGGGCGAAGATCTGGGAATATTCGCACTGCCACACCCGCCGGGAATCCACAACGTGCGCAATGCGGCAGCGGCGGCGGCGGTTGCGCTGTATTTGAATGTCGCCAGCGACCTGATTCGCGAAGGGCTGGCGAAGTTTGCCGGCGTTGGGCGGCGTTTCGACCTCAAGGGCGTGGTAAACGACATTACCGTGGTGGACGACTATGGGCATCACCCGGTGGAAATCCGCGCCACACTGAAGGCCGCCCGCGGCTGCAATTTCAAGCGCGTGCTGGCGCTTTTCCAGCCGCACCGGTACACGCGGACGCAGCACCTTTGGGAGGAGTTCGAACGAGCGTTCAACGATGCGGACGTGCTGGCACTTCTGGATATCTATCCCGCAGGCGAAACGCCGGTTCCAGGCATCACCAGCGAGGAACTGGCAAAGAGCATTCGCGAAGCGGGCCACAAGAACGTGCATTATTTCCGCTCCATGCAGGACGCGATTGAATTCTTGTTGCGCGAAGCAAAGCCGGGCGACGCGCTGATAACCATCGGCGCGGGAAACGTGAGCCGCGCAAGCAACGAACTGATGGTGCTGCTGGGCACGGAGTGGAAGGTGGAGGACACGCGGCGGCATGCGGATTAGCAACGAGAAGATTCTGGCGGCGCTGCCGGCGCTGGAGGTCGAGCGGAGGCGCGACGTTTCGCTTTCGGGATTGACGTCGCTCGGAATCGGCGGAACGACGGACCTGCTGCTCATCCGGCGGCACGAGTCCATTGCGGGATTGCTGAAACTGCTCGACGAGCATGGCGTGCCTCACAAATTCCTGGGCGGCGGGTCGAACCTGCTGGTGATGGACGGCGCGCTGCCTTTTGTGGTGCTGCAACTCGTGAAGGGCGATCCGGAGATTGTGCTGGAAGGGAACATGGCCACAGTGGACGCGGCGGCCGACCTGGGACACACGGTCACCTATTGTGCGAAACACAATCTAGGCGGCATGGAGGGATTGATTGGGGTGCCGGGCACGGTGGGGGGCGCGTTGCGGATGAACGCGGGCGCGTATGGAACGCAGATCGGGTCGTTCGTGCGGGAAGTGAAAGTCTATCGCGCGGCGGAACGCAAAATCGAAATCCTCAGCGGCGGACAAATTTCCTTCGAATACCGGCACACTTCGTTTGCGCCCGATGATATGATGCTCTCGGTGAAGCTGGAACTTCCTTCCAAACCGTACAGCGAAATTCTCCAAGGCATTCGTATCTGCAACGAAAAGCGGCGTTCAAGCCAACCGCTGGGGCAAAAGAGCGCGGGTTGCATCTTCAAGAACCCGCCAGGCGGCTCCGCGGGACGCATGATTGATGAACTCGGCCTGAAAGGTTTTTCGCATGGCGACGCGCGGGTAAGCGAGCGGCATGCGAATTTCTTCGTCAACGCGGGGAAAGCCTCGGCCGCGGACATGCTGGCGCTGATCGCGGAGGTGCGCGAGCGCGTGCAAAAAGCCTACGGGGTGACTCTGGAAAACGAGGTGGTGGTTTGGAACGCGTGAAACCCATCCAGCGCAACGCCGCGGCCGCGGCGGCAGAGCAGGAGACCTACCGTCCGGAACTGGTGACCGACGAGGAGCCGAAGTACCTGCGGCGGCAAAAGCCAGTGGAGATTCGCCGGAAGAAGCTTGCCGGGCGCGGCCTGTCTTTTTACAAGCGCGCGTTCGTGTGGACCTTGGCTTGCGGTGCAACCATCGCAGCGGCCACGTTTGCGGTGCGTTACGCGCTCTATGACCCGCAAATGCTGCTGCTGAAGCCGGACCAGATCGAGGTGAGCGGGAATCACATCGTTGCCAAAGAGAATATTCAGAAATTGTTCGTGAACGACCGCAACCGGAGCCTGTTGCGGATTCCGCTGGACACCCGGCGCATCCAGATCCAGGAGCTTCCATGGGTGGAAGAGGCCAGCGTGCAGCGCATCCTGCCGAATCGCATCCGGGTAGAAATCACGGAGCGCACACCGGTGGCGTTTTTCCGCAACGGCGGCGAATTGAAATTGATTGACCCGCACGGGGTGTTGCTGGACCGGCCGGAAGGCGAGGATTTCCATTTTCCCATCGTGACGGGAATGTCCGAAGCGGTGGCGCGCGACGAGCGCGAGAGGCGCATGGCGTGCTATCAGGAGTTCATGAAGGACGTGGACCTGGTTAAGCCGGGTTCCTCGGAACGCGTCAGCGAGATCGATTTGGGCAACCCGCGCGATCTTCGCGCCGTGCTCACCGGGCTGGGGAGCGACACGGGCATCCCCGCGGTGACCGTGCATTTCGGCCAGGGAGACTTCACCGGGAAGTATCGCACCTTGGTGGAGAATTTCGCGCAGTGGCAGGCGAGCGCCGGGCCGGTGCATGCGATCGATCTTCGGTATTCGCGGCAGGTGGTGGTGAACCCCGACACCAGTGCACCTGCGGCGAAGGCGAACTAGGAGAAGGGTCTTGGCTAAGAAAGACAAGTATCTCGTCGGGTTGGATCTGGGAAGCACGAAAACCTGCATGCTGGTGGCGGAGATGGATGGCGAGCAGGTGCGCTTCGTGGCGCTGGGAGCGGCGGAGTCCAAGGGGCTGCGCAAGGGGTTGATCGTCAATTTGGATTCGACGGTGAGTTCCATCCGGCGGGCGGCGGAAGAAGCCGAGGGCGTGGCCAACGTGCCGATCGAATCGGCGGTGATTGGCGTGGCGGGAAGCCACGTGCGGGGAGTAAACAGCCGCGGCGGAGTTTCACTGGGGAATCGCGCGCGCGACGTGGAACGCGACGACATGCGACGGGCGATTGATACGGCGCGCAATATCGCGCTCCCGGATGACCGGGAAATTGTACACATCTTGCCGCAGGAATTTCTGGTGGACGCTCAGGAGGGAATCCGCGACCCCATCGGAATGGTGGGGCAGCGGCTGGAAGCGAATGTGCATATCGTGACGTCCTCGGTTTCCGCGACGCAGAATCTTGTCACGGCGGCAAATAAGGCGGGAATCCTGATCAATGACACGGTGCTGGAACCGCTGGCGTCTGCCGAAGCGTGCTTGGCGCAGGATGAAAAAGAGATGGGTTGCTGCTTGCTGGATATAGGCGGGGGTTCGACAGACCTGGTGGTGTATGCCGGAGGAGTGGTGCGCCATTCTGGGACAGTGGCTATCGGCGGCGACCATTTCACGAATGACTTGGCGGTTGGATTGCGCACGCCGATTCCCGAAGCGGAAAAGATCAAGCACCTGCATGGATGCGCTTCGAGCCAATTTCTGCGCGAGGATGGCGCCATTGAAATTGCCAGCGTGGGGGATCGTCCGCCACGCACGATTTTCGCTCGCAATTTGACGGACATCATTGAGCCGCGGGCCCAGGAATTGCTGGCGATGGTGGGAGATGATCTGCGGCGTGCGGGGCTGGACCGGCAGATTCCGGCGGGGTTTGTGGTGACAGGTGGCGGAGCGAAGCTGCATGGGTTTGCGGAGCTCGCGGAACAGGTGTTCCAGTTGCCGGTGCGGATTGGGGAGCCGAAGGGGATTCTGGATTTGGCTGAAGACGTCTTGAAGCCGGAATATGCGACGGTGGTGGGGCTGGTGCTGAGTGCGGCGAAGAACCGCCGGGCGGCAACGCAGAAGGGGAATGGTTTGGTCTCGAGACTGAAGGCGATGATTGCTGGGGCGTAGGGGAAGGGGCAGAAAGTCGAAATTGGAAGCTAGAGAAGTGAACAGGGGAGTTGATGGCTTGATTGAGAGCGGCCACTGAAATGGGCGATGACGGCTCGCGTGTACAGGCTGGGGCAGCTCCACGGGGGTTTTCCACAGGGGCGGAAAAGTGACTGTGGAATCAGGGGATTGCGAGTTCTATAAAGGATTGGAACCAGCCGGACAGGAGACAGGCATGACAGCGAAAGACGCAGGTATCCGGATGAGCTTCAGCGAGGAGTTGCAGCCCGCGAAGATCAAGGTGATTGGTGTCGGCGGAGGCGGATGCAACGCGGTGAATCGCATGATCCGGGCCAAGGTGGAGGGCGTGGAGTTTATCACTGCCAACACGGACCTGCAGGCGCTGAAGATGTCCCAAGCGCCGGTGAAACTGCAACTGGGCGCAAAGCTGACCAAGGGGCTGGGCGCGGGCGCGAATCCTGAGATTGGCCGCAAGGCGGCCCTGGAGGATACGGACAAAATTATTGAAGTGCTGGAAGGCTCGGACATGATTTTCATCACCTCGGGCCTCGGCGGAGGCACGGGAAGCGGCGCGGCGCCGGTGGTGGCTTCGCTGGCCAGCGAACTGGGCGCATTGAGCGTGGCGGTGGTGACGAAGCCATTCGCGTTTGAGGGGAAGCGCCGGATGCTTCAGGCGGAGCAGGCGCTGCAGGATCTGGTGGGCGTGGTAGATACGGTGATCGTGATTCCCAACGAGCGGCTGATGGAAACCGTGGAGCGCGGCACAAGTTTTTTTGATGCGTTCCGCATCGCCGACGACATTTTGCGGCAGGCAGTGCAGGGCATTTCGGACATCATCACTGTGCCGGGCATCATCAACCGCGACTTCGCGGACGTGAAGGCCATCATGCACGGGCAAGGCTATGCGGTGATGGGCACCGCGGTGGCCACAGGTGCAAGCCGCGCGGTGGACGCGGCGAACCGTGCAATTTCGAGTCCGCTGCTGGAGGACAATTCGATCCAGGGCGCGCAGGGCATCCTGATCAATATTTCCGGCAGCTCTTCGCTGTCGCTGCATGAGGTGCATGAGGCGTCCAGCGTGATCCAGAAGGCAGCGCACGAAAATGCGAACATCATTTTCGGCGCGGTGATGGACGAAAACATGAAGGATTCGGTGAAGATCACCGTGATTGCGGCGGGCTTCAAGGAAGCCGCGAAGAAGCAAGCGCAGCAGCGGCAATCTGCGTTGCCGAAGACCTGGAAAGCGGGGCGCGAAATGCCCGCGCAACAGGAATTGCCGGTGCCCCCCCCGAATGTGGTGCATCAAGTAGCACAGAACGTACGGGAAGTGGCGCCGGAGGTGCCCAAGGACGATCTGGACGTGCCGACATTTTTGCGGAGGCAAGCGCAAAAAGCTTAATGCCAATCACAGGTTAATTTTCCAGGGGCACGCTGCGGTGTGCCCTTTTTGTTTTGACGGCGCCCTTATCTTGCAGGAGTGGCGGTTGGGGATGCGATCGGATGCCTGCTCCGGAAAGTGGAATTAGCAGTGAGAACACCGAGGAAGCGCATAGAGGACGCGGTGAAGAGAGGCAAGCGTTCCCCCCCACGGAAGCATTCGAGCGCGGCAAAAGGCGGTCGCATGAGAAAGCGGCCGCTACAAAACGGAGAGCGCCTAGAGGTGGCCGTTACAAGGCGGCGAGGATTTTGCGGATGGCGGATTCGAACTTGGCGAGATGGGGATCGCTATAGGGAAGCACAGTGCCGAGGCCGGTGTGAAGTTCGCGGATGCCGGGAATCTGCGCGACAGCAGCGATATTGCCGGCGTGGAGTCCGCCACCGGGGAGAATCGTGATGCGTTCAGCGGCCTGCGTGATGAGTTTGCGCAGAATTTCTATGGCTCCGGCGGCGCTTGGCATTCCGCCGGAAGTGAGGACGCGGGACGCACCAGCGCCGATGACGTCTTCGAGTGCGCGGGAGGAATCACTGGTCTCATCGAAGGCACGATGAAAGGTGACGCTCATCGGCGAGGCCAGCGCAACCAGTTCCCCCGTGCGCGCGATGTCGATGGAACCCTCGGGAAGCAAAGCGCCTGCGACGATGCCCTGAATATTTTCCCCCTGGACCCTCCGGATTGCCGATTTCATTTGGGCAAATTCTTCGGCGGTATAGAAGAAATTGCCGGCGCGCGGACGCACTAGCATGTGAATTGGAATCTTCACGGCGGCACGGACTTGGCGAAGAAGCTCAAGGCTAGGCGTGAGGCCGCCGAGTTCGAGAGAACTGCACAGTTCGAGGCGATGGGCGCCGGCACGTTCGGCGGCGATCGCGCGTTCGAGGCTGGCCACGGCGATTTCCAGAAGGATCTGCTTCCGCATGGTTGAGGGGCGGTTTTGGTGGAATTGTGGATGCAGGTTCCCGCGCGATTCCCGTACGCTCCGGTCCAATCGTCCCCACACGATGTGAGTCTAGCGCAAAAGCCTCCTGTTGATACGGGACTGGTGATACCCCTGTCGAGCGCGGTGTGTTAGGCTGCTGGCTTTGTTCCGCGTCTCATCCCCCACCGCAGTTCTTCTGGGGCATTCCTGCAGAAGGAGGCCGAGAATGAAATTCGCCAGATGCATTTTGAGATTGAGCTTGGCGGCAGTGGCGCTGGGCTTCGCCGGCTGCGAGAAGCCATACCATCAACCGGAGGAGCGCTACGTTCTTGTAGTGACAAACATCAATTTGCCGTATTGGCAAGAGGCCCAAGCCGGGTTGACGGACATTGGAAAAACAGAGGGTGTGAAGGTGGACATGGTGGGGCCGGCGACGTTTTCGCCAAGCGAGGAGCTGAAGACTTTCGAGGAAGTGGTGGCGCAGCGTCCTTCGGGGATTCTGGTTTCAGCGGGTGATGCGGCGTTATTCAAAGAGCCGATCGACAAAGCGGTCTTGCAGGGCGTCCCTGTGATCTGCATGGACGCAGATTCGCCCGAATCTCGCAGGGTGCTGTTCATCGGCACGGACAATTTCCGAGCGGGGCAAGAGAGCGGGAGATTGATGGCGCAGATTCTCGGCGGGCAGGGAAGGGTGGCGGTGATTACGCTGCCGGGCCAGTTGAACACGGAAAACCGGCTTCTCGGCGTGGAAGACGTGCTGAAGAAATATCCCGGAATCAAGATCGTGGACACGATCGACGACAAAGGCGATTCGCGGAACGCAGAGGATGCCGTCAACGATTTGCTGAGCAAAAAGAAGGAAAAAGTTGAGGGGATTTTGTGCCTGGAAGCTTCGGGAGGGCAAGGCGCGGCCGATGCCCTGCACCTGCTGGACCTGACCGGGAAGGTCAAAATCGTGGCTTTTGATAAGGATCCGGCGACGCTGGAGGCAGTGGAACGCGGGTGGATTACGGCGACGGTGGTGCAGAAACCGTACGTGATGGCGTTTTACGGCGTAAGGTTCTTGGACGATTTGCACCACAACGTGGTGCATGAATTTAAGGATTGGGCGACGGCGCCGGCCGGGCCATTGCCGACGTTTGTGGATACGGGCACGGCGGTAATTGATTCGTCGAACCTGACGACGTTCCGAAAGGCGCTGGCGGAGCATCCCAAGCCGGTGATCTGATTTGCAGCTCTTCTATTTAAGCGAGGCCGTAGGCGGCAAAAATGACGATGGAAGCAAGGCCGAGGCCGGAGCCAAGGACCGCGCCGGCGAGCACGTCGCTGAGGAAGTGCATGCCAAGAATGATGCGGGAGACCGCGATGCTGGCGGCCAGGAAATAGAGCGGCCCCTCGAGACCCGGATAGTAATAGCTGATGACCAGGGCGATGGCAAAGGCCGTCATGGTGTGGCCGGACGGAAAAGAGAATTGGTCCGGCGGAAGAACGTTTGACCAGCAGTGCGGCTCCAGATGACAAGGGCGCTGGCGGCGACTGATTTTCTTGAGCGCTTTGAATACGAAAATACCAGCGGTGGCGGCGGCGCCCGCGGCGCCAACAGCGGCAAAACGGTTCGGCCCGCCAAAAAACAACAGCATGATGCCGAGGCTGTACCAAAGCCAGCCATCGCCAATGCGCGTGGCGGCGATCATCCAGTAGCGAATCCAGCGCGGCGCCTTCCAGCGGTTGACGCGCCGCATGACCCGGTGGTCGCGGTTTTGGATGTGTCCCCAGACGGTTTTCGCCAGTGCCATGACTACACTTCAGCTCGCCCAGTTGGCCTCGAACCGAGAATCGACGTCCCAGAGCATGCGCGGAGCCTTCTCCGTGCGCTGCAGTTGGGAAGTCCACCGCTTGCAGAAGCGAATTTCGTTGATCCAGTGAAAGCCAGTGACCGCCGGGATGAACGGCGCCAGCGGCAAGAGCGCCGCGGCGACCGCGGGTTTTTCATTCAGCAGGCAGCCGGCAAACCGGAAAATGTCGCGTGTGATTTTCAGAAAGCTGCCATCCTCGCCATGGACAATCCCGCAGCCGGCGCGCAATCCGGTGAAGAATTCCTCGACGGTGCGCGCACGGGGAACTTCGGTGAACGTCTGCGCCACGCCTGCGAGTGTGTGCGAATCGCTGCCGGCTACACGGGCCTTGCCGAGTTTGACGGCCATTTGATCGGCTTGCCGGTTGGCTTCCCGCCACATCTGGCCGTTGCGCACTTCGAAGGCTGGCAAATAGGAAGCGAACCAGTCGAAGTCTTCCAGGTTGCGGCGTCCCGTGAGGCTGGAGAACATGTGATTAGCGGTGAAGAACAGCTTACGCTCGGTGAGATACATCAGAAGCGCAATAAAATCATTCCGACGGCGCTGAATTTCCGCATGATCCTTTTCGGTGATGCCGTAGACGCCCAGGTGCATGCGCGTGCCGGTGGGCATTTGCACAGTGACTTCCTCGCTGAGGAAGAAATCGGGATGTTTGCGGAGAACTTCCGCGGAGTCAATGGAATCGTGATCGGTCAGCGTGACGATGGCCATGCCGAGGCGCTTGCAGCGGTGGTAGACCTCGGCGGGGTCGTTGTAGGACTCCTTGCAAATCCGGCGTAGTCCCGGGGTGTCGCACATCCCAGAAGCAGTCGAATGAACATGAAGGTCGCAACGCATGCAAAAAGATTAGATGCGGGATATGAACAGGACATAAAACAGGGGCAAATTGCCGATGAAATTTAGGGCGGAACTGATTGAACACAAATGACTTTGAAGGTTTTCCACATGGCATAGAGCGTGCCCGCGAGATTTTGCAGGACGTTCATAATTCTGTGAAACAATCCCCAGCCGATGAAGAAAATTCAGGTGTTGTTCCACGATGCAGGCGGCGGACATCGAAACGCGGCGGTGGCGCTGCAGACGATTATTTCCCAACAAGATCGCGGATGGCAGGTGGAACTGGTGCAGTTTCAGGAGCTTACCGACCGTCTGGATGTGCTGCGCAAGCTGACCGGGATCCGCATTCAAGAACAGTACAACACGCTGCTGAGAAATGGGTGGACGCTGGGCGCGACGCAATTGCTGCGTGTGCTGCAAGCAACGATCTGGATTTTTCACCGGCCGCTGGTGAGCTTGTTGGTGGATTATTTCCGAAAAAATGACGGAGATTTGCTGGTTTCCGTGATTCCGCATTTCAATCGGGAGATTGCAGAGGCATGGGAACTGGCTCATCCGGGGCGGCCGTTTGCGACTCTGATTACGGACATTGCGGATTTCCCGCCGCATTTTTGGATTGAGGCGATTGAGAATCAGCATGTGATTTGCGGTTCGGAAAAGGCGGTGGAGCAGGCGCGCGCGATCGGGAAAGACGAGGCGCATATTTTTCAGACATCGGGAATGATGCTGCGGCCGGATTTCTACGTGCCTGACAATGTTGATCCGGTCGCGCTGCGGCGGGAATTGGGATTGCGGCCCGATGTGACGACCGGAATGCTGCTGTTCGGGGGTTTCGGGTCGAAGGCGATGCTGGAGATTGGGGAGAAGCTGGATGCGGCGAAATTGCCGCTGCAATTGATCGTGGTCTGCGGGCGGAATGAAAAACTGGCGGAAGCATTTCGCTCGCGCCAGTGGAATCTGGGAGTGCATGTGCTGGGGTTCACAAAGGAAGTGCATCGCTTGATGCGCGCGTCCGATTTTCTGATTGGCAAGCCGGGTCCGGGGAGCGTGGCGGAAGCGATGATGCGGAAGCTGCCGGTGATCCTGGAGTGCAACGCTTGGACGCTCCCGCAGGAGCGGTACAACACAGAGTGGGTGCGGGAAAAGGGCGTGGGAATTGTGCTGCGGAATTTTGGAGAGATCGTTGGCGCCGTGCGGCAGATGCTGAAACCCGGGGTGCTGGAGGAGTTTCGGCGGAACGTGGAACGCCTGGAGAATCGCGCGATTTTCGAGGTGCCGGAGATTTTTGGGCGGCTGCTGGGGGAAGGCGCTGCGAGCGAAGCTGATCGCACGCAGTCCACGGTCGATCGCACAGCCAGCAGTTAACAACGAATAGCCAGCAGGCTTGGCGTGATTAACGTCCTCTGATTACTGATTCCTTATATCTGGTTTCTGTTTCAATTGCTGGCGCGTTCGGCCCGGGGAGCGTGCGGATAGTGTGGACCGGCACCGGGATTTTCCGCGGGGGCTTGCGCGCGGGGCTTGGCGCAACTGACGGCCCACCAGCGCGAGGCGTATTTGGGCAGTTCACACATCCTGGTGCAGCCCGCAGCCGTCTTCGACATGGCGCAATTGCAGTAGCAGCCGGCAGCGTTCGATTTGCGAACAGTGCCGGAAGTGTCCGCGGAAGTCGAGAGAGCGAGGGCGCCGGCGAAGAGCACCAGGTCCAGCGAGGCCCAGATGGCGAGACGGCGGAGACGACGAAGGATCGAGGAATGCATACGGGAAGAGTGTCCGGCGGAAATAAGAAAAAACCCATAGGGCAGTGCTACTGAGAGTAAGAGGACGCGAGTCATGGTACGGAACGAGAGGCGTGAAGGGAGAGGAGAGGCTGCACCGAAGCGGGGCTCCGAATTGGATTTGGAGGCCGTTTTTGGGACTGAAAGTGTCTCTGTGGGGAGCAGCTAACTGCAAACTTCTGAACAATATATGAGAATTTTTTAGTGGGGGAGCCTTGGCTCCGATCGTGCAATAGAGGGAAGCGTGGGCGCGTTTCAGAAACGAGGCGCTGGATTTGGCAAGTGAGGGGGAAGGGGCTTACTTGCCGGATCAGCGAATCGTTACCACCTGCCTCTGAGAGGGAAGCTAGGATGGATGACCCCACGCGCCAGTGTGAAAACGACACTGGCATCTGAGATGCGCCTTCCGGGGCCCCCGATCCCAAGCGGGGGCCCCACTTTTTTGGGCGTAGAATTTTTCGGAAGTCACAAACTGCAGTCCGTGTCACTTGGCGGTAACTAGAGGCCGGAACGCCGGCTCTCGCAGGCGGTGAAGAATGGCCGGTCTAAAGTCCGGCCACTACAAAAGCTGACGGCTTACTAATCTTCTGGGGATCGGGGTATTTGAGCAGCGGCAAAGATCGCTCTGCGACTCTGTGATGTGAGATCCTTCAAGAGCTGCTCTTCGGTCATGCCGGTGATTCGGCCGAGAATCTTCAGTGCGTCGTAGGCGTGCCCAAAATTTTTCCACCGTTCCATTTCTTCCAGAGAGGGAAAAGCTTCCCGGCGGAGTTTTTCCAGAAGCGCGGAGTCGCGAGTCTCTGTTAATTCCGCGAGGGCTGCCGCAGACTTATTGCGATCGGTCCACACGCACGAGTTCAGCAGAGCTATCAATGGCTGGGATGGAACTTGAATTTTCCGCGCGGGCGGTTTCGGGAGGTATCGCGTGAAGACCATCAAGGCGCGCATGGCATTGTTGCGCACAAGAGACGAAGAATCATTCATTGCCGCGACGAGATCGGGCACGACCGCGTGCTTATCCGTGACATAGCCTAGCAGTTCGGCTGCGACGGCGCGGTGCTCTTCATTCGAGGAGATTGTGAAGAACCTCTTTTAAGTTCTGTAGATGATTCTACGCGAGAGGGATGAGGGCGAGTTGCAGTGCGCGTGCTTCCGGATCGGCGACAAGCGAATGCCCTTGGGAATCATCTTCTTGGGCATTGCCAGCAATGACTGCCCTCTGCACGGCCTCAGTTGCTGTTTTGCTGGCTTGAACCACATCTTCCGTAAGACGGACATTCACACCGGGTGATCGCTGGAAGGCGATGCAGGGAGTCGCGGCCTCTTCGATCCCGACATAGAGCAGCGATTTACGGTCGTTGGTGCAACAAACCAGGGTCAGATTCGCACTGCGAACCCCCGGCACGGCCTCAAGTTTCTGAATTTCCTCATTTTTCCATTCTTCGTAGTGCTTCATGTCCACGGAGTCTCCTTCGCGAAGACCGAGGACCTGGCGAAGTTGCGCCTCCGAAACGGTTCGAAGGCCGTAAAAATCGATGGTGGCCACGGGGGGGAAGCCGTGGGGGGACTGAAGAAGAGCGATAAAGAGCCAGGAAGCGAGAAGTGCTTTCATGAGAGCGAGTCTCATGGAACACACTCCGGATTAACGGGGCAAAGAGGCCTTCTCCACGGGCAGCGGATCAGCGGAGCTGGGCGAGGCAAGCTTTTGCACGATGGGTATGCCGGCTTGGGCGAGGGCGTGGGCGACCTGGGTTTCGCGGAGGCGGGAGGCGTCGTACTCGAAGGTGAGAGTTTGGCCCGCTTCATCGACATGAAAACGGCGGAGGCCGTAGAGATTGGCGAATTCGCCGAGGCGCTGGAGTTGTTCGTAGCTCAAGGGCGAGTGGAGCTCGTAGGTGATTTCGAGAAGTGTCATGCGAGGGATTATAGCAGAAGTGGCGAGTGACCCTTCGCCTTCGCTTAGGGTAAATGAGCTGCGAGAGAAGCAAAGCGAAATTGGAAATCGAAGGGGGCACATCCAGGCGAGGTTGAAAAGTTCAAAGTTCAAAAGTTAAAGGTTCACGATGCGCCGGGCGGACCTGGTTCGGCTGCACGGTTTGCGAGTTGACAAAAAATAGGGGATAGGGGTATAGATAGGACCAGGGGGTATAGGGCGGATGGCGAAGATGCGGAAGGCGGCGGGCGTCGACGCGGAGTTGAAGGCGGCGAGCCTGAACCGGTTGCGGCGGATTGAAGGGCAGATTCGCGGTTTGCAGAAGATGGTGGAGGAAGAGCGATATTGCGCGGACATTCTGGTGCAGGTGGCTTCGGTGCAGGAGGCGCTGCGCGGCGTGGGGAGGAACCTGATGAGGAATCACCTGCAGCATTGTGCGACCAAGGCAATTGCCAGCGGAAAGCCGAAAGAAGCGGCGGAGATGTACGACGAACTGCTGGAGCTGATTTACAAGCATTTGCGGTGATTTAGAAAATTAGCGCAGAGACGCAGAGGACGCAGAGAAGAGGTGAAGGCATGGAACGCGATCCGGTTTGCGGGATGAGCGTGGATCCGGAGGAAGCGAAGGCAAAAGTAGAGCACGGCGGGAAGAGCTACTACTTTTGCTGCGGCGGGTGCGCGCAGAAGTTCCAGGCGGCGCCTGAGAAATATCTGGCGGCAACCTCCTCTGCGGGTGATGCAGCGGCACGGCCGAATGTGGCTCAGCACGTGAACAGAGCACCAATGAAAATTGCTGCTGCTGCGACACCGATGCAGATTGCGGGAACTCCGGTGCAGATTGCAGGAATAGGGGCCAAGCCGCCGGCGATGGGTTCCTTGCCGATATTGGGAGCGGCGGCGCGAGTGAAGGATCCGGTTTGCGGAATGATGGTGGACCCGCAGAAGGCCGCGGGAAATGTCGAACACGCTGGGCAGACGTATCACTTTTGTTCGACGCGATGCATGGAGCGATTCACGAAGGAGCCTGAGAAATTTTTGGCAGCACCGGGAACGGGGGGAATGGAGGGACTACCCGCAGGAAGGGTGCCTTCGGCAAGCGCGAGAAAAGGCATTTTCTCAGGGGCTGAAGCCCAAATCTCCGAGCCTTCCATGTCGGAGCCAAAGCTCCGGCCCTCAACGCCCCAAAATATTCGGTATACGTGTCCGATGGATCCGGAGATCGTGCAGATCGGTCCGGGGACATGCCCGATTTGCGGCATGGCGCTGGAGCCGATGGATATTACGACGGAGGAGCAGGCCGATCCGGAATATGAGTCGATGTGGAAGCGACTTTGGGTTGGCGCGGCGTTTTCGCTGCCGCTGCTGGCGCTTTCGATGTTCGGCGAAGCATTGGGCCTGCATCTGGCGCCCGGCGTGAAAAATGGCGTGGAGTTTCTGCTGGCTTCGCCGGTGGTGCTGTGGTGCGGGTGGCCGTTTCTCGAAAGGTTCTGGAATTCGCTGGTGAATCGCAGCCCGAACATGTTCACGCTGATTGGGCTGGGCACGGGTGCGGCGTATCTCTATAGCGCGGCGGCAACGCTGTTCCCGCAGTTTTTTCCCGAATCATTTCGCGGAAAGCAAGGTGAAGTCGCGGTGTATTTCGAAGCGGCGGCGGTGATTATCACGCTGGTGGCGTTGGGTCAGGTGCTGGAGTTGCGGGCAAGGCAGAGAACGAGCGGGGCGATCCGGGAATTGCTGAAGCTGGCGCCGCGGACGGCTCATATTGTTTCCGGAGGTGACGAGCACGATGTGCCGCTCGAGCAGGTGAAGCATGGTGATTTGCTGCGCGTGCGGCCGGGGGAACGCGTGCCGGTGGATGGCGTGGTGAGGGAAGGCGCGAGCGCGGTGGATGAATCGATGGTGACGGGCGAGCCACTGCCTGTGGACAAGCAGGCGGGGGACAAGGTGACCGGGGGGACGCTGAACGCGAGCGGAAGTTTTGTGATGGTAGCGGAGCGCGTGGGGAGCGAAACGCTGCTGGCGCGCATCGTGAAGCTGGTGAGCGAGGCGCAGCGCAGCCGCGCGCCGATGCAGCGGCTGGCGGACAAAGCGGCGGGCTATTTCGTGCCTGCGGTGGTGGCGGCAGCGGTTGCGGCGTTTCTCGGTTGGGCGGCGTTTGGGCCGGAACCGCGGATTGCCCATGCGTTGCTGGCGGCAGTTTCGGTGCTGATTATTGCGTGCCCGTGCGCGCTGGGGTTGGCGACGCCGATGTCCATCATGGTGGCGGTGGGGCGAGGCGCGACGGCGGGCGTGCTGGTGCGGAACGCCGAGGCGCTGGAGACGCTGGCGCGGGTGGATACGCTGGTGCTGGATAAGACCGGGACGCTGACGGAGGGGAAGCCGCGGGTGGCGAAGGTAGTCTTGATGGAGGGGAGTGAGATTTCAGAGGAAACCCTATTGAGACTGGCAGCGAGCGCGGAAGAGGGAAGTGAGCATCCGCTTGCACGAGCCGTTGTGGAAGCAGCAAAAGAGAAAGGTCTCCCGCTGTTAACGGCTTCGGAATTTCGAGCAACTCCCGGCGGAGGTGTTGAGGCTGTCGTGCAGGAGCAACGACTGTTGGTTGGCTCCCCAAAGTTTTTGGAGGAGCGCGGAGTTTCCCCCGACTATGATCCCGATCAGCCGCAGTTGGATTTGAACTTTTGGGCCTCGACCAACTCTTCTATGAGTATGGTTGGCGTCGTAATTGACGGAAAACCCGCTGGGGTGCTTTTAATCACGGATTCCATCAAGAACTCGACACCAGAAGCGATTGCGCAACTGAAGGCGGAAGGTCTGCGGTTGGTGATGCTAACTGGAGATCACCGAGAATCGGCTATGGGGGTTGCCCATTTAATTGGATTGACGGACGTCGAGGCGGAAGTGAAGCCGGACCAGAAGGCGGCGGTGATCGAGCGTCTAAAAAAGGAAGGACGCAAAGTGGCCATGGCGGGGGATGGAATTAATGATGCGCCGGCGCTAGCCTTGGCGGACGTGGGGATTGCGATGGGCACCGGAACAGATATTGCGATGGAGAATGCGGGGATTACGCTGGTGAAGGGAGATTTGCGGGGGATTGTGCGGGCGCGAAGACTTTCGCGGGCGACCGTTAAGAACATCAAGCAGAATCTGGCGTTTGCGTTTGTGTACAACCTGCTGGGGATTCCGATTGCGGCGGGTGTGTTCTTTCCGTTCTTTCATTGGTTGCTGAGTCCGATGATTGCGAGCGCGGCGATGAGTTTCAGTTCTGTGTCGGTGATCTCGAATGCGCTGAGGTTGAGGAACGCGAAAATTTAGGTGGGACTCGCCAAGCTACGGAAATCGCTTCGGCCCAGCGGGGACGTTTGCCAAGTATCGGGTTTCGTGGCATGGGAACGGCTGCACAGGCAGGAGTGCCTGTGCCACCTGAAGCGATCCTTTGCGAACAAGCCGAACGATTGGAGTACAATGCGCGCGGATGGAAATCTCGCGAGGATATTCCATGAGCTACAAGTTGGGTGTGTTGCTTCCTTTCAGCTTCGTGTTGGTGTGTTCTCTGGCAATTCCCGGATTTGGGCAGACCCGGCCGGCTGCGGACTTGGTTGTCACGCATGCGAAAGTGTGGACGGTGGATCCGGCGCGGCCGCAGGCGGAAGCGGTGGCGGTGATTGGGGAGCGGATTGTCGCGGTGGGCTCGAATGCAGAGATTGAACAGTGGCGCGGGCCGCAGACGCGCGTGATTGACGCCGGAGGAAGACTGCTGCTGCCGGGATTCAACGACGCGCACGTACATTTTATTTCGGGGGGAATGGAACTCGACGCGGTGCAGTTGAAGGACGCAACGAGCCCGGAGGAATTCGCGCGACGGATTGGCGAGAAAGCCAAAACCATGCCGAAAGGCGAATGGATTCTGGAAGGGAATTGGGACGAAACGAAATGGAATCCCCCCACTTATCCCGAGAGGTCGCTGATCGACCCGCTGACGCCCGACAACCCGGTGTTTGTATCGCGCTACGACGGACACATGGGACTGGCCAATTCGGTGGCGTTGCGGCTGGCGGGCATTACTGCAACGACGCCGGATCCACCGGGCGGAACAATTGTGCGGGACGCGCAGGGCAACCCCACCGGTGCGCTGAAGGACGCAGCCCAGGAGCTGATGGGAAAGGTGATTCCGCCGTTGACGCATGACCAGCGCATCCGGATCATCAAGCGTTCGATGGCGCATGCCGCGTCTTTGGGAGTGACCAGCGTGCAGCACATGGTGGCCGATTACGAAGATATCGCGGCTTATGCGGAACTTTTGCAGAAAGGCGAGTTGATTACCCGCATTTACGCGGCGCCGCTGATCATGCATGTGGACGACGAGGCGAAGATTGGGATACGCCATGCGTTTGGCGGGCCGTACTTACGAATCGGAGCGTTGAAGGCGTTTGCAGACGGGTCGCTGGGCTCCGGCACGGCCTATTTCTACGAACCATTTCTGAATCAGGGGAACAATCACGGGCTGTTGTCCGACGAGATGCAGCCGCTTTCGATGATGCGGGACCGCATCCTGAAGGCCGATGCGGCGGGATTGCAGCTTTGCATCCACGCGATCGGGGACCATGCGATTTCGCTGATTCTGGACATGTATGCGGAGACCGAACAGGAGCATGGCCCGGCAGACCGCAGATTTCGGATTGAACACGCACAGCACATGGCCGCGAAGGATTTTCAGCGCTTTGCCGATCTGCATGTGATCGCCTCCGTGCAGCCGTACCACGCAATCGATGATGGACGGTTCGCCGAGTCAAAAATTGGCCACGACCGGGCCAGCCGGACCTACGCGTTTCGAACGTTCCTGGATCATGGGGTGAAACTGGCATTTGGGACGGACTGGGAAGTCGCGCCACTGGATCCGATGCAGACGGTGTATGCGGCGGTGACGCGGGCAACGCTTGACGGGAAGAATCCGGGAGGATGGTTTCCGGAGCAGAAATTGACCGTGCCGGAGGCCATCGAGGCGTACACGATGGGTTCCGCGTACGCAGAATTTCAGGAGAAGGAGAAAGGATCGATTACGCCGGGGAAACTGGCGGACATGGTCTTGCTGAGCGACGACCTTTTCACCATTCGACCGGAGAAGATCAAGGACGCGCATGTTTTGAAGACCATTCTTGGCGGCAGAGTGATTTACGAGCGGCCGAATTAGGCTGAGGCCGAAGCTGGCCTGTCGATTACAGGAACGGTGGTTCATCGGAAGAATTGAAGTTGAGTGGCATCGGATCGAGGGCACAGGCAAGAGTGCCTGTGCCGCCTGAAGAAGAAACACGACAATGCGACCTGGCCAAGCAAGCCGGCTCCTGCAAAGTGGGACCTGACCGAAGGGCACCCTCAAACGTCTATAACTGCGAACATGGGAACTTTTTCGGCGGGGTTGCGTATGTGTGATTAGAAGCACATGCGGAACCTACTCGGGGGTCGGTTATGTCCAGCAGTGGCAATGGCTTAACGAACGGAAAAGCGGCCAAAAAGCGCCGCCGGCGAATTATCATCGGCAGCATTCTGGGTCTGCTGGTTGTTGGCGGAGGCTACGGTGTGTTTGCCGCTTTACGGCCAAGCCACGACATTGATCCCTCGAAAATCGCCAGCGTTGAGCGCGGCGATCTGGCCAAGGTAGTGGTGGCCACGGGCAAAATTCAGCCGCTTTCCAAGGTGGAAGTGAAGTCCAAAGCCAGCGGAATTGTGAAGAAGCTCTATGTGGACTATGGCGACCGCGTGAAGGCGGGGCAGGTGCTGGCGGAACTCGATAAGGTGCAATTGGAAGCGAGCCTGCACGCCTCCGAAGCGAATTACCAGGCCGCTCAGGCCGCGAAGCTTTCCGCCGAAGCGGCGCTGGAGCGAAACAAAGTGGACGCGGAAGGACCGGACGTCCCGTTCTTAAGGCTGAACATGCAGCGCGCCGAGCAGATGTACAAAGACGGCGTGATGTCCAAGAGCCTTGTGGAAGACGCGGAAAAGAATTATCAGTTGGCGTTGAACAAGCAGGTAAGTGCGCAGAGGAACCTGGAAGTATCACGCGCGGAGATCGCCAAGGCGGTGGCCGAGGTCGCCCAGGCAAAGGCGGCACTGGATAATGCCGAGGAAGATTTGCGGAATGCCACGATCGTGAGCCCCATCGACGGGTTGGTGCTTTCGCGCGACGTGAACGTTGGGGATGCGGTGAGCTCGATCCTGGTGCTTGGGTCGCAAGCCACGCTGATCATGACGTTGGGAGACGTCAGCGAAGTGTACGTGCAGGGCAAGGTGGACGAAGCCGACATCGGCAAGGTGTATCTGGGGCAGGCGGCGCGCATCGTGGTGGAATCGTTCAAAGACAAGAAATATACGGGCAAGGTGACGAAGATTTCCCCGCTGGGGAAGGAAAAGGACAACGTCACCACTTTTGAAGTGCGCGTATCGATTTCGAATCCCACGGGCGAGCTGAAGGCGAACATGAGCGCCAACGCCGAAATCATTCTGGAAGAAAAGAAAAACGTGCTGATGGTGCCGGAGGCGGCGCTGATTTACGACAAGGACCGCAAAGCGTCCGTGGAGATCCCGGATGCGAAGGCCGACAACGGCAAGAAGAAGGTCCCCATCCAAATCGGGATATCGAACGGCGTGAAGACGGAAGTGACCGCCGGGCTGAACGAGAAACAGCAAGTGGTCCTGCAATAGCGAGGCGCCCATGACGTTTCGCGACCTGTTACGGGACACGCTGGCGACGCTGTGGGCGCACAAGCGGCGCACGCTGCTGACGATGTTCGGCATCGCGTGGGGAATCATCTCCATCACCCTGATGGTGGCCGCGGGAGAAGGTCTGGGCCGCGGCATTCAAAAGCAACAGGAAAATTTCGGCAAGGACGTGATGATCGTGTTCGCCGGGCGGACGAGCATGCAAGCGGGCGGGACGCGCTCCGGCCGCGTGATTCGCTGGACGGCGGATGACTACAAAGAAGTCGAGAAGGAAGCGCCGTCGTGCAAATACGTCTTGCCGGAACTGGGAAACAACGTGAAGGTGCACAGCGCGTTCAATAGCGGCGACATCGATACGGTTGGGTCGCTGCCGCCATTCACGGAAATTCGCAGCGTGGCCACGGCGGTGGGACGCTTTTACAACTACGAAGACAATGACCTGGGCCGGCGGGTGGCGTTTCTGGGCAGCGACACGAAGAAACAGCTTTTCGCGGACCGCGAAGCCATCGGACAAACCATCGAGCTGAACGGGGTCCCATATACGGTCATCGGCGTGATGAAGACGAAGGATCAGAACTCCGATTACGACGGCGTGGACATCCGCAAGATATTTATTCCGTTCCATTCGATGCTGCGGGATTTTCCGAACAAGCCGCCCGCGGAGCCAGATTCGATCGACAGGCTGCTGGTGGCGCCGTGGTCTCTGGCGACGCACAAGGATTGTGTGAAACAGGTGCGGCGGACGCTGGGGCGGTTGCATGATTTCGATCCGCGGGACGAAGAGGCGGCGAGCATCTGGGACACGGTGAAAAATGCGCAGGCGAACCGGATGATCTTTGTGGGCATGGAAATTTTCATGGGCGCGGTGGGCGTGGCGACGATTTTTCTGGGCGGCCTGGGCGTGATGAACGTGATGCTGGTTAGCGTGCGTGAACGGACCCGGGAAATTGGCGTGCGCAAGGCGCTGGGCGCGACGCGGGAATCAATTCTGCGTCAGTTTTTCCTGGAGACGGTGATTGTGGTGTTTCTGAGCGGCGGCATCGGGCTGATGGTGTCCTACGGGCTATGCGGGCTTGTAGGTTTGTTGCCGAAGATTCCCTATTTTGACGGGTTGGATCCGAGCTGGCAGCTGGCTTCGCTGACGATCGGTTTGCTGGGGCTGATTGCGGTTTTGTCCGCGCTGTATCCGGCGAATCGCGCGGCGTCGGTGGATCCGATTGAAGCACTTCGCTTCGAGGCAGGCGGGTAATGCTGGTTGAAATCTTCAAAGAGGCGTGGGCGGCGCTGGGACGCAATCGCGTGCGCAGTTTGCTGACGATGACGGGCATTTCCTGGGGCATTGTGGCGGTGACGCTGCTGTTGAGTTACGGTTCCGGGTTTCGCAGCGTGCTCCTGTATACCTTTGAAGTTTTCGGCAAAGGCGCGGTGATCTGCTGGCCGGGAACCACGAGCGAGCAGGCCGGCGGCGAACGGGCAGGGAAGCAAGTGCGATTCGAGCAGGAAGACGCGGACGTGGTGAAAGCGCAGTCGCCGCTGATCAAACGAGTGACTCTGGAGTCGGTGAAGTTTCTGGGGGTCTCGCACGACGAGAGGTTGGCGGACAATGCCGTGCGGGGCGTGTATCCGGAATATGGAGAGATGCGCAACGAAGTGCCTTCCGATGGCCGGTGGATTTCAGCGGACGATATCGCGGAGCGCCGCCGCGTGGTGGTGCTTGGCGCGCGCCTCAAAAAGAAGTTGTTCAGCGGAGAGCCGGCGGTGGGCGAAACGGTGCGCATCAACGGGGTGCGATTCACGGTGATCGGCACGATGGACATGAAGTTTTCCGACAGCTGCTATTTCAACTGCGACGACGATTCCGCGTTCATACCGTATCCCGCAGCAGCGGACATCTGGGACGCGCGATATGCGAGCGTGATGGTGTTTGAGCCGATTGCTCCGCAATTCGAAGCGCAGGCGATGCAGCAGTTTCGCGCCGCAGTGGCCGGGCGGCAGCATTTTTCGCCCAACGACAAGCGGGCCATCACTATGTTTGGGCGGCAGGAGTTCAAGCCGGTCTACGACGGAATTACGCTGGGGATCGAAGGACTGCTGTTTATGATCGGCAGCATGACGCTGGCGATCGGTGGAGTGGGCGTGATGAATATCATGCTTGTCTCGGTGGAAGAGCGGGTGCGCGAGATCGGATTGCGGCGGGCGCTGGGAGCAAAGAAGTCGCACATCCGCTGGCAATTCCTGCTGGAGGCGCTGGTGCTGACGTTGACGGCCGGGGCAATCGGCATGCTGCTTTCGGCGATGCTGACTTCGGCGATTGGAACGCTGCCATTCCTGGGACCCGCGTACGAAGACGATTCGGGCAAAGTGGACATTCACTTGAAGCTGTCGATGGCGACGATGGTGCTGTCGAGCCTGATACTGATTGTGGTGGGCGTGGTGAGCGGATGGATGCCGGCGATGCAGGCGGCGAAACTGGATCCCGTCGAGGCATTGCGGTATGAGTGAGGGGAGAAGCTGACAGCGACCGGTCGACAGTTGACAGTGAGCAGTTTTAAGCCCTCAGCCGCCAGCAGGAGGCTTTGAGCTTCAGGCCTAAAGGATCACCATCGTATTTTGGGCTGGCGCCATTTCAGAAAATTTCCTTGAAATAAAGCACATCATGTACCGCGACAGGATTTGTCGTTCTGGTTGGGGTGTGTCTCTCGCGCTGCTATAGTGGTTGTAGAAAGATTCGCTCCACTATGAATAATTGTGCGGGGGAGAGAACGATGAGGGATCGAATGCGCGTACTGACTCGGGGAATTGCGGGACTGGCGGCGCTGGGACTAGTTCTGTTTGTGGTGGCGATTGCCGAGGGGCACGCGATATTGAAATCGAGCTCACCGGCGGCCGACTCGACGGTGAAAGGGCCGGATGTTCCAATCATTTTGAAATTCAACGTGCGCATTGACGCGAGCCGCTCGAAAGTGCAGTTGCTGCACCCGGACAGCACACAGACGGATTTGGTTTTGGAGAAGCAGGATGCGCCTGACATGCTGACGTCGAAAGCCGCGGGACTTGCGCCCGGCGCATACAAAATCCGCTGGCAGGTGCTGGCGCCAGACGGGCACATCACACGCGGGGAAGTTCCATTCACCGTGAAAGCCGACTGAGAATTCCGAATGGTTCAGCTGCTCGGTATTTTTGGATTTCTCGCCGTTCTGCTGCGCGCGGCCATATTGTGTTTCCAGACGCTGATGGTCGGCGGCTCGATTTTTCTTACCACAATTACTTCGAGTGATGGTCTGCGGCCGGAGGAACTTAAACGGCCGGCGTGGAAGCTCATACGCTGGAGCGCGGCAGGACTCGCGGCTTCGCACGTTTTTTTTCTCCTCACCAATTCAATGATCCTGATCTACACCGCGGACCTTGCCTGGGGAGAGGCGCTGGGAGCGAATTTTGCAATCGCCGGAATGGTAGCGATCGTAGCGGCACTGGCGATTGCGCTTTGGCCGAGGGCGTGGCGAGAGAGCGCAAACTTGCTGGTCCTGGTTCCTTGCGAGCTGGCGCTGGGCGCGACCGTTGTAACGAGTCATTCGTTTTCACGGATGGAAGACCGCGGAGTGTTGGTTGGGCTGACGGCGTTGCATTATCTGACCACGGCGAGCTGGATCGGCGGACTGCCGTACTTGTTGCTGGCCATGAAGCGGGTGACGGAGCCGGGAACCCGGCTGCGAATCAGCCAGCGCTTCTCGCGGATGGCGCAGGTCAGCGTGGCGGTGTTGTTTTTGGCCGGATTCGGGATGAGCCTGGTGTACGTCGGTTCGTGGAGCGCGCTGTACGGCACGTCGTATGGAATCATGGTGGGCACGAAAGTCGTGTTCTTTTGCTGCCTGGTATTGGTCGGCGCGGCGAACTACTACATTGTGAAAGGCGCAGGCACAACCTCGACGACCGGGACCTTGAGCTTAATCCGATTCGGCGAAGTAGAAATTGGCTTCGGATTGGCGGTGATTTTGACCGCGGCTTCGCTGACATCGCAGCCGCCGGGAGCGGATCTGACCGAAGATCGTGTGACGCTGCACGAGATTTGGGTTCGTTATGCACCAAGGATGCCACGGTTCACGAGCCCTCCGTTGCAAGACATTTCGCCCTCAGGCAAGGAAATGCGGCGCAAGCTCGTCGCCGCGGGTGTGAGGGTGCCGGCGGCCTTTTTGCCGGGGCAGACGTTCTATCATCCGGACCTTCCGGGCGACATCGCGTGGTCGGAGTACAACCACAACTGGTCGGGAATGATCGTTTTCCTGATGGGGATTCTGGCGCTGCTTTCGCGCAGCCGGTATTTTTCCTGGGCAAAGGTCTGGCCGCTGATGTTCCTGGGGATGGCGGTGTTTTTGTTTTTGCGGGCGGACCCGGAGAACTGGCCGCTGGGGCCAAACGGATTCTGGGAAAGTTTCGGAGAGGCGGATGTGCTGCAACATCGGGCGGCCGTGCTGCTAATCATCGTCTTTGCGATTTTCCAATACCTGGTGGAGACAAATCGCTTGAGGTCGCATGCGGCGGCGCTCGTGTTCCCCGGGGTGTGCGCGATCGGTGGTATCGTGCTGCTGACGCACATGCACGCGATCACGAACATCAAAGAGGAGATGCTGATTGAGCTGAGCCATACGCCGCTGGCCATTTGCGGGATCATCGCAGGATGGGCGCGCTGGCTGGAACTGCGACTGCCAACGGAAAATAAAGTGCGGAAGTACCTGGCGTGGGTTTGGCCGGTGTGTTTTATTTTCGTTGGATTGCTCTTGATGGATTATCACGAGGCGTAGAGGCGAGAAGCCAGAAAGCAGCGATTGGATACTTGCGGGCAGCGAGCAGATAGCGGCGAGCAGACCCAGAAAGCCCTACGATGCCTGCTTCCTATTTCGCGGGTCGAAATGTTCTGGTAACTGGTGACCGATGACTGACATCTGATATCCCGAACGAATGACGGCTCCACGGCTGAGGCCGGGCGAGGAACAAGCAAGGCATAGGAGACAGATTCAGATGACCAACACGGCGCTGGTGGTGGTGGATGTGCAGAGGGATTTTTGCGAAGGCGGAGCGCTGGCCGCCGCGAATACGATGTCGTTGCTGCAGCCACTGAAGGGGTTTGTTGAGGCGGCGAGGCGGCAGGGGATTCTGGTGGTATATACGCAAGACTGGCATCCGGAGAACCACAGTTCCTTCAAAGCAAATGGCGGGCCATGGCCTGTACATTGTGTGGCGGGGCAGGCCGGGTCGGAATTGATGCCACCGTTGATGGCTGAGAGTGGAGACGTGGTGATCCACAAGGGGGTGGCAGTGCAAGGCGCAGGGTATTCGGGATTCGACGAGACTGAATTGGAGCAAAAGCTTCGTGAGAACGGCGTGCGACGCGTGGGAGTGGCCGGCGTCGCCACGGAATATTGCGTGCGTGCGACGGCTTTGGATGCGCAGAGGGCGAAATTTGAGACTACGGTACTGACGGATTTGATCCGGGCGGTGCAGGATGCGGATGTGCCGAAGGTGCTGGAGGAACTGCGCGGTTCAGGTGTGAAGTTGGAGCCGGCGCAGGATTGGCTGACGAGGAGTCGGTAAGAAAGCCGCCGATCGGGAGATCGGCGTTGCCCGGGAAATCTCCGAGAACTTAATTTTGGGCGAGGAGGGCGTCGAAATAGGCGACCATTTCGGCGGAATTCCAGTCCTGAGGACCGATGACCTTGCGGGCGATTTTGCCGCGGCGGTCGATGATATAGGTTTCCGGATACATCACGGTGCCGTAGTCCTGGGCGTATTTCTTGGAGGCGTCGCGGGAAGTGGGGAAGTTGATGCCGTGGTCCTGAATGAATTTCTCGTATGCGGATTGGTCGTCATCGACGCTGACCCCGAGCACCACGCCGTTCCGATTTGAGATGCGCTTGTTGAGCTCGATCAGCGACGGCGTCTCTTCCACACAGGGCGGGCACCAGGTGGCCCAGAAGTTCAGCACAACGACCTTGCCGCGAAAATCGGTGAGGTGTTCGGCCTTGCCGTTAATTTCGAGAGGAATGTCTTCGGCGGTCTTTCCCGCAACGGAAGATTCGCCCTGGCGATAGTGGGGAAGGGTAAAAAAGGCCAGGACAAATGCGGCAAAACCCATACTGCCCCAGGCCATGATTTTCCGGAGAAATGTGTTCATACAACGCTATAATAACGTACAGCGCCCTCACCGGAAAGTGCGGATAATCACGTTAAATCGCGAAGGTTATGCGTCACAGCACGAAAAATAACGAGCGTGTAAGCGCCATCGTTCCGGCACGCAATGAAGAGGCGGTGATCGCGGAGTGCGTGCAATCGCTGACGCCCCAGGAGGAGATTGCGGAGATTCTGGTGGTGGATGACGAATCTTCGGACCGCACGGCGGAGATCGTAAGGGGGCTGGCCGCGGAATGCGCCAAGGTGCGGTTGCTAGAGACTGCGGACCTTCCGGCTGGTTGGGTCGGGAAGAACCACGCGGTGTGGATCGGGGCGAATCAGGCGCGCGGCGAATGGCTGCTGTTTACGGACGCGGACGCGGTACACACACCGGATTCCGCCGCAAGGGCTTTGCAGGTTGCCCTTCGGGAGAATGCGGCGATGGTTTCCTTCTCGCCGGAGCAGTTGCTCGAAAGTTGGTACGAGAAGGCGACGATTCCCTACGTGTACGCGAGATTAGGGAGCCTGTTTCGCTTTGAGGAAGTGAACGATCCGAATTCTGCGAGGGCGGCGGCCAACGGTCAGTTTATTTTGATCCGGCGGGAAGTATACGAAGCGGTGGACGGGCATGCCAGCGTGGCGTCAAACGTTCTGGAAGATGTGGCGCTGGCTGCGCGGGTGAAGGGGGCCGGGCACCGGATTTGGTTTGGCAGCGGAGTTGGAATTGTGCGGGTACGGATGTACCGGTCGTTCGAGGCGATGTGGGAGGGGTGGAAGAAAAACCTCTACGCGTTGATGGGGGGGACGGCCGAAGCGGTGAAATCCGAGATGTCACGCGCACTACTGCCCATGCTTACAGCGATGCTGGCAGCGGCTGCCGTTTGGATCGTATCCGCATCGGCGGAATTTGCTCTTGGCATGCTTGCCGCTGGATGGCTCGGACTGACAACGGCTTTCGCGCTGGAGTTGCAACGCCACGGCTTCCCGCCAAAACTAGCAGTTTACGGCATTCCGGGCAGAGTTTTGTTTGCGGGGGTGCTTTGGGACTCCTACCAAAGCCATCGGAACGGCCGTCTGGAATGGAAGGGGCGGGCGTATCCTGCGGATACCCCTGACGCATCCAAAGGATAGACGAACAAGATGATTTATCTGACCAGGAAACTGGAATTTTCGGCCTCGCATATGTATCACAACCCGGCGTTAAGCGCCGAGGAGAACAAGCGGATTTTTGGGAAATGCAATAACCCGCACGGGCACGGACACAATTACACGCTGGAAGTGACCGTAGCCGGGGAGCCGGATCCCGTGACCGGTATGGTGCTGGATTTGAAGGAACTGAAGGATATTCTGGAACGGGAAATCATGCAGCGGATGGACCACCGGTTTTTGAATTATGAGGTGGAGGAATTAAATGGGCAGATTCCGACCTGCGAAAACATTGCGCAGGTGATCTGGAAGCTGCTGGAGCCGAAGATCACAAAGGGAAGGTTGCATAAGGTTCGGCTCTATGAAACGCCGGACCTGTTTGCGGATTGCTACCGCAGCGGAGCGCAAGGAGCGTGAAGGACGGACTCAAAATCGAATTGGGGCGGCGCTACCGGTTTTCGGCGTCGCACCGGCTGCACAGCGGAATGCTGAGCGAAGAGGAAAACCGGCGTGTCTATGGAAAATGCAACAACCTGCTTGGGCACGGGCATAACTACGTGGTGGAGGTCCGCGTGTCAGGAACCGTGGATCCGGCCACGGGCATGGTCGCGAACCTGGCGGATCTTGACGGATTTGTGGAGAAGGAAGTAATCGAGCCCTTTGACCACAAATTGCTGAACGAGGATGTGGCCGCGTTTCGCGAGCACGTGCCGACGACAGAGCACCTCTGTACGGAGATTTACCAGCGCCTGAAACACTTCCCAAAGGCGAAGCTCGAAAGCGTGCGCGTGGAGGAGACCTCCAACAACGCGTTCGAATACGCCGGGGAAGAACTTTAGGATCGCGTGGCGGTCCGGCAAAAGGGGAAGTCCAGTGACAAAGCCAACGGAGATTTTGCTAACCGAACCAAAGATCGAGACGTCGAAAGAGAGCATCGCCGACCTGGTGCGGAAGATGATCGTGCTGCTGGGTGAGGACCCGGATCGCGAGGGGCTGCGGAAGACGCCGGAGCGCTTCGAGAAGGCGCTCAAGTTCCTGACCAGCGGCTATCACCAGAACCTGGACAGCGTGCTGAACGGCGCGACGTTCAGCGTGCACTATGACGAGATGGTGGTGGTGAAGGACATTGAGTTCTTCAGCTTGTGCGAGCACCACCTGCTGCCGTTTTTCGGCAAGGCGCACGTGGCCTACCTGCCGAGCAAGCGCGTGCTGGGCTTGAGCAAGATCGCGCGGCTGGTGAACATGTACGCGCGGCGGCTGCAGATCCAGGAGCGCATGACCAGCCAGATTGCGGAGGCGATTTCGGAGAAGATCAGCCCGGAAGGCGTGGGCGTAATCATCGAGGCGCGGCATCTGTGTATGCAGATGCGCGGAGTGGAGAAACAACATGGGCAAGCGGTGACAAGCGCGATGCTGGGATCGTTCCGGCATAACAAGCAGACGCGGGATGAATTTTTGTCGCTGGTGAAATCGAAGAAGGAATAGCGCTTTCCAAATCGATATTTCCAAAGGCCCATTTGAGCGAGGGGGAGTATGCGGAACAAGAAACTTCTGGTTTCGACGCTGCTCCTTCTCGCCGTTTTTGTTTCTGCAACGTGGGGGATTTCGCAGAGCGAGATCCAGCAACTCGCCCGGTTGATGAATTGGAAGCCGGGGCAGGTGATTGCCGACGTTGGAGCGGGCGAGGGGGAGATTGGATTTGCGGCGGCGGAACAGGTGGGGGCGAGCGGAAAGATCTATCTGACGGAGTTGGACGAACAGAAGCTGGCCAATCTGAAAAAGGAAGCCGAACAGCGGAAGTTGAGGAACGTGGCGGTGGTGGAAGCGGCCGAGAAGAAGACTAATTTGCCTGCCAATTGTTGCGACGCGATTATCCTGCGGCGCGTTTATCATCACCTGACCGCGCCAGCAGAGATGGATTCGAGCTTGCTGCGCTCGCTGAAGCCCGGCGGGGAACTGGTGGTGATCGATTTTCCGCCGCGGAAGTCGCTGACGGAGAGCGATCCCGTAAGGGGCGTACCGGCCAACCGTGGTGGACACGGGATTCCGAAAAAGATTCTGGTGCAGGAATTGGCCGCGGCGGGATTTGTCGCGGAAAAGACGATCGAAAGTTGGCCGGACGACAATTACCTGGTGATCTTTCGAAAGCCGAAGCACTAATTCTCCGGCGCATCGCGCTCCGGCCGGGCAAGGCGGTCCCCTGCAAAGGGCGAGAGAAATAAATCACACCAGAAAGTGTGCCGGGTGAACGGACACCTGCGGCGCGCCAAAGACACAGACGGAGGGCCGTGCTTTTTAGTTGCGGGCGCGGGAGCGGCGGACGCGGTCGCGATTGCCGCACGTGGCGTCGTTGCACCAGCGGCGGACGTTTCCCTTGGTGCGATCCACAAAAACCCAGAGGCAGCCGGGATTCGCGCAGATCTTCAAGCGATTGTGGGGATCGTGGGCGAGCGACTCGGCGAGGGAAGCGGCGATGCGGGCGAGCGCGTCTGGCCAGCCAATTTGTGCGGCGGCAACCGCAAGATGCAACCCATTTTGGTTCTCCACCAGTTGCCGGAAAACCGGTACTTTCAGCCAATTGTTGAGCGCCGCCACGTCGTTGGCACGCAACGGCGAACCGGCGGAAGTCTTCTGAACCAGGTGACGAAGCAACTTGCGAAGCCTGCGGAGTTCCTGGAGTTCAGCGGGGCCCGGCGGGGGCACGTGGAAATGCCAATGCACGAGGAAGTCGGCGATCCACTGGGGGTCATCGAGAAAATCGGTGAGTTTGCCGTAGCCGTCCCACATTTCGCTGTTGGTGAGGTCGACCCAGGGCGAGACTAGGCCGAAGTGATGGATGCGAAAGGGATGGGAAGCGGGGATCATGGTAATGAGATAAAAGCAGTTGACACGTTACAAGAGCGCTTGTATCGTATGAAACGAGTATAGCATTGTTATCTCATTACACGGGAATTTTATGAGCGACACGACCCAAACGATAGCGGCCTCGGCGGGACTACTGAAAACCAAGGAAGCTGGGAACGCTCCGCGAATCCAGGTGATCCTGGCGTTTTTGGCCATTTACCTGATTTGGGGTTCCACGTACCTGGCCATTCGTTATGCGGTGGAGACGATACCCCCACTGGTGACGGCGGGATTCCGGCATCTGATCGCCGGGACGATTCTGCTCTCGTGGCTGCTGGTGAAAGGGCAGAGGCCGAGCCGGGCGCAGGTTCTCGCGAGCGTCGTGATTGGCTTCTTTTTTTTCTTGATTGGCCACGGTTCGTTGCATTGGGCGGAGCAGTACGTGCCCAGCGGAACGGCTTCACTGCTGATTGCAATTGAACCGATTATCGTGTTCCTGATGTCCTCGGCGGGGGCCCGCGTATGGCGAGTGAACGGTTTGCTGGTGGGGGGTATCCTGTCCGGATTGATTGGAGTAGGGATCCTGGTGAGTGGCGCCAGCCTGGGCGCCGGGGGACATGGCGCGTTGGGACCCTTTGCGGTGCTTCTGGGGGCGATGTCCTGGTCCTACGGGATTATCTATTCGCGCAAGTCGAAGCTATCGGGCAACCCACTGTTGCTTTCGGCGCTATCGTTGCTGGCGGGAGCGGTCATGCTGCTGACGGCGGCAGCGCTGGCGGGAGAGTTCAAATCCTTCAGGATTGCCAGCGTTACGCCAAGATCTTGGGCGTCGTTGGGCTACCTGATTGTGTTCGGCTCGATTATCGCGTTCACAGCCTACAACTGGCTACTGGAGCACTATTCACCGACGCTTGTGGCGACGCATACATACGTCAATCCCGTTGTGGCCGTGCTGCTGGGGTGGCTGCTGGGCGGGGAGGCGATCACGGTGAGCGTGGCGATGGCGGCGACGATGGTGGTGGGTGCGGTGGTACTAGTCGACCGAGGGACCAATAAACTGTACCACCTGCGATAACTTAATTCTGCAAATTGAAGAAATAAAGAGACTTTTGCTTGCTACTCGGCGTGGCCTGTGGTGAACTTTCCTAGACGCGTGCCATGCTAGGCCAAACATTCGGCCACTACCTAATCGAACAAAAGCTCGGCGAAGGTGGCATGGGAGTGGTGTATCGCGCGCGCGACAATAAACTGCAGCGCGACGTCGCCCTGAAATTTCTTGAGACCCTGCCCACCGGAAGTTCCGCGAGCCACGAGCGCGTGCTGCAAGAGGCGCGAGCGATTTCCGCGCTGAATCATCCGAACATCTGCACGATTTATGAAGTGGGGGAAATCGAGGGGAAGCCGTACATTGCGATGGAGTTTATCGAGGGGCGACCGCTGACCATGGAGATCCCCTCGAACGGCATGCCGCTCGAACAAGTGGAGCGCTTCGGGATGCAACTGGCCGATGCTTTGAGTCACGCGCACAACCGCGGAATCGTTCATCGCGATTTGAAATCAGCGAACGTAATGGTGACGCCGCAAGGGCGGTTGAAGGTGCTGGATTTTGGAATTTCGCGGCGGATCGAACCAGGAAAGGGAAGAGAGGAAACCACACGATTTGAGGAGTCATGGGACTCGCAGCACACCTTCACGGGCACGCTGCCTTATATCGCGCCGGAAGTGCTGCGCGGGGAGGAAGGGGACGCGCGCAGCGACATCTGGTCGCTGGGAGTCTTGTTGTACGAAATGGCGGCGGGCCGCCGGCCATTTCGCGGGGGAACCGCCTTTGAATTAAGCGCAGCCATCCTGCGGGAGCGGGCGCCGCTGATTGCGCCGCCGCTGCCGCCGATTCTGCAAAACGTGATCGACCGGTGCTTGGACAAAGATCCCGGACACCGCTACCAGAGCGCGGGAGAGGTGCGGGCGGCGCTGGAGGCGGCGACGACGAGTTCGCGCACCCATGAATATTTGAGCGTGCTGGCGCAACGCGATGGGATTGCGCGGCGCGCGATGCAAACGAAAATCCTGATGATTTTCGCGCTGGCCCTGCTGGCCGCAGGTGGGATCGGCTACTGGATTTACGGCAAGGCGAAGGCCAAGCCGAAGAGGGTAATGGTGGGGGCGATCCAGTCAATCGCCGTCTTGCCGCTGGAGAATCTTTCCGGCGACCCCAGCCAGGATTACTTTGCGGACGGCATGACCGATGCGCTGATCACGGAGCTTTCGCAGATTAAAAAACTACGCGTAATTTCACGGACTTCGGTGATGCAATACAAGCACACGCAGAAGTCGTTGCAGGATATCGCGCAAGGGCTGAATGTGGATGCATTGGTGGAAGGTTCCGTGGTGCGTTCGGGCGACCGTGTGCGTATTTCCGCCAAGCTTTTTCAGACGAACGTCGAAGGAGCGCTGTGGGCGGACAACTTCGAACGGAAGTTTACCGACGTGCTGGCGTTGCAGAGCGACGTGGCTACGGCCATTGCCCGGGGGATTCAGGTGGAATTGAGCCAGCCAGAAGCGTCGGAACTGGCGCGGAGCCGCACGGTTGTTCCAGATGCTTATGAGGCGTATTTAAAGGCGCGCTACGAGAGCGCAAAGCGCACCCCGGAGGGAATCCGTGCCGCATTGTCGCTGTATCAAACCGCAACACAGAAAGATCCCACGTTTGCAGCGGCCTTTGCGGGGCTGGCGGTGACGTACATGAACCTGGGCAATTACCAAATGAGCCCGGCATCGGAAGTGATGCCGCTGGCCTTGCGAGCGGCGGAGAAATCGCTGCAACTCGATGACCGGCTGGGGGAGGCGCACGCGGCGCTGGCGGCGATCCGGTTTTACGGACTGGAACGCGAGGGCATCGAGAGCGAATTTCTGAAAGCGATTGCCTTGAATCCCGGCTACGCGCAGGGATTGCACTGGTACGCGCTGTATCTGGCGGCGCAAGGACGCAAGGAAGAGTCGATTACGGAAATCAAGCTGGCGCGGGATATCGATCCAAAGTCGTTGATCATCAACGCGAATGTCGGGTGGTGTTACTACCTGGCCGGAAATTACGACAAAGCGATCGAGGCAGACAAGGAGACGCTACGGCTGGAGCCGAGTTTCGGCGTGGCGTACGGCTACCTGAGCCAGACGTATGTAGAAAAAGGGATGTACAACGAGGCGATTGAGGCCGGACGAAATTACGTTTCGCTGGCGCCGGGCGACGTCTCGCGGAGGGCGGAGCTCGCCGCCGTGTATGGACGCGCGGGCAGAAAGAAGGAAGCCGAGGAGATCATCGCGTCATTTTCGCAAGCGAGGAACGGGCCATACATCTCCGCTTACGATTGGGCGATGGCATATTCGGGATTAGGAGATAAACAGCAAACGCTGAGCTGGCTGCGAAAGGCTTTTGAAGAGAGGAACGGCCGGCTGGCAAACCTGGAAGCGCATCCGCAATTCGCGTTTTTGCGCAAGGAGCCTGCGTTCCGGGAGTTGATCGCCCACTGGCACGCGGGAATGTCGGAGCAGGCGAATTGGGATCCGCTGAACGGCATTCACTGATACATCTAGCCATTCATCAGAGTTCTTGACGGAGCTGGCAGCGTCGAATAGACTCCGCTCCCGGACGCTCTCACAGTCCAGCGACGTTCGGCGTCCGCGCAAAAAATCCGGGTGTTGGCCTGCGGGAGGTTGAGATGGCGAAGCGCTACAAGGTGGGATTCAAGACGATTAGCGCGAAACTGCAAGTTACCAAGCACCACCTGAACAAGATCAAGAAGCACGTGACCGCCAAGGATCAAAAGGCGATCGCAGCGCAAATCAAGGCAATCGACGTGATTATCTCCTCCTGCGGCAAGACGAACCCCAGAATGTCCGCGTATTACACGGCGAAATAAGCTAGCTTTGAAAACTGAGGATTGCGGGAGTGCATGAAGCACAGGCTCCCGGATGGAGCGCGTGTCCCAACGCAAGAATAGGCGGAGCATCGAGAATGGGCCGCTGCTGAGGCGAGCGCCATTCCTTGTTTCCTACTGGCAGGGCAAGCAACTTTACTTTGAAAATTATCTGACGCGAAAGAAAATCGCGGCGACGCTGGAGACCGCGGCGCTGCTGGACTTCTTTTCAGGCTGGAAACGCGAGTCGGCCATGTTCCGGCGGTGGCCGGAATACACGCCGGAGTCGTTGTGCGCCGCCGCGCGGCGGCTGGTGAAAGAGACGTTTTTGCAACGAGCCGCGAAGGGCGAGCCGCGCGAAGGCCGGCGGGAAAAGGCGCTTCGCGCTTGGAAAAACTGGAATCCAGCCGCGGGATTTTTTCACTTACAGACGAAAGATACGTACAGCAAAAAGATCTCCGCCCGGGAGATGCGATGGGTGGAAGAGCTGCTGCAGCGCGATGGCGTGCCTGCGCCTAGCAATAGCTATGGCAAAGCGCCGGTGGTCGGTTTTGTGAAAGAAGAGTATTGCGAAGAATTTCCCCGCGTGTTGCGAACACGCAAGACGTGGCGCGAATTCGCGAAGGAAAGCGTGGGTAAAGAGACGCTGGGGCGGCTGCTGCATCTTTCGTTCGGCGTGCAGGAGTGGGAGAAAATTCCCGGTGGCGGGCGGTATGCTCGCAAAACCTCACCGTCTGGGGGTGGGTTGCATCCGTGCGAAGCCTACGTGGTGGCAAGGAACGTCGATGGAATTAAGCGCGGCATCTACCACTATGACGCGATCGGCCACGGGTTGCAGAAAATTCGCAGCGGATCGAGCGCCGCCGAAATCCAGAACTTGCTGGCGGGCCAGTGGTGGTTTCGCGATGCAGCATTCGTGGTGTTTTTGACGGCGGTGTTTGCGCGGACGCAGTGGAAATACGACTACGCGCGCGCGTACCGTGCGGTGCTGGCCGAGGCAGGACATTTGTGCCAGACGTTCTGCCTGACGGCGACGTGGCTGGGGCTGGCGCCGTTTTGCACGATGGCGCTGGCGGATACGCAGATCGAGAAAGAGCTGAAGGTGGATGGGATTTCAGAGTCGGTGGTATATGCAATGGGGGCGGGTAGCAGGGTTAGAGGATAAAAATAGAAAATTGAAAAAGAAATCCGACCTGCGATGCCGGTACTTCCTGCCAGGTGGAGAATCAGGAATGGGTTGAGATCCTTCAGGGCGCAGAAAACGCGCCCCCCAGCTTGACAATCCGTTTGTAAGTTTGAGAGCCACGAATCTCGCCGACGAGATGCCAGCACCGGGCCAACGGAAAGTGGCCGCTACTTTTTGGAGATCACGATGGAGGCGCGGGTGGTTTCCCAATCGATATTAAGATTGGCGCCGCTGCCTGCTTTTTCGAAGGAGATGGTGAAATCTTCCACCGGCGAGGGAAGCGTGGAGGCTTTCATCGGAATGCGCGCCAAGTCGTTGGAGGCGCCAGGATAGTCCGTGCCCCACTCGCCGGTTTTCTTGCTGAGGATCAGTGTCCACTTATCCTTGTCGGGGATGGTGAAGAGCGTGTAACTGCCGGCGGGGACGGTTGTGCCGCCAACGTTGAGTTCGGCGGTGGTGACGAAGGTAGTCGCTTCGTTCGCTCCCGTTCGCCACACCTCGCCGTAGGGCACCAAACCGCCATAAATTTTGCGGCCTTTGGCGCGCGGGCTGGAGTAATCGATGGTAATGGATTTCCCGCTGCCGAGGTCGAATTTTGCTTGTGCCGGCGGGCTGGGCCGCTTCGATTTATCCTGCTGCGCAACCACCATGAACGCGGTGGCCAGGACGGCAGCCAATGCAGCGCCGATTGCGAAATTTCTTTTCATGTAAATTTCCTCCCGGTTTACTCTATCACGGCATTGCGGTCGGAATCGCGCCCATCGGGCTTCATTTCCGGCGCTTTACACTTAAAACACACCTGTGTTAGCTTAGAAGAGTCGAAGAAAAGAGGAAAATTCAAGGGACGACGGTGGGGGGCACTTGAGCGACGCCAAAGTAATGTTGATTGAGCAATTCCGCGCACATGTCAAGGACACGGGGTCGCCAGAAGTGCAGATTGCACTGCTGAGCGAGCGGATCAACTATTTGACGACGCATCTCAAGTCGCACGTCAAGGACCACGCATCGCGCCGGGGATTGATCATGATGGTCAACAAGCGGCGCCGGTTGCTGGACTATCTCAACCGCCGGGACCCGGATCGGTATCACCAGATTGTCGAACGCCTTAGCTTGCGCAAGTAACAGACAACTGCGGGCATCGCGGTTTTACTTGTGCCTTCACGTAAGAACAAATTCCCAACAGAATCTGTTGCCCGGTATCGTTGTCGCCGGACGTGATTGCGGTGAGTCTGGACGGTCAGGCTCGCAGGCGCTCCCATTGGTGTAACCCGCCACGTTGCCGGTGCAAAGGCCGGCTACTCCCTTATCTTCGAGAAGCAAGCAGGCTTTGCCTGTCGCAGCGCTCCGTAGATGCGGAGCCAAAGGAAAACACAAATGTCCGAGAACACACACACGCCAGCGCCTTTCCAAGTATCGATTGAAGTAGGGGGGCGTCCCCTGATTTTGGAGACCGGAAAGATCGCCAAGCAAGCGAACGGCGCCGTGACCGCGCGTTATGGCGACACCATCGTGCTGGTCAGTGCCTGCATGGCCAACAAACCGAACGATCGAGATTTTCTGCCGCTGACCGTGGACTACCGCGAATTCACGTATTCGGCAGGCAAGATTCCCGGGGGCTTCTTCAAGCGCGAAGGGCGGCCAACGGAAAAAGAGATTCTGGTATCGCGGTTGATTGACCGGCCGATGCGGCCGTTGTTTCCCGATTCCTGGAGGAACGAAACCCAGGTGATCGCGATGGTGCTTTCGGCGGACAGCGACAACGATCCCGACGTGATCGCGGTGACCGCGGCATCGGCCGCTGCTTATTGTTCCGATCTGCCGTTCACCGATCCTATTGCGGCGGTCCGCGTGGGCCTGCTGGATGGGAAGCTGGTGGCCAACCCGACAGTTGCCGAGCAGAAAGTGAGCAAGTTGAACATCGTGATTGCGGGGACCGCGGATGGCATCGTGATGGTAGAGGCTGGCGCGTTCGAGGTATCCGAAGACATGGTGGTGGAAGCGCTGGAATTCGGCCACGAGCAAGTAAAGAAGATCGTCGCGGCCATTCGGCAGCTTCACGATCAGATCAAGCCCAAGAAGGTGGTAGTGGCCGCGCAGCCTTTCGATCAGGCGATCTACGACAGCATGAAGAAGACTTATGGCGCGAAGTTGCAGGACGCGCTGAACACCGAAAAGCATCCGAAGAAGGAAAGCTATCACCTCGTGGATGAGCTTCAGGAAGAGATTTTGAAGACGGTGCCGGAAGAAGACGAGGAGAAACTAGCGCTGACGAAGCGCGCGTTTGAGCGGCTGCGCGAAGATATTTTCCGGCAGGAAGTGTTGAAGGCCAAGCGGCGTCCGGATGGACGCGCGTTCGACCAGATCCGCAAAATCACGTGCGAGGCGGGATTGCTGCCGCGCGTGCACGGCTCGGCGCTGTTCACCCGCGGCGAGACGCAAGCGCTGGCGACGCTGACCCTGGGCACCAAGGAAGACATGCAGCGACTGGACCTGCTGTTTGAACAGGATACGTTCAAGCGGTTCATGCTGCACTACAACTTCCCGCCGTTCAGCGTGGGCGAAGTGAAGCCGTTGCGCGGCGCAGGCCGCCGCGAAATCGGGCACGGGGCGCTGGCCGAACGCGCACTGGCGAACCTTTTGCCGCCGGAAGTCGAGTTCCCCTATGCGATGCGCGTGGTGAGCGACATATTGGAATCCAATGGGTCGTCGTCGATGGCCACTGTGTGCGGCGGTTCACTGGCATTGATGGATGCGGGCGTTCCGATGAAGGCGCCATGCGCGGGCATCGCCATGGGCCTGGTGGTGGGAGACAAGGGCGAATATGCAATCCTGACCGACATCGCGGGAGCGGAAGATCACTACGGCGACATGGACTTCAAGGTTGCCGGAACCCGGGAAGGCATCACGGCGCTGCAGATGGACATCAAGGTGACCTGCATCAGCATCAACATGATGCGCGAAGCGCTGGCGCAGGCAAAGAAGGCTCGGTTTGAGATCCTCGACATTATGGCGGGGACGCTGAGCAAGCACCGCGACACGATTTCCTCGTACGCGCCGCGGCTCTACAAGCTGACCATTCCTACCGACAAGATCCGCGACTTGATCGGCCCGGGCGGCAAAAAGATCAAGTCCATTATCGAGCAGACCGGCGTGAAGATCGACGTAATGGAAGACGGCACGGTGCACATCTTCTCGACCAGCGGCCCCGGCGGGGACCAGGCGTTGCAGATGGTGCGCGACGTCACGGCCAGTGCCGAAGTGGGCAAGACGTATCTGGGCAAGGTGGTGCGGCTGGCGGAGTTCGGCGCGTTCGTGGAACTCTTCCCCGGCACCGACGGATTGCTGCACATCAGCGAAATTTCCGAGCACCGCATCCGCGACGTCCGCGACGAACTGAAACTGGGCGACCAGGTGCTCGTGAAGGTGCTGGCAATCGAGGGCAACAAGATCCGGCTCTCGCGCAAGGCGCTGATCAAGGAAGCGCGAGAGAAGCAGGCGCGTAAGGATGGCGGAAGCACTCCGCCGGCGGCAGCCGCGGGAAGCGAAGGAAATTAAGGGGAATAAAGCGTTAAGGAAAAAGGCCTCCGGAATCGGAGGCCTTTTTTTATTGTGCAATGACATAGGCCGGAGGCGCGGCAGAAACGCCCAGGCGCGAATTCGTGTGTCGTGCCTGCGGCGCTCAATTCATCCCCCGAACGATCCCAGCCCTTACGGCCTGGGGTAGGGTTACGTTGCTCCCACACAGCTTGGTGCGTAAATGGGGCTAATTGGAAGCCGCGTGCAGGGCCTGCCTGCAGTGGACCGCGGTCAGCAAGTTCCACATGGCGTCGAGGGCTTCGTTGGTGGTGGCGAGAATTTCCTCGTCGTTGCCTTCGGCGTGCCCGAGAAGCCAGTTGCGCCAGGCTTCGCGGTGGGCCTTGTCAGCTTCTTCGTGCACTTCGAAATACGCCAGCCCTTCGCGGGACTTCACGCCGTAATACTTCTTGAGGCCCTCGATCTTGGTGGTGGCGATTTCGGGGACCTGTGCTTCGTAGGCGTAAAGCGCGGCGACAGCTTCGGCGACGGTGCGATCGCCGACGATTTCGCGGAAGGTCTCAACGATGGCTTGCGTGCCGGGCAGGGCGGGGCAAGAGGTGATGTCCTCTTCGCTCACGCCGACGGCTTCGGCGAAGTCACGCCACAATTTCGGGTGCGGGCGGGAGGGATTCTCCTCCTCGGCCAGATTTTCCAGAACAATGCTGCGAATAGGGCCTTCGGTGCGTGCGGCGAGCACGCGGAGGTGCTTCGGGAAAGCTTCGACGTGGCGGTAATATTGGGCGGCGTAAAGCTGGAGGGCTTCGCGGCTGAGCTTGCCCATCTGCCAATCCTGATAAAACGGATGCTTCAGCAGATTTTTTTCGGCGATTGCGGTGTCAATCTTGGCGAGCAATTCGGTTTTTGCCATGAACGTCTCCCCTGGAGCGATTTCCCTGCGGCCGGGAAAGCCATGCACGTTCCCCGACGTGCCGAAAATTCTAACAGAAATCAGATTTTAATGTCTGTGGGAGCAAGGGTCCTGAGACGTGGTGCCGGCACGCCTCCCCGTGCCGTGCATTACCGGTGGCTCGGCTGCGCCGCTCGGAGTGGCCCCTCCACGATTCCTCATTGCAGGCGTGTCCTGGCTAGCTATGCAGGCGCTGGATTTCGGCGCCGACGGACTGGAGCTTTTCAACGATGGCTTCATAGCCGCGGTCGATGTGGTAAACGCGGTCGATGAGGGTGTCGCCCTCGGCGACCAGAGCGGCCAGAACGAGACCCGCGCTGGCACGCAGGTCGGACGCCTGCACAGTGGTGCCGGAGAGCTTGGCCGGACCGCGAACGACGGCGCGGCGGCCGTCAATGGAAATGCTGGCACCCATGCGGATCATTTCGCTGGCGTGCAGGAAACGGTTTTCGAAGATCGTTTCCGTAATGACGGAGGTTCCTTCGGCTTGCGTGGCGAGTGCCATGTACTGTGCCTGCATGTCCGTGGCGAAGCCGGGATACTCCTCGGTGGTGACGTCGGATGCGAGCAGCGTTTTGGGCGCGTGCACACGCAGTGTGGTTGGTTCGATCGTCTCCACGCGCACGCCGGTCTTCTCCAGCTTGGCAATGATGGCGCCTAGATGCGCCGGTTGGCAATTGCTAATCGTGAGTTCCCCGCCGGTAATCGCTCCAGCGATGAGGAAGGTGCCGGCTTCGATGCGGTCGGGAATCACGGAGTGAGTTGCACCGCGAAGTTTCGGAACGCCGTGAATGCGCAGGGTGGAGCTGTCGTCGCCGCAGATGTTTGCGCCCATTTTACGCAAAAGATGGATGAGGTCGGTGACTTCCGGCTCGCGGGCGGCGTTTTCGAGAATGGTTTCACCCTCGGCGAGCGTAGCGGCCATGAGGATATTTTCCGTGCCGGTAACGGTGATTTTTTCGAAAACGATATGCGCGCCTTTGAGTCGGCCGCCATTCGGAACTTTGGCCTGGATGTAGCCGTGTTCAGTGGCAATTTGCGCACCCATTTTTTCAAGTGCGGCGAGATGCAGGTCGACGGGCCGCGCGCCAATGGCGCAGCCGCCGGGAAGAGAAACGTGCGCGACGCCAGAGCGCGCGATGGCAGGGCCGAGCGTCAGGATCGACGCGCGCATGGTCTTGACGAGTTCGTAAGGCGCGACGGCGTCGTTTAGCGAATTGGTTTCGATGGAGTAGGTGTCCGAAGGGAAGGTCGGCATGGAAACCGTGGCGGACATGAACGCGAGCAGCTTGCCCATGGTGATGATGTCGCGAACCTTGGGAATGTTGTGCAGCGTAACGGGCTCTGAAGTGAGGAGCGCCGCGGCCATGGCTGGCAAAGCGGAGTTTTTCGCTCCGCTGATCTGCACCGCGCCGTGAAGCGGCTTTCCGCCGCGAATTCGGAATTTATCCATTTCGAAATTTTCCCGGAGGACCGGATCGGCTACTCGTTCAACGCTTTCCGCAGATTCCCGCCCGATTGTTTCAACAGGCGGCGCGCTTGCACGGCGGAAACCCCTCTTTTCAACAGTATCAACGCGAGACGAAGGTCGTGTCCAGTTTGCCGCATGGCGCGTGTAACCGCGGACGCGTCTTTGCCGCTGGCTTCCATCAGAATCCATTGAGCGCGCTCCCTAAGCTTCTCATTTGCCTCGCCCAGGTCGATCATGAGGTTGTCATAGGCATGGCCCAGGCGAACCATCACCGCGGTAGAGAGCATGTTCAACACCATTTTTTGGGAGGTGCCGGCTTTCAGGCGTGTGGAGCCGGCGAGAATTTCGGGGCCAACTTCGGGAGCGATGGCGATGTGCGCAGCTTTAGCCAGCGGGGAGCGGCGATCGGCGGTTAGGCCGATGGTCAGAGCGCCACGGCGTCTGGCGTAGGCGAGGGCACCAAGGACATAGGGAGTGGTGCCGCTTGCGGCGATGCCGGCCACGGCATCTTGTTTGGTGAGGTGGAGTTTTCGCAAGTCACGAGCGCCATCGGCGGAACGATCTTCCGCGCCTTCGATGGACTTGGTGATGGCTTTTCGGCCGCCGGCGATGACACCGCGGACGAGGTTTGGGGAAACGCCAAACGTAGGAGGGCATTCGGAGGCGTCCAGAATGCCCAGGCGGCCGCTGGTGCCAGCGCCGACATAGATCAGGCGTCCACCACTGTTCATGCGTAGGACGATGGCGTCGACCGCGCGAGCGATGGCGGGAATTTCGCGGCGCACAGCGCGCGCCACGTTTTCGTCTTCACGGTTCATCAGGCGAACGATCTCCAGCGAACTCCAGCGATCGAGGTTTTTCGACGCGGGATTTCGCTCTTCCGTGATTCGTCTGGTTTGCGAATATCGAGCCGGCCGTGAAGTGGGCATTCTTGAATTATAGCGGCGGCTTGTGGCGCACAGCGAGTCGCGCGGCAAAAGTTTCGCTTTTTCTAACGCCAAGAACAGCAACAGCACGGCAATTGCCGCCCTGCGGGGGCGCGGGGATATGGTAGAAGGGAAGAAGGCACCTTTTCGGCACGGGGGCGTGGAACACCATTCATGGAAGTCCTGAAACGACTCTTCGAAGAGCACTTTCACATGCCCGCGGAGCACGTGCAGCCTCTGCAGGGTGAACTCGGAGGTTCCGGGCGCAAAATCATTCGGCTCTCAGGCGGCAGCAAGTCAGCAATCGGAATTCTGTATGAAGTGCGCGAGGAAAATGTGGCCTTCCTTTCGTTCTCGCGGCACTTCCTGCGGCACGGATTGCCGGTGCCGGAGATTTATGGCGAGGCGCTGGACGAGGGCGCGTATCTGGAAGAGGACCTCGGCGAACTGACGCTATTCGACTTTCTTTCCCGCAATCGCGCCGCGGATACGATCGCGGACCCCGTGATCCGGGTCTATCGCAAGGTGGTGGCGGAATTGCCGCGCTTCCAGGTGGAGGCGGGGCGCGATCTGGACTATTCGGTTTGTTACCCGCGAGGCAGTTTCGACCGGCAGTCCATCAACTGGGATTTAAACTATTTCAAATATTATTTCTTGCGGCTGGCAGGGATTCCATTCAATGAGCAGGCTTTGGAAGACGATTTCGGGAAATTGACGGAATTCTTGCTGGAAGCTGCGGGCGATTACTTTCTCTACCGGGATTATCAGTCGCGAAACGTGGTGCTGCGCGGCGGAAATCCTTATTTCGTCGATTACCAGGGGGGGCGCAAAGGCGCGCTGCAGTACGATATTGCTTCGCTGCTGTTTGACGCCAAGGCAGACTTGCCTCCGGAATTGCGCCAGCAATTGCTGGAGGTGTACCTGGAGTCGCTTGGAGAGCACATTGCGCTCGATCGCGAAGAGTTTCTCCGCTACTACCACGCGTTTGTCTATGTGCGAATTTTGCAGGCCCTCGGCGCGTATGGATTCCGGGGATTTTACGAACGCAAGCCGCACTTTCTGCAAAGCGTGCCGTATGCGCTGAAGAATCTGCGCTGGCTTCTGCACAACGTGCAGTTGCCAATTGAATTGCCGATCCTGCTGGGGGCATTTCGAAGCATGCTGGGTTCGGAAAAGCTGCTGAGCCTTGCTCCCAAGAAGCAGCCCGAATCGGGAAATTTGGTCGTGCGCATTTTCAGTTTTTCGTTTCATCGCGAGTGGCCGCGGGACGAATCGGGAAACGGCGGGGGATTTGTGTTCGATGGGCGCGGCCTGCCGAATCCGGGGCGCGAGGAGCGCTTCAAGCAGTTGACCGGCAAGGACCAGCCGGTCATCGAATATCTGAATCACGAAACGAGTGTGGCGAGATTCTTCTCCAACGCGGCGGGGTTGGTGGATGAGAGCATTTCCAGTTATCAGCAGCGAGGATTCAAGAACCTGATGGTTTCGTTTGGCTGCACCGGCGGCCAGCATCGTTCGGTGTTTCTGGCGGAACAGATGGCGGAGCATTTGAGGGCGAAAGGCGGCGTGGACGTCGTTGTGCGGCACCTGGAGCTGGAGAAGATGGGCCGATGAGGGCGATGGTGCTTGCGGCGGGACTGGGGACGCGCCTGAGGCCATTGACGAATGACCGTCCCAAGGCGCTGGTCGACCTGGGGGGACGCACGCTGCTGGAGATCACGCTGAGGCGGCTGGCATTGTTCGGTGTGCGCGAGGTGATCGTCAACGTGCATCACTTCGCGGACATGGTGGTGGACTATCTGAGGGCACACGGGAGTTTTGGAATGCGCATTGAGATTTCTCTGGAAGATGACCTGTTGCTGGACACAGGCGGCGGATTGAAGAAGGCAGCCTGGTTTTTTCTGGAAGATCCAGGGCGGTTGGACGAGCCGTTTTTGCTGCACAACGTGGACGTGATCAGCACGATTGATCTTCACCGGCTGATAGAATTTCACCGCGAGAGAGAAGCGCTGGCCACGCTGGCCGTGCAGCAGCGGGATAGCTCGAGGCAGTTGCTATTCGGTGCGGACGACGAGCTGGCCGGCCGGTGGATCAGCGGCCGGGATCCGGAATTTGTTCGCTCAATCCCGAATTTGAAGGCCTTTGCATTTTCCGGGATTCACGTGATTTCGCCGAGGTTGTTGCTGAAGCTTACGGAGCAGGGCGTGTTCTCGATCATCGAAAGTTATCTGCGATTGGCCCGCGAAGGAGAGAAGATACTGGCGTTTCGCGCCGACGAATATCGCTGGCGGGATTTGGGGAAGCTTGAGAATTTGCAGCAAGCGGAGCAGGAGTTGGTGTAGCTATTTGGCGGGTGCGGCTTCAGTAGCCAGGCCGAGGGATTTCATGATGGCGTCGTGGACAGCGGGACGGACTTCGGCGATTTTGTGATTCTCGCGCGTGGGATTCACGCGATTGGTCAACAGCACAACGAAGAGTTGGCGGTCGGGATCGATCCAGATGGTCGTTCCGGTGAAGCCCGTGTGGCCGTAGCTGTGCTTCGAAAAGTAGTGACCGCTGGAACTATTTTCCGTGGGCACCACCCAGCCAAGTGTGCGAGTGTTTTGAGCCAGCGGTTGAGGAGCGGTGAATTCGGCGATCGTTGCGCGTTTCAGAATTCGCCTGTGTGCGTAAACTCCCCCGTTCAACAGCATTTGGCAAAACACGGCGAGATCCGGCGCGGTGCTGAAGACACCGGCGTGGCCAGAAACTCCGCCGATGGCGAAGGCGTTTTCGTCGTGGACTTCGCCTTGCACCAGGCGATGGCGGAGCTGGCTGTCGAATTCCGTCGGGGCAATCGCCGGCCAGATGTTCTTGGGCGGCTTGTACATGGAATGCTTCATGTCCAGCGGTCCGAAAATGCATTCATTGGCCAGTTGGTCGAGCGGCTTGCCGGTGAGGCGCTGGATGATTTCCGCCATCAGGATGATGCCGAGATCGGAATAGACGACTTTCGTTCCAGGCTCATATTCGAGTGGTTCGGCGAAGATGCGCCGCAGGGTTTCCTGCTTGCTGGTGGAGGTGCGCCAGTATTCCTTGAAGGGCGGCAGGCCGGAGGTATGCGTCATCAAGTTCCGCACGGTGACCTTGTGGCGCCATTCGGGCTGCGGACCAGTGGTCCATTCGGGAAGATAGCGTTCGATGGGCGCATCGAGACTGAGAGGCGAAGGAAAGTCGCCTTCGACAAGTTTTTCGACCAGCGTCGTGGTGGCGACAACTTTGGTCAGGGAAGCGATGTCGTACATCGTATCGATATTGACGGCCGGAGATTTCGAGGCGTAACTCAGATTCCCGAAAGCGTGCACGCTGACCTTGCCGCGAAAGCCGACGGCGAGAGTCGCGCCGGGGAAGGCTTTGTCGGCGATGGCTTTTTCGATGACGTCGAAGGCAGGCTGCAATTGCACTTCGGCGCGCACGTCCATCGGCTGCAGCGTCATAGGGTTCGCGGGCACTTGCAGGCCGAAGCCGGCTTTCATTTCGACGCCCGGAATGGTGACCGGCAGGTGGCCGCGGATGGGAATTTCTCCGAACAGGGCGCGGGCGATAGAGATTTGCGCAACGTCGCTGATGCCGAAAACGGAAAGCCAGGTTTCGGCTTGCGGAAAGCGCTCGATGAGATATGGGCTGCCAAGGCCGACGGAGATGACCGGCTTGCCGGATTTATAGATTTGCTGGATCAGCGGGAACTGATCCGCGGGGACGTCCACGTCGCCCTTGCGGTCGCTAACGCGAACGAAGAGCGCGAGAATGGCGATATCGTAGGAATCGGGCGGCGGGAGTTTCAGATTTTCGGCTTTGGCGAATTTGGTGTCCGCGCGCAAGGAGGTCACGGAATCGAAGCGCCGACGAAGTTCGCGTTCCAGGTCCTCGCCGGGATACGGCTCGGGATCGGCGTACAGACAAACGAGCAGCGCGCGTGCGGGCTTGGTGCCGTCGAGCGGAAGGCGGCGGGCAGTGTCACGCAATAAGGTGACGCCGCGATCGGAGATTTCCTGCGAAGCAGTCTGCCAGGCGACGCTGCCGAAATCGGCGTTCAGATCGGCGACGTCCACGAAGCGATTGGAGCGCAGGCCCAAGCGAGCCTTGGCGAGGAGGATGCGGCGGACGCTGGCGTCGAGGCGATCCCGTGAGATTTGACCGGACTGCACGGCGGCAAGGAGCGACTCGTACGCGGCATCCGGGACCGGCGGCATGAGGAGCGCATCCGCGCCCGCGAGAACGGCGCGCACGGCGGCGTCGCCCGGGGCGTAGCGGACGGTAATTCCGCCCATGTCCATGGCATCGGTGACGATGAGGCCCTGGAAGCCGAGTTGCTTGCGCAGCAAATCGGTTAGGATGCGTGAAGAAAGCGTAGCCGGGGTATTCGGGTCAGGCTCAAGCGCCGGAACATTCAAGTGACCGGTCATGATGCTGCCGACGCCGGCGGCGATAGCCGCGCGAAATGGAACGAGTTCCACCTTATCCAGATGCTGGAGATCGGAGTGCACGACGGGCAAGTCGATGTGCGAATCGGCAGTGGTGTCGCCGTGGCCGGGGAAATGTTTCGCGGTGGCCAAGCCGCCATTATCCTGCACGCCACGAATGAACCGCGTGACAAATTCCGCGACGCGTTGCGGATCTTCACCGAACGAACGAATGTTGATTATGGGATTCGCCGGGTTGCTGTTGACATCGGCGTCGGGCGCGTATACCCACTGGATTCCAGTGGCGCGCGCTTCCAGAGCGGTGATTTTGCCCATGATGTAGGCGTCGTTCGGATCTCCGGCGGCGGCGAGAGCCATGGCAGTAGGGAAGGATGTGCCTTCGTCGAGGCGCATGGCGGTGCCGCGTTCGAAATCCGCGCCAATTAGAAGAGGCAGCCGGGACTTGGCCTGGAGCTGGTTGTTGAGCACAGCGGTGGGATATGCCTGGCTTTTTAGAAAGCCGAGCGGCGAGCCTAGCGTGACGTTGATGAATCCGCCGACGTGGAGCTGCTCGACGTCGTGGAGCATGTCCGCAAAGGCCGGGGAATCGGTTGAGGTGAAGCTGCCGTGATAGGTGGTGAAGAGAAGCTGACCGACTTTTTCCTCCACGCTTATTTCTTTCAGCGTGGATTCCACCCACTGCGCGTCATCCTGCTGAGGAATGACGGGTATGGGGGATTTCGAAGTGGATTGTTTCGGTGCGGTTTTTGTGGGCGTGGCTTTCGCGGGCTTGCGGCTGTGGGAATGGCTGCGCGCTTTCGGTGTCATAAAGAATAAAAGGAGCAAGGGCAAAAGCAACAACCGGGCGGAACGCCTATTCATGATGGAAAAATCCCTGCAGTGCCCCATGCCTTGAGTGTATATAGCACGCGCACTTCCCGCTCACAATGAAGGTGCAGAAAACAGGTTCCAGAATATCATTGGGGCATATGAAACATCGCACTCTGGTTGGTGGTGGTTCGCGATTCGCGTGGATGATTTTGTTTGCAGCCCTTGGCGTGCCTGCTGCCGGCGTTGGTAGGCTGGTAACCGCGCAAAAACACGGACGACCCGCAAAAGGGCAAATACATTCCGCGCGCATCCAGGTTGGCATTGATGTGTTGGAGGCGGAAAAGTTTGCGCCGCTGCGCGGGAAGCACGTAGGCCTGATTACCAATCACACGGGTGTGGATTATCAGGGCAAAACGACGATGGAATTGCTGGCGCACGTCCCCGGTGTGCAACTGGTGGCGTTGTTCAGCCCCGAGCACGGGATTGCGGGGCACTCGGACGACAAAGTGGCATCTTCGAAGGACCCGTCCACCGGGCTGCCAATTTACAGTCTGTATGGCGACCATCTGCGACCCACCGACGAAATGTTGCAGGGCATCGACGCACTGGTTTTCGATGTGCAAGACGCGGGAGTGCGCTTTTACACCTACACCTCGACGATGGGCTACTGCATGGAGGAGGCCGCCAAGCACAACCTCGAGTTTTTCGTGCTGGACCGGCCGAACCCGATCAACGGCGAAATCGTCGAAGGGCCGATGCTCGACCCGGAGAAGACCTCGTTTGTGGCCTACTATCCGTTGCCGGTGCGCTATGCCCTGACGATCGGCGAGCTCGCGCAATTCTTCAACACGGAAAATCACATCAACGCGCAACTTCACGTGATTCCCATGAAGAACTGGCATCGCAACTATTTTTTTGAGAGTACCGGGTCGCGCTGGATTCCCCCATCGCCGAATTTGCGCACGCTGAAGGGCACGATCCTCTATCCAGGACTTGAAATCCTGCACAATGCAGGTGTTTCGGTGGGACGCGGCACCGAAGCGCCTTTTGAGGAGTTCGGCGCGCCGTGGATTGACGGGGCGGATGTGGCCGCCGCATTAAATGAAAAAACGCTTCCCGGCGTGCGTTTTGTGAACCAGCCGTTCATTCCGGTGAGCGGGCTCTATGCGGGGCAGCACTGCGGCGGCGTGGGCATCCGGGTAACCGACCGCGCGGCGGTGCGATCGATGCGAGTGGGCCTGGAAATCGCCGTGGAACTGCACAAGCGATACCCGGATCATTTCGACTACAGCAGAATACTCTTGCTGCTTGGCAACGACGCCACGATCCAGCAGCTCGAGGCTGGGGTGTCGCCCAATGAAATCATCGCCAGTTGGGGCAAGGATTTGGCGGCGTATGACGCCGTGCGGCGGAGGTATCTGCTGTACAAGTAGCCCTTCCCTAGCAGGGCTGAAATCACCCCGCGAAGCCGAAGTGTGCTAGAGTCCGCTGTATGCGAATCGTATCGATATTGCCATCGGCTACGGAGATTCTGTTTGCGCTGGGGCTGGATGAAGAGATTGTCGGCGTGAGCCACGAGTGCGACTACCCGCTGCGCGCGAAGACGAAAACCACCGTGGTTTCGTCGCGGATTCCGCACGGGACGCCAACGCCCGAGATAGACCGGCTGGTGCGCGAGCACGTGGAGCGCGGCGAATCCATCTATGCGGTAGATGGCAAGCTGCTCGAAGAGCTGGCGCCCGACATGGTTTTTACGCAAGATCTTTGCCACGTTTGCGCGGCGACTCCTGAAGAGCTCGGCGCGGCTCTTGCTGGGCTTTCCAAACAGCCAAAAATTATCAGTCTGGATCCGCACGACCTGGGCGACGTGTGGCGCGACATTTTGTGGATCGGGGAGGTGACTGGACGCCGCGAGCGTGCCCAGCTACTGGTGACGCATATTGGCGAGCGCATGGGGATTCTGCAGGAACAATTGGCCGCACACCCGGAGCGGCCGAAGGCGGTGGTGCTGGAGTGGCTGCAGCCGTTTTATATGGGCGGCCATTGGGTGCCGGAAATGGTACAGCATGCGGGAGGAGTGGACGTGTTGGGGAAGGCGAAGGAGCCTTCCCATCGCGTGACGATGGCGGAGATTGTGGCGGCGGCGCCGGAGGTGATGTTCATCGCGCCGTGTGGTTACAACGCGGAACAGGCGCGCGATGAATATTTGTCGCTGGCGTTTCCCGAAGAGTGGTACACGATACCGGCGGTGCGCGACGGGCGGGTGTTTGCGTTGGATGCCAATGGTCATGTCTCGCGGCCTGCGGGACGCTTGGTGACCGGCATGGAATCCATGGCCAAATGCATGCACCCGGGCATTGAAGTCCCGATGAAGGCGATGTTGGGGATGCTGGCGGTACCGACAAATGCGGCAAGGAATCGGGCCGCAGCCGCGGGTGCGCCGAGCTTTTAAAATCAAGTTATCAGCTCACTGTTTACAGTTAATCGTTCGGGGAGAAGTAAGAAGTGCCGATTGGGAGATCGAGGTTCCCATGACTGTGGGGTCCGCCTTCTGAGGCGGGCCGTTTTGTTTCTTGGGCGAAACGCGCGCATGGTAGCGCCGCCATCCTGGCGGCGAGGACTCTGGGGCTAATTCAATCGAAAAAAACGGAAGCGCGCTTGCTTGCTAGAAGCAGGCGCTGCCAAGTGGCGCATACCAGAGAAGAAAGAGCGCCCGTCTTGGCAGGCGGCCGCTACAAAGGCGTTGCGCGTTTCTGCCAGTGGCGGTAGAACGGCAACCCAGCCAGGATCAAGAGCAAGCCGATCGTGGATCGCCCTGGCCGCTGCAGCCACAGGTTCATCGTCAAGGCGAAAGCGCACGCCACGAAAATGCCCGGGACAATGGGATAGCCCCAGGCACGGTAGGGCCGCGGCAAATCCGGCTCTTTGCGGCGGGAGCCGTAGACGGAGGCCACCGAAAGCGCGTAGAAAATCCATTGCGCGAAGATGAAGAGAGAGAACAGGTCCTCGAATTGCCCGGTAAGAACCATCAGGCACGCCAGCACGCCTTGAAAAACAATGGCGCCGGAAGGCGTCCGGAATTGCGGATGAATCCCGTCCGCCACGCGAAAGAATAAGCCGTCCCGGGCCATCGCGTAAGGCACGCGTGCTCCGGTGAGAATGGAGGAATTGAGTGTGGTGAACGCGGACACCACCATCGCCGCGCTGATCCAGGCGGCTGCCTGAGAGCCGGCAAAGGCGCGCACCGTCTCCGACGCGACGTTCCGGGCGGCCGCGACGGTCTCTATGGGCAAGACACGGAAATAGACGAAGTTGGCCAGAAGATAGATCACACCTACGAGCATCGTGCCGCCAACTACGGCGCGCGGGATGTTTTTTTGCGGTTCGACAATCTCCGAACCTGCGAATGTGAGATCAATCCACCCATCGTAGGCCCAGAGCGCGCCCACCATGGCGGTCAGAAATCCCGCCAGCAAGCCAACATGGAGGGAAGGCGGCAAAAACGCTTGCGTGCTGGATGCGCGGTGACCCCCGAACAGAAGACCCAAAACAACTACGGCCAGGATTGCGCCAATCTTGATACACGTCAACGCCACTTGCAGCCGCCCTGCCAGCCGCACGCCGATATAGTTGATAACGCTGATGAAGGCGATGGCGGCCGCGGCCAACGGCTGCGCCCAGGTGAAGACAAACTCCGAAGTGCGGCCGGTAAACGGAACGCTCAGGTGCAGGGTGAAGATCGGGGTTTGAACCGCCGGTACAAAGTAACCGACAAAGATCAAAAATCCTGCCGCAATCGTGGAGATGGAGGCCGGCTTACCGACCAAGTTGTTCATCCAACCGAACAGAAATCCCCAGGCGGGCCCGAATCCGCGTTTCAAGTAAATATAGGGTCCACCGGATTCCGGCATTGCGGCGCCGAGTTCCGCGATGGTGAGTGCGCCAAAAAGCGAGAGGATTCCCCCGACGATCCAAACCAGGAAAACCAGCCCTACGGAGCCGGTGGCGCGCGCCATGGCGCTGGGAACGAGAAAAACGCCAGTGCCAATGATGTGACCCACCACCATAGCCATGGCCGCCCAGGGGCCCAGCCCGCGCACAAGCTCCAGCCGCTTTTCGCTCATGGTCCTCCAAAGCTGCGTGTGGGAAGAAAGTTTAGCGTAAACGGCTGCGAGGCGGCTCAGGAACTCCGGGAAGGTTGTGGAAACGCGCGGCTGAGGATAGCACCAAGCGTAAAGGTGACGCAGGAGCCGATCAGCACGTACCAGGTAAAAGCGATCTGCGTGTAACCGAGGACGAATAGGACAACCGCGAGTCCGCCAAACATGCCGATCAATGAGCCGACCGCGTTGGCACGAGAATCGAAGGTGCCCAGGAAGAAAAGCCCGAGCAAGCTGCCGAAGGGAAGCGAGGCGACAGTGAGCCCGGCTTCGAGAAGGTGGCTCCAAGGAAGCAGACCGAACACGATGAGCACTGAACCCCAGACCAATGTCATGCGGCGGGACAATCGCAAAAAGGCGGCTGGATCAGCTTCCTGTCCGCGGAGCCGCGCGAAATCCACCACACTGGAGGCCGCCAGTGAATTCAGCGAACCGCTGGCGTTGGACATCGCGATGGCCAGGATGGAAGCGAGGAGGATCCCGGCGAGGCCGGTGGGCATTTCGCGCACCAGAAATATCGGCAAGATGCTGTCCGCGCGGCTGCCTGGACTCAGCAGAGAGGAGTGCTGGGCGAAAACGAAGAGGAGCACGCCAACCAAAAGAAACAGGGCGAACTGAAAAAGCACGATGAAGCCGCTGGCGATTAACGCTTTCTGGCTGTCTTTCTGATTTCTGGCCGCGAGCAGGCGTTGGACGATCGTTTGATCCGTGCCGTGGCTGGCCATGGTCAGAAACGCGCCGCCGATGACGCCGGACCAGAACGTGTATTTTGTGCTTAAGCTCCATGCGAAGTCGAAGACCTGCATCTTGTTTCCTTGTGCTGCGGAGACCTGGACGGCTTCCATCCAGCCACCGGGAATGCGGTGCAGAAGCATGCCAAGCGTCAAGATGCTACCGAAGAGGTAGAGCAGAAACTGGGCCACATCGGTCCAAATCACCGCTTTCATGCCGCCTTCAAAGGTGTAGAGCACGGTGAAGGCGATCACGATCAACACGGCCAGGCGCTGCGAAGTCCCCAAGGCGACGCTGACCACCAGCGCGATGGCCGCGACTCGCACGCCTTCGGCCAGGGTCCGCGTTCCCAAAAAGGTGGCGGCAGCCACTGAACGCATGCGTTGGCCAAAGCGCTTTTCGATTACTGCGTAGGCGGTCAGAAAGTCTCCGCGAAAATACCCCGGCAAGAAAACCAGGCAGATCAAAACGCGGCCCAGCAAATAGCCAAAGACCAGTTGGAGAAAGGTCATATTGCCGGCATAGGCCAAGGCGGGTGTGCCAATCATGGTGAGTGTGGAAGTTTCCGTGGCCACAATCGAGAGAGCTAGCGCCCACCAGGGAGTCGTTTTGCCGCCGAGGAAATAATCGCGGGCGTCGTGCTGCTTGCCGCGAAAATGTACGCCCAGCGCGGTGACACCAAGCAGGTAAGCAACGACGATGGCCAGGTCGACTAAGTGGATGTGCATGAAGTCTGGGCTTCGCACCGCAGACCGCGCGAAGCGAGTCGAGAATAGTGGTTGCCTCCCAGCGCGTCAAGAAACGCCTGAAGCGCGGGCACCTGCAAGGCGACGTTTTCAGCACGGGCCACAGCTTCGATGCACCGTTTGCCTGAGGCTCGCGTATGCTTCTGTCATGCGATATGTTTTGGGCTTTGACGGCGGCGGGACGAAGACCGAGTGTGTCCTTATGAGCGAAGACGGACGCATCGTTGCGCAAAGCCGGGGGGGCCCTTCCAATCCGAATCGCGTCGGATTCGGAGGCGCGCTGGCATCGGTGAGCGATGCCGCGCGCATGGCGATCGCTTCAGCCGGGATTTTCGGAGGTGAAGTGGTCTCCCTTTGCGCGGGCCTTGCGGGAACATCACAGCCAGAGGCGGCGCGGAAGATGAAACGGTTACTGGGGGAAGAATTTCCTGGCAAGGCGATTCACGTGTGCACGGACCTGGAGTTGACGCTCGAAGCCACTAGCGAAGGATCGGCCATTGTGTTGATTGCCGGCACAGGCTCGGCAGCGGTGGGCCGGGATGCGGAGGGGCGCACGGCGCGCGTAGGTGGGCATGGCTACTTGCTGGGAGACGAAGGCAGCGCGTATGAAGTGGGGCGCAGCGCAGTGAAGACGGCGGTGCGGCATTTCGAGCGTACGGGAACGGATACCGCGTTGGGCAAACGCATTCTTTCAGAGACGGGCGAGCCGGGTTGGTCCGAGCTTCAGTCGCGCATCAACGCCGGGCCGGATGACGTTCTGCCAAGATTGTTTCCCATGGTCTTGCTGGCTGCGGAAATGGGAGATCCTTCGGCACGAGCACTGCTGGAAGAGTGCGCGGTCGCGTTGTCCGAACTTGTGAAGGATCTTGCGGAGCGATTGAAACTCCAGTCCGGAAGATTCTTGCTGGCAAAAACCGGCGGAATGACGGGGCGGTCCAGGTATTTTGACGAACGGTTGGAATTCCATTTGCGGAAGGCAGCTCCACTGGCGCAATTTGGCGAGCTGAAGCAGAGTCCAGCCGAGGCGGCGGCGCATTTGGCGCTGCGGTTGATTGAGCGTGCCTGAGGAGGCCCGAGTGACGCAGATTGAGCAGCAACGCGAACGCGCGCGGCTTGCCGGAGGCGAGGAGCTGAAAGCCTTGCTCTATCATCCGGCGGCCGAAGTACTGCTCGCCGTGCTGGAAAATCCCGCGCTGGACGAAACGTCGCTGACGCTGCTGCTGGGTCGCAAGGACTTGCCCGGCGAAGTCATCGAAAGCGTGGCGGCAAGAAAGACACTCCTGAAAAGTTATGCGGTGAAAAGAGCATTGGTGTTTCATCCGCGAGCCCCGCGGCTGGTGGGCCTGCGATTGTTGCGCGAACTTTATCTGATGGATCTGGTGCAGTACTCGTTGTCGCCCGGTGCGCCTGCAGAATTAAAGCGCCACGCGGAGGAGTACATCGTCGCGCGGCTGCCGCAATTGCCGCTGGGGCAGCGCATCACGCTGGCGCGGCGCGGTCCGGGCCGAGTAGCCGGAGCCTTGATGGCCACGGGCCATGCGCAGGTGATGGAAATTGCGCTGGAGAATCCGCGGCTGACGGAGGCGCAGGTTTTGAAAGTCCTGTGGCGCGAGAAATTGCCGCAGGCGGTGGTGCTGACGGTGGCGAATCACCGCAAATGGTCGCAGTATTACAATGTGCGCCTGGCACTGGTGCGTAACGCGGCCACGCCCCTGTCCCTGGTGCTCAACTTCCTGCCGCAACTGACCGTTCCGGATTTGCGCGAACTCGCCGCGCCTGGCGTGGTGCCGGAAAACCTCCGAAACTATTTGCAGGCCGAAGTGCACCGCCGGATGCAAGCGGCGAAACGTGAAAGGAAGGGGACGATCGCTTCGCCGGGCGAGGAGTCACCTCCGCAGCCGGAAAATCAGGAATGCTCCGAGGAAGAATAGCACCGCGGAAAACGAGAACGCGGCTTTCGCGGAAAACGCCGACCAGAGAATTCCGACGATCAAGCTGGACAGAAAATCGCCAAGAGCATTCACTGCCGCCAGCGTGCCAAAAGCCATGCCGTGCTGCTCGCGGGAAACCAGTTCGGCGGCCAAGGAGTCTTCCAGCGCCTCTTCGGTGCCGACGTAAACGCCGGCCAGCACGAACAAAATGGCCAGAATCCAAAGCGAAGCTGGAGTCGTGGTCATTAAAATGGCGGTGAACCCTGCGAGCGCGTAGCCACCGGCCAGGATCGCCTTGCGTTGCGGCACGTGGTCGCTCACCCATCCGCTGATATAGGCCGAGGCGGCGTAGAAAACGTTATGCAGGGTGTAAAGTCCGACGGCGAGGCTGGCAGCGCGCGCGATGCCATGCGCGGGAGAGAGCAATCGCGAGGCGTACAGAATCAGCAGCGTGTGCGAAAAATCTCCCGCGCCAAAGACGCCGACGCCAAACAGGAATTCGCGAAAATTGCGGGGCAGGTTGCGCAAGCCGTGAAGAAACGAGAGTTTCCTTTTGGCTTCGAGCGGGCGTTCGCGCACCAACAGCCAGAAGCTCAGCACCGCGATCGTGCCGGGCAAGAGCGTCCACAGAAACGCGGCGCGGTAGTTGTGGTTGGTGATCTTGAGCAGCCATAGCGCGGTCAGCGGCCCGGCAATCGCGCCGACCGTGTCCATCAGGCGCTCCAGGCCGAAGGCGCGGCCATACGCTCCCGGCGCCACATCCGCGGCCAGCAGGGCTTTCTTTGCGGGGGAACGCACGCCGCGGCCCAGCCACGCCGCGGCACGCCCAACCAACACGTGATAAGCATGGGTGGCAACCGCGAACGAAGAAGTGGCCAACGCGGTGAACGCGTAGCCGAAAACGGCCAGCGGCTTGCGTTTCTTCAGACGATCCGTGTAATGGCCGGCGCCAAGCTTCGCGAAACTTGAAAGTCCATCCGCGATGCCTTCGATGGCGCCGAGCCAGGCAGGGCCCGCGCCGATGGTGGCAAGAAACGCCGGCAGAATCGCGGTGGCGATTTCGTGGCTCCAGTCACTGAAGAGGCTGGTGACGCCCACACCGAGCACGGTGCGGTTCAGCCAACCCGAGGAAGAATTCTGGTTGGTGGAGGGTTTAGGATTCACGCCGGGTAGTGTACCGTCTATCGCTTTGCGGGTCTGTAGAGAATCACGCGGACTTTTTCGAGTGTGATCAGCCCGCCGTCGACCATTTCGTCGAGCCGCGGAAGCAGGGCGTCGATGTGCTCCTGTGTTTCGATCACTTCCAGAACGATGGGCAGATCCTGCGATAGCCGCAGCAGTTTGTCGGTGTGATAAACGCTCGAGGAGCCGTATCCGGCGACTCCGCGCAGCACGGTGACGCCGGAAAAGCCATCCTTGCGGAGCATCTCGACGATAGCTTCGTGCAGCGGACGGCCGTGCCACTTGTCCGATTCGCCGATGTGAATGCGCATCAGGGTGCGTTCGCCTTCAAATTTTTGATGTGTCATGGCGCGATCCTAAAATTGATTGGCCAGCCGGATTCCGGCGACCGAAAGCAGCAAGCCGACGATGACGCTTGCCGCGACATAGGTGACTGCGCGCAGCCACTCGCCGGACTCCAGCATTTTCGCCGTTTCCCAGCCGAAGCTCGAAAACGTGGTGTAGCCGCCGAAAAAGCCGACCGCAATGGCCATGCGCCATTCCGGCGGCACGATGACGCGATTCAGGAGAAGCTGCCCGACGAGGCCGAGAAAAAAGCAGCCGGTGAGATTGATCAGCAGCGTGCCGTAGGGAAAGGTGCTGGCCATCTTGAATTGCACCAGGCCTTGCAGGCCGTAACGCGCCAGCGTGCCTACCGCGCCGAATGCTCCAATCAGGAATAAACGCAAAAGTCTCTCCGATCCGGCTGCTTCCTGGCCGCATACGAAAAAACTCCTGGTGCCGCGGGGCAGCCAGGAGTCATCAGCCGCGGCGCATGCAGCCGTGGCGGTTATGGCGAACTCCATCGCCGTTCAAGTCGGTGCCAGTGTAGCGTTTCTTTTGCGAAAACTGCAACCGTCGGCCGGGATTAGCCCTGGCGCATGGCTGATTGTATGGCTTGGGCGACGTCGGCGGGGAGCCAGTCGTTGCCGGAATACCAGTCGACGACTTTGCCATCCGGGCCGACCAGCGTGGTGCTGAGGGAGTGAACAATTTCGGCGCCGCCGGGCTGATAGACCAAGCCGAAGAATTGGGCGACCGAGGGCAGGTCATTTTCCGAAAGGGCGGCGAACTGCCATTCGAACGGCTTTTCGCCGGACACGATATTTTTGTAGACCGAACCGTAGTGCTTGAGCACCGCTGGCGTGTCGTTTTTGGGGTCGAAGCTGACGCTGAAGAATACTACCTTTTGGGTGGCATCCGGCGTAGCTTGCAGAAGCTTTTGCACCGCGCGGAAATTTTCGTTCATGCGCGGGCAAAAGTCGGGCAACGGGCAGCGGGTATAGATGAAGGTGATGAGCAGCGTCTTGCCGCGAAAATCGTGGAAGTGGATGAGCTTGCCGTCCTGATTGACCAGGGCGAAGTCGGGAACGTCGTCGCCTTTCTGCGGAATGCGCTGCGACGTTCCCGGCGGGAGTTTTCCTTCCCCTTTGCTGATGAGTTGAATTTTTTCCAAGCGCCCCACGTTTTCCGAGACCACCAGGTCGGCGGAAATTTTGTCCCCCGGCCGCAGGCTTTCGATTTGACGCGGGTCGGCGACTTCGTAGGTCATGGTCATGCCGGGCATGAGGCCTGGGATGTCGCCGTGCTTCACGATGATGAGTTTCTTCGCGGGGTCGGCGGAAATCACCAGAGCTTCGATCGGGTAGTGTTTCGCGGGCTTGGACTGGCAGCCTGCCGCGAGGCAGGCCCCAATCAATAGAAAGATCGCCAAGGTTCGTTTCATTTGTTCCTCAATAGTGAAAACGATAGCGCAACTGCGCGTAAATTTCGCGCGGGTTGTTCCAGTGCGTGCCGCCGAAGGTGAAGCTATTGTCGAGCAGCACGCGGCGGTTGGCGACGTTGAGCCCGGTGACGGAGAGCGAGAAGCGTTCACCGAAGTCCTTGCCGAGCGTGAGGTCGAACGTGGTATGGGGTTGCAGGTGGGTGCCCGGCTGCGAGGCGTCCCCGTCGGTGAAGCCCGAGCCGTAGTACACGTCGGTGGAGGCGTAGCTTCGCCAGGGAAGGTTCACCTGTCCTCCAATGTGGAGTGTATTGCGCTGGTCGTGGTCGAGGAGGCCGTAACCGTCGCCGAAGGAAAAGTCCGTGAGGCCGCCGTTGATGTCGCCAAAGCCCAAGGCGAGCTGGTTGGAGTAGGTGAGATAAACCTGTGCACGCTTGTAAATGCGAGGCGAGCGAAGGGTCAGCTCCCAGGCATTGATGCGCGCGCCCTGAATGGTGACCGGGAAAAAGAGATTGGAGTTGTTGAAATTGTTGTGATCGAAAAAATTCTTGGCGCGGGTGAGAAACGTGTCCGCGTCAATGGTCCAGCCCCAGAGCGGAATCGTCACGCCATATTGGTGCTCTTCATCGCGCTCGCCGTGGAGCGGAATAAAGCTGAGGTTTTGGTCACTCGCGGCGGCGAGCAGCGGGCCGGAAACGGTGAGGAGCGGGGGGGCCTGATAAAAGTGTCCGTAGAAGGCGCGAAAAACCCAGTTGAGCTTGGGCACGCGGATGGAGCCACCAACGCGCGGGCTGGTGGCGTTCTCGACGACGCTGCCGGAAAAGTGGGTTTGGCGAATGCCGGCGTCTACGGTGACCCACTTGCCGAGTTTCGCCTGGTCTTCCAAGTAGACGGCGGCAAGGCTGCCATCGGGACTGGAAGTGACGGGAGTAGTGAGGCCGGAGCATTGGCCCGCAATCGCTAGTGAGCTGCAGATCAGCCCGAAGGTTTGCGTGCTTTGTTGCGCGAACCCGTAGAGGCCCGCGCGCAGGCTGTTCCATTGGGCGACCCAGGCGACGTTGGCTTCGCCCCCTTCGTAACTTGACGTGAAGGTTTCGTTGGCGGAGCTGGGGATATCCAGTGGACTGCTTTGGTAGTTGACGTTGTTGTAGTGGTAGAACGGCGAGACGGAAAGGACGAGCCCGGGGCTGAACGTGTGCAGCCAGGTGACTAGGACGAAGCCGTCGCGTTCCTTGTCGGTGTCCTGCAGAAAGGTGCCGGCGGCAATATTCGGATCGTTGGCATCGAAGGGCACCTGGTAGAAGTCCTCGCGGAGCTGGCTGACGAAGCGCAATTGATTCTTCGCGTCCATGTTGTAGGTGAGGGAGGTGAATCCGCCGTAGCCGTTGGCGGCATCGTGAAGGACCGCGCTGGTGGGCGTCTGCAAGCCCAGATTGGTGCGGTTGCCGTTGAGGCTGGCGTAATAGGCGAAGCGGTCGGTGTGGGCGCCGAAATTCAGCTGATCGTCGGTCTGGTAGAAATTTCCGGCGCTGAGGATCAACTCGGCTTCGTTGTTGCGTTCGAAGCCGGTGCGCGGGGCGACGTTGAAGACGCCGTAGGTGCGGTCGCCGTATTCGGCGGAATAACTGCCGCGCTGGAGTTCCAACATGTCAATGTCGTTGGGATTGATCTGCGGGCCGAGGTTGCTGGCGATGTTGGTATTGGGGATGGAGACGCCGTCGATGAGCCAGCTCGTCTGGTGGCCGCCGCGGATGTGCAACTGGTCGTGTGTGACGTAGGAGCCCGGGACCAAGTCCGTGATCATGTTGAAGCTGTTCGTCAGATTGGCGCCGGGAGTGAGGGCGATGTCCTGGCGAGTAGCTAGGGTCGTCGGCGTCACAGTTTCCGTTTGTGCCGGAGGAGCTTCGGAAGTGACCGTGACGGATTGCGTGGCTTTGGCCACCGGCAATTCGAAATGCAGGATGGGCGCGGTGCCGGAAAGCACCGTGAGTTTCCGCTCCTGGGCGTCAAATCCAGCCTTCGTGGCCGTAATCGTGTACTCCCCTACAGGAATGGAGTCGAAAGCAAAATCCCCATTGACGTCGCTTGCCGTGGTTTTCGTAAATTCCGAATTGACGGCTTTGAGAACCACTTCCGCGCTGGCGATGGGGCGGTGTTGCGGATCGTGGACAATTCCTCGCAGGGTGGCGAGTACCGTGGCCAGCAAAATACCCGCGGCCACGCACCAAAGGCCAAGCAAAATTGCAATCCGACTGAGCATAAGATGTTCTCCGGAAAAAGTGCATTGCAAGAAAGCGGCTGAAGCCGCAGGGGAGCGGGTGCGCTCACATTGCTGGAATATCAGCGAATCCGAAACTTTAAATTGAGTAGGAGAACTTAATTTCGAGGAGGGGGAGAAGCGGGATCAAACGCAATTGTATCAATCGCCGCTTGCGGGGACTCGGAAGTGTTCTCCGGTTGTCGATGAACGGAGGGAGTCGCCTGAGGGGGCACAACGAACTGAATTGCCCCGGTCACGGCGGGCGATTCGGCGCGGCAGCACGCCATGGTGCAATTCATCGAGGTGCTTCCGGCGTGGTGTTCACACGTGGCCGTGTGGCCGCTTGTCGGCCCTTCGGAATTGTGCGAGCCCTTTTGAGGAGCATGCCTGTGCAGCGGACACATGCCATCGGCGCAACAAGCCATGCGCTCCGCCTGAAAGGTCGAAGCCCAAGCCGGAGCCCACAGCAGTAACACCGCCAGCAGACAGACACACGCCTGCCAACGATTTCCCGGAGCGCTGGAATTGTGACGGCTTGGGCGCATTCTTGGTGAAGGGCCAGCATACCGCAAGGGAGCGCGATCGCAAACGAAATTTAGGGTGACAGCGGCGGACCATCCGAGCCATCACAGCTTGACACTCAGGGCAGGCCGGTCACAGACTCATCGTATGGCGCACATTTACATGCAGTTTGATTTTGGCAAGGACGAGGAGAAGGCGCAGGCCGCGCGGCACAAGCTGGAGACGTGGAAACAGGCGTTCCGCCTGGACAAAAAGCTTGTTTATAAATTGGCAAGAACCGACGGCGGCGTGGCGGCCGCACCAGCCGAGGAAAAGACCGAAAAAGCGAAAGGAAAGGGCAAGGCCAAGTCGAAGGAAGAGCCCGTGATGACAGCAACGACGGAAGACGTGAAGCTTCTGCTGCGTTTGGCGTTCTCCAACCACGAGAAACTTTCCGAACAGCGATGGGTGCAGCGAATTCCAGCCGAAGAGCCGTTCCAGGCAGCGAAGCCGGAAGTGGTGAAAACCGGGGATGCGAAATTTGCCGAGGTGGAGAAGCAGTTTGAAGCATTGGCGGGCTAGGAGAGCCATATTGGCCTGCATAGCGATTGATGCGCTCCGCGCCGCGGAACGCGTCCTCAACGCAAAATGACTGGCGAAATCTTCGCCGGCGAAGCCAACAGGCATGGCAGAGGCTGCAGCCTTCCTCCCAGTACTTCCGTTTTTCACAACCCAACGGACGTCCCACTGTGCATGCCGTTCGGCGCTTCGCTATAATTCAAATTCAGAAAGAAATATCCCATTCCAACACGAGGCAGACACTGCATGGCGGTTCAAACGCGCGTCAAAGCAGCCAAGTTGGAAGCACCCAAGCACCAGGGTCTCGATCGAGACACGCTGATTCACCTCTACCGCACGATGTATCTATCGCGCCGCCTCGACGACAGGGAGATTCAGCTCAAGCGCCAGAACAAGATTTTTTTCCAGATATCCAGCGCCGGCCATGAAGCGGTCACCGCCGCGGCCGGCTTGCTTCTTCGTCCCGGCATCGATTGGCTGTACCCCTACTATCGCGATCGGGCGCTTTGCCTGATGCTCGGCGTTACGCCACTGGAAACCCTGCTGCAGGCGGTGGGCGCAAAAGACGATCCGAGTTCCGGCGGGCGGCAGATGCCCTCGCACTGGGGCCACCGCAAGTGGAATATTGTCAGCAAGTCTTCCTGCACCGGGACGCAGTTTGTGCAAGCGGTGGGCGCGGCGGAAACAACGCTTTACTACGGCCATCACCCGAAAGCGCTGGCGCAGGCGCAAAAGGCACCGCTCGGCGAAGGACTCGATCACCATGAGGACGAGATCGTCTACGTTTCCTCCGGCGATGGCGCCACCAGCGAAGGCGAATTCTGGGAATCGCTGAACGCCGCGTGCGCGAAAAAGCTCCCGCTATTTTACCTGATCGAGGACAACGGCTACGCCATCTCCGTGCCGATCGAAGTGCAGACGGCCGGCGCCAGCATTTCCAAGCTGGTTCGCGGATTCCCGGGCCTCCACGTTGCCGAATGCGACGGTACCGACCCGCTCGAAAGCTATGCGGTGTGCAAGGAAGCTATTCAGTATGTGCGCGACCGGCGCGGCCCTGCGTTGGTGCACGCCCACGTCACCAGGCCATACTCGCATTCCCTTTCAGACGATGAAAAGCTCTACAAGACGCACGATGAGCGGGAAGCGGAAGCGCGCCGCGATCCGCTGTCGAAATTCTCATTGTTTCTGATTCGCGAAGGCCTGATGGATCAGAAAGAGATTGAAGCGCTGGAAGCGGAAGTGGACCGCGAAGTCCGCGAAGCCGCCGACCAGGCGCTGGCCGCGGAACAGCCGGAGGCCACGTCGATCTACGCGAATGTGTATTCGCCGGAAATCGATCCGACATCAGCTGCCTTTGCGGCCGAACCGAAACTCCACGGCGGCCCCAAAACCATGGTTGAGATGGTTGCCGCCACGCTGCACGACGAAATGGCGCGCGACGAGCGCATCATCGTGTTTGGCGAAGACGTGGCCGATGCCAGCCGCGAGGAAAACCTGAAAGATGTGAAAGGGAAGGGCGGCGTCTTTAAGGCCACTGCCGGTTTACAACGCAAATACGGGGCGGATCGCGTATTCAATACGCCGCTTGCGGAGGCCGCCATCGTGGGCCGCGCCATTGGCATGGCCACCCGCGGGCTAAAGCCCGTCGCCGAGATTCAGTTTTTCGATTACATCTGGCCAGCTATGATGCAGATTCGCGATGAGCTATGCGTGATGCGCTGGCGCTCGAACGGCAATTTCAAAAGCCCGGCGGTTTTGCGTGTGGCAGTTGGCGGTTACCTCACCGGCGGCGCGGTGTATCACAGCCAGAGCGGCGAATCGATCTTCACGCACTGCCCGGGTCTGCGCGTGGTGATGCCATCCACTGCGCTCGACGTGGCCGGATTATTGCGAACTGCAATTCGCTGCGACGACCCGGTGATGTTTCTCGAGCACAAGCACCTTTACCGCCAGCCCTACAACCGCTCGGAATATCCGGGACCGGATTACACGGTGCCCTTTGGGAAAGCGCGCCTGGTTCGCGAAGGCACACACGCGAGCATCGTCACCTACGGCGCTGTGGTGCGCCGCGCGGAAGTGGCCGCCGCCGCGCTGGAGCGCTCCGGCATCTCCGTTGACATTCTCGATTTGCGCTCGCTCTCGCCCTACGACTGGGAAGCTATCTCCGCCACCGTGCGCAAGACGCACCGCGTCATCGTGGCCTACGAAGACATGCTCAGTTGGGGCTACGGCGCTGAAATCGCGGCCCGCATTGCCGAGGAGCTCTTCGACGAACTCGACGCTCCGGTGAAGCGGGTGGCCGCCACCGACACGTTCTGCGCCTACCAGCCCAAGCTGGAGGACGAAATCCTGCCACAGACCGACGACATCACCGCAGCGGTGACGCAACTCCTTGAGTACTAGATCCGTTTCGGCAAATCGGAAACTTTCCTCGTCTTGCCTTCGTATATCTGTTTAGAATGCAAGTGGAGACGCTCTGTGGGGGTGACCCATGCTTTGCTCAAAATGCTCGAAGGAAGTCGCCGACGGGTCCAAGTTCTGTTACAACTGCGGGGCACAGCTTGCCGGACAAGCCACTGGACCAGCTACTGTGCCAGTTGCAGAAGTGCCGGCAAAACGATTGAGGCGCTCCAGCGCAGACAAAAAAATTGCTGGCGTTTGCGCGGGTTTGGCGGATTATTTTGATCTAGACCCGACGATCGTGCGCATCGTCTGGCTCCTGGCCATCTTTTTCGCGGGAACGGGCTTCTTGATTTACATCATCCTGTGGATTGCTCTGCCGCTTGCCCCTGCGCGGGGAGCCATCACCGCGACGCCAGGCGCTCCAGCACAGGTTTGAGGCCGAGCGGCTGCGAGATGATGGCGGCAAGCTCTGCAATTTGCCGCAAACCGGATGTTATCCGCCGTGGATAGCTGGCGCTACCGCTTTGCTTACTCCTGGGTGTTTTTCGCCGATCGGCGTTTTTTTCCGCCTTCGCCAAACAACAGATGGTCCATGGACAGAATGCCTGCGCCGACGGTGGCCAATGCTGCCGCCGCCGCTCCGAGGGCCAACTCGAGCTGGTAGTCGTTCACGGCCATCACGCCGTGCGCTAGCTTCACCCTCCAGATCACGATGCCCATCTCAATTGCCAGCAGCAGCCCCGCCGGCCGCGTAAAAAGCCCAATCACCAGCAGACCGCCGCCCACGCATTCCAGAATCCCGGCAAGCCCGACGAAATAGCCTGGAAACCCGTGTTGCATGAAAAACGCGTGCATTCCCGCGTCGGCGCGCACCAGCTTCGGATACCCGTGGTAGACAAACACGAGCGCCAGCGCCAATCGCAGAATCAGCAGCCCCAGCGGCTGCAGCGCATTCAGGAATTTCATCGGATCCCCCCGCCCCCTCGCCGATTTCTCCGGGTTGATTTTACAGCTTCCGTCAGGAGATGTGTCACCTCGATGCAGGCGTGGTTTCTAGTACAATCGATACGCTTACCTCTGAGGAATGATGAAAGCTGTTCGTACCATTGGCATCGTGAATGGCGGCGGCGATGCGCCCGGACTGAACGCGGTGATTCGCGCCGTGGTGCGCGCGGCCATCTCCGAACACGGTATGCGCGTGATCGGCATTCGCAATGGGTTTGACGGGCTGATCTGGCCGGAAGGCGCCAAGGAAATGACCGAGGAAACCGTCAGCGGCATTCTGCCGCGAGGCGGCACGATCCTTGGCACCACCAATCGCGGAAATCCGTTTGCCTATAAAACGAAGGAGAATGGCGTTGAAACCGTGCACGATTATTCGTCGCTGTGCATCGACAACGCCCGCCGGCTAGGCATTGACGCCATTGTCGTGATTGGTGGCGACGGCACGCAACACATCGCCCGCGATTTTCACCGCCGCGGCGTCAACGTCGTCGGCGTACCCAAGACCATCGACAACGATCTGGACGCTACCGAGGTCACCTTTGGCTTCGACACCGCTTTGGTGATCGCCACCGAAGCCGTGGACCGCCTGCATACCACCGCGGAATCGCACCATCGCGTGATGCTGATCGAACTAATGGGCCGCGACGCCGGTTGGATTGCGCTGCACGCCGGAATTGCCGGTGGCGCGCACATCATCCTGATTCCGGAAATCCCGTTCAAGTTCGAATGCATCTGCGACGCCGTGCGCGCCCGCGAACTGCGAGGCAAGCGCTTCAGCCTTATTGTGGTGGCCGAAGGCGTGAAGCTCCCTGAGACCGATCCTTTTGGGAAGCCCATTCCGCCCGCCGGGCCGGGCAACGTCGCCAACACCATCGCCTTCACTCTTCGAGAGATGCTGCACAAAGAGATTCGCGTCACGGTGCTGGGCCATGTGCAGCGAGGCGGTTCGCCCACGCCGTTTGACCGCATTCTCGGCACCCGCCTTGGCGTAGCGGCCACGGATCTCGTCGCCAAGCATCACTTCGGCCGCATGGTTTGCCTGCGATCCGGCCGCATCGAATCCGTGTCGCTCGATGAGGCTTTGGAAAAAATGAAGTACGTCGATCCGCATAGCGAGATCGTTCACGCCGCCAGGGCCGTCGGCGCCACGTTCGGGGATTCCGCATGAAGCGAAAACTGCTGGTTGCCGTGCCGCTGCTCTGCCTGGTGGTGCTGCTTGCCTGGTATTTCCGGCCCAAGCACGAATCGCTCGGAGAAGCGTACATCAGCGAGCGCAGCGTTACGCTGTGGAGCAGCGTAGCGCAGGTTCGTGAACAAACCGGCGTGCTGCTCTATGGCGACCGCGTCGAGGTGCTGGCGCGGCGCAACGAGAACGTCAAAGTGCGCAACGTGAACGGCCTGGTCGGCTGGGTGGATGGCCGTTATCTGATGGAGCCGGAACTCTGGCAGCGCAGCGCCAAACTGCTGCAACAGGTGGAAGCGATTCCCGTGCAGGCTCGAGGACGAACGAAGGTGCCCACCAATTTGCGCGTGGAACCCGGACGCACGAAGCCGCGCCTCTACCAGTTTTCGCGAAACACGCCTGTCGAAATCGTTGGCCGCGCCACGGCGGACTGGGTGCAGGTTTCCGACGAGAAGGAATCGGAAGGCGAGCCGGTTGAAACCAAGAAAGAGGACTGGTTCCTGGTGCGCGCCACGGCCACGAGGCCTCCCGGCGAGGGCGTTGTGCGCAATTCCGCCATCACCACGACCACGCAGCCCGGCGACCAGACCATTCCGATTGCAGGCTGGGTGGTCGCGCGATTTGTCGCCCTCGATCTCCCCGATCCTGTGCTCGAGGAGACGGAATCCGCGAACGTGCGCCCGCTGGCGTGGTTCGAATTAAATCGCGTGACCGACGACCAGGGAGAACACCCGCAATATCTCGTTGCGGCAACGAAGGGGCCCGAGGGCGCGCCCTGCGACTTCACTACCACGCGCGTCTATACCTGGAATCCGCGCAAGAGCCGCTACGAAACCGCCTTTATCGAGAACAATCTCTGCGGCTCGTTTCCCATTCGCGTCGGCAAAGACGCCAAAAACGAGCCGGAGTTCCGCTTTCACACCATGGGTGACACCGAAGAGCGTGTTTATCGCCTGATCCAAACCGTGGTCCGCCGCGTCAAAGAAGAGGGCGCTACCGGAAAACACAAGCCGGAAAAGCCAAAAGCCAAAGAAGCGCCAGCAAAAAAATGAACGCTCGCCACATGAAGTGTCTTTCCGCCGCGTGCGTAATGATGTGCGCGGCAGCCATGCCGTTTCTTCACGGGACTCTGCACGCGGCTTCGCGGACCACGCCCGAGGGCGACGCGAACCAGTGGTTCCTGCCCCTTACGCCGGGAACTTACTGGGTCTATACCGGAACCGTGACTTCCTCGAGCAACGAATCCAATGCCGTGCAGGACGTCACAACGCATGTTTCCATTACCACCAAAGTCGAGAAGGTGTACCAGAAGCCGGAGCTGACCGCGGCGGTCATCTCCGGATACCCGGGAGACCTAGATTGGTCCAACGGTCAGGTGGAACCCAAGCCTTCGCTGCTGATCGAAACGCGGAAGCACGAAGTGTTCTTGAACGCTTTGCCGCCGGATTTTGACTACGCCAAACTGGAGAAGGACGCAGCAGCCCTCAGCAAACTCATGCCCGAAGACAATTTGTTGTTTCGCTGGCCGCTGAAGCGTGGAATGAAATTTGGCGACGCGGAGAGCGTGAAGCGCGAAGACGACAGTTACTGCTGGGTGGTCCTGGAAGAAAGAAGGAGTAAGCTCGAGTCCATCAAGGGACTATCCCCGCGCACCGTTGATTCTTTTTTGCTTCGCTATGCCACTAATCCCGACAACACGGAGATGGAGATTTCGCCCGGTATCGGCATCCTCAGTTACGAATACCATCATCACGGCACTACCGCGGATACCAGCCTGCATCTCGTGGAATTTCACGCTGGCCAGGCAGTGGGCGCTTCCACGGGAGGGGGCCGATGACCTTGCACATCAATGAAGCGGAAGTCCGCCAAGTGCTCACCCTGCCGATGGCGCTGGCCGCGGTGGAAGAAGTTTGCCGCAAGCAGGCCGCGGGACAAGTGCTGGTGCATCCGCGCAAGCGTTTTGAGCTTCCCGCGGGCGGCGGCTTCTTTCATTACATGGCGGCGATGGATACGGCGGCGGGCTCCATCGCCATGAAGCAATACACTTACGTAAAGGGAGTGTTGCGTTTCCTCGTGCCGCTGTATGAAATTTCCACCGGTGCGCTGCTCGCATTGATCGAAGCGGACTTCATGGGGCAGCAGCGCACGGGGGCGGCGTCCGGCGTGGCCACAAAATACCTGGCGCGCCGCGACGCGCGCACCGCGGCGATTCTCGGCACGGGCGGCCAGGCGAAAACGCAGCTGGAAGCTGTTTCCTTGGTGCGGAAGCTCGAATCGGTGCGCGTCTATAGCCGCGATCCGAAGCGGCGCGAGGCGTTTTGCGCGGAGATGTCCGCGCGGCTGGGCATGCGTGTGCAACCGGCGGCATCGTCCAGCGAAGCTGTGCGCGGGGCGGACATCGTCAACACGGCGACCACCTCCCCCAAGCCGGTTCTCGATGGCCGCGACATCGCAGTAGGCGCACACCTCAACGCGATTGGCGCAAATCATGCCCACAAACGCGAACTTGACGACACGGCCATCTCCCGCGCGGACCTCATTTTCGTGGACTCCATCGCCCAGTCGCGACAGGAAGCCGGCGATCTGATCCTCCCATTTGCAAATCATCCGGAAAAATGGAAATCAGTTCACGAGCTCCACGAGCTTGTGGCGGGCCAGGTCTCTGGCCGCACTTCCGAAACGCAGCTCACGTTGTTCAAATCCAACGGCATCGCCTCGTGGGACCTCGCCGTCGCACAAACGGTTTACGCTCTTGCCAAAGAAAGGCATCTCGGTAGGGAATTACCCCTCTTCGCCTAGCAACGGATCGCTCGTTCGCCCAGCGCTCTTCGGAGCAGCAAAAAACTAAAAATAAAAACCTCTCAGGCTTCGGTGAAAAAATATTCATTGGGGAGCAAGTCGTGCTCCCGGAGTGAGGTTGGTTGCGCCCGGCTATGCGGTACCTGGAGTTTGCCGCCCCCTATGGCGTCTTGCGCGTCTCGCCGAGGCCAGCGGTTTCCAGAAATCGATTCGCACTGCAAATATCAATTGATCCTGTCGGCTTTCGAAGAGTCGAGGGGCAGCATGGCCCAAGCCTCCAGGCCGCTTGGCCACATTCGCATTACCTGCACCGGTTCGTCTCGAACCTGAATCTGAAGGCGGCCGTAAAGCGGGCAGTGAAGCAATACCCCGGAATTTCACGAAACTGCGGCTTGACAGGTGGAGGGCATGGAACTAGAGTTCTCGAACGAACGTTCGAGAAGCCGAATGTCATCCTCCGCTACCATCCCCCGCGACTCGGAAGCCAAGCTCCAGCACATTCTTCGTGTCTCGGCGCAAACTTTCGCGAAACGCGGCTTTGAAGCCACATCGATTCGCGACATCAGCCGCGCGACGGGCGTCTCGCTCTCTGGGCTATACTACTACTTTGAAAGCAAGCAGCATCTTTTGTATCTAATTCAAAATGCTGCCTTTACTTACGTAGTAGAGGCCTTGCAGTCGCGACTGGAGGGAGTCAACGATCCCGTCGGACGTTTGAAGCTCCTGGTTCTGAATCACATCGAGTACTTCCTGTCTCATCCCAACGAGATGAAGGTGCTATCCCACGAGGAAGAGGCTCTCGGCGAACCTTATGGCGAGAAAGTCCAAGAGATTAAGAGGCGCTACTACTCGTTGGCGCGCGAGATCTTCGATTCGCTCGTCGCGGAAGGCATGGGGCCCGGCGTCAATCCCCGCGTGGCTGTGCTCAGCCTTTTCGGCATGATGAACTGGCCTTACAAATGGCATAAGCCGGGCATGGATCCTGATGCCGCGGAGCTTACATCCGCAATCGTCGGCATATTCCTACACGGTGTGCTCCCAGCGGGAGGGGAGTCCAATGTGGCGGCTTCGGCCATCGGGTCACGCAGCCGAGGCTAATTCGAATTTCGCACAGTAGACGAACATCGACGGAGAGACCTGGAGAGAAAATGGCGACAATCACGAGCATGGGAACCAAGGAACTTGTCAAATACCGCGTGGAGGAGGGCATCGCGATTTTCGAACTCGACGATGCACCCGCCAACACGTACACATACGAAATGATGCAGCAACTCGACGCCGCGATCCTGAAAGCGCGCATGGACGAAAATGTCCATGTGCTGCTGCTCCGCGGCGCGGGAGAGAAATTTTTCTCCGCCGGCGCCAGTATACCGATGCTGACCAAGGCCGATCCGCAGTTCAAATACTATTTCTGTCTACACGCCAATGAGACGCTCTGCCGCCTCGAGCAGACTCCCAAGCTGGTGATCGCGGCGCTAAATGGCCACACCGTCGGCGGCGGCCTGGAAATTGCGCTGGCCTGCGACATCCGCATCGCGAAAAAAGAAGGCGGGAAAATCGGCTTGCCCGAAGTGAACCTCGGCGTGCTGCCGGGCACCGGCGGCACGCAGCGCTTTGCTCGCGCCGTTGGCCGCGCCCGGGCGCTGGAACTCATGGCCACGGGCCGCACCTTTAGCTTCGAAGAAGCGCTCGAGATGGGCCTGATCCACTATCTCTATGAAAAAGAGACCTTCTGGGAAGACGTGACGGCCTACGCGAAACAGTTTTGTCCTCCGAACAAGGCGGCGCGTGCCGTTGGCCGCATCAAGCGTTCCGTCGTCACCGGCGTGGAGATACCCTTTGCCGAAGCCCTGGGCCTCGAACGCGAGCTGCAACAACTTCTATTCACCAGCGAAGACGCCAAGGAAGGCCTTGCCGCTTACGTCGAAAAGCGCGCCGCCAATTTCAAAGGGAAGTAAACTCATAGGGTAGCTTTGAGAGTGCCACTTCGATGAAAACGCTCCCTGACTATCTGCGCAAAGGCATGAAGCTCGTGATTGTGGGCTGCAATCCCACGGAATCTTCCGTGCGCGCCGGGCATTATTACGCTGGACGCGGCAATCCGTTCTGGCCTTTGCTCTACGACAGCGGAGTAGTGCCGGAACCGTTCGACTATCCCGACGACCGCCGCATCATCGAGTTCGGCATCGGCCTTACCGATCTCGTCAAGCGGCCCACCAAAACCATCGCGGAGCTCAAGCGCGAGGATTTCGCCGAAGGCCGTTTCGTTCTTTCGCGAAAGCTCGAGGAATTCCTGCCGCGGGTGGTCGCTTTCAACGGAAAGCTTCCCTACGAACAGTTCGCACAGCGCAAGTGCAAATATGGCGTGCAGAAGGAACCGCTTTACGGCGCGTGCGTTTACGTGCTGCCAACGACGGTGGACGCCACGCCGCGCAGCCGCAGCGAGCGCCTGAGACATTTTCGGAAGCTTGCGGAAGTGGTAAAGGAAATCGAAAAGTCCCGCGAAGCGCAGCTTCGTTGATGCTGGCCGCATCCGACCAAAAGGAGGCAGCATGAGCCACGCGCCACAAACGGCTTCGAGTTCTCTGGTCTTGCAGGAGACGCGCCAGGGTTCCGTCACCACGCTGGTGATGAACCGTCCGGACCGGCTCAATGCCCTCAATAACGAGCTTTCCACCGCGCTCAATGAAGCGTTGAAACGTCTGGCGAACGACGCTTCGGTCCACGTCGTTGTACTCACTGGCGCGGGTCGCGCATTTTGCGCGGGCGGCGATCTGGGTGCAATCGGCAAGGGGCGCGAGCGCGGCGATTCCACGGAGCTTGCTCCGATCTTGCGCTCCGGCATGCAAGCCGTTCTGAACCTGCGCACCATGCCGCAACCCGTGATCGCTGCCGTCAATGGGCCCGCAGCCGGAGCGGGCATGAATCTAGCGCTGGCGTGCGACATCCGGCTGGCGGTGGATGGCGCTGTGTTCGGCCAGAATTTCGCGAAAGTCGGCCTTTTTCCCGATTATGGTGGCACCTATTTCCTGCCCCAGCTCGTCGGTCCTTCGGTCGCCGCGGAGATGTTCTACACCGGCGAAATGATCGACGCCGCGACGGCGCACCGGCTCGGCATCATCAACCACCTCTTTCCCGCCGAGCACTTCGAGGCGTCCGTGACGGCCTGCGCCAAGAAAATCGCCGAAGGCCCGCAACTCGCCATTCGCGCCGTGAAGCAAGCCATTTTTCATCGGGAAGAACCGGAGTTGCGGGAAGCGCTGGAGCGCGAAGTCGAGGCGCAGCTCAAGTGTTTTCATTCGCACGACTGCCTGGAGGGTATTCGCGCGTTCATGGAAAAGCGTCAACCGAAGTTTCAGGGCAGCTGAGTTTTTGCAGCGCCCAGCAATTTGCTTGAAGGAGGCAATCGCTCATGCCGGCAACACGTCTTGCGACTTTTGATGACTGGGTTGATCTGTTTCGGGTCTGGCAGAAGGACATTGGCGTCGACTATCCGGAAATCACGGGGTACAAGTTCGAAGCCAAATTCGGCCCGACGCGCTCGAATGAGATCGAATTCGGCGCGTACAAAGGCAGGCCGAAGTGGGAAAAGGTGGTGAACATTCCCGACCAGCGTATGCGCGACGCGCTGCTGAACCTGATCGTTTACCAGGGCGACACGGAATTCGCCTCCGTCGAGCAGCAGCGCCGGTTGTTTGAAACCGCTCCCAGCGAGCACGACCGCCAGTCACTCTGCCGCGTGGTGACCGAGGAAATGCGCCACGGCTGGCAGATGTGCTACCTGCTGATGAATCATTTCGGCTATAGCGGCCGCGTGGAAGCTCAGAAGATGCTGGAGCGCCGCGCATTCGATCAGAAACGTCTGCTCGGCGCGTTCAACCAGGACGTGAACAACTGGCTGGACTTTTTCGTCTACACGGACTTTGTCGATCGCGACGGCAAATATCAGCTCACCATGCTGAGCTTTTCCGGCTTTGCGCCCCTTGCGCAGTCCATGATACCCATGCTCAAGGAGGAGTCTTTCCATCTCGGCACCGGACAAGATGGCATCAAGCGCATCGTAAAGGCCGGTGCGATTCCACTTTCGATCATTCAGAAGTACGTCAATAAGTGGATTCCAGTGAGCTTGGATCTTTTTGGCGTCGATCGCTCGAGTTCCGCGCACTGGTTCTACGTGTGGGGGCTCAAGGGACGCTACGACGAGCCCACCGCCGCGCCATCCGTCAATCTGGAGCGCATGAACGAGCACAGCCGCGAGATCTATTACCAGGAGTGCATCAAGCTGGTGGACATGATCAACAAGAACGTTCCGGACGGCCAGCCCAAACTTTATGTTCCGGACTTCAAGTTCAATCGCTATATTGGTGAGCACGCCCGTAAACCTTACAGCGTGCGTGGTGAAATGCTCGGCGAGGCCGCGTATGCCGAACACTGCCGGGAAATGCTGCCGCAGCCGGAAGACGTGGCGTTGGTGAACGAAATCCAGGCCGTCGAGAAGCAGTGGATCGCGGCAAAAGGATCCATCCAATAATCGGTTACAATCGTTGGACCGGACTTCGCGCCACGAGATGTGGTGGCGCGGCGACTTTGGAAAGGAAGTTCTGTGCCTCGTCTCGCTCCCGGCAAAATCCTCGGATTGCTGTTCGGAGGCCTGGTGGTCGTGGTCATGCTGGTGATGATGTTCGTCATCCTTGGCAAGCTTTTCGTGGGAGACCAATGAACGATCTGGAAATCTCCGTCGCCGAACTGAAAGAGCGCCTCGACCAGGGCGAAAAAATCTTCCTTGTGGATGTCCGCGAGCCCTGGGAACACGCGCAGTGCCGAATTGAAGGCGCCACGCTGATTCCCATGGGCACGATCCCCGCGAATTTGCAGAAACTCGATACCGACGAGACGATCGTCTGCTACTGCCACCACGGCATGCGCAGCCTGGACGTGGTCAATTGGCTCCGCCAGCAGGGAGTCTCCAGCGCGCGATCGCTCGCCGGCGGCATCGATCGTTGGTCGCTGGAAGTTGATCCCAAGGTGCCTCGATACTAGGCAGACCTTGCGATTTGGCAATCAACTTGTGAATTGCCGGCTGGAAGCTGGTTCCCAGCGGATGGCTCTCAACTTCGAATTCCAGGCGCAAGGGGAGGCAAAGTGCCCGAAAAGCTGATGTACTACCACAAACCCGCTTGAACCACCTGCCGGAAAGCAAGAGGTCTCTTGCTCGAACTCAAGCTCACTTTTGATTTGCGCGATATCGATAAGCAGCCGCTTTCCGAAGCCGAACTCGATCGTCTGATAGGCGCTCGCGACTACAAGGAGTTTCTAAATCCGCGCAACGAGCTCTATCGGGAGCGCGGCATGGCGGAGAAACCACCGTCACGCGCCGATGCTTTCAAACTTATGTCCAAGAATCCAAACCTGATCCGCCGCCCGTTGCTGGTGCACGGCTCGAAGATCATCATTGGCTTCGATGAGGCCGCGTATCGCGCGTTGGCCAAGGCGCGGGAGCGTTGAAAATTCGCTGCTGGCCCAGGCCTGCCGCCGCGCTGGCATTCTGATTTGAACTAAAAGCCATGACCTTACTCACCGACCGTATCCAGATCCTGCAAGGCGATCTCACCGAAATGGACGTCGACGCCATCGTCAACGCCGCCAACAACGACCTCATTCTTGGCGCGGGCGTCGCCGGCGCTATCCACCGCAAAGGCGGAGACTCGATTCAACGAGAGTGCAACGAAATCGGAAGCATCCCGGTCGGCTACGCCGCAATCACAGGAGGCGGCAATCTCAAAGCCCGCTACGTGATTCATGCGGCAAGCATGGGGCTGGGCGGCGTTCGCACCACGGCAAAGACGCTGCGCACTTCCACGGCGCACTCTCTGCGGCTCGCCAGGGAATACAATCTCAAAACCATTGCGTTTCCCGCCGTCGGCACCGGCGTCTCTGGTTTCCCCATGGACGATTGTGCGCAGATCATGTTGTCCGAAGCCGCGCAACACCTGAAGGGCGAAACGTCGGTGGAGACGATTTACTTCGTCCTTTTCGACACAACAGCGCGCGAGATTTTCCAGGGCGCATTGAACAAACTGGAAAAAGACGCCTCTTCGGGAGCTGCTTCCGCGTGACACCGCTGGCCGCGCTGCTCGCCGCGCGCATTCGCCGCTTCGGCCCCATCACCTTTGCCGAGTACATGCGGGAGTGCCTGTATCATCCCCTGCACGGTTATTACGCGCAGCCGGAAGCGCGCCGCTATGCGGATTATTTCACCAGCGTTGATGTAAGTCCGATCTTCGGCCGGTTGCTGGCCCGCCAGTTTGCGGAAATGTGGCAGTTGCTGGCTCACCCGCGGGAATTCCTTTTGGTTGAGGCCGCGGCGGGCACGGGCCGCCTGGCTGACCACGTTCTCGAATTCGCGCAATCCCGCTTGCCTGAGTTCTTCGGCGCCTTGCAATATGTGGCCGTGGAGCGTTCCCCGGCGCGATGCGAGCAGCTAGCCGCGCGGCTTGCTCCGTACTGCCAGGTGGGGAAGTGCCGCGCATCGCAGGAAATTCCAGCGCGCATTTCCGCTGGCTGCCTGTTCTCGAATGAACTCATCGACGCCTTCCCGGTTCACCGAGTTATTCAGCAGGGCGGTGCTCTAAAGGAGCTGTGCATCACGAATCAGGGCGATTCGTTTGTGGAAATCGCGCTGCCGCTTTCCACCTGTGCGATCACCGACTATTTCGCCGCTCAACAAATCATTCTGCGCGAAGGGCAAATCGCCGAGGCCGGGCTCGAAGCCTGCGACTGGATTACAGAAATCGGCCGCCGCCTCGATCGCGGCTTCGTCCTGACGATCGACTATGGCCACGAGGCCGCGGAACTCTTCGACGACCGTCACAGGGCCGGCACGCTGATGAGCTACCGGGATCATCAGGCCTCCGGCGATCTGTTCGCTGCGCCAGGTGAGCAAGATCTGACCGCACACGTGAACTTCACGGCGCTTCGCCAATGGGGCGCCCGGCAGGGACTTGAAACCCTTGGCCTTGTCTCGCAGACTGCGTTCCTGCTTGCGTTAGGGAAGGGAAATGACTTCGCGGATCTTTATAAAGACGGAATGGACGAAACGTCGCGCGCGCGCGCGCGCCTGCAACTGAAAACCTTGATTTATCCGGAAGGGATGGGCGAACGCTTTCGGCTTCTCGCCCAGCAAAAAGGGGTGCCCAACGCGAGACTCACGGGGCTCCAACCTCTATAACGCAGGCGCAACCCCCAATCGCATCCGGTAGGCAAGAATGAGAAATGGGTCCTGCTTCACGATTATGGGTTCGGTCGTTTCAGGGTCGGCTTGTCGCCGGAGGCCGGATCGCCAATATCCGCTTGTTTGCCTTTTGCGGGTGGCTGTTGCGCCGGAGTACCCGCGGGAACGGCCGCGGGTGTCGCGCCTTCCGAATACGGTTTCTTGATCAGCGATTCCACCACGGTTTGCGCGCCGCTGGTGTTGTCGTTCAGTTGCCGCGCCTTGTTGTATTCGTTCAATGCGCGTTCGCGCTGCCCCAAAATGTCGAAGATTTTGCCCAGGTAGATGTGGCTCCAGACTTCGGTCCACTTCTCCGACGGCTCGGGCACGGTCGCCAGCGCCTCGCGAAATGCGTTCGCCGAGGCCTGATAGTTCTTCTCGTAAAAAAATGCTTCGCCCATGCGGAAATTCGCCAGCGAACGGTTCGGCTGAATGTTCAGGGCGCGCTGGTATTGCGCCACGGCGTCGTAATACTTTCCAACTTCCGCGAGTTCTTCGCCGCGCGCAATCGCTGCCCGCGCCCGCAGGTTGGGCGTGCTCTTCAGGATCAGGTTGTTTGGATCGATGCGGATGCCGCCGGGTTTCGGCCGCCCGAAGGTTTCTTCGGTAAACTGCGTTTCCGTCCCGACTACGTCGATGGTTTTCTGTTCGGGATTGCCTTCTGTATCGATGCGAAGTTGCACTGGCATGCTGAACGTGTCGATGGGCTGCTTCACTTTTCCCACGATCCGGAATCCCTTGCGCGTGCGGTAGACCACGTATTCAATGGAAAATTCGGGAACGCCGGTGGAGTTCAGCCACTGCGCAAAGTAGCCTTGCAAATTCGGAGGTTCTTGCCCGGGCTTCACGCTTTTGGCGGCGACGCTGGCCGCCATCGTTTCGAAATCGTTCATGGTCGCGGTCTTGCCCTGATATTTTGCGTAGAACGAATGCAGCAACGACTTGAATGCGAGGTCGCCCATCAACCCGCGCAGCATGTGAAAGAGCATCGCGCCTTTGTTCATCACCACGGAGCGGTACTCGCTGGAGTACGGCGCCAGTCGTGCCGATAGCGCCACCGACGGCGAATTGTCGTACATCAGCGCTCCCACCGCGAACTCATCCAGTGCGCGCAGCCCTGCTTCTCTTCCGACGCTCTGCTCCGCGTAGAGTTCCTCGGAGTAGCGCGCCAGCCCGTCGCTGATCCACACGTCGCCGAGGCTCGCCGGCAGCACCTGATTGCCCCACCACTGGCTGGCCACCAACCGGGCCAGCGTCCGGTCGCTGTATTTCGGGTCCCAAATGTGATGGCTCAGCATTACCACGCCGGGTCCGGCAAAATCCCGCAGCGTTCCGTCGGGGAGTTCGATCACCGTAATGTCGGGATCTGGCAGCGAGCCAAACAGGTCGGAGAAAATCACTTCCTGGTGCGCCACATCATTCGCGAATTCCTGCACCTTCGCCGAATCCGCGCGCGGCGCATAAACGGCCACGCTGATTCCTTCGGCCTGCTTGGGGCTCAACTGCAGCGGACCGGCCACGAAGGAACCGTTTGGCGCGCGCTGGTCGCAGTGGAAGGTGTACATCAGCCTTGGACCTTCAGCGGACGACCGGGCGGGCAGTGGTTGCGGCGCATCGGACTTGCCGGTCCCGGCAATGGCCATGGAGTCCGGCACATTCAGCCGGAACGTCCCGGTATAGCGATTCGCAGGAAAACTCGTCAGCGGAAACCAGCGCGCCGGCAGCAGCAGGTACGCCCAATCCTTGTTGATGGCGGCCACTCGGATATTAGGCACCGGGCTGTTTTCTTCGTTGGCCAGCAAACCGCCGTAGGCGAACGTCAGCGACACCGTTTTCCCGGCTCCGACCGGCGCTGGCAGCGTCACGTCCAGGTACATCGGATTCTCGGTTTCGCGCTGAAACGTCAGCGGCTTTCCATCCGCGTTTTTGACTTCGCGCACTTCCAGGTTTTCGTGAAGTTCGACGCGCACGGTCTGCGAAACTTCCAGCGCGCGAAAATCCACTTTCACGATGCTGTTGATGGTTTGTGCGGCGGTGTCCAGGTAAGCGGAAAGCTGATAATTGTCGGCGAGAAAGGTGAAAGCCGGGCTTTCCTGCGCCGCAGACGGCACGGCCAAGGCCGCCAGCAGTAGAAACGCACCGAGCAAGCGCGCACTTCGAACCGCTTCCTGTCGCCTCATCGAGTTCCTTTCAGATCATGCACCGTAGGAAGATACATATAGGATAACAATCCCCTAGAAAGCGTTGCCAGCCGCAATCTGCAGCATTCCCGCAATCTCGTCCGCCGCGCGGTCCACCGCCCCGAGGGGGCCCAGGCGGCCGCGCACCTCCTCCAGTCCGCGACGCTGCGCCTCGCGAGCATTCGGTTCCTGAAGCAGTTGCAGCGTTTCCGTCGCCACGCGCTCGGGAGTGAAATCGCCCTGCACCAGCTCCGGCACGACGCGCCTTTCCGCGATCAGATTCACCATTGCGAAGTAAGGCGTTCGCACCAGCGGCTTTGCCAGCGTTGCCGTCAGCGGAGATACCCGGTAGACCACGGTCATCGGCACATTGAGCAGCGCAGTCTCGATGGTTGCCGTGCCACTGGAAACGATCGCCGCGTTGGCTGCCGCCAGGGCATTGTAAGTTTCGCCTTCCACCACGCGTACGACCAATCCCTGCGGCCAGCCGGCCTTGAGGTATTCGACGTCTTTTGCGTGGGCCGCGGCTACCACAAATTGCGCTGGCACCTTGCCGTTGATCAGCGCCGACGCGGCCTGCAAGACCGGCATATGGTGGCGCAACTCGCCTTCGCGGCTGCCCGGCAGGATGGTCACGATCGTGCGGCCCGCGTCGAGTTGGTGCACCTCGCAAAAGTCTTTGCGGCTTTTCGTGGCTTCGACCGCGCCCACCAGGGGGTGGCCGATGAACTTCGTAGGAACGCCTGCGCTTGTGAAAAATCTCTCTTCAAAGGGAAAAATGCACAATGCCTTTGCGAAGCGCCGCCGCACCAGATTCACCCGCCAGGGCCGCCAGGCCCAGAATTGCGGGCAGATGTAATAAACATTGCGAATACCCTTTGGCTTCAGCTTACGCGCCAATCGCAGATGAAAGCCGGGAAAATCCGTCAGGATCGCCAGCGCCGGCCCCCGCTTTTCCGCGGCGTTTACCAGACGCTCCATCGCCTGAAGCAGGGAAGGCAAGTGCTTGAGAATTTCGGTGATTCCAACGACAGCCACCTCGGAATAGTCGGTGATGATCTCGACCCCGGCGGCACGCATCTGCGGCCCGCCCATGCCGAACAGTTCCACGTCGACACGTTGCTTCAGCGCCCTAGCCAGCCGCGCCGCATACATGTCGCCGGAGGCTTCTCCGGCGGAAAGAAGTAATGGGATGGGAGGCATCAAAAAAAGCGCATTCAGTCGCTCGCCGGCGTCGGAGCCGGAAGAATTGTGGATCGCGCCGGAGCGGCCGCGCCGTTCCCGTGGCTCTCCGACAACTCCTGCTCCTTGTATTGCAGTTGGTAGAGCCGGTAATAAATCCCGCGTTGCGCCAGCAGATCCTGGTGCGCGCCTTCTTCGCGCAAACGGCCCTTGTGGAACACCAGAATACGGTCCGCGTGTTGAATCGTGCTCAAGCGGTGCGCGATGACCACCGCAGAGCGGCCGCTGAGCAGCCGGTCCAGCGCATCCCGAATCAGGAGTTCCGTTTTCGTATCCACACTCGATGTGGCCTCGTCGAGAATCAGGAATCGCGGATTGTGGGCCAACGCCCGCGCGAAACTGATCAGTTGCCGCTGGCCAACGGACAGCGTCGAGCCGCGCTCGTTCACCTCGGTGGCTACGCCTTGCGGCAGCGAGCGCACGAAGTCGCCTAACCCGATTTCGTCCAGAGCCTGCTCCACCTGTCGCCGCGAAATCTCCGTGGAGCCCAGGCGAACGTTGGTTTCGATTGTGCCCGTGAAGAGGAATGGGTCTTGCAGCACAATGCCAAACTGCTTGCGGAGTTCCTGTAGATTGAGAAGCCGGATATCCACGCCATCCAGCAATATTTGTCCGCGTTGAATGTCGTAGAAGCGCAACAGCAAGGAGATCAGCGTTGTTTTTCCTGCGCCCGTGTGGCCCACGATGGCATAGGTTTCGCCCGGGTTTACCCGGAACGACACATCGCGAAGCACCCAATCCTCGTCGGTCGGATTCTCGGCGTTCCTATAGCTGAACCACACGTTGCGAAATTCGATTTCGCCGCGCGGTGAAGTCAGCCGTTGTGGATTGTTCGGGGATTCAATGGTAATCGGTTCATCCAGCAGCTTGAAAATGCGCTCCGAAGCGGCCATCGCCGACTGCAGGATGTTGAATTTCTCGCTTAAATCCTGAATCGGCCGGAAGAACCGCTGAGCGAACATGGTGAATTCCACCAGAACGCCGAGGGTGAGAGCATCGTGGAGGATGCGATTGCCGCCCGACCAATAGATCAATGCAATCGTGGCGAAGCTCAAAAATTCCACCGCCGGATAAAACAGCGCGTAGGCCAGGATCGCGTCGCGCCACGCCAGCATGTTCTCCTGATTGCGCTTGCCGAATTCCGCACGGGCTTTTTGCTCGCGATTGAACAGCTGCACCACGGCCATCCCGGAAATGTATTCCTGCAGGAATGAATTGATGCGCGCAATGGCCGTGCGTATCTTGCGGTTCGCGTCGCGCACATATTTCCGGAAAATCAGCGTTACCACGAAAATGAACGGCAAGACGGAAAGCGCGTCCAGCGCGAGTTTCCTGTCGATATAGAAGAGCAGTCCCGCCATCACGGCCAGTAGAAAAAAGTCGTTGATCATCGTCACGACGCCGGCCGCAAACAGGTCGTTTAGTGCATCCACGTCCGTTGTTACGCGCGTCATCAGCCGCCCGACGGGATTCTTATCGAAATACGTCATCGGCAGGCGCTGCAGCCGGCCAAAAATCTCCGTGCGCATGTCGTACATCGTTTCCTGACCCACGCGCTGCATGATGCGGATCTGGATATATTGCGCCAGAAAGTCGAAAATCAGCACCCCGAGGTAAAACAGGCTGATGAGGATGACCCCGTGCCACGCCTTGGGGAGGGCGAGCGTTCCCTCGGAACCTGGCACGAGGTAATTGTCAATCGCGTGCTGAAACAGGATGGGGGGCGCCAGCTCCAGTGGTGTCACCACCGCCACCAGGGCCAGGGCGAAAATCACGCTCCACTTGTACGGCGCCATGTATTGCAGCAGCCGCTTCATCAAGCGCGAGTCGTATGCCTTGCCCAGCGCCTCTTCTTCGTGAATGTTGCTCATGCCCGTTCGAGCTCTTCTTCCAGCAACTGCTTCTGGTACAAATCCGCGTAGTAGCCGCGCCGCGCCAGCAATTCGTCGTGCGAGCCGCGCTCGATAATTTCGCCGTCCTTCAGCACCACGATCTGGTCGGCCTCGCGCACAGTTGAAGTGCGATGTGCGATCAGGATCGTTGTGCGGCCGTGCATCACGCCGCGCAGGCGGCTGAGAATCTTTTCCTCCGTTTGTGTGTCCACCGAGGAGAGAGAATCGTCCAGGATCAGAATCCGGGGATCGCGCACCACCGCCCGGGCGATGGCGGAACGCTGTTTCTGTCCGCCGGAAAGCGTAATCCCTCGTTCGCCCACCATCGTTTCGTACTGCCTGGTGAAATCCTGAATGTCGCCGTCGAGGCTGGCAATCTCCGCCGCTTCGCGCACCAGGTCCGGTTCATATTTCGGCAGGCCAAACGCGATGTTTTCACCCACCGTCTCAGTGAAAAGATACGTATCCTGGGGAACAAAGCCGATCGAGCGCCGCAGCGTGTCGAGCGGCCAATCCTGAATCGGGCGGCCGTCGATCAGGATGCTTCCCTTGGGAGCTTCCCAGAGCCGCGCGATCAGCGCGGCAATCGTAGTTTTCCCGCTGCCGGTGGGGCCGATGATCGCCAGCGTCGAGCCGGCCGGAATCTCTAAATTGATATTCCGCAACACCGGGCGCAATTCGTCACCATGGCCGTTCGCGCCGTTGACGCCGCCGCCGGCAATCGTCGTGGGGTATCTGAACGTCAAGTTCCGGAATTCAATCTCGCCGTTGATCCTTGCGGTTTTCGCAATCGTGGCACCACGGTCGTCGATTTGCGGCTTCGCATTCAGGATGTAGTTGAGCCGCCCCATCGAGGCCGCGCCACGCTGAAAAATATTCGTCACCCATCCCAGGGCAATCATGGGCCAGACCAAAAAGTTCAGATAAACGTTGAACGTGATCAGCGAACCCAGCGACATCTGCCCGTGCAGAAAGCGATAACCGCCTTGCCAAAGCACAATCAAAAACGTTGTGCCGATCAGCGATTGCAGCGAAGGCATGAACATGCTCCAGGTACGGATCAACTGCACGTTTTTCGCCACATACTCGCGGTTCGGCTCGTCGAATCCCCGAATCTCGGCCATCTCCTGGGCGTACGCTCGGACCACGCGCACGCCGGAAAGATTTTCCTGCACCTTGGCGGAAAGCGTCGCGAGAGCGGCCTGAATCGTTTCGTAAAGTTCATGGATCACTTTACCGAAATGCCGCACGGCAAGCGCCACCACCGGCACCGGCAGCAGCACCCACATGGTCAGAGAGGGAGAAATGATCCACATCACGCTGATCGCCAGGATCATGGTGACGATCGTCGTGCCGCTGTACATGATCCCCGGTCCCAGCACCATGCGCACGGCGTTCAAATCGTTCGTGGCGCGCGACATCAGCTCGCCCGTGCGGTTGCGCACGTAAAATTCGGGCTCCAGCACCAGCAGCCGGTCCAGCAAGTCGTTGCGAATATCGAATTCAATGTCGCGGGAAATTCCGATCAGAATCCAGCGCGTAGCGAAGGACAAGATGCCCTTCAACGCGATACACACGATCACGATCAGGCAATAGATCCCCAGTGTCCGGCGGCTGTGCGTCTCGTAATACGGCGCCAGATGGCTCAACCAGTTGAGGGGCCCGATGTCGGAGGCGCCGTGCATGGAGCGTTCGAATGGCCGCGAGCTTCCCGCCAGAGTGTCCGTGATGACGCCGGTGGCCAGCGGCACGATATTGCCGACGAATCCCATCACCCCCAGGCAAATCATGCCCAGCGTGATCGATCCCTTGTAGCGTCCAAGATACGGCCACAATCCTCGCAGGTTCTCGCGTGCAGACACTTCAGGGTTCTTCGGCCCACCCGCGCGCAGGACTGCCGCCGAAGTGCTCATCGCAGCATGGACCTCGGGCTTTCGAGCGAAGGCGCCTCCGTCAGAAAATTCTCGTAGTGCAAATCCAGCGACCGGTACCGCTTCACCGCGGGATCCCACTTCACGGCGATGGGCAGTGTACGCTCGTTGGTGTCCGCTTTGATCGGCGTGAAGTACATTGTGAGTCCCTTTTCCGCGCTTTGCTCGGTCTGGAGTTTCCAGCCGGTCACGGCCTGCAAGGGCGTCAATCCCAGAAAGCCTTTCGGATTTTTCAGGTATTCATCCACGCGCAAGACCTCGACCCACTTGCCATTATCGTTCTCCGCCACCACCGCGCGAGTCACCACGGTGCCTGCCACCTTGCTTTTCGGTGTATTTGGCACCACGTTGGCCGCCAAAAATTGCTGCTTGCCGGTCTTCGCCGCCAGCTCGCCAAATACCAACACCTGAGCGTCGCTTCCCAGCAGCGCATGCGCTGCGTCAGTCATCGCCTCCGGCACGGCGGGTTCTACAGGCTTGGTCTCCGCCGTCGGTGCAGGTTTCGGCGCATCCGAACCGCATCCCGCCGCCCACACGCCAGCAGCTACGAACAACAAGAGGCAACGCTGCATTCGAATCCTTCCTAGAGTAGACGCGCCTTCCAGCATTGTGTAACCAAAGCTTTTAGCAAAATCGACCGGGCCTCACAGGCTGGGTGCCGCCAGCGTGATCTCCACCACCCGCCCCGCCTTTCCGTCCTGTTCCCGGGTGCAAAGCACCTCCATTACCTGTGGCACGCTTTCCCCAGCCCAGTCGAAAGCGTAATACCACAATTCTAGCGGCTGCCCGTTCCGCGTGCTAGGACTCTTCGAATCCGGTGGTCCATAAAGTTTCTCCAGCCTGGGCGTCGCATCTCCCACGCGGAGACCCAACCCTGTTTTCCAGGCGCTGGGGGACACTCCAGCGCAACCCGTGGTCGACCCTCCCCACACCCCTGCGCGGACGACCTGCACGAGTTTTTGTTTGTCGGTGTCGATGGTCAAGGTCAAGTCCCGGCACGAATCGAACCACACCGTTTGATCTCCGGCGGCTTCCTTCCCATTTCCAAAATGCCGATTCAGCTGCGCTGCCCGTGCCAGCGAATCGCGTCCGGGCCGCAAGCCTGCCAGCGTCAGTTCATTTGCCCGATGCCCGGTGGCCTTTTTGGCCAGCGGCCTTGCTGAGGGGAGTTGGGCGAGAGCAATTCCGGGCATCGCGGCAATACCCAAAAAGAGCGCATGCCTCAGAAGGCGCCCGCTGCACCGGCTAACAAGATTTCTTGTGTGGCTCATCATCCGAATTTACAAACTACCGACTACCAACTACCGGCGTTCTTCTCAACGTTGCGCTAAAATCGCATCCAGCCGCGCCTCGAAATTCTCCTCGCCTTCGCTTGTTAGCACGCTGCGCTCCACCGGCAATGCCGCCTGGATTGCTTCCACCCATCCAAACAGTGTTTGGATGTTCTCCCTGGTTCTCTGGTGATATTGCCGCAGATTCTCGCTACTGCCCATCCACGCCCGGAAGCGCTTCTCCACGGGGTGGTCGGAACTCGCGAATGGATCGGAAGCCGCCTCCGGCGCCAGCAACCCGGCGTGGCCGGTAAACGAGTGTTCGAATCCCAGGTCCGCCACAAAATGTCCTTCGGTAGCCGCCGCCCCGCCGTCGAAGCCTGTGCCCTGGCAGATTAGCGTCAATGGCTGCGGCGAGTTTTTCCAGTTCAGCGTTTCCCCGTCGAAATTCCACAGCTTCCACTTCGCTTCTACGATATAGGCCGTGTCGGAGTTGAGCTGCTGCATCGCCAACGCGGCGATCTCCGGCGGGCCGAAGCCCCCTTCACGCAGGTCCCACTCCACTTCGCTGGGTTCCGTGTAATCCACGGGCTGGACGGAGAGCAGTTGAAAGCCGTCAGGAGGGTCCGCCACGGGAGCAGTGGTCAAGAATCTCGCAAACTCCGCGATCATCGTTTGCTCGGAAAAGTCGCGCGTCCAAACGCGCAGGTAAGCCCGGTTGGCCATGGTCAGTCGTTGAATTATACAGGCGTCCGGTGCTCGAAGCGACCCGTGGCGCGCGCTTTGTCCCGGGAAAAGCGGCAAGGGCCCCAACGTCACGTTTTGGAGGTCCCATCCAATTTCGGGGGTTCTAATGCCAGGGGTTTCCTGTTCGTTGTTTTACGGCTTCGCTGCCGGGCCCTTATCAAATCCCGCCGCGATCTGTTGCAGCCGTTCGCGCAGCGTATCTCCGAACTTCGCGAAGACTTCGGAAGAGGCCTCGCGCAGCCGCTCTTCCGCCGCCGCCGCAATCTGCGCAATTACGTCCTTCGACTGATGCTGTAAGGTCGCCACGGTTGCCACCATCCAGGAATTCGCGATATTTTCCAGCCGTCCGCGGAAGTCCACCACGGCTTCGTCGCTCATCTTGTGGAAACCGCCGCGCACCTCTTCCTGCTGCGCGGCGGTCATGCGCTTCCACGAATCCCAAAGTGCCTGGAACTCGCCCTGCACCTTTTGCCGCGATTCCTTCAGTCCTTTTTCAACCGTCGATTCCAGGTTGCCCTGGAATCGACGCAGGAAGTCCTCCTGCTGCATGGTCGTCTTGTAGTTGAGTTCTTCCCTTGCCGCATCCAGGCGCTCCCGCGACTGTTCCACGGTCTTTTGCATCAGCTCCACGAAGCCTTCCAGCTCTTGGCGCGCGTTGCGCTGGATTTCGTCCGTGAACGCCGCGGATGTCGTGTCCGCCGCCTCCGCGAACAGCCGGCGCACGCGCTCGAACGAGCCGCGCACCATGTCTTCCAGTTGCTGATGGCTCTGCTCGACGTAACTCCGGCTGGCGTGGCTTAGCTCGCTGGCAAACAGCCCGGAAATCTCGCCGGCCTTGTCCCGCAGCAGGTTCCCCGCGTTCTCGACCAATTTTTCCGTCGAATTATGCAACTGCGTCTGCGCCTTTTTCTCGTACCACTCCGCGGACTTGAACATCTCTTCCATCGTGTGGTGTTTCAGGTCCACGGCTTTGCTCTCGAGCTCTTCCATGTGCCGCGCGGTGATCCCTTGCGCCGATTCGTTCAGCAGGGCTTCCACGCTTCCCAAGTTCTCCCGGAAGCGGGCCAGCGAGTCCGCGAACGCCTCGTCCGCCGCGCTGCGGATGCGATCCTGCTGCATGGTCATCGCCGCATCCAGCAGCGAACGTCCTCCGGCAAGCCGGTGCACGGCTTCTTCGGTCCGTGTAATGTGCGGCTGCACCATGGATTCCACCTGTTGCTCGAATTTCGCCAGGGCCTCGCTGTTTGCCGCTTCAAAACTGTCGCGGATGCGAGCGTGGATCTCTTCAAACAGTTTGTCCGATTGCCGGTGCAATTCGTTACGGTGCAGGCTCAGGACGTCGTCGAGCTGCGACTGGAATCCACCGATGGCTTGCTGCTGCACGGTTTCGATGCGCGATGCGAATTGTTCCAAGCGTTCCGTCGCCTGATTCGCGCGCTCCAGGGTTTCTTCCAGTTGTCGCGTTTTTTCGGCCAGCGATTCCGAAAGGCCCGCGCTTTGCGACTGGCTTTCCCGCTTCAGTTGCTCGCGGAAGTTCTGCGCCTGCTCTTGCAGCGCCGCGGTCGCCTGTTGCTGTGCCACGCCCAGATCATGGGTCACCTGCTCGCGCAGAGCGTTTTGAGCTTCGGCGAAGGTGCTGCTCACCTTCTGCTGAATTTCATTCAGCACCGCGCCCAGAGAATCCTTTTGCGCCACCGCAAACTGTTCGCGCCGCCGCGACTCTTCTTCCGCCTCTTGTTTTGCCGATTCCAGGCGCGCTGCAATGTGCGACTCCACCTGCTCTGCCTGAGTCCGCAGCTTCGCCGCGGCTTCCTCCGCCTGCGCGCACAACGTTTGCAGGATTTCCTGCGCGCTGGCGAGTTGCTTTTCGTGTTGTTCGCGCTGGACGGCGCCCTCGCGCGCCAGGTGCGCGGTCAATTCGTGGGTCAGTTGCTCAAGTTGCGGCGCCAGCCAGCGCGGCAGCTCATTCTTCAGCGATTCCGCCGCGGCCGCTTGCGCCGTGCGCGCCCGCGCCTCGGTCTCTTCCTGGATCGATCCGATGGCTTGAGCCGTTTGGCGCGCCACTTCATCCCGGAAGCCCGCGTACTTCTGTTCCCACTCTTCGGCGCTCAGCCGACGTTCGGCTGCCACCGATTGCGCCGCGGCCTCTTTCGCTGCTGCGTGAATCTGTTGCTTCGCGTCTGCCAGCAATCGCGCCACTTGGCGCGCCAGCTGCAGCGAAGCATCCGTTGTGCTGGCCGGGGCAGGGAATACCCGCACATTGTCTGGCGTTGCTACTCCCGGCTCTGCTTCCACCAGGGGCAGCGGAGCTTCGCCGGGCGGCAAGCCGATGCTCGGCGGCAAATCCATCGGCGAAGCCGGATTCGAAACAAATTTGCTCTCTTCAGGAAAAGCGAACCAGTCATCCGGAGGAAACCCAATGCCCCACGCGTTGCCGGCCTCTTCCAGTTCCAGCGCCACCTGAAATAACTGGCGCACCGTCCGCGGCCGCTGGATCCACGCCACCTTGCCCCGCACACGCCGCGGCGGATGGCCTTGTTCCGGATGTGGGATCTCCAGGTTCACCCACATGTTTTTCAGGACGTAGTGTTTCGATTGGTAGCGGCAGCCGTGGCAGTTGATGATCAGCGTCGAGGTGCGCTCGGAAAATGGCCGCCCCAGCGCATCAACGCCTGTCACCTGCAACGGCACAGCCTGCACGATGCGCGTGCTCCGTCTTTTCCTCAGTTCCGTGCTTGTGTTGGCCGCGCCCTCTGTTGGCATTTCGCTCGCTTGGTCCGTCAAGTCAGGGTCGCCTGGTTCGTTCTGCATGGTCGCCGTACCGCTTTATTCTTGGTGTTCTCGAACGGTGTTACGGCTTCTTCGGCGCCACGGCGTCTTGCTGCCTGCCATGCGCTCCGGTCAGTGTCTCCCAGATTTCCTTGGCGACCCAGATCGGACCGACCAGCAGATATATGGGACCCTGAAAAAAAGCCGGCTTGTTTCCTTCAATCCGATGACCCAGGAATAGAAGCATCCAGCCGCCCACGAAGCACCCAATCCCCCAACGCCAGTGCATCAAAACCAGCAGAACCAGCCCTGCAAAAATCAGTGGAATCCCGATCCCATGCAGCAGCTTGTTCCACGTTGAGTGGTGCTCATGGTCATACTGCGCCATGTAGTGCTCCAGTCCAGCCACTGGGCACCTCCTACTCCAGTTCCATAGGGAACCAGCAGCGATTCGCGGGGACTCTTACCGCTGGCCTGCACTCTACCGTGATTCGCACCGCTTGCCTAGAGGGACAATCATTCTGTACGTACTAGCTCTCTCGGCCCAGTGGTTTTTCCCCTTATATTTACGCCCTTTTCGTCCGCCTGCTTTTTCCACAGACCCCGAATCAGAAATTCGGCCCCTCTGCGTTCCTTGAAATCTGCTCTCTGGATGCGCACTAAGGTTTTGGTTTGTCTTTTCCGCCTTGCCATACTTCGTTGCTTCCTTGCCTCGTTCTTCAAGCAAAAATCCCCGGCAGAACATCTCCGGGGATCCGTCACTTCCAATTTCGAGCATGGTATGGCTGCCAACTCCCGGCTGCTGACTGGCGGCTAAAGATCTCTGCGCCCCTCCATCGCCTTCAACATCGTCACCTCGTCGGCGTACTCCAAGTCTGCCCCCACGGGGATGCCCACGCCGATGCGCGTCACGCGGACGCCCAACGGCTTGAGCAGCTTCGACAAATACACCGCCGTCGCCTCACCTTCCGCCGTCGGGTTCGTGGCGATGATAATTTCCTCCACCGCTCCGCCCTTCAATCGCTCAATCAGGCTCTTGATGTGGAGCTGCTCCGGCCCGCGGCCTTGCAGCGGCGAAAGCGACCCGCCCAGCACGTGATACATCCCGTTGAACGTGCGCGTCTTCTCAATCGCCAGAATATTGTGCGGCTCTTCCACCACGCAAATCGTGCGCTTGTTGCGGTTGGCGCCCGTGCAATAGAGGCATGGATCGGAATCCGTGATGTTGTGGCAGATCGAGCAGGCGCGGATTTTCTCTTTGGCGTCGCGGATCGCGTCGGCCAGCGCCAGCGCGTCTTCCGGCGCGATTCGCAGCAGGTGAAACGCCAGCCTCTGCGCGGTCTTTTGCCCGATTCCGGGCAGGTGCTTCAGTTCATCGATGAGTCTTTCTACAGGCGCGGCAAAATCAGGCATGTTCTTTGATTAACACAAGCGTCGCTTCTCCGCAAATCATCCTCGAGTTCAGGGGTTTTTCCAGATTGCGGGCGGGAAGCTGGCACAGCGATCGCTCCCCGCCTATTCGTGCCTCTCATGGACCACTCCACGCCTCGGTTTACCTTGCGCTCACGGAATGGCTTGGCACAGTCAACACCGCCATCTTCTCCCGCTTCGCCAGTTGCTCCTCTTCGCGAGACTCGATCAGTTCACGCCCCTTTTCCTGACCGGCCGCCCAAATCTCCGCCAGGAACACATGGCCAGAATAGTTATGGAACACAACCCGTGATCCTTCCGCGGGCTTCTGGTTCTTGCTCACCACCGGGATCGTCAGAACCTGCAGCTTGTTCTGGCCGGCCTTGCTTTGAATCTGCACCCAGCCGGACTGCTCCAACAGCGTATAATCCCCGGCCGGCAGCTTTGTGCCTTCTACCTGAAACGCATACGGCGCGTGAAACTGGACCATTCTTTCCGCCTGCTGCGCCCGAACGACAGATGCTCCGCCGAGAGCCAACAGCCCCGTGATCAGAACTGCCTTAGAGATGCTTTTCATGTTCGTTCACCTCGTTGAAATTGGTCCCAGAAATTTCCGGTGACGCGCCCAATTTCACGCCGGCCGCTCGGTACCTCAATGCACGGAGGGTAAGCTTGGGGAAAAAGGAATCTCCCCGCCCAACGCACAGATAGATGGGAATTTAGCGGTTTTTCTCAACTGCGGTTCAGGCTTGGACTTCAAACTTTTTGTGCTAAAGTTTCGTCTATAATCGGCGGGAGACCTTTTTGACCACCGCGCCCCAGCTTCCCTCGGTCGTCCGCTTCGGTTCGTTTGAGGCGGATCTGCTCTCCGGTGAACTCCGGAAATCCGGCATTCGCCTGAAAATCCAGGATCGGCCCTTCCAGATCCTCTCCATTCTCCTGGAACAACCTGGCCAGGTCGTCACTCGCGAGCAGCTTCAGAAACGTCTCTGGCCCGAAGATACGTTTGTCGATTTCGAGCATGGTCTGAACACAGCGATCAACAAGTTGCGCGATGCGCTATCCGACCAGGCCGACAATCCGCGTTTCATCGAAACCCTGCCCAAGCGGGGCTATCGTTTTATCGCTCCGGTTTCGATCGGCGATGGCGCCAAACACCCGCGGGGCTCCGCCATTCCCTCACCTGCTCCGAATGGTGGCGCTCCCCGCGGCGCCGAATCTTTTGCAACTCACCCGCCACCCGGCGCGCACGCGGAAATCCCTCGCCATTCGCGCCTGGTGCTGGCGCTGCTTGGACTCAGCTCACTCGCGCTTGTCATTGTGGTCACCTGGTCTTTGTCCTCGCGCGCCACCCGCTCCAAAGCCTCGCCACAGATTCGCATCGCACCCTTGAACGGACTTCCCCGCGAGGGCGACGCAGCCTTCTCGCCGGATGGAAATCAGGTGGCATTCGAGTGGGCGGGCGAAAAAGGCGGGTACGCGCATATCTACGTTTCTCAAATCGGTGCGGCCGATTCCCCCAGGCAACTCACCAGCTACAGCGATCCGGCATTCGAATTTTCTCCCGTCTGGTCACCCGACGGGCGCTATATCGCTTTTTTCCGGTATGAAGAAAAGGAAAAATCCCTCGGGGTTTTTGTCACCGCGGCATTGGGCGGATCGGAACGCCGCTTGTATACCAGTAAATCGCGTCGCAAAGTCGACGCACTCGATTGGTCGCCGGACGGAAAATTTCTCGCTTTTTGCGACAGTCCCACGGAGGACGCGGCTTCGCAAATCCTTCTGCTTTCGCTCGACACATTGGACGTTTACCCGGTCACTTGGCCTGCTCCGGGAATTCTCGGCGACAGTTCCCCCGCATTCTCTCCCGACGGAAGATATCTCGCCTTTGTCCGCAACACGCTCGATGTCCTGGAAATTTTCCGCATGCCAGCCGGCGGCGGCAATGCAACGCAACTCACCTTTGATCACGCGGATATTCAAGGCATCGCCTGGACCCCCGACAGCGCCGGCCTCGTTTTTTCCTCCTCGCGCCAGGGTTCGCCGAGCCTCTGGCGCGTCTCCGCGCAAGGAGGAACGCCTGAACGCCTGCCCATCCTGGGCGCGGGCTGGGCCATGCGGCCATCCATCAGTCGGAAAGGCAATCGTCTTGCCTACACCAACGTCACTTACTCCTCCGCGATCTGGAAAGGCGCGCTAACGCCCGACCACAAACTTTCCGGCGACTTGGAGCACTTCATCACTTCCACCGGCCTCGAAGAGGGCCCGCAATATTCTCCTGATGGCAAACGCGTCGTTTTTCAGTCCACGCGCACCGGCTATCACGAAATCTGGCGTGCCGAGGCCGATGGCTCCAATCCTGTACAACTGACACACTTCTCGAGAAATCTCACCGGCACGCCGCGCTGGTCTCCCGATTCACGCCAGATCGTCTTTGACTCGCGCCCCGGCGAGCACCCGCAGATCTTCGTTATCCATGCCGAAGGCGGTCAGCCTCGCCAGGTCACCCAGGGCAGTTCGGACAATGCCGTACCCAGTTGGTCTGTCGATGGCAAGTGGATTTACTTCGCTTCGAACCGCAGCGGCTCCTGGCAGGTTTGGAAAATCACGCCGGAGGGTGGCTCACCCACGCAACTCACGATGAATGGTGGATTCGCGGCGTTGCCTTCCCTGGACGGCAAGTACCTTTACTACGCGAAGGGTCGCGATCTGAATGGCTTGTGGCGCATTCCCGTGGATGGTGGCGACGAAGTTTCCATTCTCCCTGAGGTCCCGCCGAGCGGCTGGGGTTATTTTGCCGTGACCCCGGAGGGAATCTATTACCCGGATGCTCCGCCCCAGGGAAAGCCTGGTCTTTATTTCTACGACTTCGCGACGAAAAAAAGTTCGCCTACATTGTTGGTAGACAAGCAGCAACCGGACCACGGCGCGCCGGCGCTGGCCATCTCTCCCGACGGCAAGACAATGCTCATCTGCTTTGTCGACCAGCCCATCGTCTACATCATGCTCGTCGAAAACTTCACGCCAGGATGAGGTGTGGCTTGGCGTTTGATGGACCACTCAGTTCGCCATGCGACGCAAAGATTTCCTCATTCTAACAGGAGCGCAGCGTGCCCCACGAAGGATCTCAACAAATAAATTGGTCTCTACGTAGGATTGGTTCGGAAGGGAAGTTCGTCTAGAAAAGCCCGGGAATCTTCAAGCCTGCCATGCCGGGAATTCCGCCGGCCAAGCTCTTCATCTGGTTCGCCAGTTCATCATCCACGCGACGCGAAGCCTCGTTCACCGCCGCGCGCACCAGGTCCTGCAACAGCTCGTGATCCTTGCTCGCAAACACTTCCTGCTCGATCTTTACCTCGAGCACCTGCTTCTGGCCGTTCATCTTCACGGTGACCATTCCACCGCCGGCCGACGCCTCCACCGCAACCGAATTGACCTGCCGCTGCAAATCTTCCTGCACCTGCCGCAGCCGCGAAAGCATTTGTTGTAGGGCGTTCACTTCCATGTTCATCGCAGCCTCACTTTTTGGTGTGGCCTATTCCTCACCGGTTCGCCGCACTTCGGAAATTCTTCCCCCGAATCGCTGCAACATCGACTTCACGATCGGGTCATTCTCGAACTGCGCGCGAATCTCCTGTGTACTGCTCGCTGCGCGCGATGCGTTCGCATTCTTTGCGCCGCCAGTTTCAAGCTTAGCACAGACACGAACCGCGCGCCCTAGTACCTTGCCCGAAACACCACGGATTTTTTCCAGCGTGTCGCGTCCTTCGATCAATCCCGCGAAGGTGCTCTTCTCCGCCGGAAAATAGATGCGCAACTCTGCGCCTTCCAGTTCCCACCGCGAGGAATGTTCCAGCAATTCGCCGATGAATTTCTGCTGGGTTTGAATCCCCGATTTGATTTTCGACACTTGTGCGGCTTCCAGTCCCACCGCCTCGACGCCGGCCACTTTCATTTCTTTCGCCGCCGTGTTCGGAGCTGGTGGCATAACCGCGCCTGGCTGTGCGGGGTTGGGCGAAGGCTCAGTCTGTTCCCTCGCTTCGCTTGCGGCGAGCGAAGCGCTCATGCTTTCGCTTTTCTCGAATGCCGGCGCCACGGCCGCTCCCGTTCCCCCCACGGCGAACGTGTTCGCCCGCGAATTCCATTTTTCTCCGCCCTTGTAGGGCTCGCTTTCTGCTTGCGCTGACGAAGGAAGGGGAGCGGGCGGCTTTTCGAAGAATCCCGTTGCTGCCCCAGCCGTCGCGGAACGCGACGGGAACGAAGTCGCAGCCGATGCGTTCGCTGTGCCTGGGCCTGCCATTGCCCCGCCGGAATTCCCTCCGCTCGCGCTCTTCGTCTCTGCCAGCAACTCCTCCATCGTTCCCAATCGCGCCGCATTCACCAGCCGCAACAAACCCATTTCCAGGTGCACGCGTGGATCCATCGCCCGCCGCAGCGCATCATCCGTTTGCAGCAGAATCTGAAAATAGCGCGTCAGGTCTTCTTCGCTGAAAAGCGCCGCCGCCTTCTTCAACCCCGGCCGCTGATCCGGTGTCGCCGCCAGCAGCTCCGATTCCGCTCCGCACACGCGTGCGATCAGCAGATTCCGCATATGCCGGATCGCTTCGCGGCAGAAATGCTGTAAATTGCGTCCTTCTTTCTGAAAGCGGTGTACCAATCCCAATGCGCGCTCCGCAGACTGCTCCGCGATCGCTTGCACCAGTTCATTCAAAGCATCTTCCGGCACCACTCCCAACAAATCACGCACCGCCTGGCCCTGAATGTCGTCTCCGCAATAGGCGCGCGCTTGCTCCAGCAGCGAAAGCGCGTCGCGCATGCTGCCTTCCGCCATCCGCGCAATCACCGCCAAGGCGCCGTCATCAATTTTCAGGTTTTCATTTGAGGCGATGTATTTCAGCCGGCTGGTGATTTCGTTGAACGTCAGCGCGCGGAAATGAAAATGCTGCGACCGCGACCGGATCGTGTCCTCGAGATCCTCGGGCTGCGTCGTTGCCATCACGAAAATCACCCGCTCCGGGGGTTCCTCCAATGTCTTTAGCAGAGCGTTCGAAGCCTCGCCCGTTAGCATGTGCGCTTCGTCGAGGATCACCACTTTGCTTCGCGCCGCCGCCGGCGCGTAGCGAACCATTTCCCGCAGTTCGCGAATCTGATCGATGCCGCGGTTGGATGCCGCGTCTATTTCGATCACGTCCAGCGAAGTTCCCGCCGCAATCTCCTTGCACGAATCGCAAACGCCGCATGGCTCCGCCGTCGGCCCATGCACGCAGTTCAACGCTTTTGCCAGGATGCGTGCCGCCGTCGTTTTGCCCACGCCGCGCGCCCCGGAAAAAATATACGCATGCGCCACGCGGTCCTTTTGGATCGCGTTCGCCAGCGTTTCCGTCACGTGCTCTTGTCCCACAAGATCCGCGAACGTCTGCGGCCGCCACTTCCGTGCAATCACTTGGTAGGTCATTGGTGTGTAGGCGCGGACTCCTCGCACTCTTCCCGGATCAGGGCGGTGAGTCACGGCGTGCGTTCATTTTCAGCGCCCGCTCTGCAAATGTCAAAACCCTTTGGAGTGCGGAGGCTCGCCTCCGCTTTTCCGGTCTCAACCTCGGCTCTCAAATTAAAGTTCTGGCAGAGGCGCAACCGCAAAGGCGGAAGCCTGGCTTCCGAACTCCCAAAAAGTTTTCGACCGGAATGGCAGTGGAACTTCAATGACAAACGGGAAAAAAAGGGCAGGGAGCCGTTCTGTTTTACTCTGAAACTGATTGCTGACTTCTTTCTTCTACGAGGAACTTCGGGGTCTCCGCGGCACACTCGGCTTACCCGGTACCGTTGCTCCCTTCCGGGCCTGGCGGGGTTCGCGGGACCTCGTTGCACGAAGCCCGAAGTTCCACGCTTCGACACTCGCTCACCGCGAATGCCTTTTCAGTCTAGCACACCCAGCGCCGCGTCCAAACGCGCCAGCATCAATCGACCTTGAGCGGCGCCGTCACGCTTCCCGTATTTTCATTCACCCGGTCGATCACCGCGAAGCTCAGTGCATATTCCCCCGGCGGAAGATCCATGGTCCCGGTAAACAGGACTCCTTTCTCCTCCACTTGTTTCTTTTGGGCATCCGTCAATTTCCCTTCGATCAGCTTCGTAAAGCTCCCCGCCATTTTCCCACTGGAGTCGCGTGCCGCGGCGGCGAATTCCAGTTTCAAATGATTATCTTCTCCCCCATCGACGCGGATTGCTCCTGCGGGAATGGAATAGAGAAAGCGCACGCTTTTCTCACCCGCTTTCGCGCTTTGCGCCTCGCCCTCGATCTTCAGATTCAGCGGCAAGCCCGTATATTCAAACGGGGAGAACAGTGCCATTTCCATCAGCTTGGCCTCTGTTGGCGAGTCGTGCGCCGCCGCGTTCACGTAGTAGCCGCTTCGGGCGCGGATCTGCAAGTCCGGCCGCGGCGTGCGGACGCTCAACTTCCGCCAACCGGGCTTTTCCGTGCCGCTCTTGTCGTAAATTCCCAAAAGATAGTAATCGGAGGAGTCGCTCGCCGCTTCCGCAAAGCACTTTTTCGCGTCCGTGCTGCGGTCGCAGAATTTTCCGCCCGTCATTTCCGCGAGGTTTTCCAGATTGCCTCGATGCGTCCCGATCATGATGTGTTGCGGCCGCAAACCCCCGACGCGCGCCGACACGTATCCCGGATTCAGCAACTCGCTTACGTCCAGCGGGTATACCGCAATGTTGGCTTCCTCCAGGGTTCTCCATGCCTGCTGATAAAGCGGGATCATCCCCTGATCGCCGAGACTCTGCAGCATTCCTCCTCTTTCAAACGCCGTCGAGTCGTTAATCAGCAGCGGAAATCCCGCCGTCGCCCAAATCATCGATTTTCGTCCCGGAACGCCTACAAATGCATCGGCGATTTCCAGCAGCGATAACAGCGTCAGACGGATGCGCTCCCCCGCCCCCAGGTCCGAGAAATTTTCCTGCATCTCCAGCATGCGCAGCCGCGATTCCTCCATGGTGACGTTAGCCTCCGCGTTGTGCGTATGCCAGCCGTTGACCGTCCGATAAATTTCCTCCTCCGGATTCCCCGCGGGAAGGTCCGCATCCGTCGGTTGCTGTTTCAGCTTATTCAGCGCCTCGATCAGCACCTTCGGGTCGGTTGTGAATCCGTGAAGCAGCCAGGCTCCTTGCGCGTTCACCGCGACCAGACAAACGGGTTCCTGGTCTCCCAAGGCTTTCGACAGGAAATCCAGAATCTGTTTTCGCGCCTCTTTTTGCTCCTCGATATTTGAATTCAGCAGGTCGATCACAAAAATCGTGATCCGGCTCGGACCTTGCTGCACCGTGTTCGTAAACACCCCTGGCGGTGCTTCTCCGGGCTTTGCCACTTCCGCTTTTGTGGTCACGTGTTCAAAGAACGCGATTTCCTGCCGCTTGTCGTTTTCGAATACCGCAAAGTCCTCTTTCTTCAGGTCGGTGACGCGATTTCCCTTCTTGTCGGTTACCTGTGTGGGAATCAACACCATCTCGGTGCGGACTTTGATGACGGAAGGCGTGGTGCCTGCGTTGCCCGCCGGTGCTTGCGCCCAACCACGGGAAGCCACGGCCACTGACAACAGCCAGAAAATCAGTGTTTTCAAGAACCTTTCGCGCAACCCGGCCATGGTTTCTCCCAAGACATGCAGTCTTTCTTTTGAAGTAAGCCAAAGTGTACTCCGACTCCTTATCATCACAAACTTCAAAGGGGGAACGCTCTCCCTCTCCCTCCTCCTTGGGATTACCTTAGCTGCACCATCCCCGCGGATTTGATTGCATTGTCCTTGAATTCTGCTCTACTCTGACTTCAGGTTGGAGTTCCTCCCCAACCGCCTCGCTTTCGCCCGCAGCGGAAGCAGGGTCCGCGCGCCAGCGCTTGGCCGCCTTCTTGGCGGCTCTCCCCGCGTTACGGGGACACCACACCTGCACGCACGTGCAGCAGGAGGAGTTTCATGAAAGTCGCCGTATCGTTTCTATTGGTTATCGCGCTTGTAATTTCCGCCGCTATTCCCAGCAGCGCGGAACCCCGCCAGATCATCCAGGGCACCGAAGTACATCTCACGCTGCTCACACCCGTCAGCACCACCATCAGCCGTGAAGGCGATCCTTTTATCGCTGTACTGGCGCAGCCCGTGGCCGTCGATAGCCGCATCGTGCTTCCCGCCGGCACACGGGTGCATGGCGTCGTCGGCGCCATCCAGCGGCCAAAATCCTTTTCGCTCTTCCGTGGCCAGGCCTACATGAGCCTAGCCTTCAAGAGCATCGAACTCGATAGCCGCCTCGTCCCCGTCCAGATGAGCCTTATCGCCATCGGCCAGCCGCGCATCGATTCCTACAGCCAGCCCCGCCGCGACGTGAAAATCACCGAAGGCGAAGTCGTCGAGGAAAAGCACGACATCAAGGGCGACGCCTACGGCATGTTGATTGGCGGAGGCGGTGGTACCCTGATGGGCGTCCTCTTCAGCAACGTCGCTCGTGGCCTCGGGATCGGCCTTGCCGCTGGTGCCGTCTACGTCGTCGCGCGCAAGGGCAAGGAAATCGACATGCCCGCGCAAACCGGCATGCTCGCGCGTCTCGACAGCACCGTCACCGTCCCGTACATCTCTGCCTTGAACCAGGAACCCGTGTCCGCTCACTGAGCTGGACCGAAATCTCCATCGACCGCGCTGCGTTCCAGCGCAACAATGCAGCAGGGAGATCGCACTAGCACCGGGCAATCGCTCCACCTCAAGACATCTGCCGCACTGCGAACATTTTCCAAGCCCGCTGCCCCCAGCGGGCTTACTCGTCTTCCGCCTTCAGCAAACCGCTGCAGCCTCAGCGCGCCTGCGTTCGGCTCGCTTCCTCTTTCTGATGACTGAGTTCAGATTTCTGATTGCTTCGATCTGGTTGCCATCCTCGCTGGCCAATGCAAAACAAACTAAGGTCAGCAACAGGCCTATGTCCACAGGGAGGAAAGGGCGCCGCAAATTATTCAGGGTAAATTCGCGGCGCCCGTGAGGATTCTGGCGGGCTAATACGAGGTACTTTCTTGGGGTTCGATCTAAGCGCCATCGGGCAATTTGCTGCTCCGCCCATTGCGCCGTGGCGCCTACAACCTACTGCTGTCCACTCAAATGCAGGAGCCGTGCCACTCTTGCCAACTCGAACTCCCTTGCAAATACAAGGCTTAGCCAGTTGCCCCCCATTCTCGTTCTTGCATCAACCCCGCCCTCGTGTCCCAATCCGAAACGCCACTCCCTCCTTCTCTTTGACCTCCTTGTATCTGGAATGAGGCGGCAGGTTTGGTAAGAATGTCGCTCTGCTCTGACCTCCGCGAACTCTGTGCCAAATCGACTCTTCCACCGTCGCATTTCGACCGCGGAGTCCCCCTCAACTTCCATTCACTTTTTGAATCCTTCTTATTCATTATTCCTCTTGTGGAAATTCCTTTTTCCATTTGACGCTGCATTTCCGCTCGCGCTACCTTAACAAGCGTCAGGGATGTCCACCCCAAAATTGCCAATCTGGCACCATACGCTCCAAATCAAGGAGATTCATGTCCACCGACCTGCGTAATTTTCTGGCTCTCTCATACGAAGAACTCGAAGATCTCAACCTTAAGGCCAAGGAACAGCGTAAAAATCGCACCCCGGTTCACAAAATTCAGGAAGAGCGGTTGAAATACCTCACCGGGGAAAAGCGCATCAAGGCCGTCACCGTCCTTTTCAGCGATCTCGAAGGCCGCCTGCACATGCTCGATTACGACAAGAAATTCCTCCTCAAGAGTTGGGACAATCTGACCTTCGACGGCTCTTCCATCCGCGGCTTCACCGCGCAGCGTGAAAGCGATCTCCGCCTTGGCATTGATTGGTGCTCGTTCTATTGGGCGCCGGCGGACATCTTCGGCAATGGCAAAGTCCTCGTTTTTGGCGAAGTCATCGATAAGGACGGCTCGCCCTACAACGCCGACATTCGCGGCGTGCTGAAGGGCTACGCCGAAGCGCTGCACAAAAAGGAAGGCTACACCCTCAACGCGGCCAACGAAATCGAAGGCTTCCTCTTCAAGGGAGCCGAAGCCGAGCGCCACTATCACGAAACCACCAAGTTCGAGTACGTCAATACCGGCGGCTACTATCACTCGCTCCCTGGCGATCCCCTCCGCACGTTCATCGACACCACAGCCGAAGTCCAGCGCGCCATGGGTTTCCAAAACGAAAAGGACCACCCCGAAGTGGCGCCTTCGCAGTTCGAAATCAATTACAGCTATTCCGAGGTCGTCAACGCCGCCGACCAGATTCAGCTCTACAAACTGATCTGCCGCCAGGTGGCCAACAAGATGGGCCTCACCGCAAGCTTCCTGCCCAAGCCGGTTGTCGGCGTCAACGGCAGCGGCATGCATACTAACGTTTCTATCAGCGAAAACGGCAAGAACCTCTTCTGGGATCCAAAGGGAGAGGAAAAGCTCAGCAAACTCGGCTGGTCGTTTATTGACCGCATCCTCACGCACGGCAACGACATCTGCCTACTGCTCAACGCCAGCGTGAATGCCTATCGCCGCCTCGACCCGCACTTCGAAGCCCCCAACCAGATCAAGGCTTCGCCCGTGGATCGCGGCTCCATGATCCGCATTCCGATCGGCAATGAAAAGTCCATGCGCGTCGAAGTCCGCTCCGTTTCCCCGGACTCCAACCCTTACCTCGTCATGTATTCCATCTTCAAGACGGGCATCGACGGCGAAACCGCCAAGATCAAGAATCTTCGCCAGGCCGAACGCTATCTTCCCGACAACATTTACACCGCCATCGACAACTTCCAGAAAGCCGAGTGGACCACGAAGCTGCTCGGCGCCGACGTGAAGGGCCGCTACGCCGAACTGAAAATCGCTTCCGCCGATCGCTGCCCGCGCGCACTCGGCACCTTCGTCAAAGCGCCCGAAGTCCAATACCATCACGAGGTCTACAACCAGTTCCTCTGGAACCTTTTCTAGTCTCGAACTATTTTCGAAACAAAAATGGCCGATCCTTGATCGGCCATTTTCTTTTTTGATCCACGATCACCTTGAGCAATCCGCACGCGATATTCTCAACGCTCCCGCGCCTTTGTGGCCCTTTCCGTTCTCTGTGGCAATCCTTTTTCCTAGTTTGTCGGGGTGGATTGAAATTCCCGGTTCCGGTCAAACCACCACGCCCACCCCACGATAACCATCGTCGCAATCAATCCCGTCTGCGCCACTTCGTGCATATTCTCAGGTGGCGTGCCAAATCGGTCTGCCACATACACCAACAGCAGCATCGCCACAAACGCCCACGCAATGTACCTGCCGATCCAGTTCTTCGCCCGCGTTGCCGTTAAATAAATCCCCACGCCCGCCGCTAACATCACAATCTCCACCGCCATCGTTCCCGTGATCGAATTCCATAGCCCCAATCCAAATTTCGGTCCGCCCGGATAGAGCGGCATATCCGCCCGATGCGTCACCCAATCCAGGACCCAGTGGCTCACCACGCAGCCGCCCACAACCCATGCGCCTGTCGCGGACTTTCGCATCAACCAGTACGCGCCCCCCAGTGCTGTTCCCCACGCCAGCAGCATCAGCAAACTGTGGGACCACGGATAGTCATACAAATCAAATGGCGTGTATTTCGTATCGCCAGGTGCGATTCTCGCGTGCTCCCAGCCCGCCATCAGGAAAATTGTCCACAGAATATCGGCCCATGCCACCGCCGCCATCAGCAGTGCCAGCGGCGCCCGCGGCGCAAGCTTCTTCGTCCCAAATCCGACCGCAAAATGTCCGATGAACATTGCTCACCCCAATCGGCAGATGCAGCTGCATCGAGCGAAGATTCTATCTCGAATTCCGCACTAGGAATTTGCGCTGCGAGGATCAGGTGGGGGAAGCGCTCCCGACGCGAAAGCCAATCGCGTGACGCTTCTCCGCAACCTCTCTGCTTACCATTCGCTCTGCGGCCATTCCGCTTTCCGCGTGGCACCGCTGGGCTTTGCGGGCAAGTGGGACAAGGCGCTGCTTTGGGGTATGGCGAATTGCTCAGCTAGAGAACTTCCAGGGCAGGGAACCCGCTCCTAAAACTTCGCTTGCGTAGCGCGACAACGCTGGGCGATTTTGATGCTACCTTCTCCGCCCGTCCAGAAAATACGTGAAGCTCACCACGCCCCGGATGTTCCCCTGCCCCGCCAGCGCAAAATTCGGATCCCAATAACTGGTGTGCATATAATCCGCCCCAATCCGCAACGCGAACTCGCGTGAAGTGCGGATCTCGAATCCGCCTCCGCCCGCCCATGCAAATTCATTGGCATACCCGCGGATGTAGCCGCCCTGTCCGTCGGGCGTCGCTCCGGTCACGCGCGCCCCGCCCAGCAGAATCTGCGCATAGGGCGAAATGCGGCTGGTGCGCACCGGATAAATCACCGGCCCGGCCATGTAGCTCAGTATGTCGCTGGGGTGCCCCGAGCTGAACACATTCCCCGCCCGCGCATAAGCCACATCCAGTCGGATGCTCAGGTGTTTTGTCACACCCGATGTCAACCCGCCATTCACGCCATACATGGGCACGCGCGATCCTTGCGATGGCACCTGCTGCCCGATGTACTCGAACCCCCCGTTCGCTTCGAGCATCGGCCCGGTTGCCGTCACCATTGGAGCCTGCGCCGCCACGCGCGGCGCCGCTCCCAACATTCCGCAAACCACCACGCCGCACAGTGCGAATCTCGAAAGATGCTTCATGGCTTCCCCATTCCACAGCGATTTCCCTGCGGAGCACACCCCTGCGTGCGTTCCGCGTCCCCTCGTGGGCCCGGTTCCCCTCGCTGTGTTTCCTCTTGATTTCTCGTTGGAGGTGCCTGCCTCGCGACTCGCGCGGTATTCCGCTCAAGCGCAGGGCAGTCCGAGTGGCGACTCGAGTGGCTGGTGGATGTCCTCCACGCGGAACAGTAAAGTCCTGAATTAGATTTGTCTACGGTACGGAAGGGCAGAGCGGCCCGCTCCATGGGGATACGTCGAGTACAGTTCGCGACCTGCACCCATGCTCTACGTAATTTTTCCTTGGTTTTCCCCCGGCGTGACCTTCATCAGTCCGCGGAGTTGGGGTCGAACCCCACCGAAATCTCGATGCTCTCTTCCTTATCTGCCGATGCGAATACCCATTGTTTCACGGCTTTCGCCGCACAGTCCGAGAGGATCGGGTTTCCTCCCAGAATTTGCGCATCCTTCACCGTGCCGTTCGGATTTACCAGAACGCGCAATTTCACCGTGCCGCCAATCCCTCTTCGCTTCAGCACAGACGGATACTGCGCCGCCACCGACTTCACTACCTTGCGGCTCGTAGTCACTTCTTGCGCCGCCCACAGTCCCGCGCCGGCGGCAGCCAACACGGCCCCCGCCAGGATTCCCCGGAGTTTGATGCTAGGATTCATTGTTGCTGACCTTCCTTGTGTTGCCGGCGTGGGCGTAAGTGCGCGGCATACTTCGATATGCCCTGGAAATGCAGCAAGCGCTTTTCCACAGTGTTTCCCCTCCCGCAATCCCGTCCGAAAGTCTAAACACCTCCTAACCCTCTGAACACTAACCGTTTAGAGGCCTTCTTCCTCTTCGCCTTTTCCTTGCCGGCAATTCTCTCCTGGTAAGCCCTCAGAGTCTCGCTTTGCTTGTCTCACTCCTGAGATTCGCGGCCTTCCGCTGCGAATTTCCTCCAAAATAATAAGGAGCGGCCACAGGCCGCTCCTCACAGTTTCTGCACCACCCTATGCGTGAGGAGGTCCGGAGTGCGCGAGTCAGCTAACCCCGTGCCGGCTTTGCTTGCAAGGAGTGCGAGACTAGAGCGACCTCAGAAAATCCAGGATCGCCTGCTTATCCGCTGCCGAAAGTGCATCAAAGTTCCGGATCACCGTATTTGCCTCCGAAGGTCCGTAACAACCCGTCGCGTTCTCTCGGTCCTCGTGATCGCAGTCCATTCCCGCGGACCGGTGGGCCTCAATCGCCGCCAGCAGGTCGCTGGTGCGGCCATCGTGCAGGAAAAATCGCCGTTGTCCCACGCCCCAAAGCGGGGTCGTGCGGAACATGTCGCCCGTGGCCTTTCCCTGGGTGATGTCGTCGGCCAGGCCTTTGCCCATGTGGTGGATCAACAGATCCGAAAACAGGTGCGCTTCGACGTTTTGGAGCGCCTCCGTTTCGCTTTGCGGAGGCGTCACCATTACCGGCGTGTGGCACGCAAAACACCCAATGCCCGGGTTATGCACATCCGTTCCGAACAGTTGCATGCCGCGTTGCGCGCTCGCGCTCATCGGCGACGCCTGGGGCGCGTCCAGGAAGCGCATGAAGATTGCGAACATCTGCCAGTCCGGCAGAATGTGAAATGGATTGTAGAAGCTCTGATTCCGTTCATCGGTCGGATCGTTCCGGAAGATGTCGTTGGGCTCGCTCTTGTTCACCGTGCAGTTCGGAGCTTCGTCGGTGGCCTGCGGAAACAGGTCGTTCGTTACGCCCATCTCGACGTTGTACGCCTCGCCGGCGAAAATCATGATCGACTTGTTCTGCGCCTTCCAGCCGAATCGCGTGATTGTTCCGTCATTCGGGCTGCGGTTCGGCATCCCCTGAATGCCAAGTTCCTGCCGGATCGCTGCGGTTGCTGCAAACCGGTCCAGAATTTCGCGATCCTGAATTCCATCAATGATGCCCAGTCCGAATAGCTGCAAGGGGATCCGGAACCTTACGTTGCCGCGCTTATACTCGCCATCAAAATCCGTCGGCGGCAGATCGTTTGCCGTGCACGATCCCGGTTGCCCGTTCGGAAATACGTCGGACCGGCCCACTACTGTGAAGAGTTGGTGCACGCCCCCATCCGGCGTCCCATCCGCCTTCCGCACGAATCGTACTTCGCGAATCGGCCCGTATTGCTGGATGAACGAGGGCACCTTATTCGCTGCTCCCTTGCGGTGCGCCATCAGGTCGAACATCGGGTTCTCTGGCGCCCGGTATTGATTCGGAGGATCCTGCGGATTCGGCACCATGAAGCCACCCGAACCTCCAAAGGCCGGCTGGTTGTGACAAGCCGTGCATTGATCCCCGTTGAATCGCACGCCCAGCCCCGATGAATTCGTCTGCGTCACCAGGTTGCCCTTCGCTGGATCCGTGTACGACCCCAGCGTGATGTCGCTGCACCCATCGCACACCGCTTCCAATTGCAGCGCGCGATTCAGTCCTTCGTTGAACATCGATAGTTCGATCGGCGTCAGCCCCTTCAGCGGCGCCCCTGCCCCCGGCGATCCTTGCCGGAGCCCCGGATCTTTTTGCGCCCAGCAAACGCCCTGGCCTGCCCCCAATACCCACAAACAACAGAACACACTGACCCCAACGCGCAAGCGCATGGCTTTTCTCTCCTTTAGTTTTTCGCGATACCTGATCGGGCGCGGCCGCCCGCAATTTCTCCCCGCCTCGCGGGGATGCGGCGGCAATTCCGCGCACTCTACGGGCAGCCCCTTCGCCCAATCAATGGATCGTCGATTCGCTTCACCTTCCTTTCTTCTTCCCAGCTATGCATTTAAGGACACGGGAATTAGCCGGACTACCTGCCCGCAGACTCCTTATCCTGTGCTTTTCCTTTCTCAAACTTCACCCGCTCACGCTACAATCTGGCCACTCGTTTTTCCGGACGGAGATCGCCCCTTTGCCCAAGTCCACGCTCCTGTTCCGCTTCGACCCTTTCGAGGTGGACGCCACCGCCGGCCAGCTCCGCAAGCATGGCCTCAAGCTCCGTCTTTCCGGGCAGCCCCTTGAGATCCTGATCATGCTCCTCGAGCATCCTGGTGCGGTCGTTACCCGCGAGGAAATTCGCCAGCGCTTGTGGTCCTCCGAGACCTTTGTGGATTTTGAAAACAGCCTGAACAAAGCCATCAACAAGCTTCGCCAGGCTCTTTCCGACTCATCCGACAAGCCCACCTACATTGAGACCCTGCCTCGCCGTGGTTACCGCTTTCTCCAGCCCGTCCAACGCATCGAATCGCAGACTGTATCCGTGCAACCCGAGCCCTTCGCCCCTGCGACTTTCTCTTCCGCTCCCATCGCAACTCCCAATAAACCGCCAAAGGCCCGCGCACTTCGGCTTACTCTTTTCGTTGCCGCTGCTCTGATCTTTCTGGGTTTCTCATGGCTCTTCTTCCGTCCGCTGCCGGCCCCTCGCATTTTGAAAATCACACCTCTCACCACTTCCGGCCGTGCTGACATGTTCGGCCGCCTGCAAACCGATGGCGTCCGCCTGTTCTTTCTCGAGCGCCGAGGCCATCGCTGGCAACTCTCCCAGATGCCCGCTTCCGGCGGAGCCGTCGAGCCGTTTCCCACTTCGCTCTCCAATGCAAAAATTCTCTCCGTCTCGCCCGACGCCTCCGAACTCCTGCTCGCCTCCTTCACCGAGCGCGGCCGCCTGCTCGCACTCTGGCTCATGCCTTCCGTCGGCGGCACGCCCCGCCGTCTCGGCGACCTCATGGCCACAGACGCGGTCTTCACTCCGGACGGCGCCCGGATCACCTACGCCAACGACGACGGAATTTTCGAAGTTGCCCGCGACACTCTCAATCCTCGTAAGCTCCTCGGCGCCAAAGGCCCTAAGCAGAGTCTCTCCTGGTCGCCCGACGGCAGGGAACTCCGCTTCGAGTGGATCACCGCCCCGCAAGACGGAGCCACTCTCTGGTCTGTTTCTTCCGATTCACGCAAGCTCCACCAGCTTTTTCCGGATTGGAGGGAAGCTCCCGCTCAGTGCTGTGGCCGCTTCTCCCCCGATGGCCGCTACTTTTTTTTCGTGGGTTTTTCGCCAGATGGCTCTCGCGCTGTTTACGCGCTCCGCGAGCCGCGCGGCTTTCTATTTCGCCGTTCTCTTCCACAGCGTTTGGACACCAGCCCTTTCTTCCTCGACGAGCCCGTACCCGGGCTCGATGGCCGCCATCTTTATTCGCTGGTCATCGATGCGCGTAGCGAGTACGTGCGCTTTGATCCATCCACTCACGATCTCCATCCGTTGCTTGGTGGCGCCAGCGCTTCCTGGCTGAACATCGCTCCCTCATTGGATCGGGGCGTCTTTCGCGGCGAGGGCAGCGCTCTTTTCATTAGCAAACTCAACGGCAGCGAGCGCGGCGAACTTGTTCCCGCGTCCCTCCATCCCGAAATCCCTGCCCTCAGCCCCGACGGCAAGCAAATACTTTTTTGCGCAAAACCTTCAGGCTCGCCGTTCTTCAAAATCTCCGCCGTTTCCCCCGATGGCGGCCCGGTGCACGACCTCGTCTCCGAATCCTTTTCCGTTTACGCGCCCTCCTGGTCCCCTGACAGTGGCAAATTTCTCTATGCCGCGGATCCCGACGATTCCACCCATACCGGCGTGTTTGTGTACGACTGCAATACCAAACACTCCCGCAAAATCCCCGGCTCCGAGGGCTTGTGGAAGTCCCGCTACTCTCCCGACGGAAAGTTCGTCGTCAGCGTCTCCGGCGACAACAAATCCGTTCATCTCTTCGACGTTTCGTCGCAAAAATGGACCGTCATTGCCCAAGGCAAGGTCTTAAGTCCCGTCGCCTGGTCCGCCGACTCCAAATTCCTCTTCTTTCAGGATGTCCTTGAGGACGACGAGCCCGTTCATCGCTACGACCTGCAAACCCGCAAAACGGACCTCGCCATGGAATGCCGGCCCCTCCTCGAAGGCGGGGTTCTCCGCTGTGGCTTTGAAGACGTGCTTCCCGACGGCTCGCTCCTGCTTCACCTTACCCGCGGCGACCACAACGTCTACTCGCTCGCGCTTGATCTCCCCTGACCCCCGGACTTTTCTTCTCCCCTCTCCCCGCGTACACTTCCTGTGTCTGCGCTTTGGGGGATGGTCATGATTTTGGATTTCTACGGCTTGCGGGAGCAGCCGTTCGGCGTCACGCCGGACCCTGCCTACCTCTACGCCAGCCGGACCCACTGCGCCGCGCTGGACTCCCTCTCCGATGCCATCCTCTCCGACCGCGGCTTCCTCGCCCTCATCGCCGACCCCGGCATGGGCAAGACGACGCTCCTTCATCAGGTCCTCGACTCGGTCGGCGCCACCGCCCGCGCCGTCTTTCTTTTCCAGACGCAGTGCGACTCCCGCGAATTTTTCCAGTACCTGATGAGCGAGCTTGGTGTCGATTTCACCGGCATGGGCCTCGTCGCCATGCACAACAAGTTGAACGAAATCCTCTTCAACGAAATGCTCGCCGGCCGCCGCTTCGTCCTCATCGTCGACGAAGCCCAAAACCTTGACGACAACGTCCTCGAGACCATCCGCATGCTCTCCAACTTCGAAACCACGCATGCCAAGCTCATGCAGATCATCCTCGCCGGCCAGCCCCAGCTCGGCGAAAAGCTCCAACAGAAACATCTTGCCCAGCTTCTTCAGCGCCTCACCGTTGTGCAATACCTCGAACCGTTCACTCCCGAAGAGACCGCCGGCTACATCCACCACCGCCTCAAGGTCGCCGGCTATCAGGGTCTGCCTCTCTTCGATTCTTCCGCTCTCGCCTTGATCGCCGAAGAAAGTCGCGGCATTCCCCGCGACATCAACAAAATTTGTTTTCGCGCCCTCCTCGAAGGCTACGCCGCTGACGCCCGCCTGATCGGCTCCGACCTCGTCGAAAAAGCCATTCGCCGCCACAAACTCCAAGCCCCGCCTCGCCCCCAACCGGCTTCTTCATCCGCTCCTGCTTTAATTCCTGTTCCTCCCCCGCCGCAGGCCGCTCTTCAGCCTGCCCCGCAGCCTAAAGCCGTTGCGGCGGCCGCTGGTGCGGGCGCTGTCGCTGGGGCGAATCTCACTTACCCCGCAACGAAAAATTCGCGTTGGAATCCCTGGAAACTCCGCACAATTTCTTCCGTCGTCCTGCTTCTTTTCGGCAGCCTGCTGCTTCCGCATGACGCCATTCCTCGCGTCGCGAAAACCCTTCAGCAAAAGCTGACCGCCACTCGAGATCTTGTGCAGCGCCAGGCCGCGGAACTTGCCCGCTCATCGCCCGTCCCGCGCGTATCCCCCGGCGCCGGCTCCTCGCTTATTTCCAACGCCGGCTTTGCCTCCTTGCCCAACGTCACCTCCGTCGAGGCCTTCACCACCGCTTCCGACGCTCAGGTCGTCGTCAATGTCGATACTGCTGTTCAATACGACTCCGCGCGCCTCGATTCCCCCGATCGCGTCTATTTCGATCTTCGAGGCGCGCGTCTCGCTCCTTCCGTTGACGCAAAAATCTCTCCGGCGCAGCCCGGCCTGCTCCAGGCTGTCCGCGTCGCGCAAAACGCAGACGGCGGCGTCCGGCTTGTGCTCGATGCCGGCGGCCCCACCGATTTTTCCGCGAAGCTGCTTCCCGATCCCTACCGCTTGGTCATCGATGTCCGCGCAAAGACTTCCCCCGCCGGCGACGCCCCGCAGGAATCGCTCGCCCGCGAGCTCGGCCTCAAGGTCAATCGGATCGCCATCGATCCCGGCCACGGCGGCTACGACACCGGCACCATCGGCCCGCATGGCCTCATGGAAAAGGATCTTTGCCTTGACGTTGCCATGCGTCTCGGCCAGCTCCTCAAGGAAAATCTTCCGGGCGCCGAAATTATCTATACGCGCACCGATGATCGCCACGTCTCCCTCGAGGAACGCACCGCCATCGCCAACGACGCCGGCGCTGACCTCTTCATCTCCGTCCACGCCAATTCCAGCCGCATCCGTGATATTCGCGGCGCCGAAACTTTCTATTTCAGCCTCGCTGATTCCCGCGAAGCCCGCGACCTCGCCTCCCGCGAAAACGCGCTCTCTGAATCCTCCCTCCACGAGCTTCCCGACCTCCTTCGCAAAATCACCCGCAATGAAAAAGTAGCCGAGTCGCGCCAGCTCGCCGCCGACATTCAGCAGTCCCTCTCCGCGCAGCTTCAGGCCGTCAGCCGCCAGGAAACCAACCGCGGCGTCAAGCACGCGCCCTTCCTCGTCCTCACCGGCGCCAACATGCCCGCCGTCCTCTCCGAAATCTCCTTCGTCAGCAATGCCGCTGACGAGTCCCTACTGCTGGAATCCGCTCAGCGCCAGCGCATCGCCGAAGCCCTCTTTCGCGGCGTCTCCTCCTACCTCAACCGCCTCTCCGCCACCCCAGCTCCGAATCTGGCCCCGCAACGCCAAGGCACTGCCCAAGCGGTAACCAAAACCTCAGCAAAAAATACCGGCCTCTAGCGGCCAACCCTCCCTGTAGTGGCCAACCCTATTTCCTTTGTAGTGGCCGAACTTTAGATCGGCCACCTTTCTTCCGTAGCGTAAGGCCCGGTTTTCAGGGGGGCGGCGCATTTATCCGGGCTGGCCTACCCTTTCGGTTTGGTGTTCAGTCCCATGACGTGTTTTGCAGGCTGCCCCTAGACATTCTTTACACATCGGCGCGCGCGGTAGGCGCGCTGGGGTGTCACTATGGCATGGAAGACTGTGGATATTCACGAGCAACATGTTCGATTCGTGATAGAAGCTGCCGCGGGTTTACGACCATTCCGTTCTCTGTGCACTGAGTTCGGGAATTCTCTTCCAACGGGGTACTTGTGGCTGCGACGGTATAGGGAATTGGGCCTGCGTGGTATTGCCGAGCGGAGCCGCCGGTCCCCGCGGCGTGTGGCCCAGGTTGCCATACCAGATTTCACAGCCAATCGCTGTGATGTAGGTTCTCACATTGGAACTGGTACAAAACCTCGGGCTGGTCAGCAGCATTCACGGCTTGAGCGACAGTAGCCGGCGTCCCTGCCCCTGTGCCCACCAACTGCCCTTTCAGGTCATGAACTTTATACTGAACGTGAAGCACGAGCATCCCAAGCGGGAACGAAGTTGGCGCGAATTCTAGGCCGTAACTCTAGTTTGGTCCGCTTTTTCGGATCAATTCCTGGAATCTTCTCTCTGTTCGCAGCGAGTCGAATCGGGGTTCAACTCGGATAGGTGGCAGGTCGTGCATCCGATAGCTGCGTTCCAGCCAGTCCAGTGCCGAGTCTGTTTCACCGAGTGCTGTGTAGATGACGGCAAGGAAGTATGGCGAAACATAATGGTTGCGAGTCGCAGCCAGCAGATCGGAGAGTATCGTGCGGGCCTCCGTAGTGCTTCCCGAAAGGGCGTAGGCGTGCGCAAGCTGGGTCTTCATTTCGTCGCTTCCACCAGAGAGGTCACACGCTCTGCGAAACACCACAATCGCGTCAACGAACTTTCCTTTCTGTTCGTAGGCCCAACCTAGACGTTCTAGGGCGGGAAGAAAGTCAGGCTCTATCTCGAGAACGCGCTTTGCCTCTTGAATGGCGTGGTCATAGTCACGCGCGAAGTAGAAGGTTTCTGCCACGATTGCACCCACGATCGGAGACCGCGGTTCGATTTCTTGCGCCCGTTTTGCTTCCGAAATTGCCTCCTTGTGCCGGCCCAAATGCGAAAGATAATCCTCCGCATACCACAAATGCGCGGTCGCGTAGCTAGGATCCCACCGGATTGCTTCCAAAAAGTACTTCGCGCCTGCTTGCCAGTCGAAGTCGTACTTGATTTCCAAATCTGCAAGCGCCGTGTAAGCCTCGGCCAACGTTCCGTCGAGTTGAAGAGCTTTCTCGGCGTATGCCTTCGCCTTCGGATAGGCATCTTCTGGTGCCGCAAAGCCATACTCGCCAAGCAGATTGTATGCGTCGGCGAGACCCGCACAAGCCGGAGCATAGTCAGGCTGCTTTTGCAGAGCCTCTTCAAAGTAAGCTATGGCAGCGCGAAAGCCCTCTCCGCTTCGCTTATTCCACTCGTAACGGCCTCGCAGATAGGCATCGTGTGCTTCAGCCGAGATAGCGGAAGCAGATGCCAGCTTGTGTTCCTGCTCGGCAGTAAGCTGAATCCTGATATGGTCAGCAACCGCTGTCGCGATTTCTCGCTGCAGGCCGAGAGTGTCACCCAAGTCGCGGTCGTATTCCTCGGCCCAGATATGCGTCTGGGTCGCCACGTCAATGAGTTGGACCGTGGCTCGAACACGGTTGTACTCCCGCCGGATGCTGCCCTCCAGGACGTAGTTGGCTGCAACCTCTTTCCCAATTTGCGCAATGTCTTTGCCACTGTGCTTGTAGCTCATTGCCGTTAACCGGCCGATCACCCCCAATCGATTCGGGTCGAGGAGGGCCAGTTGGGTCGTGATTTCTTCGGTGATGCCGTCGCTAAAGTACTCTTGCTGAGGGTCGCCGCTCAAATTGTCAAGGGGTATGACGATGAGTGTAACTCTTTCGCTCGCGAACGGATGCCGTGACAACATCTTGCGCTTGAACAGGAAGCTAAACGGGGCAGCAATACAGAGCGCCAGAATAACCACCGCGATGATCGGCCATCTCCGAGCCCCATGACGCGCTCCCAGAACCAAACTCGACGAATTTCCGTTGCTCGTAGCACTCGGGGCAATCTCTGGGCTCAAGTCGGATGGTGATGCTTTCCTGGTTTCGGCAGCTTCGCTCTGGTGAACAGAGACCTGCGTTGTAACTGGGGCAAGAAAGCGGTAACCCCGCCGAGGGATGGTTTCGATGAAGCGCGGGTTGTCGGTGGAATCATTGAGTGCCGCGCGCAGCTTCTTGATAGCAGTGTTGAGCCCATCGTCAAATTCGACGAAGGTGTCGGAAGGCCAGAGCCGTTGGCGAATCTCTTCCCGCGTGACCACTTCACCTGGACGGTCCACTAGCATTGCCAGGACCTGGAAGGGCTGGTCCTGAAGCTTGATCCGCAGTCCCCCTTTGGTCAGGATGAACTGCTCGAAATCGGCCTCGAACAAACCAAAACGCGCCACTTTGGGCTTGCGCGGGAGATGGTGCATAACTGCTATCTCTTAGACGGTTAGCTAATTTATCCCAGATTGTAGTACAGGAGTTCAGGAATTTTCCTAAACTCCTGTCTTTGCATGGAATTAGTTGTTCAGATTCCGTCTCGAAATTGATCCTTTGACCCGCTTCAAGGTTGCCCCTAAAAGTTCACTGACGAGAGCTTGATATCGCGGGCAGGTGAGGCTGACATGATTTCGAACTATTCGCTGGTGACAAAGGACCTGGAACAAGCGAAGGGGAGACTGTCCTCTTTGGTGCTTGCATTGGCTTGTTTACTTCCGCCATTTCTAGCTGCTTGCAACAATAGCAGTAGCAATGGAGGCCACGCGGGCACGCCAGCCCTGACGGCCACGGTGACGACACAAGGCAATTTCAGCAGCGGCCAACGGAACGCAACTTACACGATCCAGGTTACCAACAGCGGAACTGCCGCGACGAGCGGCACAGTTTCGGTCGTGGACCCTCCCGTGGGTTTCACCGTCACAGCCATCTCTGGAACAAACTGGACGTGTACGTTAGCGACTACGACCTGCACTTACGCTAACTCCGTGGCTGCCGGACAGGCCTTCCCGCCAATCACCGTAACGGGAAATGTCACCTCCGCAAACGGCACCCCGGTAAGCATTGCGCTGAGCCTCTCGGGTGGAGGAACGTCGGCACCCGTGAACAGCACTCCCATGGTCACCGTGGCAGCCCCCAGTCTGAGCATAGCCAAAACGCACACTGGCAACTTCAGCTTGGGCCAGCAAGGGGCTACTTACTCGGTTATGGTAAGCAACGGGGCTTCCGCGGGAGCAACTAACGCGAAGGTAACGATAACGGAAACAGTACCGTCGGGCGAGAACTTGGTTTCTATGTCGGGCACTGGCTGGACATGCCCCGGGGCAGGAGGGTTGAACACCTGTGACCGCACCGATACACTGGCTACCGGCGCGAGCTATCCTGCGCTCACTGTGACAGTAAATGTGTCTGCAACGGCGACGTCGCCACAGGTGAACCAAGTTAGCGTGTCGGGCGGGGGTATGGCCGGTTCGGTTTTGGCCAGCGACTCGACAACGCTCAATGCTCCAACAATTGCGTCAATCTCGGTTTCGCCGTCATCCCCTTCCATTGGGATGGGCGGTACTCAGCAGTTCACGGCAACCGCCCAAGACAGCGGCGGCAACGTGATCAGCGGTGTGACCTTCACATGGGCCAGCAGCGCCACGAATGTCGTCATAATCGACAGCAACGGCCTCGCCACCGGCGTGAGCCCAGGCACATCCCAGATTACTGCTTCTGCAGACGGTATCACAAGCGCGCAAGATACGCTCACGGTCACCTCGTCGATCGCCTGCGGCTCAAGCGGCAGCGAATCGCTGCTGAACGGGTCATATGCGTTTTTGCTGAAGGGGTTCGACAGCTCGAATAATCCAGTTCTCATCGGCGGCGTGCTTACTTTCAATGGTGCTGATAACAATGGATCGATCACTGCAGGCGCCATCGATATGAATCTGAATTCCGGAGTGCAGTCGAATCTCGCCGTGACTTCTGGTTCCTACGGAATCGGTTCGGATCAGCGCGGGTGCATGACGATTACCACGGCGGCGGGAACGCAGAACTATCGCTTCGCTCTCGGCAATATTGCCGGCGGTGTGGCCTCGACAGGACATGTGATTGGCTTCGATCAAGGGGGACCGTTCACCGCAGGCATCCTGCGCAAACAGACGACCTCGGCCTTCTCCACTTCACAGGTCACTGGCAGCTACGTCTTTGGCGTATCCTCCATCCTGAATGTGGCTCAAGGCGGCGGCAAATTCGCTGCCGTCGGCCTGCTCAACTTCTCTTCTGGCACCGTCACCGGCGGTGAGGTTGATCTCAACACCAACGGCACGTTGGACGCCAACCCCGCTAACACAACGTGGCCGGCGAGTCCGCTCACCTATAGTGGTGGCACCTATTCCATCTCAAGCACCAATGGCCGTGGCGCGCTGTCCATCACTCTGAATGTCCCAGGCGCGTCTCCAATCAACACGATCATTTACGTAGTTTCTTCGACCGAGGTGCTCATCCTGAGCAGCGATTTTCAAACCAATGCCACGGGTAACAATATCTTTGCTGGCGTGGCGCTGCAGCAATCCGGAACACCCTTCGCTGCCAACCCTCTTTTCGGCAGCTACATCGGATACGACTCAGGATTGGGCAACACGGGCACCGGCAGGGCCGAGATCACTCTCTTAGGTCCGGCGACCTCTGGAAACAACACGGTCAACGTCAACCTGTTGAGGAACGACGGCGGCACTTTCTCCCCCGGTTCCTTTTCCGGAACTTATAGCGTTTCATCGACAGGACGGATGATCCTGTCCGGAGGTGGCCATGCGCCAGTACTCTACCTTGCAAATGACAACCAGGCATTCTTTCTGAGGAGTAATCCCAGTGTTGATTCAGGCTTTTTTGAGTCCCAAAGCGGCAGCCCCTTCTCCAATTCCTCGGCGAGCGGAACTTACGCTTACGGCCCTATCGATCCCGAAAACCTCAACGGCAATTACGGGTCGGGCGTGGCCATATTCGACCCGGCCACTGGGAGCATAAGCGAGACTGACGACGGCAACCAAAGTGGCGGCACTCCCGGGCTCGGTCATACGGGGAGTCTCACCTACTCCATTGATTCCACAGGTTTGGGCTTGAGCCCGTCCGGTTGCTCCATCTCCATCACACCGGCAACGTGTCAAACGATTTTCTATTTCATTTCGCCGACGAAGGCGGTCCTCATCAATAACAATCCACAGTCCACCACCCCGAAGGTGTATCTCTTAGATCAGTGAGGCGTGTCTGGCTGATGTGCTTTGGCGAAAAATTGTCTTGGTTCGAAGCCGAGACTGGCCGGAAATCCGGAAATTGTCCCGAGCATAGTTTGCGACTGGGACTGGCGAGTGTGGCGGGCGAGCAGGACAGACGGAACGTTTCCCGGAGTATGTCCTACTCCAACTAGCGACCAAAGGGCTCCGCATCCCGCCACACGCCCATTCGAAACTTATCGCGCTAAATAGTTAGTGACTTAGTATATCTTTCCGCGCTATCACACGTTGTGATAGCCGCGTACCATCTCGCCCTGGCTCGTACTGCCGCTCCCGACTTCCTTCGCTGCCTTGTCCCCGCCGTATTACTTTCCAATTTGCAGCCCCAATCTTCGCGTAATTTTCGCGTTACATTCCGCAACTCCTTTCCTTCTCGCTCTCACAACCATTTCCGCCCATTTCTTCCGCTAAGTCCTTTCGCTGCCACTCTTAGGCGAACTCCCAGGGCTACCCCTTGCCAATACCCACCGATCACCGGCCTACAGAAGCCTCTATTCTCCCACGCAGATGCCTCCGTCCTGGCCTACCGTTTTCCATTTTCCAATTTAGATTTTCCCACTTCTCCTGGCCACCGCTTATGGCTAACGGCTTACGGCTCCAGCACCTCTTTGCCTCGCGGCTCTCGGGTCGCAGCTTACGTCCCCTCCGCCCATCACCAATCCCGTCCGCCTCAGAAGGCGGCCGCCACAAGCTTCAAGCCTTCTTCTCTTGCTCGCCACTCGTCACTTCGTACCAACATCCACCCAGCCCGCATCCTACAGATCGCCGTCCATTCCATCCGAGGTGATCTCGACATGAATTCCATCACGCCCGAGCAGGCCGCGTTTCTCCTGCAATACAATCTTCCCGCGGTGAAGAACGAGCATCGCACCACCGCCGCCGTCATCGCTGCCATCCCCTCCGCCAACGCCGACTATCGCCCCGACCCGCAATCCAAAACCGCCGCCGAGCTTGCCTGGCACATCGCTGCCGCCGAGCATCGTTTTTATGGCGGCGTCGTCGCCGGCGCCTTCGACTTCAACGCCATCCCTCGCCCCGAGGGCGGCATCACTCCCGAAAACATCTCCAAGTGGTACGAAGCCACCTTCGCCAAAAATTTTGAAGCGCTCACGCACCTCTCGGGCGAACAAGCCGCCAAAATTCTCGACTTCCGCGGCGCCTTCCAGTTTCCCGCCGTCGCCTTCGTCGATTTCAGCCTGCGCCACTCGATCCACCATCGCGGACAACTCTCCGCCTATTTGCGCGCCATGGGCGGCAAAGTCCCCGCGATCTACGGCGAAAGCTATGATTCCGAGCTGGCCAAGAAAGCCGCGCAAGCCGGCTGAAGGCAACAGAAGGGAGCGCTTACTTTTTTACAAGCGAGCTTCGCCCGTGCATGGTCCTTGGGGAGCGCAGCTTTAGCTCCGACGTAGAGACTAGGCTACCAAGCGGCTTCAGCCCCTGAGGGCCGCTCTTATGCGTGCGCCCGCGCTCCCAAACATGACGCCACAGCGGAACATCTGGAACTCCGGCACTTCGCGAATGTTCACCACCCGCGCCGGCACAAAAATCGCCGGGGCGTTCGGCGATTCCGGCGAAAATGGCACGGCGATCTGCACCTCTGTCGAGATGACGTACGGATTTTTGGTGCGAAAGCCCAGGCCGCCGCGCGACATGTCGATGCACGTCACCACGTCGTCGCCGAACGCTGCGCTGCGCACGCACGCAAAATAGTTCACCTTCGCCCGCACGCGATTCCTCCGGTCCTCGAGCGCCGCGCTCGCAGCCCGCGATTCGTTCCAATGTTTGGTTTCCGCGGATGCCCGTGCCTCGCGGACGCCCGCGTTTTCACGTGCTTCGTGCGGCCGCGCGCTCGCTCGCCGATCCATCGTTGGCGGCAGGCATTCCGCCAGCGGCTGCAAATCCCACTCGTGTTCCTCGATCACGCCCTCGCTCGCAAGCGGGCGCACGCTTTCCCGCCGCTGAACTTCTACACACTTTGGAGCCGCTTGCTTCGGCTTGGCGCGTGGTTCCACCCCTGCTTCCGGGCGTTTCCACACCGTCGCGAAGCCGCATTCGCCGCAATACTTCACCAATCCGCCGTGAATCGCCACCACGTCGAACTCGAAGTCGCCGTTTAACACCGTCTCCGGCGAGCCGCAAGCCGAACACTCGAGCAAAAATTCCAGCGGGCGCTCTTCGAGCGAAGGCGGTGGCGGAAAATCCACTTGCCAGAAGTCCATGGAGTCGTCCAGAAACGCCACGCCGTAGGTGTGCTTGTCGCCTTGTTCGCCGATTTCGCCGACTACGCGAACTTCCGCTTCGCGATTGGTCACCATCGAACGCAAGACGAGTTCCTGCTCCGCGAGCAGCTTGTGGGAAGAAACCACACCCGCGCCGTGCAGGCTCAGCACCACGGTGTGGGTCACTTCCGAAAACACGCGGCCTTCGGTGTCGCTGCCGATGAGAAGAATGGGAACGGACTTCGAGATGCGCCCGCTGCGGCGCAGTTTTTTGTACGTCATCCTGGCTACCTGGGGAAGGGGCCAAGAATTCTTCCCGCTCAGGATACAGGAAAAAGCCGCTGGCAGAGCGGTTTTTCGAGCGAGATGGGCCAGCCAATATTGAGTTTTGTCCCGAAGATAACTGTTTCAGAAAGGAACAGAGGCGGAAGATTCAGCGAGGCAGGCCGGCACTGGCTGAGCAGCCGCACAGATGCCAAGCGATCAGCCGGCGGTGTACGGCGAATTTTTCGCGCCAGCGCTGGGATTGCCCCAGTGTCAACGCGGTGAACAAACCGCTGAACAGTGCGTCGATGACCAGCCGAAGCAGCAAACCGACACGCAGCACAAAGCGAGCGGCCAGACCGCGATGTTTGGCGAAATAAGCGTAACGCGAGCGCCAATATTCAATGCGGGCGGCGGCGAGGTTTTGTCTCGCGGTTTGTCCCTGCCCATGCCAAACGCGGACCTGGGGAAGATGCGTGGTGGAAAATCCAGCCTGGCGTGCGCGCAAGCAGAAATCCGTCTCTTCGAGGAAAAAGAAGAAGCGCTCATCCAGGCCGCCGAGCAGATCCCAAACGGACCGGCGAACCAGGAAAAACGCGCCGATGACGGAATCGACCTCGAGCGGTTCGCGGAATTCCTGCTCTTTGCCCGGAAATTCCTTCGGCCAGAAGGTGCGCAGCAGAAATTTGTTTAAAAGCTCCGTAGCCAGGGAAGGGAAGTTGGCGATGGAGTTCTGTTTGCGCCCGTTCGGATGATAAAGCTGGCCGCCGACAATGCCGCAGCAGGGATGCCCGCGCATCCAGTCGACTGCGATTTGCAGAGCATCCGGCGCGATCCGCGCATCGGAATTCAGGAGCAACAGAAACTCGCCGCGAGCTTCGCGGGAGGCGAAATTCACGCCGCGCGCAAAGCCGAGATTCCGCTCCATGTAAAAATAATGAATTTGCGGAAAAGCTTTCGGCAAAACTTCCCGTGTCTCGTCCGTGGAGCCGTTGTCCACGACGTGAATCTCTTTGGAAAGCGCGTCGGTGGATGCGAGCACGGACTCAATAGCTTCGCGGGTCTGGTGGCAGGTGTTGCGCGTGAGCAGAATGACGGAAACGTCCAAACAGAGCGCTCCTCGGTTGAAACGCCATCGGCCGCGCCTGGCGTGGCCTGCTTGAGTTTAGCAAGAGAGGAGCGAGCGGCAACAGAATAAGGCGAAGTGATGCAGGTAAATGGCGCAAGGGAAGATGCTCTGTTCCAGACGAAATGCGCCATCGTGTGGCGAACTCAGCCAGGCAGGCAGCGTTAGAGCACATTTCCCCGCGCAGTTCGGCACATAATTTTGCGAGCGAGGCCCATGAAACGAGGACCCACTCACTGCCTGTAGCTGCCCCACGGCTGGCCCGTGAGGTGCCAAGTGCCACCGGGTGGCCTCAGGCGGCGGCGCCGGTGGTGTGCTGGCGAACGTCGAAGCCGTCGCGCTTCAGGTAGCGGTAAAGGCTGGTCCGGCCGATGCCGAGAATCTGAGCGGCGCGGAGGCGGTTGCCATTGCACATCTGGAGAACTTTCTGGATGTGAAGCTTGCGGACTTCATCAAGCGAAAGCGGGCGCCAGTCTTCATCGCCGGTGATGCGGGGATTGCGGTGCTGCAACTGTTCCGGCAAGTCGCTGATGTCGATGAAATCGCCGGTGGCGGTGATGCAGGCGGTGGAGATGACATTTTCCAGTTCACGCACGTTGCCGGGCCAGGGATGCTGGAGCAGTACGGTTTGCGCGCGCCGCGTGAGGCCGGCGATAGTTTTGCCGTAGGAATCGTTGTACTTCTTGAGGAAGAATTGCACCAGCAGCGGAATGTCTTCGAGGCGCTCGGCCAGCGACGGAATGCGAATCTGAATGGAACTCAGGCGGTAATAAAGGTCCTCGCGGAAACGGCCGGCGAGAACTTCGGCGCGCAGGTCGCGGTTGGTGGCGGCGATCAAGCGGACGTTTACCTGCTTGACCTCCGGCGAGCCGACGCGTTGAATTTCACGGTTCTGGATGACGCGGAGCAGCTTCGCTTGCATGGGCAGAGAGGTCTCGCCTACCTCGTCGAGAAAGACGGTGCCGCCATTGGCGTACTCGAAAAGACCGGGACGCGTGTCCGTGGCGCCGGTGAATGCGCCGCGGACGTGGCCGAAGAGCTGGCTTTCCAGCAGCGTGTCCACCATCGCCGAACAGTTGCAGACCGCCAGCCGCTGCTGGCTGACCGGGCTGATCTGATGAATGGCGCGGGCGACGAGTTCTTTCCCGGCGCCTGTGGGGCCGACCAACAGGACGTTCGTGTAATGACGGGCAACTTTGCGCGCGAAGTCGAAGACTTCAAGCATGGCGGGACTTTTGCCAACGATGCCATGGAATTCCAGATCCTTGAGAAGCTGCTCTTCGAGCGCACGCACGCGCCGGCGCTGATCATAGAGCGCGGCGAGATCGTCCAGCGTGCGCTTCAGGCGCACGTGGTCCAGCGGCTTGGGAAGAAAATCGGCGGCGCCACGGCGGATCGCCTCCAGCGCGCCCTCCAGCGTGTATTGCGCGGTCATAATCATGACGTGCACGCCGGGATCGCAGCGCAGCGCGCGGTCCAGAAAATCGAAGGGATCCGGATTTTCCAGGTGCGTGCTGGCGAAGACAAGGCGGCAGCGCCCAGCGCGAACCAGACGCAAGGCTTCCTCCGCGTCGGACGTGGAGACCGGTTCGTAGCCCATATCCGAAATCAAATGCGTGAGCGCTTCGCGCTCATTTGGGTCATCGTCAAAAATACAGGGCGTGAGCGCGCTCTGTACGGGGGAGATTGCCACGGACTTATACGTTGCGTAAGCCATGTCCCACAAGAAGGCAACCCCTGTGCCAAACAGGATGTATGTTTCAGGGAGACCGCAAGCCGGGAGCCTCCTGAGAGTTGCGCGGCAGGGAAGTGCCAATAAGTGGAACGCCATCAAACAGGTGGGACAATTCAGAGAAGAGCACGAGTTGTGAAGCGTGGAGAAGGGGAGGGATGAGTAGAGTTTAAGAAGCTCAGAAAGCTGTTTCCAAATCGGGCCATTGTCCCGAATTGGATGGGAAGCCATCTAATTTACGAAGAAACTTTCCTTGCTGTGGCGCGGTTGCACGCCATTCAGACGAAACTGGTGATGCCCTTCCGGACTGCACCCAACAAATTCCGCCTCGTAGGGAATGGGATTTGCGCGGTGCGCCGCCGTTGGGAGGATCGGGCGCACGAAAATGATGGAGCCTTCCGAGAGCATGCGGCTGAGGGTCACATGCTTTCCGGCGAATTCGTCCCAGCCGAGCTCGGAGCGCTCGACAAAAAAGATCTCGTCTTCATCCCAGCCCGAAACTTCCACCAGACCGCTCTGCTGGAGGGAAAAAGATTCCGTGGATTTCATAAGCCGCTTCCTCCGCTCCTGAAAAGAGCAGTTCATCGGCCATCACCAGGAAGGGAGGCTGGCGCAGGGAAAGCACTTAGAGGAGCGCGCACCGGCCGTCTGTACAGGGTCGAGACAATCGCCGGAATCCTGGTTCAAAGTGGCAATCCATTAAGGAATCTTGAGAGGCCCGATGGAGTATTTCCGCAGAGAGTCTAAATCAGAAAAAGAGACGCATGGCAACGGCCTCGACATAGGGATACACGCTGCGGAAAACGTACAGCGCGACCAATATTCCCGCGAGCGCATAATTGCTGCCGCGAATCTTGTCGAGATAGCTTTGCGCGGTGCGTTCGCTCATCAGCACCATGATACCGGCGCTGCCGTCGAGTGGAGGCACGGGGAGCAGATTGAATGTGCCTAGAAGAAGATTCAGCGAGAAAACGATGCTCAGCGCGATTCCCAGGAAGCTGGGCGCGCCGGTGACGGGTTCGCGATGGAAAAGATGCAGATAACGGCCGGCGCGAAGAGCAAGCACGGCGAGGAACATCAGCGTGAAGTTGGCAGCGGGACCCGCGAGGGCCATCCAGCCGGCGCGGCGCGGATGGCGGCGTTCCCATACTGGGTCGTAAGGCGCGCTCGCCCATCCGATCATGCCTCCGCCGGAAAGGAAGAAGCTCAGAAGCGGGAAAACCACCATTCCAAACGGAGAGCGCCGGATGTGGGGAATCGGATTCAAGCTGACCTGGCCGCCGAGAGCCGCGGTGGTGTCTCCCCCCAACTGAGCGACAAGCGCGTGGGAAGCTTCGTGGCAGGTGGTGGAAAAGAGAAAGACCATGTAGGAAATGAACCCGATCATCAGCATTTCGGGGGAAAGAGCGTTCATGATTGCTTCCGCTTTTGATCGCGCATGAGAAAACCGAAGACCTCAGGCGGGACTGGGCGTTGCGCCCTCCTTTGATTCAAATTTGATTCAGAATAACGCGGCGCTTTGGGCAGAGCGCGGAAATTCAAAACACGCGGCGAGTATCACATGCAGGACCCGGAGCACGTCTCGCCCCCGTCAGACTAGCGCAAACCGCTTCCAACCTCAAAATATCGACTTACGATATTTGCGGGGCTGCGCCTTCCCTTCAGCTATAGTTTTGTGTATCGTTATTGCAACACGTGTGTTGGCCGCCTTCCTTTGTGATGTGCGGAGGAAATCCGAACTGAGGGCTTGCGATGAAAGCCTGTTTCCTGCGCACACCTGCCGCAATTGAAACAAATCCCCTCGAGTATGGCGAATTTCCGAAGCCGGTGCCGGCGGCCGGCGAGGCTCTGATTCGCGTGGAGGTGTGCGGCGTTTGCCGCACGGACCTGCACGTGATTGAGGGAGAACTCACGGCCAAGAGATCGCCAGTGATTCCCGGGCACCAGGTGGTGGGCCACGTCGCTGCGCGCGGCACCGGAGCGGAGCGGTTGCTCCTCGGAGCGCGGGTTGGGGTGGCGTGGCTGCACAGGACGGACCAGAGTTGCGAATACTGCAAGCGCGGCGAAGAAAATCTTTGCGATCATCCGGAGTTCACGGGTTACACGGTGAACGGAGGCTACGCGGAATACCTGGTGGCGCCGGAGAATTTTGTGTATCCATTGCCGGAGAAGCTCTCCGCGGAACTCGCCGCGCCGTTACTCTGCGCGGGGATCATCGGCTACCGATGCCTGCGATTGAGCGGAGTGAAAGCGGGGGCAAAACTTGGTCTCTACGGATTTGGCGCCGCAGGTCACGTGGCCATACAGGTGGCGCGCTATTGGGGAGTGGAAGTGTATGCCTCCACGCGGGATGCGCGGCATCGAAAGTTGGCAAGCGAGTTAGGCGCGGTCTGGACCGGCGGCACACTGGAGGCACCCCCGGAGAAACTCGATGCGGCAATCGTGTTCGCTCCGGCCGGGGAGATTGTGCCGGCTGCACTCGCCGCCTTGCGCAAGGGAGGTAGGCTGATTCTGGGCGGCATCCACATGAGCGATATCCCCCGCTTTCCGTATTCCCTGCTTTATCAGGAGCGGATGATACGAACTGTGGCCAACAACACGCGCCAGGACGGAGAGGAATTTCTTCGCCTGGCGGCGGAGATTCCGGTACATACGCACGTGCAGATGTTTCCGCTGGCGGACGCGAATCGCGCGCTGAACGCGCTGAAGAATGATGCGATTCCGGGCGCAGCGGTACTGCGCGTCCACGATTGAAGGCTCGCCTGCGCCGAACGGAAGGAAGCGGTTCCATCGGGAAATGCGATGAGAATGATCCGCGAAGTGCGATTCATGTTTTTTTGTGGATTGCTTACCACAGCGGGTTGTTCGGCAAGCGCTCCGCATGCGCAGAGGGGGCAGGCATCACAGGCGGTGTCCGCAGCGGCGGCTCCCCCGGAAACGCTTTCGCCGGCGGGCAAGGCAAAGCTCGAGGCATTGCTCAGCAAAGGACGTCTGGAAGATTTGCAGTGGCCGAATTTTTCGGAATATGCCGCGCAAGTGCGGGAATTTTATGAGAGAGACGGCACTGCCCTGGAATGGACGCGGGAGGGGAAGCCGACGCAGCAGGCGCTCCAGTTGATTGGGGAATTGGAGCAGGCCGATCGCAAAGGTCTCGATTCGCGTGATTATGATGCGGGGCGTTGGGCGGGCCGTCTGCAGGGGCTGAACGCCTCCGGACATCCGGCGGAAACCACGCTGGTGGAGTTTGATCTGGCGTTGACGGTAAGCGGGATGCGCTACGCCTCCGATCTGCATCTCGGGAAGATCGATCCGCGTAAGTTGCACAAATCGTTTGAACCGGATCGCACCGAATATGATCTAGCCGATTTTCTACGGAAGCGGATTGCCGTTGCGCCGGACGTGGGCGAGGCATTCAAAAAGATTGAGCCGCCATACCTCGAATACTGGCGAGCGCTGGACGCACTGCAAAAATATCTGAAGCTGGCCCGGGACGAGCAGCGCGTTCTTCTGCCGACGGTGGCCAAGCCGGTCGCCCCTGGCAAGCCGTACGCTGCAGTGCCGCAACTCGTGGAGCGGCTGAAATTTCTCGGCGATTTGCCTGTGGATACACCGAGCGCTGCGGAAAACGGGTTGTACGAAGGCTCCGTAGTCGAGGGCGTAAAACACTTTCAGATGCGACATGGCCTGGATGCGGCGGGAACTCTGGGAGCGCAGACGATTGCGGAACTGAACCGGCCAATGAGCGACCGAGTGAAGCAATTGCAGCTCGCGCTGGAACGCTGGCGATGGGTGCCGCACAATTTCGAGCAGCCCCCGATCGTGGTGAATATCCCGGAATTTGTCTTGCGCGCATACGACGAGGAGCGCCAAGTGCGATTGACCATGCGGGTGGTTGTGGGCCGCGCCCTGCACACACAAACTCCGGTGATGGAAGAGGACATGAAGTACGTCATCTTCTGGCCTTACTGGAATGTGCCTACAAGCATCATGCGCCACGAAATGCTCCCGAAGATTGTAAAGAATCGCGCGTACCTGCAAAAAAATGGCTACGAAGTGACCTCATATTCCGGGCAGGTGGTGACGGAGGGAGTGGTCGACGACGACGTACTGGCCAAATTGCGCGCTGCCAAGCTGATGATCCGACAGAAACCCGGACCGAAAAACGCGCTCGGGCTGATCAAATTTATTTTCCCTAATGACAAAAACGTATATCTGCACGCGACGCCGGCGCAGAGTCTGTTTTCACAGAGCCGCCGGGATTTCAGCCACGGCTGCATTCGCGTGGAGAAACCCGCCGCACTGGCGGAATGGGTGCTGCGGAATAATCCCGGCTGGACGACAGAGCGCATCGATACCGCGCTTGCCGAGCAGAAGCAGATGCAGGTGAACCTGGCGAAAACGATTCCGGTCCTGATCGTTTATGGGACGGCGGTAGTGGCGGAAGACGGCACCGTCTATTTCTTCGACGACATCTATGGCCTGGACAAAGAGCTCGACAACCTGTGCTGCCAGGCGTATACCGCGGACAAGTAGTTTCGCGCTGGAAAATCAGAAAAAGCCGGCGGATCAATCGCGGGGTGTATTCGCGGCTGTGCAGCCATAGCACCAAGTGCGGACGCGACCGGTGTCCACGTGGACGAAGCCCGACCGGGGATAATAGCCCACTCCACCCTCGTGCAGCGCTAGCGCCGCGTTGCGCAGCGTCAAGGTGCTGATGCCGGGAATGCGAATGTCGATGGCGTGCGCCCGCATGTGCAGGCTGTTTTTGGCGACGCCGGCAGAGCGCGAGCGAAGGAATTCATTACTCCACGAGGAGCGGTAACCGCAGATGATGTCGATCTCGGCGTTAGGACGCCCGACGGCGGCGGTGAGCTGCGACAGGATGTCAAACAGGCGCGGATCGTAGTGCTTTACATCGCCGGTGCGATGGTCGCGCAGGAAGTGGTCAAGCTGAGCTTCGGCTTCGGGGAGAAATGTGTCGCCGTGGCGATAGACGATATCGATGTGTTCGCCGGTGTGCGTGTGAAAAAGACGCAGATGTTGATCGAGTGTGTGGTCAGGCTCGACGGCGAAGCTGGTTGAGTTGAATGCGATTGCGTATACAAGGCAGAACGCGAAAACAAAAACAAAGGCCACCACAGAAATGCGCAAGCAGCACCCTCCACTTTTTATTTGGATGGCTCGCGGTCCCGGCGTGGTTTGCTGGGAGATGCGGGCGAAATTGAGATAGGAACGCAACCAAATGGGCGGCAAAGAGCGTTGAATTTTTCATCGGAAATTTGTGTGATTTTCCATCACATTTGGGGTAAATCACGCAGAATTCAGGAAGGAGGGTGGGGTAAACTTGCGCATTGAGCCCGGTTTGGCTTGCAGTAAGGCTTGTATATTGAAAAGGTTGCAGGTGACTTGAGAAGGGCTCAGAGGCTGCCTCAGTTCGGCACAGCAGGTGCAAACAGAGACAGTGCGTTTTGGTACTCCAGAATCCGACAACGGCGAAAGGTTCGGCCTGTGCCCCTATGAAAAGCGGAGTCGGATTCAGAAAGCCGCTAGGCGGCGCTAGTCCGCAGCGAGAATGGGTATGACGGTGAAATCATCGAATCGCTCCCACCGAATTCTTTACATGATTATGTTGCTTGGATTCGCCGTGGCACTGACCACTGCGCTGGTGCTGGCGGTCGAGCGGAGCCCCGAAGAAATGAAGTCGAGTACCCTACAGTCAAACACCGTCCCCGCGTTGCGTTCCGTTTGCCTGTGGGGGAACCGCAATGCGTAGGACCGTAAATCCCTCCGGAAAATTTGGCGAAATCGCTCTGGGAATTCCGGCGCTCGTCCTGATGCTGGTGCTGCCGGTGCGCGCGGACATCCATCCGGTTCCCCTGGACAAAAACACCGATGCGGCAAAGTGCCTGGAATGCCACGGCGACAAGGCACAGGGAAAACACGTGCACACGGCGATTTCGACAGGCTGCCTGAGCTGCCACGAGATCCGCGTGAATCGCGATGTGACGCGCGTGAAGCTGATCACCACTTCACCCGCCTCACTCTGCTTCACTTGCCATGCGGACAAGAACCCCGCGGACATCAAAGGCGTGGTGCATGCTCCGGCGCGGCGCGATTGCCTGAAGTGCCACGATCCGCACGAGTCCGACAACGAATTTCAATTGCTGAAGGCGCCGGAAGGGGATCAGAAGACAAACCTGTGCCTGGAATGCCATAACATCGGCGTGAATGTGCCGGAAAAGGGCAGCCGGCACGCGGCGCTGGATATGGGTTGCGAGACCTGCCACAAGACCCATAAGACGGGCGAAAAGGAGAACCAGGAGTTTGATTATCACCTGACGAAGCCGACGCCCGCGCTGTGCATCGATTGCCACGATCCGAAGGACGAAGCTTTACAGAAGGCACACCAGAACCAGCCCTTCGGCACGGCGAATTGCATCGAGTGCCACGATCCGCACCAATCGGCACTGCCGAAGCTGATGGCGAAATACGTTCACCCGCCGTTTGCGGACAAGCAGTGCGAAGTATGCCACGAGCCGGCGAAAGACGGAAAAGTGGTGTTGACGCAGCCCGACGCGAAATCGCTCTGCGTGATGTGCCACGACGAAAAAGCAAAAGCGATCGAGAGCGCCAAGGTGCAGCATCCGGGCGCGGCCGGGGATTGCACGGATTGCCACACTCCGCATGCCAGCAAGTACATCGCGCTGCCAAAGACCAATCCAGTGGACATCTGTCTGGGCTGCCACGCGGATATCGCCGACCTGGCGAAGAAGCCGGTGCATCACCAGCCAGCCTTCCAACAGGGCTGCGGCACGTGCCATGAACCGCACGGCGGGGAACGCGAAAAGCTGCTGCGCGCCGACGGAAACAATCTTTGCCTGGACTGCCATGGTCCGGATTCCACGCCGCAGCAGGACAAAACCACCGGGCTCTACAAGATATTCAACGGCAAGGTCAGTCTGCCCGACGACTACTTCACGAAGAACAAGGTGCCCATTCTGCCGCTGCGCTATGGGAAAGGTCACCCGGTGATGGGTCATCCGGTTTCGGACGTTCCCGATCCGACCGACCCCTCCAAGGTCTTCGCCAAAATCAGCTGCCTGACGTGCCACCAGCCGCACAGTTCGGCGTATCCCAATCTGATTGCCAAAGATCAGCAGAACAATACGCAGTTTTGCGCCACGTGCCACAAGGACCTGACCAAGCGATAGAGTGAATTTTCCGGGGAGAGACCGCCATGTGCAAAATCGTTATAAGCCGAGATTTTTCGAAGCGGGCAGCGAGCTTGCTTGCCGTCCTTGCCCTGCTGGCGTCGCTGGTTCCCGGGGCGCTCGAAGCGAACGACAAGAAGAAAAAAAAGAGCAAGGAAGAAGAGCAGGCTGAGATTGCCGCGAAAATCAAGGCAATCGATTACTCTTTTATTGTGTGGCCCAACCCGCCAGCCGTCGCGCGCATCCGGTACACGAACTGGTACTCCTCCGATAAGGAAAAGCGAAATGTCCAGGGAAAGGTCCAGAAGAAGAATTCCTGGATGGACCGGCTCGCTGGGACGCAAACCGGCGACGAAGTCTTCAGCATGCCGTTCCAACTGGTCCAGCCTTATGGGATCGCCGTCGATTCGAAGGGCAACGCCTATGTGGCGGACTCCAAGGTGGGAGCCATCTTCATCTTCAATACGGATACGCGCGAGGTGCAACTGATCAAGAACGGGTCCGACGCGCATTTCGTGCGTATCATCGGCTTGGCCATGGACGATGACGACCGGTTGTTCGTGTCCGATCCCGGCCTGCGCCACGTGCTGGTCTTCAATAAGGACCACAAGGCACAGGACGTGATCACCGAAGGAATGGCGGAGCCAGGAGACCTGGCGATTGACACGCAAAACAGGCTGCTCTACGTGTCCGACGTGACGCTCGATCAGGTATTGGTTTACGACGCGGATACCCTGAAGCCGGTGCGGAAAATCGGCACGACGGGGCATAAGCACTCGCTAACAAGCCCTGGCGATTTCGCGCGCCCGAGCGGACTGGCAGTGGACCGCGAGGGAAATCTTTACGTGGCGGATACCCTGAACAATCGCATCGAGATCTTCGATCCCGACGGCAATTTCATCAGTGCGTTCGGAAAGAGCGGAGACGGTCCTGGTTACTTTTCGAGGCCCAAGGGCGTGGCCATCGACAGCGACGGCCACCTCTGGGTCGCCGACGGAATGCAAGACCGCGTGCAGGTATTTTCGAAAGACGGCAGTCAGTTGATGATTTCATTTGGCGGGCACGGGTTGCTGCCGGGTCAGTTCCAGGGGCTGGTGAATATTGTGATCGATAAGCAGGACCGTGTGTTCACCACGGAGATTTATCCCGGGCGCTTGCAGCAGATGCAGTACGTCACGGATGCGCAGGCAGAAAAGGAACGCGAGCGGCGCGAGAAAGAGCGTGCGAAGCAAACCGCGGAGCGCCACGCCCCTGCGTCACAGCCGGAAGCCGCGCCCGCAGCGGTGCCAAACGCCAAGCCATAGCGGCAATGGGCCTTTGGCCAAGCCGGCAGCCAGAACTTGGCTGGCGGCGAGAGCAGCAACGAGAAGAGCAGAGAAGAGCCAAGAGTAAAACAGGAAGAGAGCGCTGGTTTGCGGCCAGCGCTCTTGTTTTTGCGGCGAAGCTTTCCTTTCCGGCTGTCCCCGTTATTGAACGAAGACATCAAACAATGCCGTGGCGCTGAGACTCTCGCGCCCGCAGGAGGGCGGATCTCCGTACGGCAAAGGAAAACAAGACGAGTGCATGCATGGATTCGCAGAGGGAATCGGTGCGAAGTCGAGGGACATCGTGCATGTCTCGCCGTCAAAAAAATTTGCGGGCAGCAAAGAAATGCTGCGGTGAATCGCAGCAATGCCGCGGCATCGTGCGCGCGGATGTGTGCGTGAACGTGTGGCTGTGATGTGCAACACACAAAAGGGTTTATCCGTTCAACACAAACTGTGTGATTGCTCATCACAACTGAGCCATATCGCGCAAACGAGCCGAGGTGGGGCAATTTTGGCAGCCCTTGCCGAAGGGGACTAGTACCGCAACGGATAGAAAATTAAACACTTACGGCAAGTCTTAGGAAACGCCGATTTTGTGCCGGTTCGGCATAACAGATGCACTTTGGGACAACGCAGGCCGGCCCGCTCCAGGCTCTGGCCATTTACGAAGTGGAAACTTAAGTTCCGTCTCGCAACACACATGGAGGTTTCACAAGTTATGAAAAAGGCGATCTTAGTAGCGCTTTTTGGACTGGCCAGCGCCGGATTGGCATTCGGCCAGAACGCGACATCCACGGTCGACGTCCTCGGAGCTCACAATAACCAGGGCCGCGGCTGCGCGGGATGCCACTCACCGCACAGCGGCTCGTTCGGTTCGGGCCATGGCGGCGCGGCGGATGCCGGCTCCTATGCATTGTGGGGCCAGGATGCCAGCCCACTCTACGGCAAGACCCTCGCATTCGGCGACGGCGGCTCGTACGTAGAAGTTCTGCCCAGCACCATCGCCACGGGTTCGCAGGAAGTTGGCGGCATTCTCCTCTGCCTCAGCTGCCATGACGGCAACGTGACCCCGACCAACATGATGACCAAGCAGTCCTACGAACAAAAGATCGGTTTGTTGACGAACGTAGCGTATGGCAGCCAGCCGATTCCGACGCTGCTCGGCAACGACGGCACGACCACCGGCAATTACACCAACGACCACCCGGTGGGCCAGAATGCAACGATTCGCGCGGGCAACGGCCTGGTGTGGGCCAACAATACCTTTACCGTGACCGCAGGCTCGCCCTATGCCCAGTTCGTAGCCAACTACGGCTGGCCCGCATTGGCTCCTGGAAAGTGGAGCAGCCCCTACGCCGTCAATGGCGCCGGACAGGCCTATGTCCTCTGCACCACCTGCCACAACCAGCACGTTATGACCGTGTACACCTCCTCCGCGAATAGCCCGATCGCGGGCGACGGCGGCGGAAAGTATTACAACACGTTCTTCTTCGTGAACGGCCCGTACAACCCGAACATCACGCCCGACCCGACCGGCAAGACGGCTCCTTCGACCACCCAGTTCTGCCGCCAGTGCCACTTCGGCGAAGCGAACGAAGCCAACAACACCAACACCATCACGACGCAATTCCAGTAGAACGTCCAGCGGTTCGGGGGAGAGAAGGTCTTCTCTCCCCCTTTTTTTTAGAAAGGAACGGAGGCATTCCATCATGAGGTACCTGGTAGTTTTCGCTCTACTACTAGCGGCGGCGACCAACGCAAGTTCTCAAGTTTCCTCCCACGCACCGACGGCTCTTGCAACGGCCAATACTCCTTCCAGCTCGGCCTTCAACGTCAGCGACAAACCGGTAGCCAAAGTGAACGGGGCGATTCTGACCGACCGCGACTTGCTGCGCGAAATGCTGCAGATTTTTCCTTACGCCAGCCAGCACAACGGATTTCCGAAAGAGCAAGAGGCATCCATCCGGCAGGGCGCCCTGCAGATGATTATCTTCGAGGAACTGGTGTACCAAGAGGCGATGCGGCGCAAGCTGACGGTCTCGCCGCAAGCGTTGAAGCAGTCCGAGCTCGAGTTCAAGAAGCAATTTCATTCCGCTCAGGAATACCAGCAGTATCTGGTGACCGAGATGGGCGGCTCGGAACAGAACGTTATCGGCAAGATCAAGAGGTCGCTGCTGATCGAAAAGGTATTGAAAAGCGATGTGCAGGACAAGTCCGAGGTAACGCCGGCCGAAGTGCGGGCCTACTACGACAAGAATCCGGGCAAGTTTCGCGTTGCGGAATCCTATAGCTTTCAATCGATTTCCATTCTGCCGCCGCTGCATCCGACGCCGGACCAGCAGAAAGAAGCGGCCAAGCGAGCGAACGACTACCTGAAACAGGCGCAAGCGGCCAAGACGTACCAGGATTTCGGATTGTTGGCGGAAAAGATTTCCGAGGACGATTTCCGCGTGAACATGGGCGATCACCATTCGGTGAGCAAGGAGCAGCTCCCGCCGCAGGTGGGGAAAGCGCTTTCGAGCATGAAGCCCGGCACGATCAGCGGGCTGATCCCGATCGAATCGGCGTACACCATCGTGCGGTTGAACGCGCACACGCCGGCCGGAAAACAGAGCTTTGAATCCGTCAAGGCTGGCCTGCGGACGCAATTGCAGCAGGCCAAATACGAAAGCCTTCGCGCGGGACTCGACAAGGCCCTCAGGGCCAAAGCCCAGGTCCAGATCCTGTAGGGGAAGCAGGAAAGAGGTTGGGGTGAAACGAATTCTCCAATGCGGCGGCCTCCTGATGGTTCTGCTGGCGGCGGCAAGCGCGCGCGCGCAGTTGCAGGTCGGAGACACGACCATGCGCATGAACGGCACGCTCACCGGCGGCTATTCGGCCGGCTACGGAGATCAGATCCCCTCGAATCACAGCGTGAACTTTGGCGCGGACGCGCAACTCAGCGGCGATTACTACAACCCGAATTTTCTAAACTTCGATATCACCCCGTATTACAACCGTTCCACGTCCGATTCGACGTTTCAATCCTTGACCGATGCCTCGGGACTGAACGCGAATGTGAACCTGTTTACGGGCAGCAGAACCCCGGGTTACGTAAGCTTCAACTACACGCGGAACTCGACCGGAAATTTCGGATTGATCGGGACGCCGAATTTCACCACGATCGGCAACGGATACGGTTTTGGCATCGGATGGAGCCTGTTGCTTCCGGACAAGCCGACCCTCTCTTTCAGCTATTCGCAGGGTTCGGGAGGCGGGAACGTTTATGGGACGAATGAGGAGTCGCATTCCGCCCTGAAAACGTTCAACCTGCGTTCCAGCTATATGCTTGCGGGCTGGAACCTGAACGCCTACTATCAGCGCCTCAGCAACGATTCTCAGTTGCCGACGTTTCTTTCCGGAGAGACGAATCTGAGCTACAGCTCGACGACCGGCAATGTCCTGGGAGTGAACGGGTCGCATGCCCTTCCGTGGAACGGCAGCGTATCGATGTACTACACTTACTCGACCTATTCGGGCCATTTCAACGATACCTCGCAACCCTACGACAACTTCACGGACTTTTCGACCAACACCGAGGCGGCGAATGTGGTCTTCCATCCGACGAAGAAGTGGAGCTTGTACGGCAGCGAAAATTACACCGACAATTTGAATGGCTATTTGTACCAGAATATCGCCAACAACGGCCAGGGCGTTCCGATCAACCAGCAGAATTCGACCTCCAATTCGTTCACCACCAGCGCCGGCGTGGGGTACAACATTCTCCCCAACCTTTTTGCCCAGGGCCAGATTACCTACTTTCAGCAATCGTACTTCGGGCAAACTTACACGGGAAGCTACATGTCGGGTTTGCTGGGCTATGGCAAGCGGATCTTCGGCATCTTCAGTCTGTCCGCGAGCGTGATCGACAGCACCAATCAGTTTTCGAACAACAATCTGGGATTCATCGCCAACATCGACGGCTTCAAGCGCATCGGAGAGTGGGAAGTTTCCGGGAATCTGAGCTACGCGCAGAATGTGCAGACCCTGCTGGTGACCTACACAACCTCCTATTACAATTACGGCGGCAACTTGCATCATCGCCTGGGCAGAGGGAAGCAGGTCACCTTTGCTTACAATGGGTCGCACAGCGGTCTGAACCAGGGCCAGGGATCCTACGATTACAGCAACAGTTTTTCGACCACGCTGGCGATGCGCCGCGTCACACTTGGCGCAACGTATATCAAATCCAAGGGACTTTCGATCCTCACCAGCACGGGTATCCAGCCCATTACGCCGACGCCCGGATTGCCGCCCCTTGGGCAGATTGTTTACAATGGCACCAGCTACGGCGGAAACGTCGGGTTTACCCCGGTGGCAAGGCTAACCTTAAGCGCATCCTACTCCCACGCCGTGAGCGATACCCTCGCGAACGACATTTCTTCCCAGAATCGCACCGAGATTTTCTACACGCAGTTGCAATACCGGCTGCGCCGCGTCAACGTTTTCGCGGGCTACACGAAATTTTCCCAGGGGATCAGCGCGGCAGGCACTCCGCCGGGTAACACGTATTCGTATTTCATCGGAGTGTCGAGATGGCTCAGCTTCTTTTAGAAAAGAGGTCGCTCCTGAGCTTGCAAGGAAAAATGCTGGCGGCGTGCCTGGCCGGGACGTTGTGCCTGACTCCGGCGGGATTTGCCACGGACAAAAAGAAAAACGAGCCGGTGCGGATCGACATTCCCGAACTGCTTCTGGATGGGGGCCGGAAGCTGCGCTTCGAGCGGATGTTCAGCACGGAGCAGGAAGTGAAGCCCAAGAAGGGGTTCTGGACGAAGGTCGTGGACGTGGTGATCGGGGCGCCGGACTATCACACCATGGTCAGGCCCTACAGCATCACCACCGATTCGAAGGGGCGGATCATCGTCACCGATCCGGGCGCGCATGGCGTGCACATCTTCGACTTCAACAAGGAAAAATACAAATTTTTGTCGCGCCAGGACACCGATCACAACCCGTTGGTCGAGCCGCAGTGCGTGGCCGTGGACGCCGAAGACCGCATCTACGTGACCGATTCGGACGCCGGGAAGATTTTCGTCTTCAATCCGAGCGGGAAGCTGGAGCGCGTGATCGGCGCGCTGAAATACGGCGAGGGGTTTTTCAAGCGGCCGACGGGCATCGCCATCGATTCGGCGGCGCAACGGATTTACGTGAGCGACACTCTGCGCGACCAGATTTTCGAGATGGACATGCAGGGAAGCGTGCTGCGGAAGATCGGCAAGCGCGGAACGGGCGACGGGGAATTCAACTATCCCACCGAATTGCGGTTGCATGGCGATTCGCTGGCGGTGGTGGACGCGATGAATTTCCGCGTGCAGGTGCTGGACAAGAACGGCGAGTACCAATACTCAATCGGGAAGATCGGCGACCATGTGGGGTCGATGTTCCGGCCAAAGGGTGTGGGCTTCGATTCCGAGGGGCACCTTTATGTGGTCGACGGGATGTGGAGTGTCGTGCAGGTGTTCGATCGGGAAGGACAATTGCTTTATTACTTCGGGAAGCTCGGCACGGCGCCGGGCGATTTCCAGTTGCCCACGGGCTTGCGCATCGACGACCAGGACCGGATTTATGTGGTGGATTCGTTCAACAAGCGCGTGCAGGTGTATCACTATTTCGGCGCGGCGAGCGCCACGGGCGGGGTGAAGCCGTGAAGCAGAAACTTCTCATCGCCGCGCTGGTGTTGCTGGTCACGATGGCCTGCCGATTGGCATTTGCGCAGACCACGCCTCCGCCACCGACGGGGGACGCGCTGGGCATGCACAACATGTCGGCGGGGAGCGGTTCGTCGGTGACCGCGCCGGGAAGCCTCGGCTGCACGTTTTGCCACGCGCCGCACAGCGGATTGGGCGGCGTGACACCGTTGTGGAACCAGCAGTTGTCTCAGCAGACTTACACGCCGTATACGAGCACGACGTACAAGCAGAAGGGAAATACGCAGCCGACGCTGGGCGTGACCAGCAGCCTGTGCTTGAGTTGCCACGACGGCACGGTGGCCGTGGGACAGACCGCAGTGTTCGGAAAAATTCCCGTGAGCGGCGCCTTGAACAACATCGACGTTTTGACCACCAACCTGAGCGGATCCCACCCCTTCAGCCTGGTGTTGCCGATCAAGGATTCGCCGGACCTGGCCGCATCGCTGGCGGCGCAGGGCGTGACCGCCGATCCGACGGGAGCGGTCAAGCTGGTAAACGGAAATATTGAGTGCACGAGCTGCCACAATCCGCACGTGCAAGGCATCGATACCGTGGCGCAGAACTTCCTGGTGCGCGACAGTTCTAACGGGCAGATGTGCCTGGCGTGCCATGATCCGGCGCGCACGCTGACCGGGCAGGTAAATCCGCTGACCGGATGGACCGGGAGCATTCACCAGACGGCGACGAATCAGGTGGCGAACACGGCGAATGTGGGTGTGTACCCGACCGTTGCGGTGAACGCGTGCACTTCGTGCCACATGGAGCACAACGCCGGGGGGCCTTCGCGGCTGATGCGGCCGGCGACGCCCGCGGCGCCGGGTGTGGACGCGGCTACGCAGGATTGCATTTCGTGCCACGGCGGAACGAACGCGAACATCTCGCCCCTGCCGCTGAACGTTTATGGTGAGTTTTCGAAGATCTCGCACTTATTGCCGGCGGGCAGCAATCTGCACGACGCGGCCGAGCCGGCGGTTTTGAACAACAATCGCCATGCGACGTGCGTGGACTGCCACGATCCGCACTCGGGAAATCGGCTTACGGTGTTTGCGCAGCCGCCCGCGATCCGGCCGCCGCAGAGCGGCGTGGAAGGCGTCAGCGCCGCGGACGGCAGTACGGTGCTTGCACCGGCGGTGAATCAATACGAAAGCTGTTTCCGCTGCCATGGCACCAGCGTTGGCAAACAGGTGCTGATCAAGTACGGCTACTTGCCGACCCGGCTGGTGTTTTCGGGCGATCCTCTCAATCTGATCCCGCAGTTCAGCCCAAGTTCCACGTCGAGTCACCCGGTGGTGCATCCCCGGAGCAGCCCATTGCCGCAACCCAGCTTGCTGACGAACATGCTCAATCAGAACGGCACGGCTTCGAGCCGCCTGGTGGGCTCGCAGATTTTCTGCACCGATTGCCACGCCAGCGACGACAATCGCGAATTTGGCGGGGCCGGCCCGAACGGACCACACGGCTCGATCTATCCACATATCCTGGAGCGCAACTATCAGTTTTCACAGGCGGGCGTGCCGGGCGGGCCGGTCACGAACACGTTCCCGACGCCAGACCTGAGCCCGCTGGGACCTTACGCCATGTGCGCGAAGTGCCACGACCTGAACAACGTTATTTCCAACGCGAGTTGGGCGCAGCACGGGCGGCACATTTCCAACGACGGATTCTCCTGCTCGGTGTGCCACACGGCGCACGGTATGGGATCGGTGAACCCCAGCGTAACCGGCGAACGGTTGATTAATTTCGATGTGAACGTAGTCGGCCAGAATAACGGCGCGCCCATTTCGTATAACCATGCCACAAACACTTGCACGTTGACCTGCCACAATGCCGCGCACAACCCGGATGGCAGCGTCTCCGTGAATGGAACGGTCTTGCCCCAGGTGATGGGAATCAAGCACTGAGCCCCGGGCAGCCCGCGCGGACGAGGTTCTCCGGGCAATCCCGAAATTGTTTATGAACACTGCAGATTCCGCTCGTGAAACTCGCGGTTCGTCCACCGACAGCCTATTGGGATTTGCCGGGGTGTTTTTGTTGCTTGGCCTTGCCGCGGGATTGGAGTGCGTGAAACTCGCTTCGCTCCGCGAACCGGGGATTTGGGGACATCTTCGGGCGGGCGCGTGGATTCTGCAAAACAAAGCGTGGCCGCACACGGGAATATTTTCCCAGGCGCAAAACTTGAGCTGGCAGGACTTTTCGTGGGGCTACGATGCCCTCGCGGCGGTATTGTATCGCTTGGCCGGTCTGCGAGCAGTGCCCCTGCTTTTACTGGTGTCGCGATTCGCGCTTGCGCTGATCTCATTTTTGCTGGCGGGGGGGTGGCGAAATCTTTGGCCCGCGGTGATCTTGTCGGCGACCGCGCAATACGTGCTTTTCTCGATGGGACCAAGCTCCGCGATTGTTTCGGTGGTTTTTGGGGGAATCGAGCTGCTGGTTTTGTTCGGCGCACGCGAGTCAGGCTCCCTGCGCATGCTGCGGTGGCTGCCGGCGCTGTTCGTGTGCTGGGCAAATCTCGATGGCGGGTTTGTTTACGGAATCGCGCTGTACGGCATTTTTGTCGCGGCATCACTCCTGGAGCACTGGCAGATCAGGAGCAAATTGCATTGGCTGGATCAACCAGCAGGGCAAGCACCCCTGAAATCCTGGCTACTGTATGGCGGAGCGTGCGTCCTGGCCAGCTTGCTGAATCCTTACACGATTCACGCCTATGGCTCCTTTCTGACGAACGAATTCAGCCCGGTGAACCAGCACCTGCCCTTCTACACCGCCATGAGTTTTCGCCAGCCACAGGATTACGTGCTGATGCTGCTAGGGATGGTTGCTTATCTTGGCCTGGGGCTGCGCCGCTCGCGGAATGCGTTTTCGATTGGCGTGCTCGTGGGCAGCATGGCGCTGGCGTTTCACGCGCAACGCGAGGCATGGGTGCTCGCGCTGGCGTCGGCAGCGGTGATTGGCCACTGCATCCTTCGAAGTGCGGAGGCAGGCGCCGCTTCCGGTTTGCGCGATTGGAACGCGCCGCGGCTCGGAGTGGCGGCCGCGGCCCTTTCCGTTGCGTTGGTCCTTTTCTTTGCGCATGTGCCGAAACGGCAAGACGTATTGCTTGCCAAAGTAGCCGAGCACTTTCCGGTGCGTGCCGCGGATTTCCTTCGCACGCATCCGCAGCCGGCTCCTTTCTTCAATGTCTATCAATGGGGTGCATTTCTCACCTGGTACCTGCCGGAATATCCCGTGGCGATTGACGGACGCCGCGGCCTTTATCCCGAAGAGACCGAACTCGGCTACTTCAAAGCGATGAACGCGGATATTCCTTATCGCCAGTTTCCGCCCATGAATCGGGCGCGCACCTTTCTGATGGACAAGGCGGGAATTATGGGAGAGGCGCTGCGCGGCGTGAAGGGTTTTCAGGCGATTTATGAAGACAATCTCTCGATTGTGTATTCCCACGAGACCCAGGAGTAAAGCGGGGAACTGATGGCCAGCGCGGCACAGATCGAATCGCTACCGGCGGTGAAGGCGCGTGAGTTGTGGAAGTTGGGGGACGCGGCGGTTGTGCTGGTCTATTCGAGCGTGGTTCTCTGGACGCTGCAATACCACGAAAAATGGGCGGACGAAGCGCAGGCGTGGCTGATTGCGCGCGATCTGGATTTGAAGACCATCTGGTTTCACGAGTTGCGTTACGAAGGTACGCCGGGGCTTTGGCACACGATATTGTGGATCGCGCAGCACGTTTTTCATGCGAAGTACGGAGCGCTCGGTTACATCGGCGCGGTGTTCGCGATCGCGGGCGCGGCAGCGCTGCTCTTCCTCGCGCCGTTTCCGCGTTACATCCGCTGGCCGCTCGCTTTCACCTACGTGATGGTCTACCAATACGCCCTGATCTCCCGGCCATATACACTTTTTCCTTTGCTGGCATTCCTGGCGGCTTACTTTTACAAGGACGTGGCCAAGCCCGAACGTATAAGCCTTGTATTGGCGATTCTCGCCTTGCTTACCCTGCACGGCACGATCCTCGCGGGTTGTCTTGGATTGACCTATTTAATTCAGGGATTGCAAATGTGGCCGGTCCTGGACGTTACGGTCAAGCGTCGCTACTTCGTGTGTATTGCGGGGCTCACGCTGCTATTTCTGTTCATTGTGCTGATCATGAAGCCAACACCGGATGTCGCGGAGTTTGCCATGAAGGAAAAGGTGAATCAGCTTGGCCATGTTTTTCAGCAAGCACAGCCAACTACACTTCGCAAAACGGGTGCGGTGATTTCGGGCGCATTCCTTGACTACACCGTACCGTCCGCGGCATTTATCTTGCTCGCCTTTGCGTGGTGCGCCTATCGGCGGAAACCGCTGGAGTTTGCGCTACCGGTTTCGTCCCTGGTTGTTTTCTACGCGCTTATCCATGGCTACCCGCATCACCATGGAACCGTGTTTGTCGCGGCGATTACCGCGATCTGGATTGCCTGGCCGACAAACGACCCGCCTTTGGCACGCATAGTCGGGGAAAATTGGCCCCATATCGGTATAACTGCTCTGCTGCTGGTTCTTTGCACGGTCAATCTCTTTGACGCTGCCGTGGTCATTCATCGAGAGTATCTATACCCCTATAGTGGTTCTGAAGATGCAGCCAAGTTCCTGAAAAATGTGGGCGCGGACCGACAGCCGCTCTTCGGGCTGCTCTACGGGGTCGCGGCGATTCAAGCCTATTTTGACCACAACATCCTGACAAATCTGCACACCGCATATTTTCATCACGGATTGCCTGATGAAGAGGCGGGCACAACCTTGAATCTGTCCGAGTTGCACCGGGTCGACCCGGAATACATTGTTGTCTATTCAGACGAACCAGAATTGATGATGCAGTTGGGAGCACCCTACCTCTTCAACGAGGGCTACAGAATCGTCCACTTTTCGGATGGATACTACCTGTATAAGCGAGCAGTCTACCAGCGCGATACATACTTCATTTTTCAGAAACCTCGCGCTGGCCAGGGTTCGGACACGGGTTTTATGCCCTTACCAGAGCCGGCAGGAAACGAGGAAGCACCATAGGCATAGATGCAGCAATTCGGGCCGAAGAAAACGTTCGAAAGGAAATGTGATGAGCAGGCAAGAAAAGCCTCCGGAAACAACCATTCCGAAAGATTCGTTTATGGATCTCATGTGGAGGCACCGGCTGTGGTGGATGCTGCCACTCGGGGTTTTGCTGCTGTTGCTAGGGGCCATTTACGCGCTGGAGCACCTTTCAAAGACGGACTCGGAGATGTATCCGACGTCGTCAAGCACCCGCGTGGAATTGCCATATTCGGGTTGATACATGTCGCCGGCCAAAAGAGAATTAATCCTTGCCGCGCTTGTCTTTTTCGCGCTTCCGGTCCTGGCGGAGCTTGTCCTGCGCGCGGCACGTGTTCCCTTTGATGCGCAACTCTACGGCCCGGATTGCGCACTGGGTTGGCGGCTGCGGCCCGGCGCCAGTGGCCGGGTGTCCACCGAAACACCGCAGTGGGTTCGCATCAACAGCCGCGGATTTCGCGATCGCGAGCGAACTTTCGAAAAGCCGGCGGACACATTTCGCATCGCCGTGCTGGGGAATTCCTGGACGGAAGCGCTACAAGTCCCCCAAGAGAAAACGTACACGGCAGTCCTGGAACAGCAACTCAACGATAGAAAGTGCTTTGCGGGAAAGCGCGTGGAAGTGCTGAATTTCGGGGTGGCCGGCTATTCCACCGCGCAGGAGCTCCTCCTGCTGCGGCAGAAAGTCTGGAACTATCATCCCGACCTGATTCTGCTGGCCATCTACCCCGCGCGAGACATAGCGAACAACATTCGTGAACTGAACAACGCGGTGACGCCGGAACGCTCGCCATACTTCGTTTTTCGCGGGGAACAGCTTGCTTTGGACGATTCTTTCCGTTCGCTCCCGGCCCTCCAACCGTGGCAAATCCGGCTGCAATCGACGGAGTTCTGGTTCGACGACCATTTCCGAACGCTGGAAGCCATCAACACGGTCCAACGATACGGGAAAATCCGTGTGGCCATGGCCGCGGCGAGAGAACGCGCCGAGCAATCCGGCATGGACAATCTGGAATACGCCATTTATGCGCCGCCATCCACGCCGGCGATGCAACAGGCCTGGAAGGTTACGGAAGCCTTACTGCTGGCGATGAACAGGGAGGTGCGCGAGCGTGGCGCGGAGTTTCGGTTGGTCACCCTGGCCACACGGCCACAAGTCATTCCCGATCCGGCGAAAAAAGAGGACTTGTTGCGAAAACTCGGCGTCCAGGACTTTTCGTATGCGGATGAGCGGATCAACAAGCTGGCGGTAGCAAACGGGATCGCGGTCACCCAACTGGCGCCTGCGCTCGCGGCATATGCGGAGGCGCACAACGTTTATCTGAATGGGTTCAATGCCTCGAATTATGGTGCCGGCCATTGGAATGAGACTGGCCACCGGCTGGCTGCGGAGACCATTGGCGAGGATTTGTGCCGCGCGCCGCAAGATGCGGCCGTCCATATTTCGACGACGCGCGCCAGGGAGTGAGCCGCGAGTGACCACCCACTTCGAATTTTGCAGACAACTTCGCCAGCGCTTAAGCGCACACGAGGACCGGGTACTCTTGCGCGTGGTGGTTTCGCCGGACTTTGAGCAACCTCGAGAGTTCACGGGCAAAGCGATTCTCGAACGCGCCGAGCAGTTAGCGGCACCGTTCAGTTTGCCTGGCCCACGATGCGTTGTTTTGCTGCTGCTGCCGCATTCGCCGGAACTTTTCCTGCTGCAACTTGGACTGGTGCTTGGCGGTCACATCCCTGCGATTCTGGCGTGGCCCACCAGCCGTATCGATGCGGAAAAGTATCAGCGCAACTTGGTGCATCAACTAAGCCATCTGCCGGCGGACCGGCTAGTCACGCTGCCGCGGTTGGCAGAAAATCTTCAGGGCAGCCTTCCGTATCCTGTGTGCGGCGTTCCGGTCGAAAATGCCGGGGCATTTGAAAAGGTGTTTCCCGCGGCGCCGGTGACACAGCGCCTGGAAAGCGGCAAATTTGAGCCCCGAAAATTCCGCACCGATCCGGATACGCTGTTCCTGCAATTTTCCGGTGGCACCACCGGGGCGCAGAAGGCCATCGTCGTCACGGCGGAGATGCTGCGCGCGCAATTCCGCCAGTTGACCGAGGCGCTGGATTTTTCCTCCGTGGATTCCGTGGCATCTTGGTTGCCGCTTTATCACGATATGGGTTTGATTGCATGCTACTGGATGCCGTTGTGGCATGGCGCGGCGTCGTTGCAGATGGCGGCGAACGATTGGGTGCTGAATCCGGAGCTTCTTCTCAAATATACTGCCCGCTATCGCGTGAGCTTCTGCTGGCTGCCGAATTTTGCGTTTTCCTACATGAGCCAACGGAGAGAACAGATGTCCCGGCACGATCTTTCGAGCGTGCGCGCGTGGATCAACTGTTCCGAACCGGTGCGGCTTAAATCCGTCATGGAGTTCGCGAGTGCGTTCGCGGATTGCGGGGTGCGCAAAGAAAGCCTGCAGGCGTCGTACGCCATGGCAGAAACGGTGTTTGCAATTACGCAGTCGCAATTGGGAAAGGAACTTGCCGTCGTGCCGCGGCAGCGGGTGCAGCAAGGGAAGCACAGCTATTCCGAACTGGCGTTTGATCTGATCGACGACGTATACGTTTCCTCCGGAAAGCCCTTGAGCGGCACGGAAATTAAAACGGTGGCGGCGGATGGTTCACGCTGCCCGGACAACATGCCGGGGGAGATTTGGGTCCGCACGCCTTCGCTGTTTTCCGGCTACTGGAGCGCGGAAGGGTTTCAAACGCATTCCTTGAATGACGGATGGCACGCGACTGGCGATTTTGGATTTGTGAGGGACGGAGAACTCTATGTGATTGGGCGCTTCAAGGACATTGTGATCGTCGGCGGCAACAATATTTTTCCGGAAGACGTGGAAGCGGTGGTGAATTCGATCGAGCGCGTTTATCCGGGGCGCGTGGTGGCCTTCGGGGTGGAGGACGAGGAGTTCGGCACGCAGAGCCTGGCCGTGGTTGCAGAGATGAAGGGCGAGTTCAACGAAGAAGCCGCTTCCCAGCTCGAAGCGGCAATCCGCAAGCTGGTGATGACCGCGATTGGCACGGCCGCGCGCTACGTGGCCGTGGTTCCACAGCGCTGGATCGTGAAGAGCACCGCGGGGAAGATTTCCCGGCGCGAAACGCGCGAGCGATTTGTACGCGAGCGCCTGAACAGCGTCTGATCGGAGGAAATGCCAGTGATTCCCGATAGCCAAACGATTCGCACCGCCGCCACCGAGGCGGCCTCACAACTGATCGGCAGACCGCTGCGGCCGGGGCAGCGCCTGGTCACCTCCGGGCTGATCGATTCGCTCTCGGTGTTGAAGTTGATCGGCCTGCTGGAGAAAAAGCTGCGCGTCGTCATTCCTCCCGAAACACTGCAACCGGAGGATTTCGACGACGTGGACTTGATTGTCGAGACCGTGGAGCGCGTGGCGAAACCAGCGGCGTGAACGCGAGGACGCCGGAGATTCGGATCAAGGCACATGGCGTTTAACTCAGTTCTCTATCTTGGATTGCTCGGGGTCGTGGCGGCGGTGTTCTGGCTGCTGCCTGCGCGTTGGCGCCGAGGTTTTGCTTTGCTCAGCAGCGTGGCGTTTTATGCATCGTGGGGCCTGGCGTTTGTTTGGCTGCCGCTGCTGGTGGCTGGCATCGTGCACATCGCTGGAGAAAGGATCACGGCGGAATCCACGGGCAAGAAGCGTTGGTCGCGATTGGGCATGGCCGGCGTGCTGGCGCTGCTGATTGTATTCAAGTATCGGGGTTTTATTGCCGACAATCTCCACGCGCTTGGTTTTTCTTTCGGCGCCCACCCTCATCTGATGTTTGCCGCGATTGCGTTTCCGATAGGCATTTCGTTCTACAGCTTCGAAGCGATCGCGTACCTGGTGGATTTGCGCCAGGGCCGCGTGACGATGCAGCGCTTTGCCGACCTGTGCCTGTTCTTTTACTTCTGGCCAAACATTCTTTCCGGGCCGATTGTTCGCGCGCGCGAGCTGATGCCGCAGCTTTCCTTTCAGAAGCGATTCGAGCCACGATTCGTGTTCGAAGGGATGGACCGGATCGTTTGGGGGCTCGTGCAGAAGAATGTGATCGCGAACATGCTTGGGATTTGGGTTGACCGCGGGTTTGACGCAAATGGACCAATCACTCTGCCTACACGGGATGCCTGGCTGCTGGCGATTGGATTTGCGTTGCAAATTTATTTCGATTTTTCCGCGTATACAAATATGGCCATCGGCGCCGCGCGGCTGCTGGGCGTGACACTGCCCGAAAATTTCCGCCAGCCGTATCACGCCGCCACGCCGCCGGAATTCTGGGCGCGCTGGCACATGACGCTCTCGCGTTGGGTCCGCGACTATTTGTTCTTCCCGATCAACGCGAAGCATGCGGGCGCGCCACTGCCTTTGTATCTGAGCCTGCTGGGTGTGATGGCTTTGGTGGGGCTTTGGCACGGCGCGGGCTGGGGATTCCTGGTGTGGGGCGCGCTGCATGGCGCGTACCTGGTGCTGTATCGCGCGTATGAAAGCTGGAAGGATGCGGAGGGCGCGGCTCACGAGCAGAGAATCGCAGGATGGTTCTGGAGAATTCTGACGTTGACTGCCGCGACTGCGGCCTGGGTGCCGTTCCGTGCGACATCGCTCGGCAAAGCGTGGACGATCTGGGGCTCGATGTTTTGGCGGTGGAGCGGCAGAGGCAGCCTCGGAGCGGGATTTTGCGCTTTCGTTGCCGTGGTTGCGGGGTTTTGTGCGATTGAGCCGTGGTTGGTGCGGAAACTGAGCGACATCGAAGAAAATGCGGGAACGCAGGGGCCTTCGGTGTTTCGAGTGCTGGTGCGGCCCATCGCGTATTCGATTGGGTTGCTGCTGTTTCTGCTTTGTGACGAGCACAACACGCAATTTATTTACTCGCAGTTCTGATGATGTTGCCTCTGGAATTGCTGCGATGCCCGCGCCCTGCTGGGTTTTGCGCAAGCCTCATTGGATGCGGGTGCCGTCAGGGAGAAAAACCGGGAAGTTGTCGTTTGGGCGGGCGAGGACGAGTTGTTGCGCGGCGGCCATGCGGTCGTAATCGAATAAAAATAATCCGAATTTATAGTGCAGGGCGAGATCATTGGGAGCCTGCGCGATGGCCCACTGATACTCGGCGACGACGTCCTGGAAGCTTTCCGCCGGCGCAGAGGCGCGCAGCAGGAGGCTTTGCAACATTTCAACGTGATTCAACTGCGTGGTGAAGGGCGGGCGTTGCACGCGATCCACCATCTCGGCGGCGACGCGGGCGCGGTCCTGCGCAGTGAAAGCCAACAGGCGTTCGCATTCGCCCTCGGTGAGGGGCTCGGTGGTTGAAGCCGATTTCTGAATTGCGGGTGGAAGAGTCTTCACCACCTGCTCGAAGACTTCGCGGGCAAACAGATAGTTGCCGAGGGGAGTGAAGTGCACATGGTCGTAAAGCATCTCGCCGCCGACGGTTGCGTCGCGACTCTGGCTCGCCAGCATTGCCTCCGTATCGAGCAGCGCGGCTGAGCCTGCGGAGTTTTCTGCCGTTGAGCGGATGATGTCGTTGATGCGGGAATCGGCGCGAAAACGCAGCGTGTCCAGGTCGCGTGCGCGGGAATAATATTCTTTCGCGGCCTGAAAATTCCCGATCCGCGTGTAGCAGCGCGCGATGCGAAATTCCAGCTCGGCAAATTGATCGTCGATCTGGCGGGCGGAAGCGTAATACTTCAGAGCGTCGTCGTACGATTGGGTTACTTCTGCGGCCGCACCTTGCTGGACCAGCGTGTTCCAGGAATCGAGCGCCCGCGGAGCGAGGTCCGCGCGATGCAGCGAACCGAAAGGGGCCGAATCGCGCAGATTCGTGGCCACTGTGGAAAGCAACAAGTGTGCACCGGTTTCGCGGCCCAATTGCACGAGATCTCGCAGGTTGCCGGCAAAATTCCGGTAGGCCGGCTGCATGCGGGGGGAATCGGCACGCACCTGTTTGTCCAAAAACATTTCCATTCCGCGCCATTCCTGCTTTGGCTGGCCGCCTTCCTCCAGCAACTGACCCAGGCGCGAAGATCGCACGAAAATGCTGGCGCGAATCACAGGCAGGCTCATCGAGCCGGTGGTCAGTACCGTCCCCGGGCCGTACGGCCCGACAACCTCGTTGCTGCCGATGTACGCGACGTAAAAATCCGGCTGATATTTTGCAAGGCCGCGTGCCATCGCCAGGCTGACGTGCGAATTGATCGCCACCATGCCTGTATTGACCACTTCGAAGTTCACTCCCGGAAAACGCGTGCGCAGCATGACTTCGAGATACCGGCTGAATCCATAGGCAAAATCCGGATCGCCCATGGCCGCGGATTCGCCCAATACGAAAATCCGGTACGTGTTCTTCGGCTTCACCGGATCGATGGAAAAAAACTGCGGCGTCTTGATCATGCCGGGCGGGAAATAAGGCGCGGCGAAGAACAGGTTGTAACAGTCAGCGGGCCGGCCGTGAATGGTGCAGGGTTCCATGAGGCTGGTGGAATAGCCGACGTTGAAAGCGCGCAGCGCGATTTCGGTCAGGACCAGCAGTAAAACGGGAGCTGCAACGGCAAAAGCAATGCGGGGCATCCAAAACGTCCAGCCGCGCCGGGTGCTTTCTGTTTTCTCTGTGCTGACCTGGGCCATGGCGGTTGTTCTCAAACTCCCTTGTGTTTCATCGACGCGTGAACACCGTCGCAATGTCGTCGTGATAGACCATCTGAAAGCGATTATCGACGGTGAGAAGTTTTGCCAGAGGAAGCGTGGAATCGAGAATCACCAGGTGAGACTCATCCAGGTATGGATCGGTGGTATAGGAGGGGAACGCCGACTGGGATTCATAGAAAACCTTGTCCATGGCGTCGCCATAAAGATCGTTGCGGCCGTCCACGGCGACGGGCAATTCTGGCAGATACCACATCAGGAAGCCGCCCCAATTCAGATTGTTATAAAGCGGCCCGGAATAGCCCTGGCGGCGGAGAAAATTCACTGCGTTTACCGGGTAGTCCGCGCTGATAGCGCGATCGATTCCGCGCGCATCGAAATCTACCAGCGGTGCCGCCACCACCAAGGCCGCGGCCACCGCGGCGCCGGCCACCGCCAGTTCCATCCAGGATTCCAGGCGTGAGCGTTTTTCCTGCGCAACGGGAAAATCCGCGAGGCAAGCAATTGCGGAAAAACAGAGAAACCAACCGTCACGCGTGGTGCGAAAGGCAACGGCGCTGGCCACCACCAGCAGGAGCAGCTTGAAGGGCTCGATTTTTCGCTGCCATCCCACGGCGTAAAAGCCGGCGGCGCCCAGAAACAGTTCCGTGAAGTTGCTCAAGCCACGAAAGCTCAGCGGCTGCAACTCCATGATGATGTTGTAGGCGAACTTGGATTTCGTATAGACGAGCACGGCTACATAGGGGCGGTAGAGATTCGGGCCTGCCAAAGTAGCCAGAAAGCAGAGACCCAGAATGACGAGCAAGCGCTCGGCCGGGAAGGAGGCGGGCTTCAGAAAGCTCGGGGTCCAGCCGGCCGCGTCAAGCCACTGCTGCAGCACGTTCACGCCCACGAACAGGCAGACGGCGAATAAGCCGTAAATGAACTGAATGTGCAGATTCGCCCACAGTAGCAGCAACGGCGGCAGCCAGTAGAGCAGTTCGATCCGTTCGCGGCGCTGCGCCTCCAGCAATATAGCCAGTGTGAGGCAGTAAAGCATTTGAGAAAAAAACACTGGTCGCGGCATGCCATTGAAGAGATAGGCGGAACACCCCAGCGCTGCAAGAATCACCGCCAGCCAGAAATTCCCAGAAATGCGGCGCGCCATCCAATATGCGGAATAAGCCACGCCGATAGTTAGCAAAGTGCCGAAAACGCCCATCCCGGCAAGTCCAAACCATGCATAGAAGCGCGATAGAAGCACTTCATAGCCCCAACTGTAAGCGACCCAAGGATGGTCCGCGGCGGTTCGCGAGAGAATGCCGGTGTGCGGCACGGCGGAGTGCTCGACGATCCAATCGCCGACCTTGAGGTGCCACCACAAATCATAATCGATGACGCAATATTTCAGTCGCAGCGCATTGACGCCGATGAAGGCAAGAAAGCCTGAAAGGACAGAAAGTTGCACCCAGCGATTGCGAAGAAAACTCATGTGCTTGGAGCGGCGGCGGGGACTCGACTCGCCGGAGCGGCAAATTGCTCGCCGGCCCGGCCAGATTCGTGATATTCGCCATCTTCGTTGACGGCCCAAATGTCGTACTTTTCCTCGCCGGCCAGAATATTTCGCGCCGCCAGCATGGCGGTCATCATGGCGTGGTCCTGATTGTTATATTTGTGCATGCCATTGCGACCCACGAGATGAAGATTCGGGGAATGCGCGGCCAAAGCTTTACGGATGACGTCGACGTTACGACGATAGTCGTCGTCGTACACCGGATACGCCTTGGCCTGGCGAATCACGCAGCCGTCTACCACGTCGGCTGCCGCGCCAAGCCCCACTTGTTCGATTTCCTTTTTGGCCATGGCGATCAATTCCTCATCCGGTGTGGCCCACAGGCCATCGCTTTCGAAGCAGAAATACTCCAAGCCGTAGCAGCAGTAGTTGGGATCGGGAACCATTTCTGGCGACCACGATTTGTAGTTCTGGACGCGGCCGACCTTCACATTCGGGTCGTGAATGTAAATCCAATTGTCATTGAAGCGATTTTGTTCGCGAAGGATCAAACCGATTGTGATGAAGTCGCGGTAGCGCAGGGACCTTGCGGAATGCTGTGCATTCTCGGGCAGGCGTGGCTCGATTTGCGAAACCAATTGGCGCATGGGCATGGAGGAAACCAGATGCTCGGCGCGATATTCTTCCAATGTTCCGTCCGAGTTTCTGGCCGTGACCGTCCAGCGATTTGCAACCGCATCCCAGCAGCAACCGGTCACGCTGCGCCCGAGCAGGACTTCGCTGCCCATTTTGCGAACCTTATCCGCGCACGTTTCCCACATCATGCCCGGCCCCAGCCGCGGATAGCGGAAGGTGTCGATCAGCGTCTTGACGACCTGCTTGCGATCTTTCGTCATCCGCTTGGGCAGAATCGCATTCTTGATCGCCGTGGCCAGCGAAAGTCCCTTGATGCGTTGCGCGGCCCAATCCGCCGAAATTTCCTTGCAGCTCATGCCCCAGACTTTTTCCGTGTAGGTTTTGAAGAAAATGCGGAACAGCCGTTCGCCAAACTGGTTCACCACCCAGTCTTCAAACGATCTCGGATGCTGCGTGGGATGCAATTTCGCCTGGAGAAAAGAAAAAACGCAGAACATGGATTCCAGGAAACCCAGCTTGGAAAGCGCTTCGAAGGGCTTCAGGGGATATGCGTAAAACTCGCCGCGGTAATAAATTTTCGATGAGCGCGGGCGCTCCAGCATGTCCGCGCCGAGGATCTCCGTCCAAAGATCCTCGACCTCGCGCGATTTGGAGAAGAAGCGGTGGCCGCCGATGTCGAAGCGATAACCGTGATAGGCGACGGTTCTCGAAATGCCGCCCACATATCGGGGGTCGCTCTCCAGCACCAGCACGCGCTGCCCGTGCTTGCTCAGTTCGTAGGCGGCGGTAAGGCCGGCGGGTCCTGCGCCGACGATGATGGCCTTGTATTCGGGATTGCTCATGGGCAGTATTCCTAAGCGGCGAACTCCTAACGCTGCATCCTCGAGTTAGCGTCCCTCTCAGCTATCATTGCTGCGCCTGTGCGATCAATTGCTGCACGGCATCCTTATTGGGATACGCAGGGTTGGTCGCCAGCAATTTCTGCCAGGCGGCGATTGCCCCCGGCCCATCTTTTTTCCCCTGCCACTTTACGACGCCAAGATTGAAAAGGGTATCGGCCTTGTTTGGGTCGTAGGTCAGGGCTTTTTCGAACTGTGCGATCGCGGCATCCGCATCGCCGGTATACCAATACGCAGTGCCAAGATCCGTGCGCACGGAAGTATCCGCCGGTTGATTTTTCAGGGCGTGCTCATACAATTCGATGGCCTTGGGATATTGTCTGGAGTCGTAATAGATGTTGCCGGCGCTGACGAGCAAGGCGGTATTGTTGGGCTCCGCTTTCAACTTTTCCAGAACGGGCGCGACCTGCGAATCGGCCGCATCCTTCAATTGCTGAGCCGAAGGCGTCACATTGTCCAAGCCGAAATTTGGAGGAGGGGGCGCGCTGGCCACTGGCGCGGATTCGGACGTTGCTGGCGGCGCCGCGGGCCTCGCGGTGGACTTCCGAATCAGCCAACCACCGGCGGTGCCAGCGAGAAAACAGACCAGCACGAGGGCCGCAGTCTGCGCGCGGCTCCAGGAATCGCTAGACGTTGTCTTCAATGTTTCCGCCACGAATTGGCTCCTTCCGGCAAGATGCCGGTTTTACTTCTTCGAGGCCGCCTTTTGTTGCGCCTCGGCGATCATTTGCTCCACGATCGGCTTGCGATCCAGATCGGGATGCGATTTCAATAGCTGCTGCCAGGTGGCGACAGCGCGGGCGGGATCGTCCTTGCCCTGATATTCAATCATCCCCAGATTAAAGAGCGCGTTGACATCGTTGGGCTTGTCTTTCAAGGCTTGCTGCAATTGATGGAGTGCGCCATCCACATCGCCGGAGTAATAGAGGCTGGAGGCAAGTTCCGTGCGCGTGGTGACATTCTTGGGATCCGCTTCCAGCGACTTCGTGTAGTAGCTCGCGGCGTCTTTGAATTGATGGGTGCTTTGATAAAGCGCCGCCACATGCGCGAGCAGCTTGGGATCTTTGGGCTTGGTTTTTAGCGCTTCCAGAAGCGGCGCGGCTTTTACGTCCGCCATCGCTTTCATCTGCTCCATGGTTGGCTTGGGATGTCCTCCGGGGGGCATTCCCATGCTACCGGCAGCCCCCGCCGCGCGCGCCGGTGCTGCTGGCGGCTCGGCCTTGGGGCCAAGCAAGAAATACCCGAGAATGAGCCCGAATAGCAGAGCGGCCCCTGCGAGTGGATAGACCTGCGCATTTGGCAGGCCCGTTGCAGCGGATGGAACCGCTCCTGTTGAGGAATCGCTCACCATGGATGGATGGCTCCTTTATGCCGTGCGCGGAGCAAGCCTATCTTCTTCCCCCGAGCCGGCAAAGCCCACCTCGCGGCACTTCTAAGCCCCTGTAAGACTAGAATAACAAAGGCGTTATCGGATATCTCGGGGGCATGGACGGTGGCTGGCGGAAAGCCTTCCCCGGACGTCCCCCGTACATTTTATAAAATATCGGTTCGGGCTCACGTTGGTCCGCGTCGTTTGTCACAGCGTTTTGTGACCTTCGTCACAGGGACGTTAGCGGGCCAATTCTGTGTTGCGAACACAAATTGCGCAATCCTACGTTTGCCAATCCCCCCGCCTGTTGCGATAGACTGTTCCGGCTTCATGACGACGACTCGCTGGATTCTACGCCTCCTTCCGATCGCCATCGCGATTTTGTGCTTGACTACCTTTCTGGTTCTGCTTCCCGCAGTTCATCTGGATGTGGACCGGCCTGCGGCGCGTTTGGTACGAAGCGCGTTGGAGCAAGGTTCAACTCATTTTGCGATTGCCGATTTTGACGGGGATCAGCGACCGGACCTGGCAATGATTCGCGTGTCGCGCGACGGCGTGCCCGATACGGAATATTCCCTCCAATTGAAATTCAGTTCCGGTGCGCGGGCGCCAATTGGACTAATTGGACCCGCCGGCGGGCTGGAGGTATCGCCGCAGGACGTAAATGGAGATCAGATTGCCGACCTGGTGATAACCTCCGTTGTGGACTCGAATTTCGTCGCCATCCTTCTCAACGACGGCAAGGGAAATTTCACAAAAGTGGATCGAGCGGAGTATCCCGGCGTGGGGAGGCCTGCGAGTTCGCACCTGCTGGCGCCGTTGGATTCCGGCTCACACCATCTCGCAGTCGGCCAATGTCAGAACTTATATGGGGATGAGATTCGCTCGGCCAAATGGGAAGGCGTCCCGCAAACTTCTTCTCCCCTGTCTTCCGATTGCCCCGAATCCGCGTCGGATTCGTTGCAGCTCCTTCCGGCGGGCAGGGCTCCTCCGCTCGTTTAACTGGCAGGCATCACTCTTTAACGCCATCGTAACAACTTCCCAATGTGAGTCTCGTTACCGTGGAAGCTCTTGCGCTACCTGTCTAGGCCAAGGTGCATACAAAGGTTAAGGGGCGAGCATCAAGTTCCATCCAAATAAGGATAAAAGTAGCTGAATTACGACCACGCGAGGATCGAATTATGCAGTCCATCATAAGGGCCGTGTTTCTGGCCACCGCGTTTCTTGCAGGAATTGCCGGGCCGGCAAGTGCGCAAAAAGCGCTGACGTGGGATGAGGTGCGTGCGCGCTTTGAAGCCAACAATCCGGTGTTGCGAGCCGGGCAGATCGGCATCGACGAATCCAAAGCCGGGGAAATCACCGCGTTTCTCCGGCCGAATCCGCAAGCCTCGCTCGGCGTGGATCAGGTCGGCCCCACCGGCAAAGGACCTTTCAACGAAGCGGTGCTTACCGCCAACCTCAGCTATCTGCACGAACGGCAGCACAAGAGGGAACTCCGCCTGGAAAGCGCACAAAAGGCCACGGCTATTGCCGTCTCGGCGCAAGCCGACCTGGAGCGTAACCTGATCTTTAATTTGCGCAGCGCGTTTGTCGGGATTCTTCAGGGGCAGGCGGTTCTCCACCTGGCGCAGGATAATCTTAAGTATTGGGATGACCTCCTGCGCATCAGCCGCGACCGGTTTGCCGCCGGCGACATCGCGCAGATTGACCTGGACCGCCTGGAACTCCAGCGCGTTCAATTCGAATCGGATCTGCAGGCCGCCGCAGTGAACCTCCGCACCGCGAAGATTCAAATGCTGATGTTGCTGAACGAGCGCACTCCAGTGGAACAGTTCAATGTGATGGGACTTTACGATTACACGGACCAACTCGCTCCACTCGATGATTTTCGCCAGACGGCTGTCGACAATCGGCCGGACTTGCGCGAAGCGTTGCAAGCGGCGGACAAGGCTCGCACCGATCACAAGCTTGCGGTCTCGAATGGTTCCACCGATCCGACGTTCACGGTTGATGCCGTGTTCCCGGGTGTTTCTAAGGACTACGGCAACTTCACCCCCTTCCTGCGCGAATATATGGGAGTTGGCGTCAGCATTCCACTGCGAGTCTTCGATCGCAACCAAGGTGAAAAGCTCCGCACGCAGCTCGATATTGACCGCAACCAAAAACTTCTCGACGCGCTACGCGCCCAGGTTTTCAGCGACGTGGATTCCGCCTATGCCCTGGTGGATAGCAACCTCATCCTGCTGCGCCCCTATAAAGCCAGGTATCTCGCTCAGGCTACCCGCGTGCGCGAAACGGTGCGCTTTTCTTATGAGCATGGCGCGGCTTCGCTGCTCGACTTTCTCAACGCAGAAAGTGATTACCGAAGCGTGCAACTGAACTACATCAACCTGGTCGGCGCCTACCTGCTGGCCGCCGGGCAGCTCAATCTGGCCGTTGGCAAAGAGGTGATTCCATGAGCAGCCTGACGCGCTTGCTGACTTCCATCGGGGCGGGATGCCTGCCACTCGGGTTGTGGTTGGCGGGGTGTGGCGACGGCAAGGCGAATCTAGAGGCACAAGCGCCACCACCCGCGAAAGTAGAGGTGCAAACAGACGTCAGCGTGGTTCAAGTGGATCACCCCGAGCAATTCCCGGTCGCCAAAGCCTCGGAGTCGCTGCAGGCTCCATCTTTGAGCGTTACCGGCGTTGTGAATCCGGACGTCAGCCGGACCGTCCCTGTGATTTCGCTGGTCACCGGCCGCGTGGTGGAAATCCGTGCCCGCCTCGGGGATACCGTTCAAAAAGGTCAAGTGCTCCTGCGCGTGCAGAGCCCGGACATCGCTTCCGCGTTTTCAGATTACCGGAAAGCGGTCGCCGATGAAACGCTGACCGGGAAGCAGTTCGAACGCGCTCAGATCTTGTATGACAAAGGCGCCATCTCGATGAATGATCTCCAGGTTGCGCAGGATGCCGAGGAAAAAGCAAAGGTGGATACGGAAACCACGCTGGAGCACCTGCGCGTTCTGGGCGTCGACAAGGATCATCCTTCAGGAGTGGTCGACATCAAAGCTCCCATCAGCGGCGTGATTACCGATCAGCAGGTGACGACTGCGGCGGGCGTGCAAGGTCTTTCGGGCAGCAATCCCTTCACGATTTCGGACCTCAGCCACGTTTGGGTGCTCTGCGACGTCTACGAAAACGATCTCTCCAATGTGCGTGTGGGCGAAACCGCCGAAATACGGCTGGTGGCCTATCCGGACAAAGTTCTTACCGGCAGGATCAGCAATATTGGGCCGATCCTTGACCCCGCGATTCGCACCGCAAAAGTGCGCGTGGAGGTGGCCAATCCGGGTGAATTGCTGCGCGTGGGCATGTTCGTCACCGCGACGTTTCACGGGCAACAGAAGGTGCGTGTGGCCAGTGTTCCGGCTTCAGCGATCCTTCATCTGCATGACCGCGATTGGGTTTACGTTCCCGCGGGAGGCAAGAAGTTCCGCCGCGTCGAAGTCAAGGCCGGCAAGACCTTTCCTGACAAAACACAGTTGATCCTCTCCGGCGTAGAGCCCGGACAGGAAGTGGTCACAAATGCACTCATGCTGCAAAGCACCGTGGAACAGTAGGCGCACCATGCACCGCCAGCACTTTCTGGAGACCTGCCGATGATCCGAGCCATCGTCGACTTTGCGCTGGACAATCGTTTCATTGTTCTGGCGATCGCCGTTCTCTTGCTGATCTGGGGGGCCGTATCCTTTCACAATTTGCCCGTGGAGGCGTATCCGGACGTCGCGAATAACTACGTGCAGATCATCACTCAGTGGCCGGGGCACGCCGCCGAGGAAATCGAGCAGCAGGTGACAATTCCGATTGAAATCCAGATGAACGGCCTGCCGCATCTGGCGCACCTGCGTTCCGTTTCGCTGTTCGGGCTTTCCAGCGTGATGCTGATTTTCGACGATTCTTCGATCAACGACTGGAATCGCCAGAAGGTCCTCGAGCGGCTTTCCCAAGTAACGCTGCCCAACAATCTGGCACCGGCGATTGGAACGGATTGGAGTCCGGTCGGGCAAATCTATTGGTATTCGCTGAAAAGCACGAATCCCAAGTATGACCTGATGGAGTTGAAAGCGCTGGAGGATTGGGTTCTGGAAAAGCAGTTCAAGTCCGTTCCCAATGTTGTCGATGTATCGAGTTTTGGGGGCACGACACGGGAGTACCAGGTGCGCGTGGATCCCGCCAAGTTGATTTCCTATGGCCTAAGCATCAGCCAGGTGGAACAGCAACTCGCCAATAACAACGTCAATGCCGGCGGGAGCTTCATCGAATCCGGTGCACAGCAGATCAATGTTCGTGCGATCGGTCTTTATACCAGTGTTCAGGACATCGAGGAGACCGTACTGAAGACGCAAAACGGTACGCCCTTGCTGGTAAAAGACATCGCCGTGGTCACGCAGGGGCCAAAGATCCGGCTTGGCCGGATTGGCCAGGCCATTCACAGGGAAGACGGCACCGTGCTCGACGACGATGATGTTGTCGAAGGCATCGTGCTTCTCCAAAAGGGTGCGGACTCCGACAGTACCCTGGAAGGCATCCACGCCAAAGTGAAGGAACTTAACGACCACATCCTTCCGCCGGGAGTGAAAGTGGTGCCGTTTCTGGACCGCAGCGATCTGGTCCACTACACCACGCACACCGTCTTGCACAATCTTACCGAAGGCGTGCTCCTGGTATCCGTCATACTGTTCTTCTTTCTGGGCAATGTTCGTGGCGCCTTGATTGTGGCCATGACCATTCCGTTTTCGCTGCTCTTCGCTTCCATTTGCCTGGATTTGAATCGCATTCCGGCGAACCTGCTCTCCCTGGGCGCGCTGGACTTCGGCATGGTCGTGGATGGTGCGGTAGTGGTAATCGAAAATATCGTGCGCCACTTTAACTTGCCCACCGGAGCCGGCAAGACACCGCTGGAAAAAATCCGCGACGCCGCCCACGAAGTGCAACGTCCGGTTTTTTATGCGATTGCCATCATCATTACGGCCTACATGCCCATCTATACGCTGCAAAGCGTGGAGGGGAAGCTCTTCCGGCCCATGGCCTGGACGGTGGCTTTCGCGTTGCTTGGCGCGCTGATTTTTTCCATGACGATTGCGCCGGTGCTGGCCTGGTTTCTGTTCCGCGGCGGGGTTCGCGAATGGCACAACCCCGTGATGACCTTTCTTCGCGAGCGTTATCGCCACTCTCTCCGATGGGCCATCGAGCACAAGCCCCTTACTCTGATGTTGGGAGCTTGCGCGCCAATCCTCAGCTTCGTTTTGCTCTATAGCAATGTGATCGGCTCTGAATTCCTTCCTCATTTGGATGAAGGTGCCATTTGGGCACGAGGCACATTGGCCCCCAGTGCGGGTCCCACGGAAGGCACGCGGGTCATGAATCAAGCGCGCCTTGTGTTTGCCTCCTTTCCGGAAGTGAAGCAGGTTGTTTCCCAGGTGGGGCGACCCGACGACGGCACCGATACCACCGGATTTTTCAACACCGAATACTTTGTGGACCTGAAACCCAAGGAACAATGGAGACCCGTGTTCCATGAGGACAAAGACGCTCTGATTGACGCCATGGACCGGGAAGTCGGCAAAATTCCCGGAGTGCTCTGGAATTTTTCGCAGCCGATATCCGATAACGTTGAAGAGGCCGTCAGCGGCGTAAAAGGAGAGTTGGCAGTAAAAATGTATGGCGACGATCTCCGGACACTCGAAGCGAAGGCAGAAGAAGTGGTCAACGTGATGAAGGGTGTGCGAGGAATTGAAGACCTGGGGCTGTTCCGCGTACTCGGGCAACCCAATCTGAATCTATCTGTGAACCGGGAAAGGGCGGCAAGGTATGGACTCAATGTGTCGGACATCCAGGATGCCATCGAGACGGCGGTGGGCGGCAAGAGCGTAACGCAGGTGCTGCAGGGTGAACGTCGCTTTGACGTGGTAGTCCGGTACCAGGAATCCTATCGCGATACAAAAGAAGCGATCGAAAATATCCGGCTGCTTGCACCGACGGGCGAACGCGTTTCCCTTGCCCAGGTGACGAATGTGGATACTCTGGACGGCGCTTCGGAAATCTATCGTGAGGCCAACTCGCGCTACGTTGCCATCAAGTATAGCGTGCGCGGTCGCGATCTTGGCAGCACCGTCGAAGAAGCCATGGCTAAGGTGCAGAGCCAGGTGAAACTCCCGGAAGGATTTCGGCTAGACTGGGCAGGTGAATACGAGAGCCAGAAGCGCTCAGAACGCCGCTTGCTGTTCGTCTTGCCCATCACACTGTTAATGATTTATGTGATTCTTTACTCGATGTTCGGATCTCCGAAATGGGCTTTACTCGTTCTAGGCAACGTGGCCATGGCGCCACTCGGCGGCCTCCTGGCTTTGCTGATTACCGGCGAGCACTTGAGCGTGTCCTCCGGCGTGGGCTTCCTGGCGCTATTCGGAGTTTCCGTGCAAACCGGCGTGATCATGGTGGAGTACATCAACCATTTGCGAGGGTCGGGCTATACGATTGAAGACGCGGCCGTGGAAGGGGCGATACTCCGCTTGCGCCCGATCATGATGACCATGCTGGTGGCCATTCTCGGGTTGTTGCCGGCGGCGTTATCGCGGGGCATTGGTTCGGACTCCCAACGACCCTTTGCGATTGTCATCGTGGGAGGATTGCTCGCCGCGCTGCTGCTGAGCATCTACCTGCTGCCCGCGCTGTATGTAACCTTCGCGCGCGACACAGATAAGTTGCCGCCGGCCAGCGCGGAGTGGCAGGAAATCACCTGACAAAACTGCGCAGCGGCTGTGATATTGGTCACACAGCGGACGGCAGGTTTCTTTTGTTTCGCGAGATGCATACTTGCCATTGCAATCGACTTTATCCCGGCCTAGGATTTTTCTAGTCGCTCCCGGGAGTTTTCCATGAAACATTCCATGTCTATCCTCGACGGCAATGAAGCGGCCGCCTCGGTCGCCTACCGCTTGAATGAGGTCATTGCCATTTATCCGATCACGCCCTCCTCGCCGATGGGCGAATGGTCGGATCAGTGGAACTCCGAGAAAAAGAAGAATATTTACGGCGCGATTCCCGATGTGATCGAAATGCAGAGCGAAGGCGGCGCGGCGGGCGCGCTGCACGGCGCATTGCAAGCGGGAGCCCTGGGAACGACGTTCACCGCATCGCAGGGCCTGCTGCTGATGATCCCGAATATGTACAAGATCGCCGGTGAGCTTACTTCCGCGGTGATTCATGTGGCCGCGCGGACTCTGGCCACGCATGCGCTCTCGATTTTCGGGGATCACAGCGACGTGATGTCCACGCGCGCCACGGGATTTGCGCTGCTTTCTTCGAATTCCGTGCAGGAAGCCCACGATCTCGCGTGCATCGCGCAGGCGGCAACGCTCGAATCGCGAATTCCGTTTTTGCACTTCTTCGACGGGTTTCGCACTTCGCATGAAGTGGGGATGATCGATGCGCTGAGCGACGATGATTTGCGCGCGATTGTGGACGAAAAATTCGTGCGCCAGCATCGCGAGCGCGCCATGTCTCCCGACCGTCCGGTGCTGCGCGGGACGGCGCAAAATCCGGACGTGTTCTTCCAGGCGCGCGAAGCTTGCAACCCCTTCTATCGCGCCTGCCCCACGATTGTTCAGGAAGTGATGGATCGCTTCGCCAAACGCATCGGCAGGTGCTATCACCTTTTTGATTATTACGGCGCGCCTGATGCCGAGCGCTTGATCATTCTGATGGGCTCCGGCGCCGGAGCCGCCGAAGAAGCCGTCGACGCGTTGCAAAAATCTGGCGAAAAGGTGGGCATGCTGAAAGTGCGCTTGTTCCGGCCCTTCTCTGCGGACGCGTTTTTGGGGGCAATCCCGAACAGCGTGAAGTCCATCGCTGTGCTCGACCGCACGAAAGAACCCGGCAGCCTGGGCGAGCCGCTCTATCAGGATGTGCTGAGCGTCTATATGGAGCGTTACGCCGCGAACCCGTCGGCAGGAATTCCGCGAGTAATTGGCGGACGCTACGGGCTCTCTTCCAAGGAATTTACCCCGGCAATGGCGAAATCGGTCTTCGATGAGTTGAAGAAGGCCGAGCCGAAGAATCATTTCACGGTCGGCATCCACGACGACGTGACGCACACCAGTCTCAGCTACGACCCGGAGTTTTCAACCGAAGACCCGCGGGTCGTGCGCGCTCTCTTCTACGGTCTCGGCTCCGATGGGACCGTTGGTGCGAACAAAAACTCGATCAAGATCATCGGCAAGGGCACGAATTATTTCGCGCAGGCGTACTTTGTGTATGACTCGAAAAAAGCCGGCGCGATCACCGTGTCTCATCTGCGCTTTGGCCCGGACCCGATCCGTTCTACGTACCTGATCAGCCGGGCGAGCTTCGTGGCGTGTCACCAGTTTCAGTTTTTGGACCGTATTGACGTTTTGGCAGCGGCTGAATCCGGCGCCACGTTCCTACTGAACGCTCCCTTTGGGCCGGGAGAAATCTGGAATCACATTCCGCGTCAGGTTCAGGAAACCATCCTGAAAAAGAAGCTGCGTTTCTTCGTGATCGACGCTTACAAAGTTGCACGCGAGGCAGGCATGGGCAGCCGCATCAACACCATCATGCAGACTTGCTTCTTTGCCATCAGCGGCGTTCTGCCGCGCGAGGAAGCCATCGCCGCCATCAAAAAGGCGATCTTCGAAACCTACGGTAAGCGCGGCGAAGCCGTGGTGCAAAAGAACTACGCCGCCGTCGATCACACCCTTGCCCACCTGGGCGAAGTCAAAATTCCCGAGCGCGTTACCGCGCTTTTCGACATGTTGCCGGCCGTTTCGCCCAAGGCGCCGCTGTTCGTCCGCAATGTGCTGGGGACCATCGTGACCGGCAAGGGCGATTCACTGCCCGTCAGCGCCATGCCCATCGATGGCACGTTTCCAACCGGAACGGCGATGTGGGAAAAGCGCAATATCGCACAGGAAATACCCGTGTGGGATGCGGACCTGTGCATCCAGTGCGGCAAATGCGTGCTGGTTTGCCCTCACGCTGTGATTCGAGCGAAGTTATATGACGCTTCGCTTTTGCAGAACGCGCCGGAGACCTTCAAATCCTCGAAGCCGCGCTGGCGTGAGTTCGAATCGTTGCGTTACACGTTGCAGGTCGCGCCAGAGGATTGCACTGGCTGCCGCCTCTGCGTGGAGGTTTGCCCCGCGAAGAGCAAGAGCGAAGTGAAACACAAGGCGATCAATATGTTGCCGCAGGCTCCGCTGCGGCAACCCGAAAGCCGCAATTGGGAATTCTTCCTCAACCTCCCGGAGCTCGACCGCCAGAAGCTCTCGCTTTCGCAGGTGAAGGATTCGCAGCTTCTGGAGCCGCTGTTTGAGTTTTCCGGGGCATGCGCGGGTTGCGGCGAAACACCGTACATCAAATTGCTCACGCAACTTTTCGGCGACCGGCTGCTGATCGCCAACGCCACCGGCTGCTCGTCCATTTACGGCGGCAATCTGCCTACCACGCCGTACACGATGAATCGCGAGGGCCGCGGGCCGGCGTGGTCCAACTCCTTGTTCGAAGACAACGCGGAATTCGGCCTGGGCATGCGGCTGGCGATTGACCAGCAAGCCGAGTATGCGCGCGAACTTGTCAAACGCCTCAATGGCCCCGTGGGCGACGAACTGGTGAAAGCCATCCTGGATGCCGACCAATCTAAAGAAAGTGGGATCGAGGAGCAGCGCCGCCGGGTCGTGGAGCTACGCAAAAGAATTGGCGGATTGGCTTCACCCGAAGCTCTCTCTCTTGTGCCGATCGCCGACGCGCTGGTGCGCAAGAGCGTATGGCTGGTGGGCGGGGATGGCTGGGCATACGACATTGGGTTTGGTGGGCTCGATCACGTGCTTGGCTCCGGCCGCAATGTGAATGTGCTTGTGTTGGATACGGAGGTCTACTCGAATACCGGCGGGCAGATGTCCAAGGCAACTCCCCGCGGCGCGGTGGCGAAATTTGCCACCGGCGGAAAACACACAGGAAAAAAGGACCTTGCCATGGAAGCGGTCAGCTATGGCTATGTCTACGTGGCGCGCGTCGCCATGGGCGCGGGCGACACCCACACTGTGAAGGCGTTTCTGGAAGCGGAAGCCCACGAGGGGCCTTCGCTCATCATTGCCTATAGCCACTGCATTGCGCACGGCTACGATATGGCCATGGGCCTGGAGCAGCAGAAGAAAGCGGTGCTTTCGGGTTACTGGCCGCTGATGCGCTACAATCCAGCCCTGCGCCTGGAAGGGAAGAACCCGTTCCAACTCGATTCCAAGGCGCCCAGCATCCCCTTCCGGCAGTACGCTTATCAGGAGGCGCGCTACACCATGCTGGTGCGCAGCGATCCCGAAGCCGCGCGCGAACTCCTGAAAATGGCGCAGGATGACGTCGAGCGGCAATGGCGTGTCTACTCCAACCGCGCCGCCATGGCGGGCCGCAGCGAATCGCCGGGCATTGCGCCCGTCGAGCCGGAAAGCGCTCCGCAACCCGTGAAGAAGGGAGGAGAAGAGGAATGAGCGACCTGCGAACGAAGTATCTCGGCCTGCTCCTGAAATCTCCCGTGTTGGCTTCCGCTTCGCCCCTATGCGAGTCGGTGGACAACATCCGGCGCCTCGAAGACCAGCAGATTGGCGCCGTTGTGCTCCCTTCGCTGTTTGAGGAGCAACTCGAGCTGGAAAGCCTGACCGTGGACTACGATCTGGCGCGAGGCGCCGAGAGTTTTCCGGAGTCCGCCAATTTCTTTCCCGATCTGAAAACCTATAATCTTGGGCCCGACGGCTACCTGGAATTGATTCGCCATGCCAAGGAAAGCGTGGATATTCCCATTATCGCGAGCCTGAATGGGATCTCCGATGGCGGTTGGCTGCAATATGCAAAGTTGATGGAGGAGGCCGGCGCTGACGCCATCGAATTGAATATCTATTCCATCACCACCGATCCGGGCGTAACCGGTGCGGAAGTCGAGCAGGGATATATCGATCTGGTGCGGCATCTGAAGCGCAGCATCGGCATTCCGCTCGCGGTGAAGCTGTCGCCCTTTTTCAGTGCGCCGGGGAATATGGGCGTTCGCTTCGATGAGGCGCACGCCAATGGCATCGTGATGTTCAACCGTTTTTACCAGCCGGACTTCGACATTGAGCAGCTCGAAGTGGTCCCCAGCCTGACGCTCAGCCGACCCGACGAGCTTCTGCTGCGGCTGCACTGGACGGCCCTGCTTTACGGAAACGTCCAGGCCGATCTAGGCATCACCGGCGGCGTGCACACTGCCAGCGACGTCGTGAAGTGCATCCTGGCCGGGGCCAAAGTGGCATTCATGACTTCGGCACTGTTGCGCAATGGCGTGCAGCACGCGGCTCACGTGATCGCCGAAGTGGAGCGCTGGCTGGATGAACACGAGTACGTTTCGGTGCACCAGATGTGCGGCAGCATGAGCCGCGGCGCGGTAGCCGATCCGACGGCCTTCGAACGCGGGAACTATATGAAGGTGCTTAGCTCCTACAGCTTGCGCGCGAATATTTTCAACGATTAGCGAATGAACCTCGCAATCGTCTGCTGCCTGTTTGCCAGGCAGCGAGTCAGCGGGTTGCCATCGCCGGCGTGAAAACTTGGTCGGCAAGATTTTCCGCGGCGGAAACCAGGTGATGGAGAAGCCCTGAATAAGCCGCTTCCGTGAACGGTCGCGCGGCCGGAAAGCGTGGGCACAGCGATTCCCAGATGTGTGGCAGGGAAGCAGCCTCGCTGGATTGAAGTTCATAGCCATACCCCAGCCCGAGTTTCTGACAGACGAGATCGGCGGCATGCACCAGCAAGGTCGTGTCGCTGGGCGCCGGCTGTTTTTGCGGGTCGCAGTGATGCTCGATCACGTCAGCGAGTTCCTCGGGCAGCCGCCACAGCTCGGAAAGGATTCGGCCACTTTCCGCGTGCGAGAAGCCCATGATGCTTTTTTCGATTTCCTCGAGCGGCGCGCGCTTTCGCTGCGCTTCCTCCAAGACGTCGCGAAAATCTTCGACGAAAAGAACGCCGTTCACCAACACTCCGATATCGTGCAGCAAACCGGCAAGGTAGATATCCTCCAGGGATTTTGCCCCGAATTCCTCCCCAAGGCCTTGCGCAACCACCGCGGTTCCCAGCGCATGACGCCAAAAAACTTCTTTGCCGACATTGGTGTTCACGTTGGAAAACATCATCGGTAGGCTGCAGGAGAAGACAAGATCGCGGATGCGCCACAGTCCCAAGGCCAGCACGGCGTCTTTCACGCTGACAACGTCGCCTCTTTGGCGGAAAAGCGCGGAGTTTGCCAAGCGCAGGCATTGTGCCGCCAGGGATTTGTCGTACGAGATGTGGCGGATGATTTGGTCAAGATCGATTTTGCTGCTCTTCTGGCTGAGCGCATCGCACAACGTCGCAAGGACCGCGGGCATGGCCGGCAAGTTGCCCAGTTGCTTGATCCGCTGCGTCAGAATGTCGTAGGTCACCAGATTCACATCCGCACCTCTTGGTTGGCTCCCGTTCGTTGGCCACGGATGAATATCTGGCTATTTCGCATTGGCATCGTCCCAAGGGAAATGAAGCACGCGTCCTGCCAGAAACCCGCGGGCATTTTCGGAGGGTTACGGAGGGAATGATGTTCCACACCAGAACATTCTTGCCTGTTCCGGGTCACTCATCCGGTCTCAGATGCGTGTGATCTCTGACTTTGCCGGGCGGCTAGCAAAGACCGGCGTGCGGCTTGTGATTTGAAAGGCTTGAACGGCTCGCAGAGGCGCGCTCTCCCCGCGTCCCGTCTCAACAATGGCCCATCTCGTGCACCATACTCGCCGGGTTTCGCGAAGCCACCGCGTCCGACTATGACCGCTTCGGAAAGTTACAATCGCTTTCTCGCACGGCAGCCCATCCTGGCCCCTGATCGCAACCTCTTTGCTTACGAAATTCTTTCCCGCTATGGGCCGGAAAATTATTGCCGGCCTAAGCCCGGGTCGGCGGTTTCGGTCAACGCGATGGATGAACTGTTTCTCATGGGTATTCGCACCATGACCGATGGACTGCCTGCGTTCATGAATTGTACGCGGGAATTTTTGCTACAAGACTTCCTGACGCTGATGCCGCGCGAGCTGGTGGTCGGCGAAATTCTGGAAACCGTGCCGCCCGACGAGGACGTCATCAATGCCTGCCGCCGCATGAAGGAACTTGGCTACCGTCTGGCGCTCGACGACTACTGCGACTTGCCGGAAACGCAGCCGCTGCTGGACTTCGCTGATTTCGTGAAAGTGGATGTGCTGTTGATGAGCGAGGCGGACCAGCGGCAGCTTCTGGAACGTTGCCGCCGCCGCGGGATTCCCACCATCGCGGAAAAAGTGGAAACCGATCATCAATTTCAAAGGTGCCGGGAGCTGGGTTACGACTTCTTCCAGGGATATTTCTTTTGTCGGCCGCAAATCGTCGGCCGCCGCAGCGTGCCCGCCAACAAGGCCGTGTACCTGGAACTCTTGCAGGCGGTGAACGAGCCGGTTTTCAATCTCCACCGCATATCGATGATCTTCAAGCGCGATATTTCGCTCAGCTATCGCTTGCTGCGCTATCTGAATTCCGCAGCCTTTGCGTTTCGGGTGGAGATCCACTCCATTCCCCACGCGTTGAGTCTGCTGGGAGAGCGCGCGATGCGCAAATGGATTTCGCTGGTCAGCGTTGCCGCGCTGGGTGACGAAGTGGCCGACAGCCTGCTGCGGCTTCCCTTGTTGCGCGCCATGTTCTGCGAACTGATCGGCCAGAAAATCGGCATGCTCCGCGAGACCAACGAACTCTTCTTGCTGGGCTTGCTCTCCGTGATGGATGCGCTGCTCAACCTGCCCATGGCCGCCGTACTACAGGACATTAAAGTGGATGAGGAAATCGCCAAGGCCTTGCAGGGACATGAGAGCCGCTACCGGCCGATCTTCGAAGTGGTTCTCGACTACGAATCCGGCACCTGGGGCCAACTGGCCGAATCCTGCCGACGCATCGGCCTCCACGAAAATTTTCTCCCGGATCTGTATCTGCGATCCGTCAGTTGGGTAAGCGAGGTTCTTGCCGAAGTGCCGGTTTCGGCCTGATCCGCTTATTTCCGGTCTTCCGCGAAGACTTCTTCGGCCACGTGAAAGGCATGATTTGCCGCCGGGACCCCGCAATAGATCGCCGTCTGCAACAAAACCTCTTCCAGTTCCTCGCGCGACAAGCCGGTATTTGCCGAAGCTCGCACGTGGAGCCGAAGTTCCTCCGTGCGGTTCAGCGCCACCATCATGGCAATCGTGATCATGCTGCGCGTCTTTTTGGGGAGGCCGGGACGCGTCCAGATTTCCCCCCAGGCATAGCGCGTGATCAGGTCTTGAAACGCGGCATTGAATTCGTTCTTCTGGGCTTCCGCGCGCTTAACGTGCGCTTTCCCCAACACCTGCTTGCGGACCCTCATGCCTTTCTTGTGGCGATCGCGGTCGTTCATCCGTGCGCTCCTTGGGATTTCAGGAATCCCAAAACCGTGCGATTAAAATCGTCTCGCGCTTCGATGTTGGAAAGATGCGCCGCCGGAAGCTCCGCGAAACTCGCGCCGCGAATCCGGCTTTCCAGAAAGCGCCCGTCGGCGGGAGTTGTTGCCTGGTCGTGCGTTCCTGCAATGATCAGCGCCGGCGGCTGAAAATTGTGGATGGAATCCCGGAAGTCGGCATCGCGCACAGCCGCGCAAGTGGCCGCATAACCTCCGGCATGGGTATTTTCCAGCATCTGCAGGACTTCACCTGCTTTGCGGGGATGCGAAGCGCGATATCCGGCCGTCAGCCAGCGATCCACCACGCCGGCGGAAATCGCTTTCATTCCGCCTTGCTGCACGGTGGTGATGCGCGCGTTCCAGGTGTCCGGGCTTCCGATTTTTGCGGCGGTATTGCACAGCACCATCTTGTGGAAGCGCGAGGCGGCGGTTATCCCAAGCTGCATTCCCACCAAGCCGCCAATGGACAGGCCACAGAAAAACACCCGATCGAGTTTCAGGGCGTCGAGCAATTGCAATACGTCCCCGGCGAGCTGCGCGATCGTATAGGGGCCCGGCGTAACCGTTGATTGGCCGTGCCCCCGGCTGTCATAGCGCAGCACCCGAAATTCTCTTGTAAACGCCTGGAGTTGCGACTCCCACATTGCGTGAGAGGTCCCCAGCGAGTTTGAGAAGAGCACGACCGGCGCGCCTTCCGGCCCGTCCCATTGGTAAAACAATTGCGCATCGGCGATTTCTGCGAAAGCCATGATCATTGTCCTTTTGTCTTACGGCGAAGCCGCGGCGCCTCTGGCCTGCGCCAGCACGCCGCGCACAAAATCGTCCGCGTTACCCAGATAATTGCGCATGTCAAAAAGCCCCTCAAGATCCGCGGGAGTCAGGTAACCGCGCAGGCCCGGATCCTCGCGCAAGATGTCCTTCAAATGCTTTTGCTCGGAAAGAGCTTTCTGGCAAGCCGCTTCCACCAGCATGTGCGCAGGTAGTTTGCCCAGCCTGTCGCCCAGCGCCATGGTCACGGCCTCGGCGAAAATCAACCCGCGCGTCGCGTCCAGGTTCTGCCGCATTCGTGGCGCATCGACCCGCAATCCCGGAAGCATCTCCGTCATCTGGTGCAGCGCGCCTCCCGCCAGGGAAACAATTTCCGGCAAGGTTTCCCATTCTGCCTGCCAGCCGCCCAGTGCGCGCTGATGTTCCTGCTGCATAGCCGCGAGCATCGTGGAGACAAGTGCCGGCACGCGGAGCGAGGTAGCCAGCACCGCGGCGCAAGCCACCGGGTTTCGCTTGTGCGGCATGGTGGAGGAACCGCCGCGGCCCTCACCGGCCGGCTCGGCGAGCTCGGCAATTTCCGTTTGTGCGTGCAGCGAAATGTCCCTTGCGATTTTTCCCAAGGTCCCTACGCAAAGCCCCAACGCGGCAGCAATTTCAGCGAGGCGATCGCGATGCGCGTGCCAAGCCATTGCCGGCAGCGGAAGTTGCAATTCTTCGGCAAGCGCCTGAGCGACTTGCGGCCCGCGGCCGGACAACGCCGCCAGCGTCCCCACCGCGCCGCCAAACTGCAACACGAGATCGCGCGCGCGAAGCTCGGAAAGCCGCGCTCGGTGTCGCAGAATCGCATCGAGCCACCCGGCGGCAATTAATCCAAAGGTCGTAGGGAGGGCCTGCTGCAACCAGGTGCGGGCCACAACGGGCGTGCGGCGGTGCTTCTCTGCCAGCTCGGCCAGCGCGGTCACCAGCCGAGCGAGGTCCTGCTCCATGATCGTTAGCGCCCGGCGAAGCTGCAGCACCATCGCGGTGTCGATGGCGTCCTGGCTCGTCGCTCCCCAATGGACGAAGCGCGCCGCATCCTTATTCTCGTTGGCGACAGCTTCCGTGAGCTGCTTTACCATCGGGATGACGATGTTTCCGGCGAGGGCCGCCTGCGAAGCAATCTCTTCCACGCGAAAAAGTTCGGCGCGGCACGCCGCAGCAATCGCTTTCGCGTCAATTTCAGGAATCACGCCCACTTTTGCTTCCGCTGCGGCCAGGGCGGCTTCAAATTGCAGCAGGCTTTGGATGGTTCCTGACTCGGAGAAGATCGATTGGATGGGCTTGTAGCGGAATAAGTCGTCGAAGAGTCTCATCGCTGCGATTGTCTCCGCACTTCAGCTACCGATTGGGCTGGCCGCCCAGCTAGCATACATCTTCTTTCGAAAAATGTTGGGCCGCGTTGGTTTCGCGTGCGCTCTGCCGGCGAGGTGGTTCGATCTAGACGCGCTCCAGAATCAACGAAATCCCCTGACCCACGCCAATGCACATCGTGCATAGGGCATAGCGCCCCTTCGTTCGCTGCAACTGGTAGACAGCCGTGGTGACCAGCCTCGCGCCGCTGGCGCCCAGAGGATGCCCGATCGAGATCGCACCGCCATTCGGATTCACATTCGCCGCGTCATCCGCCACGCCCAATTCTCGCAAAACGGCCAGCGCCTGCGAAGCGAACGCTTCGTTCAGCTCGATCACGTCCATTTGCCCAATGTTCATTCCAGTCTTCGCCAGCACCTTTTTGCTTGCCGGAGCCGGGCCAATGCCCATCACGCGCGGTGCCACGCCTGCCGCGGCGGCGGCAACGACTCGAGCTTTGGGCGTCAAAGAATATTTTTTCACGGCGGCTTCGGAAGCCATCAACACGGCGCAGGCGCCGTCATTGATTCCCGACGCATTCCCGGCCGTCACCGTACCATCGGGTTTCACCACGCCCTTCAATTTCGCAAGCGCTTCCAGCGTGGTATCGGCGCGGGGATGTTCATCCACCGAAACCAGAATCGGCTCACCCTTTTTCTGGGGAATGGGCACGGAGAAGATTTCCTCCGCCAGGCGGCCCGCCTTCATGGCGGCTGCCGTGCGCTGCTGGCTGCGCAACGCAAACGCATCCTGATCCGCACGCGAGATTTGATATTCCTCGGCGACGATCTCGGCCGTCTCCGGCATCAGGTCCGTGCCGTATTTCGCCTTCATTGCCGGATTCACGAAGCGCCAGCCGATGGTCGTATCTTCCAGTTTCAGGTTGCGGGCAAACGCAGACTCGGACTTTCCCACCACAAACGGCGCGCGAGACATGCTCTCCACGCCACCCGCAATCAGCAGATCCACTTCGCCGCTTTTTATGCCGCGTGACGCAGTCGCCACGGCATCCATACTGGAGCCGCAAAGACGATTCACGGTTGTCCCCGATACTTCCTTAGGCAGCCCGGCCAGCAACAGCGCCATGCGCGCTATGTTGCGGTTGTCTTCGCCGGACTGGTTTGCGCAGCCGTATATCACGTCGTCTACCGCGTTCCAATCCACTGTTGGATTTCGCCGCACCAATTCAGCGATCGGCAGAGCCGCAAGGTCGTCGGTCCTCACGCTCGAAAGGGCTCCTCCGTAGCGGCCAAAGGGCGTGCGGATGGCATCACAAATATAGGCAGTGTTCATGGTCGGGAGATACTTCCTTTCCTTTCAGTCTACCGTAATCGCACAGGCGCAGCGCAATCGCTCTACGCGAATTCTGCCGCTTGCAGTAGACTCTCCTGGGGCCGCATTGGCCTGCCAAATCAATCATCCAATATGCTGACCAACCGACGCGAAATTCTGATCGAATGGGGAGACTGCGACCCATTTGGGATCGTTTTCTTTCCGCGCTACTTCGAATACTTTGATGCTTGCACGAACGCATTGTTTCATCGCGCGCTGGGTTACCCCAAGGCGGAGATGTTGCGGCGCTTTCAGATCGCCGGAATTCCGCTGGTTGAAGCGAGCTGCAACTTCAAGGTGCCTTCTTCTTTCGGGGATGTTGTCCATGTTGAATCGCGGGTCACGCGCTGGGGAACCAGCAGCTTTTCGCTTGACCACAAGCTTTATCGCGGAGACGTGCTGGCTGTCGAGGGCATCGAGAAACGCGTGTGGACAATACGCGAACCGGGTGATCCCTCCAGGGTGAAAAGCCAGCCGATCCCGAGGGAAATAATCGAGAAATTCACCTGAACGGATCGAAGATCTCGCACATGGCAAACATCCGAACACAAGTGGGCATTGTGGGTGCCGGCCCGGCGGGCTTGATGCTCGCGCATCTGCTCCACCTGCAGGGAATCGAAAGCGTGGTGCTGGAGAGTCATTCCCGGGAGTACGTCGAAAGCCGCGTGCGCGCCGGTGTCCTGGAACAAGGCACTGTGGACATGCTGCGCGAATCCGGTGTTGGCGCCCGGATGGAACGCGAAGGCTTGCAGCACGAAGGGGTGGAGTTGCGTTTCGGCGGCAAGGGGCACCGCATCGATTTTCAGCATCTCGTCGGTAAATCGATCACCGTCTACGGCCAACAGGAGGTGGTGAAGGACCTGATTGGCGCCCGCATTGGCTATGGCCAGCCCATTTTCTTTGAGGCCGAGGCCCTGCACGTCTCCGAATTTGACGCGCAGCCGAGGATCCGCTACGCCTGTCAAGACGCCGAACACGAAGTCGCGTGCGACTTCATCGCCGGCTGCGACGGATTTCACGGCATTTGCCGGCCGGCGGTTCCCGCGGAGCGCGTCCGCTTCTACGAGCGGCAGTATCCCTTCGCTTGGCTGGGCATCCTCGCCCACGTTCCGCCCGCGTCGCATGAGTTGATCTATAACTATCACGAACGTGGTTTTGCATTGCTCAGCATGCGCACTCCGGAAATCTCGCGTCTTTATTTGCAATGCGAACCAGACGAACAAATACAGAATTGGTCCGACGAGCGAATTTGGCAGGAATTGCGTATCCGGATGGCCACTCATGAGGGATTTGTGCTGAAGGACGGGCCGATCTTTCAGAAGGGCATTACTCCCATGCGAAGTTTTGTGACCGAGCCGATGCAGTTCGGCAAGCTGTTTTTGCTGGGCGATGCGGCTCATATCGTGCCCCCTACCGGCGCAAAAGGCATGAATCTTGCCGTTGCGGACGCCCGCGTACTGACGCGCGGCCTGGTCGAATACTACAAGCGCCGGAGCGCCGGCGATCTTGCGCGTTACACGGAGCGCTGCCTGAAGCGCGTCTGGTTAGGACAACGCTTTTCCTGGTGGATGACTTCCATTCTGCATCGCTTCCCTCACGAAGACGATTTCTCACATCAGATTCATCTCGCCGAGCTGGATTATGTCACGCATTCGCGCGCGGCATCCACTTCGCTGGCCGAAAACTATGTCGGCCTGCCCTTCGACACCCCCGGTTTGTTCTGATTTTTCCTTTACCTCTGCGTTTGTGATAGAACATCTCCATTTTCCTGTGCGCTCTCGAGCCAAGGAATTCCTTCGATGCCATCGTCGCAAACCGTTCATGACGCGATCGTCATCGGCGCCGGCCACAATGGCCTGACCGCGGCCGCTTACCTGGCGCGCGCCGGATTGAGAACGCTGGTGCTCGAACGCCGCGACGTCATTGGCGGCTGTTGTGTGACGGAGCAGATCGCGCCCGGCTGCCGTGCCTCGACCACGTCCTATATCGCCAGCATGTTGCGACCGGAAGTGATTCACGAGTTGCGCCTCGCCGAGTTCGGCTTGCGCATGGTGCCCTGCGATCCGGGCTTGCAGGTGTCCTTTCCGGACGGCCGCCTGGTTTCCTGGTGGGCCAATCGCGACCGCGCCGCGGACGAATTTCGGAAGATCTCGCCGAAAGATGCCGAGCGGTTCATCAAAGTGGATGACCAGCTAAAGAAACTGGCGCGTTACCTGCAACCATTTTTTCTCGAGCCGCCGCCGGAATTGGACACGCGTACGCCGCAGGGCTGGGGCGATTTGTTCCGGGTCGGCAAGCGATTTCGCGGCATCACCAACGCGGAAGTGGCGCAACTGGTCGCTTTCCTCACCGGAAGCCTGGGCGATTTTCTCGATAAAAACTACGAAACCGAAACGATGAAAACCATGTTCCTGGCAAATAACGTCTATGGGAAACATGGCGGACCATACCAGCCGGGCACAGCGATTGGATTGCTGTTTCATCTGTTGAGCGGTGGAGAGCACGAACTCCAGGGCTTTTACGGCCACGTCATGGGCGGGATGGGCTCGATCACTCAGGCGCTGGCGGCGTCCGGAAAACAACTTGGAGCGGAGATTCGCACCAATGCTGCGGTCGCGCGAATCGATGCCAGAAATGGAAAAGTGTGCGGCGTAACCTTGGAGAATGGCACGGAACTCCGCGCAAAAATCGTGCTTTCTAACGCCGACCCCAAGCGCACGTTTCTGAAGTTCACAGATGCAAAAGAATTGCCGCCGGAATTTCTGGAAGGTGTGCGCGGCATCAAGATGGCGGGACCCTGCGCTAAGGTCAATATGGTATTGAGTGAGGAGCCGCGCTTCAGCGGCACGCCGGCGACCTCGACGCCGCAGGAGCGCTCGCTTTTTACGCTGGTGCCATCGCTCGAATTTGCCGAACGGTGTTACGACGTAGCAAAATTTGGAGACATTCCGGAAGAGCTGTGGGTGGATTGCGTAGTAGCATCAAATGCGGACAGTTCGCTGGCGCCTCCGGGCAAGCACATCCTGACGTGCTTTGTGCAGTATGTCCCCTACAAGTTGCGCGAAGGCACGTGGGACGAGAAGCGGGAAGTGCTTGGCGACCGCGTAGTGAAGAAGATCGCAGCATATGCACCCAATGTGCCCGGAACAATAGTTGCGCGGCAGGTGTTGACGCCTCTGGATCTCGAGCGCATTTACGGGCTCACGGAAGGCAACATTTTTCACGGCGACTTGAATCTGGAACAACTATTCTTCCTGCGTCCATTACCGGGCTGGTCGCAATACCGCATGCCCATTCGGGGATTGTATTTGTGCGGGGCGGGCGCGCACCCCGGCGGCGGCGTGACCGGGGCACCGGGACGCAATGCGGCTATGCAGGTCCTGCGCGATCGCAGACGTGGAAAGGTGGGAGTTTAAAGCCGGGAAGGGTAAGCTGGGACCGTGAAGGAAGCCAACGATTCGGGGATGCAACGCTCGCTGCCGAGCGAGTTTTACCGTTCCAGCGAAACATTCGCTCAGGAAAAGGAGAAGATCTTCTGCCTCGAGTGGTTCTGTGCCGCGCGCGAAGAGCAGATTCCCGCTCCGGGTGATTTTCTGGCGCTGAATGTTCTGGGCGAAAGTGTTTTAGTTGTGCGCACCAAAGAGGGCGAGGTTAAAGCACACTACAACGTGTGCCGTCACCGGGGCTCAAGGTTGGTTCCCGAACCGGAGGATGACAGCTCTGCGAACATCAAGCTCCTCGGTGGAGTTCTGGGTGCGAACGGAATTCGATGTCCCTATCATCTGTGGACGTATGCACTGGATGGCAAACTGCTCAACGCACCATATACAAAGGAGGATGAAGGCTTCTGCAAAGCGGATTTTTCTCTCTACCCCGTGGGTGTAGAACTCTGGGGGGGATTCATTTTTCTGAATTTGACGCCCGAGCGAGCGGCACGCGAGGGAAAGACGTTGCGAGGTTGCTTCGGGGACGCCATGGAGCGAGTGAAGCGCTACCCTCTAGCTAACCTGCGCTCGGCGCGGCGGATTGTGTACGACGTCGCTGCGAACTGGAAAATCATTCTGGAAAACTACAACGAGTGTTACCACTGCGGGGCGGTGCATCCCGAGCTGTGTGACGTGGTTCCGGCGTTCCGGCAACAAGGCGGCGCGACCTTGGAATGGGAACAAGGCATTCCGCACAAGGAAGGCGCGGTCACGTTCACCTGGACCGGCAAGACGGACCGCGCGCCCTTTCCAGGCCTGGATGAAAATGAAAAAGTCCGGCACAAGGGCGAGCTGATATACCCTAATCTCATGCTCAGTCTGGCTTGCGATCACGTCGCTGCCTTCACTCTATGGCCGCAGAGGCCCAATCGCACGACGGTAATCTGCGACTTCTTGTTCCATCCCACTGAGACCCGCAAGCCAAGTTTCGATCCTAGCGATGCCGTCGGCTTCTGGGATTTGGTGAACCGCCAGGATTGGGAGATTTGCAAGCGTGTGCAGCAAGGTACGCAAGCGCGGGTGCATGAATTTGGCTACTACGCTCCGATGGAAGAATTGAGCCTGGACATCCGTCGTTACGTCCTTGACCGGCTAAAGTAATTTCTTCCGCGGCGATTACCGTTTCCCGCGATGAATCGATGTATACTCCGCGTTGGAATGCTTGCCATCGAACCTCCGCCCGACACAAAGGAGAACCAGGCATGAAGAAGTTATCTCTATTGGCGTTCGCCTGGCTGCTGGTGGGCGTCGGCGCTGCCGTGGCTCAGGATGTGCGCTACAACTACGCGCAAGACGTTGATTTTTCGAAATTCAAAACCTATAAATGGGTGAACATCAAGAACGCGGAGCAGGTGGATGCCATCACCGCGAAGCAGTTAACCGATGCAATCGACGCCGAGCTTGCAAAAAAGGACCTCACCAAGACTGATTCAGAGAACGCGGACCTCTATCTCGGCTACCAGACCTCGATCGGTTCGGAAAAAGAGCTCGACGCCTATGCCACCGGGTGGGGCTACGGACCCGGCTGGGGCGGCGGATGGTATGGTGGCGCGGCGCGCATGAGTTCCGCGACCGTCTCTACCACCACGATTTACACCGGGCAATTGGACCTCGACATGTACGATTCCGCTAAAAGAGAATTGGTGTGGCGCGGGGTCGTATCCAAAGCGATTGATCCAAAGGCGAATCCGGACAAGCGGCGGAAGAACATCGAAAAATCGATCGCGAAACTTTTGAAAACTTATCCGCCGGCGGCCAAGAAGTCCTAGAGCATTTCCAACGTGGCTTCGCGACCCTAAGCTCAGTTTCAGGCAGGGACGCCAGACGGGGATGCAAAGCCCCCTATTGCCAATATTCGGGCACTTCCTTTAGGCACGTTCTCATCCGCTGGGCCGACCCAAACCTCTCGAACGGAGTTTCACAAAAATGGCGCGTTCAAGTGGAACGCCGCCCCAGTTGGAACACCAGTAGGCCCAATGCGATGAGCGCGCCACTTGAGCCGAGTAGTTTGAAAAAATAAAGAACTTTGTGCGGCTCGCTCTGCGGCGGAATCAGAGACAACCCGATCGCCAACGTCGCCGTGAACAAGCCGACGACTCCCAGCAGCGACGCGGGAAACGCACGCGAAGACGTAAAAGCGGTAAACGCCGCGCTTTCGGTTGCCGGGGTCGCATCATCCGGAGATCGGGTGCGGTCCCTCAGGCGGATCAGCGAGGCGAAAATCAGCGCGAACGGGATCATCGTGATCACCACGCAGATCGCGACCAGTACATCGTAGGCCCCGCCCACGGAAGCGCCCGCCTGCCCCAGAAATACAAAGGCAATCCCGAACAGTCCTTGCGCGAGCACGGATATCCAGGGAGTCTTGAAGCGCGGATGGAGGTTGCCGAACGCGGCAGGCAGATATCCGTCAAGCCCGGCAACGAACGGCAATCGCGATGCGGCGGCAAGATAGGCACCCGCCGCTCCGATATTGCTGATGGCGATCAGAAATGCACCCAGTCCAGTGATGCCGCTGAGCCGAAGCCTCTCCGCCGTCTGCGCGATCGCTTGCGCGAGTCCATCCAGATTTGACGACTGGCTGCTTGGGATCGCCAGAAGCACACAAAATGTGCCCAGCATGTAACAAAACGCGATGGTCGCCCCGGCGAGCAATAGTGCCCGGGGAATGTCTCGCCGCGCGTCCTTGATTTCCTCGGCCATCAGCGAAGCCGTTTCGCAGCCGATAAACGCAAAAATAATCACCGGCCAGAACAGCATGTCCTCCACGTGTGCCGTCGGTACCAGACTTCGCGGTGTGAAAGAAGTGGCGGAGCCAAAATTTTTCCAGGCGAGGAGCCCGAGTGCGATAACGATCAGCGCGGGAACCCACATGGCAATTGCGCCGAGGTTGTGCGCCCATTTCGCCAGGTTCAAACCAAGAATGTTCAGGATGGTCAGGCCGCTCAGAACAAGGATAGCGAACCCCATGAAAAAGATCGGCTTCTGCGAGTAATGGTGCAGCGCAGGATGAAGGAACAAAAGATTGCTGGCCGCAAAATAGAGCACCGCAGGGAAATAAGGAAGATTGCTCACCCAATACAGCCAGGCGGAGAGAAAACCGGCGCGCTCGCCAAACGCCTTTTTGATCCAGACGTAAAATCCTCCTTCAGCTGGAAATCGCGTGGAGAGATGAATCACCGCAAGCGCCAGAGGAATATAGAGGAGCACCCAGGCCGCAAGCCAGATGACCAGCGAAGAGGGGCCATGCGTGGCCGCCGTGGCGATCCAGCGCAGGCTGATCCCGGTGACCACATAAAACAAAACCAGATCACGGAATCCCATCACCCGTGAAGGTGCAGCATGGCCTGCATGGTCGGCACGGGACAAGTAGCGGCAGCCCCTGAGAAAAGAGTGGGGAGACAGTAGCGAAAAAGCGAAAAAGAAGCAACGCGGCAACAGAACCATGGCCCACGCAGTTAACCGCTCGCACACACCCCTACGCTCGCGATTCATCTTGGAATCACGAAGCACGCATGCCGTGGTGAGAATTCTTTAATAAGAGCCTGCCAAGAATATTGTGTCGGAATGAAGCGATACTGCCGAGTTGAACATGACGCTATTTCCAGAGGCTCCCTGCAAGGCAAGAACTTGGGCAGGGAGTGCCGGCCACAGTCTTTGGAATTGAAGAAAAGAGAAGAGATGCTGCGACAAAGCCAAATTTCCACGCACATGGAAAGCGCGCCGGAAAGATATTCGCTCCCTGGAAACGCTGGAACCTTGGTTGCACAGGAAATACGCGCTTCAGAGAAGTTGCAAGGTGGCGCGCGTGGCGAGCAAGGGAAAAAATCGCAAGGAAGACGGGAAGCCGGAGCCCGAGGTCAAACGTCCCATACCGGAACAAGTTTCTGACCAGGGCATGAGCGACGAAATCGTCCGCGATTTCCTCGTCGAGAGCAATGAAAATCTCGATCTGCTCGACCGTGAACTGGTGAAGCTCGAAAAAGACCCAACCAACCGGGACACTCTCTCCAGTATTTTCCGCACGATTCACACGATTAAAGGCACTTGCGGATTTCTGGGCTTTGGAAAACTGGAAAGCGTGGCGCACGCGGGCGAAAATCTCCTGAGCCTGCTGCGCGACGGGGCGATTGCTCTGACGCCGGATCGCACGACCGCTCTTCTCGGCCTGGTGGATGCCGTGCGGCAGATGCTGGCGAGCATTGAGTCCCAGGGCTGCGAAGGCGAGCGCAACGACGAAAGGCTCATCGAAACATTGAAGCGCCTGCAGAAAGACCCCGCTTGCCAGGTCGCAGCCGAAGCCGCGGCGGCAAAGGAGCTCGAAGAAATAAGGGAGGCGAAGGCGGAAGAGAAGAAGGAAGCCGCCGTCGAACCGCCGAAACCTCTCGGGAAGATCCTGGTTGAGCAAGGCACGGTCACGCCGGAAGACGTGGCTTACGCGGTGCAAAAGCAGTTGGAGGGCGACACCCGCTCCATCGGCGAAATCTTGCTGGAGCGCGGCTTGGTGAAATCCCAGGACCTGCTCACCGCCGTCCAGACTCAGCAGCAACAAGCCGCCAAAAGCGCAATTAGCGAATCCTCGATTCGCGTGGATGTGGTGTTACTCGACCGGCTGATGAATCTCGTCGGCGAACTCGTCCTGGCACGCAACCAGATTCTTCAACATACGCAGGGAGTTCAGGACGCCGCCTTGGTCGCCAGCGGTCAGCGCTTGAACCTGATCACCTCGGAGCTGCAGGAAGGCGTGATGAAGACGCGCATGCAGCCCATCGGGAATATCTGGAGCAAGTTTCCCCGCACCGTGCGCGACGTGGCCATGAGTTGCGGCAAGGAAGTGCGAATTGAGATGGAAGGCAAAGATACGGATCTCGACAAAACCATTATTGAAGCCATTAAGGATCCGCTCACTCATCTGGTGCGAAATTCCGTCGATCACGGCATCGAAACGCCGGAAGCCCGCATTGCCGCCGGAAAGACTCCTGAAGGCCTGCTTCACCTGCGTGCCTATCACGAAGGCGGCCAGGTCAATATCGAGATTCGCGACGACGGCGCCGGCCTCAACACGGAAAAAATCAAGAAGAAGGCGGTGCAGCGCCGCCTCATCACCGCCGAACAAGCCGCCCGCCTCAGCGACCATGAAGCCTGCAACCTCATCTTCCTCCCCGGCTTCTCCACCGCCGAAACGGTTACCAATGTCTCCGGCCGGGGCGTCGGCATGGACGTGGTCAAGACCAACATCGAAAAAATCGGCGGCACCGTGGAAGTGCAGACACGCGCGGGAGTGGGCACCACCGTGAAAATGAAAATTCCGCTCACCTTGGCCATTATTCCCGCCTTGCTGGTCACCAGCGACGGCGAGCGGTTCGCAATCCCCCAGGTCAGCCTGTTGGAGCTGGTGCGCATCGAAGAGCAAAACGTCGCCAAAAGCCTCGAGCGCGTGCAAGGAGCTCCCGTGTACCGCCTCCGTGGCCAGCTTCTTCCCCTGGTTTACCTGAACAAAGAACTCAAGCTGGAGCGTACCGCCTCCGACCAGGACGGCGGCGTCAACATCATCGTTTTGCAGGCTGACGGCCGGCAATTCGGCCTCGTCGTGGATCAGGTCAATGATACGGAAGAGATCGTCGTCAAGCCGCTCAACAAGCAGCTGAAGAGCATCCACGCGTTTGCCGGGGCGACGATTCTGGGCGACGGCCGCGTGGCGCTGATTCTCGATGTCCGCGGACTTGCCCAGTCCGCGGGCTTGGTGGATAACCGTCAGGATCGAGCATCGGCCACCGCGTTGCTGGAAGAACCTGGGCAACAGGCCGCCGATGGCAAGCAATCCCTGCTGGTTTTCGAAAACAAAGACGGCGGCCGCATGGCGATCCAGCTTTCGATGGTCGCGCGACTCGAAGAGTTCCCACCGGAGACGGTCGAAAAAACCGGAGACCGAGAAGTCGTGCAGTACCGGGGGCAGATTATGCCGCTCGTCCGCGTGAGCGATGCCCTCAGCGGCGAGACCAGCGCCGGGAATGCCGCTCCCGAGAGCGGGCCCATGCAGGTGGTCGTCTACGCCGATGAAGGGCGAAACATCGGCCTGGTGGTGGAACAAATCCTGGACATCGTGGAAGAGAACCTGGTGTTGCAGCAGCCGGCAAGACGCGCCGGTGTGCTCGGCACGATGGTCATCCAGAAAAAAGTCACGGACCTCATCGACGTCAAAGAGCTGGTCCGCCTGAGTGGCGGAATCGAGGCCCCTGCGACCGAGGCGGAAATTCATGAATGAGCGGCGGCAGTTCTGCACCTTCTGGATGGGGCAGCGGCTCTATGGCATGCCCGTGGAGGAGGTCCAGGAAGTGATTCGGGAGCAGGAAATGACCCGCGTTCCACTGGCCGGGGCGATGGTCCGTGGCCTGATCAATCTGCGTGGAAAGATCGTTACGGCAATTGACTTGCGCAAGGGGCTCGGGCTTGGCGAGCAGGAGGCGAAAGGCCCGCTCATGAACGTAGTGGTGAGCAACGAGGACCAGGTGGTGAGTTTTCTTGTTGACGCAATCGGCGATGTGCTGGATGTGGAAGAGGAAGCATTTGAAGACATTCCCGACACGCTGCAAGGCGAAGCCCGGCACCTGGTGACCGGTGTTTACAAGCTAGGAAGCGGGTTGCTGCACGTGTTGGATGCAGGCAAGTGCGCGCAACTCGGCGAGACGTGATTCGCGTGAGACAAGGCGAAGGATAGCAGGGACACAGATTTTTGAAGAAATCCGGAGGACCAAGGGGTTATGGCGAGCATGTTTGACGTGAAAGAAGTAGAAGCAAAGCGGGAGACACCGGCCCGCGAGTACCGGGAAAGCGCCTACGAGCAGCGGGCCAACCGGATGGCGGGCCGGGAGCAACGCGAATCGGGGACGCCGTCGGACCAACCGAAGCGCAGCCGGAGCGGGTTGTCCCGGTGGCTGGGCGACATGCGCGTCGGCAGACGGTTGGCGCTCGGATTCGGCGTCCTGCTTGCTCTCATGGTCCTGATCGCTGCGGCGGGATACCTCAGCACGCAAAAAACGGCGGCCGAACTAGAGATACTGTTCGAAACCGATGCGGCCGCGGGGCAAGCTTACAGCTCGGCGCTGACCAACTTGATGAATATGCTCAAGGACGAACGCGACGAATTTCTGAATTTTGCCGATCGGCATGCCTTTGAGGCGGCCAAGGAAGAATGGACGGCGATGCTGCAGCACATTCAGGAAAACCTGGACGTCGCCGAGAAGCTGGCCGGCTCGCAAGCCGAAAAAGACGATCTGGCTTCCATCCGAGCCGCGCTGAAGGACTACGAGCAGAATTTTCGCGACATGCAGCAGCAACTGGAAAACGGAAAGTTGAAGACCGTCAAGGACTGGGCGGAAGCGGATAAGCCGGCCATGGAAGCCCGCAATTTCATGGAGGAACACGTCCGCTTGGAAACCGAAGAGCACCGTTCGCGCATGCAGGATCGCCGAATCGCGATGCAGGAGTATTCGCACCGCGCTTCCTTGCTCATGCTGGGCGTCGTCCTCGCTGGGCTTTGTGCCAGCGTTGGGATCAGCCGCGTAATGACGAAGAGCATCGCCGGGCCCGTGCAACAGGCGGTGGAGGCCACGGAAAAGATTCTGCGCGGCGAAGAGAACGTGGACCTCGACCTCGCGCGCAAGGATGAGATGGGCGTGTTGATGGTAGCCGTCCAGCGCATGTCCGAAGAGTTTGCCAGCCGTGTAGATGCATTCAAAAAGGCGCAATCGGACAATCAGGAAGCCGCCGAAAATGTCGGCGCCGTCAATCGTGTGCTCGAAGCAGTCATGAACGCCCCCACCGCCAATGAAGCGGCCCGCGTGGCTCTGGACACGGTGAGAGATGCGTTCGGCTGGGCCTATGGTTCTTACTGGACTGTGGACCCCAAAGATAATGCGTTGCACTTTTCCGTGGAGAGCGGCTCCGTCAACGAAGAGTTCCGCCGCGTAACCATGGAAGCGAGTTTCCGGGAAGGCGAAGGACTCAGCGGGCGCGCCTGGAAGAATCGCGAGTTGTTTTTCGTCGAGGATCTCGCCGACATGAAGGATTGCGTGCGTGCTCCAGCTGCCCGCCGGGCCGGCGTGAAATCTGGCATCGCCTTTCCAATCGTGATGAACGGCAAAGTCGCCGGCATGATGGACTTCTTCGCCCTTGAAACCTTACACCCTTCCGAAGGGCGCTTGGAAGCGCTGCGCAACGTCGGCAAGCTGGTTTCCGGCGCCTTTGGCCGCATCGCCATGGCGGAAAAAGAGAGCCAGGCGCAGCACGCGTTGCGCGAAAAGGTCAATAGCATCCTCTCGGTTGTGCAAGCAGCCGCCAAGGGCGACCTTACCCAGGATGTCACTGTGAAGGGCGAGGACGCCATCGGCCAGATGGGGGAAGCTCTGCATGGTCTCTTCACCAATCTGCGTGGCAGCGTGGCTGCCATCGCCCGCAACGCGCAGGGGCTTGCCTCCGCCTCGGAAGAACTCAGTGCCGTTAGCCAGCAGATGAGCGTGGCCGCCGAGGAAACCTCCAGCCAGGCCAACGTCGTCAGCGCGGCCGCGGGTCAGGTGGATAAAAACCTGCAAACCGTCGCCACCGGCACCGAGGAGATGAGCGTCAGCATCAAGGAGATCGCCAAAAATGCCACCGAAGCTGCCAAGGTGGCCAGCTCCGCGGTGGGCGTCGCCGACCGTACCAATCAGACCGTCCAGAAACTCGGAGATTCCAGCGCGGAAATCGGCGAAGTCATCAAAGTCATCACCTCGATCGCTCAGCAGACCAACCTCCTGGCGCTCAACGCCACCATCGAAGCCGCACGCGCGGGAGAAGCCGGCAAGGGCTTCGCCGTCGTCGCCAACGAAGTGAAGGAACTCGCCAAAGAAACCGCAAAAGCCACTGAGGACATCAGCCGCAAAATCGAAACCATCCAGGCCGATACGAAGGAAGCTGTCGAAGCCATCGGTTCGATCAGCTCGATCATCAACCAGGTGAACGACATCTCTTCCACGATCGCCTCTGCCGTGGAAGAGCAGAACGCCACCACCAACGAAATGAGCCGCAATATTTCCGATGCGGCGCGCGGCTCCGGCGAAATCACGAAGAACATTGCCGGCGTGGCGGAAGCGGCGCAGAGCACGACGCATGGCGCCGGCGATTCCCAGCAAGCGGCTCAGCAACTGGCCAAGATGGCCAATGAATTGAAGGAACTTACCGCGCGGTTCAAGTATTAGGGACTGCCAGGCGGGTGGATAGTGCCCGCCTGCGCCCGCATGGGCGAGGCTGGTGTACATCCGCCAGTCCATGCGGACACGGCAATAGAGATTGGCGAGCCCAGAAAGGCGGAACCGCATGCCACCCATCCGAATACTGGTGGTGGATGATTCGGTTGTAATCCGGAAGGTGCTCAGCGAAGCGCTGGCCGCGGATCCAGACATCGAAGTGGCCGGCAGCGCCGCCGACGGCAATATCGCCTTGGCCAAAATTCCGGTGGTGCACCCGGACTTGGTGACTCTGGACGTGGAAATGCCGGGAAAGTCTGGCATCGAAACGCTCCAGGAAATTCGCAAACGGTATCCGAAACTTCCGGTCATCATGTTCAGCACGCTGACCGAACGCGGCGCCACCGTGACGCTGGAAGCGCTCTCGCTTGGCGCCAGCGATTACGTCACCAAGCCCAGCAATACCGGTAGCATCGAGCAAACGCGCGCGAGAATCCAGGCCGAGCTTATTCCCAAAATCAAGGGGTTTTGCCGCAAGGTCACATTTCCGGCGGCCTCCCCGGCTGCCGCTCCCAAACCCCGTCTCCGGCCCTCCGGCATCGTCAAGCCCATCTTGCATATGCGAATTGACGTGCTGGCGATCGGCACCTCCACAGGCGGGCCGAACGCACTGGCTGCGGTGCTCCCCGAACTGCCACAGGACCTACCCGTGCCCGTGGTGATCGTGCAGCACATGCCGCCGCTGTTCACACGCTTTCTGGCGGAACGCCTCGACAAGCAATGCTCCATTCGGGTCAAGGAGGGTGTCCCCGGCGAACGGCTGAACCCCGGCGCGGCATGGATCGCGCCCGGCGATTACCACATGCAGGTTGCGCGAGGGGAAGGCAAGGATGTTCACCTCAAAATGAATCAGGATCCGCCGGAAAATTCCTGCCGCCCCGCCGTCGACGTGCTTTTCCGCTCCGTGGCGCAAACCTATGGGCCCAACGTGCTCGCCGTCGTTTTGACCGGTATGGGTAGCGACGGTGTCCGCGGCTCGGAAGAGATCAAGGCCGCTGGTGGCCAGGTTTTGGTGCAGGACGAAGCGACTTCCGTGGTCTGGGGCATGCCGGGCCAAGTTGCCGCGGCGGGCTGCGCCGATGGGATCTTTCCGCTGAACGAAATCGCCGGCGAAATCGAACGCCGCGTGCGAGCCAGCCGTATGGGCTTCGATTGGCAGGGAAGGGCTCATGGCACGCAGTCTGCCGTGAAAGTCCATAACTGAAAAGCGCGGCGAGGAACAGAATGGCTGGAGAAGTCTTGAATGCGACGATGAGCGCGGCGGGCGGCCGCGATAAAGAGGACATCAACGACCCCGTCTATCTGCGGATCCGCGACCTCGTTTACCAGACATGCGGCATTTACCACTCGGAAGAAAAAATGTATCTGCTCACGGCCGCCTGCAAGCGGCGAATGGCCACCGGCGCGGTGAAGGCCACCAACGGCCGAGAATATCTCGATTTGCTGACCAACATCGCTTATAAAGAAGCCGAAACCCGCGCGCTGCTGAATGAAATTACCATCGGCGAAACCTGTTTGTTCCGCAGCATGCCGCAGCTCAATGCGCTGAAAAACGTGATCCTCCCCGAACTGGCGCAGGAGCGCTCGAAAATTGGCCTGAAAAAACTCAAAGTCTGGAGCGCGGGCTGCTCGACTGGCGAAGAACCCTACACACTGGCGATGTTCCTCCTGGAACAGAAGGAATCTCTTCTAAAGGACTGGACGTTTGAAATCCAGGCTACCGACCTAAACGACCGCTCCATCGAGACCGCGCGTGCCGGCATCTATGGCGACTACGCCCTTCGCAACACCCCGGATGAGTACAAACGCAAATATTTCGTTCCCGCCGAGGGCGCAAAGCTCCGGGTTCGCGACGATGTGAAAGCCCGCATCACCTTCCAGCGCCTGAACCTCAACGACGATTCCCGCATGCTCTTCATGAAGGGCATGGACCTGATTTTCTGTTGCAATGTGCTCATTTACTTCGATATGGCTTCGAAAAAACGCGTCGTGCAGCATTTCTTCTCCAGCCTCATGCCCAACGGCTGCTTCTTTCTGGGTCACGCGGAGTCGCTCTACCAGGTGAACGATCAATTCCGGCTGGTTCACTTGCCGGGAACTACCGTCTATCGCAAGCCGGGTCCGGAGCCGGCAAAGGCAGGAAAACCATGAGCGGGTTGCGCGAGGGATTGCAAAAACGGGTCGAAAGGCTGCGCTCCTTGCCTTCTTCGCCCGCCGTACTCAATCCGCTCCTGGACCTGCTTCGCACCGATCCTGACCACATCGAGTTGAAAAAAGTCGTCGAGCTGGTTTCCTACGACAAAACCATCGCCGCCCAGTGCCTGCGAATCGCCAACTCTCCGCTCTACGGCCGGGCCCGCGCCACCGAATCGATCCAGGCCGCCGTGGTTGCGCTTGGCATCCAGCGCGTGGAAGACATTCTGCTCACTTGCTGCCTCCACCAGTTCAGCTCCGGCGAAAAGTGGGCCACCGAACCCCAGGTTTACTGGAGACATTCGTTAGGCTGCGCTGCCGTCTGCCGGGAACTCGCGCTCCGCATCGACTTTCGCGAGCCGGACAAGGCCTATCTTGCCGGCCTCCTCCACGATCTCGGAATTCTCGTGAATTCTCTCGCCTACACGGAGGAATACCGTGACGTGATTGCGCGCGCCCGCGAACGCGGCGTCCCTCTTGCCGAGCAGGAGATGAGCGACCTCGGCTTCACGCACGCGGAAAGCGGCAGCATTCTCGGAAAAGCCTGGCAACTCCCCAGCGCAGTAATCGAGGTCATAGCTTTCCATCATGACGTCGAGCAGGCTCCGGTGGATCGTCCTCTCGTCGCCTTGGTCCATATTGGAGATCTGTTGTGCCGGTATCGCGGCTTGGGCTACGGCTATGATGAATGGCGCAGCCTGGATCTGCTCCTTGATCCAGCCTGGCGGCAGCTAACGAAACACGTCCCACGTCTCGCGAGCATGGATCTCGCGCGCTTTACGATGGATTTGGACGCTTTTCTCCCCCAAGTGCAGCAGCTTGTATCGACCGTGTTTGGTTTCAAGCCGGAACATGCCCCCGCCTTAAATTTCCACTAAAGTTTGCAGACATCCCGCCGATATCCAAATTGACCGTGCAAAGGCGCTATCCAGCGTGTTTGCGGCCGTGGAACTGCGGCAAACGGCTCCTCCTGCTGGCGAGATAGGCAGGAAGTGCGTAGTACTTTTTGTTTTGATACAGCACCGTGTGCCCGTCTGGCGCATGGGGTGTGCTTTCCTCCTGTGTAACTCCTTTTTTTTCAATCCCGCCGGTAAATTCAGTTTGGCTATGAACTCGCAATTATCGGGTGTTGCGTACGAGTGGCAGAGTTTTCCCAGCGGAGCGTTGCATGCGCCGCTCGTGCAAGTGACACAGAATAAGTTGGAGGAATCAATGGCAGCCGGCGCGGCGGTCAACTGGGCAGGAACCACGGGGCGATTCCTCGTGGCAAGTTCGGATCCCGAAGTGCGGCGGCGTGTGTTGGGTGCGCCGGAATTCCTTGGCCGGGAAGGCATGGAAGCAAGCGGCGGAGCGGCTGCGCTCGCAAAGCTGCGCGAGACCTCCTGTGATGGCGTGCTCCTCGACCGCAATCTGGCGGATCTCGATGCCGGCGAAGTGGCCGAGATGATCCAGCGCGACTTTCCGGAGGTTTCCGTTTCCTGGATCGAAGACCAAGCCTGCGAACCGCTGCCGAATATTTCCACTCGCGTGCGAGTCCGCCGCGGCGATTGGCAGTCGGAACCGGACGGTGAATCCCTCACGACTTTGCCCGGAATGATCGGCGCAAGCGAAACGATGCGCGAGGTCTACCGGCTGGCGCGGCTGGTAGCGAGACGCGATACCACAGTGCTGATTACCGGCGAAACCGGCACGGGCAAAGAGCTCGTTGCCGAAGCCGTCCACAAGCTCAGCCGGCGTGCGAAGCAGCCCTTCGTGGTGGTGAATTGCGCGGCGATTCCCGAGACCTTGCTCGAAGCCGAGCTATTCGGTCATGTGCGCGGGGCCTTCACTGGCGCGGTACAGTCGCGCCTGGGCAGGATTCACGCGGCGCAAGGCGGCACCCTTTTCCTCGATGAAATTGGCGACCTTCCCCTGGGTATGCAGGCAAAACTTCTGCGTTTCCTGCAAAGCGGCGAAGTGCAGCGCCTGGGCAGCGCGGACATGCAGCGCGTGGACGTGCGCGTCATCTGCGCAACAAACGTCGATCTCGGTGCCCTTGTGGAAGCCAAACAGTTCCGCATGGATTTGTACTACCGCCTGGAAGTATTTCCCATCGCATTGCCGCCGTTGCAGTCGCGATCCGGTGATCTTGCGCTGCTGGCCGAACATTTCTTGAATCTGCTGAATGAAGAAAGCAGTCTGCCCCCAAAGCGCCTGAGCGTCGCCGCGCTCGATCATCTGCTTCGGCGCAGTTGGCCGGGCAATGTGCGCGAACTTCAGCACGCCATCGAGCGCGCCTTCATTCTCAGCGGCGATGCCGAATGGTTGGAAGTGGAACATTTCCCACAGCCCGGAGCAGCGCTGGAATCTCGTGAAGCGCAACGCCGAAGACTGGCATAGGCCGTTGCGAGCTGCCATCGAGGAGACACGATGCCTTATCTGATCCTGAAATCCGGAAAACGGCCCCCCGCCCGCGAGCGCCGTGCCATGGAAAACGGTCTGGCGCAGGCGTTTCTGACATTCACTCAGGCCGCCGGCTCTCTTGAAAAGTCCTACACATTGCTTCAGAACGAAGTCGAGCGGCTGCGCGGCGAACTCGAAAAAGCCAACGCGGATCTCGAACATAGTCTGGAAGAAAACACTCGCGTTCGCGCCTATCTGACCCAGGTGCTCGAAAACCTCCCGTGCGGCGTGGTGGTCACCGCCGGCGAAAGCCAATCCGTGCAATTCATGAATCCGCTCGCCCGCCGTTTGCTGCAGATTCCCCCGGAATGGAATGAAAACGCCGATTCACGCGCCCCCGAGCTCCTCGCGCGTCTCAAAGCCGAAGCTTCAAGCTCTTCCTCGCCTTCCGAATTCGAATGGTGCGAGCGCGGAAGGGATGGCAATCGGTATATCGGCATTTCCCGCGCAGACTTGACCGGGCACGCCGCCGAAGAAGCCTCGGATCGCATCTGGATTGTCCGCGACGTCACCGAAGAGAAGCGGCTTGCGGCGGAGCGAGAAGCCGCCCGCGAATCGGTGGCCTTGGCGGAAATCGCCACACTGCTGGCTCATGAAATCCGCAATCCTCTCGGCAGCATGGAACTTTTCACCGGTTTGCTTGCTGAAGCGGTTTCTCATTCGCCCGAGGCTCGCCAATGGGCCACTCATCTGCAAGCTGGACTGCGCTCGCTCTCCGCCACGGTAAATAACGTTCTGCAGTTTCACGCCAAGGCCGGGGTGCAATTGACGGCTGTGGATCTCGGCCGGCTCCTCGGCGAGATCACCGAATTTCTTCAACCCGTTGCCAAGCAGCGCGGCCAGCAGATGCGCTTTGAAAATGGAATCGGCAAGGTCTTCACCCAGGCCGATGCCAACCGCCTGAAGCAGGTCTTCCTGAATCTCGCCATGAACGGCTTCCGTGCCATGCCTCCGGGCGGCACACTGCGCGTTCGCATGAAGTGGGCGCCGCAGTTCCCCGGCGGGCTGGCCGAAATCGAAGTTCACGACGAAGGCCGCGGCATTCCCGGCGAGCTCCAGGAAAAAATTTTCGACGCGGGATTCACCACCACCCCGGGCAGCCCCGGGCTGGGCCTCGCCGTCTGCAAACGGATTGTCGAGCAGCATGGCGGCGCGATCTCCGTGCAGAGCCGTCCGAAGGAAGGAACCACATTCGCGATCGTGTTGCCGGTGTCAGGAGCGAAAGCATGAAAGAAGTCTTGATTGTCGACGATGAAGCGGGAATGCGCGCCGCGCTGGCGGCGAATTTCCAGCGCCGTGGCTGGAAAGTGCAAAGTGCCGGTGGTGTCAACGAAGCGTTGAGCGCCTTTCGCCAGTCGCCCAGCCGCCTGGTCATCACGGACATGCGCATGGCCGATGGCGACGGGTGGCAGGTGATGGAAGGCGTCCGTCAATACCTGCCGGAAACGCCCGTCATTCTTCTCACGGCCTATGGCAGCGTGCCGGACGCCGTGCAGGCGATGCGCGGCGGCGCCTGCGACTACATCGAAAAGCCGGTTTCCTTCGAAGAATTGGAAAGCGCCGCGGAGCGCTTTCTTGGCGAGGAAGAAAGCTCCACCGCCAACAGCAAGTGCGTCGAGGCCATCGGCGAAGCGGCCAGTTTCCGCCGCGTAATCGAACAGGCTCGCCGCGCGGCGCGCAGCGACGCCGACATTCTCATCGAGGCGGAGAGCGGCACCGGCAAGGAAGTCCTTGCCCGCCTCATCCACGAAAACAGCGCGCGCCGCGGCGGCCCGTTCGTGGCCGTCAATTGTTCCGCGTTCCCCGAAAATCTTCTGGAAAGCGAACTTTTTGGCCACGTGCGCGGCGCATTTACCGGCGCGCAGACCGCCAAGGCGGGGAAATTCGAACTCGCCCAGGGCGGCACGCTCCTCCTCGACGAAATTTCCGAAATGCCGCTGAACCTCCAACCAAAACTTCTGCGCGTCTTGCAGGAACGCGAGGTGGATCGGCTCGGCGACACGAAATCGCTTCGCGTGGACGTGCGCATCATCGCCACCACCAATCGCTCGCTTCCGCAGATGGTCAAGAATGGCGCCTTCCGTGCCGACCTCTTCTACCGCTTGCACGTCGTTCCGCTGTCGATTCCGCCCTTGCGCGAACGCCGCGAAGACATTCTCCCTCTGGCGAATTACTTCTTGCGCAAATATGAGCCGGCTGACGCACGCGGCAAATACCGCATCGGCTCGAAACTCGCCGACCAACTGCGCCTCTACGACTGGCCCGGCAACGTCCGCGAACTCGAAAACACCATCCGCCGCGAACTCGCTTTTGCCGTCGGCACTACGCTTGAGGGCGCCGGCGGAATCCTCGGCTTCGATCTGGAAACTTCCTCCTCCAGCGAGGATCTCAAGCCCGGCACTACGCTCGAAGAGATGGAGCGTCGCCTGCTCGAATCCACGCTTCAGGCTACCGGTGGCAACCGCACCAGAGCGGCCGCGCTCATGGGCGTCAGCCTTCGCACCGTGCGCAACAAAATCCGCGAATATGGCCTGGCGGCGAGGGTAGCGTCATGAGCTGGCTGGAATCCCAGAATCTCCGCGTTCTCGAACGCTTCCTCGACCTCTCCTCCATGCGGCAGACGCTGGTGAGCACCAATATCGCGAACGTCGATACGCCCGGCTACCACACGCGCGACGTCGATTTCCGCGGTGAACTGCAGCGCGCCATCGACAACGACGCGCCGGACCAGATGAGCCCCTTCGTGATGCCGGTGCGCGGACTCCTGGCGCGGCCCGATGGCAACAACGTCAATCCGGAACGCGAATCCTTGCTTCTTGCGCAAGTGCAACTCCAATTCAAGGCCGCGGCCGCGATCCTCAAGGCGCAGTTCGCGGAAATCAATACGGCGATTCGGGAGGGCCAATAATCATGAACCTGTTTCGTGTACTCGAAATCAGCGGCTCGGCGTTGCTCGCCGAGCGCCTTCGTGCGGAAGTCACTGCTGCCAACCTGGCTAACGCCGAAACCACCAAGACGGAAACCGGCGGCCCCTACCAGCGGATGAACGTCGTTTTCGGCGCGCGTCCGGTGCCCTTCGGCGGTTTCAATGGCATGATGCTCGCCTCACTGGCCGATCTTCACGCCGAAGATGTCCGCGTCGTCAGCCTCGCGGCCGACAATACGCCGCCCGTTCGCCGTTTCGAGCCCGGCCATCCGGACGCCGATGCTCAGGGTTACGTTTCCTATCCGGCCATTAATCCCGCCGAGGAAATGGTCAACCTGATGGGAGCGGCGCGCTCTTACGAAATGAACGCTTCCGCCGTGGCGAGTACGAAAAACATGATCCAGGCGGCCATCACGATCCTGGGCTGAACCATAAATGACGAAAAATAAAATTTGCAAAGTTACGCAGTAAAAGGAAGGGAACCAAGTCATGAGCAATCCAATTTCGGGAATTTTAGGCGGGGGAGCGGATTTCGGTGTTTCGTCCGCGCGGGGCCAGAGCAGCGATCCACAGGCCGGCGGCGAGTTCGTCAAGTCGCTTCAGGACGCCATGTCGGAAGTTGGCAACCTGCAGACCGAAGCGGATTCGCGCGTCAACCAGTTGCTGACCGGCAACGGCCAGGACGTGCACTCCGCCATGATCGCCGTCGAAAAGGCCAGCCTGGCCTTCGAAATGATGGTGCAGGTCCGCAACAAAATCGTGCAAGCCTACCAGCAAGTCTCTGGCATGCAGTTCTAACGCTTCGTTGCGCGCGGAAAGAGTTACGTATAGGGCATGGATAAATTTCTCGAACAGATCAAGAGCTTCGCCCTCGGCCTGACGCTGCGGCAGCGAATCATCCTTGTCGGCAGTGCCCTGTTGGTTGGCGCCATCGTCTGGGGATTTGCCGCCCTCGTGGCGCGGGGGGATTACAAGCCGCTCTATACCGGCATGTCGCCCGCCGATGCTCACGCGCTGTCGCAGCGGCTCTTGAACGCAAACATCGAGGCGGAACTCTCGAGTGACGGCACGGTGGTTCTGGTTCGCGCCAGTGACGTCGACAAAGCTCGGCTGGTCTCCACCGCGTCCGGCCCAATCTCCAGCGGCCGGATGGGCTTTGAACTCTTTGATAAGCCGAACTGGTCGGGCAGTGATTTCTCCGAAAAAGTGAATTATCAGCGTGCCGTTGAAGCAGAGCTCGAACGCACCATTCAGTCGATGGATGGGGTGGAAGGCGTCCGCGTTCATTTGGTCCTCCCGCGGGAATCGCTGTTCCTTGAACGCGAGCGGCCTGCCAAAGCCTCGGTAGTGCTCAAACTTCGCGGCACGCGCCTCACCGATCAACTCGCTCTTCCTATCGCCAACCTTGTCGCCAGCTCCTGGGACGGGCTCACGCCTCAAAATGTCACCGTGGTGACCACCGACGGGCAGATTCCCTCGCTTGGCCAGGGTCATCTCCTCGCAGGCAACGGCAGCAATGCGGATCTCGAAACAATCCTCGCGGAACGTCTGGTGCAAACGCTTGCCCCCGTCGTGGGCGGCGAACATATCAAATCGAGCATCACCCTGGACTATGATCCCACCTCCGGTGAAAGCACCGAGGAAATCTACGACCCGAAGAACTCTGCGGTGCTGAGCTCGCAGATTTCCAACGAATCGGTTGGGGATCTCGAACCTGCCGGCATTCCCGGCACCCCCAGCAACACGCCGAATTCGCAATCGAATCCCGCGGCGGCTGCGGCGGCGAAAACGAACTCCACCACCCAGGGAATTCACAGCGAAAGCCAGACCTTTGCCGTCAGTCACACCACGCGCCACCTGATTGAGCCCTCCGGCCGTGTAAAGCGCATGGCCGCGGCGATCCTCATCGACGACGTCATCGAATCCAAGACCGAAAACGGAAAAACCACGGAAACGCGCCGCAAACGCACGCCGGAAGAAATGAAGCAGATCGAGGACCTTGCCAAGGCCGCCATCGGCTTCGACCCGCAGCGCGGAGACCTCTTCTCTTTGCAAAACATTTCGTTCGTTCAGGCGCCGCCGGAAACACCTGCCCCCGCGAATAAGGTCCAGAAAGTCATGACCTTTGTCGAACGCTGGACGGGCGTGCTACGCTACGCGGTTCTCTTCGTAATCTTCCTGCTTGTTTACCTGCTCGTGTTGCGGCCGGTGCAGAAGCAGGTCCTCGGTATTTTGAAGCACCCAGGACAATTCGCTCTCCCGCAAGGCGCCAACGCGGGGTTGCTCCCGGAGGGCGCGGCGGACGCGGCTGGAAACGCATCCGCTCGCGGTACCCCGGGCGAAACAACGGGGGGCGAAGTCGCCGACACCATTCGGCTCAAGAAAGAACTGGTCACCCGGGTGAAGGCGGATCCTGAATCGGCCAGCCGCTTGCTCCAATCGTGGGTGCGTGAATCGGGGACTAAAACAACGTGATCGAAGAACAGAACATTCCCGGAAAACGTAAAGCCGCCATCTTGATGGTGTTGCTGGGCGATGAAGTCGCCGCCGCTGTTTACAAAAATCTCCCCGACGCTGAAATCCGCCTCATCACAGAAGAGATCGCGGATCTCGAATACATTTCGCCGGAGCTCGCCTCCAGCGTCCTCCATGAATATCACCGCCTCACATTGACGCAAGACTATCTCGCGCAAGGCGGTCACGATTATGCCAGCAAATTGTTGATCAAAGCCTTTGGCAGGGAAGCCGCGGAACAGTTGCTGGAAGAGGTTGGCCGCGCCCAGGAAGCCAACGCCCAGAATCTCGACACGCTGCAGAAGACCGACCCGCACCAATTGGCGAAATTTATCCAGGGTGAGCATCCGCAAACCATCGCCCTGGTCCTCGCCCACCTGAACACCAAGGTTGCCCGCATGGTCTTGATGATGCTCCCGGAAAAAGTTCGCGGGCAGGCTGTCAAACGCCTTGCGCAGATGCAGCAATTTTCGCCAGAGATGGTCAAGAAAATCGCCGTTGTCCTGCACAAGAGGCTTTCCACTCTCGGCTCTCAGAGCCGCCGCGCCTATGGAGGCGTGAAAGCCGTTGCCGAACTCCTCAACCAGATCGATCAGGAGGCCACCAGCACGATACTCGAAACCATCGAACAGGATAATGCGCAGCTTGCAACCACAATCCGCAACCTCATGTTCACTTTCGACGACTTCCTCGAAGTCCCCGACACCGGCATCCGCGAACTCCTCGGCCAGGTGGACAAGAAAACTCTCGCCACCGCCCTGAAAGGCGCTTCTGAAGACCTCAAGAATCACATCTTCAAGTGCATGTCTTCTCGCGCCGTCGAAATGCTCAAGGAAGATATGGACGTGCTCGGCCCCGTCCGTGGACGCGACGTCCAGAACGCCAAGCACGAAATCGTTGCCGTTGCGCGCCGCCTCGAAGGCGAGGGCAAACTCGTCCTGAAACAAGAGCAGGAGGACTCGTATGTCGTTTGAGTCCTCCGTGAAGGGCGCCGAGACGCTTCAGACCGAACCTTTTCACTACTCCTCCGGCGGGGAAAACGGCAATGGCGGCAACGGCGACGGCTTCTTGAACACCGCCGATGGCAAACTCCGCGCCGAGCAAATCGAACGCGAAGCCTACGAACGCGGATTCCGTGACGGCGAACAACGCGGCCGCCTCGCGTTTGACGCCAAGGCCTCAAGCCTTCAATCGGGCATCGCGCAAGCGCTCTCCGCCTTCGGCAAAGAGCGCGAACAGTATTTCAACCGCATCGAAATCGAAGTGGTGCAACTCGCTTTGGCCATCGCTCGAAAAATCTTGCACCGTGAATCGCAGATTGATCCGCTGCTGCTCACCGGCCTTGTTCACGTCGCCTTGGAAAAGCTCGATGCCGGCACCCGCACCCGCTTGCGCGCGAATCCCGCGGACATCCACTTCTGGAACGAATACTTCGCCCAGCACGGCGGCGACAAATCTCCGGAGTTGATCGGCGACCCGGCGTTGAAGCACGGCGAATGCGCGCTGGAAACCGAAGTCGGCAGCACGCAAATCAGCCTGGAAACCCAACTCAAGGAAATCGAACAGGGTTTTTTTGACCTGCTGGAGCAGCGACCGCGGACGCAGTGATGCCGGAACAACGCGATCTCAAACCTTTTTTGCGCAGGCTCGAGGACTTCTCGACGCTGCGCTGGACTGGCCGTGTGACCAAAGCCGTCGGACATCTGGTCGAATCCGACGGTCCGTTCTGCAGCGTCGGCGAAGGCTGCGCCATTCTCACGGAGGACGGCAGCGTCTTTTCCGGTGAAATTGTCGGCTTTCGCGGGCGTTCCGTGCTTTCCATGCCGCTGGAACGCCCCAGTGGCATCCGTTATGGCGACCGCATCGTCACCCGCGGCACGCATCCCTCGTTGCGCGTTGGCCCCGAAGTTCTGGGCCGCGTGATCGATGGGTCGGGCAAAGCGCTCGATGATCTGCCGCCCTACCGCGCGCGCGAATATTGGCCGCTCCACGGTGATCCTCCGCCGCCTCTCAACCGCCAACCCATTCGCGAACCCCTTGGCTGCGGCATCCGTGCCATCGACGGCATGCTGACCTGCGGCCGCGGACAACGCGTCGGTATCTTCGGAGGCAGCGGCGTTGGGAAAAGTACGCTCATCGGCATGATGACTCGGGGTACCAGCGCCGATCTCACGGTCCTTGCCCTGGTCGGCGAACGCGGCAGGGAAGTCCGGGAATTTCTCGAAGATGCGATTGGCGAAGACGGGCTCGCTCGTTCGGTCGTCGTCGTTTCCACCTCCGACCAGTCTCCGCTGTTGCGCATTCGCGCGGCGCTGGCCGCCACCACCGTAGCCGAATATTTTAGTGCGCAGGGCAAAAATGTCTTGCTCGTCGTGGATTCACTCACGCGATTCGCCATGGCCCAGCGCGAAATCGGCCTCGCCGCCGGCGAACCGCCCACCGCCAAAGGCTACACGCCTTCGGTCTTCACGCTGCTGGCTCGACTGATTGAACGCGCTGGAAATTTCGGAAGCGGAAGCATCACCGCCTTCTATACCGTGCTCATGGAAGGCGACGACCAGCAGGATCCGCTCGTTGACGCCGTCCGCGCGCTTCTGGATGGTCACATCATGCTCGACCGAAAACTCAACTCCAAAGGCCATTATCCGCCGATCGCCGTTCTCGACAGCTTGAGCCGCTTGATGTCCGCCGTTTGCGCGAAAGAGCATCTCGAAAAGGCCCGCCGCTTGCGCGAATTGCTCGCTGCCTACGCCGCATCCGAAGATCTCGTCCGCATCGGCGCGTACCAAAAAGGCGTAGACGTCACGCTCGACCGCGCCCTTGCCGCTTTGCCCGCCATCACCGCATTCCTTCAGCAGAAAAAGGGCGACGCAGCATCCTTCGCGGATGCCGTAAGCGCGCTGATGACCCTGCCCGGATAGGCACATGGCGTTTCAATTTCGCCTCGAGTCCGTTTTGCGCCTGCAGCGCAGCCTGGAGAAGCAGGAAGAAAATCGTCTGCTTGCCTTGGTTGCCCAAGTGGCAGCCTTTCGCAACGAAATGAACGCCTGGGAGGAAGAGCGCCGCCGCCGCAAGCGCCAGGCCGCGGAAGAAATGAATTCCGGCAGCACCGCCGCCGCTCTTTCCCTCACCGAGGAGTGGGACCTCCGTGTCACTCGCAAGCAACAGGAGCTTGCCTCTAAACTGCTGCAAGCCGAGGAAGCACGCCGCGCCCAGGTCGCAAAGGTCCAGCAGGAGCGCCAGAAGCGAGAAGTTCTCGAGGGCTTGAAAGATCGTCTGCGAACCGTCCAGAATCGGGAAGAGTTGCGCCGCATTCAGCAGGTCCTTGACGATATGCACCTGACTCGCGCCTTTCACTTCAAGGGCTGATCCCATTTGCCGGTTGCCTGGGCAAACCTTGCCGGGCAAATCGTGCAATCCGCCATCGCCCCGGATAAGGCCATCCTCAGAATTCCTTCCAAGTCTCTTCGACAGAATTAGATAACCAGACTCAATCCTCGGAAACTATTTGGCCAGCGTTGTGCACTATGGCTTGCCTGGGAGGGGGAAGAGACGCGATGAACGCAGCACCTATTTCGATGAATCCAGCCGCAAGTGCGGGGGACACTGCTGCGAACGCACAGTCCGACAGATCATCGGGGTTGCCTGGGTTCGCACAGGTGTTTGCGGAGAAACAGTCCGCCCCCGCTGCCGCAAAACCAATTGCTTCCTCGACCAATTCGGCGGCCCAGAATGCTCTCAGCTCTCCGGACGAGTCTCAGCGCCAAACGAAGAACGCAGCTTCTTCGTCTCCGGTTGCGGCCGCGGAATCGCAAACTGCATCTGCCGCAACGACAGGCACAACTCAGGGAGCTCCGAAAAAAAGCGACCCAAAAACGAAAGCATCGGATGCCGCAGCCAAGCAAGACGCTGCCGCCCTCGCCGCCATAGGAGCGCTTGCGTCCTTGTTTGGGATGGCCCCGGCTGTGTTGCCCGTGCCGCTCCAGATCACGAGCGTGCCCCCGGCAAATTCCAAGCCCGCCGATTGCGGAAAAAATGCTGCTCCTTCGGCTGCCACAAGTGCAACGCCAGCCGCGGCGGCGTCAAGCAACGCGCTACCTGCGCAGCAGAACGCACAACCGGCTACGGCAAATCCCCCGGTAGCCAGCCCGCTGCCAAGTCTCCCGTTACCCAACTCGAGCGGTTCGAACGCCGCGAATCCCGCGGCAGCGCCAGACTTTTCGGTTGTTACCTCAGCCAACGCCACTCAACAAAGTACCGAGAATCCAAACAGAGCCCTTGCTCAACCCTCGTGCGCACCAACAACGTCCGCGGGGCCCGACGGACCGGTCGTGACGCCTGCGTCCGTACTCGCCTCCGGCGAGATTGCCTCGCAGGCCCCGCCATCCGCTAACGATCTCTCCTCTAACAATCCGGCAAACGAACCTGCATCCCCCGTCCCCACTGCGAAGAGTGTCAACAACTCCGCCAAATCCCAGCCGGGGGTTCCGGCCGCGCACAAGGGAACGATTGCGGAGATTTTTCGTGAATTGGTTTCAGCCGCCGGAAAAACTATGGATGCGGTGGCACACGTCAGCGTAACCGCAGCGAAGGATGTGATCGGGGCCATTAAAGAGAAGAGCCAAGATGCAAACGCGGCAGTGCCGTCTGTGCTTTCCAATGCGCAGCGTCAGAGTGAGGCTGCGGCCAATGCCAAGCAGGACCCATCCATCCCCGCTGCGTCTGCAACTCCGGTAACGGGAAATCCTCCGAGAAATAGCAGCACATCGAGCGACGACACTGGCAAAAACGACACGACCAGCGGCGATCACACCAGCTCCAATACAGACGCCAAAGCGAATACCCGCAGCTTTACTGTGGATACAGGCGCGCCCCAGCCGCAATCGAATGCTGTCAATTTCGCTGGCAGCGCGGCAATGGGCATCTCCGCGTCCGCCTCAGCGAAAGAATCGGCAACTAGCACGAAGCCAGCCACCGCAGACGCCGCCGGCGGCAATGGCGCGGCGCCGGCCGAAACCGACGAATCGAAACTGCCGTCTGTCGATTCCAAGGTCATCAATGTTGCGCAGTTCAGCGGCAACAACGCTCATTCTCAAGTTCGCATCGCCATGCAGGCCGATGAGCTTGGCCAGGTCGAGCTGCACGCCACTGTCAGCGGCCAACAGGTCGGCGCCGCAATCACCGTGGAGAAAAAAGAAGCTCACGCGGCCATGGCCGTTGAGCTTCCTTCCTTGCAGCAGGCGCTGGAAGAGAAAAATCTTCGCGTCAGCGAGGTGGTGCTTATGCAGAGCGCCTTGCACTCCACCGCAGGCGATGCCGGCAACGGCGGCAACGCCGCGCCGCAGCAGCGTCCCAATCCCGTGACTCAGAACTATCAGCAGTCCGGGCGGGAAACCTCGTATACAAGCGCACCGGCAGCAACTTTGGAAAGTACGAGCCCATTCGATGATTCCGGCCGGCTCAGCGTAAGAGTTTGAGGAGAAAATATGAGCTCAATCACAAATCCGTTGTTCGGTTCACCGGCGAGCACCAATGCATCGGGAGCAAGCGGAACCTCCGGCAGCAATTCCAACGCCCCCAGCAACCAGCTCAATGCCAATTCTTTCATCTCGCTGTTGACGGCAGAGCTGCAGGCACAGGACCCGACGAATCCCATGAATCCCCAGGACATGATGAATCAGCTCGTCTCCATGAACTCGTTGCAGGCCCTGCTGAACATTCAGCAGATTCTTTCCACCGCCACCGGCGTCAATCCGGCAGCCACCAGCGGCTCCAGCAATTCCTCGCAAGGGGCGAGCTCTTCGCGCGCAGCACAGGAAATGGCCGCGCGTACCGTGCCCGGCCCCAGCAATTCGAATCACGACGCAATTTTCCAAAGCAATTTACTCGCGGCTTCCGGGCCGTCGATTCAATAAAAGGAGAAGCAAATGCCATCATTTTCAATTCCATTGTCGGGGCTGGACGCGAGTTCCACCGGACTGTCGGTGATCGCCAACAACCTTTCGAACCTGAACACGGTTGGATTCAAGGGGCAAACCGCCGAATTCCAGGATCTGTTCTATCAGCAGATCGGAACCAGCGGCGACGGCAACGCCGTGCAGGAAGGCGTCGGTGCCTCGGTCGCCGGTATCAGTTCGCAGCTCACACAGGGCAGCATTCAGACCACCGGCGTGCCCACCGACGTGGCGATTCAGGGAACCGGCTACTTCATTGTGAATAAAGCGGGCGAAACTCTGTATACGCGCGCTGGAAATTTCAGCATCGGCGCCAATGGCGATCTCCTAACCCAGGACGGCGCCACAGTGCAGGGCTACAACGCCGTGAACGGCGTCATTCAAGCCAACGCCACACTCGGCGCACTCGCCATTCCCACGGGCCTTGTGAATCCTCCAAAGGCCACTGGCAACGTGCAACTCGCGCTGAACCTCGACGCCACCGGCGGCACGCCGATCAGCGCCGCAAGTCAGCAGACCGGCACAGGCATTGCAGCCGGAACCGTTTTGGCCACCGGTAGCCAGATCGCCTTTAATGACGGCACCAACAATTTCACCTACACCACGGTTGCCAACGACACATTGGCCAACGTGGTCACCGCCATCAACGCCAATCCAAATTTCACCGCCTCGCTCAGCGGCAACAATCTCGTCGTCACCGCGAAGAGCGGAACCCCGATTACCTTCACCGCCAATACGCTCACCGACGCCGCCACCGGAACCCAGGCGGAAACCTTTTCGCCCACGGGCACATCGCAGGCCGCAGGCACTTTCAGCACCTCCACGGTCGTCTACGATTCGCTCGGCGCCAGCCACGTCCTCACCTACAATTTCACCAAAACCGGCGCGAACACCTGGCAGTATCAGATCAGCGTTCCAGCGGGGGACCTCGCGGCCGGCGGCAACCCCATCATTGGCACCGGCACGCTGCAGTTCAATGGCAGCGGCCAATTGATCTCGCCCACTGGCAGTGTGACCGGCTTGACCATCTCCAACTTCGCCAATGGCGCAAATCCGCTGACCTTCTCCTGGAATCTCAATGACGTCAACGGTGGCGCGCTGGTCACGCAAAACGCCGCTCCCTCCGCAACCTCCTCGACGCAGCAGGATGGCTATTCCAGCGGCACGCTGCTCAACTTCACCATCGAAAGCAATGGCGTCATCCAGGGCATTTTCAGCAACGGCCAGACCAATCCCCTCGGCCAGATCGCCCTGGCCAATTTTGCCAACGAACAAGGACTCATTCGCAACGGTTCGAACGAGTTTCTCTCCAGCCTCTCCTCCGGCGCCGCCAACGTCGGTATTCCGGGCACGGGGGGCCGCGGCACTCTGAGCGGCGGCGCGCTCGAACAGTCCAACGTCGATATCGCCACGGAGTTTGCGCAACTCATCCTGATGGAACGCAGCTACCAGGCAAACGCCAAGGCCGTCACCACATTTGACGAGGTCACACAGACCGCCATCAACCTCAAGCAGTAGCAATTAGGCAAAAGCCGGTCCCGAGAGATGGGAGCCTCGCCGATACGTGAGGCTCCCGGAATTCTGAGAAAAAATTTAAGATTTGATTCGGATGCGCAGCACTGTTTCAAACTTGCACGAACCCCTTTTCCACGAAAATTTCAGTAAAAATTAACTCAACCTTTTCCAGTAAGTTGCCGATACAACGAGCCGAAGAAGCCTCTTCCCTAGGCTAATTGGACGGCTCTTAAATTGCATATGTGTGTTCTCGGTATGGCAGAGAACCCACAACGCGTTGCTGCGGAAAACAAAGCGGCTGCTGCGCCCCTGGCAACCACCATTGTCGTCGAAAAGCGTTCTTCCTTTCCCACCGTCGCGCTGCTGCTTGCCGTCGCTCTCGCCGCGGGCGGCGGAGTGTCCTGGTTTGTTTCGCAATCCCGAGCGAGTGGCTCGGAGCATGGCCAAGCCGCGCAATCTCCGGGCCAACTCATCCATCTCGAAGGATTCACCGTCAATTTGGCGGACGCTGAAGAAAACGATTTCGTTCGCGTCACGATGGATCTGGACCTTGACCGCATGCCCGCGCCGGCCGACAAGGAAAAGCCGGCCAGTGGCCTGCCCATGGCACGCATCCGCGACACCATTATTGCCGTTCTCGCGGCCAGCAAGACTCAACCGCTTCTCACAACAGACGGAAAACTCCAACTGAAAAAGACATTGCGCGAAGAGCTCAATCGCCGTGTTCCAGAGATGAATGTCCGCGACATCTACTTCACCGAATTTCTGGTGCAGAGGTAAGCGATGGCCACCCTGCAGATGGTTCCCGCGCGGAAAAAGGTGGAAGTCTCCCAGGATCTGTGGCAGGACGCTGCGCTTTTGCCCTGCGTTTTGAGCGTGGATGTCCCGCTCCGCCTGTTTACCGTCCGCGACTTGCTGCGCCTGGAGCCGGGCTCGGTGGTGGAATCGAAAAATGTGAACGGCGCCGATGTCCCCGTGCTGGTCAACACGCGGCTGATCGGGTGGGCCGAATTCGAAGTGATGGGCCAGCGACTGGCCATCCGCGTAACGGAATTGGCGTGAGGAAGACAAACGTGTGGGGTACGCAAGAAACTGCAATCGGTACAACCGCCGGGTCTGTGCGGCGCTGGGCCGCGCATTGGGAAGCCGTTCTCCGACTGCTGAGCCGCTTCAAGATCCGCCGCAAGGCACAGGCCCTGCGTCTTTCCGAGACTCTCGCTCTCGGCGACCGCCGTATGCTGGCCATCGTTGAATGGCGGGGCCAAACACTTCTGCTCGGTGTCACTCCGGAGCAAATCACGCTGCTCGAAACGAAGCACGAGCCCTCCGCGAAATCTCCCGCAATTAGCCAGGAGCTCTCCCAATGAGTCTTCGCTCCCGCAAAGGTCTCCTGCGTCTCGTCCTACGCCTTGCACTTGGCTTTGCCACGCTGGCGCCCTCCCTGCTTGCGGCCGGCCAACAAAATGTCCTGCAACTTCCGGGTGTTACCCTAAAAGCCGAATCCACGCCCGTCACCATTATCCTTCTTCTCACCTTCCTCACGCTTCTCCCGGCGATTCTGCTTTCCATGACGCCGTTTGTCCGCATTCTCATCATCTTCCACTTCTTGCGCCAAGCCCTGGGTACACAAACCGCCCCCACCAACCAGACCCTGATCGGTCTGGCCTTGTTCCTCACTTACTTCCTTATGCAGCCTGTGATTGGCGCCGTGCAGAAGGAAGCCATCGATCCGTACGAACACGGAAAAATCACCGCCTGGCAGGCCGTTGATCGCTCCTCCGTGCCCATGCGTGCCTTCATGCTCAATTACACGCGCGAAAAGGATCTCGCGCTCTTCGTCGAAATGAGCAAGCAGCCGCGTCCTGCCAAGCCGGAAGACCTTTCGATGAGCATCGTCATCCCCGCCTACGTTATTTCCGAGCTCAAGACCGGGTTCCAGATTGGCGCCGTGCTCTTCCTTCCATTCCTGGTCATCGACCTGGTCACCGCATCGGTCACCACTTCGGTCGGCATGTTCCAGTTGCCGCCGGTGGTGATCTCCACGCCCCTGAAGATTCTACTTTTCGTCGTTGTCGACGGCTGGAACCTCGTCGTCGGCTCGATGTTGCGCAGCTTTCATGTGTGAGGCAAAGCGATGACACCGGAACAAGTCGTCGGCCTCAGCCGCCAGACCATCGAAGCCGCCTTCTGGGTGGCCATGCCCATCCTGCTTTCGGCAATGGCCGTCGGCCTGGTCATCAACATCGGCCAGGTGCTCACGTCGATCCAGGACACGACTGTCTCCACCGTCCCGCGGCTCACCGCCGTCGGCATCATCATCTTTCTTCTGACGCCCTGGATGCTGCATCACTTGGTCGCCTTTACCAATCTGCTGTTCAGTGATTTTCGGATGTACACGCAATAAGGAGCGCATGTGGCCGTCCCTGTCGAAACCATGATCTTGCGCGGCGCAGCGATCGGCATGCGGATCAGCGCCGCCATTCTGTTCATGCCGTTCTTCGGCAGCGCCGCCATTCCCCGCCAGATCAAAGCCCTGCTCGTGCTGGTCGTCACTGCGACCCTTTATCCCGTCATTCCCGTCGCCCTGCAGCGCATCACTCCCTTCGCGATTGCCCGGATGGCGCTCAGCGAAATCGTGCTTGGGCTCATCATGGGGCTCTGTCTGCAATTTGTCTTCGAAGCGGTGCAGATGGCCGGGCAGATCACCGGCTTTCAGTTGTCGTTCTCTCTGGTCAACGTCATCGATCCGCAGACCAACGTGGACACGCCCGTCCTCGCGAACCTGCACCAGCTTTGCATGCTCATGATTTTTCTTCAGCTCAATGTGCATCACTGGATGCTGCGCGCCGTGGCCCAAAGCTTCGAGCGCGTTCCGCCGGGCAGCGTCACCTTTGGCGCCGAGCAGGTCCGTCTTCTCTTCCACGCCGCCGGCAGTATGTTCACCGCTGGCCTGCAGCTTGCTGCGCCCGTTGTGCTCGCCACGATGGTGCTCGATGTCACCGTCGGCTTCGTAAGCAAGGCTGCGCCGCAATTGCCTGCACTGTTTCTCAGCGTGCCGCTCAAAAGCCTGCTCGGCTACATCGTGCTGGCGCTGGCGCTCGGGTTGTGGCCGACATTCTTTGAAAACCAGTTTGCTCATGCGCTCGGCTGGAGCTGGCGCATGCTCGACTTCGCTTCCTAGGAGAGAATTGCTTGGCGGACAACCGCACGGAAAAGGCCACACCCCGGCGCAGGACCAAGGCGCGTGAACACGGCCAGGTTCTGCGCAGCCGTGATCTTGTCTCCGCCATCACGCTGCTCGGCCTGATTTGCGCCATGGCTTGGCAGCCGGGCATCTGGCTCGCCCGCTGGGAGCGCTACTTCAGCAGCGTTCTCAACGTCGCCGAATCCACTCGCTGGGATTCCGGCGGCGTTCCGTTCCTCGCCGCCACCGGGAGCGTCGTCGTTTTGTGGGCCGGCCCGCTGCTTGCGGCCGCGTTTATCCTCGCGGTCGCCAGCACGCTGGCCCAGGGCGCTCCGACCTTTGCGGTTGAGGCGCTCACTCCCAACTTCAATCGCCTGAATCCAGTCACCAACCTCCAGCAGCTTTTCTCGCTCGCCGGGGTTAGTCGCGTGCTCCGTTCGCTGTTGCCGACGTCAATTATTCTGTACCTCGCCATCAAACTGATTCAGAGCCGTTCCGAAGCGATTCTTCATGCCACGCGCCTCCATGGCGAGGGGCTTCTCGCCTTGCTCGGCTCGCTCTGTGTCGGCCTGGCGTACCGGTCTGGGATGGTTTTTCTTGGCTGGTCCGCACTCGATTATTTCCTGCAATGGCGCACCTATGAAAAATCCCTGCGCATGACCAAGCAGGAAGTCCGCGACGAAGGCCGCGAAAGCGAAGGCAATCCGGAAATCCGCAATCGCATCCGCCGCCTGCGCCGCGAAATGGCCCGCAGATCCCTGCAGAAAGCCATGCAGCGCGCCACGGCCGTGATCACCAATCCCACGCACTTCGCCGTCGCCCTCGAATATCGCGCCGCCACCATGGCTGCGCCCGTGGTCGTCGCCAAGGGGCAAAACCTGCTGGCCCAGCGCATCAAGGAACTCGCCCGCTGGAACGATATTCCGATCGTCGAAAATCCTCCGCTGGCCCGCACGCTCTATAAGGCCGCCGAAGTTGGGCAAGTGATTCCGCCAAAGCTCTATGCGGCGGTCGCTGAAATTCTAGCGTTCATCTATCGCGCGCAGATGCGCATGCGCGGCTCCGGTGTCCGGGCCTAAAGGGGAAGGCAATGGCGGGTGAGCAAAAAATCGCTGGGGGCGCGGCCGAGTGGTTGATTCCGGTCGCTGCCGTCGCGCTTGTCTTTGTCATGCTGGTGCCGGTGCCGTCCATTGTCCTGGACGTATTCCTCGCCCTCAGCATCACCCTCGGCGTCCTGGTTCTCCTTTCCGCTCTCTACATCCTGAAGCCGGTGCAGTTTTCCGTCTTTCCCACCTTGCTTCTGTTCCTCACGTTGTTCCGCATTTCCTTGAATATCGCCAGCAGCCGCCGCATCCTTCTGCACGGAAACGAAGGCATGGGTGCCGCGGGGAGCGTCATCGAAGCCTTCGGCCAGTTTGTCGTCGGCGGAAATTACGTCGTCGGCTTCGTCATCTTCCTCGCGCTCATCGCCATTCAGTATCTCGTGATCAATCACGGCGCGGTGAGAACCGCCGAAGTTGCCGCTCGCTTCACCCTGGATGCCATGCCCGGAAAGCAGATGGCCATCGACGCGGAGATGAATGCCGGTCTGATCGACGAGCATCAAGCCCGCGCGCGCCGCGAAATGATCGGCAAGGAAGCCGAATTTTACGGAGCCATGGATGGCGCCGCGCGCTTCAGCCAGCGCGACGCCCTCGCCACCATCCTCATCACCGCCATCAACATCATCGCCGGCTTCCTCATCGGCGTATTGCAACTCAACATGCCCCTCGCCGACGCGGCCAAAACCTACACGGTCCTCACCGTCGGCGACGGCCTCGTCACGCTCATTCCCTCGCTCCTCGTCTCCGTGGCCGGCGGCATCGTCGTCACGCGCACTTCCAGCGAAACCACCGTCGGCGTCGAGTTCGGCCGCCAGCTCTTTGGCCGCCGCTTGCCGTTGCGTATTGCCGCCGGCGTTATGTTTCTCCTCGGGCTGATTCCCGGCTTGCCGAAAGTTTCTTTCTTCCTGCTGGCCGGGCTCATGGCTTATCTCGCGTCGCGCGCCAAGGCCAAGGCCGTCGAGGAAGTCAAAACCGCCGAAATCGTCGCCGCGGAAAAGAAGAAAGCGGATCCCCAGCAACAGCTCGAAACCCTGCTGCGCCTCGACGAAATCAGTCTCGAAGTGGGCTACGCCCTAGTTCCGCTCGTCGACCAAAATCAGGGCGGCCAATTGCTTCAGCGCATTCGGGCGCTGCGCAAGCATCTCGCGCTTCAGCTCGGCTTCCTGGTGCCTTCCGTGCACATCACCGATAACCTGAAGCTCAAGCCTCGCGAATACGTCGTCCTTCTTCGTGGTGTCGAAGTCGCCCGCTGGGAATTGCAGCAGGATCGCCTCCTTGCCATCAGCTCGGACCCCACTGCTACGCAGCTCGAAGGTTTGGCCACACAAGAGCCCGCCTTTGGCGCCGCCGCATTGTGGATCGTTCCCGGCTTGCAGGAACAGGCCCTCGCCAATGGTTACGCCGTCGTCGATCAGACCTCCGTCCTCGCCACGCATCTGGCGGAGATCGTTCGCCAGTTCGCGCACGAACTCCTCACGCGCCAGGAAACCAAGAGACTGCTCGACGCCATGGCCGACGCACAGCCGAAGCTTGTCGACGAACTCGTGCCGCGCCTCCTCAGCCTCGGCGAGGTCCAGAAAGTCTTGCAGCAGCTTTTGCGCGAACAGGTCTCTATCCGCGACCTCGCCACCATCCTCGATTCGCTTCTCGATACCGCCTCGGTCAACAAGAGCCCCGTCGCGCTCGTTGAAGCCGCGCGCCAGGCCCTTGGCCGCGCCCTGGTTCAGCCGCTGCTCGGCGAGGATCGCAAGCTCAAAGTTCTCACTCTCGATCCGGATATTGAGCACGAACTCCAGCGTCAGATCGAGCCGCAAGCCGCCGGCGATAAACCTCCCGGGGGCGTCGGTGCAACCCTGCGGCACATCCTCGAAGGCCTGCAAAAACTCGTTGGCGACAAAGTAGCGCTCAGTTCGACCATCGTCCTTTGCAGCAGCCCGTCGCGCTACCACCTGCGCCGCCTGCTCGAACCCTTTGTGCCCCGCATCGTTGTGCTTTCGCCGGGCGAAATTCCCCCGAGTGTCTCCGTCCAGACGCTGGGAGTGGTGCGATGAAGCTCAGAAGGATTGAAGGATACCGTCCATGTTGACGACCACGCCAAAGACCGAAGAACGCTCCGGCACGCTGGACCCGCTCGAGCGCGAGCGGTTGCTCCAGGAAAATCTGCCCGAAGTGCGTTACATCGCGCGGCGCATTCATGATCGCCTGCCCTCCCACGTCCCATTCGACGATCTCGTGCATGCCGGAATCCTCGGCCTGATCGACGCGGTGGACAAATACGACCCCGCGCGTAACGTCCAGCTCAAGTCATACGCCCGCTTCCGCATTCGCGGCGCCATTCTCGACTCCTTGCGCCAGATGGATTGGAGCCCCCGAGCTCTGCGCCGCCAGGCCCGTCGCATCGAGGAAGCTCAGCGCCAGCTGGCCTCCACGCTTGGCCGTGCCGCCTCCGAAGCCGAGATTGCCCAGCACCTCGGCATGAAGCTCGAGGAGTACCAGCAATTGCTTGGTGAACTTCGCGGCCTCGATCTTGGCAGCCTCCAGGCCGGCGCCAACGAAGACGGCCAGGAAAATCAGCACGTCTCCGTCGCCGCCCGCGAAGACGAAAATCCGTTCGAGCAATACTCGCGCACCGAAATGCGCGCCTTCCTCGCCGGCGCCATCGAGGAACTCGACGAAAAAGAGCGCCACGTGCTCGGCCTTTACTACCTTGAGGAACTCACCATGAAGGAAGTCGGCCTGATTCTGGACATCGGCGAATCGCGCGTCTCTCAAATTCACACCGCCGCGATTCTTCGCCTTCGCTCCAGGCTCCGCGAAAAATTGCAGGGCAGGAATGGCAAGGACACCAAACCCGTCTGAGGTCCGCGATGAAGAAGATACTTTCTCAGGACGAAATCGACGCGCTGTTTGACGCGGCCAAGAGCAGCCAGCGCTCGATTTCCGAACGCTCCGTGAAGCCCTGTGACCTCCGCAAGCTCGGCGCGCTCAGCGCGGATCAGGTCCGCGTCATTACCACGCTGCATGAATCCTTTGCGCGGCGTCTCGGGGGCTCCCTCGGGGCTTACCTGCGCGTCGGCTTCGAGATGAATCTCGTCTCCGTCGAGCAAATTCTCTACTCCGAATTTCTCAGCCGCTTGCCCGAATTGACCTACCTGGCTTCGCTGCAGGTGATGCCCATCGACGCGCGCGCCACCATGCAAGCCGATCTCTCTCTGGTCTTCCCGATCGTTGACCTGGTCCTTGGCGGCTCCGGTGCCGATCCTATCGATCCACGTGACCTCACCGAAATCGAGGAACAGATCTTTGAAACCGTCGTCCGCTTGATGGCTCGCGACCTGCAAACCACCTGGGCTCCGGTCCTCCCGCTGGACATCAACTTCGATCAGCGTCAGCAGCACACCCAGGTGCAAGGCTTGATGTTGCCCACCGAAAAAGTCATGTCGCTTACCTTTGAAATCCGCCTGCCGGATTCCCGCGGCACGCTCAACCTCGCCTTCCCCGCCGTCATTTCTAACGCCCTGCTGCGCAAGCTCTCCGTGCAATGGTCCTACGCCGAGCGCAGCCCTTCCAAAGAAACGCAGGAGCAACTAAAAGACCGGCTGCTCGAAAGCCGCTTCGCGGTAAATCTCAGCCTGCCGCCAAGCCCGCTCACCATCCGCGAACTGGTCGAGCTCGAGCCTGGCCGCGTGGTAATCCTCCCCAAGAACGCCCAAGACTCCATCGATTTCAACGTCGCGGGCAAGCCGATGTTTCGTGCCTATCCCATCCGGCAGGGAACCCGGCGAGGCGCCCGCATTGAGCGGCGCAGGAGTCTGCGCGGCAACGCCGCAACGGAGCAACCATGAGCAATACGCCATTCGCGGAAAACATTTCAGCCTTCGTAACAGTTTGGAAGGACGCCTTTCTCCGTGTCCTCGAATCGCTCGGCGCCGCCGGCGTATCCGCCGAAAACGTCGATGGCACGGCTCTCCAACCCACCGGCGAATCGCAGGTCGGGATTCTCACGGTCAAGTTTTCAGGCGGCGGCTGCCTGAAGGGCGAAATGCTTTGGACCTGCGAAAAGCCCGTGGCTCTGCAATGCGCGCAGTTGCTAATGTCCGAAGATCTGAATCCCGAAGCTGAATTCAGCGCCACGCACACCGACGGCTATCTTGAATTCATCCGCCAGGTTGCTGGCGAGGCCGCCGTCGGCTGGAAACTACAGCGTGGCGAGCCCACCGAAATCGTGTACCAGGCTGAAACGGGCTCGAAATTTGAAACGCACTCTTCGGCTGCCTTCCGGCTTTCCAGCGATAAGTGCAAGTCGCTGACGTTTCGGATTGACCTGGATGCATCTCTTGCCGAGTCGCTTTTGGCCAAACGCGAACGGGAGTCTCCCGAAACTGTTACAACCGAGATTGCCGAAGCGGGCGGCGCGGCCAATCTGGCACTCCCCTCCAATCTGGACCTGATCCTCGACGTGCAACTTGATGCCACCATTCGCTTCGGCGAAAGGGAAATGCTCTTGCAGGACGTTTTTGGGTTGATGCCCGGCTCCGTTGTGGAACTCAACCAGTTGGTTAGTGAGCCCGCTGATCTTCTGGTGGCGGGGCGCCTCGTGGCCAAAGGCGAAGTTGTTGTTGTGGACGGGAACTTCGGCCTCCGCGTCACAGAAGTCGTCAGCCGCAACCAGCGGGCGGCTGTGCTCGATGCCGCTTGAGGAATTGGGAATGAACGAGGGACACGTGATCGAATTTGCCGCAGCAAGCGAGCGGGAGAAATTTCAGCGCGCCGTGGGGCGCCTGCTCGAGCGCTGGACCGTACGTTGCGCCGCCCCCGGCTGCCGCGGCGGCAATCCCTCCAAATTCTCACTGCTTGCGCGATTCTCCGGCGTGCACTACAACAATCGCTGGTACCACCAGAGCGATTGCCTCCGCGCCGCGCTCACCTCACGCCTCAGCCAGATGCTGCAGAACTTTGTCGAGAGCCGCGAGCGCGTGCATCGCTTGCCGTTCGGCCTGCTCCTCGTCAATCGTGGGGTCATTTCCCCGGAGGATCTGAAGCGCGCTTTGCGCATGCAGCGAGAGGCGGGTTATGGCAAGTTGAGTCACTGGCTTCAGCAAATCGTCCCCCTCGATGAGCACGAAGTTACCGCCGCGCTTGGCCAACAGTGGGGCTGCCCGGTTTTCCGGCTCACCCCGCAAAACATGATTTCCGGCCGGCAGAATCCCATTCCTTTTCCTGTCCTGGCCGCTGCCAAAGCCGTTCCCGTTCACGCTTCCCACACCGGCAAGCAAATGCATATCGCGTTTTCCGAGCGTGTCGATCACACACTGCTCTATTCCGTCGAGGAAATGCTCGCCTGCCGCACCATCGCCTGTGTCTCCCCCGACTCGATGGTCCGCGAAGCGCTCGAGCGCCTACGCCGCGAAGATGCCGGCAACGAAATTACCTTCGATACCGTCCGTGACCCCAATGAAATGGCCGCCACCATTTGCAGCTATGCCGTCCAGATGGACGCCCGCCGCATCAAGGCGGAGCGCGCCGGTGCTTACATCTGGGTCGCGTTCTTCCGCAAGGAAGCGCGCCGCGAACTCCTATTCCGCCTCCCCGGTGCGCGCTCGAACGAAATCGACCTCGGGCGTGAACGCTGTAAAGAGTTTCCCGGGATTGCCGATAACGGAAAGGATGGCGTCTCCAGCGCCGCACGGTACGCATGAATCTGCCGCGGAAAAACGTGGTAGCAACGCCGACATCCATTGACCCTTTCGGCACCCAGGTGGAGCGCCGGAAAAATCGCTTGATGGGCCTGCTCAACAAGGGGCTGCCCACGCTTCCGGCTTACCTGTTGGATTTGAACACTCTGCTCCGTTCGCCCACGGTCGATCTAAAAAAAGTCGGCAAAGTGATTCGCACGGACCCCAGCCTTACTGCCCAGGTGCTTCGCCTTTGCAATTCCGCGCTCTTTGGCCTTCGCCGCCGCGTCCTCAGCATCGAGCAAGCGGCCGTCCTTCTCGGCACCGAGCGCCTGCGCACGCTCGTCCTCACCTGCTCGGTGATGCAGTTCGCCGGGAAAAACGTTCCGGTCAACGCGCTGCTAGGCTTCTGGCAGCATAGTTTTCTTTCCGCGTTGCTCAGCGAGCGCATCGCTCGCCTCGTTGACTATCCCGAAAAAGAACAGGCTTATCTCGGTGGGCTCCTCCACGACATTGGCGAACTTCCCCTGTGGATCGTACTCATGGAGGAGCAAGCCAAAAATCGCCCGCTGCCGCCGCCCAACTGGTGCGACAACCTGAAAGTCGAACGCGAATACTTCGGCATGGACCACGGCAAGGTCGGCCGCTGGATGGCCGTCGCCTGGAATTTCATGCCTTCTTTTCTCGACGTCTTCGAACACCATCACGATCCGGAAAACGCGCAACACGACCCATACCTCGTAGGCATCGTTTCCGCAGCGGACCAGTTCTTGCAAGCCTTGCCTCCGCCGGAGCAAGCGACTCCGGATGCAGCTGCAGGCCCTTCGCCTTCCGTCGTGCAGCCGCCACCCCCCGCTCCCCAGCCGCCTTTGCCGTCCGTCGAAGACCCGTCCTTTTTGTTGCAGTGTTTTCCGCGGCTGGCCGATGAAGAGCGCGGCGGCATTCTCGAAATGCTGCAAACAGAATACCTGCATGTCCTGCCGCTGGTGGAACTCAGCATGGCGGCGATCGCCCCGGAATCCACAAGCGGTACAACTTCAGTACAGGAGCAAAAACGTGAGCAAGTTACGAGTACTTATCGTGGATGATTCGTCGGTGATGCGGAAAATTGTCGAACGATCCTTGCGGCAAGCCGGGCTCGATCTGGGCGAAGTGCTCGAAGCCAGCAATGGTGCCGAGGCCCTCGCGGAAGTCAACAAAGGAAAGTTCGATCTGATCCTCAGCGACATCAATATGCCCGCGATGGACGGCCTCGAATTTCTCCGCGGCCTCGCCGGCGTCGAATCCGCGAAGGGTGTTCCCGTCGTGATGATTACCACCGAAGGCAGCGAAGCGCGCGTCGTCGAAGCACTTTCCGTTGGTGCCAAGGGTTATATCCGTAAGCCTTTCACGCCCGAACAGGTCAAGGAACGCGTCGCTCCGCTCCTCGGAGGTGGCCAGTGAGATCCACCCTTGGGCAGCCCATGCCAACCAACTCCCAGCTCGATCCTCACTGGAAGGGCATTCTGGAATGTGCCGCCATCGAAGTCTTCGCCATGATGGCCAATTCGGAAATCACACCGATGCCCGAGCAGCCCGAGCAGCAGCAGGGCGAACAGACCGCGATGGTCGGCCTCGCCGGAGCGCTCTGCGGCATGATCACCATCCGCTGCAGCAAGGAATCCGCCGTGAAACTTGCCACGCGCATGCTCGGTGAGGACGCCAAATCCAATCCTTCGATGGTTGGCGATGCGCTCGGTGAGCTTTGCAACATGGTTGCCGGAAATTTCAAGTCGAAAATCACCAGCCTGGCCGATCATTGTATGCTCAGTGTTCCCACGGTCATCTGGGGCGAGGACTACGTCATGCAAATGGTCAAGCCGAACTCCGGTTTTCAGTTCGCGCTTGACTGCGAAGGCAGACCCGTGTGGTTCTCGCTTGTCATCCACGATTGACTTCCCCGCGACCGCTCCCTGCACTCTCGATTTTCCGCCCCGGCAATCCTTGCCCAGTTCGCGGGAACACCGGCAGAGATTGCCGCTTTTTTCCCGCGGCCGCTTCGTGCAACAGGGCGCGCCGCTAATCGTCAGAGAACTCACCCCATAGGCAGGTAACAAAATCCTTATTTGGCCTCTGGCTTGCACTTTAATCTCGCGGAGAACTCGAATGGACAGCGGTTTCTACTCAGCTTTCACGGGATTTGCCACGCGGCTCGATGCGCTCGAAGTTGTCGCCAACAATCTCGCCAACACCAACACTCCCGGTTACAAAGCTTCGCGAGCCTTTTATCGCTCGATGCCTGCGTGGTTGCAGCAGTCGCTCTCGACGCCCCTGAACCAGGCGGTGAATCAATTTGGTGTTCTTGGCGGCGCGCAACTCGATCTCACTGTCAGCAATCTGGAGAAGACCGGGAATGCCACTGACGTTGCTTTGCAGGGCCCAGGATTCTTCAACATCCAGTCCAAAGCCGGCCTTCGCTTCACGCGCAATGGGAACTTCCAGTTGAACACAAAGCGCCAGTTGATCACCTCTCAAGGTGATCTCGTCCTCGGCGACAACGGTCCGATCCAGCTCCCATCCGGCGAGCTCGCCATCAGCCAGGATGGCACGGTTTCTGTCGACGGCGGCCTCGTCGCGAAACTCAAGGTCACGGATTTTTCTTCCCCCGCCGACCTTACTCCCGAGGGCAACACCTACTTTTCCGCACAGACGAAAGGGAAGGCCGTTGCGGAACCCAACGTCGTGCAGGGCGCGCTGGAAACTTCCAACGCCGATCCCATCAAGGCCACGGTTTCCCTGATCGAGTTGCAGCGTACGGCGCAACTCATGGAGAAAGCCCTTTCCATTTTTCATAACGAATTCAACCGCACGGCGGCACAGGATCTGCCCCGGGTGTAAGCACGGAAAATCGAGGAGAAGAAAATGTATCGAGCACTTTATACCGCAGCCACGGGCATGGAAACCCAGCAGATGAATCTGGAGAATATTGCCAACAACCTGGCCAACGCCAACACCGCCGGGTTTCGCCGCCGGCGTCTGCAATTTCAGGATTTAATCTATCAGAACTTGGTGCAGCCCGGCGCCGCCAGCACGCAGCAGACTACCTTTTCCACCGGCTTGCAGGTAGGCCTGGGCGTACGCTCCTCGGCTTCCGAGGTCATCCAGCAGCAGGGCGATTTCAACACCACCGGCAATCCGCTTGACCTCACCATCCAGGGCCAGGGTTTTTTCCAGGTGCAGATGCCTGATGGGCAGATTGCCTATACACGCTCCGGCACCTTTCAGTTGGATCCCACCGGGATCATTGTCACTTCCGACGGCTACCAATTGCAGCCGGCAATCACTATTCCCTCCGCCGCCACGAATATCACCATCGGCACTGACGGCACCGTCAGCGTGCAGCTTCCCGGCCAGCAGCAGGCTCAGCAGGTCGGCAATATCCAACTCGCCACCTTCGCGAATCCCGGCGGCCTCAGCAGCATCGGCAACAATTTGTATCTCGAAACCACCGCGTCGGGAAATCCAATCGTCGGCACGCCCGGAGGGTCGGAAGGCCTCGGCAATATCCTGCAGGGCTCGCTGGAAAACTCCAACGTCGACGTCGTCGGGGAATTCGTGCAGATGATTCTGGCGCAGCGCTCCTATGAAGCGAACTCCCGCGTCGTTCATGCCGCCGACCAGATGTTCCAGACCATCAACGGGCTCACCTCGTAAACGCATCCATGACCGTCCGGCCCCAACTCGCGCTCCTGCTCCTCGCCCTCTCTTTCGCGCCGCTCTTGCCGGCGTCGGAAGGCGTCTCCCGGCAAGAAGTGCTCGCAGCGATCCAGGCTGCGGAAGCCTCACGTGGTCGCACTTTTCCCCGCGGAAGCTGCGAAAGCGCGCTGCAAATCGGAGCGCCATTGCGCGAGGGCCTGGCGGAGGGCTTCCAGGTCACCGAAATCAAATTCGATCCGGTGCTTAGGCAGGCCCGCTTTCTTCTGCGCAGCAAAGTCGACCGCAAGTCGCCGCCTTTTTACGCCTGGTGCGGATTCAGGTCGGAAGCTGCCGGTGCCCCGTCCGCCGCCACCCGCGCCGTCACTCTTTCCGGCTCATCCGAACTCCAATCGCTCGGGCCTGTGCTTGTCGATGTGCATCGCGCGGCGCGCCTCTACCTGCATGCGCAAAACACTGCCGCCGTCCTCCTGGTCAAGCCGCTGCAGTCCGGCCACAAGGACGAGTCTGTGCGCGTGCGCCTGCCGCTGCACGGAAAAATGATCGAAGCGCGCGTCGTCGGCGCCGACGCCCTGGAAGCGACGTTCTGAGGAGGCCGCCATGAAACACTTTCTGCCTTTCACCCTGCTTGCCTTCTGCCTCATGGCGGTCCCGGCAAGCTTCGCGGCGCCCACCCTCAAAAAGTCCAAGGAACCCGCTGCCTCACAAACCTACGACGCCTATATCCAGCGCGTCCGCGCCATGAACCAGCCTGCCCCCGCCTCGCCAGGCAGCCTTTGGGTGGATGTCAGTCCGGTTTCCACCATGGCCGCGGACTATAAAGCCCGCATGGCCGGTGATCTCGTCACTATCCATCTGATCGACAATTTCAGCGCCAACACCAACGGCGAAAACAAGCAGTCGCGCCAGTTCTCGCTCTCCTCCGCTGTTTCCGCCCTGTTCGGGAAGCTCGGCGCCAACAATCGCATGCAAAATCTCGCCAGCGCTAATTCCGCTCACAGTCTCGACGGCAAAGGCGCTTCTTCGATGAGTTCCAACGTCCAGTTGAATCTCGCCGCGCAGGTCATGGAAACCCTGCCCAACGGCGTCCTGGTGGTCCAGGCGGCCCGCGACATCACCCTCGGCAACGATCGGCAAACGGTGTACATCCGCGGCCTTGTCCGCCCGGGCGACCTGGCTCAGGACAACTCCATTGCCTCCACACAGCTTTCCGACCTGCAAGTCGAAATCAAGGGCAAGGGTGCCGTCGCCGACGCCTCGCGCCAGCCCAACTTCATCGTAAACGCGCTGGTCAAGCTACTGTCGTTCTAGGAGGATGCTCGTGCTCCGAAAATTCGCCGCACTGCTGCTTTTCCTCGTCGTGCCATTGCTTCCGGCGCTTGCTCGCTCGATGGACGATGCTTCCGCCGGTCCCACGCGCCTCGCCCGCCTTAAAGACATCAGCGACTTCGAAGGTATCCGCGACAACCAGCTCATCGGTTACGGCCTGGTCGTCGGCCTCAATGGCACGGGCGACAAGCAGCAGACTTTTTTCTCCGTGCAAACTCTTGCCAACATGCTGCAACGTGCCGGCGTTAACGTCCAGAACCAGCTCTTGACCATTCAAGTCCGCAACATCGCCGCCGTTTTCGTTACCGCCACGCTTCCCCCCTTTGCCCGCCCAGGCATGAAGGTCGACGTTACCGTCTCCTCCATCGGCGACGCCAAAAGTCTGGCCGGCGGCACGCTCTTGCTCACCCCACTCAGCGCCGCCGACGGAAAAATTTACGCCGCCGCCCAGGGACCCCTGGTCATCGGCGGCTACAGCGCGGGTCCCGCCGCGAATGCCAAAGTCGTGAATCATCCCACCGCCGGCCGCATTCCCGACGGCGCCCTCGTCGAACGTGATGCTTCCCTCGATCTCCGCCAGATGCACGCGGTCGAAATTCTCTTGCGCGACGCCGACTTCGAAACCGCCGAGCAAGCCGCTGCCGTCATTAACGACAAACTCGGGGCTAAACTTGCCCGCGTCGTCGACAGCCGCCGCATCGAAATTGCCGACCTGCAAGCCGCGGGTGGCGATTTACCTGCGCTTCTCGCCACTGTTGGTGAGCTTCCCGTCCACACCAAGCCGCCCGCCAAGGTCGTCGTCAATGAAAAGACCGGCACGGTCGTCATGGGTGGCAACGTGACCATTAGCGCGTGCGCCATTCTGCACGGCAATCTTTCCATTCAAGTCACGACCAACTTCCAGGTTTCTCAGCCCCCTCCCTTTTCCAAGACCGGCGAGACCAAAGTCGTGCCCGAGACCAATACCCAGGCCCAGGAAACTCCCGTGCAGGTCGTGCAGCTCAAGGAAGGCGCAACTGTCGAGGAATTGATTCGCGGCTTGCAGACCATGGGCGCCACCGCGCGCGACGTGGTCGCCATTCTTCAGGCCATCAAAGAGGCCGGCGCCCTCAATGCCGATCTGGAGGTCCTGTGATGAATCCCCTGAACTCTGCCGGTCCGGCCTCGACCGCTACGCCGCAAGCGCCGGCCACTCCGGCCTCCGGTAGCCCGCAGAAATTCACCACCGCGCAGATCACCAAACTTCGCAAAGCTGCAGCCGATTTCGAATCGATCCTGCTATCCACATTCTGGAAGTCCATGAAAGACAGCTTCGGCGGCGACGATGACGATGCCACTGACCCGGCTCACGACACTCTGGAAGACATGGGCATGCAGGCAATGTCCTCTGCTGTCGGCAAAGCTGGCGGCTTGGGCCTGGGCAAGTTGATTTTGAAGCATATAGCTCCGGGTGTCCCGTTCCAGCCCGCTGCGCCTGTGCCGTACCCGGCTAAAGCTCCTTCAACTTTGGCCGATAGCAAGGAGTGAGGTGCCAAGAAAGGTTCCTGGGGAATTAAAGTTTTCTCAGTAACTGCCGATCGGTACTTCAAGCGCAGGGGAATCTACTTGGTTCTCCCCTGACGGGAAGGCAAGGAGTTTGGTCATGAAAATCGACCCCAAAGTACCGGCAAACGGCCAATTGCAGAGTGACCGGGTCCAGAACACCGCGAACCCGGCGGTTCAAAGCCAGTCACGTCCGGCCGACGCTAGCCAGGTGCAGGCTGAGGACACGTTCCAGCCTTCCGGCCGGCATGCGGAACTCCAGCGCCTGACGGCGCAAGCAGCCAGCGTCCCAGAGGTCCGCACGGAGAAGGTTGCCCCTCTGCAAGCCAAGGTGCAAAGGGGCACGTACAAGCCGGACAGCCAGAAAGTGGCCGACGCGCTGATTTCCGAGCAGTCTCGCTCTTCCGCGAAGGGCTGAGGATGCAGGTAGTGGAGCGGCACGATGGAACGCATGGGACCCGCTCCGGCAGTGCGGCTCGAACCTCGGCGGTCGGAGGACCGCCAGCAGCAGGAACGCCAGCCGCGAAAGGGAAGTAGCGCGGCAAGTCCGGTCAAGGCGGTGAGCCAAGTCGAGGAGGATCGCGCGCAGGTGGCCGCGGAGGAACCCGAAACGCACCAATTGGATGAGCGAGCCTGAGCAATGATGCCGCAACCCAAAACGTACCAGCAATTCGTGGAACACCACATTTGCCTGCTGCAGGAGCTTTCGGATTCGCTCGAGGCAGGTCGCGCGGCGATCGTCTCCTTCCGCCTCCAGGATTTCGAGGAAAGCATCAACGACCAAAAGCGTCTCTGTGTGCAGATCTCCGCGCTCAACACGGAAGTTCGCCGCGCCTTTCCCCTCGCCGCACTCAACCAGAGCAGTGTTGCCATCGCCGGCGATCTGTCGCGCCGCCTGCAGCAGGCTCGCGAGCGTTTGCAGAAACTGAACACTGAGCAGCAGGCGCTGCTCCTCCGTTCCCGCCGCACCGTCAACGCCATGCTCAATGGTTTTCGCTCGTTTGAAGGCAGCTACGCCGCCGAAGCCCGCAAACAGACTTCCGGCGGCGCATCTCTTCTGGAGCGTGTCTGAATATGGGAAGCCTCTCCTCCAGCTTGAACATTGCCATCGGTTCAATGCTCGCCGAACAAGGCGCCATCGAAACCACCAGTAACAACATCGCGAACGTGAACACGCCGGGCTACTCCCGCCAGCGCGCCAATCTGGCCGAAAACACACCGGTCGAGGTCGGAGGCATTACCTACGGCACCGGCGTCCAGTTGCAGGATGTCACCAGCCTCCGCGATTCGATTCTCGACATTCGGGTGAACCAGGAAACCCAGCAGCAAGGGCAACTCAACGCGTTCATCAGCGGAGGCCAGCAGATTCAGTCCCTGTTTAATGAAACCTCGGGCACCGGCCTGCAGGCGCCCATCACCGCGCTGTTCAGCAGTTTCCAGCAGTTGAGCGTGAATCCCAACGACCTCACCACGCGGCAGGGCGTCATCACGGCCGCGCAGAATCTCGCCCGCGCATTTAATCAGGTTTCCAGTAACCTCACCACGCAGCGGCAAAACACGGACTTGGCCGTCAAGCAGTCCGTCAGCGCCATCAACAGCCTCACCACGCAAATCGCCCAGGTCAATCTGCAGGTCGCCAGCGCTCTTGGCAGCGGCTCCAATGCCGGCCCGTTCATCGACCAGCGGCAGCAGCTCATCAACCAGCTTTCGAATTACGTCGATGTTTCGGAAATCGACGCCGGGAACGGCAGCATCACGCTCACCACCAGCAACGGCACGCCGCTCGTCGTCGGCGGCCAGAGCTTTGCTCTGACAACAAAGGCCGATCCCACCACGGGCTATCAGGACATTTACTCCGGCTCCAATAACATCACCTCGCAGCTCACCTCGGGCCAACTCGCCGGGCAGCTTCAGATTCGCGACCAGGAGATCCCCGGCATCCAAAATTCATTGGACACCCTCGCCTACAATCTCTCGAATGCTGTCAACACTCAGCAACAGGCCGGCTACGACCTCAATGGCGCTGCTGGCGGCCCGCTTTTCACGCCGCTTACCCAGCAGGCTGGCGCAGCGGCTTCCCTCAGTGTTGCCATCACCGACCCCGGCAAAATCGCCGCCAGCGGCAGCGCCGCTCCTGGCAGCACCGGCGACAACCAGAACGCCAACGCGCTTCTGGGGCTCCAAAATCAACAATCCGTGAATGGCCAGACGCCCCTCGATTATTACAGCGGGATAGTCTTCAAGATTGGCAACGACGTTTCCTCCGCGCAGACGCAGCAGCAGTCCGGCAGCCTGGTCCTGCAGCAAATCCAGAACCTGCAGGGCGGCGTCTCCGGTGTGAACATCAACGAGGAAGCCGCAAACCTCATCCAATTTCAGAACGCTTACCAGGCTTCCGCACAAGTGACTTCGGTCATCAACACGCTGATGCAAACCACTATCAATATGGTTTCGGGGGCTTAACCCATGTCCATCCGCCTGAACCCGGATCTTTTGCCCAGCCTGCTGAGTTCCATTCAGCAGAGCCAGGAAAATGAATCCGTCTCCACACAGCAGTTGGCCAGCGGCCGCAGCGTCAACCAGCTTTCCGACAATCCCACCGCCGCCGCTTCCCTGGTGCAGAATCACAATCAGGCCGGGGCGGACGCGGAATTTCTGCAAAGCCTAAGTTCCTTGCAGTCGCGCTATCAGGTCGCCGACGGCGCCCTCAGCAATGTTGTCTCTTCGCTCACCCGCGCGCTAAGCCTTGGCACCGAGGGAGCCAACGGCACGCTCACTGCCTCCGACCGCCAGGCTATCGCCGGCGAAGTGCAGGGCCTTCTCAATCAAACCGTTTCCCTGGCGAATACCAGCTACCAGGGTTCTTTCCTTTTCGCCGGCACCAAGGTGAACACCCAGCCCTTCACCTTGGATCCCCTTACCAACACGGTCACTTATAACGGGAATTCCGCCACTTCCACGGTCGAGCTTTCCAACGGTGTTTTCATCACCGCCAACGTCCCTGGCGATCAACTTTTTCAGAATGCTTCCGGCAGTGTGACTGGCGCCCTCACCGACCTCTACAATGCTCTCGTCTCGGGAAACAACATTCCCGCCACAGTCACGGAAGTGCAGAACGCTCTGAATCAGGTCAACCAGCAGCGCGTTTTCTATGGCAACGCCCTCAATCAGATCAGCCAGAGCGAATCGTTCCTGAATCAGGATCAGCTCAACCTCAGCCAGCAGGAAAATAACCTCGCAGGTGCAAACCTTGCTGCCGTGGCCACTAATTTCGCCCAAGCCCAGGTCGCCAACCAGGCCACTCTCAATGCCACCGCCAAAGTCCTCGGCCTTCCGAATCTCCTCGACTACATCAAGTAATCTCCCGGCCTTTCTCTGATCCGATTCCCGCACTAACGGCGCCTTCCGCTCGCTGGGCCGCGGAAATCCAAATTGCTCTAATCGGTTATAGCAATGTGGTCCCGAGGCGCCTTTCCGGGCGCGCGGCAATCGCGCCGATCTGTCTGCTGGTGGTTTGTTACGACTACCGCGATGTGGTGCGAATTTGCACACTTGAATCGGTTTGGCAACCCGATTCCCGCCGGGGATGCGGCGCATGCTTCCGGGAAACTTCTTGACAAAGCATCGACCCTGCACTATAACCCCTGCAACGCGATAACCGGTTAGATTTGCGCGGCTTGTTCGTCCATCCGGTGCAGCCACGGTGCGCCGCCAAATACCGGAGAGCTTCCCGGCCCAAACGGGGTTGGAGTCAGAAAAGTTTACTCGGAGGGGAATGATGCAAGTCACGAGACTTCGCTGGTTCTTGGGTCTTTTTGTGTTTGCGCTCGCGCTTTTGCTTGGCGCCCGGCTCTTTGCCGGCGTCACCGCCAGCATTTCCGGCACCGTCACCGACTCGAGCGGCGCTGCCATCGCCGGCGCCACTGTCACGGCCACCAACGTGGATACCGGCGTGGCCGTCACGCAAACCACTAACGCGCAGGGTTATTATTCGTTTCAATCACTCCCTCTTGGCAAATACAACATCGATATTCAGCAGACAGGCTTCAAATCCTACCGCCAGACGGGCCTCGTTCTCGACGTCAACGCTGCCCTCGTCGTCGATGTCACCCTCCAGGTCGGCCAGAAGACCGAGAAGGTCGAAGTCGAAAGTTCTGCGCTTCACGTTGAGACCTCCAACACCCAAATGGGTGAGGTCATCGAAGGCAAGGAAATGACCGATGTCCCGTTGCTCACGCGAAGCTACACGGACCTCCTCGCCCTTCAGCCCGGCGTGGTGAGCACCCCTTCGGGCATGACCGGTGCGTATGCCGGCAGCTTCATCTCCGCGGGTTTCGCGTTGCCGCAAATTTCCGGCGACCAGAATTCGGGCGCGCAATCCGTCAACGGCATGCGCGAAAGTTCGAACGGTTTCATCCTCAACGGCATCCTTACCCAGGAAACGGGCTATTCCGGAGCGGGTGCCATTCCCAACCTTGATTCCATCGCGGAATTCCGCATCCTCACCAACAACTTCGACGCGGAATACGGCAATTATAGCGGCGGCCAGATCAACGTGGTCACCAAGTCCGGCACCAACGATTTTCATGGGAACGTCTTCGAATTTTTCCGCAACACCGATCTGAATACCGCCAACTTCTTCGCCGCGGGCCAGCGGGGCGCTTATCACCAAAATCAGTTCGGAGGAACTTTTGGCGGTCCGATTAAAAAGGACAAGCTCTTCTTCTTTGCCGATTATCAAGGCAACCGCAAGGTCGTCGGCGAAACGCAGGTCATTTCCAATGCGCCTTCGGCTGGACTGCTCACTAGTGGAGATCTTTCTTCCGTCGCCAGCGCCCTCACGGGTACGGTCCAAGGCACGGCTTGGGCGCAGCAATTGACGAATCAATTGGCCAGCCAGTTGAACGGCCAGACTGTCACGGCCGGTGAACCTTACTACACTCCGGGATGCACTGCGGATGGCGCCGGTGGCACCACGAAGTGCGTCTTCCCAACCCTTTCATTGAATCCTTCGAATTTCAATTCCATCTCCGCCAAGCTGCTCCCCTATATTCTTCCTGCGAACAACGCTAACGGCACTTTTTCCACCAGTTCGCAGAAGTTGGATTTGAATGACAACAAGTTCAGCGGGCGAGTGGACGACAACACCAGCTTTGCCGGCCTTCTGACTGCTTACTACTATTTCGACAAGTTCGACCGCGTCGATCCCTACTGGGCTTCCAATGCGCCGCTTTACCCGGGATTCAGTGTCGACAGCAACGGCCATACGCACACCATCGACCTTGGCAGCACCAAAACGTTCTCTTCCGCTGCTGTGAATGAATTCCGGCTCGGCTACTTCCGCCTGGACACCAAGTTCAATCAGCCGCTTGGTGGAAAGGGAACCACGCTTTCCAGCCTCGGTTTTCAACCGGGTGGCTCGCCAAATGCTCCCGGCGTTACCATTGGTGCGCCAAGTGTCCAAGGCATCCCGGAGATCGACTTCAACAACTGGGTGATCGGTGTTCCCAGCCGCCCCAATCGCATTACCGAGAACATCTACCAGTCCCTTGACAACTACTCGCGCGTATTCGGCACCCATACCTTGAAAATCGGCGCGCAATACCACTTCAATCAGCTCGAAGAGAACCTCTTCAACGTCGCCAACGGCAACTACTTCTTTGGCAGCAACTTCAGCGGCCAGCCCAGCGAAACCGGCAGCGACATCGTCGACTTCCTCCTTGGCGCGCCCACTCAGTTCGTGCAAGGCCAGTCTTATCCTTCCTATGGCCGCAGCTTCTACTTCGGCATGTTTGGCCAGGATAGCTGGCGCATCAAATCCAACCTGACCTTCAATTACGGCCTGCGCTACGACGTCAGCTCGCCCTGGCACGAAAAGTACAACGAAATCCAGACCCTCGTTCCCGGACTGCAATCGAAAGTCTTCCCGGGGTCTCCGCTGGGCTGGGTGTTCCCGGGTGATCCGGGCATCCCGCGCGGCCTCGCCCCCACACGCTGGAACAACTTCGCACCGCGCCTCGGCCTGGCCTACTCTTTCGGCCAACACGACGGCACGCTTGGCAAAATCCTCGGCAAACCGGGCACGACCAGTATCCGCGCCGGCTGGGGCATGTACTACACGACTTTCGAAGGCGCTACAGACTTCAACGAAATCGGCGACGCTCCCTTCGGAAACTACACGGGCCAGAACCAACCCTCCTTTGCCGCGCCTTTCATTCAGCGTGCATCCGGCTCGCAAGTCTCCAATCCTTTCCCGGTAGCCCCGCCACCGAAGAATTTCTCCATCTCCAATCCGGCTACTGGATATCCGTACGACAATCTTGTCGATTTCTACACTGCCTTCGGCACGATCGGGAGTTCACCCGCGTTCGATACCCACAACCGCTTGCCGTACGCCGAAACTTATGAACTTTCGGTTCAGCGCCAATTCACCTCTTCCGACCTGCTCACCGTGAGTTATGTGGGAACGCAGGGCCATCGACTGCTCTCCTCGATCTCCGCGAATCCGGGCATTCCCTCGCTTTGCTTGCAATTGCAGTCGGTCGGCTGCGGGCCGGGCGGCGAAAACAACGTCTACACTCTGCCGGATGGCACCCAGGTTGCCGGCACGCGCGGGCCCTTCAGCACCTACTATCGTAACAATCCCGTGTTCATCAACGGCACCGCCATCGTGCCCTTCGGCAACGATTCCTACTTCAGCACCATTGGCAATTCCAGCTACCATTCCTTGCAGGTCAACTGGCGCCATACCGCGCGCTCTCTCCAGGTCCTGCTCGGTTACACGTTTAGCAAAGCGATCGATGACTCCTCCGGCTACGGCGAGCAGATTAATCCGTATAATCCGCGCTTGAGCCGCGGCCTCGCTGCCTTCGACTCCACCAACAATTTTGTGGTCAGCTACAACTACCGGCTGCCCCTCGACAAACTCGATGCCTGGAAGCCTCTCACGCATGGCTGGGAAATCAGTGGCATCACCACCTTCTCGACAGGTCTTCCCATCACGATCGTGGAGACCGACGATCGCGCCTTGACCGGCACCGGCTTCGGCGGGCCAATTGTTCTTCCCGTCGATACCCCGAACTACAACGGACAATCGCTGGGGATCACTGATCCACGGAATAATCCGAACCACTACTTTTTCAATATTTCCGACTTCAGCCAAAGTGCCATCGGTATGCAAGGTACCGCGAACCGGCGCTTCTTCCATGGCCCCGGCATCAACAACTGGAACATGGCCATCAAGAAAATCACTCCGATCCGCGAAGGAATTTCGCTCGAATTCCGCGCGGAACTCTTCAACGTCTGGAATCACGCTCAATTCATTAATCCCAGTGGTCTGGTGCCGGGTCCCTTGGGAACTCCCAGTGCGCCCTTGACCAACTTCGGCGAGATCACTGCCGCTCGCGATCCGCGGCTCGCGCAGCTCGGCCTGAAGCTCAACTTCTAGCGCTCAGTTTGTTGTTGCTGTAACCTTCACTAACCCCGAGCGGGGAATCGTCCACCGGACGGTTCCTCGCAATCACAACGAACGCGGCTGGTTTCCCCGGCCTTCTACCATCGAAGCGAAAGAGACTCGGCATGTCGGCCCAAGGCGTACTGGCGGCAACACTCGTTGAACCCGGAAAATACGAATTGCGGGAGTACCCGTTGCCGGAGCCCGCACCCGGCTGCGTTCTCGTTAAAATGGAAATGTCCGGCATCTGCGGCACGGACAAGCACACCTTTCAGGGCTACGTCACCCAATACGGCGACCGCAAGCTCGAATTTCCCATCATTCAAGGCCACGAAAATGTCGGCACCGTCGCCGCCATCGGCGGCAACGGGCGCTACACCGATTTCGAAGGCATCCCGCTCCGGATCGGCGACCGCGTCGTCGTGGGCGCCAACGTTTCCTGCGGCCAGTGCTACTACTGCCGCCATGATTTCCCTTACTACTGCTGTGAGAACACCACCGACTACGGCAATAACCTCAGCGCGAAAAATCCTCCGCACCTTTTCGGCGGCTGGTCGCAATACATTTACATTGTTCCCGGCAGTTTCCTCGTGAAAGTTCCCGACGATCTGCCCTCCGAAGTCGCCGTGCTCACCGAAATCTTCGCCGTGTCTGTCGGCCTCGACCGCGCCAAGCAAATCTCCGCTTTTCCAAGTGAATCGTTCCGCTTCGATGACACCGTTGTCGTCCTCGGCGCGGGACCGCTCGGCATGTGCTTCCTGATGAAAGCGCGCATGCTCGGCGCCGGCACCATCATCGCGGTCGATCTCTCGGACTACCGCCTCGATTTTGCCAAGCGCCTCGGCGCCGATCACGTTATCCATGCCGGAAAAATGTCCAAAGCCGAACGCCTGCAATTCGTGAAGCACGTTACCAGCGGGCGCGGCGCGGACATGGTCGTGGAATGCGCCGGCGTTCCGCAAGCTGTGCCCGAGGCGCTCGAAATGCTGCGCGTCAGCGGATTGCTCGTCGAGGCCGGCAACTTTTCCGATCTCGGCGAAATTTCCCTTAGCCCGCATCGTCATCTGTGCGCCAAAAATGCGCGCATCCTTGCGGTGGGCGGCGAAGAGCCCGCGGCTTATGGCCCGAGCATGCGCCAGATGGCCCGCTATATGAAACATTATCCACTGCGCGAATTTGTCACGCATCGGTATGGCTTGCGCGACGTCAATGCCGCCATGCAAAAGGCCATCGAGCCCGATTCCATGAAAGTGGTCTTCGAGCCCTGGCGCTGAAGAAATTTGGTTGCGAATTGCACTTGTATAAAAGGACGGAGAACGAAATGAGCAGACTGAAAGAACGGTTCTTATTTGCTTGCGCACCCGACAGTTGGGGTGTGTTGGACTACCCAGGGCCGTCGTGGGAACAATCCTACGAAAAGATGCTCGACGAAATGGTCGATGCCGGATACACCGGCACGGAACTCGGACCCTACGGCTTTTTCCCCACCGATCCGGCCGTGCTTAAGCCGCAGCTCGAGAAGCGCAAGCTGAAGCTCCTTGGCTCGTTTGTTCCCGTCAAAATGACCGATCCCGCCGCTGGCAAAGCCGTCATCGAACGCATTCGCAAGGTCGGCAATCTGCTCGCCACACTGAAGGCGCCGTTCCTCGTTATGGCCGACGACCAATCGGCGGAGCGCAACGCCTTCTCCGGCCGCGTCTATGAACACGGCTGCCCGGCGCTTACCGCAGCGCAGTGGAAGCACGTTGGCAACATCGTTGCCGACGCCGAAAAGGTCGCGCAGGAATTCGGCCTCGACCTCGTTTTCCATCCTCACGTTGCCACCTATGTCGAAACCCCGGAAGAGTGCGAGCGCTTCTACGATGTCTGCTCGCACACCAGGATCGGTCTTTGCCTCGACACCGGTCACTGCGTCTATGGTCACGGCGACTCCGTGAAGGAAGCGGAAAAGTACAAGGACAAGCTGCGCCTTGTGCACATTAAGGACTGCAACAACGCCGTCCTCGCCGACGCGCGCAAGAATCACTGGACTTTCGAAGAAGCCATCGAACACAAAGTGTTCACCGTGATCGGCAAGGGCGACATCGACTTCCCGGCCTTCTTTCGCACGTTGATCAAGAATGGCTATTCCGGCTGGTCTGTGATCGAACAGGACGTCAAATTCGGCCATACCGAAATTCCGCCGAAAGACAGCGTTGCCGCCAGCTTGCGTTATCTCGAAGGCGTGATGAACCAGCTCAGCGCGGCTGCGAAAGCTTAGCGACCGGCTTCTGGAGGCTTCAAGGTTTTAGGGAGAATCCGCGATGAAGAAAATCGGTATCGGTGTTTTGGGCGTCGGCGAGATGGGCAAGCGCCACGCGGAAAATCTTCGCCGCCTAACCCCCGGCGCGGAACTTCTCGCCGTCGCGGACGTTGCCGCCGCTCGCGCCAGGCAAGTTGCCGACGAACTCGAAATCCCGAAATCGTACGGCAGCCTCGAGGCCTTGCTGGAAAACAAGGACATCCGGGCCGTCTTGATCGCCACGCCCGACAAATTTCACGCGCAATCCATCATTCAGGCCGCGAAAACCGGCAAAGACATTCTGTGCGAAAAGCCCATCGCCCTGACGATGACCGACGCCTACGCCGCTCTCGATGCCGTCGCCAAAGCCGGCGTCCGCCTCCAGATCGGCTTCATGCGCCGCTACGATCCCGCTTACGCGGCCGCCATGAAGCGCATCGAAGCCGGCGAAATCGGCACGCCGCTCATCTTCAAATCCGTCGGTCGCGACAAGGACGAGCCGCCGATGGCCGCTTATCAATCCGGCGTCAATGGAATGATCCTTTACAACAACACGATTCACGATTTCGACCTCGCCCGGTGGCTCATGCGGGATGAAATCGCCGAGGTCCACACCTATGGTACCGTGGCCATTCGCCCTGAAGTCGCGCAATACGGCGATGTCGTCGCCAGCTCCGTCAACTTGAAATACCACAAGGGCGGTATCGGCAACATCGAATCCTACGTCCAGGCTGTTTACGCCTACGATGTGCGCACGGAAATTCTAGGCTCCAAAGGCGCTGTGTTCGTTGGAAGCATCGAAAAAGTTCCGGCCGTTTTCCTTGGCGCCAACGGTGGCTCGCAATCCCTTGCCGATCATTTCCTCTCGCGCTTCGCCGATGCCTATCTCGCCGAAGTGCAGGATTTTGTTGCCGCCCTGCTCCACGATAAGCCCGTCCGCGTCACCGGCGAAGATGGGCTTAAGGCCTTGGCCACCGCCGTCGCCGCCGAAAATTCGCTCCAGCAAGCCAAGCCGGTGAAGGTTACGCTCGAACGTTCCGTGGCGACCTGATTTAACATCGCTGATCCAAGTGCCGTAAGTGCGGCACAAATGTAAAGGAGGACGCTATGACCCAGGCAACTGCTGCGGGATACAAAAGTCCGCTCCACCAGATGACCCAGACGACGCCCACGTGTCTCTGGAACGACTCTGCCTCCGTCACCGAGCTGACCTACTCCATCGAACACGGCGCCGTCGGCGCGACTTGCAATCCCGTGATCGTCCTTGGCGTCCTGAAAAAAGAGATTGCCAATTGGAAAGGCCGCATGGAAGCCCTGCTGAGGGAATTTCCCACGGCCACGGAGGACGAGGTCGCGTGGAAAATTGTGCGCGAGATCTCCATCCGGGCCGCGGGGCTTCTCGAACCGATCTATGAAGCCCAGCGTGGCAGGAACGGGCGCCTCTCGATTCAAACCGATCCGCGCCTCTATCGCAGCTCTAAGGCGATCGTCGAACAGGCCGAAGAGTTCAGCCGCCTCGCGCCAAATATGATCGTGAAGATTCCTGTCACTTCCGCCGGCATTCCCGCGATCGAAGAAGCCACCTATCGCGGCGTCAGCATAAACGCCACCGTTTCCTTCACTTTGCCGCAATGCGTCGCCGTCGCCGAAGCCGTCGAGCGCGGCCTGAAGCGCCGTGAAAAAGAAGGCAAGGACATTTCCACCATGGGCCCGGTCTGCACCATCATGGTCGGCCGCCTCGACGACTGGCTCAAGGTGCTCATCGAGAAGGACAACATCGCCATCGATCCAGGCTATCTCGAATGGGCCGGCGTCGCCGTCTTCAAGAAAACCTACAAGCTCTTTCGGGAACGCGGCTACCGCATACGGCTGCTTTCCGCCGCCTTCCGCAATCACATGCATTGGAGCGAGATGATCGGCGGCGACGTGGTGATCTCGCCGCCCTACTCGTGGCAGGTGCGCTTCAACCAAAGCGATATAGCGATAACTCCGCGCATCGATAAACCTGTCCCATCGCCAATGGTCGAAGAATTGAGCGCGAAGTTCCCGGATTTCCGGCGTGCCTACAACGAGGGCGGTCTGTCCATTCCCGAATTTGATTCGTTTGGCCCCACGCGCCGAACCTTGCGGCAATTCATCGCCGCATGTCACGACCTCGATGCCGTCGTGCGAGACGTCCTGCTGCCGAATCCCGATGTTTCTTAGGCCGCATGTGCTGGGTCACGATCGGAAAGTCGCACTCTTGATTCTTACGTAACTCGAACGGAGGGAGTCCCTCGTGGGAAAACTTGCAATCACTGGCGGGAAACCGCTTCGCACTAAACCGTTTACGCAATGGCCCATCGCCACCAAAGCGGAAGCGGCTGCCTTGAAAGACGTCCTGCAAAGCACGCGCTGGGGTGGCCAGCCCTTCCCCGGCAAGCACGCCAGGGAATTCGCCGATAAATTCGCCAGGCTCCACACGGCCAAATATGGCCAGTGCGTGAACACCGGCACCGTCGCTATCCAGGCCGCGCTCAAAGCCATCGGCATCCAGCCCGGCGACGAAGTCATCGTTCCCGCTTATACCTGGGAAGGCACCGTTGGGCCTGTGCTCCTTGTAAACGCCATCCCCGTATTCGTCGACGTCGATCCGGATACCTATTGCCTCGACGCCCGCCTCATCGAGAAAGCCATCACACCTAAAACCAGGGCTATTCTCCCCGTGCATCTCGGCATGCGCTTTGCCGACATGGATGAAATTCTTCGCATCGCCGCCAAGCACAACCTGAAAGTCGTCGAAGATTGCGCCCACGCTCACGGCGGCAAGTGGAAAGGGAAGGGTGCGGGCTCGATGGGCGATCTCGGCGCGTTCAGCTTCCAGACCAGCAAGCTCATCACCTCCGGCGAAGGCGGCGCTGTTATCACCAACAACCTGGAGTACCTGGAGCTCGTGCAGAGTTACATCAACGCCGGCCGAGCCAGCCTCACCGACCAGTTCAAGAAGCGCATTATCGGTTTCAATTATCGCCTCGGCGAATTTCAGGCCGCCGTGCTGGGTGCCCAGCTCAAGCGCCTGCCAAAAGAAGGCGCCATCCGCCAGAAAAATATGAAGCGCCTCGAGTCCAAACTCAAGAACGCGGAAGCGATCGGCCTTCTCAAGCCCGATCCGCGCATCACCAGTCTCGCGCCATACGGCTATGTCATGAAATATTTCGCCGACAAAGCGAAGGACGTCCCGCGCGCCGCCTTCGTCGCCGCTCTCCAGCTCGAAGGTGTCCACTGCGATGGGCTCTTTTATGAACCGGTCTACAAAAGTTCGCTCTTTCCCGTCGATCCCACTGATTTCCCCGCATTAAGCTGGGGCCGCGAAAAGCCTCTCGATTTGCGCTCCATGTATTCGTGCCCACAGTCGGAAAAAGCCGCGTATCACGAAGCCGTCTGGTTCCCGCACCAGCACTTCCTCGGCCCAAATAAAGATGTCGACGACATTGTGGATGCCATTCACAAAGTCCTCGAAAACATCGAAGAGTTGCGTGGCTTGGATCACAAGGCGATTCGCAATCAGCGCCTGGGCCGCGCCGACCGCGAAAGCTGATCTTCGTCATGAAAGCGGAGCAAAAAGTCGGTTTTGCGGTCGTCGGGCTTGGCGCCATCGCGCAGACCTCCGTTCTGCCGGCTTTCCGCCACGCCAAACGTGCAAAACTTGTCGCCCTCGTCAGTCGCGACAAACGCAAAGCAGAAAAGCTCGCCAGAAAATTCAAAGCTTCTGCCGCCTATGCATCCGACGAATTCACCGCCTGCCTCGCCAATCCGGAGGTCAACGCCGTATATCTCGCCACCCCGCAAAGCGAACATCTCAGCGCCACGATCGCTGCCGCTCAGGCAGGGAAGCACGTCCTCAGTGAAAAGCCTCTCGCCCTTAATTCCGCGCAGTCCGCGCAAATGGTGAAAATTTGCGAAGAAAATGGCGTGCAATTGATGACCGCCTACCGGAAATACTTCGAGCCCAGCGCCCTGTTCCTGAAAAAACTCATCCAGTCCGGGCAGCTTGGCAAGCTGGACATGATCCACACCGCCTTCAGCGAACTCCACGTACCCGGCCGCTCGCTCTCCTGGCTTCTCGACTCCAAAATCGCAGGCGGTGGCCCGCTCATGGACCTCGGCGTCTATTGCGTCAACACCAGCCGCTGGCTCGTGAACGAAGACCCCGTGGAAATCACTGCACAGGCATGGAAAAAAGATGCCGCACGCTATCACGATGTTGAGGAAGGTATCGGTTTCCGCATGCATTTCTCCAGCGGCTTGCTCGTGCAGGGCAGTGCCACTTATAGTTCCGTGCTTTCCTCCTTCGTCTTCGTGCAAGGCAACAAGGGCTGGGCTTGCCTTGCTCCCGCATTTCCCTTCGACGAACAGCGCCGCCTCACGGGAAAAATCAATGGCAAGTCCTTCGAACGGAAATTCCCTGTCGTGGATGAATTTGCTCCCGAACTGGATGCTTTTGCCGCGGCCATCCGCCGGAATAAGACGGTCGAGCCCGACGGCCGCCAGGGCCATCGCGATATGCTCATTTTGGAGGCAATGTACGAGTCCGCGAGGAAAAACGCCCCGGTCGCCGTAAGATATGGAATCGCGCAGGTAGCCGCATCCGAATAACCGATGAGTCCTTCACCCAAAAACGGCCGCACAAAAATGAAAAAAGCCGCCAGCATCTACGATGTCGCGCGCGAATCCGGCGTCTCCGTGTTCACTGTTTCCGCCGTCGTCAACAACAAGAGCCACGTCGGCAAGGCGCTTCGCGAAAAAGTCGAAGCGGCCATCCGCAAACTCAATTATCGCCCGAATCTGATTGCCCGCAGCCTCGCCAAGCAACGAACGCACACCATTGGGATGATCGTGCCGGACATTGGCAACCCGTTCTTCCCCAGCGTCGTTCGCGGTACGGAAGACGCCGCGCAAAGGCACGGCTACAACCTGCTCCTTTGCAACTCCGACGACTCTCTGGAAAAGGAAGAAAAAGCCATCGAACTGCTTCTTTCCAAGCGCGTCGATGGCATCCTCCTCACCAAAGCCGCCGAGGACTTTCACCCGTCAATCCGGCAAATGATCAAGCAGGTCAACATCCCCTTTGTGCTCGTGATGCGTACCTATCCGAAGCTCACAAGGGATGCCGTAATCACCGACGATTACCATGGAGCCTACGAAGCCGTATCCCACCTCGCGCGCGCCGGGCGCAAGCGCATCGCGCTGATCAGCGGTCCGTTGAAAGTCAGCAACGCAAAGGAACGCTGGCAGGGTTTTGTCGATGCGTTAAAAGCTGAGGGCCTGCCTTTCGAGCAGGATTTGGTGATCGAAGGCGACTATCGCATGGAATCGGGCTATCGTGCCGGCCACTCCCTTTTCTCGCGACGCCCGGATGGTATCTACGTCGCGAACTATCTGATGACCGTCGGCCTGCTGAAAGCCGCCGAAGAAATGGGCCTGCGTTGCCCGGAAGATTTTGGTTTGGTGAGCTTCGACGATTACCCCTGGCTTGGCATTTTCCGTCCGCGCCTGACCACCGTCGAATTACCCAAGCATCAGTTGGGCAGCGAAGCCGCCGAACTTTTGATCCGCCGCATCACCGGAGACACCAGCAAGCCCGTCCTGATTAAACTCCAGCCCGAACTTCGCATCCGCGAATCCTGCGGCTTCGCCTTGCACGTCTCCGCTGGACCCGACGAAAAGCCGCTGGTGTAGGCACGGAGCTTCGGCCAACGCTCCTTCATCGCCTGCTTCCCGCAATGATCTCTTCTTATGTCTCGCTGAAATCAAACAACTTCGGACGCAACGTAAATCCCTTCGTCTTATAAGCCGCGTAGACCATGCCCGCCACCAGCCAAATCACTCCTGCCCATTTTGTCCAATTCTGCAAACTAAACAGCAGTCCGAAACAAAACACAAATCCAAATCCCGGCACAATCGCATCCACAAAGAAATTCCGCTTCCCTCTCGCCTCCGGCCCGAATGAGAAATGCAGCAGCGCCACCAGGTTCACGCCCATGAACGCGATCAGCGCGCCAAACGTCACCATCTCTGCCGCCAGTTCCCACGGAATCGTCACCACGCCGATATAGGCCAGTACGCCCACGATCCACACGTTGTAAATGGGATTGCCTTTTTTCGCGCTGATATGTCCGAAGATTTTCTTGGGTAACACGTCGTCGCGCCCCATGCTGTAAAGCAATCGCGCCGCGCCCACGTGCCCGGCCAGTCCGCACGCGATGCTCGAAACCAGCAGCATGATGCCGTACGCCGTGAACAGCCATGGGCCGCTTGCCGCTCGCGCCACGTCCATGAACGCCGTTTCCGGATTCGCAAGCGTTGTGTAGTCCGGCCAAACGCGCTGCGCCATGTACACCTGAAACCCGCTGAACAGTCCCGTGAAGATACAAACCAGCACGGACGCCAGCAGAACGTTGCGCCGTGGATTCTTCACCTCCTCCGCCAGGATCGAGACACCGTCAAAGCCAATGAACACCAGGGCCGCCAGCGAGGTTCCCGACGCCACCGCCCGCAATTGGAATGTGTGCGGATCATAAATCGGCTGCAGCGAAACCAGTCCCGAAATGTGGTGGTGCAAGATCACGAACCGAAACGCTTCCACCAGAAAGATTCCCGTCACCAGGCACATGAAGGACAGCAGCACCTCGTTCGTCCTCGCCGTGAACTTGATTCCTTGCACGGTCATGTAGGTGATTAGCCCTACGGCCAGGGCCGCCAGAACCGCAAAAGGAACCTTCGGAACCATTCGCTGAATGGCCAGCACCGCGTAGAGCGCATTCTGGATCGGCTGGAACAGGTACTCCAGAAACATCGCCCAACCCACAACGAATCCAACGTGCGGGTTCATTCCTTTACTGATGTAGGTATAAACGGAACCGCTGGACGGATACACTGTCGCCATGCGGCCAAAGCTGACGGCCGTCACGGACATCGCCACCATCGCGAGCAACATCGTCGCGGCAGCGTGGCCGTGCGAAAGCACCTGCGCCTCGCCAAACAGCGGCACCGCCGCGATCGGCGAGGTCAGAATCACGCCGTAATAAATCAGATCCCAAAGTCCCAGAACGCGCTTCAGGTGCGGCGCAGTCGCGGTTCCCGCCTGCAGTGACTCTGTCGTTGTGGCCAAGCTGCCTCTTTCTCCGTCGAAGCGAACTTCCGGGCAGATTCTTCTGGTTTTGTCCGGCTAACCGCCCTTACAGGAAATATTTCTCTTTTGCGCGCGCCTGTTCGTACTTCTTGCGAGCTTCCCGCACGTTCTCCCGCTCGGAAACCTCTGCGATCGGCACATCCCACCACGATTCGTAGCCCGGCACGCGCTCCTCGTATGAGGTTTCCACCACCACCACGGAGGTCCGGTCGTGTTCCCGCTGTGCCGCCAGCGCGTTGCGAAACTCTTCGTGCGATTTAGCGCGAATCGCGCACGCGCCAAGGCTCGCCGCGTTCGCCGCAAAATCCACCGGCAGCGGCTCACCGTCGTATTTTTCTCCCCGCCGGAAACGATAGTTCGTTCCCATTCCTTCATTGCCCGAGCCGCGGCTCAGCCCGCCAATGCTCGAAAATCCGTGGTTATCCAGTAAAATGATGTTCAGCTTGTAGCCTTCTTGCAGCGAAGTCACAATCTCCTGCGCCATCATTAAATAAGAGCCGTCGCCTACCATCACGTACACTTCGCGATCCGGGTGCGCCATTTTCACGCCGAGCCCGCCGGCGATCTCATATCCCATGCAGGAGTAGCCGTATTCCATGTGATATCCTCCCGGTTCCTTCGTGCGCCACAATTTGTGCAAATCACCCGGCAAACTTCCCGCCGCGTTCAACAAAACTGCCGAGGGCTCCAGAAACGCTTGCAGTTCGCCAATCACTTCTCCCTGCGAAAGCGGCTGCTTCCGCACCGCATATATCCGGTCGACTTCCTTCTCCCACTCCGCGCGAAACTTCGCGATCCGCGCGGCGTAGGAAGCTTCCACTCGAAACCCGGCGACGGCGGTTTGCAATTCCTCCAGAGTCGCGCGCGCGTCACCGGTCAAGGGCAATGCATGGTGTTTGAACGCGTCAAATTCCGCTACGTTGATATTGATGAAGCGCACTCCCGGATTCTGAAACGCCGTTTTCGAAGCGGTCGTGAAATCCGAATAGCGCGTTCCTACGCCGATCACCAAGTCCGCTTCGCGCGCCAGAATGTTCGCGCCCGGAGTTCCGGTTACTCCGATTGCGCCAACTTCCTGCGGATGATCGAATCGCAGCGAGCCCTTTCCGGCCTGCGTTTCGCACACCGGAATCCCCGTGGCTTCCGCAAAGCTTGCCAGCGCTCGCGTCGCTTCCGAATAGAGCACGCCGCCTCCCGCTACGAGGAGTGGATGCCTCGCCTGGCGAATCCAGTTGGCCGCCTTCTCCAATTGCTGCGCATCGCAGCGCGTGCGGGGAATTGTCCAAATTCGTTTTCGGAAAAACTCCTCGGGAAAATCGAATGCTTCCGCTTGCACGTCCTGCGGCAGGGCCAGCGTCACTGCGCCCGTATCCGCGGGCGAGGTGAGCACGCGCATGGCCTCTGGCAGGGAAGTCAGCACTTGCTCCGGCCGTTGAATCCGGTCCCAATAGCGCGATACGGGCTTGAAGCAATCGTTGACGGAGACGTCCTGCGTGGTGGCGGACTCCAGTTGTTGCAACACCGGCGCCACATTCCGTCGTGCGAAAATATCGCCGGGAAGCAGCAGCACCGGGATGCGGTTAATCGTCGCGGCCGCCGCTCCGGTCACCATGTTCGTGGCGCCCGGTCCAATCGAAGTCGTGCACGCCAGCGTGCGCATGCGAAACGCTGACTTTGCATACGCCGCAGCCGTGTGCACCATCGCTTGTTCATTCCGGCACAAGTAATATCGAATCCCCGAATCCTGCTCCAGCGCCTGCCCGATTCCACACACATTCCCATGGCCGAAAATTCCAAAGCACCCCTCGATGAGCCGGTTCTCCTTGCCGTCCCGGCTGGAATATTGCGCCTTCAGGAAAGCGATGATGGCTTGCGCGACGGTCAAGCGGCGGGTCATGGCGAGGTTCTCCTCGAGGTGTGTTTTGTGATTTGCGGACAAGCATGCGGCAAAACCGGGGAGGGAGGCGAGACCAAATTCGGGGCTCGGTCTAAGCGCTTATGCAAAATCGCCTGGAAGCCGCTCCCCTGGTTCGCTTCGCTCATTCCTTCGTCTCTCTCCTCTTCTGCCAACCGCGTCCTTCAGCGCACCATCGGCAATCGCGGATCGATCTCTTTCCAGGTGGATTTCAGCCAGACGTGATTCGGATCTTCGGTAACGGCCAGCGTGCGCGAGGTCCCGGCCAGAAAATTCAGATAATAGGTGTTATAGCCGGGCCCGGCCACCACGGGGTGGTAACCCGAGCGAACCAGCACCGCGTCGCCGTCCTGCGCGCGCACCGTGACATCGCGCGACATATCCGGCGAGTACAATCGCTGTAACGCGAATCCTTCCTTGGGCCGCTCGATGCGGTAGTAATAAATCTCGTCCAGGTCCACTTCCGCCGGTGGGTTGTGCACGTCATGCTTGTGTGGAGGAAAACTCGACCAGTTTCCTCCCGGGGTGTACACCTCAATCACCACCAACTTGTCCGCCGGAAAATCCGGCCGGAGGATATCGACAATTTGCCGGGAAGCGTTCTCCCCGCCACGGAGGCTGGGAAATACCTCTTTTGGCGTGATCAACTTAGGTTGCAACTTGGCCTCGGAGGGCACTCGGCACTCGGCAATTTCGCAAACCGTCTCCGCCTTGAATGTGATCGAATGTCCCGCCGGGAGATACACGGAGTACGGCAAGCCGTCAAAAACATTCTTCCGCTGCCCGATTGAGTGCGCGCCATCGCCCCAGTCTGCGGTACACCGCCCGCCTAGCAGGACGAACGCGGCTTCTTCCGCTTGCGTCCGGGCGGAATACGTCTCGCCCGGATTCAGCCGCCGTGCGGACATGCTCATCCATTCCCACTGCACGCTCTCGCGCGAGAAATTCAGCAGCTCGCCGGATTGTCCTTCTGGCAGCGCGTGTGAATGAACCACATCAGGAGCAGCAGCCATGTAGCACCCCAACTCGTCCATCTCGATCCGCTATTGGCAACATCGCCCTTGCGGCGAGGAGTATTCCGCCCATGCAAAGCGCTTTGCCATTGGTCGCGAGTGCTGCAAACGCATCCTTCCGGAATGCCCGGAAAAGTCTGCCTTGTCCACCCGCTAACCGCATAGATTGTAGCCCAGAAAAGGTCGTTTTTGTGAATCACTTCGTTGCCGGTCCGGGACTCCTGGGGACCGTGCTAGTCGAACGTAGTCGGCCATTCCGGGTGCCGGTAGTGGCCAAACATATGTTTCAATTGTGCCGGGGTCACCCGGGGTAACGACATCGGAGGGATGTCATCCTCGGCGAAGAAGTCCACCGCCAGGGTTTCCATACTTGGTTTCGGCGCTCCGCCGGTGAGTTCACACAGAAAAAACAGTTTGTAGGAGTGAAACGGGTAGGGCGGGTGGTCGTGTATTTCCCGGTCAAACACCGCCGCGAGCTTTGTCACCTTCACCTCGTAGCCGGACTCTTCCCGCACCTCGCGTGCCGCCGCCACGCTTGGCGCGTCACCCACGTCCGCCCAACCGCCGGGCAAAGTCCAGCCATTGTCGGAGCGTTCCTTCACCAGCAGCACACGAGCATCCCGGAAAACCGCGGCGCGCACGTCCACCTTCGGCGTCGCATATCCGAAATTTCGCCGGAAGAGGTCCACCATCTCCTCTGTTGGCGCTGACGCCGAGCCCGATGCCAGCATCTCCGCCGCGATCTGGCGCACCTGGTTGAAGCGCTCCACGTCGAAGGGATCGCGCACGTACGTCAGCCCGTTCTGTGCGATCGCTTGCAGGCGTTGTGCCCACTGCAGCAGGTCAGGATTCTTCATCGCCCTAGTGTATCAGCGCCGGAGCCGCCGGACGCGCCGGGCGCAGCTCCTGCTGCAGGGAAGCCAGCTCCGCCGCCGTCAATCGCCGATGTTGGCCTTTTGGCAAATCGCCCAGTTGCAGCGGCCCGATGGCCACGCGGATCAGCCGCAGCACTTCCACGCCGCGCGCATTCAGCATACGCCGGATCTGACGGTTTTTGCCTTCATCCAATACGATCTCGATCCAGGAGTTCTTCCCTCCCGTCCGCAAAACCTTTGCGCGCTTGCACCGCAAAATTTCACCACGCTCCGTTTCCACGCCGCGCTCCAATTTGTCCAGCAGCTCTGGCGTGGCGATCGCGCCAATTTGCACGTGATACGTTTTGTCTAGATGCTGATCCGGATCGGTCACCTGCGCGCTCCACTCCGAATCGTTCGTGAAGAGCAGCAGCCCTTCGCTGGCCTTGTCCAGTCGCCCAACGGGCGCCAGCCAGTTCAACTCACGGGGCAGCAGGGAATAGACGGTCTCGCGCCCCTTTTCATCCGCTGCCGAAGTCACCAGTCCCCTCGCCTTGTTCATCATCAAATAAATCCTTTCCGCCGCGTGAATCGCCCGTCCGAGCACTTCAATGCGGTCCACGCCCATCCGGACCGGCGTTTCCGGATTTCGCGGGGCGGTGCCGTTCAGCCGCACGTTTCCTTGGCGAATCAGCGTGGCTGCTTGTTTGCGCGAGCAATACCCCAGCTTGGAGAGAGCGCGCGCCAATCCCACTTTTCGCACACCCCTGATTGCCGGCGTCGCTTTCCTTCCGTCGAATCGCCGTTTCATTACCTGGGCATCCTTTGTCAGCTCTTTTTGTCGACAGCGGTTGCCGTATCGGGGTGCTTCACTTCGCCGTAACGCGCCGCTAGCCACTCTCGCACTTCCTTAGGATTGTAGTTAAATGGCCCGTTCCCGCCTTTATACGCCACGCGGCCGTCGGCATCGATGATGTAGAGCCGCTCCGGCCACGCTGCGTACGCGTCATTCGCCGCGTTGTTCATCGGATCGATCCCGAACGGCAATGGATACTTGAACCGCTTCGTGAAATCATTGGCAATCGCCACGCGCTGCGCCAGCGTCTTCGGCTGCGCGTAACACACGTTGTCCCGGTCCTTCTCGTTCGATTTCATCTGCCATTCGTCGGTGGGATGCGCCTCGCGTACGTAAATGGTCAAAAAATCCGCGCGGTCCTTGTAATCCTCATATAGTTGAATGATGTCGCCAACCTGGCGGCGGAAAGGGGGTCAAGTGAAGCTCCCGAAGACCAGCACCAGCGGTTTGCCGCCGATGCGGTCTCGCACGTGAAACCGCGTTTCTCCATCCAGAGCCACAAGTGTCGAGTCCGGCGCAGCACTGCCTACCTTCAAATCTCCAAGATGCATGTAGGGCAATGCGTAACGCACCATTTCCACCGCGTCTTTCGGGCTGCCTGCCATGTAACTGAGCCCTGCGCCCACGCCAACTACCACCACTCCAACTCCCAGCAAGCTCCATTTCAGAAGCGGTTTCATACCAGCTCCAGTCTCCGAAGGAATGACTAATGCGCGGCGCGCAGCTCATCGCGCAACGCGTTGTATCGCGCCAACGATTTCTCAATGATGGTCAACGCCGCGTAGGCCGGACGAATGTCTTCCACCTGCACCTGCTTGCCTTCCAGTTGCTTGTAGTCCTGAAAGAAGCGCTTCAGCACCAGCAGCCGGTGGGGCGGCAGGTCGCGCGCCTCCAAATAGCTGCTGAACTCCGGATCCTTCGTGGCCACTGCGATGATTTTGTCGTCGCTGGCGCCGGAATCGATCATCGTCATCACGCCAATGGCCCGCGCCTGAATCAGCGCCAGCGGCTGCACCGGTTCCTGGCACAAGACCAGCACATCCAGTGGATCGTTGTCTTCCGCATAGGTCTGTGGAATGAACCCGTAGTTCGCGGGGTAAAACACCGCCGAATGAATGATGCGGTCCACCTTCAAAAGGCCGGTTGCCTTGTCGAGCTCGTACTTCACGTTGGAACCAAGGGGAATTTCGATTACCGCCTGGAAATCGCGGGGCAAATCTTTGCCGGGGGAAACATCATGCCATGCATGCATCACGCTGGGGCACCTCGCTCCTTTTGAGGCCCCTATTATCTCCTGAGAGCCTCTGATTCCGTTAGAGCGGTGTAGGCGCTGGGCTTCAGCCCAGGGCGATTTCCGGCGGAGCGTCTGCGCGGCTCGACTATGCCGTTCTCTTCGCCCACGCCCCGATTATCGCGCCCATCAGCACCATCCCCGCCAGCGGGTAGAATTCATTGATCGCGTAAAGCGTTCGCGGCCGCATCTCGTACATGTAAGTGGTAAGCGTGATCGGGCCAACGAATCCGGTCCAAAGCAATACTCCCACCGAAGCGCCGCGCCCGATCGTGTTGGCGTTTCTCCAGATGCAGATCTGCGCCAGCGAATAGGCAATCAACAAGTTCAAAGCAAAGCTAATCAGATAGGGCAGTGCCGGATTCATGGATTTGGCCTGTTCCATCGACATATTTTCCAGCGCCATCCATGGCTTGCTGAACAGCTTTCCGAACCACACGGCCCCCAGCAACCAGTATGCAATCGCGGATACCACCACCGCCGCATAATTTGTTCTCATTGTGATTCCCCCGCCGAGCGCGCGCCGGGGCATTACGAAGACGGAGCCGACTACGGCGCTGGCCAGAGTCTCCAACCCCTGCGCCGCTAAGTCAAGCGCCACGATGAGTTCAAGCCGGATTTTGTCAGTTCATTCTTTTCCTGAGTTCCTTCGTTTATTCTGCGAGCAATAAACTACCAGCTCTTTTCTCAGGCCCTCGCTTTGTCGATTAATTCTTCCCAGATGCCCTTGGATTTCAAGATTAGCTCAATCGCTTCTCGCACCGCGCCCCTTCCCGCGTGCGCCTTCGTCGTATAGTGCGCAATCCTTTTCACGTCGGCCGCTGCATCTCCGACCGCCACCGCCAGCCCTGCACGCTTCATCAGCGGAATATCCGGCAGATCGTCCCCGATGAATGCCACCTCCGCGTCGCTCACTCCCGCCTTGGCCAGAATCTCCTCGTACGCCGGCATCTTTAGCGCAATTTTCATATAGATGAATTCCATTTTCATCTCATGCGCGCGGCGAAGCAGCGCCGCACTCTCGCGGCCTGTGATGCAGCCGGTGCGCAGGCCCGCGGTCCTGGCCAACGTAAGCCCTTGCCCGTCGTGGGCATCGAAGGTCTTGATTTCCAATGCCGTTCCGTCAGGTTGTGACTGCAGGGTCACGCCGCCGTCGGTCATCGTTCCGTCCACATCCATTAGGATTACCTGGATGCGGGCGGCGCGTTTTTTCAGTGCTGGAGAAAGCTTTGGGCTGCGCCGCAAGAGAGCCTCCTGAAAGACGAATTCCGCATTTTATCAGGAATGAAGCGTCTTCACGGATCTCGGATGCGCGACGATCCAGCCAGCCTTATATGCAGATATTTGACTTATCGTTAATTCTATGGTAAAATAAAAGAAGGAACTTCACGCGAAATCCCCGCTGAAGCTCGCTGTCAGGCGTTACGACAAAGATGACCGGAAGGAGAGCCCCTGCATGAAAACCGAGTACGCGAAATACCACGACGGTGCTGTGGATTTGACCGGGATGTTCGCTTGGGAGGAAGGCACGGAGACCACGCGACCTGGAATTCTGGTGGTTCACGCCGGCACCGGTTTGGATGACCACGCCAAAAACCGCGCGAAGCGCCTTGCGGAGTGGGGCTATGTCGCTTTTGCCTGCGATATGTACGGCGACGGCGTTGCAGGCGACCGCGACAGGGTGCTGAGTGTCCTGAATGAACTTCGCCACGACCCACCCAATCTCTGTCGGCGCGTTTCTGCTGGCCTCGACGTACTTCGCTCTCATCCCTGCGTTGATGGACGCATCGCCGCCATCGGCTACTGTTTCGGGGGTTTCACCGTTCTCGAACTAGCTCGCGGCGGCGCCAATCTTGCCGGTGTCGTCAGCGTTCACGGAACGCTCTCGACCTCAAAACCGGCTCCACGGGATCAAATCAAAGCAAAAATTCTCGCCTGTTGCGGCGCCCTCGATCCCCACGTTCCCATGACCCAGGTTTCCGCATTCATTGACGAAATGAACGAGTCTGGCGCCGACTGGCAAATGGCCATCTATGGTGGCGCCAAACACGGCTTCGCGCACGAAAACGGCCCCAAACTCCCCGGCGTCGAATACCACGCCTTGGCGGACTTCCGGTCCAGCCAGCTAATCCACGATTTCTTCCGCGAACTGTTTAGCCCCTCGGAATGCGCTGCCTAAACGTCACAGGGCCGGGGTCCGCCCATCCGGCATCGGGCACAGGCTTCCGCCTGCGATTCTTGCTCCATCATGAGTGGCACAGGCCAAGCCTGTGCCACGCTCCCATCAAATTAGCTCTAGCGTCCACAAATCATGCAAATGAACCACGCCCAAAACCTTCCGGGCCTCATCCACTACCACCACCGACGTAATCTTCTTCTTCTCCATCAAATTCAGCGCCTCGCTGGCGAGCACGTGCGGCCCCAGCGTCTGCGGGTTTTTCATCATGCAATCGCCAGCCCTCATCGAAAGCGCCGCACCAGCATGCTTCTCCATCAGTCGTCGCAAATCCCCATCCGTCAAAATTCCTGCCAGGGTTCCATCTTTCGCCGTCACGGTGGTCATGCCCAATTTCTTCGCGGACATTTCATGAAACGTAGCCGGCATCGGCGTTTCCGGCGACACCCGCGGCAGCGCATCTCCCGCGTGCATCAGATGCTCGACGCGCAATAATTTTTTTCCCAGCCTCCCGGCCGGATGCAGGGCCGCAAAATCATCCGGCTGAAAGCCGCGGCGTTCCAGCAACGAGATGGCCAGCGCATCGCCCACGGCCATGGCAACTGCTGTGCTCGCCGTCGGCGCCAGGTTCAGCGAACACGCCTCTTCCTTCACGCTGACGTTGAGCACCACCTCGCTCGCCTCTGCCAGTGTCGATTTCAAATTCCCCGTCAGCGTCACAATTGGAATTTCCAGTCGCTTCAGTGCCTCGAGTAAGTTCACAATCTCTTGCGTCTCTCCCCCATACGTGATCGCCAGAAGCGCGTCTCCCCGCGCCAGCATTCCCAGATCGCCGTGCAACGCCTCCGCGGGATGCAGAAAAAATGAAGGCGTGCCAGTACTCGACAATGTGGCGGATACTTTTCGCCCCACCAGCCCGGACTTGCCCATCCCCGTCACCACCACGCGGCCCTTGCACGCAAACAGCAAATCCACGGCTCGTTCAAACGACGCATCCAGACGTGCCAGCACCTCCTGAATCGCCTGCGCTTCGATCCGAAGCACGCGCCGCGCCGATTCCAGGCTCATGCGTTGCTCCATCGGCGCATCAGCGCGGAAAGGTCCTTCAAGCGCGCAAGCAATTGCGGGAGCTGGGCCAGCGGCAGGGCATTCGGCCCATCGGAAAGCGCCGCTGCGGGATTGTCGTGCGTCTCCAGAAAAATTCCATCCACGCCCGCGGCCACACCCGCGCGCGCCAGCGGTTCGATGAACTCCGGCTGCCCGCCGCTCGCGTGACCTTGCCCGCCGGGGAGTTGCACCGAATGGGTCACGTCATACACCACGGGATAACCGAGCTTGGCCATCACCGGGAAACTGCGCATGTCCACAACCAGGTTGTTGTAGCCGAAGCTCGTCCCGCGCTCGGTCAAAATGATGTTCTGGTTCCCGGCGGCCGCGATCTTTTCCGCCACGTTGCTCATGTCCCACGGCGAAAGAAATTGCGCCTTCTTCACATTCACGATCCGACCCGTCTTTGCCGCCGCCGTCAGCAAATCCGTCTGCCGCGAAAGAAACGCCGGAATTTGCAGAATGTCCGCGACCTCCGCCGCCGGCGACGCTTGCGAGGCCTCGTGAATGTCCGTGAGTATCGGCGCGTGCAGATCCGACTTGATCCTCCGCAGAATCCGAAGCCCTTCCGTCAGCCCTGGCCCGCGATACGCCTTCGTCGACGACCGGTTCGCCTTGTCGTAAGATGCCTTGAAAATGTAAGGCATACCGGCATCTGCCGCGATCTCCGCCACGCGCTCCGCCAGCGACCGCGCGTGCGCCTCAGACTCGATCACACACGGCCCCGCGATCAAAAAGAGCGGATTCCCTCCGCCCAACCGCAAACTCCCCAGCTGAATCTCTCGCGTCTTTGTCATGAATAAACCGAAGATATCACAATAGTTTCAGGGCTTCTCGGCGGGAAGCAGTTGAAACCGCGCCCTGGGGCCAATTCGATAGGCGGCAAAGTCATTTTGGTCGACCGTGAAAATGACTGAAATGGATTCGCGGTTTGCCAAATGTATAAGTGTCGCGTCCGCGAAGTCCATGGGCCTGTCCTTGTATTGCCGCATCAATTTCTCCAAACCATTAAGTTCTGAATTCTCGATGATAGCTATTGCAATAACGCCTTTTCGGAAAAAGTCCCAGGCACGGTCCTTTTCCAATCTTTCCCGATCCATAAGATGGAAAAGTTCCGAGAGAACAGCTTCCGAAGTTAGCAGGGGGAGCGGGAGACTTGGGAGAACGGCGGTGCAAGGAACGTGCCAGTCATCCGAATCGTCCAGGAGCGCCAGAATCGCTCCTGTGTCCACCAGTATTCTAGCGGCCATGCTTTTCAGCGAGATGAGCTTGCACTATCTCTCGCACTCGAGTGGAGTTGTCCCGCTTCCCGGAATGGATTGTGCCGATCAGGCGGGCCGCAATTGCGTGCAGCCTTCTTTGCTCTTTATCGTTGGATATGTCTTTCTGATTTTGCGCCAGCCATTCTCGCAGCGCCGTATGGATGACTTGCGACACCTTTACCTTCCGGCTCCGGGCCACCCGCTCCAGGTCTCTGCGCACTTCCTGAGACATCCGCAAGCTGTAGATCTTGGTCTTCATGCATTACATTGTAATACGTTTGTATTACATCGGCGATCGGCAGGTTCCTACGCCGCGGCGTGCGGCGTGGCCCGCAGCGGCGCCGCCGGCGGATGTGCCTCCGCCGCGCCTGCGCCGCTGGTCGGCCGCGATTTTTGCACTTTGTGCTCCACCGCAGCGCCAATGAACGCCGCAAACAGCGGATGCGGCTCCAGCGGCTTGGACTTGAACTCCGGATGGAATTGGCAGCCCAGGAACCACGGATGATTCTGCGCCTCGACGATCTCCACGTAATTATCATCCGGCGTGCGGCCCGTAATCCGCAGCCCCGCCGCGGTCAAAATCTTTTCGTATTCGCGGTTGAACTCATAACGGTGCCGGTGCCGCTCGCTGATTTCGAGTTTCCCGTAGGCTTTGTTTGCAAACGAGCCCGGCTCCAGCTTGCACGGCCACGCGCCCAGGCGCATCGTTCCGCCCATCTCATCCACGCCCAGCAGTTCGCGCAACTTGTAAATCACCCGGTGCGGCGTCTGCGGATCGAACTCCGTGCTGTCCGCCTGCGCCAGCCGCGCGGCATCCCGCGCGTATTCGATCGTAGCGCACTGCATCCCCAGGCAAATGCCAAAGAAGGGGATTTTATGATCGCGAGCAAAGTGGATCGTGTGGATCATTCCCTGAATTCCGCGCTTCCCGAATCCGCCCGGCACCAAAATCCCGTCGTAGCCCTTTAGGCATTTTTCCGCCGTTTCCAGCGAGTCGATCTCTTCCGACTCGATCCAGTCGATCACCGTCTTGTGATGGTGTGCCAGCCCCCCGTGCAGCAGCGCCTCGCGCAAACTCTTGTAGGCATCCTCGAGTTGCACATATTTCCCGACAATCCCGATGCGCACTTCGCCCTTGGGATGGTGCAGCCGGTTCAGCATCTCCAGCCACGGCTGCATGTTTGCCGGCCGCTCTTCCAGCCGCAGCAGGCGGATAATCTGCCCGTCCAGCCCTTCCTTGCTCAGCTCCACCGGCACTTCGTAGATGGTCTTCACGTCTTCCATCGAAATCACGCAGGAATCCGCCACGTTGCAGAAAAGAGCGATCTTGCGCTTCAAATCTTCGGAGATGTGCCGGTCGCTGCGGCAAAGCAAAATGTCCGGCTGAATACCGATGCCCAGCATCTCTTTCACGCTGTGCTGCGTCGGCTTGGTTTTCAATTCGCCCGCGGCGGCGATAAAAGGCACCAGCGTTACGTGAACGAAAAGCGTATTTTCCGCGCCAAGCTCCAGGCGCATCTGGCGGATGGCCTCGAGGAAAGGCAGCGACTCGATGTCGCCCACCGTGCCGCCAATTTCCACGATTACAATGTCGACACCATCAGCAACGCGTTTGAAGCAGCGTTTGATTTCGTCCGTCACGTGGGGAATCACCTGCACGGTTTTGCCCAGGTAATCCCCGCGCCGCTCTTTCGAGAGAATCGTTTCGTAGATGCGGCCGCTGGTCCAGTTGTTGTCGCGCGTCAGCTTCACGTGCGTGAAGCGTTCGTAGTGGCCCAGGTCCAGGTCGGTCTCCGCCCCATCGTCGGTCACGAACACTTCGCCGTGCTGATAGGGACTCATCGTACCTGGGTCCACATTCAGGTACGGATCACATTTTTGGAGCGTGATTTTGAAGCCGCGACTTTCGAGGAGACAACCGATGGAAGATGCCGCTACGCCTTTGCCAAGTGAGGAAACAACACCGCCGGTTACAAAAATATATTTTGGCGCCATCCGGGTCGCTCGCTTCCGTTTTCAACGGATTTGAGCTTGTCGAACCTCCGCAGGATTGACGTACATATAATTATGTTCGGAACCTGCCGGCGTGTCAATGAGAACTCTTCGCTGCCAAAAATCGAAAAAATTTGTCGCATCAAATCTTTTGCCGAACAAGGAGTTCGTAACTTGAACAAAATGCGATATCGTTTCTTTTGAGGACGTTCACTTCCGGGTCTCAAGAGGGAAGCATGCGAAGCTGGATGATGGTGATGCTGATGACGGCATCCGTTGCGGCAAGCGGCGTGGCGTGCGCGCAGAAAGCACCTTCGGCGCCGGCAGCGGATTTGTCGCAGTACGACGCGCGCCGCGAGGCCAACGTTGTCGGCACGGTCGTGGATTTCACAGCCAATTCCGTGTCTGCTCCCTTTGGCGCACGGATCACGTTGCGGACGCATGCCGGTTTGCTCGAGGTCCATCTAGGCGATCCCCGATTCCTGGCTGCCAATCATTTCTCGATTCAAGCCGGCGACACGGTGCGCATCGTTGGAGAGACCCTGGCCCGTCCGAATTTCGAAATCTTCGTTGCGCGCATCGTCGAAAGAGGCACCCAGGCCCTTGCCATTCGTACCGCGCGCGGATCGTTGATCCCGTATGTTGCGCCGCGCAATGAAAAGTTCCCGGTTTTTTCCCATGGTGTCGTATGAAGCGGATGGCGCTGCCGATTGCGGCGGTTCTTGCCTGCTTTCTGGCCGCGTGTAGCGGCAGTGGTTCAAGCGTTACACCCCCTCCTCCATCCGGAAATTTTTCCAACGCCAGCCTCAGCGGCCAGTACGCTTTCTCCATGAGCGGAAGAAACGGATCGACGGGGGGGTTCGTTGGCCGCATCGGGAGTTTCTCCGCCGACGGCAACGGGCACATCACCTCCGGCTTGGAGGATGTTCTCGACTTGAGTTCCGGCCAGCCAGCCTCGACAGTCACCTTTTCCGATGGTGCCTATCAAATTCAATCCAATGGACGAGGCGTCGCCACATTCAATGTGACGGGCGGTGGCACGCTGCAAATCAGCTTGTCGTTGAAATCCAACACGGAAGGCTTGCTGATCCAGACTGACGGCGTCGCCTCCGCTAGCGGCAATTTCGAATTGCAGACTCCCGCCAAATTTTCCAACAACGCCATGCTCGGAAAATACGTCTTCGACTTTTCTGGGATTTCCTTTGCCGGCAGTCCGCCTTCCGTCGTGTCGACCGTGGGTGAATTTGCCGCGGACGGCAATGGCAACGTCACCAGCGGAACGCTCGATATCAACGATGGTTCCTTCAATCCCTCCGGTGCCATCGGCGTTTCACCGAGTTCTTATTTGCTCGACACCAACGGCAACGGCACCAATTTTGGCCGCGGCACCATGGTTCTAAATGGGAAGACTTACGCCTTTTTCATCGTCGACAACACGCGCATTAAATTTCTCGAAGAAGACGCGACCGGAGGCTCCGAAGGGGAAGCCTTTGCTCAGTCCGGCGCCATTCCCGTGCAGAATTCGGATCTGAAAGGCAGCTTCGTGTTCCTCACCGGCGGCGCCGTGGCCGGCGGAAATTTTGGCCCGATCGCTCGGCTGGGTCGCATGACGGCCGATGGCTCCGGCGGCGTCAATACGCTGGTGTTCGATCAGAATGAGGATGGCAATAACACCCACGTCTCCGCAAATTCCGGCAGCTCAAACGCGGTCTATGCGATAGATACCGCCAACGCGGGCAGCGGCCGCGGCACCTTCAGTTTTCACAGCTCTTCGCTCGGCGACATTTCCTACGTTTTTTATTTCTATTCCCCGACCCGGGCCGTGATTCAAGACGCGAGCCTCAAAGTGATCGCCGATGGCGCCATGCTCGCCCAGGCGAGCGGACCCTTCACCACATCCAATGTGGCGGGAAATTTCATTTTCGATTGGAACGGGCTTCAGTTGGTGAATCCTTCGCCCTTTGATGAGACCTTCGTCGGCCAGGCCGTGCAGAGCGGCTCTGGAAACAACAATCTCAGGGGCCAGGCGGATTTTGCCGAACTCGGCCTCACCGTCATCAGCACCAGCGGCGTGACGCTGAATGCCGCCATCTCCGGCACGCTCACGATGAATGGCGACGGCACCCAGGACAATACCTACAAAATCGCCGTTGGTGGCTCCTCACCGTTCACGGTCAACTTTAAGGCCTACATCGCCGATAGCTCAAATATTTTGGTCATCTGCTACGACGGCAACCGCACCACCTCGGGTGTCCAAATTCAGCAAACCCAGTAGCACGGCCGTTCCGGGCTATTTCCTCGTTGCCAGGTGTGTTTTGTGTTCTGAGTCATTCGCGGCGCGCCTTACCCGGACGTTGTTTCCTTCAATAATTTCTCCACCCGCTGAACGTCCTCTGGCACGTCCACGCTCACGGCATCATTCGCCACTTCCGCCACGCGAATCTTCCATCCGTTTTCCAGCCAGCGCAACTGTTCAAGTTGCTCGATCTTTTCCAATTCGCCCTGCGGTAGCGTCGGATACTCCAGCAGCGCGTCCCGCTGGAACGCGTACAATCCCAAATGCTTCCAATACTTCACATGGACCTTCTGCTGTGTGTCCCTGACCCACGGAATCGGCGCGCGCGAGAAGTAAAGCGCGTTGTCCTCGAAATCGAGCACCGTTTTCACTACATTCGGGTCCATGATGTCCGCCGCGTGGCGCACCGGAGTTGCCACGGTGGCGATCTGCGCGGCCGGCTCTTCCACAAGTGCGCCCACCGCGGCATCGATCGAAGAAGGGTCGATCAGCGGTTCATCACCCTGCACGTTTACGAAGACGTCTCCCTCCTCGTGGGCCGCAACCTCCGCGATCCGCTCGGTGCCGGTGCGGTGGTCCGCGCGCGTCATCCGTGCTTCTCCGCCAAATCCGGCAACCGCGTCCATAATCCGCTGGTCGTCGGTGGCCACGATCACGCGGTGAACCGTCTGTGCTTGCTTTGCCCGCTCATAGACCCGTTGCACCATCGGCTTGCCCGCCAGCGAAACCAGCGGTTTGCCTGGCAAACGCGTGGACGCATACCGCGAAGGGATCACCACCACTACCCGGAGCTCGTCGCTACTCATGGCCGTTTCCTCGCCAAACACACTTCGCTGCCGATGCTAGCACAATCTTTTCCTCCCGAATGTGATCTTCGCTTGCCTTCCGGGAACGCAGTGCTATGATGAAGCATCCGCGCGGCCCTCCCGGCGCAACGGGAGGATGGAGAAGCCGTGAAACGCGATAGGGGCAAGTTTCGCGTACCGTCCAATGTCCAAGCCCTTGGACTCTGCGCTTTCCTGCTGCTTCTCGGACATTCGGGCCTGCTCCGCGCCCAGGAATCCAACCCTGCGAACCGTGACACTCCTGTTCCGCCTCCTGCCAAGCTGACGGAAGTCTCTCACGACACGCCTTCGGTTCCGCTGCGTCCCGGCAAGGTCATCCGCGCCGATGTGGATCTCGCCCTGGTGAACGTAACCGTCACCGATCCTTTCAATCGACTCGTCACCGGACTGGACGCGGACAACTTTCGCGTCTTTGAAGACAACGTCGAGCAGGAGGTGGTTACCTTTTCCTCCGAAGACGTACCCATTTCCATTGGCGTTATCTTCGATTTCAGCGGCAGCATGTCCAACAAAATCGACAAGTCCCGCGAAGCCGCTCTGGAGTTCTTCAAGACCGCCAACCCCCAGGATGAATTTTTCCTGGTCACCTTTAACGAGCGCGCGGAGCTGACCAGTACTTTCACCAACAGCGTCGAAGACCTGCAATCCCGCATGATGGTTACTGCGCCGCATGGCCGCACCGCCCTGCTCGACGCCATCTATCTTGGCCTCAGTCAAATGAGGGGTGCACGTAACGCCAAGCGTGCCTTGCTGATTCTTTCCGATGGAGGGGATAATCATAGTAGGTACAACGAGAACGACATCAAGCGGCTGGTCAAAGAGGCGGACACCCAGCTCTATGCCATCGGCATTTTCGACCCGCTTGGTTATCGCAATCGCACCCCGGAGGAGCTGAACGGACCGACGCTGCTCTCCGAGATCACGGAACTCACGGGTGGCCGCGTTTTCGCGGTCGAGCATCTAAGTGATTTGCCGGATATTGCCACGAAGATTGGCATGGAGCTGCGAAATCAATATGTCCTGGGATACAAACCAAGCAATCACATCCACGACGCCCGGTGGCGGAAGATCAAAGTCAAATTGCGCCCGCCCAAAGGACTTCCTCCCCTCAACGTCTACGCCAAGACCGGATATTACGCGCCAGCGCACTAGCCGATCGTTGCCGTTAGCAAAATTCTCCCTTGTTCTTCCCGGCTTAATGTTCTTCTTGCTTGTTGCCTCATCCACGTTTGCCCAGATTCCGGTGCAAACCCCGCCGCCTCCTCCGCCTCCGGGCCAGGAAGGCGGAGTCTCGCAGTCTGGCGGCAAGATCAAGGTCGACGTCAACCTCGTGGTGCTGCATACCACCGTCCTCGACGATCGCGGTAAATTCGTCGAAGGCCTTACGGCTGACAATTTTCGCGTGTACGAAGACAAGGTTGAACAGAAACTCTCCATCTTCAAGCGCGAGGACATTCCCGTCAGCATGGGCCTGGTGATCGATAACAGCGGCAGCATGCGCGACAAGCGGCCGCGCGTGAATGAAGCCGCGCTCACCCTCGTTCAGGCCAGCAATCCCCAGGACGAAGCCTTCGTTGTCAACTTCAATGACGATTTCTATCTGGATCTCGACAAGGATTTCACCAATTCTATTCCCGAGCTAAAAGAGGCCCTCGAGCGCATCGATTCCCGCGGCAGCACGGCGCTCTATGACGCCATCATCGGTTCGCTCGACCATCTCAAAAAAGGCTCGAAGGAAAAAAAGGTTTTGTTGATCGTCACCGACGGCGAGGACAACACCAGCCGCAACTCTCTGGAAAAAACTATCCGTGAGATTCAAAAGACCGATACAGTAATTTACACCATCGGCCTTTTGAGCCAGGAAAATAAACGCAGCGCCAAGAACGCCAAGAAAGCGCTTACGGAAATCGCGCAGGCATCCGGCGGCCTGGCCTTTTTCCCGGAAAATGTGGACGACGTTCACGCTATCTGCGAACAAGTCGCGGGCGACATCCGCCATCAGTACACGCTGGCCTACTACCCTTCGAACACCGCCAAAGACGGCACCTTCCGCTCCGTCCACGTGGACGTAATTCCCCCGCGCGGACGCGGCAAGCTGATCGCCCGCACGCGCAACGGCTACTACGCCCCCAGCGCCGCTTCCACCGCCGCCTCCGGCCGCTGAAGTCGGGCCCGCTTTCTGAGGTCGGCCGCTCTTCCCGCGGCGCCGCACTTCTTGGCTTTTTCTCTTCTCGGCGTTCTCTGTGGCCCTTCGTGGCCTCTGCGTTGACTCCTTCTTTCTAGTTCAACGCAGTCAAAAAACTCTCGCCATGCGGAATGCTTCCTCCGAAATTTTCCGCGATCGTCTGTCCCATATCTGCTAATGTCGCTCGCACTCCCAAATTCGCTCCAACTTTCTTTCCCGGCGTGTAGGCGAGAATCGGCACATACTCGCGTGAATGATCCGTTGTCTCCCACCGGGGATCGGGATCGCAGCCGTGATCCGCTGTGATCATCAGCAGATCGCGCTCGCCCAGCAATCCTAGATACGGCGCAAGCTGCGCGTCGAATTCTTCCAGCGATTGTGCAAATCCCTCCAGATCCTTCCGGTGGCCATAGAGCATGTCGAAATCCACCAGGTTGCAGAAAATCAGCCCGTTCGGACGCTCACGCAACGCAGCCGTCAATTTCTCCATTCCATCCGAATTCGATTTGGTCGTCACGTAATCATCCACGCCGCGCCCGTTGTAAATATCGTGAATCTTTCCGATGCCCAAAACCGGCACCTTCTTCTCCATCAACACGTCCAGCAGCATCGGTTTGGGCGGATCAACGGCGTAATCGTGCCGCCGCGTGGTGCGCTTGAAATTCCCGGGCTCGCCTTCAAATGGACGCGCAATCACGCGCCCCACACGGTGCTTTCCATCCAGCAATTTTCGTGCGATTTCGCACTCGCGGTAAAGTTCCGCGATCGGAATCACGCTTTCGTGCGCCGCGATCTGAAAGACGCTGTCTCCCGACGTATACACAATCGGCTTGCCCGTCCGCACATGCTCTTCGCCCAATTCTTTAATTATTTCGGTTCCCGAGGCCGGCTTGTTCCCCAGCGTTTTGCGGCCAATGCGTTTCTCAAACGCTTCGATAATCTCCGGGGGAAATCCGCTGGGGTAAACGGGAAACGCTTGGTCCAGCCACACGCCGGCCATTTCCCAATGGCCCGTCGTCGTATCTTTTCCCGGTGAATGCGTTTCGCCTTTTCCGTAGGAAGCCTTCGGGCTCGCTGCCGGCGCAAGGTGTTTCAGGGGTGCAATGTTGCCAAGTCCAAGGTCCACCAGCGTTGGAATCTGCAACGGCCGATACTCCGCGATATGGCCTAGAGTGCTGCGTCCGGTATCGCCGTAATCGGCCGCGTCGGGCAGCGCGCCGATTCCTACGCTGTCCAGCACAATCCAGATCACCCGTTCAATCTTCCCCATTGCGCGGTCCCTCCGCTATTCTGCGCACTCTAGCATACCTGTGGCACAGACACTTCTGCTTGTGCGCCGAACTGCGATTGCCACTCCGAATGCGATAACGAAGTTTTCGGCGCAGGTTTCTTCTCCCTTGGATTGACCTTGGTCGGCGCAAGAACTACGATGCCTTCAACTCCGGCGGAGTCTCGCTTGGAACATTCCGCCGCATTTTTGCGTACCAAGTGCGTGGAAGCCCGCATGGGCAGAGAGGTCGGCATGGCTCAGAACCGCGGTGTCCGGAGCACGTCCGTCGTTTTTCCGCTGCTCCTTATTGCCTTCGGTGTGATGGTCTTGATGGCGCGGTCGAACCCCAACGTCGATCCCTGGCCGGTTCTCCGGCATTATTGGCCCCTCATCCTCATCCTGATCGGGGCTGGAATGATCTGGGACCGCTCGCGCCGCCCGGGAAACCCCGAAGATCTCGCCCCGTTTCCGCTCGGCACCACGATCGGCACGATCCTTTTTCTCCTGATCGTATTTGCATTGACCTTGCACAACCACGGCTCGTTTTCCCGCACGAGTGTGGGCCCCTCCGGCCCGATGAAGCACTCCCGCAAAACGATTGAGACCCTGGGAGCGAAAGCCGTTCGCATGTCCGTGAAAATGCCTGCCGGAGATTTGCACATGGATGGAGGCGCGGATCAGCTACTGGACGCTGATTTTTCCTATGGTAGTTCGTGGCTCGCGCCGGCTGTGGAGTATACCGTCAGCGATGGCGTCGGCAAGCTGGACGTCACCCAGGAATCCGGGGCGCAGTTCATGACCAAATCCGACAACACCTGGAATGTGAAGGTCAACGACTCGATCCCGCTGGATCTCGAAGTTGATCTCGGGGCGGGCCGCGGTGAGTTTCGCTTCGCCAAGGTGAACCTCACGCGCCTGGAACTCAACATCGGCGCCGGCGAAGCCGATGTCGACCTCTCCGGCGAGCGCGCCAAGGACCTCGAAGCCGAAATTCAAGGCGGCGTCGGCGAAGCCACTGTTCGCTTGCCCAAAAATGTCGGTGTCGTAGCCACGGTCCACGGCGGCCTCGGCTCAATCGACACGCATGGTCTCCATAAGGAAAACGACCAGTACGTCAACGACGCCTACGGCAAATCACCGACGACGATTCACCTTACCGTCCAGGGCGGCATCGGCTCCATAAAGCTCCAGCAGGAATAGCCGCCGTGCATCCGGTCCGACTCGATTTGCCCGCATCGGACCGCAGTCGTATACTTTGAAGTTTAGGCACCGTGCGGAAAGCGCGCTGTCTGAGCTTCCCTTTGGCAACGAACAAAATCATCCCTCCCGTCCTCGAGCAGCAGGAAGTTTTGCGCGTGCGCGGCGCTCGCGTCCACAACCTCAAGAACGTGACTGTCGACATCCCACACAACGCCCTCACTGTCGTCACCGGCGTGAGCGGGTCCGGTAAATCCTCCCTGGCCTTTGACACCGTTTATGCGGAGGGCCAGCGCCGCTATGTCGAATCCCTTTCCGCCTACGCCCGCCAGTTCCTTGAACGCATGGAAAAGCCCGAAGTCGACGAAATCTCCGGCATCGCCCCCGCGGTTGCGATTCGGCAGAAAAATTCCACGCGCAACCCGCGCTCCACCGTTGCCACGTCCACGGAAATTTATGACTACCTCCGCCTGCTGTTCGCCCGATGCGGGCAGACGTTTTGCATTAAATGCGGCAGTGAAGTTCGCCGCGACACCCCGGACGAAATTGCCAATCGCGTCCTCGCCCTCAAGCCTGGCCGCCGCTTCTACGTTCTCTATCAACTGCGGATGCCTTCCGCGGAGCCAGCCAACAACGGCAAGAAAAATTCGCGAAAGAAAGCCGTTCCTCCGCCGCAGGAAGCGCTGCGTACCCTGCTGCTTGAACTTCAGAAGCGCGGGTTCAACCGCCTCTACCAGGATGGCCGGATCCACGAATTTTCTTCGCCGGAAACGCTGCTGGATGTCAATTTCGCCAAGCCCGTCCATGCCCTCGTCGATCGACTCGCGGTCAATGCCGAATCACGTTCGCGCCTCGTCGATTCGATCGAAATCTGTTATCGCGAAGGCGGCGAAGCCATCCTCGAGTTTGTGGCCGATTCTGGGAATGCCGTCGAACGCCTCACCTTCAACGAGCGATTCGAATGTAAAAAAGACGGCACACTCTACCAGGAACCCGAACCGCGGCTCTTCTCGTTCAATAATCCCTATGGCGCCTGCCCGCGCTGCCAGGGCTTTGGCAACACCATCGATTTCGATTTGAATCTTGTCGTGCCCGATCCCAGTAAATCCCTCGACGACGGGGCCATCGAGCCCTGGACCAAGCCGCGCTATCGCGTCCTTCTCCAGGAAGCCAAGAAATGGGCCCGGAGCCGCGGCGTTCCCACGAACGTGCCTTGGCGCCAACTCACCGCCGAGCAGCGCCGCTTGATCCTCGAAGGCGATTCCGAAAATAAATTTGAAGGAGTAAAAGGTTTCTTTGCCTGGCTGGAACGCAAGAAATACAAGCTGCACGTCCGCGTATTCCTCAGCCGCTATCGCGGCTACGCCACTTGCTCGGAATGTAGCGGCACTCGCCTGCGCGCCGAAGCTCGCGCCGTGCGGGTCACCGGCCAGTCCATCACCGATCTCTGCAAACTCACGGTGAAAGACGCCCGTAAGTTTTTCGCGGAACTCAAGCTCACCGAAGCGCAAACTAAGATCGCCGACAAAATCCTGGAGGAAATCCGCACCCGTCTGCAATTTCTCGACGAAGTCGGCCTCGACTACCTTACCCTCGATCGGCTCACCTCGACGCTCTCCGGCGGCGAATCGCAGCGCATCCAACTGGCCACGTCGCTCGGCTCGCATCTAGTCGGCGCGCTCTACGTTCTCGACGAGCCTTCCATCGGCCTGCATCCGCGCGATACCCAGCGCCTGATCGACATCCTGAAATCCCTGCGCGACTTGGGCAACACCGTCCTTGTCGTCGAGCACGATCCCGACACTATCGAAGCCGCCGATCGCATCCTCGATCTCGGCCCGGGGGCGGGAGAACTTGGCGGCAAGCTCCTTTTTGCCGGCACCTACGAGGAAATTCTCCACGACGCGAAATCCATTACCGGCAAATATCTCAGCGGTGAGGCGCGCATCCCCGTGCCGGCCACGCGCCATAAGCCCGCCGGGAAGTTCCTGCGTCTATATGGCGCCACGCTACACAACCTGCAAAATATCGACCTGATGCTGCCGCTCGGCACGCTTACGGTGGTCACCGGCGTCAGCGGCTCCGGCAAATCCACGCTCGTCCACAACGTTCTCTATCGCGCGCTGCTTGCCAAGCGCAATTCCGCCAGCATCAAGGAGTTCTGCGACCGCCTGGATGGCGACGACCACGTCACCGAAGTCATCATTGTCGATCAGTCCCCGGTGGGTCGCACACCGCGGTCGAATCCCGCCACCTACATGAAAGCTTTCGATGCCATCCGGGACGTCTTCGCGGACACGCCCGACGCCAGGCGCCGCGGATACACCGCAGGGCATTTCTCGTTCAACGTTCCCGGCGGCCGCTGCGAAACCTGCCAGGGCGACGGGACCGTCACCGTCGAAATGCAGTTCCTTGCCGACGTCGAGCTCATCTGCGAAGAATGCCGCGGCCAGCGCTTCAAATCCAGCATCCTCGAAGTCCGGTATCACGGCAAAAATATTCACGACATTCTGGAAATGACCGTGCGCGAAGCCCTGGCCTTCTTCGTCAATGTCCCGAAAGTCGTCTCGAAGCTGAAAGTGCTCAACGAAATCGGCCTCGGCTATCTCCGGCTCGGCCAGTCCGCCACCACGCTCTCCGGCGGCGAGGCACAGCGTTTGAAGCTCGCCGCGCATCTCACCCGCACGGAGAACCACGGCGTGCTTTATATCCTCGACGAACCCACCACCGGGCTGCACTTCGACGACATCGCCAAGCTTCTTGCGGCCTTCCGCCGCTTGCTCGAATCCGGCGCTTCGCTCCTGGTCATCGAGCACAATCTCGACGTCATCAAATCCGCCGACTGGCTCGTCGATCTCGGACCCGAAGGCGGCGACCAGGGAGGCCGCATCATCGCCACCGGCACTCCCGAACAAGTCGCACGCAACCCGCAATCCCACACCGGCCGGTTCCTCGCCAAGGTCCTCGCGAGCGGCAACGGCTCATCGAAAAAGCCGGCCAATGGCAATGGCCATTCCGACTCGCGTGCCGAAAGCACGAAATCTACTCCCCGGGTGCTGTGATGAGCATCGCTGGCTGGCGCACAACGCTTCCATTGTCTTTCGCGGTAGTGCTTCTGTGGAGCATTGGTGTCGCCACGGTCCCGTGCCGCGCGCAGACCTCGCAAGGGAAACCTCAAAAAGTCCGCAATCCTCTCAACGATCTGCTCGACGAAGCGCAATCTGCCCTCGACAAAAACGACTTCGCGGCCGCCCTTCCGCCGCTGCAGAAATTCGTCGCTGAAAAGCCGGACGTGGCCTACGCGCATTTCCAGTTGGCTTTCGCGTATACCGGGCTGCATCAGGACGATCAAGCCCGCGCCGAATACGAGAAAGCTGCCACGCTTGACCCAAAAATGGCGGAAGCGCACCTCAATCTGGGAATCCTGCTCATCGAAAAAGATCCCGCTGCCGCCTCCGCCTCCCTGCGCAAAGCAGTGGAACTCCTGCCCAGCCAGAGCCGTCCGCGTTTTCTTCTTGGCGTGGCGCTCGAACGCTCCGGCGACCTGGCCGGGGCCGCCGATGCTTTCACTTCGGCCCTCAATCTGAATCCAGGCGATACGGAATCGCTCGTCCACCTCGGGGAAGTCGACCTGCGGCTGAAAAAGGGCCCGGATGCCGAGAAGCGCTTCCGCGCGCTGCTCAGCCAGGACCCTAAATCGGCGCCGGCATTACGCGGCCTCGCCCTGAGCCTCGACGCACAAAATAAGCCCGAAGCGGTCGACGCTTACCGCAACTATCTCGCCGTCAATCCGAATGATATCGCCGCAAAAAGCCGCTTCGTCCAGCTTCTGGTGGCCGACAAGCGGTTCGATGAAGCGCTCGCCTTGTCCGAAAAATCGGAGCATGGCCAGCCCGCGAGTCTCGACGATCTCGAGCTCCGCGCCGACATCCAGATCGGCCAGAACAAACTCGATGATGCCGTCAAAACGCTCCAACAAGCCATTGCGCTTGCTCCCAAGGACGCGCAGCTTCACGGCGGACTCGGACGCCTCTATCTCCAGCAGCGCGACTTTCCTGGCGCCGAGCGGGAGCTGAAGATCGCCATCGAGCTGGATCGGCAGAATGTCGTCTATTGGAAGGATCTCGCGTCCACGTTTTATCTGGCGGGGAATTACGCTGGGGCGATTTCCGGTTACGATGTGGTGGATAAATTTGAAAAGCCCGGCGCTGGCGAGTGGTTTATTCGCGCGCTTTGTTACGATAAACTCGATCAGGTGCAGCCAGCCCTTGACGCGTATCGAAAATTTCTGGACCTGGATGGTAACCAGCACCCCAACCAGGTCTGGCAGGCGAACCAGCGCATCCATGTTCTGGAGAAACGCGCGGAGCAGAAGAAAAAGTAGCGCATTGTCCATCTGGGGCCGGCAAGTCGCTTCCTTGCTGGCTGTCGCGTTACTGTGCTGCGCGGGTTTGCGCGCCGAGGACAAGCTCAAGGAATTGCAGGAGCGCTTCGACCGGGAAGATCACGCGGGCAAAAAGGTCAGGGAGCTCGAAAAATTGGCTCCGGCGCAATTTGAGGCCGCCACGGATGCCGCAAACTCGGGCAATTACGTCGAAGTTGGCTTAATTTTCGAAAAATACCGGGACAACGTTCGCGCCGCTTTTGAGCTTCTCAAGAAGCAGGTATCGGACGCCGACCGGCATCCCGGAAGTTATCGGCAGTTGGAGCTCGGGGTTCGCCAGGGCATTCGCCAAGTGGAGGATATGCTGCTGGTTTCTCCAGACGCGGTTCAGCCGCCTTTGCGGATCGTGCGCAAGGATTTGCTTGATATCGACGACGTCTTGATCAATCTGCTGTTCCCGCGCCACACGCCGGAACCTGTCAAGGCGCCGCCCGCACCGGAAACCAAATCGTGAACCGCATACGCCTATCTCTGGCTTTTGCGCTTGCCCTGGCAAGTTTGCTCGGTGCGGCCATCCCCGTTCGCGGCGTCGCGCAGCGCCCGGAGAAGGATTATCTTTCCCCGATCGAGGCGGACAAGATCCGCGACGCGGAAACCGTCAACGACCGAATTAAGCTTTTTATAAGCTTCGCGGAGGACCGCCTTACCAAATTCAAATATGAGCTCGAACATCCCTCCTCCACCAAGCACGAGGAAATGCTCAACTATCTGATGAACTCCTATATCGGATGCGTCGACGATGCCGCCGATCTCATCCAACTCGGCCTGGAAAAGCAGGAGAATATCCGCCAGGGCGTGGACCTGATGGCCAGCAAGGCCCAGGAGTTTCTCGATATCCTCAAGAAATACGAAGACAACGGGCCGGAACTTGATAAGTATAAGGACAATCTGGACGACGCCGTCGACGGAACCGAAGACGCTCTTCGCGAAGCGCAGGCGGCCAAGAAAAAGGCCGCTCCGCCTCCGGTGCGCCGCAAGAATTGAGGCCTGAAGCTTGACTCCGCGCGCCAAACTTGCCACCCACGTTCCCGGCGGCGTGGCCCTTTTTCAACGCATGTTCACGCGGATCGGCTGCGAAGGCCGCCCACCGCAGTTTCACATCGAGTTTTATCCCTATAGCAGCCTGGTCATCACGCTGCGGCGGCGCGGCGAAGTGGTTTATGTGCGCTTGTCTGATTTGCTGCGCCGGGCACCGCTGCCGGTGTTAGAGGGAGCCGCTGCTTTGCTCCTAGGTCGCGTGTATCGCCGCCGGCCGCCTCACGTGCTTGTCCGGCCGTATCTGGAGTACGCACGCTCGGATCGCACGCGCAGCCGCATTCATCGTCTCCGCAGTCATCGGGTGCGTCCTGCCGCCGCCTCAGCGCAAGGGGAGCATCACGATCTCATTCAACTGTTCGAGCGTCTGAACGAAAGGTATTTTGCGAATGAATTGCCGCGGCCGCACATTGCCTGGAGCAGCCGATCCTGGCGCCGGCAGTTCGGCAGCTACGATCCCGGCCCGAACCAGATTGTGCTCAATCGCCGCATGGACCGGCCGGGTATTCCGCAGTTTGTGGTGGAGTATGTCTTGTACCACGAGATGCTGCACGTGAAGCATCCCACGCGCCGCTCCGGTTGCAGCCTGATCTCACACTCGCCGGAATTCCGAGCCGAGGAAAAGCGCTACGAACACTTCCACGCGGCCCGGAAATTTCTCGACCACGTCGCGCGTTAGTAGATGTCCTTCTTTTCCTTGTCGATCTCCTGGTGAAGTTTCTCGATCTTTTTTCGGATTTTGTCACCGTCTTCCGCTTTTGGATCAAGATCCAGATACCGCTGGTAGGCCTTCACTGCGGGATTCTTCTTGCCCTTCTTTTCGTAGGCTTCGCCCAGATATAAAAAGGGAAGCGCAAACCCCGGCTTGGCCTGCGTCGCATCCTCGAAGCGGTCGATTGCCGCGTCCACGTCGCCTTTCCTCATGTAGTACTTCCCGACTTCCATATCCCTATCCGCGCGCAAAGGGTCCCACGTCGGCTGATCCGGCGCGGCCTGCGTGGCATTGTCCGCGTTCTTTATCGGCTTGGGCTGCGGCTGGCTCGGAGGTGGATTATCGGCCGGCGGCGTCTGCGCCAGAGCTGGCAGAGCAAAAAACAATGCCGTCATCCCTACGCTCAACAGAAATCCATGTCGCAACATTCTGGTCGCTGCTCCTGGCATTTCGTTCAACATCAGTTTGCCTCTATCCGGCGCACTCTTCAAGATTTTGCGGGGGCAGCGTCCCTCTGCCGACCTTATGCATGGAGGGCAGTCCGGGCCGCGCGTACCCGGGCTGCAATTTTTTTTCGATGCCTTCCGCCGTACACTGATAACTGCCGGCAGAGAAGACTTGGCCACGTGAAGGTGGCCGCTACGAAGGGAAGGGGAATGCGTGCCTGCAAGATGCAGGCGCTACCATTTGGGCATGGAACCTCGCGAAAAAGCCGCCGCTCTGCCGGAATCGCCCGGCGTCTACCTTTTCAAGGACGTCACCGGCAAAGTCGTCTACGTCGGCAAAGCCCGCTCGCTGCGCAACCGCGTGCGTTCCTATTTCCTGGAATCCCGCTGGGCCGACGCCAAAACCGGCTCGCTGGTCCGCGAAATCGAGGACATCGAAAGCATCGTCGTCGAAAACGAGCGCGAGGCGCTGGCCCTTGAAAACAACCTCATCAAGCAGTACAAACCGAAATTCAACGTCCTTCTCCGCGACGACAAAACCTATCCCTACATCAAGCTGACTCTGTATGAAAAATATCCGCGCGTCTACTTCACTCGCCGCGTCAAAAAAGACGGCTCGCTCTACTTCGGCCCGTATTTTCCCGCCAGCCTGGCGCGCCGGATTCTCCACTTCATCCACAAGCGCTTTCTGGTCCCTTCCTGCTACGTGGACCTGCAAAAAAATCATCCACGAGCCTGCCTGCAGTTTTACATCCATCGCTGCCTGGGCCCCTGCGTCGCCGGCCTGACCACCGAATCCCGCTATGCCGAGGCCGTCCGGGACGCGCGCATGTTCCTCGAAGGCCGCCGCCAGGACCTGATGAAAAGCATCGAAGAGCGCATGCTGGCCGCCGCCGAAAGCGAGCGCTTCGAGGAAGCCGCCGCGTACCGCGATCTTTTGCGCACCCTCGACGACATCGAAGAGCGGCAGCGCATCGCTTCCGCCCAGGGCGACGACACCGACGTGCTCGCCTACTACGCCGAGCCGCCGCTGGTCGCCGCGAATCTCTTTCACCTGCGCGCCGGGCGCGTGGTGGACCGCCGCGAATTCTACTGGGAGGACCTGGACGAATTCGATCCCCACGAACTTGTCACCTCGCTCCTCAAGCAACTCTATCTCGAAGCCGAATATCTCCCGAAAATGATTCACGTCCCGATCGATTTCGAGGACCGCGAGTTGCTGGAAGTACTGCTCGGCGAACGTGCCGGGCACAAAGTGGAAATTTTCACTCCGCAGCGAGGCAGCAAGCGCGCCTTTCTCGATCTGGTGGAAAACAATGCCAAACATTCCTTCGAACAGCGTTTCCGCGTCCTCAAGCCCACGTCCCGCGCCATTGGCGAAGCCCTGCAATCCGCGCTGAATCTGCCCGAAGAGCCCAAGCGCATCGAAAGCTTCGACATATCGCACATCCAGGGCACGGATACGGTCGCGTCCATGGTCGTTTGGGAAAACGGCCGCATGAAAAAATCCGAGTACCGCAAGTTCATCATCCGGGGCGATGAAACTCCCGAAGGACGTCCGCGCGCGCAGAACGACGACTTCGCCAGCATGTATGAAGCAGTGATTCGCCGGTATCGCCGTTTGCAGGAAGAAAAGAAGCTGCTTCCCGGCTTGATTCTCATCGACGGCGGGCTGGGGCAATTGCACGCCGCCGCGCAAGCGCTCGAATCCTTGCAGATCATCAATCAGCCGATGGCCAGCATCGCCAAAAAAGAAGAAATTCTCTACGTCCTCGGCCAAGAGGACGAACCGGTCATTCTGGAAAGACACTCCCCTGTCTTGCATTTGATCCAGCAGGTCCGCGACGAAACCCATCGTTTCGCCGTGGGTTTCCATAGGCAGCGCCGCGGCGCCCGCCAGACCCACTCTGCACTCCTCGATATCCCCGGCATTGGCCCGCGAACCACGCAGCGATTACTGCAGCGTTATGGCAGCATCACCAATCTGAAAAAAGCAGGCGCGGAGGAACTAAGCCGCATGGTGCCCCGAAAGACGGCCGAGAAAATTGTCCAACACATGGCCCAGCATAGCGATACGGACTAACCGGCCTGGCGGCTGTTACAGGTTATGCCATATTGCGGCCCTCTTCTCCCTGTGCTAGGTTTTATCCGTGGAGGTTCTCATGGCCGACAATGTTGGCTCCAAAGTAAGCTACTTCCTCGTGGGTCTCGGTGTAGGGGCCTTGATGGGCGTCTTGTTTGCCCCCAAGTCTGGTGAAGAGACCCGTGAGTATCTCTCCAAGCGCGCCGATGACGGACGCGAATTTGCCCAAAAGAAGGCCCGCGAACTTCGCGAGCGCGCCGATGAGCTGATCGAGCGGGGCAAGGACGTGGCCACGCGCAAACGGGAATCGATTTCCGCGGCTGTCGAAGCGGGCAGGGAAGCGTTTCTTCGCGAATCGAAGTCCTGAGCACTGCGATGTTCCCATTCGTCCGCTGAGATGGCGGAGAGGGTAGGGTGTGTATGCAAGTTACGATGGAACTGTTTATCGTCGTAGCAGCGCTGACGCTGATTATCCAGGCTGGCGTTCTTGTCCTGCTGTTCTTCCAGCTCCGAAAGACCACCGATTCCGTGAACAAGATGGTCGGCGATCTGCATTCGCGGATCGGGCCTATCCTGACGCGCACGCAGATCATGCTCGACGAAACGCAACCGAAGATTACCGCGCTGGTCGAAGATGCCTCGCACATTGTCTATCTGACCCGCTCGCAGGCGCAGAAGTTCGACCGCATCGCCACGGAAGCCTCCGACCGGTTGCGCGGTCAGCTCGTGCACATCGATCGCATCCTGACGGGCACGCTCGAGGCCGTGGAGGACGCCGGCTCGCAGGTGCGGCGGACTTTCTGGGGGCCAGTGCACAAGGCCTCCGCACTGGTACAGGGAATCAAAATCGGCCTGGACGTTTTGCGCTCGCGCCGCTCCGCGCCCAGCCGCTCCGCCAGCGAGTCTGCGGTCGAGCAGGAAGACGAACTCTTTATCTGAAAATCCAGAGCCAAGGCGGCAGGCGGGCACATTCAGCCCTGGCGTCCCGCATTCGAAGGCAAGAGAATTCCGCGAATCTCAGCGAAGGCATCGAGAGCAGAAAGAGAAGCGGAAGCTTCTATTTTTGTTGCTGACGTTCGGCTTCCGCCTGAACGTCCAGGGCGTTGAGAATCCAGTCTTGCAATACGTTCAGAGCCTGCTGCTCCAGTTCATCAAAGAGCACTGCCACGCCGTCCCGCCGCACATACATCACTTCCCCGGAAGCCTCCAAGCTTTCATCTGCCTGGCGGATTTTTAACCGCAGCCGCTGGCGTGGCTTGAAGGTAGAGGACACCTGCACGAAACATCCGCGAAAGCTCAATTCCGTCACGCGGGCGGATAGTTTTCGGCGAGGAGTTTCGAGGAAAATCTCGGCTTCTCCGTCAAATGGAAAGCGCAGGCCTCGCCGATCTTCGACGTCGTGTGGATGGTGGCTCATGGCAAAAGCCTAGCATTCGGCTGCCCGGGCATTGACTTGCGCTGAAGGACAGGCGTTTCCGGGTGATAAACAAGCGAAGGCAAGCGGCCCAAACTGGAACGATTCTGCAAAAAACTGCGAATTCTGGTATGTGTGGCAAATACAAGGGTTATAAGAGGTGGCTTTTGTATGTGTGGCAAACAAAGGAGATAAAATGGGTAAGCCGAATCAGCGCCCGATATAAACCGGCGAGCCACCATGCCGAAACGGGAAGAGCGTCGGCAGATTGCTCCATTGGTGAAGATAATTGAAAAGTAAAACGAAGTCAAGAGTAAACTTTGGGTCGGCGCTCGCCGTCGATCCAATGGATGCGAGGATTTAGGAGGCGTGCTGGGAAAAAGGGCCCGCTAACGGATCCAGCCACCGGCGAGGACGGTATCACCGTCATAGAAGACCGCGGCTTGGCCGGGAGTGACCGCTCGCTGCGGCGTTTCGAAACTAATCCGGGCGCGCCCGCCGGGCAGCGCCTCGATGGTCGCTGGTGCAGGCTCATGCTTGTGGCGAATTTTGGCGTGGCCACGGATGGCAGAAGACCCACCCTCCGGAGTCGAGGGTGAGGCATCCAAAGGCTCCGCAAGGGAGATCCAGTTTACGCCCTCGATTTCCAGGAGCTTTGTGCGTAGGGCATCGTCTTCGCCGACCACGATGCGATTCTTCTGCGGATCGATCGCCAGGACATAGATGGGCTTGCCCGCGGCGAAACCGAGGCCCTTCCGCTGCCCGATGGTGTAATTGTGGATGCCGGTGTGGCGTCCGATGACCACGCCGTCTTGGGTGACGATCTCGCCTTCCCGATCCTGCAGCGGCTGGCCCTCTGCGCGTGCATAGGCGTGGATGAATTGCACGTAATTGCCGTTCGGCACAAAACAAAGCTCCATGCTTTCCGGCTTTTCGGCCACGGGGAGGCTCAGCTTGCGCGCCAGATCGCGTACTTCGTCTTTGGTCAGTTCGCCCAGCGGAAAATCGCTGCACGAAAGCTGCTCCTGCGTCAGGCCCCAAAGAAAATACGATTGATCCTTGGAATCATCGAGCGCCCGCAAAAGCTCATAGCGGCCGGAGTTGGCATTTTTGCGAATGCGGGCGTAATGTCCCGTCGCCAGCCGCTGGGCGCCAATCTGGCGGGCCATGCGCAGCAGCGGCTCGAATTTCACATCGGTGTTGCAGTTGGTGCAGGCAATGGGGGTGCGTCCGGCAAGATACTGCCGGACAAACGGGCGCACCACGCGTTCCTGGAACTCTTCTTCGAAATTCACCACGTAGTGAGGAAAGTTGAGGTGCTGCGCCACACGCTTCGCGTCATAAACATCGTCCAGCGAGCAGCAGCGATGCTGCGCCGAGCTACTGACCTGCAACTCGGGGAGGCGGCGCTGGTTCCAAAGCTGCATGGTCAGCCCGACGACGGGATGCCCCTGTTGCTGCAACATCGCTGCTGCGGTAGAGGAATCCACACCGCCAGACATGGCAACGGCAATCAGCCCTGGCTGAGTCTCGGCCGCCACGGCGGGCAGGGAATCGAGTTGTAGCTGCGTTGTCATGCAGATCTAGTTTAGCGTGACTCGCCCTTTCGTGCCGCACCAGGCAGCCATCCAGGGTAAGCCGTTCGGGGTGGCCGATCCTAAATTCGGCCACTACAAAAGCGCGCCGCGCGCTCGCCTGGTAGAAGCAGGCGCTACCCTCGAGAGCTGTGCTTCTGATACGTGGGAGAGATACTTCGCAGCCGCCCCACTGTTGACGGCACAATTTCCAACGCCGCGCGAATCTGGTCTTCTGTTGTCCCGCGTCCCAAACTAAACCGCAGACTCGCCCGCGCCTCCGCGGGCGGCAAGCCAATCGCGGTCAACACATGCGAGGGTTCCACCGCTCCTGAAGAACACGCCGCTCCGGTCGAGCAAGCCAGCCCCATCAAATCCAGGGCGATCAGCAATGCCTCGCCCTCGATGCCGGAAAAGGTGATATTCGTCGTGTTCGGTGTCCGCGGGGCCCCGCCTCCATTCACCCTTGCCTCCGGCACGCGTGCCAACAACCCCTGTTCCAAAATGTCTCGCAACCCGCCGATGCGCGCCGCCTCTCTCCGAAGCGCAATGCGCGCAATCTCGGCCGCCTTGCCCATTCCTACAATTGCGGCCACGTTTTCCGTTCCCGGGCGAAATCCACGCTGATGGTGGCCTCCGTACAGATACTGTTTCACCGGTGTGCCGCTTTTGATAAAAAGAGCGCCCACGCCTTTCGGTGCGTAGATTTTGTGGCCCGAGAGCGAAAGCAAGTCCGCTTGCAGCGCATTCACGTCGACGGGAATTTTTCCGGCGGATTGGACCGCGTCGGTATGGAAATAAAGATCCGCTTCGGCGGCGATGCGGCCAATCTCCTCGACAGGTTGCACAGTGCCCATCTCGTTATTGGCGTGCATTATAGTAATCAAAAGCGTCTCCGGCCGAATGGCGCGAACCAGTTCCTCAAGATCAATCCGGCCTTCCCGGCTTACGGAGAGATAAGTGACCGCGACTCCCTCCTGCTCCAGCGCCTGGCAGGAATTCAGCACGGCCTCATGTTCAATCGCCGAGGTAACCACATGCGCCCGGGGTCGTCCGGCCGACGCCGCTCTCACCACGCCAAAAATCGCGTGATTGTCCGCTTCGGTGCCGCCGCTGGTAAACACAACTTCCTGCGCGCGTGCGCCAATCAAAGCCGCCACCTGTTCCCGCGCGGTCTCCACCGCTGCTCGTGCACGCTGACCGTAGGTATGAATCGACGATGCGTTCCCAAACTCCGTTGAAAAATAAGGGAGCATCGCTTCCAGCACGGCGGGATCGACAGGAGTGGTCGCATTGTGATCGAAATAGATCCGGTTCATAACACTAGTATTGTAATCGTACCTGGCTAACGTCGTAGCCCCGCCAGAGCTCCGGCCTACCGGATCCCCGGCACAAAGCGATGCCGCACGTCTTTCGCATACTCCTCATAATCCGCGAGGCCGCATTGGAGCATCTTGTCTTCCAGCAGCGTCCGCCGCAGCGTCAGCACGATCATCGGAAGCGTCGCAAGTCCCGCCCACCAGGATCCCAGCGCCAATCCGTTCATCGCCAGATAGCCAAGCCCGACCGTGTGGCCTGGATGCCGCACCATCGCGTACGGCCCGCTCCGCACCATCACCTTGCCCCGGTCCGGCTGCAGGCGCACGGCCGGCGAAAAAATGCGTTCGTGAGCATGGCCCAGCAAATCAGCAGAAGCCCGAGCAGGTCAATGGCGAGCGCAACGAATTGCAGACGCCAGCTCACCACGGGCTGCCAATGAAATCTTCCGGCGACCAAGCCGGCGAGCACAGGCACGGTAAACGAACACAGTGTGCCCGCTGGCTTGAATACGCGATCCTGTTCGCCCGGCGCCGGCTTCAGGCGTTCGCTGGCAAAGCCCGGGCTTCTGACATCGCCAATCGCCACCGTGCCGATTCCCAGCACGGCATTTAGTGCGAAGTAGCACCACGCCAAGGGCAGATCGCAGCGCCCCGCGCTGGGAAAATAGACCAGAGCGCTGAAGGCGTAGAACACGATGCTGACCATGACGACCTTAGGCATGCGTCTTCTCCGCTTTCGCGCGAACGCTTACATCCGGGCGTTGCTGGGCGAAGGTTAGTGAAGCGTGGAGCCGGCCGGTACGGCGGTTTGCGAAACCACCAGGAATTCGTACGATTTCCCATTGGCCTTCAGTTTCATTTTGCTCTTGTCCAAAGTGAATTCGACGGAGGCGTTCAACGGAATCAGGGTCTGGTCGCCCGGCTTGGGCTGCTGAACGGTGTAATCGGTAGCGCCAGAGCGCACCACGTACTGCTGGCACAGCAAGCTCACGCTCTCCTTCTTGGACTTCTTTCTTTCGCCACAGGCGACGGAGGTTTGGGAAAGAACCGTGCCGGTCTGCGACTTTGGACCCGCGGAAGCAACTGCGGCGGCGAGGGCAAATGCGGCGAGCAGCGTCAGGGATTTTTTTGTGTTCATGGCGGCTCCTGAAATTGCAGATTGGGCGAGAGCAGACTCATTTTAGCCCAGGTGCGCACGCCCAAGTCAGTGACTTTGACCCTTTCGAACGGAATGAACAACACCCAAGGTCCCGCAAATTTTGCGCGTCCTCAAAGAGCGTGTTAGTGTGAGCGTTTGGATAGAGGCCGCGGGACACTTTAGGAGGAGGCAGTGGGATACGCGGATTTGCGCGAATTTGTGAAGCGGCTGGAAAAAGAAGGAGAACTGCGCCGGATTAAGGCAGAGATCGACCCGGTTCTGGAAGTTACCGAAGTGGTCCAGCGCGCCCAAGCGATGCCCGGTCCTAAAGGCAATCCGGGCGGTTTCGCGCTTCTCTTCGAAAGGCCCAAAGGCTCTCGTTATCCGTTGCTCATTAACGCGTTTGGCAGCGTCCGTCGAATGGAAATGGCCTTCGAGGTCGAAAAACTCGACGATGTGGCCGCGCGCATCCGGGGTTTTCTGGACATGCAGACGCCGCAAGGTTTGCTCGATAAGATCAAAATGCTGCCGAAGCTGGCCGAACTCGGCTCCTTCATGCCCAAGCAGGTGAAAGACGGGGCTTGCAAGGAATTGATTCGCAAGGGAAGCGACGTGAACCTCTTTGACTTCCCGATCCTGAAATGCTGGCCTCAGGATGGAGGCCGCTTCATTACTTTCCCCTTGGTGTTTACGCGCAATCCGGAAACCGGAAAACGCAATGTCGGCATGTACCGCATGCAGATCTACGACGAACGCACCACGGGGATGCACTGGCAAACGCAAAAGCACGGCGCGGAACACTTCCGCCGCGCTCGCGCGCAAAATCCCGAAGGCCGCATCCCGGTTAGCGTCGCCATCGGCTCGGACCCGGCCACCACTCTCGGCGGCATTCTGCCCATTCCGCCGGATCTCGACGAAATGATGTTCAGCGGCTTTCTCCGGCGGGAACCGGTGGAAATGGTCAAGTGCGAAACCAACGACCTGGAAGTTCCGGCCAACGCGGAAATCGTGCTGGAAGGCTACGTAAACCTCAATGAAATGCGCACGGAAGGCCCCTTTGGAGATCACACCGGCTTTTACTCCTTGGAAGGCGAGTACCCGGTTTTCCACGTCGAGTGCGTCACGCAGCGCAAAGAGCCGATCTATCTCGCCACTGTGGTGGGCCGTCCCCCGCAGGAAGACTACTACATGGGTTACGCCATCGAGCGCGTCTTCTTGCCTCTCATGAAGCTCACCCACCCGGAAATCGCCGACGTCTCGATGCCCGCGGAAGGCATCGTACACAACTTGATGATAGTTTCGATCCGCAAATCCTACCCGGGGCACGCGCGCAAGGTGATGAACGCCATTTGGTCCCTGGGGCAAGCGATGTTCACCAAGGTGATTGTGGTGGTGGATCACGACGTGAATGTGCACGACTATCGAGAGGTGGTCTGGAAGGCGCTTTGCGCCATTGATCCGGAGCGCGATGTGCAATTCACCTTTGGCCCCGTCGACACCTTGGATCACGCTGCGCGAATGCAGGATTTTGGCTCCAAGATGGGAATTGACGCCACGCGCAAGTGGGCCAGCGAGGGATTTTCACGGCCTTGGCCTGAGGAAATGCTCGTGGACGAGAAGACCAAAGCCACAGTGGAAGCTCTTTGGAAGACGTTGGGGATTTGAGCTAAGTGGCAGGGTGTGATGCTGATTCTCGTCTGGTGATGTCCATTGCGTTTTGTTGACATCATTTTATTGTGTATGACATCAATGTGGTCATGAGAACCACACTTTCTCTCGACGATGACATTGTCGAGCCCGTGAAGTCTTTTGCCGAAAGGCGGAATATCTCGATGGGCAAAGCCGTTTCCGAGTTAGTTCGCCAGGGGCTGAACGCACCTTTGCGGACCAAGATCGAAAATGGATTCGTTGTAGTCGACCTGCCGCCTGACTCGCCGGTCGTTACCGACGAGCACGTTCGCAAACTTCTGGACGAAATGATTTGAGTGGCATTTTTTTTACTCGACGTGAACGTGCTGGTTGCCGCGCTTTGGTACCAGCAATCCTCTCATGCCCACGTGCAAGCTTGGCTTGCCCGTTACGCGGCACGCGGTTGGGCGACCTGCCCTCTAACGCAGAACGGCTTCGTGCGTCTGCTGTCGAATCCGGCATTCTCCCCGAACTCCCTTACGGTGAATAGCGCAATCGCGTTGTTAGAGAGCAACCTTGTACATCCGAAGCATCATTTTTGGCCGGACGAAATCGGGGTCGCGCAAGCAGTCGAGAGATTCGGTGCTCGACTGAAGGGGTACCAGCAATTGTCGGACGCATATCTGTTGGGACTAGCGATCCACAAGAAGGGCAGACTGGTCACGCTGGATCGCGGAGTTTTGTCCCTGCTGCCGGAGCAAAGCGAGGTCCGAGCGCGGGTGGTGCTGATCTGACTTGCGAGAAAGCTGGTCTAGCGGAATTTTGAGAATCCCAATGGCTAGCTGGAAGCGTAACGAAAGGCTCCTGTTGCGGAAGATTGCGTACAAAGGATTACCGTCCGCGGGGACAGGACGAATCGCCGGAAAAAGCGCAATTAGTAGTGGTTCGCTCGTGGGGAGGTCACAATTAGTTGCTCCACCTGCCTGCAATACCAGGTCAATTGCCTAAGATTACCTGCATTCTTAGGACAACTTCGGGCGAGAAGGGCTTGACGCTCGGGTCTTTGGAATGACATAACGGTTCCACCAGCGGCACCCCGGGGTATCAGTGTCCGAGGCTTGGCGGGGAAACGGGTGCAGCGAAACACGTAGCTAAGAGAAGGGCGTGTGACGGATAAGGTGGGCGTTCCTCGTGAGCGAATCGCGCGAAGTGATGAACGTACGGCAGGCGTCCCAGTATCTGGGCATCAGCCCGGATACTCTGTACCGGTACATCACAGAAGGCGAAATACCTGCATTCAAATTAGGAAATCGTTGGAAACTTAGGAAGACGATCCTAGACAGGTGGATGGAACGCAAGATGAGCCAAGCGGTGGCGAAGCGCCGCTAGGTCTGTCTGAGCGAGAGGGAAAGAGGCCGCGATATGTGGTTACTCGGGGGAGCAAAAAGCAAGCAGCTGGTTGGGCTGGACATCGGCTCCAGCTCCATCAAGGCTGTGGAATTGAAGTCGACCAAGGCCGGCTATGAACTCGTCAGCTTCGGCATCGAATCGCTGGCGCAGGATACCGTGGTCGACGGTGCGATCATGGACGCGCCCCAGGTGGCCAACGCCATCACGAGAATATTTGAGAACGAAAAGATCAAGACGAAGAACGTGGCCACTTCCGTTTCGGGACACTCGGTGATCGTTAAGCGAGTGCCTCTGCCCCTGATGACCGAGGAAGAACTTTACGACCGGATTCCCTCGGAAGCTAGCCAGCATATCCCTTTCGACATCGCGGACGTGAATCTCAGTTACCAATTGCTGGAAGCCATGGACTCGCAAATGGACGTCCTACTGGTTGCGGTGAAGAAAGACAAGATTCTGAACCACACCAACGTGCTTGCCCAGGCAGGGAAGACACCTGTAGTTGTGGACATTGACGCGTTTGGTCTGCAGAACTGTTTCGAAGTGAACTACGAGCCCGATGCCGGCCAGACCGTGGCGCTGCTGAACATCGGGGCCAGCGTCATGAACATTAATATCGTTCGCGGCGGTATCCCGTTGTTCACCCGCGACGTCAGCGTGGGCGGCAACCAGTACACCGATGCGCTGCAGAAGGAATTGGACCTCAGCTTCGACGATGCCGAGCGACTGAAGAAGGGCGACACCCTGCCGACGGTCACCGACGAGCAGAAGAGCCAGATTCTAAGAAGTGTCTCTGACATCCTGACGCTGGAAATCCAGAAGACTTTCGACTTTTTCCGCGCCACCGCGAGCGGCGAAAACATCCAGCGGATTATGGTGGCCGGCGGCACGGCACGTGTGCCCGGCCTGGTCGACCTGCTGCGCGAAGAGTTTGCCATGCCAGTGGAAGAGCTGAATCCCTTCCGCAAGGTGCTGATCAATCCGGGCAAGCACAGCGAGGATCAGATTCGCGAATTGGCGCCGAGACTTGTGGTCGCGGTGGGCCTGGCCCTGAGGAGCTTCGACTAGCCATGATCCGCATAAACTTACTTGGACAAGCAAGGCCCAAAGCCTCACGCCGGCCGGTGGACACGGGAGCGGCTCTTCCGCTGGTGTTTATCGGCGCCGGGGTGCTGCTCGGGTGCCTCTTCCTCTTCTACTTCTATCATTCCTGGCAGACGCAGTTGAATGAAGAGAACAGTCGCATTCAGAAATTGCAGGCGCAGAAGACCGACCTCGAGCAGATCAAGCTGCAAGTGGAGGCCTTCGACAAGCAAAAGCAGGTGCTGAAGCAGCGCGTGGACACCATCGAGCAGTTGCAGCGCGACCGCACCGGCGGCCAGGAATTGCTGGACCAAGTGGCCAACACCGTTTCGCGCGCGGAAAATCTTTGGCTTACTTCGATGTCCAAGAAAGGCACCTCGCTGACGATGGACGGCGCGGCGGCCTCTTTGAACTCGGTGGCCAATTTCATTACCGCACTCAAGCGCTCGGGTTACTTCCAGAAGGTCGAGATCAAGGAATCGAAGCAGGACGAGCATTCGACGAACATTCAGACATTCCTATTCACGATTAATGCGGAGATCGCCCCGAACACTCCTGCTGCAACGCCAGCGGCGAAGCCGGCCAGTGCTCCGGGCAATCCAAAGGCTCCCGCAAGCGCCCCGGCGAAGAAAGGATAGGAGACGACCATGGCCAATCCTTTCCGAGATATGTCGGTGATCATGCAGGGCCTGGTCGCCCTGGCCATCGCCGTGATTCTGGTACTGTTGGGGTTATACGCTCCGTTCTCTCCTGTCGCTCAGGAGCGTTCCGATTACGACAAGGCCGTGCAGCAGCGCACGCAATTGAATCAGGAAGTGACCCAACTTCAGGTCTATCGGCAGCGCTACGGCGAGCTGAAACAACAGATGGACGCGCTGAATAAGCAGCTGGACACTCTGAAGACCATCGTTCCAGAGGAAAAGGAAGTCGACGAATTTATCCGCCAGGTGCAGGGAGCGGCGACCGCATCCAACGTGCAACTCCGGCGCCTCACCTCCCAGAATATCGTGCCGAAGGAATATCACTACGAAATGCCGTTTGAAGTGCAAGCCGACGGCCCGTACTTCAACATTCTTGATTTCTTTTCGCGCTTGAGCCGGTTGTCGCGCATTATCAACGTTGGGGACATTCAGTTCGACGATCCCGGCGCTTCGACAGCCAAGGGAACCAAGTATGCGGTGCGGCCGGGAACGACCGTAACCGGAGTTTTTACGGTCACGACCTATTTCACCAAATCGGCTGACAACACTTCGACGACCGCGGCGAAGGGGCCAGCCCAACCGGTGAGAAAACCGTGAGCGGGGATGAGCGAGCCATGCGTCTAGCCATTACAGTATTGACCGGGGTTTTGCTGGCGACGGCCGGGAGCAGCTTGCATGCCCAGACGAAGCCGGTACCCGCGCCAGCGAAAAATTCAGCAAAGAAATCCACGCCCCCAAAGGCTTCAAAGAAGCCCGCAGAAAGCGCGCGAGCCGCCGAACGTGCCACGGCGTCCGCAGCCGAGGCAGGGGCCGATGAATCCAAGGTGGCGCGGCGCGACCCGTTTGAATCGCTGACCAGCCGCCAGGAAGCGGCGGCGCGGGCAGGCGCGAATCTGCCACCAGGGAAGGCGGGGCTGCAGGTGGGCACGCTGCGCCTGGATGGCATCGTGAAAGCCCCCAACGGAATGATTGCGGTGGTTACCAATCCTCAATCGCGGACCTATTTCCTGCGCGAGGGGGACCAGTTGTACGACGGGCGTGTGGAAAAGATTGCCATGGACGGCGTGTCGTTCCATGAAATAGGGAAAGACGCGTTCGGCAAACCGGTAGAGCGCCAAGTGAACAAGAGAATTTACTCCAGTGCAGGAGAACAGCAATGAAGACGAACTGGCCGGCCTTACGGGGTGGCTGCCTGATAGTTGCGAGCATCGTGCTGGGCGGAGGCCTGGCGGCGGTGCGCGCCCAGGAGCCCGCAGGCGCGACATCGACGGCGGCGGTGATCTCCAGCGTGGCCATCACGCAGGAACCACAGCGCGCAGCGATTCGCGTTGAGGGGGCCGGACGTCTCGACGTCCATGCCGCCCGCATGCAGAATCCGGAGCGCCTGGTGTTGGATTTCAGCGGCGCACGCCTGGAAGTGCAAAAGACGGCGATCCCGGGGGTCTCCGCGCCGGTGCGCGGAGTCCGCATGGGACAGTTCCGTCCGGATATCGCTCGAGTTGTTGTGGACCTTACGCAGGAAACTCCGTACCAAATCGCGCATGAAGGCGACGCGGTGGTGGTGTACTTCCAGATGCAGGTGACGCCGGACGCCAGCCAGGCGGCCCCCGTCAATTCCACGGCCGTGACCACGGCGCCCAAGACGATTCCGTATGACACCAAGTCGCCCCGAACCGCAGTCCGTGTCAGCAAGGTTTCCAATGTTCCGGCTCCTCGGTTTGCTCTTCCGAACGAACTGACCCAGCCCTCCGTCGTTCTGGCGAGCCTCCACGAGAAGGACCAGCCGGTACCTCCGGCTGATCCCCAGCAAGCTTCCCAGCAGGCGATGCAGCAGGCGGCAACTGCGGCCACAACCGTTGCGGCGCAGCAAGCCAGCGCCGCTGCCACGGCACCGGGTGCCGTGCGCTACACCGGCGAACCGATCTCGGTGAACCTGAAGGACGTAGACCTGAAGGATTTCTTCCGGCTGATTCATGAAATCAGCGGCTTGAACGTCGTGCTCGATCCGAACGTAAAGGGAACCCTGACCATCGTTCTCGACGAAGTGCCCTGGGACCAGGCACTGGACATCGTTCTCCAGAACAACGGGCTCGACAAGCAACTCAACGGGAACGTGTTGCGCATCGCTACCCGTGAAACGCTGAAGAAGGAAGCCGAGACGCAGCGCGATCTCGCTATCGCCCAAGCCCAGGCCGTTGCGCCCGTTACCGTAACCCGTGTGCTCAGCTACGCGAAGGCCGCCACGATGAAGGACACGCTGAAGAAATTCCTCTCGCCGCGCGGCGACATTCTTTCCGATGACCGTTCCAACCAGCTCATCATTCGCGACATTCCTTCGGTGATTCCGATCATCGATAACCTGATTCACCAGTTAGACCGCAAGTCCCAGCAGGTGGAGATCGAAGCGCGCGTGGTTTCGGCGTCGCGCTCGTTCTCGCAAGATATCGGCGTGCAGTGGGGCTTTGCCGGAACCACTACCGGTGGGCGCTCGATTTTCGGCGGCCCCGCCAGCGTTGGCGTCAGCCCGGTGCAGACCGGCACGGGGATTCCTTCGCCGCCACTGGTCGGCACGCCGTCGCAGAGCTCCGGCAGCAGCACCACCACCGCCGGGCTTCCGTTGAACGTGAACCTGCCGGCGGGGGTTCCCTCCAGCGGCTTCTACTTCGGCCACCGTTCCCCGAACTTCGCCGTCGACCTGTTCATCACTGCGGCGGAAGCGAAGGGCGTGGGCAAACTGCTTTCCAAGCCGAAAGTCATCACCCAGAACAACGAAAAGGCGATCGTCAAGCAAGGTACAAAGATCCCGATTCAGACGACGATCAACAACACGATTTCCGTGCAGTACATTGACGCGGTGCTGCAATTGGAAGTGACTCCGCAGATTACAGCCGAGGGCACGGTCTTCATGGACGTGCTCGTGGAAAACACGCAGATCGACAACGGTATTCCCCGCGTGGAAGGCATCCCCGCGCTGGATACACAGGCGGCGCAGACCAAGGTGACGGTTGCCGACGGCGGCACGGTGGTCATCGGCGGCATCATCGTTTCCCAGCAGCAGACCAACGTGAACCAGGTGCCGATCCTCGGCAGCTTGCCGGTGATCGGGTACCTGTTCCGCGAGCAGAGTGTCAACGTCACTTCGCAGGAATTGCTCTTCTTTATCACCCCGCGCATCATCCCCGGATAAGCGCTTTCCGGCCAAGCGCGAGTCGCGACTGAATAATTTCAGGTAAACTGGAAGCGAGGAGGCGCAAGTCTCCTCGCTTTTTTTATGAACGCCGCGCACGCACAACGACGACGGGCCCTGCTTCAGGAACTCAAGACCAGGAATCTCGACTCCCTCCTGGTGACTCATCCTCCCAACTGGTATTACCTGACGGGTTTTACCGGCGAGGCAGGAGCCTTGCTGGTGTCGAAGGACGGCGCAACGCTCATCACGGATGGGCGTTTTACCGTGCAGGCCAAGGATGAAACCCGCGGAGTGAAGGTCGCGCTCCAGCAAGGGGGCTTGTACCCTTCCGTTGGCGCATATCTGAAACACATGAGTGGACGGCGCCTGGGGTACGACGCGAACCAGCTCACCGTGGCTCAATTGAATGCGCTGAAGAAGGCCGCTGGAAGCAAATGGCGGGGCAAAGAGGCGTCGGGCCTGGTTGAGGCCCTTCGCATGAAGAAAGACGCGCAGGAACTGGCCGTAATGCGAAGGGCAGCTATTCTGGCGGGTGCAGTCCTGGAAGAGGTGCTAAAATTCATCCGCCCCGGAGTGCGCGAAAGGGAAATTGCCGCCGAGATCGAATATCAGATGAAGAAGCACGGAGCCAGCGGTCCTTCGTTCGAAACGATCGTTGCCTCCGGCCCGCGGGGCGCGCTTCCGCATGCCCGTCCTACCGCAAAGAAGTTGAGGAAAAATGAGTTGGTCGTCCTCGACCTGGGTGTTATACTCGGCCACTATTGCAGCGATATGACGCGTACCGTGCACCTCGGGCGTGCCAGCAGGCGCATCCGGGAATGGTATCGGTCGGTTCAACAGGCGCAGGCAGCAGCGGTCGCGGCCGTCAAGGCTGGGGTGAGCTGCGGGGAAGTGGATTCCGCTGCGCGGGAAGTCCTTAAGAGAAACGGATTGGATGAGTATTTCGTGCATAGCACCGGGCATGGCTTGGGCCTGGAGGTGCACGAGGATCCAAGAGTTGCCCGTGGTCAGGCGGTTCGACTGGAAGCGGGGAATGTGATTACCATAGAACCCGGGATCTATTTGGAAGGAGTAGGCGGTATTCGCATTGAAGACGACGTTCTGGTGGGAGCAGGACGTGGTGAAGTGTTGACCCGCGTCACGCGGGATCTTATCGAACTCTAGAAAAAGGCATGAAACGGAAAAAGACCGCGAAAACGAGTGCAAGCCCGTCGTTTGCGAATCCTGAAATTGAGCGGATCGAGCAATTGCTGCGTTTTATGAGCGAGCACAACCTGGAGGAGTTTGAGTATTCCCGGGGAGATCTGCGGATCCGGCTGAAGAAGCCCGGCACGAACGTTGTGATGACGGCCATGCCAAGGCCGGCAGCGGAAATCATTGTTCCCTCGGCACCGCACGCTGCGGAAGCCCCCGCGCCTTCGGGAGGAGAATCTTCGTCGGCGGACATCCGCGGCGGCGAGGACCTCCATCTGATTACCTCGCCGATAGTGGGAACGTTCTATGGTTCGCCCAGCCCCGGCGCTGAGGCGTTTGTGAAAGTCGGCTCGCATGTGGACAAGGGGCAAACGCTTTGCATCGTGGAAGCGATGAAGCTGATGAACGAAATCGAGTCCGAGATCAGCGGCGAGGTGCTCCGGATATTCGTCGAAAACGGGCAGCCCGTCGAGTACGGGCAGCCACTGTTTGGAATTCGCCCGAGCCGCAAGCGATAAGCGGCCAGCCGGACTATGTTCCAGAAAATTCTAGTCGCCAATCGCGGGGAAATTGCCCTGCGGGTCATCTGCGCCTGCAAAGAACTTGGAATTGCCACGGTGGCCGTGTATTCGGAGGCCGACCGCAATTCGCTGCACGTGCGCTTTGCCGATGAAGCCGTCTGCATCGGGCCGCCGCGCAGCAGCGAGAGCTATTTGAATATTCCCCAGGTTATCAGCGCCGCCGAAATCACCAACGTCGACGCCATCCACCCCGGTTACGGGTTCCTTTCCGAAAACGCCAATTTCGCCAAAGTCTGCGAAGCCTCCGAAATCACCTTTATCGGTCCCAGGCCCGAAGTGATCGAGATGATGGGCGAAAAGGACCGTGCGCGCCGCGAAATGAAGTCCCAGGGACTTCCCACGATTCCCGGCAGCGACGGCGTCGTGGAAGGCGAGGAACAACTCGCCAAAGAGGCCGACCGCATCGGCTTTCCGCTGATCCTGAAAGCGGCGGCGGGTGGTGGCGGCCGCGGCATGCGCGTGGTGCGCAACAAACAGGAACTCCTGCCCGCCTATCAGACGGCGCGCAGCGAAGCGCAACAAGCCTTCGGAACCCCGGACGTCTACATGGAGAAGTTCCTCGAGCACCCCCGCCATATCGAACTTCAGGTGCTCGGCGACCAGCACGGAAAGGTGATCCATCTGGGCGAACGCGAGTGCTCCATCCAGCGGCGCCACCAGAAACTCGTCGAAGAGTCCCCGTCACCCGCCATTGATGCCAAGCGCCGCAAGGAACTTGGCGCCAGAGTGGTGAAGGCGCTGGAAGCCATCGGCTACACCAACGCCGGCACGGTGGAATTCCTGATGGATACGGACGGGTCGATCTACTTCATCGAGATGAATACCCGCATCCAGGTGGAGCATCCGGTCACCGAATTCGTCACCAGCGTGGACCTGGTGAAATCCCAGATTCGCATCGCCGCGGGCGAGAAGATGGAAAACGCCGTCGGCGAAATGCACTTCACCGGGCATTCCATCGAGTGCCGCATCAACGCCGAGGATCCGGAGACCTTCGTGCCCTCGGCCGGGCGGATCACCACATTTCAGGCGCCGGGCGGCACCGGCGTGCGTGTGGACTCCGCCGCCTACTCCGGGGCCGTGATTCCGCCGTACTACGATTCGCTGGTGGCCAAGCTGATCGTGAAGGGGCGCGACCGCGCCGAGGCCATCGGCCGCATGAAACGCGCCCTCGAAATGTTCGTCATCGAGGGCATCAAGACTTCCATTCCGCTGCAGCGCCGCATCCTGGCGCACCCGGACTTTGCCGCCGGGAAACTGGACACGCACTTCATCGAGAAACTTATCAACACGAACGGAAAATAGCGTTTCATGCGCCTTGTGATGTCCAGGCTGTATGTGATATTAGACGCAGGAATGCTGACGGAACCGGCCGGGGAATTCGCCAAAAAATTGACGGATGCGGGCGTGCGGTTGCTCCAATACCGCGATAAGCACTCTTCTGCCCGGGAGCTTTGGTCCAATGCGCGAGCCATCGCTCAAACTGCGCACGCAGCGGGGTGCGCCTTCTTTGTGAACGACCGTCCCGACATCGCCCATCTGGCCGGCGCGGACGGCGTGCATGTCGGCCAGGAAGACCTCGACGTGGAGCAGGCGCGCGAAGTGGCAGGCCCCGGCCGGTTGGTTGGAGTTTCGACGCACAACCTTCAACAATTTGAGCAGGCCCGGGGCAGTTCGGCGGATTATATAGCCGTAGGGCCGATTTTCCCGACGGCCAGCAAAGCAAATCCCGATCCAGTGGTGGGAATGGATTTTGTGCGTCGCGTGCGACCGCTGACGCGCAAGCCGATTGTGGCGATTGGCGGCATTACGCTGGAGCGCGCGCCGGAAGTGATCGCCGCGGGCGCGGACTCGGTGGCCGTGATCAGCGGCATTCTGCAAGCGAACGACCCCGCCGCGCAAGCGCGGGAATTCCTGCGCCGGTTGGAAGAAGTTGAACCGGCGAAACATCAGCAGGGCTGAGGGCGAATGGCCGACGTTAGCAGCGTTTCTTCCCATCCGGTGACTCCCGAAAAGCACGAATTCGTGAAGGCTATAGGCCTTTTCGACGGCACGATGATCGTCGCCGGCTCGATGATCGGCTCCGGCATTTTTATCGTGGCGGCGGACATCGCGCGGCAAACCGGCTCGCCCGGCGGCCTGCTGATTACCTGGATTCTCACCGGCATTCTGACCATCGCCGCCGCGCTTTCTTACGGCGAGCTTGCCGGAATGTTTCCCCACGCCGGAGGCCAGTACGTGTATCTGCGCGAGGCTTTTTCTCCGCTTTGGGGATTTCTCTATGGGTGGACATTGTTTCTGGTGATTCAGACGGGCACGATCGCCGCGGTGGCGATTGGATTCGCACGATATCTTGGCGTGCTGTTTCCATCGATCTCACCGAACACCTGGGTGATTCCCCCGGTCAATTTTTCCTCGCACTTCGCCGTGAGCCTCTCGGTTCAGCAACTGGTTGCCGTGCTGATGATCATTTTCCTGACGTATCTGAATACGCGCGGAGTGCGGCTCGGCAAGTGGATTCAGAATATTTTCACCTCCGCGAAGATGCTCTCGTTGCTGGGACTGATCCTGATTTGCGTGTTCGTGGCGCGCAATGCTTCGGCGATCGCGGATAATTTCACACACCTGTGGGCCGTGCGCGGCGCGAACTGGATTGAACCCGGCTTGGGATTTTTGAAGGGCATCATGCCTACGGTGACTGCGGGCAGCGGATGGTACGGATTGCTGCTAGCGCTGGCGGTGGCCCAGGTTGGATCGCTTTTTTCCGCGGACGCCTGGAATAATATCGGCTTCACGGCCGCCGAAGTGAAAAATCCCAAGCGCGACGTGGCGCTCTCGATGGCCTTCGGCACCGTGATTGTGATCACCTTGTATTGCCTGGCGAATCTCGCGTACCTCTGCGCGCTCCCGCTGGAGCAGATTCAGCACGCGCCCGATGACCGCGTGGCCACCGCGGCGTTGTCCGCGGTATATGGCGCAAAGGGCGCCTGGATGATGGCGATTGCCATCATCATCTCCACGTTTGGCTGCAACAATGGCCTGATCCTCGCTGGCTCTCGCGTGGCGTATGCGATGGCCCGGGACGGCTTGTTCTTCCGCGCTACCGGAAAACTGAACGACAAGGGCGTTCCGGGCATTGCCTTGCTCTATCAGGGCATCTGGATCGTGGTGCTGATCCTGCTGCGCACGCGCAAGGCCGACGGAACGTATGGCAACCTCTACAGCAATTTGCTGGACTACGTGGTGTTCGCCGCGCTGCTCTTTTATGTATTGACGATTTTGGGCATCTTCGTGTTGCGGATCCGCCGCCCCGAACTAGAGCGTCCATACAAAGCATTCGGGTATCCGTTGGTGCCGCTGTTGTATATAGTGGCTGCCACCGGAATCATGGGCGTGCTGCTCCTCTATGAAACGCAGACCGCCGGCATGGGCATGTTGATCGTGCTGATTGGCCTGCCCGTTTACGGCTGGTGGGCGTGGCGCAAGGATGCCGCCAAAGGCCAGGCATAGCGGTGATTTTTGGGGTGGCTAACCTGCCGGATTGGCAGGGAATTCATCAGCACTGCGATGGCAAGTGGCAATTGAAAAAGGAGGAGTTGCATGGGCAACCCCTTATTTGCGACAAAACCGCTTGATAAGCTGCTCCAGGAAGCATTGGAATCGGGCGAACACAGTCTGAAGCGAGCGCTAGGTCCCATCAATCTCATCGCACTGGGCATCGGCGCGATTATCGGCGCGGGCATTTTCGTGCTCACGGGTTCAGCGGCGGCGCTCTATGCGGGGCCTTCCATCATGCTCTCCTACATTCTGGCGGGTGTAGGTTGCGGGTTCGCCGGATTGTGCTACGCCGAATTTGCTTCGCTGATCCCGATTGCGGGTTCCGCTTACACATACGGATACGCAACGCTGGGCGAAATCGTCGCATGGGTGATTGGCTGGGACCTGATCCTGGAATACGCGTTTGGCGCCGCCACGGTAGCCAGCGGCTGGAGCAGCACGCTGGTGGCATTCCTACAGGACTACAACATCAACCTGCCGCCGCAGATTTGCGACGTTCCGGGCGCCGAATGGGTTTTCTTTGAAGGTCGATGGGCGCCGCTGAGCACTCTGAAGTTGACCGCCGCGCAGTTGGCCGCCATTCCGCACGTCACCACGAAGTTCAATCTCATCGCTTTTCTGGCCATGATTGGCGTGACCACCCTGCTGATTATCGGCATCAAGGAATCCGCCAATTTCAACACCGGAGTCGTATTCGTCAAGTTAATCGCCGTATTCACGTTCATCTTCGTAGCGGCGGCTTTTGTATTCAAACATCCCGCGGTAGCCCGCGAAAACTGGACGGTCTTTATTCCACCCAACACCGGGGAATTCGGCTCCTACGGCTGGTCCGGCATCTTGCGCGGCGCGGGCGTGGTCTTTTTCGCTTACATTGGTTTCGACGCCGTTTCCACGGCGGCGCAGGAAGCGCGCAAGCCGCAAAAGGACATGCCGGTCGGCATCCTTGGCTCCCTGGCGATCTGTACGGTGCTTTACATCATCGTTTGCGCCTTGCTGACGGCCACGGTCCACTACTCGCGGCTCAATATCGGAGCGCCGGTGTCGCTCGCCATTCGGGAAACCGGGGTCAAATGGGGCAGCTACGTCGTCAATGCCGGAGCGCTCGCGGGCCTCAGCACGGTGATGCTGGTCATGCTGCTGGGGCAATCCCGCGTTTTTTATTCCATGGCCAAGGATGGGCTGCTGTGGAAGTGGGCGGGCGACATTCATCCGCGCTTCCGCACGCCCTGGAAGTCCACGGGGATTGTTGGCCTGCTGGTGGCATTCGTCGGCGCGACGGTGCCGATTGGAGATCTTGGACAGCTCGTCAGCATTGGCACGCTGCTCGCGTTCGTGATTGTGTGCGCGGGAGTGTGGATCATGCGCGTGCGGCGTCCTGAACTGGAGCGTCCATTCAAGACGCCCTGGGTGCCCTTCGTACCCATCATGGGCATGATCATTTCCATTGGCTTGATGGCCGGTCTGAAGGCGGTCACCTGGATTCGCCTGGTGGTCTGGCTGATCGTTGGACTCGTCGTGTATTTCACCTACAGCGTCAAGCACAGCAAAGTACGCAACCCACAAGGCTGATCGCGGGCTCAAGAAGCTACCGGATGCGGGTGACCTGCGTCAGGCATCTTCCGGGCGGGCCTGGTTCAACTCGTCGGAAGGCTGCGAATCGGGTAAAGTGCCTTTTCTGAGACTGCAACCATGAAGCCCACGGGGAATCACCAACAATCCTTCTGGAAAACCCTGTCGAAACTCGATTGGGTAGCCGTGGCTTTCTGCGTGGCAGGCCTGGTCGCGGTAACGGGACCCTTCGAGGGCTTGCGCGGGGCCTGGCTTGGGAGGCTGCTCGGGCTGCTCGCGGCGGGCTATCTCGTTTACCGTTATTGGAGCCGCTGGCGGGCTCAGTTGATGTGGAGCCTGCGCAACCGGCTGATCGTGACGTACGTATTTCTGGCGGTGGTGCCCGTGGTCCTGCTGCTGATATTGGCAAGCATGCTCGGGCAGATTCTCTATTCGCAGCTCGGCGCCTACCTTCTCTATCACGATATCGAGGACCGCGTCGCGACTTTATCCGACGAGGCACAAGTACTTGCGGAGATGAAGCCCGAACTCCCGGCGACGCTCGACGAAGCGGGGAAGCAAGCGATCTTGAGAAAGCATGTGATAAGCGCAATCGGCAGAGAGTTCAGCAAAGTCGGTGTGAATTTCGAGGTCCAGCCGGAGTTTTTGCGCTTGATTGCCGGGCCTTCGGGGCACGCGTTCGCTGGCATGATCCAGACCGGAAGCCAATTGCGCTTGGCGAGCATTCGCGAGATTGAAGGCGCAGGCGGGAGGCAGATCGTGGAGGTCAGCGCTCCGTTTACCAGCGAATTGCTGCAAAGCGTGGCGCCGGACCTAGGACCAGTCGATATCACGTTGTTGCAGACGGTGGAAACCGGTTCCACCACAAACGCCGTGCGCATCGGCAACAAGGATTACCGCGCCGTCGGCCAGATCCCGAATAAGCGTGAACTGCAGCCCGCGGAATCCTGGATGGACCCCGTAATCGACGGCTTCTCGAAGCTCGAGGGCACCTATGTCTCCGCTAGTGGGGCAGTCGAGCGCGCGCACCCGATTTTCGCGTTCTTCAAAGCGCGCCGGTCGCAACTGAACCACCGCATCTTTGCTTCGGTGGGCGAATTCAGCGGCGCGCGCATTTTTGAGATTCAGCTGCTGGCCGCGGTTTTCCTGATCATCGAAATGGCCGCGCTGGGTATCGGGATTGTCCTCACCCGGGAAATCACGCGAACGGTTTCCGAGCTGTACCGGGCCACGCAGTTCGTGCAGGAAGGGAATTTCTCGCACCGGGTGACCATCGAGCGCGCCGACCAGCTTGGCGCACTGGGCGAATCGTTCAATTCGATGACCAGTTCGATCACCCGGCTGATCGAGGAGCAGAAGCAGCTCCAGCGCCTGGAAAATGAGATTTCGATCGCCCGCGAAGTGCAGGACCAATTGTTTCCGCGGAGCTTTCCCCACGTGGAAGGCGTCGAGATCGAGGCCATTTGCCGGGCGGCGCGCTCCGTCAGCGGCGACTATTACGATTTCATTCAACTCGATCCAACGCACGTGGCCATTGCGCTGGGCGATATTTCGGGGAAGGGAATTTCGGCGGCGCTACTCATGGCCAGCTTGCAGGCCGCGTTGCGCGGCCAATTGCTGACGCCGGGCAGCGAGCAGCGGAGCATGGCGGAGGTGGTGGAGCGGCTGAACAAGCATCTGGTGCGGAATACCGGAGAAGACCGCTTCGCCACATTTCTCGTAGCGGTCTACGATACCGCGACGCGCAAGCTGCGTTACTCGAACGCCGGCCATCTGCCGGGATTTCTCCTAGCGGAGGGCAAATCCATGCATCTCGACGTGGGAGGCATGGTGCTGGGGATTGTGGAGGACTATCCCTACCGGGAGGGTATCGTGGACGTGCCGCCGGACGCGGTGTTCATCGCATATAGTGACGGATTGGTGGAACCGGAGAATGCGTATGGCGAGGAGTTTGGCATTTCGCGCCTGGAAGCGGCGGCGCAGCGCGTGCGGCAGGCGGAGCCGTTGAAGATTGCCAACGCCTTGATGACCGCGGCTGAAGAGTGGTCGGGCAGCCCCGAGCAGGCCGACGATATGACCGTAATCGTAGCCAAACTGGAGTGAGCGCGGCTCCTGATGCTCCCAACGGGGACCGCCGCATGTGCCGGGTGACGTTGAACAGCCGGAGAGATTTGATATGCTCGGTGGCAGATATTTGAAACGAACTGGTTGTTCATAGAGTCGACGAGGAGACGAATGCCGCTGCGAAACCGGGTTGCGTTGGTGACAGGGGGAAGCCGGGGAATCGGCCGGGGAATTGCTTTGCGACTGGCACAGGAAGGCGCGCGGATCGCGTTCGCGTATCGCGTGAACAAGGCGGCGGCCCAGTCTGCCTTGCGGCGGATGCAGGCGCTGGGCGCGGATTGCGTGGCGGTGGAAACGGATATCACCGAACCAGGGCGCGCGGAGCAGCTGGTCAATACCGTCGCGGACCGCTACGGCCGTATCGACATTCTGGTGAACAATGTTGGCGATTTCCGATGGAACACGCTTGCGGAATCCTCCGCCGAGGAGTGGAAAAGCATCTTCGATTCCAACGTAATGAGCGTGTTTTTCATGTGCCGGACGGCGTTGCCGGTAATGCGCCGGGGACGCTGGGGCCGCATCATCAATCTTGGCGCGGTGGGAGCGGAGCGCGCGTTCGGCCAGGCGAAGATCAGCGCGTACGCGGCGGCGAAGGCCGCGGTGGTGGCCTTATCGCGTTCGCTGGCGCTGGAAGAGGCCAAGAACGGTATTACGGTGAACGTAGTGAACCCATCGAGCATGGACGAGAAGGACTTAACCGTCGAAGAAGCGCGTAAGTTGCGCGACGCCCGCTATCCGATCGGCCGCCCGCCAACGGTGGAAGATGTATCCGCGGCGGTGGCGTTTTTCGCTTCGGAAGAAGCGGAGTATGTGACCGGCCAGGTGGTCAACGTGAGTGGCGGCTGGATGCTCTAGGCCGCCCTGCGAGTCTTGCGATGAAAGCCCTGACAGCGGCGGAGATGCAGGAGGTCGACCGTCTCACCACGGTGCGCTTTGGCATTCCCAGCCATAAATTGATGGAAGCCGCCGGAAAAAGTGTGGCGGAATCTTTTCTGGAAAAATATAGCGAGCGAAACGGCAGGCTGCCGGGGCGAGTGTGCGTGCTCTGCGGAAAGGGCAATAATGGCGGCGATGGTTTTGTTGTCGCCCGTCAATTGAAGGGAAGGGTCGGGCAAGTCAGCGTCTACCTGTTTGCAGAGCCCTCCGAATTGCGCGGCGACGCAGGGGCGAATTTCCAGCGCTGGCAGGAACTCGGCGAGAGCGTAACGGTGGTACGTACGGAACAGGATTGGGAACGCGCGTGGAGCGGTGTTGCCGGCAGTGAAGTGATTGTGGACGCGCTGCTCGGCACGGGAATTCGCGGCGGAGCCAGCGGGTTGCTGGCGCAAGTGATAGAAAACCTCAACCGGTATTCGCAGGACGCGAAAGCTGCCTCGCCGGGATGGATTGTGGCCGTGGACACGCCGTCCGGCCTGCCATCGGATGGAGAAGCGGCGCGAGGACCCGTGTTGCGTGCGCACCTGACGGTTACCTTCACCGCGCCGAAGATCGGGCAAATAGTTTCGCGGGACGCGGGGAACTGCGGCGCGCTCGTGGTGCGTGAAATCGGGACGCCGGCGGCGCTGATCGAAGAGGTCGGCAAAGGAAAGTTGCGCTGGGCTGGTCCAGACGAGTTTGCGGAGTTGCCATTGCAGCGCGCCGCCGACGCGCACAAAGGCCTGTACGGCCACGTACTAATTGTGGCCGGGTCGGTGGGCAAAACTGGCGCGGCAGTTCTCTGTGGGCAAGCCGCTCTGCGAGGCGGAGCGGGTTTGGTGACGATCGCCACCCCGCAACCTGCTCTGCCAGTCATCGCCGCGGCGCAGGCCGAATATATGACCGAAGCGCTCCCCTCCACGCCTTCCGGCAAGATTGCCGCTGCGGAACCCGAGCGGCCCGGCGGCTTTGCCGCGCTGCTCCACGGAATGACCGCGCTGGGAATGGGGCCGGGCGTCGGTACCCATCCGGAAACGCAGGAGTTTGTGCGCAAGGTAGTGGGGAACGCAGATTTGCCGATTGTGCTGGACGCGGACGGCTTGAACGCGTTCGCGGGCCAGGCGGAGGCGCTCGCGGAGCGCAAGTCGCGGTATCTGGTGGTAACGCCGCACCCTGGGGAAATGGCGCGGCTCTGTGGCCGCACGACCCAACAGGTGCAGGCGGACCGTATCCAGGTGGCTTCGGAATTTGCCGGCAAATGGAACGCGGTGGTGCTGCTGAAAGGCTTTCACACGGTGATCGCCGCGCCGAATGGCGACGTCTATGTGAACACCACTGGCAATGCCGGGCTGGCCAAGGGCGGTTCGGGAGATGTTTTGACCGGCTTGCTGGCCGCTCTGATTGCGCAATTCGGCGCCGGGGACTTGCACCGGATTGTGGCGCTTGGTGCGTATTTGCACGGCCGGGCAGCGGAACTTGTCAGCGGACGGGTGGACGAGTCTGGAATTCTGGCCGGGGAAGTGGCGCAGGCCGTTCCGCAAGCAAGGCGGGCGCTGCTGCAGGAGCTGCAGGCGCGTGGCTGAGGAAGCGATCACGCACTCCGCCGAAGAAACCATCGCCTGGGGACGGGCGCTTGCGGAGACCTTGAAACCCCCGGTGCTGGTCTTGCTGAGCGGGGAACTGGGCAGCGGCAAAACCACCTTGACCAAAGGCATTGTTGCGGGCCTGCACGCCGCCGAAGAGGACGAAGTCACCAGCCCCACCTTCACCCTGCTGCACGAATATGGAACCGGCAGCCGGGTGTTTCATGGCGATCTTTACCGCGTGGAAAGCTTCCACGATTTTGAGACCCTGGGCTTGGAAGACGTTTTCGCGAAGCCCGCGATCGTGATTCTTGAGTGGTCGGAAAAATTCCCGCTGAAAACGCCCTGGCCGCAGATTCGCCTGCGGCTGGAACACCTGGGCGGTGACTCCCGGAAGATTAGCCGGCTCTAAGTGTCCTAACAGGTAACGCTGCCCTAACTTTCCCGCCACAACTGTACTTCGGGTTCCTTGCGGCGTGGCCGAGGGATTGCTAGGTTGGTGGCTGGAGTGGTGTGGCGACACACATGGCCAACGAACCTGTAAATCCAGGTGCGAACGAAGGGGCGCGCGACGCGCTGAAAAGCTATAACCTTACCCTGCCGATGGGTTCGCTCTCGATTGGCGTGGACAATATTCACCACGACGTTTTTCTGAGCCCGAAATTCGTGCAGGTGGCTCGCGACTACCTGTTCGACCTGATCCGGCAAAATACCAGCGGCACCTATCTTTCCGGGATCGAATTCCGCACTGCCAAATCGGTGGATTCCAGCCATTTCCGCAAGCTGCTTGCGGAACTGCTGCAAAACTCGCTGGCCAAGGCCAAGCAGCAGAAAAACATTGAAATCGACCTGCTGTTCCGCCTGGCGATCCTGAAGTTCCTTGCCGCGGAACTCGTCAGCCAGTTCGCGAACGTGATTCTGGACGTGAAGGAATACATCCGCAAGCGCGGCGAATATTTCGAGCGCAGCCAGCAGGCGCACGTGATCAAGGCGCGGCTTTCGGAGATGCAGTCCGCGCGGCGCGACGTGCTGCGCATCATCGGACAGCTCGTGGCGCAAATCCTCATCGACATCGACGAAAACCTGATTGCCAAGGCGCGGCGGGCTCTTTTTGGCGAGGATTTTCCTTATTACGACATGCTGAAGAACCGTCTGGTGTTTCTCGATGGCGGGCGCGACGATTTCTATTTCCTCGAACACTACGTGCTGCTGGGAAATTACGCGAAAGATCCGGACCGTCTAGAAGCCATGGACGCCGTCTTCCAGGATTTTCTGAAAGAAGCAGGAGTCACCGTGGCCCCAGACAGCGCCCCGGTGAAGGGAGCGGAGGAATACCGCACGCTGTTTGCCGAGGCGGAGCGCATGCGCGGCGAAATCTCCAATCTGGAAGATCAGCGCGACGCGTTGCGCAAGAAACTCGAAAAGGGCGACAGGCTGTTCAACAAATTCCTGGCTTCTTCGGATCCGGCGGAAATGAAGGCCGCGCTGGCCGACGTGGAAAACCGGCTGCGGCATTTCCAGAAGCAGCTTGAAGAAATGGGTCCGCGGCTGGATCGCGCGAAAAAACAAGCGGAATTCGTGCAGAAGGACTACGAAGGGAAACTCGGCGATTACCTGAACGAGCCGGAAAACGCCCGCAAGCTATTTGACACCGCAAACGCCGGCGAAGCAGAACGACCCATTCGCGCGCGCCTGCTGGGCCAGTTGACGGCGCGCCTGGAACAACTGGAATTGATTCCGCACATTCTGGCGAGTTACGAGATCCGGCCGATCGCCAGTGACTTTTGCCCGCCGGTCCACCTGCAGCAATTGCGAAAAGCGCTGGTCTCCAAGGAGGAGGGGAAGCGCGTGGAAGAGATTCTGAAACAGGTGCCGGCGCGGCGGTTGACGACGAAGCCGCTGGAGGAATTGTCGCGGCGCATCCGGAAATATTCGCGCGAAGAGACGCAGGCGGCGGTGCTGAAATTTGCGATCGATTTTCTGCGCTTGAGGCGCGACCTGCGCGACGCCGATCACCTGGCGGCATGCATGGAACGCATCAACCTGGTGACGGCAGAAAAGGTGCGGGAGCTTTCGCGGCTCAACAACCGCTTATACGAGTGCCTGCTGAAGGAAGAGGTGAAGGGCGAACACGACCAGGTGCTCTCGCATGTGATCATCAAGGCCGACGTGCGCGGCTCCACGAAAATGACGCAAGATTTGCTTTCCAGGGGGCTGAGCCCCGCGTCGCATTTCAGCCTGAACCTGCACGAACCGGTGAAAAAGCTGTTGGATCGCTATAGCGCAAAGAAAGTCTTCATTGAAGGCGACGCCATCATCCTGGCGATTTTTGAGACGGAATCCACGCAGGGCGACGCGCGGCCGGTGGCCAAAGCCTGCGCTCTCTCCAAGCAGATCCTGGCGGTTTGCAATTCGTATAACGACGCAACGGCCACGACACATTTGCCGCCCCTTGAACTGGGAATCGGCGTGGCGTTTCAAGGCTCGGCGCCGACGTATTGGGTCGATGGTGAGTCGCGCATCATGATTTCCAAGGCTTTGAACCTGTCCGATCGCCTCTCGGGATGCGCAAAGCTTGCCAAGCGCATGTTGGCCGGCCAGAAGACTCATTTCTCCGTCTTCCAGTTTTTAACCGCGCTCGAAGGCGCATCGGCGGAAGAACTCGACGAATTCCTGGTGCGCTTCAATATGAACGGCATCGAATTGAACGACGAAGGATTTGAAAAGCTTTCGGAAGAAATTTCGCTGGAAAAACTGGTGACGAATCTCGATATGCCCTGGGGCAAGCAGGAGGTCAGCCTGTACTACGGCGAAGTGCCGATGGGCGAGTCGGTGGAACTGCTCGTGGTGCGCAAAGGCACGGCGCGCGAATTGATGTCCGACGGGAAGATCGGGAAGCCATCGGACCACAATTACTACGAAGTCTGCACGAGTTCCGCGATTTACGATTTGGCCGCGGCCCTCAAACGCACACAGGCTTTGGAGACGGTGCGCGCATAGGCGAATCGAAGCTCGCCTGATAGCTGGCAGACCAGCAGCGGCAGCGCCGACAGAAATGCAAGCGCCGCAAATCCCGTTTTCATCGTTGCACCCAGCATGGTGTTATTTCCCGGCAAAGTGACTTGCATAGAGCCCGGTTTGTGTCAGTTTGCGGACGTCGAGCTCACCCTTCTTTTCCCGGTCGAGCCGCTCGAATTCGGCTTCCATAAAGCGCATGTACTCCTGTTTGGAAACCCTGCCGGTGGAATCCGCGTTCATGAGCGGCAGGAGTTGCTTGACGGTATCCTCTCCCATTCGCAGCGGGTCCTGAAATTTGGGGACGGAGGCCTTTTGCGCGGCCGCAGTGGTGAGCAAGATTCCCATTGCCAAAAGAACCGTGAGAATCGCCATAGCCCAGGTGCTTTTGGTGAAGTTCCGCATGGAGACTCCTTTGCGAGAAAAATCGAGACGGGGCAGCAGGCCCCATTGCGAGGAAATGTACACCGAGGATCGGCACGGGGGCCACGCAAAGAACGCATGGGAAATATTGAAAAAGTTGCGGGCGCTTGAATGGAGGCATGAGTCATCAGCAATAAGGTCCAAGCCACTAACCGTCAGCAAGAGGGCAGGAATGGGCAATGGGCTGGAATTTAGCCGCTTCAGGTTTCCTACGCTCAGTTCTCAGATTCCTGCTTACAGCCATCGACGTCTCTTACTGCCGGCTAATGGCTGAAAGCGAACGGCTTACAGCAGTGATGCTATGCTGTTGCGGGGGCGAAAGGGGTCCGGTGACCTTCCCGGCCTTCAAAGCCGGCGACGCGTTCCTTCGCGGAACGGGTGGTGGATTCGACTTCCACACGCCCCCGCCAAACCAGGCGTTGGCCGTGAGTCGCAAGCGCTGAGCCATTAGCCAGAAGCCATAAGTCAAAAGCCATAAGTCAAAAGCTGCCAGCCGTATGCCGGATGGTTTCTCTCCCACGGAGGTATTTTCTCGGCTTGCGGCGTCCCTTTTTTCACAGGCTTTACCGTTCGCTGCCAAATCCGGGGGGGAGATTGCTGCTACCAAACTACTTCCAAGCACGTGGCGCGAATGTCGGCGCGCCGACATTTAAGATTTAACTTGAAGGTTTTTCGAATGACTTATGTAGCCATAATACATACACTTACAAGTAAACATAATCTGCGACTTTGGTCAGGTGGGTGATCGCGCGTACTGGAACTGCGCCCGCGAGCAATTGGGGGCGGGAAGCTGCTTAGGCGTTCTCTTCCCGAGCGCCCGTGGCTGGCGTGAGGAACCCATTGTTCCGATGGGGAGGTGGAGCAGCGGATGCATCGCTCCGCATGGGACAAGTGCCGCGCCTTCGGTAAACTGCATTCTGCGAAAAGTTCGTCTCCTTGCGGGCTGCCGGGGACGTGGTGGCGGCATATCTGGAGGTTACAGGCTCTTCGCCGAGCGAAATTCGCGGACGACGGCGCGGACGTCGCGTTGATCCGCGTCGACTAGTTTGTTGAGATTGCGCATATCGGCTTCGGAGATTTTGCCGGCCAGATCGCGGAGGGCTTCCCGGAGGGCGGGGAATTGCTGCAGCGCCGCTTCGCGGACGACGGGAACCGCATCGTAGGGTGGAAAGTAGCGGCTATCGTCCTCAAGAGGGACAAGACCGAGCGCGTCAATCAGCCCGTCGGTGGAATTGCCTGCGACCACATCCACTTTTCGTTCGACCAGCGCGTGATAGAGCAGACCGAGATCGAGCACGCTGGGTTCCTTGCCGAAGTTCAGGCCATAGCGTCGCGTCCAGCCGGAGTAGCCGTCCGGGCGCTCGAGAAATTCGTAGCCGGCGCCGGCGCGCCAACGCGGCGCGACTCGCGCCAGATCGGACATTTTGGAAAGATGCAACGCGCGGGCGTCCGAGCCGCGAATCACCATCGCAAACGAATTGGCGAAGCCCAGGGGCTTGGTTACGGCGAAGTGAAATCGCCGCGCATATTCCTGGCGAACGCGATGGAGAATTTCGGCAGAATCTCCTTGAGGCGCTTCGCCAAGAACCGCGGTGAGGGCCGTGCCTGTGTATTCGACGTATAAATCCACATCTCCGGCGAGCATGGCTTTTTGGACTAGCAGTGTTCCTCCGAGGTTTGATTTGCGTTCCACGGGAATGCCGGTGCGCGCTTCGATGTGCTGGGCCAGCAATTCGGCTAGAACAATCTGCTCGGTGAAAAATTTAGACGCAACCACCAGATGAGGTTTTGCAGAGGAGCGCGAGCAGGACTGGCAGAGCAGGGCAGCGACAACCGCCGCGAACAGCAGAGCGCGACGCACGCTAATTGACCTTCCAAAGACGCTCGAGAAATCCCAGCGCGTAATCGGCGAGCAGTGCGAGAATCGCCGCGGGAATCGCACCCGCAAGAATGACGACATTGCTGACCATGGCGACGCCACGAAAGATAAAGGTGCCGAGGCCTCCGGCTCCGATGGCGGCGGCGATGGTGGCGATGCCGATGGTGATCACGGTGGCCGTGCGAATGCCGGCCAGGATGAAACCTTTCGCCAGCGGAAGGCGGACACGAAACATCACTTGGCTCCCGCTCATGCCCATGGCTTCGGCGGCTTCGAGAATGGCGGGCTCGATGCTGGTGAGGCCAACGTAGGTGTTGCGCAAGATGGGCAACAGAGCATAGAGCACTAGCGCGACAATCGCGGTGCGCGCACCGATGCCTCCCAGGAAGGGAAGGGGTATCAGAAATCCAAAGAGCGCGAGGCTGGGAATGGTCTGAAAAATGTTCGCGAGAGCCAGCGACAACGCGCGCAAACGAGGCCGAGTCACGGCCAATATCCCCAACGGCACGGCAATGAGGATCGCGATGAAGATGGAAATGCCCACCAGCATGAGATGCTGCTCGATTGCCGCGAGGATCTCCTGACGATGGGTGGCGAAGAAACTCCAGAGGGTCATGGGATGTGCCCGAGGCGCAACTCGGACGCGGCCACGAACTCGCGCACTTCCGGCTGCTGGAGTTTCAAGAATTCCTCCGGAGAGGCGGAGGCAACCACGCGCCCTGCGTGTAAGAGAACCACGCGTGTGCCCAGCAAGAGCGCCTCGCGAAGATCGTGGGTCACCAGGACAATTGTCTTGCGTACCCGGCGCGAGAGATCCAGGAAGACCTGCTGGAGTTCGGCGCGCGTGATGGGATCGAGCGCGCCAAAAGGCTCGTCCATGAGGAGAATGCGGGGATCGGCGGCCAGCGCGCGGGCGACGCCGACGCGCTGGCGCTGGCCGCCGGAGAGTTGACGCGGATAGCGATTGCCGAATTCGTCGGCGTTGAGTCCAACGAGCGCCATAACTTCCAGAAATCGGCGATGTATGCGATCCAAGGGCCAGCGCTCGAGTTCCGGCACGATGCAGACATTATCCCGCACAGTGAGATGCGGAAACAGGCCGATTTCCTGAATGACATAGCCGATGCCGCGGCGAAGTTGGATGAGGTTCCACTCACTCACAGACGTCCCTCCTACGAGGACGTCTCCCGAAGTGAAACCGAGGATGCGGTTGATCAGCTTGACCAGCGAGGTTTTGCCGCTGCCGCTTCGGCCGAGAATGGCAAGAACTTCGCCATCTGTAACACCCAGCGAAACTTCGTGCAGGATGGAACGAGGAGTTTTGGAGGGAACCACATAGCCCGCCTGGCGGAACTCGATGACGTATTCGGCAAATGCAGCAGCTTCGGGCATGTGGAAAGGGATCGCGTCCTTTTTGCCTTCGCCGAGCCTAAACTGTGGCGGGGCGCGACAGGAATAGTAGCACCGAAGGAACGCTTCGCTGCGCAGAAGCGCGCCAAAAGAGCGGCGCGAGGTGATATTCTAGGGAGCGTTTTAGAAGAGTGTTCGGCACAGCTTGGAGAGAGCAAGACCCTCCCGAGACTTCACATCCCACAGAAAGCGACCTGAGGAGCAAGCGCGGAAAAGGCTTGCGTGAACCGCCATGAGCAAATCTCTGCGTCCGATTCAGGAAATCGTCAAGAAGCTGGAATTTCCGGAAAAATATTTCGAGCAGATCGGCCCTTACGGAGGAAAGGTGCGGCTGGATTTGCTGAAAGACTCGGCATTTCCGCGGCGAGGGAAGTTGATCCTGGTGACGGCGACGACGCCGACGGCGAGCGGCGAAGGGAAAACGGTGACTTCGATAGGGCTGACGCAAGGGCTGGCGCGGATCGGGAAGAAGGTTATCATCACGTCGCGGGAGCCTTCGCTGGGCCCGGTGTTTGGAATGAAAGGCGGAGCGGCGGGTGGCGGCGCGTCCACGATCGAGCCGGCGGCGAAGATCAACCTGCATTTTCACGGCGATTTTCACGCGATCGGGACAGCGCACAATCTGCTGGCTGCCCTGATCGACGCGCATCTGTTTCACGGCAACGATCTAAATCTGGAATCGGAGCGGATTTTCTGGCCGCGCTGCATGGACATGAACGACCGTGCGCTGCGCGACATTGTCGTCAGCGCCGGCAGCAAGAAACCTGGCGTGGAACGGCGCACTGGGTTTGTGATTACGGCGGCCTCGGAGATCATGGCCATTGTTGCGCTGGCCAAGGATCGCGAAGATTTGCGGCGCCGGCTGGATCACATCCTGGTGGGCATCACGCGGGATGGCAAGCCGGTCTACGCGAAAGACTTTCAGGCCACGGGCGCGATGATGGCGTTATTGACGGAGGCCATTCAACCAAACCTGGTGCAGACGATCGAAGGAGTGCCGGCGTTTGTGCACGCGGGGCCGTTCGGGAACATCGCGCACGGAACCAGCAGCATCATTTCGCAGGACATGGGATTGCGGCTGGCGGACTACGTGGTGAACGAATGCGGATTCGCCGCCGACTTGGGGGCGGAAAAGTATATCGACATTGTGTACCGCACGACGGGAGTAAGCCCTTCGGCGGTGGTGCTGGTAACGACGGTGCAGAGCCTGCGCAATCAGGGTGAAGGCGACCTGGAAAAGGGAATTCCGAACCTGGTGCAGCACCTGCATATTCTGCGTTCGTTTGGATTGCCGACCGTGGTGGCGATCAACCGCTTCCCAAATGACACGGATGCGGACCTGGAGCGACTGGAGCGCGCCTGCCGCGAAAATGGAGCGCTCAGCGCGCGCCACACGGCATTCATGAGCGGTGGCGCAGGCACGGAGGAGTTGGCGCGGCGCGTGGTGGATATCATCGAGAAAAATCCAGGCGTGCGCGCTAAGCCCGTTTATGACGCGGAAGATGGCCTGGAGGCGAAAATCCAGAAAGTGGCGCGGGAAGTCTACGGCGCAAGCGGCGTAGTGTTGTCCGACAAGGCCAAAACGAAGCTGCAGGACTTTGCAAACTGGGGATTCGGGAAGGTGCCGGTATGCATCGCGAAGACGCAGTATTCGTTCACGGACGATCCGAAGCGCATGGGTGCGCCGAAGGGTTGGGAGTTGAAAGTGACCGATGCATCCCTTTCCGCCGGCGCGGGTTTTGTGGTGGTGATTTCGGGGAACATGATGCTGATGCCGGGATTGCCGAAGGTGTCGCGCGCAGTGGAAGTGGACGTAGATTCGGCGGGAGAGATTGTGGGGATTTAGGAGAACCTGACAGCCAGGAGCCGTCAGCTAACGGCCGATATTAACTGCTTGCAGCCGAGGGTCTGCTTCGCGCGATGTGCCGCGCAACGCAGCCCCTGCTCCCGATTCACTGAAACGCAGATTGCAATCCCGAGCGTCTAAAAAACAGGTTGATCCGCACAGGCGAATTGAAATCAAGCCGGGTCGCGCCCCTCTAGATTCCGGGAACTTTTGGAGAGTTCGATGGGAAAAACATTTGTGGCTAGCTCTTGTGTATTTGTGTTTGGAATTCGGCACGCCGCGACGGGGCTTTGTCTGGCGTGGTTGACGGCGGTGATCGCTGTGGGGCAGACGGCTCCGTCGAGAACCCCGCCGATTCTGGGAACGGTGAAATCGATTGCGGAAGGAACGATGATTGTGGCGACGGACGCGGGCGCGGAGACCAAGGTTACGGTGACCACCACGACGCGGTTGCTGCGTGTGCCGCCGGGTTCGAAGGATTTGTCGCAGGCGGAGGCGATGACGCTCTCCGAGTTCCAGCCGGGAGACCGCGTGCTGGTGTCCTTGCGTTGCGCGGGCGACCCGCCAGTTTGTGAAGCCACCCGCGTGGTGGCGATGAAAAAGAGCGAGATCACGGAAAAACAGGCGCGCGAACGCGAACAGTGGCGGACGCACGGAACTGGCGGGCTGGTAAAGAGCGTTGATGCGGCGCGAGGGATTGTCACCATCGGAACGGTTACCGCGGCTGGCAAGAAGGACGTAGAGATCTCGGTGGGGAAGAGCACGATTGTGCGGCGGTACGCCCCTGGCTCGGTCAAATTCGACGATGCGAAGGCGAGCAGCCTGGGCGAAATTCAGCCGGGCGATCAATTGCGGGCGCGCGGAACGCGCAGCGCGGACGGGGCGAATTTTACGGCGGATGAAATCGTGACCGGGACGTTTCTGAACATTGCGGGAACGGTTTCAGGCGTGGACACAAGCGCAGGAATCATTTCGGTGATGGACCTGGCGACGAAGAAAACGCAGGTGGTCAGAGTGAGCCCGGACACGCAGTTGAAAAAATTGCCCGCCAACGTTGCGCAGATGATTGCAATGCGTCTAAAGGGTGGGGCAGGAGAGCAGCCCGGCCGGGTGGGGATGGGGGAGAAGGCGGCCAGCGCGCAAGGCGGGGAAGCGGGTGGGCCAGGCCAGGGCCAAAGCCGGGGCAACGGGGACTTTCAGCAACTGCTGAACCGGTTGCCGGCGGCTCCCCTGGGAGAATTTCAGAAGGGAGAAGCGGTGATGATCGTGGCCACCGGCGCGCAGAATGGTGGGCAGCCAACGGCGATCACCGTATTGGGCGGAGTCGAGACGCTACTGGAAGCCGGGACAAAGGAGCAGGCGTCGAGCATATTGTCGCCCTGGAGCCTGAGCAACGGCGGAGACGCGGCAGCGCAGTGACGCGGTGAGGCGATACATCCGAATGGGCGGGATTTCAAAGTGCAAATGACGATCACGGGAAAGAGATGCAGGAGTTGGAGGGTGTTTGTACTGACGCTCCTGCTTTTGACGAATATGCCAAGCTGGGCGCAAACGCAGAATGGCCTGATTCGCGGGCTGGTGACCGATCCTTCGGGAGCGGCAGTGGTTGGCGCGACAGTGTTGCTGACCACGCCATCGGGCAGTTCGATGGACACGACCACAAATAAGGATGGGATGTATGAGTTCAAGGGGTTGGCGGCCGGGACATACGAGGTCAAGGCCGTGGCCGCGGGGTTCGCGATGTTCGACAAGCCGGGCGTGGCGCTGGCCGTGGGACAAACGCTCCGCCTCGACATTGCGATGAGTCTGCAAGTGCAGCAGGAAAAAGTGGTGGTGCAATCCTCATCCGCACAAGTGGACACCAGCCCGGAGAACAACGCCAACAGCATCACCATCCAAGGGAAAGACCTGGAGGCGCTTTCTGACGATCCGGACGAACTGGAGTCTGAACTGCAGGCCCTGGCGGGGCCATCGGCGGGTCCAAACGGGGGGCAGATTTACATTGATGGTTTCACGGCGGGGCAATTGCCGCCGAAGGCCTCGATCCGTGAAATTCGCATCAACCAAAATCCGTTTTCAGCGGAGTACGACAAGCTGGGTTACGGGCGCGTGGAGATTTTCACGAAGCCGGGAACGGACAAATTTCACGGACAGGTGGAAGTGCAAGGGAACGCGTCGGCGTTCAATGCGCGGAACCCTTTTGAAAACCTGCCACCCGGTGAATCGGCGCCGGACTACAACACGGAATATTACCGCGGAAACATCGGCGGACCGATCAACAAGAAGGCGTCGTTCTTCCTGGACATCGACCGGCGGGACATCGGGGCGTTGAATGTGGTGAATGCCAGCGTGGTTTGCGGCGATTCGATATTGAATATTCCATGCCCCAGCGGAACCTCGCCCTACAGCATTCTCACCGGCTATAGCCAGGCGGTCACCAATCCGCAAACGCGCACGAATCTGGGGCCGCGTTTGGATTACCAGTTGACGCCGAACAACACGCTGACGGTGCGCTACCAATATTATCGCGACGTGGAGAACGGCAACAACGCAGGTCAATTCAATTTGCCCGAAACGGCGGCGAACCTGCTGGTGGTGGAGCACACGCTGCAGGCCACGGACACGCAGGTGATCGGCACGCACGTGATCAACGAATCGAGATTTCAGTTCATCCACGATGATGAAGAGAACACCCCGGTCAGCAGCCTTTACAACGTGAACGTGGGCGGCGCGTTCAGCGGCGTCGGCGGAGCGGGATTCGGTTCGTCCGATGTCGATAAACGCTACGAATACCAAAACACGACGTTCTGGACCGCCGGAAAGCACACGTGGAAATTTGGCGGGCGGCTGCGCGTATACGACGACCGCAACCAGACGAGCGGCAACTTCACGGGGACATATTCGTTTGGCTCGCGGCAAGCGCCGGTTGCAAATTGCCCGAACGCTCTTGTGAACGGCGAATGCACCCTAACGCCGATCCAGGCATACCAGAGAACAATAGAGCTGTTAGCAGCGGGGAACTCGATTCCCTACATTCAGGCGCAGGGCGGCGGGGCGAGCTATTACACGCAGACGTTTCCGAGCGCGGGGGGAACGACGGTTGTGCCGGTAAGCACGACGCTGGTGGATGCGGGACTGTTTGTGCAAGACGACTGGAAGATCCGGCCAAACATCACGTTGAGTTATGGCTTGCGATTTGAGACGCAAAACGAATTCAACGACAAATCGGATTTTGCACCGCGCGTGGGTTTTGCCTGGGGCCTTGACGGCGGCGGGAAAAAGCCGGCGAAAACCGTGCTGCGCGCTGGATTTGGAATGTTTTACGACCGGTTCACCTACGACCTGGTGGAGAAGCAGCAACTCTATAACGAGGCGAATCCGATACAGGAGCAGCTGCAAATCCAGAATCCGACATTTTTTCCGGTTGCGCCAAGCACGATCGCTGCTGATCCTGCGCAAACGTCGTTCTACAGGTTTAACTCGAATCTGAGGGCGCCGTACACGATCCAGACGGGAGTATCGCTGGAGCGGCAACTGACGAAATACGCGAACATCGCGGTGACGTATCTGAATTCGCGCGGCGTGCACCAGTTTTTTACCGATAATCTGAATGCCGCCGATCCCACAAGCGGCGTTCGGCAGGATACGGCCCACGGAAACATCTTTCAGTACGAGTCCGGAGCGGATTTCAAGCAGAACCAGCTGATTGTGAATGGCCGCATTCAGATGGGTTCGAAGCTCTCGCTTTTCGGCTACTACACTTACAATCACGCGGACAGCGATACGTCGGGTGCGGACAGCGTCCCATCGATCCCCGGACAAGTTTGGATGGACTACGGTCGCGCAAGTTTTGATATCCGGAACCGTTTGTTCCTTGGCGGGACATGGGGACTGCCGCGAGGTTTTCGCTTGAGCCCGTTCGTGATTGCGAGCTCCGGGATTCCGTTTAACATCACCACGGGGACGGACCCCTATCAGAGCAACGCGTTTAACGTGCGGCCCGAGTTCGCAAGCTGCACGTCGGCGATGCAGACGAAATACGGCTGCTTTAACGCGAGTCCCACGCTGGGTGTTGGGTATCAACCGATTCCCGTTTATTACGCGGATGGGCCGGGACGCTTCACAATGAACTTACGCGTTAGCAAAACGTTTGGTTTTGGTCCGGTTGTTGAGGGCGCAGGCGGCGGAGCCGGCGGCCCGATGGGAGGCGGAACCTTTGGCCGGGGGCCCGGCGGGCATCGCGGGGGATGGAATGCGGGGGCGACGAACCGGCGCTATGCGTTGACCTTCAGCGTAATCGGCAGAAATATTTTCAACGATGTGAACCTGGCGCAGCCGATCGGAAACCTGGGTTCACCGATCTTCGGCGAATCGAATGCCCTGGCGGGGCGCCCTTACAGCGATTCCAGTTATAACCGGCGAATTGATTTTCAGGCGACGTTCAGTTTCTAGGCGAGCCGCGGAAGAGGCGACCTGAAGGTCGGCCATTACATAACGAAGGAAGCCGAGCCGGCGTGAAGGCCGGGCGAGAGAAATGCGGCGAGCAGATAAAAGCGAGCGGGAAGCACCATGAGTCACGATGAGGTTCGGTTATCAGCACGCAGCTGACTATTAGCAGTCCCCTCTGGCCGGTCTAAAGTTCGGCCACTACACGGGCCCTGCATCAGGTGCAGTATCCATTCCTTGGGAAAATTGGGATAAGCTTTGAGTGGAATCTAAACCTGTGCGGATTGGTGTGCGCAGAGGGGCTATTCGGAAGGGGAGAGGCGCTTGAGCAGGCAGAAAAAAGATCGGGAATTGGGGATGGATCGGAAGATTGCGCGGCGTGATTTTCTGAATGGCGTGGGCGTAGCCCTGGGGGCTTCGCTGACGGCACCGACGACAATTTTGGGCGAAATGCTGAGCGCGGCGGAAGCGGGTCACGACCCGGAAAAGCAGCCGGGATATTACCCGCCGGCGAAGACCGGCTTGCGGGGCGATCACGATGGCTCCTGGGAAGTGGCGCACGCGATGCGCGACGGAAAAAAGTGGGGCAAGGCGAAGAAAGACAAAGAGTCGTTTGATCTGATTGTGGTGGGGGCAGGAATCAGCGGGCTGGCCGCGGCATATTTTTATCGGGAGCAGGCGGGCCCGGGCGCGAAGATTCTAGTGCTCGACAACCATGACGATTTCGGCGGGCACGCGAAGCGGAACGAGTTCACCAGCGGGGGGAAGAAGCTGATCGGCTACGGCGGGACGCAATCAATCGCCGGACCGAATCTTTACAGCGCGCAGGCCAAGCGGCTGCTGACGGATCTGGGCATTGAGGTGAAGCGCTTCGAGACGTACAACGACCGGACATATTATTCGCGCCGCGGCATGGGCCACGCAATCTTTTTCGATAAGGAGACGTTTGGGAAGGACAAGCTGGTGCGCGGGCTGGGAAGCTACGGCGAACCATCGGCGGAGGCTGTGGCGGCCATGCCGCTTTCGGAGACGGCAAAGAAGGATTTGCTGCGCCTCTATATGGAAAAAGTGGATTATCTGCAGGGCATGGACGCGACGGCGAAGAAGGAGTACCTGGCGAGGATCAGCTATCAGGAATATTTGCTGAAGAACGTGAAGGTGACCCCGGAAATTCTGCCGCTCTTCAAGAATTCGATGCTGGGACTATTCGGCGTGACGATTGACGCCGTACCGGCAGGAGACATGGCCGGGCTGGGCGATCTGCCGGGATTTGAGGGCCTCGGGATTTTGGACGACGATGGGCCCGGGATTAGCTGGGAAGTGACCCGGCAGGACAAGGAGCCGTACATCTATCATTTCCCCGACGGGAACGCGTCGATTGCGCGGCTGCTGGTGCGGCGTCTGGTGCCAGGCATTGCGCCGGGCAACACGATGGAAGACGTGGTGCTGGCAAAATTCGATTACGCGAAACTGGACCAGGAAAACGCGGCGACGCGGATCCGGTTGAACTCGACGGTGGTGCACGCGCGGAATCTGGGCGATCCGGCGAATGCGAAGGGCGTAGAAGTGACGTACGTCCGGGGCGGAGAAGCGCGCGCGGTGGAGGGGAAGGCGTGCATTCTGGCGTGTTGGAACATGGTGATTCCGTATATGTGTCCGGAGATGCCGGAGGCGCAGAAGCAAGGGCTGGCGTACAACATCAAGGTGCCGCTGGTTTATACCAATGTGCAGTTGCGGAATTGGCAGGCGCTGGACAAATTGAAGATTCACGGCGTGACGTGTCCCGGGTGCATGTTCTATGGCATCGAGATGGATTTTCCGGTGAGCATGGGCGGGTATGAATTCACGCAGAGCCCGGAGCAGCCCTGCGTGCTGCACATGCAGCACATTCCCGTGGGGCCGGGAAAGACGGCGCGGGAGATGCAGCGGACCGGGCGGATGCAGCTTTACGCGACGAGCTTTGCCACGTTTGAGCGCGCGATTCGGGACCAATTGGGCCGGGCACTGGGCGAAGGCGGATTCGATCCGGCGCGGGATATCGAAGCGATCACGTTGAACCGCTGGGCGCACGGGTATTCGTATGAGTATCTGTCGCTATTCGATCCGATTTGGCCGAAGGGGCAGGCGCCGCATGAGATCGGGCGGCAGCCGTTCGGAAAAATTCACATAGCGAATTCGGATGCGGGGATGTTTGCGTACACGAATGAGGCGATCGACCAGGGCTGGCGCGCAGTGACGGAAATTACCCGCAAGCAGCCGTGAGATGGCGAAGCGAAGGAAAAAGCAGCTGGATAAAGGCTTGGAGGCGCGGCGAAGGGCGCGGCGTGCCGGGCTTGCGCCCGGCGGGACCCGCGTGATTCCGGATAAGCGGAAGAAGCCGGAGAAGCACAAGGCGGACTTGCTTGCGGAAGTGGATTGAAATGGGGGTACAGCCTTCGCTTTCCGTGAATGGCTATGACTATTCTTTCCTGGGGAACTTCCGGTCAAATCGCTTTCTGTTCTCTTCAAGCAATTCTTCGACAAACTATCCGCGAGCAGTTATTCGCGTACCACGATTCTGCGACTCAATTATTGTCATCATGCCTTCGTCGACGGCATGTTGTCTTGGTCCGAACCATAGGGAGTAATCTGGTGGAGCGAGACCTATCCTCGCCATAAGCAAGTCCTTTGGACCGTCCGCCGAAATGAGAATTAATCCCGCAGCACCGATCTTAAGCCAGAAGACACGGCTCGGCTTTGGTTCGCTCGCCCAATAGGCCCAGAAGCCATATGCGATTAGAAGAATTGTGCCAATTCCTCCAATCCAATTGAACATAGGGTCAAAAATCATGTAGAGGCGGGAGCGCTCAATTCTGTCTAACCAGTCATGGTTTGTAACGACGGGCATAGCAGTGTTCTTAAAGGGCGTTTCTGTCTCCGCTCTAGTTTAACTGCCTCGATTGGGGGAACAATCTAGCTCTGAGTGCGTGCGAGTGGTAGTGCCCTAAGCATTAATAAATAGGTCCGACCGGACCTAGTTTTTGGAGCCTCAACCAGGCTTGCTGGCGGGGATGACTTCGTCGTTGCGGAAGAGCGGGGCTGCGGCGATTTTGCGGCGCGTGGAGAGTTCGGCGGCGATTTGTTCGAGGTCGGCTTTGCCGAAGCCCATGCAGCTTACTTTCACTTTTCCGCCGGGTTCAATCAGGAAAATCGTGGGGACCATCGAGAGGCCGTAGGCGTTGGAGACGGCGTAGTCCTTTGGGTCGTCGAGCAAGGTCAGCATGGAGAGGCTGTATTCCTTGTTGAATGAAGCGGTGCTTTTCGTATCGTCCTGGGAGATGGTGAGGACGGTGGCATTGTCGCCGGAGTAGCGGTCTGCCACGCGCTGGAGAAAAGGAAGCGTGAACTGGCAGACGGGGCAGGAGATTTTGAAGAAGGCGATGACGACGGGGCCTTTTTCGAGAAGTTTGGCGAGCGAGTATTCCTTGCCGTCGAGGGACTTCAAGAAGAATGGCGGCGCGGTTTGTCCGGCGTTGATGGTGGTCAAGGGTGCCTCCCAGCCCATTAGATTCGCAAATTTGCGTTTCAGTGACATGGGGGTAGTTTAGCGCAGGAAGTTGGTGCGCGGGGCGGACCATGAGAATCCGCGGGCCGCGGACGGCGGAGGCCGCAGAATGACAATGCCGGATGTTCTGTAGGGACGAATTTCTGAGGGCGTCCGGGATGGAGGAATGCGTGGCCGATCTGAAGTTCGGCCACTACACGTCGGCAGATCTGAGCTTTCAGCCAAGCCCGAGGGGCCTTGGCGGGAAGCACGCTTGCCTGCTGGAAGCAGGCGCAACCGAGGGAGGATTGCCACGGCGTCAGTGAATGGTGCGGGTTTTGCGTTGGAGGAAATCCATCAGCAGATACTGGCCGAGGTTGTAGGGAGTGGTGAAGTAGGCTTTGCCCTTGCACATCTGGGTGATTTTCTGGACGAACTGGACCAGGCTGTAGTCGGTGGCGAGCATGAAGGTGTTGATCATGATACCGGCGCGCTTGCACTTGTTGACCTCTTCCATGGTTTCGCCGACGACGAAGGGATCGAGACCGAAGGCATTTTTGTAGATGCGGCCGTCTTCGAGCGTGAGAGCGGAAGGCTTGCCGTCGGTGATCATGACGATCTGGCGCATGTCTTTGCGCTGGCGGAGCAGGATGCGCTGGGCCATGCGCAGGCCTTCGCGGGTGTTGGTGTAATAGGGGCCGACCTGCACGCGGGCGAGCTGGCTAAGCGGAACTTCCTCGGCGGAATCGTGAAAGAGGACGAGGCTGAGCGTGTCGCCGGGATATTGCGTACGAATCAGATGCGAAAGCGCGAGAGCGACGCGCTTCGCGGGCGTGAAACGGTCTTCGCCGTAAAGAATCATGCTGTGGCTGCAATCGAGCAGCAGCACGGTTGCGCAGGAAGACTGGTATTCGCACTGGTGGACCATGAGGTCGCGATATTCCATTTCCAGGGGAACCTTGGCGCCTTCGCGGCGGATGGCGTTGCCGAGGGTGGCGCTGATGTCCAGATTCAGCGTGTCGCCGAATTCATAGGAGCGGGAGATGCCGCCGGATTCGACGCCGGTGGAAAGATCACGCGTGTCGTGGCGGCCGAAGCTGCTGCGGCCGAGCGAGCCAAGAAGATCCTTCAGCGTTTTGAAGCCAAGAAAATCGATGGCTTTGTCGGTGATTTCAAAGCGGGCCTCGGTGTTATTTGGGTCCTGCGGATAGCCGAGCGAGCCGCCGGGGGTGTTTTGCGGCGGGGGAGTGACCTGAGGAGGTTGTTGCGGATTGATGAAACCTTCCTGGGTCATGCGCTCGATCAGCTTGTCGATCAAATCGCGCATGGCTTCGCTGTTGAGCGCGCCCGGGTCCCTCAGGAGTTCGCGAAGCTCATCGGACATGGCGTCTTCAGGGAGAAGATTGCCTTCCTGAAGGGCACGGAGGATGGCTTCGCGGAGGGCTTCCAGGGAGTGAGCGGAGTCCATTTCCGAGAGGCCGTAGTATTGCGATTCGAAGCCGCTCTGGAGCAGGAAGTCGCCGAGGCGCTTCATGAGCTCGTCGAGGTCGATGGCCTCGGCGGGTTCGCCGATGTATTTGCCGTATTTGGTGAATTTCATTGGCGTTCCTCGATCAACCTCTGTCAAGAAGGCCGCGTAAAGCCGCCCCTACCCTGGATGCTGAGATCCTTCAGCTCGCAAACTACGCGGTCTTCAGGATGACGACCCTTCGTCGGGTCGTCAATTGTAGTTGCGGCGGGGGCGTGAGACGGACTCGCGCGGCTCCGGCGAGCGCTGTTTCTCGGCATAGAAGCCGCGTTCTTCGCTGCGGCCGATGCGCCGGTGGGCCCAAAGGCCCTCCAGAATCATTTCGGCGGCCGCTGAGGCATGGGCTTCGTCTTTGCGATTTGAGACGCCGAGGCGACCGACGTGGTCCATCAGACCCTGCACTTTGGAGAGTTGTTGGCAACGCTGGCTGGCGGAGCTCAGGTCGGGGATTTTGAGCTCGCCTCCACCTTCGAACCATTGAATGGTGGGCTGAAAATTGACTTCGGCGAAGTGTTTGGAAAAAGTGCGGCCGATGGCGGTGCGGATGAGTTCGCGGGCGATCACTTCGGCGCCCTTGAGCTCCCCTTCGTATTCGAGTTCCATTTTGCCGGTGATGGAGGGCAGCGCGGCGTAAAGATCCGCGACGCGGGCGACGACTTGCGTTTCGCCCGCGCGGGCGGCGTGTTGCTCCGCGCTGCTGACGAGGCTTTCGAGCGTGGAGATTGGCAGCCGCTGGCTGACGCCGGAGCGGCGGTCCACGCGCTTGTCTTCACGCGCCTGGAAGGCGATTTCTTCGACCACTTCGCGGAGGTATTCCGGCACTTCGACTTGAATGCCGGAGTCCCGCGCGGTCCAGGCCTCCTGCGAAGTGATGGCAATGCCTTCTTCGATGGTGGTTGGGTAGTGGGTACGAATTTCGGCGCCGATGCGGTCTTTCAACGGGGTGATGATTTTGCCGCGCGCCGTGTAATCCTCCGGGTTGGCGGAGAAAACCAGCAGCACATCGAGCGGGAGGCGCAGCGGGTAGCCTTTAATCTGGATGTCGCCTTCCTGCATGATGTTGAACAGCCCAACCTGGATTTTACCGGCGAGGTCGGGAAGTTCGTTGATGGCAAAGATGCCGCGATTGGCGCGGGGCAGCAGGCCATAGTGAATGGTGAGCTCGTCGGAAAGGTCGCGGCCGCCGCGGGCGGCGCGAATGGGGTCGACGTCGCCGATGATATCGGCCATGGTGACGTCGGGCGTGGCGAGTTTTTCGACGTAGCGCTGATCGCGCGGCAGCCAGGCGATGGACGTGTTGTCGCCCTCGGCGGCGATGCGTTCGCGGCAGCCGCGGCAGATGGGGCGCAGGGGATGGTCGTTGATTTCGCAGCCGGCAACGACGGGGATTTCCGGATCGAGGAACTGCAACAGTCCGCGAAGGATGCGGCTTTTGGCCTGGCCGCGGAGGCCCAGCAGAATAAAATTGTGGCGGGAAAGCAGCGCATTGACGATTTGCGGGATGACCGTGTCTTCGTAGCCGTGGACGCCGGGGAAGAGCGGATCGTTGCGCTCGATGGCGCGGAGCAGGTTGCGGCGAATTTCGTTTTTAACGGAAAGGCCCGCGGTGCGCGCGTCGAAATCCGGGATGCGCTTCAGTTCGCCCAAAGTGCGAGGTTTGGGATGACCCGCCGGATAAGCAGAAGTGGATGGTGTCATGAGGCCCCTATCTGCGGACCACTCGCATAGCCCGCGTGAAACTCAGTCAGGAACACAGAAATATTTCGTTGCGACCCTTCAGGGACTAAAGCCCCCGTTTGATTCCAGCGTACTTCCCCGGGACTGAAGCCCCGGCCTCCTGACTACGACCGTTCAATCTCTCACTACCAACATTGTCTAATTCAAGCCGTGGCCGTTGCCGCTGGCAGCCTGGCGCATGGCTTTCTCCTTGAGTAGATGCGGCGCCCAGTCCCGGAGGTACCTGAGCAGGCGTTCCTGCCGTTCGCTCTCGGAACGCAGTTCGAGAATCTGTTGTTTCCAAAGCAGGTCGAGGGGAAGGGAAGAGGCGATGGCATACGCGAGTTCGCCGACAGGGGCTTCGCCGAGGTTGCGCGGCAGATTGTTGAAAAGCAGCGTGTGGCACGTTTCGTAGATTTCGATCAACTGGCGGCGGAGCGGAGAATCGATGGGCAGGTCGCGGTCCTCGAGATAATCGACGCAGCCTTCGAGCAGCGGGTCTTCGGTGAAGAGATCGACGATTCGGAAGGGATGGCGGCCAATGGTGATGATGTCCATGCGGCCGTCGGGATAGCGCCTGACGACCTCGAGAATTTCAGCGGTGCAACCGACGCGGGTGAGGCCGTCGTTGACGGCCAGGAGCACGCCGAAGGACGAGCGCGCGTCGAGGCATTCGCGGACCATGCGGCGATAGCGCGGCTCAAAAATGTGCAGGGGAAGCTGTTCGCCGGGGAAGAGAACGACGTTCAGAGGAAATAGCGGTATGCGTTCCGGCCGCATGGATGCCTAGGCCGATGATAGCAAATCGGGCGGCAGAGGGGTGCAGTGGTTTGCCGGCGGGGAAACCGGATGGCGCACAGCGTTTGCAGGGAAGGCGGAAGCGATTACAATACGGCGTCGAAATCCACGAGCCCTGCCAGACAAGCGAGGAGATGGATGCGTCATGCCCTTGACGAACGACAAGAACAAGATCATCGAGCACTACGATGTCATTAGTCCCTACTATCAGGAGTTATGGGGAAACCACATCCATCATGGATTGTGGATACATGGCGACGAGACGAAGGAGCAGGCGCAGGACCAGTTGATCGACTATGTGGCGGGCAAAGCGGGGATTGCCATCGGGGCGACGATTCTGGATATTGGCTGTGGATTCGGCGGGACCAGCATTTATTTGGCGAAGCACTACGGAGCGGCGACCACGGGAATCACGATCTCCGAAGTGCAGGTACAGATGGCGAATGAGGCGGCGAAAAAAGCCGGCGCTAATTCACGATTTTTGCGCATGGATGCGGAAGCGATGACATTTGGCGCGCCATTTGACGTGCTGTGGTCGACCGAGTCGATATCGCACTATCACGACCGGGCGAACTTTTTCGCTTCGGCGGTGAAGTTTCTGAAGCCCGGAGGGGTGTTTGCGCTGACGGACTGGTTCAAGCGGCCGGGGCTTACGGCGGCGGAGCAAAAAAAGTACATTACGCCGATTGATGAAGGAATGTTCGTGCAATTGGCGGAGATGGATCGGTATGAAGAGTGGTTGCGGGCGGCGGGGATGGAGATTGTGTGCCGCGAAGAGTTGACGAAACAGTGTGCGAAGTCGTGGGACCTGGCACTGGATATTGTGGCGGATCCTTCGTTCTGGGCGCTGGCGGCAAAACTGGGACGGGATTTTGTGAAGAACCTGAAGTCATTCCGGGCGATGCGGGCGGCGTTTGCGTCGGGCGCGTTTGTGTATGGATTTTTTGTGGCGAAGAAGCCGGGACTGATCTCCTAACGGCCACTCCGGAGAAATCAATTCCGCAGGGGCTGAAGGCCCGTGGTTTCTGCGTTTTGAATGCCGGAGCTAAGGCTCCGACATTCCTCCGTGTAGAGAACAGAAATGGAAAAAGCACCTCTTCAGGGGCTGAAGCCGCTAATTGGGAGATCCCGAACGCAGGGGCTAAAGCCCCTGCCTCCGGAAGAAGAGTCAACTAACTGAGCTGGGAGAGGAGGCCTTCCATTTCGGAGCGGGCGTGCTGGTTGCCCTGGCGAGTGGCAGCGGCGATGCCTTGGTTCAGGAGGGTTTTGGCTTCTGCGGTCCGGTCGTGCTCCGCGAGAGTTTGCGCGTACATCTGGTAGCCGGGAACGTAATCGGGATTTGCCTGCAACAGAAGTTTGAAATGGGCCTCGGCGCCGGCGAGGTCGTTTTCACGGAGGCATTCGAGGGCGATGCCGTAGCGTGTGAAGGCGTCGTTGGGATTCCGCGCGAGGAATTCTTCGAGTTTCTGGCGGCGGGTTTTGTTTTGTGCGCTCATGTGCGTCTTGCGTATTATACGAGGAGTGGGGCGAGGAGCCCAATTCCTCAGGGGCTGAAGCCCGGTTTTTTTCCCGGAAATAATGTCGGAGCTAAAGTTCCCACCCCCAGCTAAAGCTCCGATTCCCCTGTGGTGCACACGAGGGCTTCGGATTAAAGGAGAGCGATGAAGGCCAAGAGTGCGGGGAAGAATCAGCGAGTGGACGGATATGAGTTGAAGGCGAAGCCGGTAAGCGCATCGGCGTCGGAAATGGCGGAGGTGGTGCTGCCGGCACAGACGAATGCCCTGGGGAAATTGCTGGGCGGGCATGTGATGCACATGGTGGACATCGTGGCGGCGATGGCCGCGAGCCGGCATGCGAACAGTTACATGGTGACGGCCTCGGTGGATTACATCGATTTCAAGAATCCGGTGAATCTGGGCGAGATTGTGATGCTGAAGTCGCACGTGAACCGCGTTTTCAATACATCGCTGGAAATTGGCGTGGAGGTGTTTTCGGAGAATTTGCTGACCGGCGAACGCAAGCCGACAACGACGGCGTATGTGACGTTTGTGGCCATTGACGAAGTGACACGGAAGCCGCGGCCGGTGCCGCCGTTGATCGTCAAGACGGCGGAAGAGAAGCGGCGGTGGCGCGAGGCGGCGAAACGGCGGGAGATCCGGTTGGCACACAGGGAGAGCCAAAAGAAGTAAGGAAGTAGCGAGGTAAGGAAAGCCGCAGAGCCGACAATTCACAAGGTAATGGCTATGGGTCGGAAGACCTCTGTTCTCTCCTTCTGAGGTGACGATCCAAATACCCCAAAGCGAAACCAAGGATTCCGCAGATGAGCGGCCACTTCCGAAAGCCTACATAATTGCTTCCGCCGGCAGCGGCCATCAAGAGCCATCCCCATCAACTTAAAGCAGAAGTTGGCAAATTGGTGGGTTCGTGGATGTCGCGGATTTCAAACATTTCTGGACAGTAGGGTAGCACGGCGTAAAGGTCATATCACCAGTTTGCCGGCCGCTGCTTAGCGCGGATGAAAACTAATTGGTGAAGCTGATGCGGACTTCGTCGGCGGTTTTTAGGGATTGTTCGACGCAGGTGCCGATGGCGGGGCCGCTGAGATAATTTCCAGAAAAATAGAGGCCGGGGTAACGCGAACGCAGGTTGTTGAGCGCAGCGATTCTGGCGGTGTGGCCCAAATTGTATTGTGGGATGGCCCGCTGCCAGAGTGTGACGTTGGAGAAGACGGGATCCTTGCGAATTCCGAGCAAGGGGGTGAGTTCGCGATGGACCTGCGCGGCGAGGTCCTCGGGCGACTTGCCGAGCGCGCCGGGATTGGTGGCGCCGCCGACGAAGCTGGTGAGCAGCGCGTGACCTTCCGGTGCGCGGCCCGGGAAGAGCGAAGAATTCCAAACCGTACCGAGAATGCCGAGACCGGAAGAGCGCGGCACCAGGAAGCCGAAGCCCGTCAGCGGATCCGCCACGTCTTTCATTGCATAGCCCAGGGAAACGACCGCGACGCCGGAATAACCGATCGCGCTGAGCGGAGCGGAAAATCCGGCGTCGAACGATTCGAGCAGCTTGCCGGAAACTTCCGTGGGGGTGGCGAGAATCAGCCGCTCGGTTTCCAAGGTTTCTTCACCGCGGGGGCCGCCAGCCACAATTCGGAAACGCACGGCATTGGGTTCATGATCGGCTTCGACGGCTTGGATGCTCGAAACTTGGACCCCGCAGGTGAGCCGGTCGCCCAAATGCTTGGCAATGGCAGTGATCATGGTTTCGTTGCCGTTGCGGAAGGTTTGCAGGGTGGGTTTTTCGCGGGGAGTACGAGGCGCGATTGTTGCGGCGGCTTTGCGCTGCTTCATCACGGCGAACGCTCCGCGGATGATGCTGCCACGGGCCTTTTCGGCTTCGTAAAGAATTGGGAAGGCGGCGCGGAGGCTGAGCGTTTCGGGGTCGCCGGCGTAAATACCGGAGACGAAGGGGCCGACGAGGCGTTCGAGCAATGTGTCTGAGAATTTTCTGCGGATGAAGGAAGCGACGGATTCGTCGGGCTCGGGGGCTTGGCTTTTGCCGAAGAGGTCGCGGAGGATGGCGCCGCGCGTGCCGCCGCTCAGGAACGAAGAGGTGAGCAGACCGGGCCCCATAGGGACGGCCTGGAGTTTCCCGTCAATCAAAACATAACGAGCGGCTTTGGGGTCGGCGAGGACGCGCTCTTCCAGAATGCCGAGGTCTTTGCAGATCGAGGTTATGGCACCGTTGCCGCTGAAACTTTGCGGACCGCATTCGAGGAGGTAGCCGTCGCGCTTGACGGATTGGATGACGCCGCCGGGACGCGGAGCGGCTTCGAGGATGCGCACGGTGATGCCGGATTTGGCAAGTGCGTAGGCGGTAGCGAGGCCGGAGATTCCTGCGCCGATGACGAGAGCTTCGAGTCGAGTGGACATTTTACGTGCGGCCCTTTGCCTCCGTTCGATGGTGTGCCGCTTCAGGGGCTCAAACCCCTGGGTTGTTGCCGGGTAGAGCGGGGGATGAAGCCTCCGCCTCCTACAGGGTCTTGGAGAACAGCGGCCGGGCGGCGAGTTGCTGCTTTTCGAGATACGGATCGAATACCATGGCCAGGTTGCGAATGAAGATGCGACCCAGCCAGGCGGTGCGGATCTCCTTGCCGTTGATGACGACGAGGCCGTCTTCCTGCGGCATGCGCAGGCGTTCCAATTCTGAAGCGAAATATTCGTCAAAATCGATGCCGAACTTTTTGGAGATTTCGTCTTTGACGATGACGGTGTGGCAGAGCAGGCGGCTGATGACTTCGCGGCGGATGAGATCGTCCTGGGAGAGGCAATAGCCGCGCATGGTGGCGACGCCGTGCTCATTGACGGATTTCTCCCACGTGGGAATGTCGCGGAAGTTTTGCGCGTAGGTGTCCTGAATGCCGCTGATGGCGGTGATGCCCATGCCGTAAAGGTCGGCCCCGGCCTTGGTGGTGTAGCCTTGGAAATTGCGGTGCAGCGTGCGGTTGCGCTGGGAGACGGCGAGTTCGTCGTTTTCCTTAGCGAAATGGTCCATGCCGATGTAGAGGTAGCCGGCTTCGAGAAACTTCAGCAGGCCGCTGCGGAAAATTTCGAACTTCTTCATGCCCTCGGGCAGGAACTTCACGAAGGAGCCTTGCTGCTTCTTGAGCCAGGGCACGTGGGCGTAGCTGAACATGGCGATGCGGTCAGGGGAGAGGCCGACGATTTGCTCGACGGTGCGAGCGAAGCTTTCGCCGGTTTGATAGGGCAAGCCGTAGATCAGGTCGACATTGATGCTGTCGAAGCCGAGTTGGCGGGCAGTGGCGATAAGGTCGCGGGTGATTTCATAGGGCTGCTCGCGGTGTACGGCCTTTTGGACTTCGGGCTTGAAGTCCTGAATGCCCATGCTGAGGCGGTTGAAGCCCATTCTGCGGACAACTTCCATGTGGGCGCGAGTGGTGACGCGGGGATCGACTTCGATGCCGATTTCGGCGTCGGGCGCAAAGGTGAAGCGTTCGCGCGTGTAGGTGAAGAGATCTTCGATCTGTTCCGGGGAGAGATAGGTGGGCGTGCCGCCGCCCCAGTGGAATTGCGAGACTTCGCGATCGCGGGAGACGCGGCTGGCGACGTGGTCAATCTCTTTTTTCAGGACGGCAAGATAGGGAGGCGTGCCGCTCTTGTCCTTGCGGATGATGACGTTGCAAGCGCAGAAAAGGCACAGGCTCTCGCAGAAGGGCAGATGCATGTAGAGAGAAACCGGGCTCTTTTTCGCGTTGGCGGTTTGCATGGCTTGTTCGTAATCGGCGGGGCCGTAAGAGTCGGTCCAGACGGGCGCGGTGGGATAGCTGGTATAGCGCGGGCCGGGACGGTTGTAGCGGTTGACGAAGTCTTCGCCGACGGAGAGGTCTTCCTGCATTTGCCGCCAAGTTGGATTCATGGTGAGCACGGCGTTTCCCTCCTTGCTCAGGGGCGCGACGGCACCGCGGGCTGTGCCTGCTGGAGCACGGCTTGCTGGCCCGTGTGAATGAACAGCTGCGCGTTTTCCACCGGAGTGTTCTGCAAAATGCCGTGGCCCAAATTCAAGATGTGACCGTGGCCCGAAAGTTCGGCGACGATGTCCAGCGTGCTCTTGCGGATTTTTTCTTGTGGCGCGAAGAGGACCGCGGGATCCAGATTGCCTTGCAACGCGACCCGCGGCCCGGCGAGTTTCCTGATTTCACCGAGGGGGACACGCCAGTCGACGCTCAGGACGTTGGCGCCCGCCTTTACGACGGACGGCAAGAGATGATGGGAAGCCTTGGTGTAATAGATGACCGGAACTTTGTTGCCGAGGCCGGAGACGATTTTCTGCACCGCGGGAAGGACGAATTCCGTGTAGTCGTGGAGATCCAGCTCGCCGCACCAAGTATCGAAAAGTTGCACAGCGGCGACACCCGCGGCGATTTGCGCGTTCAAATAAAGAATTGTGGCGTGAGCGATTTTGTGAAGGAGTTCCCGGAACACTTTTGGCTCACTGTAGAGAAAATTCTTGACGGTGGCGAAGCCTTCCTTGGTGCGGCCTTCGACCATGTAGCAGGCGAGGGTCCACGGTGAGGCGGCAAAGCCGAGGACGGGAACCGCGGGGCCGACTTGCTTGACGGTGCGGCGCAGAGCTTCCATCAGGAAGCCGGTTTCCCGTTCGGGATCGAAGATGTGGAGTTTGCGGACGTCGGCTTCGGTGCGGACGGGCTCTGGGAGATTGGGACCCTTGTCTTCGAGTTCGAGCGGGAGGCCCATGGCTTCGGCGGGGATGAGGATGTCTGAGAAGATGATGACGGCGTCGACGCCCAGACGGCGGTAGGGCTGTAGGGAGACTTCGACGGCTAAGTCGGGAGTTTTGCAGACCTCAAGGAAGGAGTGCTTGGCTCGGATTTCGCGGTATTCGGGGAGATAGCGGCCGGCCTGGCGCATCATCCAGACAGGAAGACGCGGCACGGGTTCGCAGCGAGCGGCGCGAAGGAAAAGCTCTTTTCGGGTGATGAGAGGGGCCGGATTTGTCATAAGTCTGTGGTATCAGAATAGCAAATCTGGCAGGTTCCGGGGTTGCGAGAAAGGTTATACGTCACAGCCAAAATCCAGTTAACCAAACGCATGCACGCAAGTGATTGAGCTGGCAGAGGATGTGTGAACATGTCGCCTATGGAGAGGTTTTTGTGAAGTCCATCACAGCAGCAATGTGCAGGCAAACCTAGACTGGTAGCGGATTGAGAATACAGAGCGATGGAAGAACTTAGGGACTACGTTATACTGAGTTTATCTGAGAGCGTGCACAGGCTGGGGAAAAGGCGCGCTTCCGCTGCGTCCCAACTCGGCGAGGACCCGAGCCGATGATTCCTATCTTCGTTTTGCTGACCGTTCTGGCCTATCTCCTGAGTTCGGGGCTGTACTTGAATTTCCTTTACACCGGGAAAGAAGTGACCGGACGGCTGGCTACCGTGTTGATGTTTATAGGGTTAGCCTGCCATTACGGGGCGCTGCTGGCACGTGCCAAGGCGGCGCATTCGGTGCCGTATCACGATTTGCAAGGCTCGATGTCGCTGTTCGGGTGGCTGCTGGCAGTGATTTATCTCTGCCTGGAAATTTACCACCGGCAACGCACGGTCGGAGCTTTCGTGGTGCCCATCATTCTGGCGTTCTTCTTCGCGGCAAATCTCGTACCGGACCATCCGCCCACGCCATCGCAACCGCACGGTGTGGTGTTCGCGCTACATGTGACCTTGAGCATCCTGGCGTATGCAGGGTTCGCACTTTCGTGTGTTTTGAGCCTGATGTTCCTGGCGGAAGAGCGATTTTTGCGAATTCGGCGGCTGGGGGACGTGGTCTGGCGGTTGCCGCCGCTGGAATTGCTGGAGCGGATGAGCCACACGAGCGTGCTGGTGGGCCTGATCACGATCGCCGTGGGCACGGCGCTGGGATTCGTGGCCGTGGACCGGCAGGCGGGGCAGCACTGGTATTTTGATCCGAAATATATCGTCACGATTCTCGTGGTGCTGTTGTATGTGATTTATTTCCGCGTGGCGCGCACGGCGACGTGGCGAGGCGCGCGGGCTTCGATTTTGTGCGTATTCAATTTTATTTTGGTGGTGCTGAGCTTCACGGTGGTGAACATCTACTTTTCTTCGCATCACCGTTATTTTTAGGGTGGCATTTTTAGGAGCGCGGATCGCGCGGTATGGAAATTGTCCTTGTTGGCCTGAACTACCGGACAGCGCCTGTTGAGGTGCGGGAGAAGGTGTCGTTTTCCGGCGACCAGGCGCAGCGGGCCGCGGAGGAGCTGAAGGCACGGGGAATTCTGGAAGAGACGCTGGTGCTTTCGACATGCAACCGGAGTGAAGTGTATGGCGTGCATCCGAGCGCAAACCGGAAATCGGCGGCGGCGCTCAGGTCGTTCTGGAGCAGTTTTCATGAAGTGCAGCCGGAAAAGCTGACTCCTTCGCTCTATCACCACTATGACCATGATGCGGTGCGGCATTTGTTCCGCGTGTCGGCGGGGCTGGAATCGATGCTGTTGGGCGAGGCGGAGATTCTGGGGCAGGTACGGGACGCGTATTTGAAGGCGCATGAGCAGCATGTGACCGGGCCGGTCCTGAACCGATTGTTCCAGGCGGCGCTGGAAATCGGGAAACGCGTGCGGGCGGAGACGGAACTCGGCACGCGGCCGATGGGCGTGGCTTCGGCGGGAATGAAGTTGGCGGAACGCATTTTCGGCAAGTTGAACGAGCGGAGCGCGCTGGTGCTGGGCGCGGGCACAATCAGCGAGCAGGTGGTCTCGCAACTTCATGACCGCAAGATCAAGCGCTTGTATTTGATGAACCGGTCGCGCGAGAAGGCCGAGGAGTTTGCGAAGCAGTACGGCGGAGAGGTGCTGAACTGGGGGGAGTGGGACACTTCGCTGAAGTTTCCGGACGTGATTGTGTCCGCCGTGGGCGTGCAGGATTACCTGGTGACCAAGCCCATGGTGGAAAAGGCGATGGCTTCGCGGCAGAACCGGGCGCTGTTCCTGATGGACCTGGGCATGCCGCGGAACGTCGATCCATCGGTGGGAGACATCTATAACGTGTATTTGTACTCGATGGAAGATCTAACGGAGATCGTGAAACAGAACCGCGAGGCACGGGAGAGCGAAGTGCCGAAAGCGGAAGCGCTGGTGGAAGATCATGTGGCAAAATTCATCTCCTGGCAGGCGAGCGTGGAGTTGACCGGCGTGCTGGACACCCTGCGCGGGAACATGAAACAGCGGCGCGCACATTTCCTGGCGGAGCGGCTGGCAGGGATGAATCACTTCAACGCGGAAGACCGCGAGCGGATTGGGGCCATGATGGACGATCTGATCGAGGAGCTGCTGCTGCATCCCGCGGAGAGATTGCGCGCGGAGAAGCAAGTGAGCCGCAAGATTCAGAACGTGGAAGCGATTCGAGATTTGTTCTTGCATGACCGGGAGAAATCGTGAAGCCCCTGCGAATTGGTTCAAGAGGAAGCATCCTGGCGCGCTGGCAGGCGGAATTCGTGCGCAAGCAGTTGTTTCAGGTAGCCGGAATGGAAGCGGAGATCATCATTATCAAAACCTCCGGCGACAAGATGCAGCAGGCCCCGCTGACGCAGCTCGGCGGGAAGGGCATTTTCATCAAGGAACTGGAAGAGGCGCTGCTGGATGAGAGCGTCGATATTGCCGTGCACAGCGTGAAGGACATTCCCACGGACACGCCGAGCCGCCTGCATTTTCCGGCGGTTTGCCGGCGCGACGACGTGAGGGATTGCGTGGTGTCTCACGCGGGGACCCCGCTGGCGAATTTAAGGCAAGGCGCGCGCGTGGGGACGAGCAGTTTGCGGCGGCAGGCGCAATTGCGATATTACCGGCCGGATCTGGATTTGCGCGAACTGCGCGGCAACGTCGATACGCGGCTGCGCAAGGTGGAGAGCGGCGAGTACGACGCGATTGTGCTTTCGAAGGCAGGATTGGACCGTCTGGGCTGGGCCGGAAAGATTACCGAAGCGCTTTCGACGGATATCTCGCTGCCGGCCGTGGGGCAGGGTGCGATAGCGATTGAATCGCGATTGAAGGATCAGGAGACGACGGAGATTCTGGGGAAATTGGACGATCCGGAGACGCGGACGGCAATCATCGCGGAACGCGCGCTGCTGGCGGCGTTGCAGGGCGGTTGCCAGGTGCCGCTGGGGGCGTGGGCGCGGCTGGAACGCGGCGAATTGGTGATGGAAGCGGTGGTTTGTTCGGTGGACGGGACGCAGTATGTGCGGGAGCGCGCGGCGGCGCCGCCGGAGCAAGCCGCCGAGTTGGGACAGCATTTGGCGCGGGTGCTGGCGGACGGCGGCGCAAAAGGCATTCTGGAAGAGGTGCAGCGCGCCCGTGGGTGATGCCGGCTCCAAGCCGCTGGCGGGAAAGCGCGTGTTAGTGACCCGCGCGGCGGAGCAAAGTCAATCGCTGTTAGAAGCGTTGCGCGAGGCTGGAGCGCACGCAGTGATGGCGCCGCTGGTGGCGTTTGCGACGCCGGAGGATACGAGCGACCTTGATCGGTGTTTGCGGGGGGGCCAACGGTTTGATTGGATCTTTTTCACAAGCCAAAACGCGGTGCGGGCGTTGCAGGAACGTTGTGCCGCACTGCAAATCCCGCCAAAGCAGAGCCTTGCAGCGGCGAAGATCGCGGCTGTGGGTCCGGCAACGGCGGCAGCGGCGCGCGGGATTGGACTCTCGGTGGAGTACATTTCCAAAGGACACACCGGGGTAGCGCTGGCGGATGAACTGGCTGGAGAATTGCGCGGGAAACGCATCCTCGTTCCGCGCAGCGATCGCGCGAACCCAGATTTGCTTGCGGCACTGGAGCGCCACGGGGCAAATATCGCGGCAGTCATCGCGTACAAAACCGTTGCCGCCGAGGCGGGAGCAGGAGAGTTAGAGGAAGCGATGACAAAGCGGCCGGCGGATGCGGTTTTGTTTTTCAGCCCTTCGGCGGTGCGCAACTTTCGCGAGAGCGTGGGAACGGAGCGATTTCGAGCAATTGGGCGTCAGGCAGTCTTCGTGGCAATTGGGCCTGTAAGTGAGCGGGCATTGAAAGCGGAAGGCGTCGAGCGCGTGCTGGTGGCGGCGGACACGACGGTTGCTGCGTCAATCGCAACGTTGGCGGAGTTTTTCAGCAAGGCGGGGCAGGCTCAGCCCGCAGGAGCAAAACACCGATGAGTTTTCCAATCCAGCGGCCCAGACGATTGCGCCGCACCGAAGCGCTACGTGGACTAGTGCGCGAGACTCGGCTTACCACGGCGGGATTTATCTATCCGATGTTTGTGTGCCCCGGGATGAACGTGCGCAAGGAAGTTGGATCCATGCCGGGGGTCTACCAGCAGTCAGTGGATCAGATCGTGGAAGAGTGCCGCGAGGTGGAATCACTGGGGATTCCCGCGGTGATTTTGTTTGGCCTGCCGGAGTCGAAGGATCCGCGGGGAGCAAGTTCGCTGGCGAAAACGGGCGTGGTGCAGCGCGCAATTGAAGCCATCAAGGCGGCGAAGCTGAGCCTGCTCGTGATTACGGATGTGTGCCTGTGCGAGTACACGGACCACGGGCATTGCGGCGTGGTAGAGCACGGAGAAGTGTTGAATGATCCAACGCTGGAGATTCTGGCGCAGCAGGCTTTATCGCATGCGCGTGCGGGCGCGGACATCGTCGCGCCTTCCGACATGATGGACGGGCGCGTGGGGGCGATTCGCACGCTGCTGGACGGGCACAAATTCGAAAATGTGGCGATTCTGGCGTATGCGGTGAAGTATTGTTCGGGATTCTACGGGCCCTTTCGCGAGGCGGCGGATTCCGCCCCAAAGTCCGGCGACCGGCGGAGTTACCAGATGGATCCCGCCAACGCGCGCGAGGCAATCAAGGAAGTGGCTCTGGATCTGGAGGAAGGCGCGGACATGGTGATGGTGAAGCCGGCGCTGCCGTATCTCGATATTATCCGAGCGGTGCGCGAGCGGGTTGACGTGCCGCTCGGCGCATATAACGTGAGCGGCGAATACGCGATGGTGAAGGCCGCGGCGCAGAAGGGGTGGATCGACGAGAAGCGCGTGACGCTGGAGATACTGACGGGGATTCAGCGCGCCGGCGCGGACATGATTTTGACGTACCACGCGAAAGACGTGGCGCGGTGGCTGAAGAATTGAAGAAGCAAGGGTGGCCGATCTAACGTTCGGCCACTACATAGGCCACCTCTGGTGGCCGCGAGTGGGTGAAAGGTGCGGCGATGAGTGCGACACAGGCGCAGGTGAAACCCGAACGGAAGCGTTCGCGGGAGATTTTCGAGAAGGCCGAGAAGGTGCTGGTCGGCGGGGTGAATAGCCCCGTGCGAGCGTTTCGGTCGGTGGGCGGCGAGCCACTGATCATCGAACGTGGAAGCGGGCAGTATTTGTACGACGCGGACGGGAATCCATTGCTGGATTACGTGTGTTCGTGGGGCGCCATGCTGCTGGGGCACGCACATCCAGCGGTGACGAAGGCGATCGCGGAGCAGGCGGGGCGGGGAACGAGCTTCGGCGTGACGACGGAACTCGAACTGGAACTTGCGACGCTGATCACCAAAGCGATCCCATTCCTCGAAAAAGTGAGATTTGTTTCGAGCGGAACCGAAGCGACGATGAGCGCGGTGCGCCTGGCACGCGGGGTGACCAAACGCGACCTGATCATTAAGTTCGAGGGCTGCTATCACGGACATGCGGACAGCTTTTTGTCGCAGGCGGGTTCGGGGCTGGCGACGCTGGGGATTGCGGAGTGTCCAGGAGTTCCACAGGCGCTGGCGGCGCTGACGATCAACGTGCCGTATAACGATCTTGCTGGCGTGGAGAAAGTGTTTTCGGAGCAGAAGGAGAAAATCGCCGCGGTGATCGTGGAGCCGATTGCGGCAAATATGGGCGTGGTGCTGCCGAAGGAAGGATTTCTGCAAGGCTTGCGCGAACTGACGAAGAAACATGGCGCGTTGCTGATTATCGACGAGGTGATTACGGGGTTCAGGTTGCAGAACGGATCGGCGCAAACGCTGCTGGGTGTGCAAGGCGACCTGACGACGATGGGGAAAATCATCGGAGGAGGCGTGCCGGTGGCGGCGTATGGCGGAAGCGCGGAGCTGATGAATAACGTGGCTCCGCTGGGGCCGGTGTATCAGGCAGGCACGCTGGCCGGGAATCCGCTGGCGATGAGCGCGGGGATTGCCACACTGAAGGAATTGGCGAAGCCCGGAATTTATGAGAATATCGCCGCGAATGCGAAGAAGCTGGTGCACGGACTGAAGAACGCGCTGGCAGGTGCGGGAATCGCAGCTCAGGTGAACAGCATCGGCTCACTCTCGACGGTTTTCTTTGCGCCGGAGCCGGTGGCGGATTACACCGGAGCGAAGCGCTCCGACACGAAGGTCTATGCCCGCTACTTCCGCGAAATGCTGAATCGCGGGATTTTCCTGGCACCCTCGCAATTTGAAGCGGCGTTTGTTTCCGCGAACCACACGCCGGCTGACATTGACCGCACCATAGCGACAGCGCAAGAAGTGCTAAAATCGCTCGCGGCGTAATGAAAACTCCAAGCTAACAGCTGACAGAAATACACCGGGGGGATGCGTGTATGCATGAAGTAATGGAAGGAGCCGAGGAACACGGCGGGGAGCAAGGCACCTTGCCCGTCGCGGTAACGATGGCGATCCTGGCGGTGCTGGTAGCGATGGCAACATTGCTAGGGCACCGCGCCTCGACGGAGGAATTGCTGCTGCAGACGCAGGCGAGCGACCAATGGGCGTATTACCAGGCGAAGAACATCCGGCTGCACGAAATGCAGGCGGTGGCGGACATTTTGGGAACGGTTGCTCCATTGGACAAAGAGAAGACGGAGGCGATGCGGGAGCAATATCTGAAGGAAGTGGAACGCTATGAAAGCGAAAAGGACGAAGTCAGCGAGAAGGCGAAGGAATTGGAGAACGAACGGGCGCTGGTGGCGAAGCGGGAGGACCGCTACGACGCGGCGGAAGTGATTCTGGAGATTGCGCTGATTATTTGTTCGTTGACGCTGCTGACGAAGAAAAGATTTTTCTGGTTCGCCGGGATTCTAGTGGGAATCCTGGGATTGGCGGTGGCAGCGGGCGGGTTGATGGTGCACTAGAGCCGCATGTGGCGCATTTCTGGCGCTGAAGGCTTTCGTAGTAGAACGGCGGCACAGGCGGAGTGCTGGTGTCGCATGGATGTAGTTCCCCATCCAACTAGGCGGGAGAGGGCGGGCGGGTGGCGCGAAGGAGGGCCATCTCTGCCTTGAGTTCATCCATGTGCTTGAGCAGTTCGAGGTGGCGAGTCATGTCCACGTCGGGCTTGCGGGCGATGAAGGATAGCGTGCCTCCGGGTTCGAGAATGCATTGATCCACTTCGGCGAGAGAGCGGAACCCCTGTTTGTGGGCAGCCGCTTCGAGCTGGGCCATGGTGATCAGCTCCCGTTTCAAGCGTTCGGGGTAGATCTTCCCGTTTTCAATCAGGACATCGGCTTTGCCTTCGACGAGACGGTCGAGGTTCTTGTGTTTGTAGAGGAAACGGACAACGAGATAGTTGATCGCCAGCAGGGAAGTGGCGCCGAGCAGGCCGCCGGAAACGGAATTATCGTCGCCGATGATGGCGTTCTGCACGGTGTTGGAAAGCGTGAGCAGAACCACCAGGTCGAATGGATTAAGCTGCACGAGTTCGCGTTTTCCCGAGAGCCGCAGCATCACCACCAGAAAAAAATAGACGATCACCGGCCGGAGGATTTTTTCGAGAATCGGCAGGGTGATGACGAACATGTCCTTCCACATGTCGTGCATGGAGCCTCCATGGATGATTAGAAGTTATCTAGTTATCTCACAAATAGGAATGGGTGGGAGTACGCCATTTCCTCAGGGGCTAAAGCCTGGGTGATTGCCAGGCACCGATGCCGGAGCTAAAGCTCCGACCCCTGCGCCGAGCAGCTTTATCCGCAATCCGCCAAATCAACGGCTCCGTCACGGGCAAACGGGCGGGAGTGAAACTGTCCTTTAGTACAGTCATTCATTGGCTACGCGACCAATCGGGCAGGTTTACGGTGCGCAAGAGATTGTCTTACTGTTGGAAAGTAAGATCTTTTCAAGCAAGCGCAGTGTTGTTGCAGCTCGACCTTTGGAGGCTTCCGAAAGTCCAGCCGGAAACGGTGCGCGCGCTCCGGCGAATGAAGCGACAACTACATGGCTCAGAGAATGGTCACGGACCCCGGATTAACCCTTGGGACCGCTCATCTAGCGTCTTTGCTTGATTCCGCGAAAGAAGTCATCGCCATCCTGGGACTGGATGGCACGCTGCAATTTGCAAACGCCACATTTCAAATCAGCCTTGGATACCGCTCGGAAGAGCTGATCGGGCGGAGCTTTCACGCGCTGGTGCACGCGAGCGACGTGGCGTACGTACGAAACACCTTGAAGCAGGTGATCGCGGAAAACGGGGCGCCGGTTACGGTGGTTTGCCGGGTGCGCACCCGCGACAGTTCGTGGCGGTGGTTCGAAATGACCTGCCGCAGCCGGCTGAACGAACCGGGGCTGGAGGGCATTCTGCTGCACGGGCTGGATGTGACTGATCTGCACCGGATGGAATCCGAGCGGCAGGTGATTTCGGAGATTGTCCACGCGCTGAACCAGACCGCTAAACTGGACCAGCTATTGACGCGCATTCATGAAGCGCTGAAGCGGGTGCTGTCGGCGGAAAACTGTTTCGTGGCACTGCACAATGTGGAAGGGGACGTATTCGAGTTTCCTTTTTTTGCGGACGAATATGACAGCGCGCCGCCGCCGCAGAAAGTCGATCGAAGCTGCACGGCGTACGTGTTTCGCACTGGCAAAGCAATGTTGATCCCGCAAACGGTTTTCGACCGGCTGGCGGCGCAGGGAGAAGTGGAACTTGTTGGCTCGCCTTCGCCAGCATGGCTCGGCGTGCCGTTGAAGACCCCGACGGCGACGATTGGCGTGCTGGTGGTGCAGCACTATCAGAACGAGAATGCGTACGACCAGCGGGACCTGGAATTCTTGGATTCGGTGGGCGGACACATCGCTTTGGCGATTGAGCGACGCCGCGCGGAAGAAGAGTTGCGCAAGAGCGAATCCGTGCTCAGCTTGTTGTTTGAGCGCAACCCGATTCCGACCTGGCTCTTCGACGCGGAGTCACTGCGCTTCATCCGCGTGAACCAGGCGGCCGTGGGCCAATACGGATATTCGAAGGACGAATTCGAGCGGATGACGATTCTGGAAATCCTGCCGCAAGGGGATCGGGAAAAAGCGGGAGAGTATCTGCGGGAGATGACCGCGGAAACGCAGGAGCATGGCTTCTGGCTGCACCAGAGCAAGGACGGCAAGACGTTTGAAGTGGAGCTGATTTCGCATGAGCTGGTCCATGCAGGGCGCCGCGTGCGGCTGGTGGTGGCGCAGGACATCAGCGAGCGGCGTCATCTGGAGCTGCAATTGCGGCAGGCGCAAAAGATGGAGGCGGTGGGGCGCCTGGCAGGGGGAGTTGCGCACGATTTCAACAACCTGCTGATGGTGATCAAAGGCCACACGGAGATCCTGCTGAACGCGCTAGCTCCTTCGGACGCGCTGTCGAAAAAGGTGGAACAGATCGACCGCTCCGCGGATCGAGCGACCACGCTGACGCGGCAATTGCTGGCGTTCAGCCGGTTGCAGGTTCTGCAGCCGCAAATTATCAATCTGAATTCCGTAGTGGAGGAGATGGGCAAGCTGCTGCCGCGGCTGATCGGCGAAGATATCGAACTGATATTACGGATGGACGAGCACTTGGGCAGCATACGCGCGGACGCCAGCCAGATGGAACAGGTGATCATGAATCTGGCGGTGAACGCGCGCGACGCCATGCCCAACGGAGGAAAACTGATTATTGAAACGCGGATGTGCGAAGTAGAACAGTCCTACAACTCTCTGACCCCGATTATGAAGCCCGGCGCCTACGTTCTGATGGATGTGACGGACACCGGCACGGGGATGGATGAGGAGACGCAGGCGCACATCTTTGAGCCGTTCTTCACAACGAAAGAAAAGGGCAAAGGCACAGGACTCGGATTGGCGACCGTGTACGGAATCGTGAAACAGAGCGGCGGTTTTATCTGGGTTTACAGCGAACTGGGAAAAGGAACTTCTTTCAAGATTTATCTGCCGCACGTGGATGGCAAGCAAGTTCCAGTGAATTCGCAGAAGCCGAGTGCGGAAGTGCCCGCGGGTACCGAGACGGTGCTGCTGAGCGAAGACGAGCAGGACGTGCGGGAAATTGCTCGCGAGTTTCTGGAGTCCGGCGGCTACACGGTGATCGAGGCCAAGAACGGAAAAGAAGCCATCGAGCTGGCCGCGCGGCACAGCGGCAAGATTGACCTGCTGGTGACCGACATGGTGATGCCAGGGATGACCGGCCAGGAGCTTGCGGAGCGGATGCAGCGAGAGTATCCGGGGCTGACGGTTGTGTTTATGTCCGGCTACAGCGAGCATGCGGCGACGGAGATGGCGAACGCAGATCCTTCGGTGCGGCTGATGACGAAACCGTTCAGCCGGTCGGCGATGCTGCGGACGGTGAGAGAGATTTTGCATGGGCAAGCGAAGTCGTAAAGCATTTCCTCAGCGGGGCAATCCACGGTGAATTGCGTGCGGAAGAGAGCCGGCCTTAAGGCCGGCCATTACACACCTCTGTGCGTTAACTGAGACTTTCGGATGACGCATGCCGGCGGCTTGTCTACCGGGACAGGCGTTCTTTGGCGAAGAGCACGGCCAAGAATGGCAATGCCACAAGGTGAGCCTCCCTGAGGGCGCGGTTGCGCTTCCCTGCTGGAAGCGGGCGTTAGCCGTGGGGCTAGAGTTTGGGGTGCTTGTGGTGCCAGGCGGTGGCTTGCTGGAATATCCGCCCGGCTTGGAGGACGGCGGCGTCGTCTCCCGCGCGGGCCACAAACTGCAGGCCGACGGGGAGGTGTTTTTCGGTGAAACCGCAGGGGACTGAGAGGGCAGGCAATCCGCAAAGGTTGCCGATGGCTCCCAGCGGGTCGGCAAAGGAAAGCCCGGTGAAGAGATTCAGATTCAGCGGGGTGGCCGTGACGGGTTGCGAGGCGGCGACCAGCACGTCGTAGGCTTCGAAGATCGCGCTCATTTTTCGCTGAAGGATGTCGCGGATGCGAAGCGCGCGGTTGTAATCCGCGCCGGAAATGCTCTGGCTGACGTAGCCGGCGATTTTGCCCATGGGGTCGGTAAGTTCTTTCACGCGGCCGGAACGAATCAGGGAATGGAAGGCGGAGCTCACTTCGGCGGAGAGGATCAGGTTAGCCGCGTCTTCCCAGGGGCCTTCGGGAAGCGGTGTGTCGTGGACGGAGGGGAAGTGGTGTCGCAAGGTGCTTTTTGCAGCATCGAGGATTTTGGGGATGTCCGCGTCGTAGCTTTTCCAGGCGTTTGTAAGCCAGCCGACGCGGAGCGCACGGCTCTTCAAATCGGCGGCGGGCGAAAAAGTGAAGGCGGCGCGATCGACGGGGAGCATGCTGCGATCGAGCGGATCGTGGCCGGCGATTGCAGCGAAGATGTGCGTGCAATCTTCAGCAGAGCGTGCCAACGGGCCGATTTTGTCCATGGAGTAGGCGAGCGCCATCGCGCCGTAGCGGCTGACGCGGCCGTAGGTGGGGCGCAAACCGCTGACGCCGCAGAAGGCGGAAGGGCAGACAATGGAGCCCCAGGTTTCCGTGCCGATGGCGAAAGCGGCGAGTCCGGCGGCGACGACGGCGGCGGAGCCAGAAGAAGAGCCGCAGGTCCAGCACGATTGATCCCAGGGATTTTTCGCTTCGCCTTGTAAGGAAGCCGAGGCGTACATGTATCCCATGCCGCCGGCCAGTTCGATCATGGCGGCTTTTCCGAGAAGGATGGCGCCGACGTTATGGAGGTGACCGATGACAGTGGCGTCGTGGTCGAAGACCTGATCGGCGAAAGGTTTGGCTCCCCAGGTGGTGGGAAGACCTTTTACGGCGAGAAGATCCTTTGCCGCGTAGGGAATGCCGTGCAGCGGGCCGCGGTAATGTCCGCGATGGATCTCTTTTTCAGCGGCTTTGGCTTGATCGAGAGCGAGATCGGGCGTGAGGCGGGCGTAGGCGTTGAGTTTTGGGCCGAGAGCCTCGCTGCGGGCGAGATAGCTTTCGGTGAGTTCCACAGGAGAAAGCTGCTTGGATTGGATGCGTTTTGAGAGTTCACTGATGGGGGAGTAGAGAATCGCTTCGCTGAGCATCGTCCGTCCTCAGGACTTCTTTGCCGGAGAAGCGGCCGGCGCTTCCGGCTTTTTCTTCTCGCGTTCGACGAGAGGCTTCAAATAGAGCGCGGGAGAGTCGCCATTATCCAGGGGGAAAGCGCGAACACGATCGAGGCTTTGCTGGGTCATTTGGTTAATTTGCCGCAGAAATGTTTTTTCCTCGTCGCTGAAGCGTGCGCCGTAAAGGGCGAGGATCTGCTGAAGTCGCCCGTCGGCTTCGGCCTGGCTTTCGGCGGAGAGTTTTGGATGGGGTTCCGGCGGGGCTTGGGCAAGGGCCAGAGGCGGGGCAGCGGCGAATACGCTAGCGGCTGGCACGATTGATGCGGTGGCGGAAAGCACCGCGGCGCGGTGGGCGAATTGACGACGCGAAATGCCACTTCTTCTGAGCTGATTCATGGTTCTCCCCTCAGAGCGTTCCCACACAAATCCTGCGTGAGCCGAGGCTACTGGTTTCAGAGCGGGAGGTCAACTGGCCCAAGGGCCAATTGCGTGTCCGCAGAACAACCGGGCGTCGGTTGTTAGTCCACCTGGGTTAAGGTGCGGACGTGGAGTTCGAGAGCCTGGTTGTATTGGCGCTCAATTTGAAGTTCGGTCTGGAGCTTTTTCACCAGAAGCTCAAGCCGCGAAATTTCGACGCGCAGTTTTTGAATGTCGGAGACGGCGGAAGCGCTTCGCGAAGGCGCGACCGGAGAAGCGGGCGCCTGCGCGTGCGCGGGATGATGCGGGAAAGCCGGCGCGGCCGGATGGGAGAGCGCATCCGCCACGGCACGAGGCCAGGGAGAATCGGAGACCGGCGGCGCGGGGGGGATGGCCGTGGCCTGGGGGACGACGCGCGGCGCAGCGGGCTGGTTGAACAGGCTGCTGAGCGAAGGGACGGCCATGGGGCGCTCGGCGGGTTGCTGCACGACGGGCGCGCCGTGACCAATCAGATTCTTCACGCGCGTGAGGAGTTCCTGCGGCTGAAACGGCTTACGCACCAATTCATCGGCTTGCACGGCGACGGCGCGATCGGCGACGCTTTTGTTCACCACGCCGGACATGAGGATCACCGGGGTCTTGGCGAACTGCGGATTCTGCTTCACCTGGCTGCAGACGGAGTAGCCATCGGTGTCCGGCATGATCACGTCGGTGATGACCACATCGGGCGGATGTTCTTCGAATTGCGCAAGAGCGGAGGCGGCGTCGGCGCAGGTGATGACGTGGATGCTTTCCCGGCGGAACGCAATTTTGATGACTTCGCGCATGGTGGCGCTGTCGTCGATGAAATATACGGTGGGCGTGCGCTTGGGTTCGGCTTCACCCGTCTGGGGTAGCACGATCGCGTCGCTCATTGTGCCTCCTTGTCGGCCAATTCGTCCAAGGTAGTACGTTCCGCTTCGTCGTATTCGCGCATGGCGTCCAGCATCAGGTCCGTGGCGGAGCGCAAAACCGTGCGTTGGGTGGACGCCGCGCCGTAGATGAACTTATAGACCCCCGAGCCGCACTGCACGCAACTCTTCAGGATGTGAATGACGGCTTCATCGCCGAAAAGGGCGCCGCATTCCGCATGGGTGATTTCGCCCGCGTCATAAAATAGGACCGCGTCTGTCTCTCCCGCGTTAATGGTAAGAGCGCCGGTCTGGTGCGCCTGGCCGAGCATTTGCATGACGCCAGTAAGATCGTGGTGCGTGAGATTGCCGCTGAGGCTGGTGTCCGCCTGGCCGAGCATCTGCGTTGGCTGAAAGCCTTCGAGTTTACTGACGACAATATTTTTGATGTGCGTGGCAATCACCGCCGGAGAAAGGCGGCGATCGATGTAATCGTCACAACCTGCCTGGAAGGATTCCATGAGCGCGCGCTGACTACCATCGCCCATCGCAATGATCGGCAGGGAAGCATTCTTCGGGTCGGCGTGGATGATTTTGGCCATATCGAGGGCGCCCATTTCGCGCATGTTGGTGGCGCAAACGATCACCGACGGCGGATTGTACTCGAGCGTGGTAAGCGCAAAGGCGGCTTGCGTGGCCGTGGCGACCTCGAAACCTTCGCGGCGCAGGGCATCGGCAAGGCGCTTGGAAAACAGCACGTTGCTGTCGATGACGAGAATCCTTGCGGGTTTGCCGGGGACGATCATGCATGCGTCTCCGGCGTGGTGGCTGGGCCAAGCGCGGAAGGCTCAGCGAGTTCGGGCATCAGTGCGTCCAGATTTAGGACCTCGATGACCTCGCCACCATAGGAAAGCCAGGCCGCAACATGCGGGGAATCGGAGGCACTCGCGGGCGTCAGGTCCGCGGTGATGAGTTCGCATTCGCCGCTGACCGGAAGAGCGATCCAATCTAGAGTCGCGCCACGGCGCCGGGTGGCCACCAGATAGAAGCGCCTGGAGGTGAGTCGCTTGCCGATCAGTCGTTCGGCGACGTCGCAGACGGGAACGACGCGGCCGCGGCGGAGGATGACACCATCGAGCTCGGGCGTGCGATGGGCAAAACGGAAGACGCGGCTGGGCGCAACGAGTTCGGCGATGTGCTCGGCGGTCAAGGCAAAGCGGCGTTCACCCAGGCGAAGCAGCACGCAGGAGCGGGCGTCAAGTTGTTCGAGCACGCTCATACGCTAAGCCCCATTTCCCCGCCGGCGGGGAATTCCGGCGCAACCAGCCGGCTGGCAGCGGCATCGAGCGTGAAAAGTTCTTCGGAGGTGAGAAAGCCCGCGGGATTCACAACCGGGACGACATTTTGTTCGAGGACGGTCAACCCGCGGTACCAGAGGCGTTCTTCGTGGCAGAACGCGAAGGGCAGCGCCTGGAGGCGCGTCATGGTGGTCATCTTCTCGATACCGTCGATGAGCAGTGCTGTTCGCGAGCGGCGGAGCAAAAAGAGGAGCGAAGCCGGAGAGGGCCGCAAGCCAAAATGAATCGCGCCGTTGACTACATAGAGATTGCGTTCGCCGCGGCGGAACATGTGCCGCACTTTAGGGAGGCTGGGCTCTTGGATCTCTTGAGGGGAGCCCGCGAGACCATCCACACTGCGAACCTCCTGCACGGAGGCCGAGGAAATCGCAAAGACCTGGCTGCTGCAGCGGAACAGGATGATCTGCTCCGCACGGACGGGCTGGGACTTTTGCGGTGTTGCGAGTTGCATCAACGCGCTCCTACTGGAGCGAGACGACTCAGGCTGAGCACGCGCTTTTCGATCGCGGCGTAAATGTCGTCGATGCCAAGCGTCTGGTCCACGGAACCGGTCTTGATGGCTTCCGCCGGCATGCCGAAGATCACGGAGCTGGCTTCGTCTTGCGCGAGGACGTAGCCGCCGGCGCTTTTGATGGCACGGCAACCGCGAGCGCCGTCGCTCCCCATCCCCGTGAGGACGACGCCGATGCCCATGGCACCGGCAAAAGCCGCGACTGATTCCATGGTCACGTCAATGTTCGGCAAGTAACCGTCGATACGACCGGTGGTGGCGTCTAGCTGCATGCGTCCCGTGGGAGAAACGCGAAGATGCTGGCCACCGGGACAAATGTAAAACGTGCCGGGAGCGATCGATTCGTTCGATTCGGCTTCCTTCACGCGAATACCGGTAAATTCCGCAAGCTGCAAAGCGTACTGCGTGGTAAATGCCGCGGGCATGTGCTGAACGAGTATCACCGCCGCGGGAAAATCTTTGGTGAAGCCGGGCGCGAGACGCATGACCGTGGCAGGTCCGCCCGTGGAAGCCGCGAGGACGACGACCGGGAAGCGCATGTCCGCGGGAATAACCGCTGGCGTTGCCGATGGAGAGGCGGCGGGACGCGCAACGGGCAATGGCGTCGCGTTGGGAGAACCCTGCGTGGGGACATGAAGCTGCGCGGCAAGGCGCGAGGCGGTGCGCACGACGCGAACCTTTGCTGCGACGCGTACTTTGCGCAAGAGCTCGTCCTTGACGCTTTGCATGTCGAGATCGATGCCGCTGGAAGGTTTGGTGACAAAATCGATGGCGCCGAGCTCAAGGGCCTTCAATGTGCTGGCCGCGCCTTCCTTGCTTTCGGAGCTGACGATGACGATGGGCCGCGGGTTGGTGGTCATGATCTGCGCGGTGGCCTGCAGGCCGTCCATGTGCGGCATGTTCAGGTCCATGGTAATGACGTCAGGCTTCAGCGATTCGGCGAGAACAAGGGCTTCGCGGCCGTCTTTGGCATGGCCAATCACCTGAAGCATTTCGTCGGCGTTGAAAATCGATTCCAGAACCTTGCGCATGAAGGCGGAATCGTCGACGACGAGAACGCGAAACTTTTTGGAAGGAGGCGTAGTCATGGGCGGTTATCCCACCGGCACGACCGGGCGTGCCGCCTCCGTTCCCATGAGCTGTTCGACGGCGGCGAGGAGCTGATCTTCCTGCACCGGCTTGGTGAGGAAGGCGGATGCGCCTTCCTTCATGGCGCGGTCGCGATGCTTCGCGCCGGCGCGCGAAGTGACCACCATCACGGGAATTCGTTTGGTTGTCGGGCTCTGACGGAGCTGAGCCATCAATTCATACCCGGTCATGCGGGGCATTTCCAGGTCGGTGATCACCAGATGGCAGCCGTGCTGGCTGACGAGTTCGGCGGCTTCCAGACCATCGGCGGCGAGCTTCACGCGGTAGCCGTTCTTTTCCAGCATGCGGCCGACGAATTTGCGGACGCTGATGGAGTCGTCAGCGATAACAATGACGCGCTCCTGGTCGACGCGATCGATGGCTTCGGTGGGGATCGTGCCGCGAGCGACGGCGGCGGAGCCGGGAGCAAAGATGCGCGCCGCGCTGGCGCTGGCCTGGACGGCTCGGCGTTCGTTTGGTTCCGAGGAGACCATGCGGTTGAGATCGATCAGGAGAATCAAGCTGCCATCGGGAGCGATGGTGGTGCCTGGGAAGAGCTTCACCCGGCGGAGATATTCGCCGAGGTTTTTGATGACGATTTCGTCTTTGCCGAGGACTTCTTCCACGACCACGCCGATCTGGCGATTGCCGGCATTGGCGACAACCATGCGGAAGTAGCCGTTGACGGGCTCGAGGGGAGGCAGGCCGAGATACGCGTCAAGGCGGACGACCTCGGTGACGATGTCGCGCACCTTGGTGAGCAGCTTGCCGCCGACGTCTTCGATTTCGTCGGCGCGCAGGCGGCGAATCTCTTCGACGACGGCGAGAGGAAGCGCGAAGGTGAGCGCGCCGCAACGGACAAAGAGCGCGGGCGAGATGATGAGAGTCAGCGGCACTTTCAAGGTGAACTTGGTGCCGGAGCCTGGCGTGCTTTGGACTTCGATTTCGCCGTTCAAAGCGTTGAGGTTGGAGCGGACGACGTCGAGGCCCACGCCGCGGCCGGCGAGTTCGGTTTTCACCGCGGCAGTGGAGAAGCCGGGGTGGAAAAGCATTTCGCGGAGATCGCGTTCGGTGAGGCGATCGGCGGTTTCCGTGCTGACGAGGCCGCATTCGATGGCGCTTTGCTTGACGCGCTCGTAGTCGATGCCGCGGCCGTCGTCTTCGACTTCGATATAGATGTGGTTGCCGCGGTGATAGGCGCGGAGCGCGACCTTGCCTTGCTCGGGCTTGCCATTGGCCGCGCGGACGTGCGGCAATTCGACGCCATGAGCGACGGAGTTGCGAACGAGGTGGACGAGGGGATCGGAGATTTGCTGGATGATGTTGTTGTCGAGTTCGGTTTCGCTGCCGGAGAAATCGAGGTCGACGAGCTTTTGCGCGGATTTGGCCGCGTCGCGAACCGCGCGGGAGAGCAAGGAATAGAGCGTGCCGATGGGCACCATGCGCGCGGCGGTGATTTCGTCCTGGAGATGGTGCGCCAGCTTGGTGAACTCGTCGATGTCGCCCTCGACGCGATTGATGTAGTTTTCAAGCTGCGTGAGGACTTCGTTCACGTCGGCGGAAATTTCCGTCATGGAGCGCGAAAGGATATTGAAGTCGTCGTAGCGATCCATCTCGAGTTCGCTGAACTCTTCGAGAAAAGTGCTCTCCCCGGCGGCCGCGCTGGTGAGCATTTTCTGCGATTGCTGACTGGCCCAGGGCGTGGAAAGCTGCGAACGGATGCGGTTGAACTCGTACTTTTCCTGAAATTCGTTGACCTTGCCTTGCAGGCGCTCTTTCGAAAAGCTCAGGGTATCGATCAGTTTTTCGAGTTCGACGACGCGGCCAACCATTTTGGTTCGGCTGATAACGAGCTCGCCGACGGTGTTCATCATGCGATCAAGGCGGCCGAGCGCAATGCGAACGGACTTGCTGGCAGCGGCTTGCTTGGGGGTGAGCGGGGCTTTAGGAACGGTTTTTTCGCCGGCGGGTTTAGCCGCGGCGGGCTCTTCGTGAGTTTCGGCGGCCTGGACGGCTGGAGTTTCTTCCTCAACTTCCTGCGGCGCCAGCGCTGCAATTTTGCCTAGCAGTGAATCCACACCTTCGCGCATCTCGGCTTCGTCGGCCCACTGGCGATGAAGCGTTTTCTTGAGGACATCGACCGATTCGAGGCAGATATCGACGATGGAGGGCGCGGGCTGGAGTTCACCGTCGCGGAGGCGGCCAATCAGGTCCTCGACGCGGTGCGCGATACCCCCGAGACGTTTGAGGCCGACTTGAGCCGCGGAGCCTTTGAGGGTGTGAATGGCGCGGAAGAGGCGGTTAATCTCGTCAGGATTGTTGTTGCCCTCGAGCGAGAGTAGGCAATCGCCCACGATTTGCAGATGCTCTTCGGCTTCCGGCTGGAAGAACTCCAGGATTTCGTCGGGTACCTCGTCGTCGGCGGGCAGCGCGTCGAAATAGGAGCCCGTCTGGCCGACGTGCACGGATTCGGCTTCTTCCTCATCGTAGGAAGGGAGTTCCTGGGTGAGCTGCGGCGCCGGCGGCATGCTGAGATTCAGCGGGGGCGGCTCCGGCGGAAACGCGAAGCGGTAACGATCCTTGAAGGTGGCAACGTCCTCGACGTTTTCCTTTCCGGTATCGCTGATTTCGAGCAAGCTGGTTTCAAGAAGCGAAATGCCGTCGGAGAGGAATTCGGTCAGCGGTCCGTGCAAATCTTCGCCGAGCGGAGCATTGAGCGCGTACTGGAAGATGTGCGCGAGTTTTCCGGCAATTTCGGAGAAGCGCGGGAAGCCGTAGCTGGCGGAAGTGCCGCTGAGGGTATGCGCCGAAATGTATAGCCGCTCGAGGTCCTCGTGCCCGGGCGCGATCTCCTGAAGCACACCAACGTACTCCCGCAAATACTGCAGGTGCTCCGAGGCTTCCTGGAGGAAGAGTTCGACGGCTTCGCGGTCGGGCGTGCTCAAGCGCGTCCCTCCGTCACCAGTTCGGCCTTTTGTTTCTCCTGTTCGGTCGGCTTGCGGTACATGATGCAATCGCCCAGAACGATGGCCTGAAACTTCACCGGCATTTTCGAAATCGATTCGGAATGGCCCAGGAAAAGATAGCCTCCGGGTTCGAGCGCGTCATAGAAGCGCTGGACGAGCGCGCGGCGGCGCTCCTCGCTGAAGTAAATCAACACGTTCATGCAGAAAATCAGGTCCATGCGGCCGACGTAGACCGGTGAAGCGAGATTCATCGGCGCGAAGGAGATCATTTTGCGGAGGCGGGGCTTGACCTGATATTTGCCGTTGAGATTCGTAAAGTGCGCGGCCAACTGTTTGGCGCTGACGCTGGCCAGGCTGCGGCCGGAGTAGACGCCCGCTTCAGCGTGCTTCAAAGCCAGGCGTCCGATATCGGTGGCGAGGATTTCGACGTTCCACGCGTCAGCGAACGAAAGAGAATCGGCGATGGTGATGGCGATGGAATAGGGCTCTTCGCCAGTGGAACATCCGGCGCTCCAGACGCGAATGGTGCGCGGGTTTTTCCAGAACTTGGCGACGTGAAGCTCAGGAAGGACGCGTTTTTCGAACGCTTCGTAAACGGCCGGATAGCGGAAGAAAGAGGTTTCCTGGGTCAGGAGCCGCTCGAGCAGAGATTCGTATTCGACGTTGGTTTTGCGGATGGCGCGGAGCAATTCGCAGCCGCGGGCATGACCCCGCGCGTGCATGTGTTCGCGGACGCGCGTGGAGAAAAATCGCTCGCGCGACTCGTCGAAGTGAATGCCTGTCCGCTCTTCGATCAGCATGCGGATCTCGCTCAATTCGTGGTCCGTCAAACCGTGTCCCGCCCCATGGCGTTCACTCATGTTCCATCCACTCGGCTCCCGCGCTGCCCGCAGGAGGAAGTTGCTTTACTAGCGAACGGCTGCTACCGGGGCAGGTCGCTCCGCTTCTTCGGCCGGCGCGCCGGCTTTGGAATTCGCGCGGAATTGTGCCAGGGCTTCGTTGAGCTGGTCGGAGAGCTTCACGAGCTGGCTCACCGTGGCGACCGTGCCGCGGGTGCCTTGCGAAGTCTGGCGGGTGATGCCGGAAATGATTTGCATCGCGTGCGCCACGCCTTCCGTGCCGCGCACCTGCTGCTTGGAAGCGAGGGAAATTTCTTGAACGAGTTCGGCGGACTGGCGAACGACGCTGGAAATGGCGTCGAGAGCGCGGCCGGCCTGGTCGGCGAGCTGCGCGCCGCTTTCCACTTCCTTGGTGCCGTCTTCCATGACGACGACGGCTTCGTTCGTCTCGGCCTGAATGGCCTTGATGAGGGCGGCGATGTCTTTCGTCGCGCTGCGGGAGTGCTCGGCGAGTTTGCGGACTTCGTCGGCGACAACCGCGAAACCGCGGCCGGCCTCGCCGGCGCGGGCGGCTTCGATGGCGGCGTTCAAGGCGAGCAAGTTGGTCTGCTCGGTGATGTCGTTAATCACGTTGATGATTTCCGAAATTTCGAGAGAGCGATCGCCGAGCGACTTGATCTTTTTCGCGGTGGCCTGCACGGAGGCGCGGATGCGCTGCATGCCTTCGAGGGTGTCGCGGACGGCGCGGTTGCCCTGTTCGGCGGCGTCCAGGGCGCGGCGAGCGGCTTCGGCGCTGGCTTCGGCGTTGTTGGAAACTTGTTTCATCGAGACGGTGAGCTCTTCGACGGCGCTCGACGTGTTGGTGATTTCCTGGTCCTGCTGGGTGGCGCCGGCCTGCATTTCATCGGCGGCCAGAAGAATGTTGTTGGCGGAGACGGCGACTTCCATGGCGGCCTTGCGGACGCGTTCGAGAACTTTCGTGAAGTTGTCGAGCATGTAGTTGATGGAGTCGGCGACGTTGCCGAGCGCGTCGTTGGTGACCTTGCCGCGGAGGGTCAAATCGCCGCGCGCGACCTGGTTGATGACGGCGAGCAGGTCGGTGATGCTGCGCTGCAAGGATTCGGTGGCTTCCTGGTTGCTAGAGGCCTTGGAGACTTTCGCGACGGCGCGATTCAGATTCTCGGCGATGTAGCCGAACTCATCGTTGGACTGAATGTCCGCGCGGGCCTTGGCATCGCCGGCCGCGATGCGCTCGGAGAAGGCCGCGAGTTCGCTTACCGGAGAGAGCAGGCCGCCCAGCCGCCAGGCAAGAATAATGCTGATGACCACGGCGACGCCCACGGCGATGAACAAGCCGCTGCTTTCGGCGGAGCCGCCACCGACCTGCTTGCCGGCGCTGAAGGCGAACCAAATGGCCGCGGCAAAGGCGCCCACGTTCGCCAGAATCAGCATCCAGATGGTGCTACTGAGTCGCGATTTCATTCCTGCCTCCCCAACGTTTCCAATCTCGTTAAATTCCGGGCCCCGGATAGACTTCCAGTAACCGCCGTAAATCGATGACCAGCGCCAGACGATCGTCGTGCCGCAACATGCCCACACAGTGCGGCACGTTCTCCGGCGCTTGTTCCAGCAAATCCTCCATGTTTCTCACGGAAAATGTTCCAACAACTTCATCGGCCGCGATGCCGAGCCGCAAATCCTCATGATGGGCGTCGCCACGGCGCGAGGCGACCACGACGTGCTTGGGAAGCAAGCCGGCACGGCGTCCTTCCGTCAAGGCGATATCAATCAGCGGCACAATCGCGCCTCGCAGATTAAAAATGCCGAGCAGATAGGCGGGCGAGAGCGGCAGCTTGGTCACCAGCGGCCATTCGAGCACTTCTTCCACGTCGAGCACAGGAAGGCAGAAGCGTTCCCGGCCGCTGCGGAAGACGCAGTATTGCGACTCCGGCGTGCGCTCCGCGCTGGCTTCCATGGCCTCGAGAAGCTCGCCGAGCTCCGCGTCGGGAGGAATCGGCGCCAATTGGAATTCTTCGTTCATCTGTTGCGCTCGCACTGCTCCTTCAGGCGAACCGTCGAACGGCCCGCAAAAGCTCTTCGCGCGTGAACGGCTTGGTGACGTAACCGTCGGCGCCTTGCTGCTGCCCCCAGTAGCGATCGCTGGCCGTGTCCTTCGAGGTCACCAGAATCACGGGAATGGTGTTGAACTCGGCATGACCCTTGAGTTCGCGACAAACCTGAAAACCGTTGCGCTCCGGCATGACCACGTCGAGCAGGATCACGCTTGGGCGCTCGGTGACAATGGCCTCTTCTACCCGCTTGGGGTCGTTCAGGCCAACGGGCCAATAGCCCTCGGGTTCCAGCAGCCCCTGGATCAGCTTCACCTGGGCCGGCGAATCGTCAACGATCAGGACTTTTTTCTGCACAAGCGTTCACTCCGCACAGTTCTCCAAACCGGAAAATTGCACGTGGGCGGCCACCTTTGGGGCCATCTTGCGGGGTGTTCTCAAATTTTCTATCGAATTGAAAATGCAGCGATTAGGGGTATCAGGCCCACCGCTAGGAGCGCGGAATCAGCGGCGAATTCGCGTCTTCCGTCTCAAGTTGCGAAGGCGTCTCAGTCTCCCGGAGTTCGCTGGCCAGGGATGAGAATCGCTGCATGATTTCGTTGATGCGCAGGGCCATCGTGTGGATCGTCTTGATTTGCGCCAAAGACTGGGCGGAGAGTTCTCCGGGTTCGAGCAGCAGGAGCTCCGCGTTGCCAATTAGGGAAGTGAGGGCGTTGTTCACGTTGTGCTTCATGTCGTGCATGTAACGGCCGAGCACCGCCTGATTGGCGTATTGAGCGGCGTGGCGTTCCGCATTCTTCGCCAGCTTGATGGCTTCGGTGCGGCGCAGCGATTCGCCGGCGAGGAGCAGCACCATTTGCGTCCAGTCTTCGCGCAGGGGCACGTGCAGCAGCTTGGGATATTTCTTGCGGAGCAGGCCCAGTTCGCGCTGTTCAGAGGGCGCGCACAGGATCAGTGCAGTGTTGGGTTCCATGAAGCGGAACACATCGCCGAGTTTACCGTCTTTCAGCGGGCCGATAACGATCAAATCGGGAGAGCTGGTCGTCGCATCCTGCCAGCAATCACTGGTTACCACGCAAATTCCGGGAAGCTGACGCTCAACTTGCCAGCACGCGGTAAGCAATCTGGCAAATTCGGCATCATCTGTGAGGATCAATACGTTTGTATTTCGCAAAGGACCCTAGCTCCCGAATCTTTTTCCCTACTTGGCCGCCTGAAGGCGGCCGCTACAGCGGCTCAGAGACACCGGCTAAAGCTCGTGCCAACAGCTACAGCTTTTCGGCTTCGTCGAGCGCCGAAAGCAGGCGCTTGGTGCTGATCCCCAGATTGACCGCGGCCTCTGTGTCCTTGGCCTGCTTGGCGCCTTCGACGCGTTCCTGAAGGCGCGAGACTTCGACGCGCGCGACGGTCAGGGCACGGTCGAGGCCGGTGGCGTTACCGGTATCCTTGGCATGTTCGAGGCCGGAAGTGACCAGAGCGCGGGCGACCACGGCGCGGCGAAGATCTTCCGCGGCCGGGCCGTCATCACTGACGAACGCGGCGACTTCCCAGGAAGACATCAGCAAGCGGGCGCCACCAACCTTCACCGTGGTCATGGAGCGGCCACGCGAAGGAGGCGCGGAGATAAGCTGCTCCCAGATCTGCTCCATGCAATTTTCAAAATCGAGGCTGTGTTCGGTGGCATCCGCGGGGAGGCTCGCGACCGGAGCGGAAGTCTCCTTGCCTTTTGCCGCTGGTGCCGATTTGACAGGCTTTTCCGTATCCGCGGCCGCTGGCGCAGGTGCGGGAGCGACCGAGGACTTGCCTAGAACTTTCTCCATCGCGCGTTCGATGTCGGCGCGCAAGCCGAGCAATTTCTCGAAGGCTTGATTGACGGTGCGCTCCGTGTATTCCTTCTGGAAGGGCTGTTTCCATTCGTCGGCCAGCTGCTGGAGCTTTTCGATGGGCTCGCCCTTGCCCAGGCCGACGGCCTGGCAATCCACGGTTTTTGCGCCGGCCTGCTGCAGTTGATGCAAGCCGGAGCGGATGAAGATCAGGTCCGCGTGCATCAACTCAATCAGGGTGCGGCGAAGCAGGAAGTTAAAGCGAATGAAAGCGAGCATGGCCGAGGGGTCATAAAACATTCCGCCGGCGCTTTCCTTGACGCGGCGGCCCTGCTCGATGAAATTGGTCTTGAGCATTTCCTTCAAGCTCTTGAAGCCGCGCAGGGTGACGATCATTTTCTCGAGCGGCTCGCACCAGGGGAGCGGCGTGGAATCGACTTCGCCAAAAACAGGCTTAAGGACGTTGGCGACGTCGGTCAGCTCGATCTGCTTGTGGTAAATCTTGGGAGGCGCCGAGAGCGCGAAATATTGGACGAGCAGGAAATCGGCCTTGTCGCGATCGATGGTTGTCTTGGCGGGCTTGCGAAGGTGACGCATGATGAGCGCGCGCAATCCGCTTTCGCTGGCATTGAGCGTGGTCATCTGCAGCAGGTGGCGGAGCTGGTGAACCATCACCTGCTGGTCCATGGCATCGAGCCAGGTTTGAATCTGGGTGAAAAGAGCGGGATCCATCTTTTCCGGAAGGATGCGCTTGTTTTGCGGAATGGGGATATCGAGCTGGAGTTGCTTGGCGAGCGCGACATAGATCGGAAAGACCGAGCGCAGCTCTTCCCACTGCATTAGCCGCGCATTGTCCGGCTTGACCGGCGCGGGCAGATTCAAGGTTGTGAGTGTTTTGTTCACGGTTGCCTCATCCATTCGCAGGGGCCGCCCTCAAACCGGGCCGCGACCGCCTTGCGCCCTTCGTGATACTGAAGGGCAATGACCGTAGCCTCTGCCGAACGTCCTCCTCCCTCCCGCGAAATTCGCACGCGGTCGGCAAATTCCAGCGGCAGCGTGCAAACGAAAATCGCGCATTCCTCCGAGCCGTATTCGACGACCACGGCTTCCTGCAAGTTCACCGGCGAGTTTTTCGGGCCCAAGGGCGCCACACGCACGGGAATTCTTGCTGCCGGAAGCTTGGGAAAAAATCTTGCCAACTGCTCCGTACAGTTCTTCTCATCCGTGATTAACGCCATAGTTGTCGTCGGCCCCGCCGCCAGGACAAAATCCGTGCCTGAACCGCCTCGGTGCCAAGGTGAGAAAACACCCGGAGGCGGAGAAGGACGCAATGTCCCAAGCAGGGAATTGCACGCCAAGCGCCAAAGGTGGTCGTGGAAATCGGAATTGCAACCTAAACAAAAAAAGAGGGTTAAAAACTTCCCAAGTTCAGGGGAACAAACAAATGTCTCACGCTGAAACGGAGCGTCTCACGCTTCGGTTTTGAAGAATGCGAGAGGCTGAGACGTCCCTAGGACGAGATGTCGCCCGCGGCGGCCTCCATGGCGTTGGGTCTCTCTTCGCCGCGAAGTCCGATGTTGTAGCGCTTGAGTTTGCGATAGAGGGTGGCGCGACTGATACCGAGCATTTTGCCGGCGAGCGCCTTGTCGCCATGCGCCTGCTCGAAGACGCGCAGGATGGTCATGCGCTCCATTTCCGCCAGAGCGGTGGTGGAAAGGGAAGCGGCTTCCGAGCCGTCTGGCGACTCGGCACCCGCGGGTTGCTCCGTGCGGATGGCGGGCGGCAGGTCTTTGACGTCCATCACCTGATGATCCCCGAGCGTTACAGCGCGAGCGATGCAGTTCTCCAGTTCGCGGACGTTGCCCGGCCAGTCGTATTGCAACAGGCTCTTCATGGCTGGCGCGGTGACTTGCAGGTGGCCGTTGGGGGCGTAGCGATTCAGGAAATGGTGGACCAGCATGGGAATGTCGGAGCGGCGCTCGCGGAGCGGGGGAATATGAACGGTCACGACGTTCAGCCGGAAATAAAGGTCCTTGCGGAAGGTGCCGGCGCGGTAAGCGGCTTCCAGGTCGCGATTGGTGGCGGCGATGACGCGAACTTCCACATTGATACGATCGTTGCTGCCGACGGGGCGAACTTCGCGCTCCTGGAGCACGCGCAAGAGCTTCGCCTGCATCTCGAGGGGTAATTCACCAATTTCGTCGAGGAAAATGGTGCCACCGTTGGCGGCCTGAAAGAGTCCGGCCTTGGATTTTGTGGCGCCGGTGAAGGCGCCTTTTTCGTAACCGAAGAGCTCGCTTTCCATAAGCGTTGGCACTAGCGCTCCACAATCTACAGCCACGAACGGCATTTTCGCCAGGGCGCCTCGGAAATGGATCGCGCGGGCGACGAGTTCCTTGCCGGTGCCGCTTTCGCCGGAGATGAGCACCGGGGTGCGCGTGTCTTTGAGCCGAGAGATCATGCGCAGCACGTCCTGCATGCCGACGGAGCTGCCGATGATGCCGTCGAGATTTTCTTCGGTGTTGATGCGCTCGCGGAGGAAGGCATTTTCATTGACCAAGCGGACTTTATCAGCCATGCGTTGCAGCAAAAGGCGAAGCTTTTCCACGCGGAAAGGTTTCTCGATGTAGTCGTAGGCGCCGAGCTTCATGGCATCCACAGCGGACTCGATCGAACCGTGGCCGGTCATGATGGCCACTTCAGTGCGTGGGAGGACGCTCTTGATCTGCTTGAGAAACTCCACGCCGGAAAGTTTGGGGAGTTTGAGGTCCGTCAGGACGAGGTCGGGCGGATCGGTTTCCAGGCGCGTAACGCCGGCTTCGGCGCTTTCCGCCTCCTGGCACACGAATCCGAGCGAGCCGCCGATGGTCATACACAGGCGCCGGATGCTTTGTTCATCATCAACAACAAGAAGCTTGATTTTGAATTCGTCACTCATGGTTTCCCGAAGGTCTTCTCCACCGTGGAAATCAGTTTCTGGACTCGAAAGGGCTTTTCCAGGCAAGGCGTGGGACTGGAGGCGAGCAGGGATTGCGTTTCGCTGTTGGCCGTGTCGCCGCTGATCAGAATGATGCGGCCGGATAGTTCGGGCCGGTTGCGGCGGATCCAGTCGTGGACGTCAGCGCCGTTGATTTCGCCGGGCATGCGAATATCGGAAATTACGCCGCGAAAAGCGCCGGATTGCAATTGTTCGACCGCGGTGGCGCCGGAGGATACTTCAACCACCGTGTAGCCGCGGCGTTCCAAGGCGGCTTTGAGGAAGGCGCTGACGGAAGGCTCATCTTCAATCACGAGGATGGAAGGAGCGGGACGTGGCCTGGCGGTGGCGTTCATCGTCCCGCCTCCTTTGCCGCAGCGGTCGGCGCAGTTTCGGCGGCGGCGGGGAGGCGGACGACGAAGGTGCTGCCAACTTCGTCTTCATTGTTCCAGCAGAGAATTTCGCCGCCGTGCGCGCGCACGATGCCATAGCAGATGCTGAGGCCGAGCCCCGTGCCCTTGCCGGCTTGTTTTGTGGTGTAGAAAGGATCGAAGATGCGTTCGGGATCGGCCACGCCGGTGCCGTTGTCGATGAAGGCCACTTCGACGTCATCTTCCGCGCGCCGGGTGCGAATGCGAATGCGGCCGTGGTTGCCGGATTCCTGGATGGCGTCGTAGGCGTTATTAAGAATGTTCAGGAAGACTTGCTGGAGCTGCTGAGCGTCCCCGAGCGTGGGCGTGAGGTTTTCCTCGAATTCCTCGATTACCTCGACTCCGTGGCTGGAAAGGTCGTAGCTCCGCAGCTTGATGGTTTGCCGCAGCACGGCGTTCACATGCACGGGCTCTTTCTGCGTGGGACGCTGACGTGCGAAGCTAAGCAGGTCCTGGACGATTTCCTTGGTGCGCTGGGTTTCCTGGAGAATGATCTGTAAATCTTCGCGAGCCGTGGAGGGAACCTCGGGATTTTCGAGCAGTAGATCGGTGAAACCAAGAATGGCCGCGAGCGGATTATTGACTTCGTGCGCGACGCCGGAAACGAGCCTTCCGATGGTGGCCATTTTTTCGGCGTGGGCAAGTTTCGCCTGCAGGAGCGCGGCGTCGGTGATATCGGTCATGACGACGACCACGCTGTTGACCTGGTTGGCTTCGTCGCGCATGGGGCTGAGGCTGATGGAGAAGTGGCCGAGCGAGCCATCGGCGCGGCGAGCGCGGAGTTCGAGATTGTCGACCTGCTGGCCGTTGGCGGTGGTCTGAAGCGCGGCTTCAAAATCATTGCGGTGAGAGCTTTCCACCCACTCGACGAGGCGGTGGCCGATCAGTTCCTCCTGGCGATAACCGGCCTCGTAGCAGCGGCGATTGGCGTAGCTGATCAATCCCGCGGTGTCCAGCACCAGGATCATGCTTTGTGTGGTATTGAGGATTTTCTGGTTGAAGTCGCGCTCGCGCTGCAATTGGGACTGAAACATCTTCTGCTCGGTGACGTCGAGCATCAGGCCGCGAATCTGCACAACGTTTCCGAAAGCGTCGCGGACCGCGCTGATGTTCTGCATGGTGTGGAGCAGGCCGCCGTCCTTTTTGCGCAGCGTTTCTTCGTAATTACGCAAGGCGCCATGCTTGGCGATGGCATTGGCAAGGCGTTCCTTTGCGGCGGGGGTGGGATAAAGATGCGCGCTGACGTCGGCGCGAAGAAGTTCTTCGGCGGAATCGTAGCCGAGCATGCGGACGAGCGCGTCGTTGACATCGAGGAACTGGCCTTCGGGAGTGGCAAAAAACAGCCCTTCTTGAATGCTGTCGAACAGTTCGCGATAGCGGCGCTCGGCTTCGCGACGATCGGTGATGTCCTTCAGAACGTGAATGGTCCGAGCTTCCTCTTCGGTGGCGCCGCGAGTGCGGGAAGTGGAGACGAGAAACGTGCGGCCGGCGCTGGTGGCGATGTACTCTTCGCGGGCTTCGCGCGTGTCGCGGCAGAAGGGGCAGGGCAGCGCGCTGCCGGTTTCGGCGATGTGGCGAAGGCTGCGGATGGGTTCGCCAACCAGAGCGGCCGGGGGAATGCCGAGTTGCGTGGCCAAGGAACGATTGGTGCGGACAATCCTCCAAGCTTGGTCGTGGACGGCGATGTAGTCACTGATAGCGTCAATGTCTTCAACCCATTGCTTTTTGGAGCGCTCGAGTTGCGAGAAGCGGCGCACTTTCTCCATCGAAAGCGCGGCATGGCTGGCCAAGGCAGAGAGTAATTGCCGTTCGGCGGGAGAAAATTCGGCTTTTTTGCGAATCAGGCAGAGCGTACCCATCAATTCGCCGTCGCTCGCGTAGATAGGATAGAAAGCTGCGTGACACGTACCTCGCGGGAGGGGCAGCGATTCCAGGCCGGGGCGCTTCTGCGAGAGACATTCGAGGAGCCACTCACGGTCCTGGCTGGCGGAGGGAAGCTCGGTTCGCGAAGAGTAGAGTTCGACGCGGCTGCCAACCAGTTCGCCGACCGCGGCCCAGTCCGCCTCGAGCATTTCAGCGGTGCGCAGCGCAAATTTCCGCAAGAGTTCGGGAAGCACGCGGGAATTGGCGGCTTCGACCGCGAGCTCCAGCCATTCCTTGGAATAGTCGTGTTTCGGCCGGGCGGAAGTTTTCCGGCTGGAGGCGGCAGCAGGGCGCCGCGCAGAGATACGCTTGCGTTCACGCATAGGGGCTAAGGGGCTTTGCGCGCGTCTCAAATTAAGAAGCCACGCATATCCACGCTAACCAGCCATCTCAATCTGAGTCAATGGAACTTCCCTGGTGTGGTGCGGATGCGTAACGGTGGCGTCGCGCGAAAGTGCCGTGGACGTCTCACCGTGAGACCTGGCGGGAGCTTCCGCGGACCGGATGAGACACCTTTCGGTCGCAAGCGGAATGGCTCTCCTTTCTTATTCAGTTCTATCCCTCTGAATTACAAGTGGTTGCATGGGGGCTGGGAACCAATGAAGGGTTTGATGAGGAAGAGTTCATCTTGGCCATGCACTTGCCTTCTCCAAGGCGGGGTATTTCCCACTCTGAGGAGGGTGTGGTCGCAATGGAATTTACATGGAGCAAGAAACTGCTCGCCGCCGCGGCTCTCGCCGTAGTTTCGATCACGGCTGTGTCTGCGCAAACGTCGGTTGAAGAAGGCAAGCGCAAGGTCAAGACCAAGGTAGCACCGCAAGTTCCGGAACTCGCCCGGCGCATGAATATCACCGGCAAGGTCAAGATTGAGGTGGTGATCGCTCCCGATGGTCACGTGAAGACATCACGAGCAGTCGGCGGGCATCCAGTGCTCGTGCAAACGTGCCTGGACGCGGTGAAGGATTGGAAATTCGAACCGGCACCGGAAGAGACGACGCAGATGGTGGAGTTTGATTTCCGCCAGCAATAATCAAGCAATGGGCCAAATGGCCGGCCGAGCCAGGCCGGCAAGCTATTCATCAGGGGCGTGGAGGAAGTTACGCAATGACGATCGGAAAACAGCTTTATAAAAGTTTCGGCTTGGTTCTGCTGACTCTTTTCGTCTTGTTACTCGTGGACGTCGTCTCCATCTGGATAGCGCACTCGGCGAGCGGTGACGCGAAGAACACGCTGGAGAGTGTGCAGAGCATTGAGAGGGTGCGCTCCCAAATCATGCAGAATCGGTTGAACCTGAACAATTTTTTGCTGAGCGGCGATCCTCGCGATGAAGACAAGGTGAACAAGGGTTTTACGGACCTGGCTGACGCCGTGAAAAGCGGGCAATCACAGACGTCGAATGAGTTGCTGCGCACCGCACTGATTCAGGTGGAAAGCACGGAAGCGAGCTGGGCGGACAATTTTGCGAAACCTCTGCTTGCGAAGCGGCATCAGGTGGACTCGGGGGATGCGACGGTTTCCGACTTGCAGATTTTCTATCTGCAGAAGGACCCTGCTTCGTGGCTGGCAAAATCCGCCGCGGTGCTCGACCAGACCAGCACGGAAATTGGCAAGGCCCGGCAGCATTCCGAATCGGCCGCGTCAATGGCAAGCAACGTCAGCTTCGTGATCGTTGTGTTTGGAACCATCTCCGCCATTGTTTTTGGGCTTTACCAGATGGTCCGAACCGCAAAATCTATCACGGATCCGCTGCAGCACCTGATTACGGTGGCGCAAGAGATTGGAAATTCCGGGGACCTGGACCAGAACATCGATATCCATCGAAACGACGAAATCGGGGCCTTGGCCACAACCTTCAACAACATGGTGGCATACCTGAAGGAAATGGCCGGAGTTTCGATGGCCGTGGCCGAGGGGGACCTGACGGTGGAAGTGACGCCGCGGTCGAAGCGGGACACGCTGGGTAACGCGTTCATGCGCATGTCGCACGGGTTGCAGGAAATCGTGCGCTCCACGCGCGACAGCGCTTCGCAGGTGTCCGCGGGTTCCAACCAGGTGGCCGGCGCCGCCGACGAATCGGCGAAGGTGAGCGTGCAAGCCTCCTCCGCGATTGAAGAAGTGACCAGCACGATGCACGAGATGAGCATCAACGTGCAGAACGTGGTGAAGAACACGCAGGTACAGGCGTCGAGCGTCGCGGAGACTTCGGCTTCGATCGATCAGATGGTGACCTCAATCCAGCGCGTGGCGGACACCGCCAAGGTGCTGCTGGACATTGCCAACCGGTCGCGCGAAGAGGTGCAGACCGGCATCCAGACCATGGAAAAGACCACGGATGGCTTGAACCGCACGAATCGCGCGATTCAGTCTTCCGCCGAAATCATCAACATTCTGGGACACCGCGCCGACGACATCGGCAAGATTATCGAGGTGATCGACGATCTGGCGGAACAGACCAACCTGCTGGCGTTGAACGCGGCCATCGAAGCGGCGCGCGCTGGCGAGCACGGGCTTGGGTTCGCTGTTGTGGCCGACGAAGTCCGCAAGCTGGCGGAAAAGTCCACGCAATCCACCAAGGAAATCGCCGACTTGATCCAGAGCATCCAGCGCGAAGCACGGCAAGCCGTCGAGAACATGGAGCACAGCACGCGGATCGTCGAAGAAGGCCTGAATCTGGGCAACGATCTGGGCAGCGCGCTGCACAAGATTTCCGACGTGGTCACGGAAGTTTATAAATTCTCGCAGGAAATCGGCGCGGCAACCAACGAGCAGTCGGTGGGCTCCGCGCAAATTGCCAAGGCCACGAACCGCCTCACTGAAATCACCCAGGAAATCAACTCCGCGGTGGAAGAACAGGCATCCGGCGCTCAGGCGGTTGTGCGCGCAATGGACAAGATGCGCGAGCTCGTGCAGCAGTCGGCGTCAAGTTCGACACAGCTTTCCGCCGCCGCAGAACAGATGCTGAAACTCTCGCGCAACCTGCTGGACACCATGGACCGTTTCGTGATCGACCGGGCCGGGCAGGCGAAACACCGCCGCGAGTCACCCGCTCCCCGGCGCCATTTGTCGACGCAGGACACCGGCGAGTTCGAATACGCCGAGATGACGCGTTCCTGAGGCGGAGAGGCCTGCATGGAGAAAGAACTCCAAATCGTCGGATTTCGCATTGGCAGTGAAACGTACGGCGTTCGCATTGGTTCCGTACGGGAAATCGTGCGGGTTCCGGAGATCACGTCGGTGCCCAGCGCGCCGGACTTGGTCGAGGGCGTAATCAACCTGCGCGGAAAGATCATTCCCGTGATGGACCTGCGCAAGCGATTCGGCAGCGCGACCATCCAGCACGACAAAAAGAACCGCATTCTGGTCGTCGAGCTCGAAAACAAGCTGGTCGGACTCATCGTCAGCTCGGCGTCGGAAGTACTGAAGATTCCGCCCTCCGAAATCGAAGCCCCCGGCTCCGTATTCGCGGAAGGTGAATCCAGCTATGTGACCGGAGTCGGCAAACTGAAAGGGCGTCTGATTATTCTCCTGGACATTGCCCGGCTCCTGCGCCAATCCGAATTCCGGAAGCTCGAGGAGGCCGCGGAACCCGTTGCAATGGTGAGGTAGCGCCAGCCAGCGCCGCCACCGCCGCGAGTTTCCGCACTACGCAATATGGGCACGATTATCGCGCAGATTCAGCTGACTGAAGCCGAACTCAAGCTATTGCAGACGCTCGTTTATCAGGAATGCGGCATGTTTTTCGACGAGCGCCGCTCGCACTTCCTGAAGGATCGATTGCAGCGCCGGTTGAAGGCCTGCCAGCTGGATTCCTTCTACAGCTATTACCGGCTGCTCACCAGCCGCGAGGGGCGCGCGGAACTGGCGCTGCTGCTGGAGAATCTCACCGTCAATGAAACCAGCTTTTTTCGAAACCGGCCGCAACTCGAATTGCTGCAGAAATCGGTTCTCGAAGAGATCCTGAAACACAAGCAGGAGCGGCGGGACTGGAACATCCGCATCTGGAGCGCCGGATGTTCCACGGGACAAGAACCGTATTCCGTGGCGATGCTGATTTGCGATGCCCTGGCTTACTACTACTTGCGCAACCCGCTGCCGTTTGAAATGCCCTCGCCGAAGCCGCTGATTCCGCCGCCATGGAAGCTCGAGATCGTGGCCTCAGACATCAGCTATGCGAGCCTGCGCACCGCGCAGGAAGGCGTGTACACCGAAGTGCAGATGGAGCCGGTGGACTACACGACGCGGTTGCGCTATTTCGAGAAGACGACCGATAAATATGCGATAAAGCCGCAGCTGAAAGAGGTGGTGCAGTTCGACTTTCATAATCTGAAAACGGAATTCCTGCCGCGGCGCAACGACATTATTTTGTGCCGCAACGTGATGATCTACTTCGACGAAGCCGAGCAAAAGCGCCTAATTGAAAAATTCTGGCATTGTCTGAATCCCGGCGGCTACCTGTTCGTTGGCCACGCGGAGAGCTTGTTCGGGCTGACACAAAAATTCCGGATGGTCCACGAAAACAACGGCACGGCCTATAAGCGCAACGAGGTGGGCTCTTGACGTTTCTTCCCGATGACCGGGGCGCGGAGCTGCGGGCTCTCTTCTTTGAGAGCGCGGCGGAGATATTGCAGACCATCAACGATGCCGGCCTGCAACTTGAAAAACGTCCCGCCGACGAAGAGCTGATCCGCGGGGTGCGGCGCGCGGTGCACACGCTGAAGGGAGACGCCGCGGCGTGCGGGTTTTCGAGACTCAGCGAAATCGCGCACGAACTGGAAGATGTGCTCTCGCCGCAAATCGGCCAGGTGCAAGGGGCGAAGCTCGCCGAAGTGATTTTTTCCGCTGTGGATACGTTTGAGAGCATGCTCAGCGCGTATCAAAAGCAGGTTGAGCCGTCTCCACCGGTGTCGCTGCGCTCGCTGATCCAGGATTTGTTGCACGACGCCAACGAGCTCCAGGATGCGCCGAAATCGTCGTCCGGTTCGCTTCCGGCTCGATTTGACTGGAGCGAGTACGAGCGGTTGATGATTTCCGAGGCGCAGATTCGCGGCGAGAGCGTCTTCAATATTGCGCTGAGAGTGGACCCGAACAGCGCGATGCGCGCGGCGGCGTTTCAATTAATCCGCAATGTGCTGCATGCCTGCGGCACGCTGATCGCCTTGCGGCCCGAGGACAACCTGGCGGCCGCTTCCGTAGAGATCGTGGAAGCGGCGATCTCGACGAAGCACCCGCTGGAGCATCTCTCCCATCGTTGCCAGATTCCGGCCGTGGTTTCCGATATCCGCATTGAAGAAGCAGAGCAAGCGGCATCTTCCGAACACCAGTTGCTGGGGGATTTGCTGGAAGCGCAGGCAGCCAAGGTCTCCGCACGCACGACGGAATCAACCGAACCGGCCGCCGCCGCCGCCGCAGGAGGCAATTCGGCGGCAGCGACGGTCACGGAAGGCTCGTTGCGAGTGGATGCGCAGCGAATCGACGCGGTGATGAATCTGGTGGGCGAGCTGATCATCGGGAAGTCCATGCTGAACCGGACGCTTTCGGAATTTGACGTGAATCATTCGCGCGACCCGATCCGGGTGAAGTTGGCGGAGGCGCTGGCGTTTCAATCGCGCGTTTTGGAAGAGCTTCACAAGTGCGTGCTGAAGATTCGCATGGTGCCGGTGGAGCAGTTGTTCCGGCGATTTCCGCGGGTCGTTCGCGATGTGGCCAAGACGTGCGGGAAGGACGTTGCGCTGGAAGTTTCCGGGGAGCACACGGACCTCGACAAGGGAATTCTTGACGCGCTTTCTGAGCCGCTGACGCACCTGGTGCGCAACGCGGTGGATCACGGCATCGAGCCGGCGGAAGAGCGAGTGAGCCTAGGGAAGCCGGCGCGGGGCACGGTTTCGTTGAACGCGTATCACCAGGCCACGCAAGTGGTGATCGAGATTCGCGACGATGGACGAGGGATTGATCTGGAGTTGATCCGCAAACACGCGATTCGCAACGGCATGATCAAGGAAGAAGACGCGGCGCGGATGGGAGATCAGGACGTAATGAACTTGATTTTCGAGCCTGGTTTCAGCACCGCATCGGAGGTGACCGAGGTGTCGGGCCGCGGCGTCGGGATGGACGTGGTGCGCACGGTGCTGGACCGCCTGAAGGGCTCGGTGTTCGTCAGTTCCGCGAAGAATAAGGGAACGTCGATTCAGTTACGCGTGCCGCTGACCCTGGCCAGCATCCAGACACTGCTGTTCCGCGTGGGCGGTCGCTTGTTTGCCGTGCCTCTCTCCGCAGTGGTGGAGATTACGCGCATCCAGGACCAGGAAATTCACCAGGTAGACAAGCGGGAAGTGCTGCGGTTGCGCGACCAGATCCTGACGCTGGTGCGGCTGAACGAATTAAACCGGATCCATCCGGTGGAATCGCCGAGCTCGAGAAAGACGAGAAATTTTGTGGTGGTCATTGGGTTGGCAGAAAAACGTTTTGGCCTGGTGGTGGACAGCCTGGTGGGCGAGGAAGAGTTGGTGATCAAGGCGCTGCCGGGCGAGATCGTGTCCAGCGATCTGGTTAGCGGCGCCTCGATTCTGGGCGACGGCACGGTGGTATTGATTCTGAATGTTCCGGCAATTCTCTCGCGTCTCGCTCGATCCCTCCCGCTTGGAGCCATCGCATGAAAGAACGCGTCCGAGTGCTGGTTGTCGACGATTCCGCACTGATGCGGAAGTTGATCCCCATGATCCTGGAGCGCGACCCGGAGATCGAAGTGGTCGGAACCGCAATGGACGGGGCCTTTGCGCTGCGGAAAATTGCGGAACTGCAGCCGGACGTGGTAACGCTGGACCTGGAAATGCCGCGCATGGACGGTCTGGAGACGCTGCGCATGATTATGCGTGGTGCGCCGATGCCGGTGATCGTCTTCAGCACGCACTCGAAGGAAGGCGCGTATTCGACATTCAAGGCGCTGGCATTGGGCGCCATCGATTTTGTGGCCAAGCCGCGCGACGCGGCGGCGGGCAACCTGGAGCCGGTGGCGCTGCAATTGGCCGACAAGATCAAGGTTGCGAAGCGTGCCGGCGGGCCGAAGGCGATTCCGAGGCCGGCCATGGAGCCGCTGAAGACGTCGTTGAAAAAGCGCACGCGGCCCGCGCTGCCGCCGAATCGCATCATCGCCATCGGCATTTCCACTGGCGGGCCGAACGCGCTGCAATATCTGCTTTCTCAGATACCCGCCGATTTCCCAGCGACCTTTGTAATCGTGCAGCACATGCCGGAGGGATTTACGGACATGTTTGCGCGGCGCCTGGATGAGTGTTGCGCCCTGGAAGTGCAGGAAGCGAAATCGGGAGATTTGCTGATTTCCGGGCGCGTGCTGATTTGCCCGGGGAATCGCCACATGATGGTGCGGCGCATGCCGCGAGGAGATATGATCGTGCTCTCCGAAACGCCGCCGATCAATGGGCACCGGCCGTCGGCCGACGTGTTGTTTCATTCCGTGGCGCAGGAATTTGGGCTGACTTCCGTCGGGATCATCATGACGGGAATGGGCGAAGACGGCGCGGAAGGGATCGGAGCGATCAAAGCGTCCGGCGGAATGACGGTCGCGCAAAGCGAAGAATCTTGCGTCGTGAGCGGGATGCCGCGTGCAGCGATTCTAAAGGGATTCATCCACAAGGTGCTGCCGCTGGACAACATGGCGGCATACCTGATTTCGAATTACGGTTCAGACCGTGGCAGCGCCGATAAGCAGGAAGCCGCGGAAAGAAACGACAAGCACGAAAAATCCGAGAAGGGTGAAAAGGTTCCAGTTCCGACGCCGCGTGGCTGAGCGGCCGCCGGAACAAAAGGAGATGTTTATGGCACAGTTCGCACCGCTGCTTCGCAAGGACCAACGACCGGTCCGTTACCTTGTGGTAGACGACTCCGTCTTCGCTCGCAAGAATATTATGAAGATGATCGAGCTGTTCGGCGGCGAGGTGGCCAGCGAGGCCGGCGACGGCCTGACGGCGATTGCGGAGTTCAATCGCACCAAGCCGGACATCGTGCTGATGGACATCACCATGCCCCAGATGGAAGGGATTGAAGCGGTGGAGCGGATCGTCCGGCAGCACGCGGACGCCCGCATCGTGATGGTGTCTTCGGTTGGCTACCAGGAAAACATTTTGGCCGCTCTGCAAAAGGGCGCGAAGCATTTTGTGCAGAAGCCGGTGAAGCCGGAAGTGCTGTACGAAATCCTGCGCTACGTTCTGGGAGACGATCCAAATGCCGCGGGCGGGCCGGTTGCGCTTGCGGGGGAGCACCAAGCATGAGAATGGAACTGATCCAGCCGTTTATTAACGCGGCCGATGCGGTTTTCGCGGAGGCCTTGCAGGCGCCGACGCAGATCGCCGATCTTTCGATGGACGAGGATACCTATCGACGCAAGGGCGTGGCCGCGCTCATCGCCATCAAGGGTGACATTGAAGGCCGGGTGATCCTCGATTTGGCACCGGACGTGGCCATGCGCGTGGCGAACCAGCTTGCCGGTGCGGCGCTGCCGGAAAGCGAGCAGGTGATTAAGGAGACCGTCTGTGAGCTGGCAAACATGGTGATCGGCAACAGCGTGACGCTGCTGAACGATCAGGGTTTCCGCTTCAAGGTGTTTCCGCCGGAAATTCATATGAGTGAAGAGGGTCTGGCGGGAAGCGTGGACACCGAAGCGATGGTGCTTTGCGTGGAAACGCCGTGCGGCCCGATTTACCTGAATATCGCCATGCACTATCTGCATCGCCGGCGCAGCGAGAGAAGCCCGGTTCCGGTGCTCGACTAGTCTGCCGCACAGCCAACATAAGAATCCTAACCAGCCGCTGTGCCAGGCGTTGGAATGCGGTGCATCTCCCCTCCACGTTCAATAAAATGGCAATTCTCACGAGTCAAGGCGCTTAGAGGCGCTTGCGTGTGGGAGGGATGTGCGTTAAGCTTAAAATAGCTAGCTGTCATCTAGCTGCATTTAAGGAGCCATTTTTGAGAGAGATAGGGGCGTTTGAAGCCAAGAACAAGCTCGCGGAGCTGTTGGTTCTGGCGGAAAATGGTGAAGAGATCATCATTACCCGTCACGGGCGGCAGGTGGCCCGGTTAGGTCCGATACAAAAGCCGTTTGATCGCGAAGCCGCGCGCCAGGCCGTGGAACACCTCCAGATGATCAGCAAAGGAGTCACTCTGGATGGAATACGGATCAAGGATCTCATTGAGGAGGGCCGGATGTGATCTGCGTGATCGACGCTTCGCTTGCATTGAGCTGGCTGTTTGAAGACGAACAAACGCCTCCGAAAATGGCATTGTTGCGCGACATCTCCATCAAAGGTTGCCTGGTCCCTTCCCTGTGGCGGTTGGAGATTGCGAATGCCCTGCAAGTAACCATTCAACGAAAACGGATTCACGCTGAGTACCGCGACAAAGTGCTTCGCTTGCTAAATCGATTGCCAATTGAGGTGGACGAAGAGACCGACGGTCGTGCATGGACCGATACTCTACAACTGGCCGACACGCACCGGCTCACAGTCTATGACGCTTGTTACCTGGAATTGACGTTGCGGGCCACGCTCCCTCTTGCTACCTGCGACTCCGAATTGGCCGCCGCGGCGACGAGCGCGGGGGTGAAGCTTCTGGAAACGAAGTGAGCCGCTGCTCGGGGACCACCTGTAGTACACTCGGCACGTTCTATACACATTGCTTGGGAAACGTGGAGGGCGAAGTGAGCCGCTGCTTGCTATGGCTGCTAGTGGGCTTTGTATGCGCATTGCCGTTGTTGGCGCAAAATTCCAGTGCGCCAGACGCGGCGGAGCCGGGCTCGATGGAGGAGATTGCGAAAGATACGACCGAGGCGCGGTTCAGCTCGCCGTGGGTTTCTTATCTTCCCGCTTCCAAAAGTGTTCCGTCGCCGCGAGTGTTTTTCGGGCGGGTGATGGGGGCTCTCGGAGAGTTTGTGAACTCTACAAAGGCCTATGCGTATTGCCGGGCGCTGGCTGCGGCCTCGCCGCGCGTGCGCGTGTTTACAATTGGCAAATCCGAGGAAGGCCGCGAAATCCTATTGCTGGCGATTGCGGACGAGAAGGGAATTGCGAACCTGGAGCAGCTTCGAGCGGCGACCTCGGAGCTTGCCGACCCGCGGATAACGCCGCCCTCCGTGGCAGAGCAACTGATTTCCACGGCTCGACCGATTTATTACTTCAATGCGGGCTTGCATTCGGATGAGACGGGATCCACCGAATCGGTGCTGGAACTCGCCTACCGGCTCGCTGTATCCGAACAGCCGATGGTTCGGCGGATTCGGGAAAACCTGGTGGTGCTGATCAATCCGGTGGCCAATCCGGATGGACGCGACAAGCAAGTCGAGTGGTTCTATCGCTATCTAAAAGGGAAGACGGATCGCGCCACGCTGCCACGCCAGGCGCCGCCGTACTGGGGCAAATACGTTTTTGTGGACATCAATCGCGATGCGCACCAATTGACGCAGGAAACGACGAAGGCCGTAGCGCATATGTTCTTTGAGTGGCATCCGACCGTGGTCCATGATTTGCACGAGGCCGTGCCGCTGTTGATGACGTGGAACGGTACAGGGCCCTACAACCCGGACGTGGATCCCATTACTCTGTCGGAATTTCAGGCGCTTAGCTTTCATGAAATACAAACGATGACGGGCATAGGAATGCCAGGAGTTTCCACGTGGAACTTCGGCGAGGGTTTTTCGGAACTGTTCCTGGATTCCGTGGCGATGAATCACAACTCCATCGGCCGGGGATACGAAACCTTTGGAAATGGCACGGCGGAGACCCTGGAATGGCTGCTTTCGCCGGAGGATACTGCGCGGGAGTGGTACCGCGTGTTGCCGCCGCCAAGCGGCAAGTTTTTATGGTCGGCGCGCGATAACGTGAATTACAACGAGACCGGCGCGCTGGCGGCGCTGGATTACATGGCCGCCAATTCGAAGGAGTTTCTGCGGCATTTTTACGAGAAGGGCCTGCATTCCTATGAAAAGGGCCTGGACGATCCTCCCTATGGATTCTTGATTCCGCCGGATCAAGGTGATCCGATGCGGGTGGCGCAAATGGTTGCGCGATTGATGAGCCAGCACATTGAAGTCAGCCGCGCGAACGCTCCCATCACATTGAAGGACGGCGATTATCCGGCCGGCACTTATGTGGTGCGGCTGGACCAGCCCTATCGTAATTACGCCGTGGACCTGCTGACGCCGCAGCATTATCCGAAGGATGCCACCGAGCCATACGATGACGTTTCGTGGGAACTCCCCGCTCACTATCATTTGCAGGTCTCGCCGACGGCAGATGCGGCCATTCGCTCGGCGGACCTAGCGCTCTTAACGGAACCTCCACATCCCAAAGGAACGCTCTCGAGTTCAGGCCCGATATTCCTTCTGAAAGATTCCGGGCAAGAGGAGTTGATGGAGGCGCGCTACGCTCTGGCGAAATTTGATATTGAAATTGCCGATCACGGTTTTGCGTTTGGCGGCTTGGAATATCCGGCGGGCTCGTGGATTCTGCCCGCGCAACCCGGCTTGGGGGAAGCTATCCAAGAAGTTGCGGACCGGATGGCATTGAGTTTTGCGGGCGCAGCTTCGGCGCCGGATGTGCCGCGACATGCGGCAAAGGTTCCGCGGCTGGGCGTTTGGGTGCCCTGGGCGGACACGGATTCGATCGGCTGGCTGAGGTACTCGCTGGACCAGCGGCACGTTCCCTACATTTATTTGCGTGACGAAGACATTCGGGCCGGGAAACTCAGCGACAAAATTGACGTCCTGCTCTATGGGCACGTGGATCTGGAGCTTGCCGAACAAATTCAAGGCATACCGAAGCGCTGGAGCCCGATGCCATTCCAAAAATCGCCGGAGACGCCGAGCTTTGGGACACCGGCGGAGTCCAGCGACATCACCGGTGGAATCGGATATGAAGGGCTGGCGAAAATTCAGGATTTTGTCGAACAGGGCGGGCTGCTGATCACGCTGGGGAGCGGTTCCATGCTTCCGCTGGAAGCCGGAATCGTGCGCGGCGTGCGGCGGGATGCCGGCGGAATTCCGCGAAGTTCGCAAGGCGGCGGAAGCGAATCGGCGGCAGCGGCGCAGCAATCGCTTACGCGAACTCCGGGTTCGCACCTGCGCGTCACCTTCGAGCGGCCGGAGCACCCGATTGCGTACGGTTACCCGCGGCACACCTATGTTTTTCGGCAGAATTACCCGCTCTACGCCACGCCGCGCAAGTGGCTGCGGATGGCGTACTGTACGACGTGCCTCGATGGTCCTGAGGATGCAAGCGGCGTGGTGCTGGAGTGGGGAGACACTGCGGGAGCGCCAATCCTGGTGAGCGGACAGATTTGGGGAGAAGAGAATTTAACCGGCCGGCCGGCAATACTGGATTCGCCTGTGGGCCACGGCCACGTGATTTCGTTCAATTTCAATCCCGTGCACCGGGATATGAACCGCGGCGATCAGCGCATGCTCTGGAACGCGATTCTGAATTGGCAGGCGATCATTTCGCCAGAAAACAAAAAATAGCCGCAAGGCAACACCGGGGAAGTCTTACTCTGGCGGGCGAAGGTAGGCAGCCCCGTGGCGAAACAGGCCGGCGGACGAGATGGGCTGTGAAAAGACGATGCGGATGGGCACAAAAATCGCCCCCGCACCCGGTGTATAGGGGACCGCGACTTCCAGGCGCGTTCCTTCCGGATACTTGTTGCGGCTGCGGAAGCTGATGCCGCCTTTGGACAGATCCTCGCAAACGGCGACTTCTTCCTGAAAGCCGCGCTGGCGAATGCAAGCCAGGACGCGCGCTTTCACGCGCGTGCGATTGCGCCGAGGAACCACACGATCCTCTACGGGGACGCGGGCCGCCAGGAGTTCCGGCACCGGCGCGTCCGATTGCGCCTCGATCCAGATGGAAGGCGCATCGCAATGGCGGCAGACGCGCGCCACGCAGCGCCGGATTTCGAACGACTTCAATTCCATTTCGTTCAAGTAGACGACTTCGCGGCGCTGACAGAAGCTGCACTCCATTAACATGCGGGCCAGCGCTTCCTCGGCCTGATGGGGAGGAGGAAAATCAATCTCCCAGAAATCGGCGCGGGGATCGAGAATCGTGACCGCATAGAGAAACCCTTCCGGTTCGCGATCGATTTCGGCGACGATTTTGACGCGAGCGGATTTCACGGCATCGCCTTCAAGGGTGCGGAGGAGCGTCAATTCCTGGCCGGGGAAGAGTTTTTCCGGAAGGCGGATGACGCCGCCGTTGCGGCTGACGAGCAGGGATTCGGCGGGCTTTTTGACGGCGATGCCGTCGCTGCCAAACCAGGAGGCTTCCACCTCGAGGCGCAGGGAGATCCGGTCACTCTGACGGACACCTTCGGTGCGCATAGTCGCTTCGTTGGGAATCGTCTGCAAAAATCAGCGTAGCACGCGAAAAACCGAGGTTTTTGGGCCGGGAAGGCGGAGATGTCGTACCCACTAATAACCAGACCGGGCGGCCAGACGGTTGGTTTACCCTTTCGCTGCTGCCGGCCACGGCGGAGTTTCCAACCGGACGGTGTTCCGGCAGACTAGGCATGCGGGAGTCTTTACCGCCCCCGGGTTTCCTGCGCCCCCACACGTACAGGGTGTACTTGGTGAACAAGGTCATTTCCATGCCTGGCCGAAGCGGACTACGTTCCGGGATGAATGGTGTCCGCGACCGGCGCTATGCCATCCGATTTCCATTTGCCGCCGATGTCGAATTGATCGATCTCGAGAGCGGGAAACAAGTGAATGGAGTTACCTCCGACATTTCCATGGGCGGGTGCTTCATCTGCACGAACAAGCCGCTGCCCATCAGCGCACGCGCTCGAATGAAGCTGCATCGCAAGGCGGAGACACTGGAGGCGCTTGTGGTGGTGCGCATCGTGAAGCCGCGCGTAGGAATGGGCATCGAGTTTTTCGACCTGGAGCCGGGAAGCGGCGAATTGCTGTCGGCGTGGATCGAAGCGTTGCGGCGGACGCGGTAATTCTCTCACCGAAGTGATTTCGATTTCCCAATGAAGCAGTGTCAGTGAACCGTCTCCAGCGGATGGCGGCTCTTTTCATAGAACTCGTTCTGCAATTTCAGACTTTCGTCGTCCGCTTTCACCGCGCGGATTGCCCTTACGACGGCGTTTATCCAGCTCTGCAGGTCGGCTTCGCCTTGCTCCTGGGTAGCGGTGGATCCGTCGCCGGAATAGTGATTGGGGAATCGCGCGTACCACCAGATGCCAGTGTAGACATTGTCCGGGAGTTTCACACGCTTCTGGTCGGCGCCGGATTCGTCCCTGGCCCGATCTATGTGAACCAGGTCAGGGCGGGTGACGAGCATGTTGGAGGTTTCGGTTTCGCCGGCATGCCAGTCCGGCCCTTGCTTCTCAGCTCCAACCTTCTTTGTGGGTTCGTGGCCCCATTGCACGTAAACGACATAATCATGCGGCGAATCGAGTTGCGTCTGGGCGAAATAAGGAAGCAGGTTCTCGTTGCCGCCGTGGCCATTGACAATGAGGACTTTCTTGCAGCCGTTGCGCGCCATTTCATCGGTAGTGGCCTGGAGAAGCTTCATTTGCAGTTCGGCGTTGTAAGCGATGGTGCCGGCTTCGTGGCGAGCTTCGGAGATCTGGCCAAAATAGTACTGGGGAAAAATGACGGCGTATTCCTGCTGCGCGGCATGTTCGGCGACATAGCGGACGTTGAGGAGGTCGGTGCCAATCGGCAAATGAGGTCCGTGTTTTTCGAGTATCCCGAAAGGAAGCAGGCAGGTGCCTTGTGATTTTGCGATCGCGTCTCGGAATTCGCCGGCAGTCAGCTCCTCCCACTTGGTGGAAAGTTTCTGCGGGTTCTGCGCGCAGCAGACGGAAGCGGCGCCCAGTACAAACAAGATTGCTAGCCAGCGAAGCATTGTGGCCTCCCATATGGCGCAGCGATTGTAACGTGGTGAGGGAGAGGAAGTCACAACTCGCATTTCGTAACAGAGAGAATCGATCGACGAGAGTTACTCGGCCGTTTCCTGGGCGGGAGAAATCAAATTCAGTGCGGGACGCGGAAGGATGCCCATCTCCTGATAAATGGGCCGGATGACCGCACGGATTTTGGGAATTTCGAATCCAAACCAGATGGCGCCGGCGATACAGAAAGCGCCGGTGAGGATGACGGTGTATGGCGCGCCAATCCGCTGCGCGAGCGTGCCGGCCAGCAAGCTGCCCAGCGGCGCAGCGCCGAAGAAGGCCATGGTGTAGTAGCTCATGACGCGTGCGCGTTTGTCTTCGGAGACCAGCGACTGAATGATGGTGTTGCTGACCGAAGCATTCTGGATGAGGCCAAAGCCGGCGAACACCATCAGAAGCAGAGACAGCCACAGCGTGTGCGACATGCCAAAGAGGATGAGCGCAACTCCGAGAACCGCGGTGGCGATTTGCAGCATGCGCGTCAAACCGACAACGGTTTTCCGCAGCGCGAGGGAAATGGCCGAGACCAGCGCGCCGACGCCGGAGGCGCCGGTGAGCCAGCCGAGCGTGTGCGCGCCGCCATGGAGGACTTGTCCCGCGAAGACCGGCAGAAGCACGCCATAGGGAAAGCCCATTAAGCTGGTGAGCGCAAAGAGCACGAGGATGGAACGAATAGGTCGAAACGCGCGCACGTAGTCCCAGCTCTCGCGGATCTGGCCAAAAACGCTGCGGACCTTGCTGCGCGCTTCCACGTATTGAATGCGCATCAACAGCAGGGAAGCGATGACCGCGAAATAGCTGACTCCATCGATCAGAAAGCACCAGCCCTCGCCGAATGCGGCGATGATCATGCCGCCGATGGCGGGGCCGATCAAGCGAGCACCGTTCGCCATGGACGAATTGATGGCGATGGCGTTGCTCAAGTCGCCGCGGTCCTCGACCATTTGCACGAGAAAGGATTGCCGGGCTGGCATATCGAGGGCGTTGATCAGGCCTTGCAGCGCAGCAAGCACGATGATTTCCCACAGGGTAATGCGGTGAGCCAGCGTGAGCACGGCCAATGCCAGGGACTGAGCGGCCGCGGCGGCTTGCGTCCAGACCAGAAGTTTGCGGCGATTCAGATGTTCCACCACCACGCCGGCAATGGGACCGGCGGCGAAGGCGACGATCTGTCCGGCAAAGCTGACCAGTCCGAGCAGCAGGGCGGAATGGGTGAGGCGATAGACCAACCAACTGGTGGCGAGGCGCGTCATCCAGGTGCCGATCATGGAAGTGCTTTGGCCCCAGAAGAAAAGCTTGAAATTCCGATGGCGTAAGGCGCGCCAGGCGTGGGACATCGATCCATTGAAGAAGGAGTTGTTGCCGGATTCCTGCGGAGTGGGGCCCGTGTTCACGTCGTGCTTCTTTCTCCTGATGCGATCACCGCTCGGCAAGGCGTTTGATAATTTCTCCGGCCTTGAAGAGCGTCTCGCGCTCGCTTTCGTTCAACTGTGTGATGGCTTGCGCCAACCAGGTGCGTTTTTCGGCCCTCATGGCGTTGCGGACGGAAAGGCCCTTGGCAGTAAGGACGATATTCAACTGGCGGCCGTCGGTTGGATGCGGCTTGCGTTCCACCATGCCCATTTCCTCCAACGAAGCGATGGTGGTCCCCATGGACTGGGGCTTCATACGCTCGGCGCGGGCGAGTTCGGCAGTTGTAGCCGGGCCGTCGCGGTCCAGGCGCGCCATGACCGCGGCTTCGGTCAAAGAGAGTTCGTGAGACGCGGCAGCAGAGCGGATGCGGCGCACGAGCATGCCGATGGCCTGGGTCAGCTCGATCACTGATGTTTCCAGGGTCTTCCTCGTCATACAACTCTAGGATAGACGATTAACAGGTAAACTGGCAAGCTAAACTGGCAAGGAGGACTGCGTATCGGTTAACTGGCCGGCGGTGCAACCTCAACCCAGCGACGTGTTACTGATTTTCGGGAAGGACAGGAAGCGCCAGAGTGTCGATGGTGGCGGGGTCGTCGCGGAGCTTGATGTAGAGCAAGCTCCCATTGGGCCGCGGCACGGTGAGCGTGCTGTTCATGTAGCCTGCGGGAACCTGAACGGCGTTCTTGAAATCCTTGTCGGATGCAACCGAGGCCAGCAAAAAGAGATTGGAGCCATGCAAGGTGCAGGGCTGCTCCGGCACGTCCGGGCAGCGTACTTCTTTCAGCGTGGGCGTCCGGACTAAGACGGCGAGCGGTTGCCATTCACCCTTGGCGCCGGCGGCATCCACAGGGCGGAAATGCAGCATGCCGAAAGCTCCGGCGCCCAGCGTTTTCGAGGGATCGACAAGCGCGAGGACGCTACTGGAGTCCTGCAGGATGAGGCTGCCGTCGGCGAGACTGAGGAGGGCGTCGTAAGAGTTGTCCGTGGTGGCGACTTCAATCTTCATGTTGCGCTCGAACTGGCTGGGCGTGTCGGTCTTGAGATAGAAGGAGAGCCTGCCGTCCTGCGAGAGTTCATCGGGTGTTCCGAAACGAATCGGAGAGGGAAGAGAATCCTGTTGGACGCTTTTGCTGACAAGGGAAACCTTGGGCCGCGGCGGCGCGATAATTGCAGGCACTTCGAGAACGCGGGAATCAGAACATTGCGAACTCTTCGAAGCGAATAGTAGCGCATGGCGCGGTTGTCCGGGTATGAACCTGCAAACTGCGGCCGCGGCCCGGAAGATGGCCGCAAGCGTGATGAAACCGGAAATGGGCGCGACCCGAATCCGGCCTCGCCATTGGAGCACAGGGTTCCGGGAATCCCGAGAAATTGGATGCGATCCGGCGGGCGTGCGTCGCCGCGGGGTGTGTCCCTTTGATGAACTGGCCGCCGGCAGGTCAAAACGCGGAGCGGCAGGCCCCCGAGAGCCTGCCGCTCTCTCTCCCAGCGCCGGAGTGAGGGTAGCGCGTCACTCCGAAACCACGACGACGTAATGCGTGGAACCGCCCCGGTTCACCAGGAGCAAAACAGATTGCGCGTGAGATTCGGCAAGAGCTTGATGAAATTCCGAAACATTGTGCACGGGCTTGCGATTTACTTCCTGAATCACATCGCCGCGCTGTAATCCGGCATTGGCCGCCGCGCTGCTGGGATCGACGGAAGTAATCACTACGCCATGAGTTGGTTCAGAGATCCCGAGATCCTGCGCGATGGACGGAGTCAGATTCTGAACCTCAAGTCCCTTCAAGACGGACGGAGCGGTTTCACCGGCGTTAGAAGCCGTCTCTTTTTCGGAAAGCTCGCCGAGAGTGACGTCCGCATCGCGGATTTGACCGTCGCGCGAAATTTTTAGATGCACGGTGGTTCCGGGCTTGGTTTCGGAGATGCGGACGCTCAGGTCATCCGGCGTGGAGACCGCTTGCCCGTTCAACGCCAGGATGATGTCGCCACGTTCAATTCCAGCTTTTGCCGCTGGGCTTCCGGGCGTCACCTCCGCGACCAAAGCGCCGCCGCCCTGGTTGAGGCCAAACGCCTTGGCCAGGTCCGCATCCACACTCTGGATGGCCACACCCAAATGGCCGCGAACGACCTTGCCGTTGTCCACGATTTGTTCCATCACGTTGCGCGCCATGTTAATGGGAATGGCGAAACCGACTCCCTGGTTGCCGCCGCCTCCACCTGCAATGATGGCGGTGTTGATGCCGATCAGGTCGCCATGCATATCCAGCAGCGCGCCGCCGGAATTGCCCGGATTGATGGCCGCGTCGGTCTGAATGAAGTCCTCGTACCGCTCGATGGCCCCGCCGAGGCCACGGCCCGTGGCGCTGACGATGCCCATTGTGGCGGTTTCTCCGATTCCAAAAGGATCACCGACGGCAAACACAACGTCACCCACTTTGAGATGGGAAGAATCTCCGAGCGTGAGGGAAGGCAGATTGGTGGCGTCGATTTTGAGGACTGCGACGTCGGTGCGGGGATCTGTTCCCACCACCTTGGCCTTGAATTTCTTTTTGTCCTGCGTGAAGACCTCCACATCGGTTGCCCCGGAAACGACGTGGTTATTCGTGATGATATAGCCATCGGGATTTACGATCACGCCCGAGCCGAGACTATATTGCCGCTCGGATTGCGGCTGTACGGGCTGCTCGTTGAATTGGCCGCCAAAGAACTGGCGGAAAAACGGATCATCGAAGAAGCCGGGAAGATTGTTATCCTGCTTCACGATTTTACTGGATGAAATATTGACTACGGCGGGGAGGGCGGGATCGATGATAGAAGAATAACCGTTCTTCAATCCCGACATGTCCACCGGTGCAGGGCTCTCATCGATTTTGAGGGGGACCTTGCTTGAAGGCGTGGAGGCCGCATGACCATACTGCGGCGTGATCGAGATAGCCGTGACCCCCAGGACCAAAAAGCTCAACAAGGAGATCAGGATCCAGTTCGTGCGACGGTATGCTGTCACGACAGAGGGGCGAATACTGGCGAGGAACCACGGCAGGCGGTCGTGTTTATCTCTCGGGTTCATGACTTAACTCCTTCACTCTTACGGGAAACTGGAAAGGCTGGCTACGGCCCCATGTGGGCCGTCCCCTTGCAACTAGAATTGAGACGTATCGTACGACGATATGGTTGCAGCAAGGCGTGTGTTCTATCGTGACACGATAGAATAGGGCGCTTCGCCATAAGGCGAGTCCGCGCAGTGCGCATCTGGCAGCATCACCGAGTTGAGGCATGGCCGGCATCCACTTTTATGCCCGGAGGGGATTGCTCTATGGCGGCATAGGCGCCATCGCAACTCCCGGAGCCGTTCAGGCATTGCTGGAGGCGACGATCCTGAGCCGCGCGGGTCACTTGGCGTCGATCCTCCTGGCTGAGTTTCGATGGATCGCAATCGCCGATGCCATCGAGGCAGGACTGCAAATTGCGGTCGTAATCCGCGTCTGAAACCTCCTGCTTCTCCAGGGGAGAAAGCCGGGTTTTGTCGCAGTCGCCAAGGCCGTCCAAGCAGGTCCGCCAATTGTGAAAATGCAAAGCCTGGTTGACGGCAGTCTGTTCGGTGGGAGTTAGGAGCTTTTGGTCGCAATTGTCATAGCCGTCCAGGCAGTTCTGGAGATTCAGGTCGCGGGCGGTGCGAACCAACTCTTGCTTTTGCAAGACGGGCAGCTTTGCTTTGTCGCAGGTGGGCGCGCCACTGAAACAATCCGCAAAATTGCGGTCGACAGCGGCCTGCTTGACGGCTTGCAATTCCGCAGGGTTCAGCGCCTTCCAGTCACAGTCGGCAAAGCCCTCGAGGCAAAGCTGGAGTTCTTCCGAGTGGCGGGGATAGATGGTTTGCGAGCTCATCCGCAGCGGAATGATGCTTGCCAGCAGCGTCGCACATAGGATCAGGGGTCGATTTTTCATAGAGAGCCTCCCGTCAGCCTGCTGCTGAGGACCGGCAGTTGCTGGAACCAAAACGGATGTCGCGCCGCCCGTGGCCCCGGATTGGTCCGCGCAGAGCCGGCACGCCAATGCTCCGAGCAGTTAGACGGCGGAAAAGTCCGCCGGTTTTGCCGGCCGGCAAGATATATCGTAATACGATAGACAGCTAAGGGCAATCACGTTCACATATATCGCATTACGATATAGTTCCGGCGCCTGTGTCTGGCGCGCCTCCCATGCCGGAGGAGAAACGCCCGGCAGCGGCTGGAATAGTCGAGCCGTCGCCCCGTCGCAGAATCCACCTGGTGTTTCATGAGTGAACTCAATCGCTTTGAAGGAGATTTCCCAAAATGCAAAGGAGATCCTGGTACTGCGTTCCGATGTTTTTCTCTGCGTTTGGTCTTTGTGTCATTCCAGCGTTTGCCCAGTCCTCCACCCAGATGGGGAAACTGAAAATTCATGTGGAACCCAAACAGGCCTACGTTTTTGTGGACGGGAAGGCCATCCGTGATGGCAATCAGACGATGGATTTGTCCGCCGGCAGCCATGAAGTCGGCGTTTACAACTATGGCTATGAGCCGAAAACGCAGGAGGTTGAAATTAATGCAAAGAAAACCACGCCGCTAACCGTTGCTCTGCAATCCGCCGGCGATAAGGTCAGCGGCCCGTTTTCCGACATCGAATTCAAGGGTCACCCCCGTGACTAGACCGACTTTTTGTACCTCGGTGAATGAGAAAGTCTGCAGCACAACCTCATTCGGCAAGGGTGCAAATGGCGGCGCGCAGGGGGCCGTAGGCGACCGGAGAGCCGCCATTTGCGGCGCGAACGTTGCCGGCGCCGGCGGTCTGTAGCCGGGCGCCGAGTGTGGCCGCTTCGTGTTGTACTCCGCCCGCCAACGATCACGTATCCCGGCTGACGCCACCAGCGCACCGCCCCCGACATGGGGTCGGGCCGGTGCGGCGGTCCCACCCGCCGCGTCACCTCGTTTTCCAGAATCGTGCCGAAGATGCGCAGCCCGGCTTCGCCAGCCAACTGCTCCACCTGCGCCTGCAACTCCTCCCACACCTCGACCATCGGCAGCGGAACTTCCGCCAGCAACTCCCGCTTGCCGAGTACTTCAAACTTCCGCTTGGACTTGTCTGGCATTCCCTGATAGGTTTTCCTCACAGCGGTTCTCCTCTCAAAAAGAGTTTGCAACCCGAACTCTATCCGAGTTCGGGTCGAGAACCGCTGCTTCTCTTCTTCACGTTTCAACGAAAGGCGGGACAACTTCAGCGTTCCCAACCGCGGGTGAAGACACGCCAGACCGGGCATGACAGCGCAGTCCGGCTCATTCGAATCTTACCTCGTGAAATAGTTATTGACATAGTAAACAGTCCTGTGCTATCCTTGCCCGTGAGAATCGCGCGCCAGTCCGTCCAATCTCCCTCCTCTTTCGAGAATTGCTCCCCCGCCTTCCGTTCTCCCGTCGCTTTTCCCGATCCGGAACGCCAACCTTCGCATAAGTTTCGCGTTACATCCCGCAACTCTTTTCCTTCCCGCTCTTACAACCATTTCCGCCCCTTTCTTCCGCTAAGTCCTTTCGCTGCCACTCTTACGCGAATCCCCCCGGGGGTACACCCGCTCCCCACACTCCACAGCCGCTCGTCCGGCAAATTTACCCACCCCGGGCCACAGCCGTTGCTTTCCCAATCTCCATTTTCCCTCTTTCAGTTTCGCCTCGCCGCACCTCAAAGTTCGCGCCCAGCCGCGGAAAACCTTCTCCCCGCTCCCCTCATCATAAACGGGAGATTCCGCGCGGCTTGGGGTGTATACTCGGCTTTGGACGTGGGAGGTAGGCCTTATGCGTAATTCCTCGCAATTTTCATGGACCGCAATCATCGCCGCCGGCCTGCTCTCGCTGCCCGCCCTGGCCGCGGCACAGTCTCAGACCTCCACCCCGCCAAGCCAGTCCCAGAGCCAGACGCAAACGCAAACCCAATCGCAGCCCGGCCAGTCCCAGGACCCCAAAACCCAGCAGCCCAACCAGCAGGGGCAATCGCAATCCCCGGACAATTCCCAGCAGGCCACGCCCATCCCGATGATGCAGCCGCCCCCTCCCCCTCCTCCGCCACCGGATAAAACCACGCAGGCACCCGATGCGAACAATTCCAATACTTCGAATACTTCCCCGCAGCCCGCCACCGATTCCGGCAACTCCGGCGATTCCTCGGACTCCTCCAAGAGCGCCAAAACCGTCCACCCCAAGAATTCCAAGGAAGATGTAGACGCCATCGGCAATCGCAACGTCGGCAAGGGCGTGAACTTCTACTCCATCGAGCGCGAAATCGCCCTTGGAAAATCATTGGCGCAGGAAGTGGAGCGCAGCTCCAAGATGATTGACGACCCGGTGATCACCGAATACGTCAATCGCGTGGGCCAGAACCTGGTGCGCAATTCCGACGCCAAGGTGCCCTTCACCATCAAGGTGATCGATTCGGACGAAGTGAACGCCTTCGCGCTGCCCGGCGGATTTTTCTATGTCAACAGCGGCCTCATCCTCCGCGCTCAGGAAGAAGATGAACTCGCCGGCGTGATGGCGCATGAAATTTCCCACGTGGCCGCTCGCCACGGCACCAAGCAAGCCACAAAAGGCGAAATGATCCAGTTGGGCTCCATGGCTGCGATGATCTTCCTGCCTTATGGCTGGGCCGGGTACGGCATCTATGAAGGCATGAACCTCGCCATTCCGCTGACCTTTCTGAAGTTTTCGCGCGACGACGAGCGCGAAGCCGACTATCTCGGCATCCAGTACATGTACAAGGCCGGCTACGATCCCAACGCGTATGTGACCTTCTTCGAGCGCATCCAGGCCGATGAAAAGCGCCGCCCTGGCTCTATCCCCAAAATTTTCTCGACGCATCCCCCCACGCCGGAACGCATCGAACTCGCGCAAAAAGAAATCGCCCGCATCCTGCCCGACCGCGACGAATACATCGTCACCACCTCCGAATTCGATCAGGTCAAGTCCCGCCTGCGCAACGTCGTCTTCGCCCGCAAGGTGCAGGACAATCAGCCCGGCAAGCCCACCCTGCGCACCAAGACCGAGCAGGCGGATAAGCAAAAGAACGGCGACCCCAACGCCACCGCCGGCGACGGCTCCGACGACGATCGCCCCACCCTCAAGCGCCGCCCAGACAGCGATTAGCGCCTTCCTTAATTATTAGTTTCACCGCTCGCCGCCTTCCCGCGGGAGGCCCCGCCATCGCTTGCTCATCCGCCGGCGCCGAGTGGAGGCTCTCCCCGGCGTAACTCCCGGCCCGCACCGGTGCCCTGCTCCGCCGCAGCCCAGCACTGACGACTCCACTCGGTGTTTCCCGCCGAGTCCCCACCGCAACACGCATTCCTTGGTCCCAAAATCAAAACGGCCCCTCGCCAGGCCAGCCGCCGCTGGCCGGCAAGGAGCCGGGGGGAATGCCTATGGGACGCAGAAATCGTTCGGCCTGGCTAGTCGCGCATCTTGAATTTCGCGACGCTAAATCCGACCAGCCCAATCGCCAGCAGCAGAAGCGCGCTCGGCTCCGGCGCCGGGGTCGTCGGCACCTCCGTGACCGTTGAATTTTGCGTGACGGGGCCAAATGGAATGCTCGGGTCGTTCGATTGGTAGCAAATCCCTGTCGACGGATCGCAAATCGGCGGAAGCGGACCACCATTCACTCCGCTGCCCCAGCTTCCCGCCGTGAACCCGCCGGTCAGATTGGATGGCCCCGAACTCGGCAGCCCGTTGGTTAGAAAGGTGAACGGAGTGCCATCCACAACGTACTGGCGGCAATTATCATTTGGGTCCAGGCAATTGCCCCCCTGCGAGGAAGAATAGATGACCGGCACACTGTAAACCCAGCCGGAATTCCACTGCGCATTCGCATCCCAACTGTTGTAATTGACCGGCAGGTTGAAGAGATTCCCGATCGGGAAGGAATAATTCACGATCGTGCTTCCAAACGCGCTTGCGTTCAGATCGCCGGAAATGGGTGCGGAGAGAGTGGAGCTTGGGGTTATGTTCAAGTCCAGATTTACGCCGGGGGCGAAGTTCAAGTAGAGCTGCGTGCCGGTGGTGATGCCCCCCAGTGTCAACGGCTGCACGGTATAGTCTAGCGGACCGCTGCCGGTCGCGGTAAAGGTCGGTGTGCCTGTTGGCCCTAGATGGGGCGCGGTCGTCACCCAACTGTAAAGACCGTACTGCGTGTTGGGATTCCAGCTCATGCCGTTCTGGTAGTTGGCGCCAACCTGGATGGAAGCTGACGCGGAGGCAACCAGAGCGCTGGCGGTGTAGCCAAAGTTAAACAAATTTCCAGTCTGCGTCGCGGAAGCGTTTCCGCCTGTTAAAGCTCCGCCGTTTGCCAGATTTCCCACTGCGCTTGTGGTCAAGTTCTGGTTGAAGATATTGTCCGAGCCGCTGAAGGGCCCCACATTGTAAACGAAGGAAGCGCTGGCATTGAAATTGGAGGTGGAAGTGAGTGAACCGGTCCACCCCGGGGTGTATCCCACGTTGAAGTTCGTGATCGTGGGAACGAGCACCTGACCGGTAGTGAAGCTGGGTAAGGTGAATGTGGTTGAGCCTCCCAGCGTCAGATCCAAATTCGTGCCGCCCAAGCTGCCCGTTGCCTGCACTCCAAAATTGGAGAAGGGATAGGGCCCGCCGCCAGCCGTAAACGGGTCGTAGGAAGCAAAGCCGGTCCCGCTGGTGTTCACGGTCAGGTTTATCTGCCCCGAGGCTTGCCCCAGACCAAGTACCGCAAGTACCAGAAACAGCTTGATACCGCTAAGAAAGAGTCTCCTCATCCGATTATCCTTTTCCGGCTCGCCCCTCTCGAACCCATGCCGCACACAATGCGCGCAAGAATGGCCGGAATGGCGAAGATTGTCGAGTTAACCGTGAGCAATCCCCGTCTAAACTGCCAAGACTATTGATTTCCGCGAGATACGGAATCAATTGAACTCGAATTGCGCCTGCGCGTTACACCATGGGGTGTAAGCTGGCGCCGAGTCTGCATGCAGCAACAGCTTCTGGAATATGGCGTTTTAGGGTACACGATAGGCATGGCACAAGCTGGTCGGACCAAGATTGGTCAGGCGCATTTGCGGCGGGAAGCGCGATTGCCGCCGCCAAAAAAGCAGGCCAGGCCAAACAGATACCCGAAGTTGTACCAGGCGCCGTTGTTATGCGCCTCGTAGATCGCCAGATTGGGTTTGAAAAGAGACGCCACAAACATAAACGGCGCAATGAATCCGTGCCACATTCCCAACCAGAATCCGGCTACGGTGCCTGAGGAGCGGGGAGTTCCTTTGAAGGAATTGGGGCTAGCAACGCAGCCAGCCAACGCTGTGGCCAAGAGCAATACCAACACCATCACGGCAAGAGGGGATTTCATCTGCGTCCCTCCACTATCTGGTATTACGTGCTGGAAGGCTGAAAAGTCTCAGAGTTCAGATGGCGCGTCCTTTCGCCGTTTCGGCAACACTTTCGCCATTGGCCAGGAAAGTTGAGCTGGGAAACCGTGCGCCCTAGCGCCAGTCGTCGATCACGAAGACGTCCGGCCGGTTGAATCCAGGTAAGTCCGGTTTGTGCATCGCCACGCCTTGCACATCCGTGCGATATCCCCGGGCTTGCATTTGCAGAAACGCGTCCACGCGACTCAAGTTCATCCCGGCCTGAATTCGCGGCGTTTTCCTCTCCCATGCCAGGGATTGGCACGCATCCAGAAGGCGTTCGAATGCCACCGGCGCGTGAGGTCCGGGCGGCACGGCGGCAAACTTGATGTAACACGAGCCACGGCCCGCTTCGGTTCCTTCTCCGCAGTGGCACACCGCAAACCCTTCGACTGAGCCGCCGCCCCAGAGCAGCACCGTGTCGCCCAAATTCTGCTGGTGCACAGAGCGTATCTCGCAACTCACGTCCAAGCCGTCGAAAATCGAGTCCGTCAACTTTCGGGATTCGTTCAGCGCGGCAGCACGGTCGTTCTCACGCAGCGCCGAATACTTTGTGATCGCTCCCGAGGGCCCTTTCACGACCTTGGACATCAGCGCCGTCAAATACCGTGGCCAGTAGCCGAATTTCTGATAGAGCCCGACGTGCTTGGCGCTCTGGGCAAAGGTGAACAAGCCGGATTCCCGCACCCCGCACTTCGCAAAAATGTCCATGGTCGGCGCGAGGAGGCGTTGCGCGATTCCGCGGTCCCAAAATTCCGGACGGATCGTTAGCGGTCCGAAGAATCCGAAACTTCCCCACACGGTGGCGAAATTCGAACCCACCAATCGCCCATCCCCCTCTGCCACCACGCCCTCGCCGGTCTTGCCGTGCCAGCGGGTACGTAGATAATCGCGATCCGCCCAGAAACTCTCCAGATCCGGCACACCCAGAAAAGTGCCGAATGCCAGCCTGACGATTTGCCCCGCCTCCGCAAGGTCCGCTTCCCGCATCGGACGAATGGACAGTTCGCTTGCGTCCGGCCTAGGCGATTGTGTGGCCATGAACGCCCTCCTGTCAGAACAGAAACTCAACTGAATCCACGAAAGCAGCGCCGTTGCTCTCAAACGTGCCGCGTGCCGGGGATGGCGGCGTGCCAGTGCCAGCCCCCCTCCACCTTTACTGGCAAGAGAGCCGGCTCACGCACGCGAATCGGCGTCAATGACCGGCCGGATGGCGCAACTCAACTCGTATCGCGGCTCCCGAATCCGGAAGCAGGACGTGCAGCGCGTGCGATGCCGCATCGTAGGTGGTCTTCAACGCCGCAGCCTGCGTTGAGAGCCTGGCTTCCACCGGCCCGGAGGGCCAGCCATAGACGACCAGTTCGATTGTTTTCCACCACGGGGAATATTTCCCTTCCCGAGCCAAAAATTGCAAGGTGACTCCATCCACGCGCGTCTGGCAAAGGAAGGTCTGTCGCAAATAATCACCATGCTGGTAATTGAATGTGTGGCCGTCATCGAGATAGATGGCACCATAGCAGTGCGGTCCGGGATAGACGCGCAATTCCAAGGGTCCTCGCGGAGTTTCCTCCGTGCTTTCCACCAGAGGCTGCATCGGGAGGATGCTGCCCGCGCGCACAAACACCGGCAAAGTTTCCAGTTCCGGATGCGTCTCCGCCTGCTGCGGAAAATTGGCGTCAGGGTGCGCGGCGGCTTCGGCGATTTCCGCCGGAAACGGTTGCGGCGGCATCTTACGCCCAGACCAGAAGTCGTACCAATCGCCGGGCGGATATTGAATGGCGTAGTCGCTGACCATCTCCCCAAAGGGTTCCGGCGCCACCAGCAGGTCCGGCCCCAGCAGAAATTCCGTGTCGAGTGACGTGAATGTGGGCGCTCGCGGAGCAAAGATCTCCGGAAACTCCAGAAAGATTGGGCGCATCAGGGGTACGCCAGTCCGGGAGGCTTCTTCGGCCAGCGTGTAGATGTAGGGCAGCAGGCGGTAACGTGTTTCGATGTACCGGCGGCGAATGGCCTCTTGCTGCGGGCCGTGCACCCACACCTCCTGCGGAAGGGAGCCCTTAACCGTGTGGTCGCGGAAAAGTGGATAGAAGGCACCAATTTCGATCCAGCGCGTCAGAAGATCCGCCGGAGGCGAACCGTTGAAGCCTCCAATGTCGTCACCCACAAAGGAAATCCCGCTGAGCCCGAGATTCAGCAGCATCTGCGTCCCCAGCCGCAGATGATTCCAGGTGGAAGAGTTGTCGCCAGTCCAGGTGAAGCCATAGCGCTGACCGCTGGCGTAGGTGGCGCGCGTCAAAACGAACGGGCGTTCGTTGGAGCGAAGTTTCAGCAAACCTTCGTAGGTGGCTCGCTGGTTTTCCAGGCCGACGATATTGTGAATTTCCGCGTGGCTCGCCGTGCGAGTGACGAAACCAGGCTCCTCGATGCGGTGCACTGTGTCCAGCGGCATCGTTTTGCCGGGCCCGTCGAAGACGGAGGGCTCGTTCATGTCGTTCCAGAACCCGGCGAGGCCATCGCGGACAAACTGTTCGTAAAGACCGCCCCACCACTCACGCGTCTGCGCGCGCGTGAAATCGGGAAACACAGCCGGCCCGGGCCAAACGATGCCGACGAATTCGGACCCGTCCGGATTCTTTGCGAAATGATCACCCGCATGGCCGGAGTCGTATGGCGCGTAGCCCTGGTTCGCCAGGCGCGCAATGTGCAGGTCCGTGATGGTTACCAGGTGGAAGTGCTGCTTGCGAAGATCCGCCACGAATCCGGGGAAATTCGGAAATCGTGCGGGATCGACGGTAAACGGACGATTTTTATACTGGTAGTCGATATCCAGATAAATCACGTCGGAAGGAATCTTGTCCGCACGCAGGCGGTTGGCAATCTCTCGAACCTGCGATTCGGGCGAATAGCTGTAGCGCGACTGCTGGAAACCCAAGGACCAGAGCGGCGGCAGCGGAGGCGTCCCAGTGAGATACGCGTAGCCTTCCACAACCTGCTTGGGCATGGGGCCATAAAGAAAGTAGTAGTCGAGCGCGCCGCCTTCGGATCCGAACGAATAGGTATCCCGCGCGTGCTTGCCGAAATCGAACCACGTGCGCCAGGTATTGTCGAGGAAGATGCCGTACGTGCGGCCTTCGCTGATGCTCAGAAAAAACGGAATGCTCTTATAGAGCGGGTCGGTGGATTCCTGCGGGCCAATATCGGTATTCCAAAGCGTGAACGCTTGATCGCGCCGGTCGAAAGAGCCGGTTTTGTCGCCGAGACCGAAGAAATGCGCGTCCGCGGGCATTTGCTTGTGAACGGAGAATCCCCCGAGTGCGAACTCGGTCGGACGGCCGGGGGCGTCAGCGCAAATGACATTTCCCGCCAGGTCGCGGATTATCAGGCGAAGCGGCGCACGTTCGATGCGCACGTCCAGAACATCGGTCTTGAATCCCACCGAATTTGCATCGCTGACCGGTTGCACCGGAATGGAGTGGCGCCGCGTCAGCGTGGAGACAGCCCATGAAGCGTCTTCTGGAAGCTGCACAGAAGGTGCGATGCGCACACGCAAGATGTCCGGACGCAAGGCCGTGATGCGGAGTGTGGCCGAGCCGGCGCGCACGTCGATCCCGTTCGGCAAAGACGTGGAATCTGTGACCGATTCCAACGTGACGCGGGCCGGCTGTGTCGCCGAAGGAGTTTGAGCAATTGCAAAAGGAGAAATTAAGGCGAGAAGAAAGCCAAGCGGACAGCGGACAAACCGTGAGCGAAGCGAGCGCATGCTCTCAACCTATCAATCTTTGCGAATGATTTCACCACGAAAGGCCGCTTATTTCGGGTGCGGAGTGGGAGGCGAGAGGCGCGCCGGCGAAATGGCCCGCGTGGCCGCGTTCAGCCAATGAATGATGCCGAGTAGTCCCAGAAAGATGGCGACCCCAGAGAACACTGCCGCCGCAAGCACAACAAAAATCATGCTGAACAGCAGCCAGCAAAAAAGCGCTTCCTCGAGTTGATAAAGGGTATTATGCAGCGCAAACAGTGACGCGATTCCGGCGACGCAGACGAAGCACAAGGTGAGCCTCGCATGCAGGACTGAGCGATCCATAGAAGCCCCCGGGAAACAGAGTGGGCGATTATTGCCACGGAGTGCAAGGACCGCACTCACGTGGCCGGGTGATAGCCAACGAGGCAGCCATGGTTCGAATGGCGGCACTCATTTCAATCTGGCAGAAGATATGTGGGTCAGACGAACGCACGTTCGAGCCCCGTGCCCAAATTTAGCCGACGGCTCCCAGCCGCACCGTCCACGGTGCGATTTCCTTCACTCGCAGCAGATCCATGCTGGACCATGGGTCCAACGCCAACCGCGCTTTGATTTCATCGGCACTCTTGGCACGAAGAATCAGCAGCACATCCGTGGTGCCATCCAACGGCCCGCCGAGGAGCACAAACCCTTCCGCATGCAGGCCATTCATGAAGGCGGCGTGAGCGCTCCATTCAGCCTGCTCTTCGAGAGGCAAGGAGGCATCAAACGCAGGGCCTCGCGTTCGAATTACGGCGAAAATTTGCGGCATGCGCTCGCCTTCTTACGCGGCCACGGCCTCCGCCTGCGGAAGTTCGATCCGCCGCGTCCAAAAATAAAATGCCAGGCAGCCGATCGAGAGTACCAGCCCAGCACCAAATTCCGTGGTCACGTAAAGTGTGCGCCCAACGGGCGAAGTCATGCGGTCGAAAATAGCCTGAATGAACAGATTGTGGCTGGCGTGGAGAATGGCTGCCGGCCACAGGCTTCCCGATTTCAGCCGCAGCCAACCCATGATGAAGCTGTCCGCAATCACCATCAGGGTGAAACAGCTTAAGGCATAGGCGGGTTTCGTTCCCGCGTTGTAGTCCGCGAACAACAGCCCGGGATAGTGCCACAGCGCCCAGATGCAACCGGTGAGCACGCAGCCCACGGTGAACCCAACACGACCCACGAGCCTCGGAAACAAAAATCCTCGCCAGCCGATCTCTTCGCCCAGCGCGCTGGAGGTGCTGCGAATCACGCCATAGATCGCATAACACGGAATCGCCAGAAAAAGCGTTGTGGCCCGCGGATGAGTGGGAAATCCAAAAGCCTCCCCCAAAGGAATGGCAAAGCTCTCGAATGCGAAGGAACCGCGAATCAGCGCCCAGGTCGCGAGGTACACGGGCAGAGCATAGAGCACGGGAATCGCATAGCTCCAGGCCACGTAGCGCACGGGCCGCCACTTCCAGCCGAGAGTCGCCGGATCGATCCGAAGGATCCGGCAGGTGGCCAGCGCGGCAAACGCCGGACACCACATGACCATCATCACCGCCATGCCGTTGCCCGCGCCGACGTGGCCCGAGTGCACGATGAGGAAATACGGCAAGCAGGAGAATCCGAAAACGAGCAGCAGATAGATCAGGATTTGTTTTGTAAGCGGGCGCATGGCGACGCATCTTAGCACCAGGTGCGCGGCATCCGGCGACTTTTTTGGAAATTAGAGAACCGTCTAGGGCTTCGAAGGAATGGTCACCGCGGTGCTCGCCACGCACTTCCATGTTCCGCTTTCTTTCACCCACGCATCCACGAACGACGAGCGGTGCACCACAGGCTTCCCATTCTCATTGCTCTTTTCACGATAGACACCGGAAACAATCGCGGTATCCCCAAACATCTGGACGTTGATTTTTTCGTTCACCACCTGCCCAGGCTGATAGTCCGGCGCCTTGATTCCCGCAAGGAAAGCGGCTCGCGACATCAGTACGCCGTCCGAATCGAGCGCCACCATGTTTTTCGAGAGCAGCATCTCCAGCGCGGAAGTGTCCTTATTCTCCAGCGCGTGGTTCCACGCGGTTTCCAGCGCAAGAATGTGTCCGGATTCGTCGGAAGAATCGTTTTGTCCGCGGGCTGCGAAAGCCATTAACGTGAGGCTGCACGCGACAAGAGCAAGAAATTTCGTTTTCATCAGCGCTTTCCCTGGATCAAAGGAGGATGATTGCGACACTTCCAGCTTAGTGGATATTGCGCTGAACCAGGCGGCGGGTTGCTTGCGGGGAACGAAAGAAGCAATTGCCCGAGGGAGAGGCGTGCTACTCGGGTCGATCCGGGTACACAGGCCGCGGAAAGCGCACGTGGACCAGCGCCGCCGCCAATCCCAAAACGAACAAGGCGAGGACGCTGCCTTCGGGTCCGGTGGAAGCACCGGTGAGCCACTTCGGGCCGCGGATTGAGGTGTTCAAGAAATAGCCGACCGCCAAAAGACCGCTGTCCGGCGTGCCGTAGAAAAAAGTCTGTGCCCAATCCCACGCGGCATGATAGCCAAAGGCAAACCAGAGATTGCCGGTGCGGCGCAAGGTGAAACAAAGGAGCAATCCGGTGCCCGCCACTTGCAGAATGCCGACGAACGTCTCGCCGGGATTGGGAATATGCGCGATGGCAAATCCCGCGGATAAGGCGAGCGACGCCGGCCAGAATCGGATGCGCCGCGCCGCGAGATACAGCAAATATCCGCGAAACGTCAGTTCCTCGCCTACCGAAACTCCCAAGAAAGTCAACGCCCAGAGGACCGCATACCGCAAAAACGCGCCGTGTGAAAGCGCTACGGCATTCACTCGAAAATCGCCGGTCACGTAAAGCGGCAGGAGCAGGAAGGATAGCATGGCGAAACCCCAGACGCATCCTTCCCAAAAGCGCCAGCCGAACGCCAGGTTCATCGGCACTCCGTAATGGCCCAGAGAGCGCTTTTGCCGCCGGGAAACCAGCCACGTAGCCAGCACAAGAGCCGCGGCCGACAAAAGTTTGGTGGGCAACTCCACGCCCACCGTCAGGACAGACGTGCCTTCGCCATTGTCGGCGAGCACGCGCGCAAGAATGAGAAAAATGCCGGGAAGAATCAGGCCGACCACGAGCCAGAGGACCAACGCTTTCCGGTCGTGAGCGGTCCATTCCGGGCGGCTTGGCGCATTGAGCGGATCTGCCGGGTCAGGTGGGGCGACGGGATTGGGGGGCGTCGACAAGCTTCAAAATTGGTCAGCGGTTGCCGCCATGACCGGCTTTCTGATGCTCTTCCGGGGCGGCGGCGATTCCCGCGCGGCGAAGTTCTTCGGAATAATATTTGCGGAAGAGCACGTCCCACTCCTCGCTGCCTTCGGGGATTTCCTTCTTCTGGGAAGTAATCCGCTTGCGGACTTCCTGCTCGATCTTTTCTTCCTCGCGCAGCACGTTGGTCATGGTCTGCACCATGTGCTGCCGGATGGTGTCGCGGTCCTCGATGAATTCCACTTCGTTGCTCTGCACCAGCAGGTCCACCACTTGGTGGGAGATGCGTACGATCTTTTCGCGGCTCAATCGCATTCTGTCGGTTCTTTCCTTGTCCGGGCGGCTTATGCCCCCTTTTCCTAAAATCCGTGCTGCGGCGCTTTTAGCGCAAAATCAGCTTGCGGTCGCGCGCGATTTGTCCTTTCACCTTTTTGAACATTTCCTGGTAGGAAATTCCCGCCCGGCGCATTTCATCCTGATGCTGGGTCAGGATGTTGCGCACCTCTTCGTTTACTTTATCTTCGACGGTAATCTCTTCCATCATCCGCAGGCGCACGCGCGCGATCGCGGGCTCGAGATCCTTTTCCTTGATCTCGACCAACTTGTCTTCGACAAGTTTCTTGATCACCTGCGAGGCCATGTGGCCCACATAATCGCGGTTCAGCAGCATGCCAGGGATTTTCCTTTGATGAATAGCAAGACAATGAGTTTACTGGCTGCGCGCAATTTTCGCAAGAAATGCGCCATTCCGCGGCAACTTTCCAGGCCAAGGGCTTTCTGAAAATTGCCGCGGTTCGTTGACGCGTCGCGCCGCTTCCTGTAGCATGAAGGAATGTGAGCAGAGAGGGCGGTTAGCTCAGTTGGTTAGAGCGCCTGCCTTACAAGCAGGAGGTCGCAGGTTCGAGCCCTGCACTGCCCACCATCCGTGAGAAGTATCCACACACCGCGGGGACGTAGTTCAGTTGGTTAGAACGCTGCCCTGTCACGGCAGAGGCCGCGGGTTCGAGTCCCGTCGTCCCCGCCATTCCTTCAATGACTTATAGCAAACCCAGGAAAAAATCTGGGTCCGTTTGGGTCCAATAAGCGAACACCATCTCCGTCCGCCG